>JAESFW010000023.1_pt1 | contig 579482 bp, 536 predicted proteins | sample 9269481 | NCBI WGS metagenome assembly JAESFW01 (sample SAMN14515350, study PRJNA621654) | algae metagenome | isolation source: Lyngbya sp. HA4199-MV5 and co-occurring heterotrophs from soil with... | place: USA: Ahupuaa O Kahana State Park, Hawaii | collected 2009-07-21 | reverse complement strand
TCGGCCAGGGCGACATGCTCTACATGGCCGGCGGCGGCCGCATCACCCGCGTCCACGGCCCCTTCGTCTCGGATGCCGAGGTCGAGAAGGTCGTCGCCCATCTCAAGACGCAAGGCCGGCCGGAATATCTTGAAGCGGTCACCTCGGAAGAGGAAGGAGGCGCAGCCGAAGGCGAGGACGGGGCGGTCTTCGACAAGAGCGCCATGGGCCAGTCCGAGAGCGATGACCCCTACGAGCAGGCGGTGGCGGTCGTGCTGCGCGACAAGAAGGCCTCGACCTCCTACATCCAGCGCCGGCTCCAGATCGGCTACAACCGCGCCGCCTCGATCATGGAGCGGATGGAGAACGAGGGCATCGTCGGCCCCGCCAACCACGCCGGCAAGCGCGAAATCCTCGTCGAAACCGGGCGCGCCCGGGAAGACGAGGAGTGAGGGGCACAGCCTTGCTGGGTTCCGACGGACCCGGTCCGTCATCCCGGACAAGCTGCGAAGCAGCGCAGCTCCGGGATCGGCCGTGGAGCTCCAAAGGCCTCCGATGGATCCCGGGGCAGGCCCGGGATGACGCGATGTTCGCGTGCGAGATCAGCAGCCCTATCGGCGTGTCAGGTCTCCAAGTAGTCACATCGAAGGCGACTTGATCGCCTCGGCCGGTGCGCGGATGGCATTGGTAGTCGACTCGCCGACATCCTCTATCGAGCGGCCGACTTCGCCGACCTTGTCGTGGAAGTTGCGCCGCGTATTCGGATCAATCACGGCGATCGGCGCCGCGACCGCCAGACCCGCGGCCGTGCCGACGGCGGCGGCCGCACTGCCGGTGACCTGCATCAGGCGCTCGCCGACGCCAACGCGGGAATCCGTGATCGGCTGGCCTTCGACGAGCCGCGTACCGATCAGCTTCACCACCTCGGGGCTTTCGGCGAACTTGCCGTGGTTCAGCTTGTCGCCGGTACGCAGCTTGCTGAGGTTCAGGACCGTGATCTTCGCGGCCTCGAGCTTCGACTTGTAGGGTTCGGCGTCCGGATCGATCGCGCCAAGCCTCGCCGTGCTGCCCCAGACCCGGCGCGAGACCGCCAGCGCCCGGTCGTCGGTCGAGACGAACAGGGTGAAATTCGGCCGCCGGCCTTCCATCTCCTGGATCTGCGACCAGAACACATCGATATCGACGTCGGGCGATGCCAGCATGACATTGGCGATCTTGGGCGGGATCTGCCGGTTGCGGATCGACATCTGCCGCAGCGCCTCCAGCGTCACCCAGTTGCCCATGGAATGGGCGAGGATGGAGACTTCGCCGACGGCCGGGTCCTTCGCCAGGGCCTGGAGCAGGCTTTCGAGGGCGTGGCGCGAATAGTTGGCGCTCTCGCGATCATAGCCATAGCCGAAGAGCGAGCCCTGCGAGGGCCAGGTGAACAGCACCGGCACCGTCGGGGCGCCGGAATCATGGACGATCTGGGCGAAGCGGTAGACCGCATCCTCGAAGCGGTTGTTGAAGCCGTGCACGAAGACCATCACGCGGCGCTTCGGAACCTTGGCGACGGCGCTGTGCAGCTTGGCCAGCGCCTCGGGCCGGTCAAGCTTGTCGACCTTGAGCGTCACGAAATCGGTGGCGGGGTCGCCGGGCAGGCGGCTCGGCCACTGCACCTCGCCAACCTTGCGCCTGTCTGCCGGCGGCAGCGATACGGTGATTTCGGCGAAGGAGGACGGGCCGCGCTCGCCCGAGAACAGCACGCCTTGATCAGGGTCGGCGGAGCGCGTCGTCGCGACCAGCATGGTCACCTTGTCAGTTCCAGGCGCGCCATGAGGGACCGGCGTGAGCACGCCGCGAACGTCGCCCGCGCAGCCGGCGAGGCCTAGCCCGATGGCGATCAGGGCCGCAGGAGCGAAGCGGGACCGATGGGCCATGTGGGGCGAGAGAGTGGGGCTTGATCCACCGGGGCGCGACGGCAGAGGCAGGCTGCCGGACAGGCCGAACGCAAACAACATGACAAGCCCCGAGCACCCGTGACGCAAACGCCAGCAAAGCCTGCTCGTGCGACATGACTGCGTCAAGAACGACGGGCGGTTTCTTGCGGACTGTTGCAGATCGGTAAATGTTGGGGCCGAGGCACTGCCGCCGATGCTGTCGGGAGGCTGCTTTGTTGCGGCTCGTCTCCTGCGCCAGGCGTGCCGGGGCATGCCCCCGGCGCGTGATGTGTTGGCCGCGTTATTGCGTAGATTGGCATTGCTGGCAGAAGCGCCGGCATCAAAGGCAATGGCTTGGGACGTGTCGAGAATGGCCTATGACGTGATCATCGTCGGGATCGGGGGCATGGGAAGTGCCGCGGCCTGGCAGCTGGCCCGGCGCGGCCTCAAGGTTCTCGGCCTTGAGCGCTTCGACATCCCGCACAATATGGGCTCGTCGCACGGCATCAGCCGGATCATCCGCATGCCCTATTACGAGGATCCGGCCTATGTGCCGCTGCTGCGGCGCGCCTATGAGCTCTGGGACGAGATCGAGCAGGCGACCGGCGAGGAGCTCCTCGTCATCACCGGCTCGATCGACGCCAGCCCGGAAGACGACCAACTCTTCCAGGGCGCCCTGAACTCCGCCCGCCTGCACGATCTGCCTCATGAGGTCTTGACCGGCGACGAGATCAACGCACGCTGGCCGGGCTATCGGCTGCCATCCTCGCATCGCGGCGTCTTCCAGGCGCGTGGCGGCTTGATTGCGAGCGAGCGGGCGATCGTGGCGCATGTCCGCGCTGCGCAGGAGCATGGGGCGGAAATCCATGCCCGCGAAGCCGTGCTTGGCTGGGAGGCGAGGCCTGGGGGCGATGGCGTCGTCGTCACGACCGACCGCGGCCGCTACGAGGCCGCCCGGCTGGTGCTGGCGGCCGGTGCCTGGATCGGCGATCTGGAACCGTCGTTGCGGCCGGTCGCGGTGCCGGAGCGCCAGGTGCTGGCCTGGCTGCAGCCGCAGAAGCCCGAACTCTTCGCCCGCGATCGCTTCCCGGTGTTCAACCTGCAGGTCGAGGAGGGACGCTATTACGGCTTTCCGATCTACGAGGTGCCGGGCTTCAAGTTCGGGCGCTATCACCATCGTGGCGAGACCAGCAGCGCCGATGAGGTCAGGCGCGAGCCCGATGCCGAGGATGAGCGGCTGCTGCGGGCATTCAGCCAGCGCTATTTCCCGGAGGGCAGCGGCGCGACCATGGCGCTGCGCAGCTGCATGTTCACGAACACGCCGGACGAGCACTTCATCCTCGACCGCCATCCCGCCCATCCGCAGGTCGTGCTCGTCTCGCCCTGCTCCGGGCATGGCTACAAATTCTGTAGCGTGATCGGGGAAATCATCGCCGATCTCGCCAGTGGCGACGGCTCGACGCGGCACGATATCGGCTTCCTCGGCCTGTCGCGGGCGGCGCTGGCGGCCCATCATGCATGATGGCTTTGCTTCCGCGCCGCGCGGTGGCCTGCGGCTAGGCATCGACATCGGCGGGACCTTCACCGATTTCGCCCTCGTGGACTCCGGCGGTCGCCGTCTTGGCGTCCACAAGCAGCTGACGACGCCGCGCGACCCTTCACAGGCCGTGCTGGAAGGCACGCTTGCGATCTGCAAGGCCGCCGGCTGCGCCCCGTCCGATCTCGTCGAGATCGTCCACGGCACGACGCTGGTCACCAACGCCTTGATCGAGCGCCGCGGCGACCGCACCGGCATGCTGGTGACCGAGGGCTTCCGCGATCTCTTCGATATCGGCCGCGAGCAGCGCTACGACCTGTTCGACCTGCGGCTCCGCTATGCCGAGCCGATCGTCGAGCGCGGGCTGCGCGCCGAGATCCCCGAGCGCCTGAAGCATGACGGTTCCGTGCTCGTGCCGCTCGACGAGGCGACCGTCGCCGCGCAGACGCGCCGCCTGGTCGAGGAGGAGCGAATCGAGGCGCTGGCGATCTGTTTTCTGCACGCCCATGTCGACGACCGCCATGAGCGCCGCGCCCGCGAGATCGCAAAGGCGCTCTATCCGGTGCTGCACATCTCCCATTCGGCCGATGTCTTCCCCTATCCGCGCGAATTCGAGCGCTGGACCACGACCTGCGCCAATGCCTATTCCCAGCCGCTGGTCGACCGCTATCTGTCTCGGCTCGAAACGGGGCTGGCGGAAGGAGGCTTCCGGGGGCGCCTCTGGATCATGGCCTCGAGCGGCGGCCTGATGGGTCTCGACATGGCCCGGCGCTATCCGGTGAAGCTGCTGGAATCGGGCCCCGCCGCCGGCGTGCTCGTCGCGGCCCGGATCGGCACGGCCGTGGCCGGCGGCGACCTGCTCTCATTCGATCTCGGTGGCACGACGGCGAAGGGCGCGCTCGTGCGCAAGGGCAGGCCGTTCCGCGCCTATGCCTTCGAGGCGGCGCACGCCTACGAGTACTGCAGCGGCAGCGGGCTGCCGCTGCAGATCCCCGTCCTCGACATGACCGAGATCGGCACCGGCGGTGGCAGCCTCGTCGCGCCTGACGCCCTTGGCCGGCTCAGGGTCGGCCCGCGCAGCGCGGGTGCCGAGCCCGGCCCGGTCTCCTATGGCCGTGGCGGCCAGACAGCGACGCTGACAGATGCCAATCTCCTGCTTGGCTATCTCCATCCCGACAGCTTCCTCGGCGGCACGATGACGCTCGATCGCGACGGCGCGGGCCGCGCCTATCGCGAGCAGGTCGGCGGGCCGCTCGGCGTCGATGCGTTGCGCGGCGCCTGGGGCGCGCATGACATGGCCAATGAGGACATCGCGCGCGCCTTCCGCATGCACGCAACCGAACGGGGCTTCGACTATCGCGGTTGCGCCATGGTCGCCTTCGGCGGTGGCGGGCCGCTCCATGCGGCGCGGATCGCGCGCAAGCTGCGCGTGCCGCGCGTGATCTTCCCGCGTGGCGCCGGCGTGATGTCCGCCTTCGGGATGCTGTCCGGCGCACAGGCCTTCGAGACGGTGCGGGCCTTCCGGCGCGGTCTGGACGCGGTCGAGGAAGGCGAACTGCGGACCCTGATCGCCGATCTCGACACGGAGGCCGCGGCGCCGTTGGGCTCGTCCGGCGCCACGCACTGGCACCGGCGTTTCGACATGCGCTATCGCGGACAGCACTATGACATCGAGGTCGAGCTTGCCGACGGATGCGAGAATGTGCGCGAGGCGCTGCGAACGGCCTTCACCCAGCGCTATCGCGAGATCTTCCACACCAATCTGGCCGAGCCGGTCGAGATCGTTGGCTGCAAGGTCGAGGCGAGCGCGGCCGCGCCACTCCACTTCTCGACCAGCCCCGAGGGTGTCGATGATAGAGGCGAGGCCGTAATCGGCTCGCGGCCTGCCTACTTCCCGGCGGCGGGCGGTCTTGTCGATTGTGCGGTCCTCCTGCGCGCGCGCTTGCGACCGGGAATGAGCGTTGCAGGGCCGGCGCTGATCGAGGAGCCGGAATCCACGACGCTGCTCGATGCCGGCGATCGCGCCACCGTCGCCGACGATATGAGCCTCGTTGCGGAGATCGCGACCCCATGACGACCAGCATGCCCCGGCGCGGTCTCGATCCGATCGACCTCGCCATCGCCTGGGACCGGCTGGTCTCGATCACCGACGAGGGCGCTGCGGCGCTGATCCGCACCTCCTTCTCGATGCTGGTGCGCGAGGGCTTCGACCTCTCGGTGATGATCTTCGACACGCATGGCTGCCTGATCGCCCAGAGCCGCAAATGCATCCCGGTCTTCATCGGCACGGCGCCCGTGACGATGGCGCATATGCTGGCGAAGTTCCCGCCGCAGACGCTGGCGCCGGGCGACATCGTCGCTTCCAATGATCCGGTCATCGGCACCGGGCACATGTTCGACCTTGCCCTGATGAAGCCGATCTTCCGCGGAGGACGCATCGTTGCCTATGCGATGAGCATCACCCATCTGCCGGATATCGGCGGCATGGGCTTCTCGGCCGCGGCGACCGAGATCTATCACGAGGGCCTGCGGCTCCCGATCTGGAAGCTTTTCGCCGGCGGCAAGCGCGACGAGACGCTTGTCGAACTGATCAAGCTCAATGTGCGTGTCCCGGAGCAGGTGCTGGGCGACATCATGGCGAGCGTCAGCTGCCTGGAGGTCGTCGACCGCCAACTCGGCGAGTTTCTCGCCGAAGCTGGACTTGCCGATGTCGACGAGATCGCTGCCTCGATCATCGACCAGACCGAGGCGGCCGTCAGGGCCGCACTCGTCGAGATTCCCGATGGGGTCTACGGCAACGAGGTCGAGGTCGAAGCCTTCGGCGATGTCCGAAGGCTCGTCTGCCGGATTGACAAGCGCGGCGGCGCGGTGGCGATCGACTTCGCTGGAACCGGGCCCTGCGTCGCGGCCGGCATCAATGTGCCGATGCCCTATACGCGCTCGATGGCGCTCTACACGTTGAAATGCATCACCGCGCCGAAGCTGCCCAACAATGACGGCGCGACCGTGCCGATCTCGATCAGCGCGCCACCCGGCTGCCTGCTCAACGCGCAGCCGCCAGCTCCCTCGGCCGGACGGCATGTCATCGGCCATTTCATTCCGCCGCTGATCTTCGGCGCGCTGGCGGAGGTCGTGCCGCAGCGGGTCATGGCCGGCAGCGGGCTGATCGACTTCATCACCTTGCAGGGCCGCCGGCCGGACGGTTCCGGCATGAGCACGACCTTCTGCGCGGCGGGTGGCTTCGGTGCGCTGAGCGATCTCGACGGCCAGCCGACCACGCCGGGCTCCTCCAATATGGGCGGCATGTCGGCGGAACTGTTCGAGCCCGAAAGTGGCCTCGTCGTAGAGCGTAAGGTGCTGAGGCCGGATTCGGGCGGTGCCGGAGCCTATCGCGGCGGCCCCGGCCAGGAGATCGTGCTGCGCAACGACAGCCTCTATCCGGTCAGCGTCTTCTCCATGGCCAACCGCACCCAGTTTCCTGCGCAGGGCTTCGCTGGTGGAGAGCCGGGCGCCTGCCGCGAGCATCTCGTCAATGGCGAGACGATCTCGCCGCAAGGGCGGCACGAACTCGCGCCGGGCGACAGGCTGACTCTGCGCGAGGCCGGCGGCGCCGGCTTCGGCCACCCCGGGGAGCGTTCGGCCAGAAAGATCGAGGACGATTTGCGTCGGGGTTTTGCGACGCCCGAAGGCGTCACGCGCGCCTATGGCGCCGACTGGAAGCAAAGGGGAGCCTGAGCAAGCGCCCGTTCGCGCTCAGTAGATCGTCAGTGCCGGCACATAGCTCATCAGCAGCAGGACCAGCATGGCGACGCCGAAGAAGGACCAGAGCTCCTTCGTCGTTTCGCCGAGCGTGGTGCGCGCGATCGAGGTCGAGATGAACAGTGTCGTCCCGATCGGCGGCGTATAGAGCCCGATCCCGAGATTGAGCACCATGATGATGCCGAGCTGCACCGGATCGAGCCCGATCGTCGCGGCAAGCGGCACGAATATCGGCCCGAGCAGCAGGATCGCGGGTGGCAGGTCGATCGGCATGCCGACGAGCAGCAGCAGCACGTTCATCGCGAGGATGACCAGGAAGGGATTGGAGATCGTGGCGCCGACCCATTCGGCGAAACGCTGCGGCACCTGGTCGAAAGTCAGGATCCAGCCGACGATGGCCGAGCCCATGATGACGAGCATGACCACGCCTGTCGCGACGCCGGCCTCGACCATGCTGGCCCGGAAGCGCGCCCAGCTCATGTCGCGGTAGAGCATGAGGCTGAGGACCAGCGCATAGAGCACGGCGAGCACCGCGATCTCGGTCGGCGTGGCAATGCCCAGGCGCAGGCCGAGCAGGATGATCACCGGCATCAGCAGCGCCGGCATGCTGCGCCAGGCGAGGCGCGCCAGTTCGCGCTTGCCGACCGGTGCCTCGGCCGAGACATAGCCGCGCTTGCGGGCGATGTAGTTGCACAGCAGCACGAAGCCGCCGGCCATCATCAGCCCGGGCAGGATCCCCGCCGTGAACAGGTCGGCGATCGAAACGTTGCTGACCAGGGAGTACAGGATCAGCGGGATCGAGGGCGGGATCAGGATGTCGATGATCGCCGAGGTCGCGTTGTTGGCGGCGCAGAGCGGGGCGGGGTAGCCCTGCCGCTTCTGCCAGGGGATCAGAACCGATCCGAGTGCGCTCGCATTCGCCACCGCGCTGCCCGAGACGCCGCCGAACACGACCGAGGCGACGACCGTGGTCGAGAGCGGACCGCCGCGCCAGCGCTGCATGGCCTTGGAGGCGAAGGCGAGCAACTCCGAGCCGAGCTTGCCCCCGAGCATCAGCGAGCCCGCCAGCATGAAGAACGGTAGGGCCAGCATCGGGAAGGACTGGGTCTGCTGGTACATCTGTTGGGCGATGATGGTCAGCGGCAATTGCCCCTGCCAGGCGAGCGTGACGCCTGCCGCCACGATCAGCGCATGGCCGACGGGGATGGCGAGCAGCATCAGGACGGTGAAGGCGGCGACGAGAACCAGGCTCAAGAGATCTGCTCCTCGGGACCTGGGATCGGCATGGCTTCGGGGCCGATCAGTGCGACGCGGATGGCGAGAGTCAGCGTGGTCAGGATGATCAGCACCGTGCCGATGCCGAGCGCATAGTAGCCATAGCTCGAGGGCAGCCCGAGCACCGGCGAACGGTCGATTGCCATGATCTCGGCGAGCCCGAAGATCTCCACGCCGAGCACGACATAGGACACGATGACGATGGCGTGGCCGACGAGCAGGAGCAGGCGCGCGCCGTTGCGGCCGAGCATGGCGAGCACGGTTTCGACGGCCATATGCCCACCCTTCTGCACGGCGAGCGCGACGCCCGCCATGATGAAAACCGGGAAGAGACGTTCCGGCAACTCCTGCGCGAAGCGGAAGCCGCCGGAATCGAGCGCGTAGCGCGCCACGACATTGCTCGTCAGCAGCGCGAGCAGCGCGCAGCCGATGAGAAGCACGACACCCTCGCAGAAGCGCGCGACCAGCCAGTCGACGCGCTCGCTCAGCGCCAGCAACGTGGTGCGCGCGCTTTCGCTCATCGCGATCAGGCCTTGGCTGACTTGGCGAGACGGTCGACGAAATCTCCGAAGGGCTTGGCCTTCCAGGCATCGACGACCGAGGCGGACGCCTCGCGGAAGGCTGCCTGGTCGGCCTGGTTCACCTCGACCTTGGGATTGGCCTTGAAGTCCGCCGCGAGCTTCGTCTCGGTGTCGAGGAAGAGCTTGCGCTGCAGCTCGCCGGCTTCCTTGGCCGCCGTCTTGACGATCTCGCGGTCGGCCGCCGGCAGGCGCGCCCAGGTGATCTGCGACATCAGGAAGGGCGAACATTCCCATTTATGCGCCGAGAGCGAGATGTACTTGTTCACCTCGAAGATCTTGGAGGAGTGGATGTTGACCAGCGGGTTCTCCTGCCCGTCGACCACGCCCTGCTGCAGTGCGATATAGAGCTCGCCGAAGGAGATCTGCTCGGTCGCGGCACCCAGCGTCTTGAAGATGTCGATCGTCATCGGATCGGGCGGGGTGCGGATCTTCAGACCCTTGAGGTCGGCGGGCTTGGCGATCGGCCGCTTGCTGTTGGTGATGTGGCGGATGCCGTTGTCCCACCAGCCGAGCGGCACCATGCCGATCTTGGCGAAACGCTGATCGAGCTCGCTGCCGATCGGCCCTTCCAGCACCTTGAAGGCGGCGGCGCTGTCGGCGAACAGGAAGGGCAGACCGAGCGCGGCAAGCTCCGGCAGCAGCGCCGAGGTCGAGCCCTGGCTGTTGACGGTCATGTCGACGGCGCCGGTGCGCAGGCTGGTCAGCAACGACTGCTCGTTGCCGAGCTGCTCGGCGCCGGCGACGCGCACGGTCATGCGGCCTTGGCTGCGTTCCTTGACCAGATCGCCGAACTTGTCGGCAGCGATCCAGCGCGGATTGCCGGCTGCGGCGTTGTGGCCGAGAGTCATGTTGACGGCGGCCAGGCTGCCGCGCGGAAAGCTCAGTACGGCCGGGGCCGCGACGGCCCCTAACAGGATATGGCGGCGGTTGATGATCATGGTCGTTCTCCCCGGATGAGCCGCCCGTTGCTCGGGCTGGCATGTTGTGCTCGCAGTCGTTCGATCAGGCCGAGAGCCACCCCTTGATGCTCGTGGTCATAGCCTCGGTGGAAATGCCGTAACGGTCGTGCAGGGTCGGCAGCGCCCCGGCATCGAGGAAGGCGTCGGGCAGGGCGATCTGGCGGAAGGCCGGAGGCTGGATGCCGGAGCGCAGCAGTTCGCCGGCCACCGCCTCGCCGAGGCCGCCGACGACGGTGTGGTTTTCCGCCACGATCACCATGCGGCCGGTCTTGGCGCATTCGCGTCGGATCGTCTCGACGTCGAGCGGCTTGATCGTCGGCACATGCAGCACGGCGACGTCGACCTTGTCCTGTTCCAGCCGTGTCGCCGTCTCCAGGGCGCGCATGGTCATGAGGCCTGACGAGATGACCAGCACGTCGCTTCCGTCCCGGAGGACCTTGGCCTTGCCGAGCTCGAACTTGTAGCCGTACTCGTCCAGCACGAGCGGGACATTGCCGCGCAGCAGCCGCATATAGACCGGGCCCTGATGGGCTGCGATCGCCGGGACGGCCTGCTCGATCTCATGAGCGTCGCAGGGGTCGACGATGGTGAGCTGCGGCATGCCCCGGAAGATCGCGATGTCCTCGGTCGCCTGGTGGCTGGGGCCGTAGCCTGTGGTCAGGCCGGGCAGGGCGCAGACGATCTTGACGTTGAGGTTTTCCTCCGCGATCGCCATGAAGATGAAGTCATAGGCGCGCCGCGAGGCGAAGACCGCATAGGTCGTCGCAAAGGGCGTGAAGCCCTCGCGTGCCAATCCGGCCGCCGCCGAGATCATCACCTGCTCGGCCATCCCCATCTGGTAGAAGCGATCGGGGTAAGCCTTTGCGAAGACGTGCAGATCCGTATATTTGCTCAGGTCCGCGGTCAGCCCGAGCACGTCGGGCCGCGTCTTGCCGAGCTCGACCAGCGCATGCCCGAACGGCGCCGGTTTCGTCCGCTGGTCCGGGCCCGCGATCGAGGCGATCATCGCCGAGGTCTTGAGCCGCGCGCCGCCAGCCGCCAGGTTGTCGAGATGGGCGGGGCGTTCGTATTTGGACCGCCTCATGCCGGCCTCCCTTCGTCGAGAATGGCGAGCGCCTTGTCCCATTCATCGGGCTCGACACGCAGGAAGTGGTTGCGCTCGCGCTCCTCGAGGAAGGGCACGCCCTTGGCCATCTTCGTGTCGCAGATGATGATGCGGGGGTTCGCCACGCTCGAATGCCGCGCCGCATCGAAGGCGGCGACGAGGGCAGCTACGTCGTTGCCGTTCACGCGCTGGACATGCCAGCCGAAGGCCTCGAACTTCGGCACCAGCGGCTCGAAGTTCATCATCTGGGTCGAGGGCCCGTCGGCCTGCATGTTGTTGACGTCGACGATGCCGATCAGGTTGTCGAGCTTGTGGGTGCTGGCCGCCATCGCCGCCTCCCAGGTCGAGCCCTCGTCGAGCTCGCCATCGGAGAACAGGTTGTAGACGAAGCTCTTCGAGCGCTTGCGCTTCAGGCCCATCGCCATGCCGACCGCGATGCCGAGCCCATGGCCGAGCGAGCCGCCGGTGATCTCCATCCCCGGCGTATAGGCGGCCATGCCGGACATCGGCAGCCGGGAATCGTCGCCGCCGTAGGTCTCCAGCTCGTCGTCGGGCAGGACACCGGCCTCGATCAAGGCCGAATAGAGCGCGATGGCGTAATGGCCGATCGAGAGCAGGAACCGGTCGCGTCCCTCCCATTCCGGCTCATGCGGGCGGTAGCGCAGTGCATGGAAATAGGACACCGCCAGCACGTCGGCGATGCCGAGCGCCTGGGCGATGTAGCCCTGGCCCTGGACTTCGCCCATACGCAATGCATTGCGGCGGATGCGCCAGGCCCGCTCGGCGAGCGAGACGTTGGGGATCGCGTGCGCAGCCGCTTCAACCGATCCTTGCTTAGCCATGGATCAGCATGCCTCCGTTGACGTCGATCACTGCGCCCGTGACGTATTGCGACAGGTCCGAGGCCAGGAAGAGATAGATCCCGGCGACATCCTCGGCCGTCCCGAGCCGCCCGAGTGGGATGCCCTTGGCGATCTCGACCTTCATCTCGTCGGTCAGCATGCCGCCGGTGATGTCGGTCTGGATCAGGCCCGGCGTGACACAGTTGACGCGGATACCGTCGGGGCCGAGTTCGCGAGCCATCGCCTTGGCCAGGCCGAGCACGCCGGCTTTCGCCGCAGAATAATGAGGGCCGCCGAAGATGCCGCCGCCGCGCTGGGCCGAGACCGAGGACATGCAGGCGATCGCCCCGGCCCTGCGGCTGCGGAAATGCGGGATGAAGGCCTGGCTGAGATTGAGGACGCCGCGCAGGTTGACGTCGAGGATGCGCTCCCAGCTCGCGGCGTCGATCTCCATGATCTTCACCGGCTGGGTGATGCCGGCATTGTTGATCAGGATGTCGAGCTGGCCGAAGCGCCCGAGCACGGCCTGCGCCGCCGCCTCGCAGGAGGCGCGGCCGGTGACGTCGCAGCCGGCGGCGAAATGGCTCTGGGCTTGTCCCGTGGCGGGAAGCGTCGCCGCGGCGGCATGGGCGGCCTTTTCGTCGATGTCGAGAATGGCGACGCTGGCGCCGTGGTCGGCAAAAAGCCTCGCCGTGGCCAGCCCGATGCCGCGCGCGCTGGCCGCCCCCGAGATGGCGGCGACCTTACCTTTGAGAAGCATCCAGTCCTCCCAGACCGAATTATCGTTGTTCGTTGGGGCCAGTGTTCGGCGGAAGCGGGCAGGGGGACAAGCGGCTTGTTCTCATCCATAGGTGAATTTGGTTCATCTATATTGGTTTGTGCCTCGGAGGCGGGGCATTCCGTATCGCCACATGGCCTCGGCCAGGGAATTGTTTGGACTCGCTTGGCGACTCCGGACGCGTAGCTGGCTGCGGGCGTCGCTTTACAGCGCTGCATGAATTCGCTTCATTCCTCGCATGCTGGCTCATGTCTCACTTCCGGCCGTGCGCGCCTTCGAGGCGGCAGCGCGCCGGGGTTCGTTCCGCGCCGCGGCGGCGGAGCTCAACCTCTCGCCGAGCGCGGTCAGCCACGCCATCGTTAAGCTCGAGAAGGCGCTCGGCGTGGCGCTGTTCGAGCGGAATGGGCGCAGCGTGGCGCTGACGATCAACGGCGAGACGCTGATGCATCACGTGCGCAACGCGTTCGATGAGCTTCGCCGGGGGCTGGAGTCGATCTCGGCGCAGGGGCCGCAATTGCTGCGCGTGCATTCGGCACCGAGTTTCGCCGCGGCCTGGCTGACGCCGCGGCTGCCGGTTTTCCTGGCGCAGCATCCCGGCATCGAACTCCGGCTCGCCGCCGGTACCGACTACACGCGCTTCACCAGCGATGATTTCGACGTCGACATCGTTTACGGACCGGTTCGGGGCGATGGGCTGGCGACGATCGACCTGCCGCAGGAGACCGTGACGCCCCTCTGCACGCCGGCGCTGGCCGACACGATCGCAACCCCGGCCGATCTGCTGCGGGCCAACCTGATCCACAGCGACAACAAGCAGGTGCGCTGGAACCACTGGTTTCAGGTCAACGGGATGTCGGCCCCGGCGCCGCAGGGCATCCGCTTCGACCGCAGCTTCCTCGCGCTCGCCGCAGCATCCGACGGCCTGGGGGTTGCGCTCGAATCAACCATGCTGGCTGAGCGCGAGATTCTTGCCGGCCGACGCGTGGCCCCCCTGGCGGGGCTGGCGCGGGATGTCCGTTACGTCGGACATCGCATCGTCCTGCCGAGCTTCAACCAGCAGCGGCGCATCGTGCGCTCCTTCGTCGAATGGCTGCAGGGCTCGTTCGAGGTGAAGGATTTCGAGACGAAGACTTGATCGACGCCGAGCGCGCAGGGCGATCGGCGTCGGTGTCAGGGCTCAGACGAGGGCCTGGACCTGAATTTCGACGAGGATGTCCTCGGCAGCCAGGCGCGATTCGACCATTGCCCGCGCCGGGGGCTGCGTCTGGTCGACCCAGCCTTCCCAGGCGGCATTCATCTCGCTGAAGGTCGCAATGTCCTTGAGCCAGATGTTGGCGACGGCGATGCGGGTCTTGTCCGTGCCGGCGAGCTTCAGGTAGCCGTCGATCTGCGCGAGAATGTCGGCGGTCTGCTCCTTGACGCCGCCGCTGCGGTCCTTGGCGGTCAGGCCCGAGAGGAAGGCGAACCCGTTGGCGACGAGCACCTTGCTCAGCCGTCCGGTGACTTCGTGGCGTGTGATCATGATCTTTCCTCAGGGTTGGTCAGGGCAGGGCAAAAAGACGGGCGATCCGCGGTGCTCAGGCTGTGAGCATGAGATCGGCCGCGCGCTCGCCTACCATCATGGCGGGAGCGTTGGTATTGCCGGAGGGGATCGTCGGGAAGATCGAGGCGTCCGCGATCCGCAGTCCTTCGATGCCATGCACCTTCAGGCGCGCATCGACCACGGAATCGGCCGGATCCTGGCCCATGCGGCAGGTGCCGCAAGGATGGAACACCGAATAGGCCTGTTGCCGGATGGATTCGAGCAGGCCGGCGTCGTCGATGCATTGCGCGCCGGGTTTGATTTCGCTCTCGATCAGGGCGGAGAAGGTCGGGGTCGCGGCCAGACGGCGCAGGAATTTCGCCCCGGCCAGGATGTCCCGGACGTCGCGCGGGTCGGAGAGGTAGTTGGGCGCGATTTCCGGCGCTAGCCGAGGATCGGGCGAGCGGATCGTGACATGGCCGCGGCTATGTGGCCGGCACGGCGAGACGCTGGTGCTGAAGCCCGGAAAGGGATCGGGCTTCATCAGGGCCCGCACGCCGGGCAGGGCCCGCTCATAGCTCAGCGGCGAGAAATACAGCTGCATGTCCGGACGGTCGAATTCCGGCCGGGTTCGCATGTAGCCGCCGCCCTGGTTGACGCTGAGCGAAAGCGGGCCGCGACGGTGCAGCAGATACGACAACGCCATGTTGACCCGGCCGGTCCAGGACAGGAGGTCGTCGTTCAGGCTCGGTTGCCGCGAGCGATAGACATGATCGTAGCAGAGATGGTCCTGCAGGTTCTGGCCGACGGCCGGCAGCGCCTGCACTGTCGCGATGCCGTGCCGCGCAAGAACCTCCGGAGAGCCGATGCCGGAGAGCTGCAGGAGCTGGGGAGAATTGATCGCACCTGCCGAAACGACGATCTCGCCGGTGGTGCGATAGCTGACCGGCCGGCCGTCGCGCCAACCGTCGATGCCAATGGCGCGCCGGCCCTCGAACAGGATGCGCGAGACGAGCACGCCGGTTTCGACTTTGACGCGCCCGGCCTTGCGGGCCGGATGGAGATAGGCCCGCGCCGCCGATTCACGCAGCCCGCCGCGCGTGGTGATCTGATAGATGCCGGCGCCCTCGCAGCTTTCGCCGTTTAGGTCGGGATTGAAGGGCAGGCCGGCTTCCTGCGCAGCCTTGACGAAGAGCGGCGTCAGGGGGTGCACGGTCCGCGAGATGTCCTCGACATGCAATGGGCCGCCAGCGCCATGCCAGGCAGATTCGCCCAGCGCGTGGTCCTCCATGCGGCGATAGGTGGCGAGCACGTCGGACCAGCCCCAGCCCGGATTGCCCATGCGCTCCCAGTCGTCGAAATCCTCGGGCTGGCCGCGCATATAGACCATCGCGTTGATCGCGCTCGAACCTCCGACGACCTTGCCGCGCGGCTGGTAGATCTCGCGCCCGGCGAGCCCATCTTGCTTTTCCGTCCGGTACATCCAGTTCAGGCGCGGATGGTAGAAGGTCTTGCCGTAGCCGATCGGCAGATGCAGCCAGGGGTTCAGGTCTCGCGGCCCGGCCTCCAGCACCAGGATGCGGCCGCGCCCGGCGAGCGCAAGCCGCCCGGCCAGGGCGCAGCCGGCCGAGCCTGCGCCGATGACGATGACGTCCCATTCCTGCAAGACGGACTCCCTGCCGGGTCGCGGTGTTGTCGAGCATCAAGGCTCTAGGGTGGATTGGGCTTGCGGCTAAGGGCCATTCTGTTCGAGTGACCAGTCCAATCAGGCAGCAGGCTCAGCCCACTGCGAGGTCGTCGATCGCCTGCCGCAGACCTAGGACGCCCGCCTGGATCTGCGCCGGCGTGAAGCCGCTGAAGCCGAGGACGAGGCCGTCGCGCCCGACCGGCTCCAGGCCGAAGCGGCTGATCGGGGCGACCGTGATGCCGCGCCTTGCAGCTGCCTGCGTCACCGCGACGGCTTCTATGCCGTCGCGAAGAAAGGCGACGGTGTGCATGCCCGTATGGGTCGGCACGACGTCGAGATCTCCGGCAAGATGCTCGCCCGCCGCCTCGATCAGGGCCTGATGCCGTTCCTGGTAGAGCTTGCGCATGCGCCGGACATGGGTGGCGAAATGGCCCTCGACGATGAAGTCTGCGACGATGCCCTGCAGAGCCGTCGGCACGCCCGGCGAATAGGCGTCGAGGCAGATGCCGATCTGCTCGGCGAGTTGCGGCGGAGCGACGAGGAAGCCGAGGCGCAGCGACGGAAACAGCGTTTTCGAGAACGTCCCGACATAGATCACCCGGCCGCTCAGATCGATGCTGGTCAGCGTCGCCATCGGCGCGCCCTGGAAGCAGAACTCGCCATCCCAGTCATCCTCGATGATCCAGGCGGAGCTGGCCTGCGCCGCCTCCAGCAAGGCGAGGCGCCGCTCCAGGCTCATCTTGGCTCCGAGCGGCTGCTGATGGGCGGGCGTGACGAAGGCGAGCTTGAAATCGGGAGCGCGCTTCAGGCCCTCATCGACGACGAGGCCGGCCTCGTCGACCGGCACCGGCACGATGTCGGCACCCGAAAGGATCAGGCTGTTGCGCGCGCCGATCGCTCCGGGATTCTCGAACCAGACCTTGTCGCCCGGATTGATCAGTGTCGCGGCCAGGAGCTGGAACGCCTGCTGCGCTCCGGCGACGATGAAGATCTGCTGCCATTCGCAGGCGATGCCGCGGTTGAGCCGAAGATGGGCGGCGATCGCCTGCCGTAGCACCGCTTCGCCATGGGGATCGGGATAGCCCAGCACCTGATGACGCGACTTGCGCCAGTGCCGGCCTGACAGCTTGGCCCATTGCGCCATCGGGAAGGCGTCGAAGGCGGGCATCGCCGTGGTGAAGGCGCGCGGCTGGTGAGGCAGGCGCGCGCCGAACAGCTTCGAGGCGGTGTCCATCGCCTGCGCCAGCCTGACCGTGGCCGTGGGCACGGCGACGGCCGCAGCCGCCGGTGCAGGCCGCTCGCTCGCCAGCGCCTGGCTGACATAAGTGCCGGCCCCGACCCGCGTTTCGACCAGCCCTTCCGCGGCCAGCCGCTCGAAGCTCTCGACGATGGTGGTGCGGGCGACGCCGAACTCCTGCGCCAGCGTGCGCGTCGCCGGCAACCGCTCGCCGACCTTGAGCGCCCCGCTCAGGATCAGCTCGCGCAGGCCGACGCAGATCTGGACGCTGAGACCGTGGGGCCCATCGCGGTCCAGCACGATCGACTGCAGCAGGACGCCTTCCTCGCGCTTGACCATCCACTCTCCCCAATCTCGGCAATTGGACTGCTGCTTTCGTCAGAATGGACCTTGGGTTCAGACCAATTCAAGCCCCCTCTCAGCGCCATCCCGGGCCTCGCAATCGCGCAGGGTGGCGGTGACGGAGTTGGCGGCGGCTACCATGAGGATCACTCGGCTCGAGAGCTTCACGACGCAGGATGTCGGCTTCGTGCGTGCAACATGTGAGGATGACAGCCAGGGCTGGGGTCAGTTCTCGCCTTACAATGCCGACATCACGGCGACAGTGTTCCACCGTCAGGTCGCACGCTGGGCGATCGGCGAGGATGCCCTGGCGATCGACGAGCTCGTCGCGACCATCGGCGAGCGCGAGCACAAGTTTCCGGGCTCCTATCTCTGCCGCGCCCTGACCGGTCTCGACACGGCGTTGTGGGACTGGCGCGGGCGCAAGGAGCGCAAGAGTGTCTGCGAACTGCTAGGCGGCACGCCGCGGCCTTTCCCGGTCTATGCATCCAGCATGAAGCGCGGCGAAATCACGCCGGAGGCGGAAGCGGAGCGTCTTGCCCGCCTTCGCGACGCCCATGGCTACCGCGCCTTCAAGTTCCGCGTCGGACGTGAATGCGGCCGCGACCAGGACGAATGGCCGGGTCGTACCGATGCGATCGTGCCGCAGGTCCGCGCCGCGCTGGGCGACGAGGCGACGCTACTGGTCGATGCCAACAGCGGCTATTCGCCTGCCAAGGCGATCGCGGTCGGCCGCATGCTGCAGGACCACGGCATCGTGCATTTCGAGGAGCCCTGTCCGTACTGGGAGCATGCCTGGACGCGGGAAGTCCGCGAGGCGCTCGACCTCGATGTTACCGGCGGCGAACAGGACTGCGATCTCGCCGTCTGGCGCGCAATGATCGATCGCCGCGTCGTCGACGTGGTCCAGCCGGACATCTGCTACATCGGCGGCGTTGGACGGATGCTGACCGTCGCGCGCTGGGCCGCCGAGGCCGGCCTGCCGGTGACGCCGCATTCGGCCAACCAGTCGCTGGTGACCGTCTTCACGCTGCATGTCATGGGCGCGCTCGCCAATGCTGGCCCCTATGTCGAGTTTTCGATCGAGGGGCCGGACTACTATCCCTGGGAGCAGGGGCTGCTGCGCAACCCGCCCAAGGCCAGGGACGGGATGGTCGCGATCCCCTCCGAACCCGGCTGGGGCGTCGAGATCGAGCCGTCCTGGCTCGAGCGGGCCGAGTATCGCGTCACCGAGGTTTCGGCGTGATCTTCGAGCGGGCTGGCCTGATCGACGAAGCGCGACGGAGCGGGACGCTGGCCGGCTTGCCGCACGGCCATTTCATCGGCGGTCGCTCCGTTCCCTCGGCTTCGGGCGAGGAGATGGAGAGCTTCGATCCCGGTCGCGGCGTTGCCTTCGCCCGAGTCGCGGCAGGCAAGGCAGAGGATGTCGGGCGGGCGGTGGCGGCGGCACGGGCGGCGCTTTCCGGCCCCTGGTCGCGCCTGACGCCCGCGGCCCGTGGCGAGATCCTGATGCGGGCGAGCCATCTGCTGCGTGAGCGCGCCGCACGTTTCGCCGTGGTCGAGACGCTCGATTCAGGCAAGCTCCTCGCCGAAGCCGAGGGCGATGTCGCCGGCGTCGTCCGCTGCTTTGCCTATTATGCCGGTGCCGTCGACAAGCTGCACGGCGACAGCGTGCCGCTCGGCCCCGACTATGTCGGTGTCACGATCGAGGAGCCGGTCGGCGTCGTCGCTCAGATCGTGCCGTGGAACTATCCGCTTTCGACTGCCGCGCGCGGCATCGCGCCGGCGCTCGCCGCAGGCTGCACGCTCGTCGTCAAGCCGGCCGAGCAGACGCCCTTCACCACGCTGATGCTGGCGGAGCTGTTGCATGAAGCCGGCCTGCCCGAGGGCGTGCTCAATGTCGTTGCCGGCACCGGTGCGGAAGCGGGCGCGGCGCTCGTCGCCCATCCTGGCATCGATCACATCACCTTCACCGGCTCGGTTCCGACCGGCCAGCACGTGATGCGCGCTGCGGCCGAACATGTGACGCGCCTCCAACTCGAACTCGGCGGCAAGTCGCCAGTCGCGGTCATGGCCGATTGTGACATCGAGAGCGCGGTCGAGGGTGTGATCGGCGCGATCTACGAGAATGCCGGCCAGATCTGCTCGGCCGGGTCGCGCCTGATCCTGGAGACTACCATCGCGGAAGACGTGCTCGGCCGGCTCGTCGCACGGGTCGAGGCGATGACCCTCGGCCACGGGCTGAGCGGCGCGGCGATCGGGCCGATCAACTCGCCGCAGCAGCTCGCGCGCGTCGCCGCGCATGTCGGGCGGGCGCGCGATGCGGGCAACCGTATCCTCACCGGCGGCGCCATCGCTCCTCCGGAGGCCTGTGGTGGCGGCTGGTTCTACCGTCCGACGATCATCCTCGCGCGCGGTCCGGACGATCCGCTGGTGCAGGAGGAGATCTTTGGTCCGGTTCTGACCGTGCAGGTCGTCGCGGATCTGGAGGAGGCGATCGCCGTCGCCAATGCGACCTCCTACGCGCTGGTCGCCGGCATCTACACGCGCGACCACGCCAAGGCCTGGCGCTTCGCCCGGGCCGTCGATGCGGGGCAGGTCTACATCAACGAGTTCTTCGCCGGCGGTGTCGCCATGCCCTTCGGCGGCAACCGCAATTCGGGCTTCGGCCGTGCCAAGGGCATGGCGGGCTTGCGCAGCTACTGCAAGCTCAAGAGTGTGATTGCACGGCTGTGAATCGGCCGGGGGGAAACGACGGAATGTCGAGCGAGCTGTTCGCCGCCGATTTCAAGGCGGCGCCGTACTGGTGGGACGGGGTGCCGCGGCCCGAATTGCCGCTCTCGGAGCCGCCGGGGCAAGCCGATGTCGTGATTATCGGATCCGGCTATACCGGCCTGCATGCGGCGCTTCAGATCGCGCGCGCCGGGCGCAGCACGGTGGTGCTCGATGCGGAAGCCGCGGGCTTCGGCTGCAGCACCCGCAATGGCGGCCAGATTTCGACCAGCATTAAGCCAGGCCTCGCTGAGCTGACGCGGCGGCACGGCGAGGCGAGGGCCGTCGCGATCCTGCGCGAGGGGCGGCGTTCGCTCAAATGGATCGGCGAGTTCGTCCGCGACGAGGGGATCGACTGCGATTTCGGTGTGGTCGGGCGCTTCCACGCGGCGCATTCGCCCGGGCAGTATGAGCAGCTGGCGCGACAGGTCGACAACCAGCCCAAGGGGCTCGAGGTCGCCTGCCATGTCGTGCCGCGCTCAGAGCAGCGCAGCGAGATCGGCTCCGACCTCTATCATGGCGGCGCGATCTATGCCGAGCATGCGTCGATCAACCCGGCGCGCTACCATCAGGGCCTGCTGGAGCGCGTCATCGCCGCCGGCGCGCAACTCGTGCCGTTCTGCCCGGCGACCGCGATCGCGCGCTCGGGACAGGGTTTCCTGGTCGAGACGCCACGTGGGGCGGTCGTGGCCCGCGATGTCGTCGTCGCGACCAACGGCTATACCGGCCCCTTGACGGGCTGGATGCGCCGGCGCGTCATCCCGATCGGCAGCTACATGATCGCGACCGAGGAACTCGATCCGGCGCTGGTCGACCGGCTGATCCCCCGCAACCGCATCGTCAGCGACACCCGCAAGGTGGTCTATTACTACCGCGCTTCTCCCGACCGGCGTCGCATCCTGTTCGGCGGGCGCGTCTCGCTGAGCGAAACCGATCCGCGCCGCAGCGGGCCGATGCTTCATGCCGATCTCGCCGGGATCTTTCCGGAGCTCGCGAAGACGCGGATCAGCCATTCCTGGTGCGGTTTCGTCGCCTATACCTTCGACGAGCTGATGCATGTCGGCCGCCATGACGGCATGCATTACGCGATGGGCTATTGCGGCTCGGGCGTCGGCATGGCGAGCTATCTCGGCATGCGCCTCGGCCAGCAGGTGCTCGGCCTGCCCGAAGGCGCGACCGCCTTCGACGACCTGTCGTTCCAGACGAGGCCTTTCTATAGCGGCAATCCGTGGTTCCTCGCGCCGTCGGTCTTCTACTACCGCTGGCGCGACCGGGTGGCCCGATGATCCACCGGCGATTGGCCTTCCCGAATTATCAGAATGGACCTTATGGGCAGACCAATTCCAACAAACTCTCCACATTGACAGAGGTGGGAGGAGCGCCGGGGCAACCTTGCGGCCACTGATGCGAAAAGTGTCGTTCAGCTCAGGAGACATCACATGCCCCAGCCGATCCTGCCGTCGCGATCGACCCTCGTCCTTCTTCTGAGCCTGGCCGGCGCGATGCCCGCCTTCGCCCAGGAGCTTACCGTCGTGTCCTTTGGCGGCTCGTATCAGGAGGGGCAGAGCAAGGCGCTCTTCGTCCCAGCGGCCAAGAAGCTCGGCATCAAGCTCAAGGAAGAGACGTATAGCGGCATCGCCGATCTGCGCCTCAAGGTGAAGGCCGGGGCGGTAACCTGGGACATCGTCGCTAGCGGCTCCGGCAGCGCGGCCCGCGCCGGCTCCGAGGGCATTCTCGAAAAACTCGACTACAAGGTCATCGACACCTCGAACTTCATCCCCGGAACGGCGCAGGACTTCTGCGTCGGCGGCGACGTGTTCTCGACGGTGCTGGCCTGGAACACCAAGACCTATGGCCAGAACGGGCCACAGAGTTGGGCCGATTTCTGGGACGTCAAGAAGTTCCCCGGCAAGCGCTCCTACCGCAAGGGTGTGGCCGGGGCGCTCGAACCGGCGCTGATGGCCGACGGTGTGCCGCCTGAGAAGGTCTACGAAGTGCTCTCCCAGCCCGGCGGCATCGAGCGCGCGATCAAGAAGATCCGCGAACTCAAGCCGCACATCGCGGTCTGGTGGAGCTCCGGCGCCCAGCACGCCCAGCTCATGAAGGATGGCGAGGTCGACATGATCACCGGCTGGAACGGGCGCTTCGATGTCGCGGCCAAGGACGGCGCCAAGGTCGCCTACACCTTCAACCAGGCGCTGCTCGACTATGATTGCTTCGGTATTGCCAAGGGCGCGCCGAACAAGGATCTGGCGATGAAGTTCCTCGCCGAGATCAGCAAGCCCGAATACCAGGCGGAATTCACCAAGTACATCACCTACGGGCCGACCAACAAGAAGGCCTATGACCTCGGTACGATCGACGCGGCCTATGCCAAGTCCCTGCCGTCCCACCCCGACAACGCCGCCAAGCAGGTCCCGATCGACCTCGACTGGTACACGAAGTTCGAGGCCCAGGCCTCGGCGGCTTACCAGAACATGCTGACCGAATGAGGCAGGTTGCTGATTCCGGCGAGCCGGCGGTGGTGACATCCGAGGGCTCGCCCGCTCCTGCGGTGGGCAAAGCTCTGCCCATCGCCATCAGGCGCCTGAGCAAGGCCTATGGCGCGGTCTCCGTGCTCGACGATGTCGACCTCGATGTCCGGCCCGGAGAGTTCCTGACGCTGCTCGGCCCGTCCGGCTCGGGCAAGACGACCCTGCTCATGGCGATCGCCGGCTTCCTGCGCCCCGACAAGGGCAGCATCCGCTTCGGCGAGCGCGAGGTCGTCCGGCTCGCACCGCACAAGCGCGAGATCGGCATGGTCTTCCAGAACTATGCGCTGTTCCCGCACATGAATGTGGCCCGCAATGTCGGCTTCCCGCTGCGGCTGCGGAAGGTACCGGCCCCCGAAATCGCCAGGCGCGTCGAGGCCGCGCTGGAGATGTTCCAGCTCGGCGGCTATGGCGGCCGCAGCATCACCCAGCTCTCGGGTGGCCAGCGCCAGCGCGTCGCGCTCGCCCGCGCCATCGTTTTCGAGCCGCGCATCATCCTGATGGACGAACCGCTCTCGGCGCTCGACAAGCAGCTCCGCGAGCGCATGCAGATCGAGTTGCGCCAGCTCCATGACCGGCTCGGCACGACCACGGTCTATGTCACGCATGACCAGCGCGAGGCGCTGACGATGTCGGACCGCATCGCGGTTCTGGAGCGCGGTCGGATCGCGCAGATCGATACCTCACGCGCCATCTACGACCGGCCCGGCAGTCGCTTCGTCGCCGAGTTCATCGGAGAGTCCTCCTTTCTGGACGTCTCGGTCGCGGACGGCGTCTGCTGCGCGGCCGGCTCGATCGTCAGGGCACCCAAGACACCGGTCTTGCAGGGACGCTGCGTGATGATGCTGCGACCGGAGCGGCTGCGAATCCTCGACGGCAGCGACACCGAGCCGATGAACCGCTTCGAGGGCAAGGTCCAGAGCGCGATCTACCAGGGCGATACACTGCTCCTGCAAATCCTTCTGAGCGATGGCAGCCCCGTCAGCCTGCGCATGGCGACGCGCGGGGACGATGCGCCACCGCCGGCCGCCGGCTCGCCGATCACCGTCGGTATCGCGGTCAGCGACACGGTCCTTCTCGCCGACGACGGGACGGCGCGGGCATGAGCGCGCCCGCCCTGAGCCTAGCGCGGGATGGTGCCGGCGATTTCCACGCCGCCGCATTGCGCCGCGACCATTGGCGCGAGCGGCTTGGGTTGGCCGCACTGGCTGCGCCGGCCCTCCTGCTTGTCACCGTCATGGTGTTGCTGCCGGTCGGTTGGCTGTTCGGCCTGTCCTTCACTGACGACGCCGGCGCACCGAGTCTTGAGCATTACCGGCGCATGCTGGCCGAGCCCTCCTATGGCCGCACCTTTCGCACCACCTTCGAGATCAGCCTGCTGACCACGGCGATCTGTATCCTGCTCGGCTACCCGCTCGCCTACTTCCTGTCGCAGCTGCCGCGCCGTGCCGCCAATCTCTGCATGATCGCGGTGCTGCTGCCGTTCTGGACCTCGCTCCTGGTACGCACCTATGCCTGGCTCGTGCTGCTCCAGCGCAGCGGGCTGATCAACAGCTGGGGCATCCAGCTCGGTCTCTGGAGCGAGCCGCTGCAGCTCGTCCACAATGTCGGCGGCACGCTGATCGGCATGGTCCACATCATGCTGCCCTTCCTCGTCCTGCCGCTCTACGGCACGATGCGGGCTATCGACCGTGATCTGCTGCGCGCCGCCTCGAGCCTGGGCTCGACGCCCGCCCATGGCTTCTGGACCGTGTTCTTCCCGCTCTCGCTGCCCGGTCTCGCCGCCGGCTCCGCGCTCGTCTTCGTGCTTTGCCTCGGCTTCTACGTGACGCCGGCCATGCTTGGCGGCGGCAAGGTGACGATGGTCTCGAACCGCATCGCCAACGACATCGAACTGTTCTTCAACTGGGGCGCGGCGAGTGCGCTCGGCGTCGTGCTGCTGGTGATCACGCTCGCGGTGCTCGTCCTGGCGGCACGGCTGTCGCGCGGCGCCGGCCTGTTCGGGGGAGGGCATTGAGCATGAACTGGCTCGATCGCCCCGCCAGCGACACGCAGATCACGCATCGCTCGCGGCTGTGGCTCTACGGGCTCGGCGTGCTGGTGCTGGCCTTCCTGGCCCTGCCGACGCTGATCGTGATCCCGATGTCGTTCTCGCACTCCCAGTATCTGGAGTTCCCGCCGCGGCAATGGTCGTTGCGCTGGTACGAGGCCTATTTTTCCTCGGGTGGTTGGATGGCTGCGACCGTGACCTCGCTCAAGGCCGGGCTTTGCACCGCGCTATTGGCGACGCCGGTCGGCACGCTCGCGGCCTATGGGCTGCACGTCTCGCGCATTCGTTTCGCCGGGGTTGCGATCCTGGCTTTGCTGACGCCGACCATCGTCCCGGTCATCCTCGTCGGCATCGCGCTGTTCTACGCCTTCGTGCAGCTCAAGATGGTCAATTCCTTCATGGGCATCGTCCTTGCGCATTCGATCCTGGCGGTCCCGATCGTGATGATGATCGTTGGATCGGCGCTGAAGAGCTTCGATCTCGATCAGGAGCGCGTCGCCCGCAGTCTCGGCGCAACACGGTTGCAGGCCTTCCTGCAGGTGACGATGCCGCAGATCGGCTTCGCGATCGTCACCTCGGCGCTGCTGTCCTTCCTGACGTCCTTCGACGAGGTGGTCGTCTCGCTCTTCGTCTCCGGCGGCGACAACTCGACGTTGACGCGTGCGATGTTCATGGCGCTGCGCGACCAGATTGACCCGACCATCGCGGCGATCTCGACGATCATGATCGTGATCACCTCGCTGCTGCTCGCGATCACGCAGATCTTCGGCAAGCCTGAGAACTAGGCGGCGGTGCTCGCTTGCAGCGCCCGCTTCAGGCCGCGCATCGCAGCCTCGGGCGTGGTCACGACCCGCAGTCCGGTGGCGGCCTCGATCGCCGGCCTCGCGCGGGCGAGCGAGAACTGGCCCAGGATCAGCGTGTCGACGTCCCTCAGCTTTGCCGCGGCCTCGGCCGCAAGCCGGTCGTGGGTCGCGCCGTCGCCTCCCTTGAGCGCCGCGAGGGCCCCATCGACGACGATGCCGGTGACATCGACCGGCTTGCCGGCCATTTCGTTGAGCTCCTGCGTCAGCGAGGGCAGGGAGGGGGCGAAGGTGACGATCAGCCCGATCCGGCCGCCGAGCGCCAAGGCTTCGCTGAAGGCCGACTCGTTGGGCCGAAGCACCGGGATCGGCAGGGCGCGCTTGACCGCGTCGATGGCCGGGCCGAAGGCCGAGCAGGTGAACAGGATCGCCCTGGCGGGCCCGGCGGTCCCCTCGGTCGCAGCCGCATAGCGTCCGAGCGTGAGGAAGCGTTCGGTCATGGCCTGGTCGAGGCTGCCGCGCGCCGCGAGATCGGTGGCGAGCGAGGTGTCGAGCAGGTCGAAGGCCTTGGCCTCAGGCCAGTGCGAGGCGAAGGCCGACCTCGCCGGCAACACGGATTCCTCGAGCGCATGGATGAGCGCGATGCGCGGGGCGTGTGCGATCGTGTCGGTCATGACAGGCCCTTCACTCGCTCACGAGCGTTCGCGCCTTCAGAAGGGCGAGCAGGCCCTCGTCGCGGCGCTCTTCCAGCTCGGCGATCGAGCGCCCGCCTGCTTCCTCGGCCACGCCCGCGACGATCTTCGCCTGGACATCTGCGTCGAGCGAGGGGGTGCCGAGCGATTGCCAGCGCCGCACCTGGCTCGGTCCGAGATGGGCGAGGTAGCCGGCGATGCCGCCTTCGCCGCCGCCGAGGTGATAGGTCATGTGTGGACCCATCAAGGCCCAGCGCAGACCGGGCCCGTTGCAGAGCGCGGCATCGATGTCGGCGACGCTCGCCACGCCTTGCTCGACGAGATGCACCGCCTCGCGATAAAGCGCTGAGGCCAGCCGGTTAGCGATATGGCCGGGCATTTCGCGATTGAGCACGACCGGACGCCGCCCGAGCGCGCGGTAGAATTCCGCGGCCCGCGCCACCACACCGGCATCCTCCCCGACGATCTCGACCAGCGGCACCAGATGCGGCGGGTTGAATGGGTGCGCCACGACGATCCGCTCCGGCCGCGCGCAATCGGCGACAATAGCGCTGCGGACCAGCGCCGAGGTCGAACTGGCGATGATCGCGTCGGGCGGCAGCTTGGCGTCGATCTCGGCGAGAAGCTTGCGCTTCACCGCCTCGTTCTCTGGGCCGTTCTCCTGGACGAAGCCGGCGCCCTTAAGTGCCGCCGCGAGGTCGGTGGAGAAAATGACCGAGCCCGTGCCCGTCAGCCCTAGCTCGGCCAGTTGCGCCCGCGCCCGCTCGACATAGGCGAGGAAGCGCGCTTCCGCTTCGGGATTGGGATCATAGGCCGAGACGGTGACGCCATGGGCGCTGGCGAGCGCTGCCCAACTGGCGCCGATCATGCCGGCGCCGACGATGGCGAGATGCTGGACGGTGTCGCTCATGGGCTTTCGTTCCGGGCTGTCACTCGGCCTTGATGCCGGCGGCCTTGATCAGGTCGCCCCATTTGCCGATCTCGCTGTCGATCCGCGCCGATGCCTCGGCCGGCGTGCTGGGTTTCGGCACGACCCCCTGCAGCGCGAACGCCTCCTTCAGCTTCGGGCTTTGCAGAGCCTTGTTCAACTCGGCATTGAGCTTGTCCAGCACGGGCTGGGGCGTACCGGCGGGCGCCAGCATGCCGAACCATGACGAGACCTCGAAGCCGGCGAGACCCTGCGAGATCGCGGTCGGCGTCTCCGGCATGAACGGCGAAGCCTCCGTCCCGGTGGTCGCGATGGCCCGCAGCGAACCGGCCTTCACATGCTGCAGCACGGCCGGAATCGTGTCGAACATGATCTTGACCTGGCCCGCGACCATGTCGGTCATCGCCGGACCTGAGCCGCGATAGGGCACGACGGGCATCTTGGTGCCGGCCTTGATGTTGAACAGCTCGCCCGAAAGATGCTGCGGCGAGCCTTGACCCGACGAAGCGTAGGAATAGCCGTCCGGGCTCGCCTTGATCAGCGCGATCAGCTCGGGAACCGTCTTGGCGGGAACCGACGGGTGAACGACGAGCGCGAGCCCGACATTGCCGGCCAGCCCGATCGGGATCAGGTCCTTCTTGAGGTCGAAACCGGTTTTTGCCTGCAGGCCTGTATTGATCGAATGGCTTGTCAGGGCGCCGAGCAGAAGCGTGTAACCATCCGGCTGGGCCCGCGCGACGGCGGCCGCGCCGACGCTGCCGCCGGCACCGGCACGGTTCTCGACCACGACGCGCTGACCGAGCGAGTTCGACAGCTCCTCGGCCACGACGCGGCCGATGATGTCGGTCGCGCCGCCGGGCGCATAGGGCACGACCAGCGTGATCGGCTTCTGCGGATAGGCCTGCGCGAAGGCCGTGACGGGAAGAGCCAGCGAAAGGCCGGCGAGCGCGCCGATGAGGTGACGGCGGTCGAGCATGGGTTTTCCTCCGGGAGTGGGCGTGCGGACCGGTTGGCTCCGGTCTCGGCGAAATGGCTTGGGCCGGACCGGCCGATCAGCAGAAGTCGAAATCGCAGCCTTCGTCGGCCTGCAGCACGGTGGTGAGGTAAAGATGGCGGTAGCCGCGCGAGGCCTCGGCCAGATGCGCTGGCGGCTGCCATTCGCCCCGGCGGCGCTCCAGTTCGGCATCGTCGACGAGCAGCGTGATCTCGCGGGCCTCGACATCGAGCCGGATCATGTCGCCGTCGCGGACGAGCCCGAGCGGGCCGCCGACCGCCGATTCCGGCGTGATGTGCAGCACGATCGTACCGAAGGCGGTGCCGCTCATGCGGGCGTCGGAGATGCGGACCATGTCCTTGACGCCGGCCTGCGCCAGCTTCTTGGGGATCGGGATGTAGCCGGCTTCCGGCATGCCGGGCGCGCCCTTCGGGCCGGCATTGGTCAGCACGAGCACGTCGTCCGCCTTCACGTCGAGGGCGGGATCGTCCATCCGGCGCACCATGTCCTCGACAGATGCGAAGACCACGGCACGGCCGGCGTGCTTCAGAAGGGCAGGCGAGGCGGCGGAGTGCTTGATGACGGCGCCCCCGGGAGCGAGATTGCCGCGCAGAACCGCCATGCCGCCGGTCGGCTTCACTGGGCTTTTGGCGGTTCGGATGATGCTCTGGTTCGGCACGTCCTCGGCCGCGTCCGCAACCTCGCCGATTGTGCGGCCGTCGATCGTCGGGGCCGAGCGGTCGAGATGGTCGCCGAGCTCCTTCATCAGCTTGGGCACGCCGCCGGCCCAGTGGAAATGCTCCATGTAGTGGTCGCCCGAGGGCTTGAGGTCGATCAGCACCGGCACCTTGCGGCCGATGGCGTCGAACTCCTCGAGATTGATCGACAGTCCGGCGCGGCGCGCAATCGCGGCCAGATGCACGAGGCCATTGGTCGAGCCGCCGATCGCCTGCAGGACGGTCAAGGCGTTCCGGAAGGCAGTTTCGGTCAGGATCTCGCTCGGCTTCGGGCCGCCCTTGGCGAGCCTGACCGCTTCGCGCCCGCTCGCCTCGGCCGCTCGGATACGGTCGGCGTGGGTGGCGGGGATCGTGCCCGAACCAGGCAGGGCAATGCCGAGCGCCTCGACCAGGCATCCCATGGTGCTGGCCGTGCCCATCACCATGCAGGTGCCCTGTGTCGGCGCGAGACGGCCGCTCAGAACCTCGATCTCGGCTTCGTCGATCTGGCCGGCGCGATGCTGGCCCCAGAGCCGGCGGCAATCGGTGCAGGCGCCGAGCACCTCGCCCTTGTGGTGACCGACGAGCATCGGGCCGGTGATCAGCTGGATCGCCGGGACATCGGCGCTGACGGCGCCCATGAGCTGGGCCGGAACGGTCTTGTCGCAGCCACCGATCAGCACCACCGAGTCACAGGGCTGCGCCCGGATCATCTCCTCGGTGTCGATCGCCATGAGATTGCGCAGGAACATCGAGGTCGGGTTGGCGAAGGATTCGTGGATGGAGATCGTCGGGAACTCCATCGGCAGGCCGCCCGCCAGCATGACGCCGCGCTTCACCGCCTCGATCAGCCGCGGCACGTTGCCATGGCAGGGGTTGAAGTCACTGAAGGTGTTGGTGATGCCGATGATCGGCCGGTCGAGCGCGTCGTCGGAGAAGCCCGCAGCCTTGATGAAGGCCTTGCGCAGGAAGAGCGAGAAGCCGGGGTCGCCATAGGTCGCGAGATTGCGGCGCATGCCGCGTGCCGCCGGCTTTGCGGATGGGGTATCGTTGTCGGACGTGCTCATGCGGCTAGGAATATGTCCGTTGCCAGGATTGTCAACAATTATGTCGAAGGGTTATAAACTGGCATGACCGTGACCGCCCTGAAAGCCCAGACCACCGAGCGGGTCCGCAGCGTCGCCGCCATGCTGGAGGAGGAAATCGTCCTCGGCTGGCTCCTGCCGCGGGAACGGCTGGTCGAGGAGGAATTGGCCGAACGGCTCTCGGTAAAGCGCCATGTCGTGCGCGAGGCGCTGGCCGATCTGGAGCGGGTGGGGCTGGTCGAGCGCATCCCGAACCGGGGCGCCGTGGTCAAGCTGCTGGACCCGCTGGAAGTGCGGCAGATCTATTCGGTGCGCGAGGTCCTGGAGACCCTTGCCGCCGAGCAGATCCCGCTGCCGGTGTCGCCTGTCGTCCTGGAGCGCTTGCGCGTCGTGCAGAAGCAGCACGCTGCGGCCGTGGACGCCGCGGATGCGCGCGCAGCATTCCGCGCCAACATGATCTTCCACGAGACGCTGTTCCGCGCCTGCGGCAATCCCCATCTCGTCGAACTGATCCAGGGTCTGGCGCAGAAGGTCCATGGCGCGCGCTCGATCACGGCCGCGAGTGCCGAGCATCTCACGCTCGCTCGCGATGAGCATGCCGCGATGGTCGAGGCGCTTGCCGTCGGCGATCGCGAGCGTCTCGTGGCGCTGTGCCGCCAGCATCTAGGGCCATCCCGCGACGCCTACATCGCCGCCGTCGAAGCCCGCTTCACCCGGCAGGCGACGCCCGGCAGTGCGATCAAGGCCTAGCCGCCGAATGCGTCACGCCGCCGTTTCGATCCCGAGCCGCCAGCGCGAAACATCGATACGGGCGGTCAGCGGCAGGTGGTCCGACGCCTTGCGGGACAAAGGCGTGTCGTGCACGCAGAGTTCGGAGATCAGCCCGTCCGGCCAGGCCAGGATACGGTCCAGCGGCAGCATCGGCCGGCGCGACGGGAAGCTCGCTGGGTGCCTCATATCGGCAAAATGCGGGGCGAGCACGTCGAGCGCCGAGCGACGGCTGCGCCGCCATTCGTTGAAGTCGCCGAGCAGGATGGTCGGCATCGGCACGAGTTCGAGGAAGGCGTGCAGCAGTGCAGTCGCCTGATCGACCCGCGAGCGCCGCAGCAGGCCGAGATGGGCCGCGATCACGCGGAACTTGCCTTCGCCGAGGTCGAGCTCGGCGACGACCGCGCCGCGCGGTTCGATCCCGGGTAGCTTGAGGCGGAAGCGCCGATAGGAGAGCGGCTCGCCGCGCACGAGCAGCGCGTTGCCGTGCCAGCCGTGGCCGTCGACGACATCGGACTGGACGAGGAGATGCAGCCCTGTCTCGCGCAGGATCGCGGCGGGATCGAGCAGCCCGGTGCGCTGGCCAAAGCGGCGGTCGACCTCCTGCAGCGCCACCAGATCGGCGCCGATCTCGGCCAGCACCGCGACGGTTCTGTCGGGCCGGACACGGCGATCAGTGCCGCGGCACTTGTGGATGTTGTAGGACGCGACCTTCACCGGACCTCGCTCATCGACATCATAGATAGGGCATGAGCAGCCGGGCCGCCGCATCACGAATTTTCACGATTCCCCAGCGCGCGTCGATCTCTTCCAGCGTCACCCGGTGGCTCCGCTTGCCATCGATCAGGCCGCCGATGCGCTGGGCCAGTTCGCGATCATAGAACTCCATCGTGATCTCGAAGTTCAACCGCAGACTTCTCGCGTCCCAGTTCGCGCTGCCGATCAGGCACCAGGCGTCGTCGACGGTCGCGAGCTTGGAATGGTCGAAAGGGGCGGGCGAACGCCAGATCTGACAGCCACTCTTGAGGAGCGGGCGGATATGCGCCTGCATTGCCCACCCCATCAGGCGATGGTTGTTTCTGGCGGGTATCACGAGATGGACGTCGACGCCGCGCAGCGCGGCAAGTTGCAGCGCGGTGATCACCTGCTGCTCGGGCAGGAAATAGGGCGTCGCGATCCGCAGCGAGGACGAGGCGGCGTTGATCGCGGACAGGATCGTCAGCATCAGCTGATCGACGCTCTGGTCCGGGCCGGACGAGATGACACGGGCCGGCGCATGGCCGCTGCGATAGCTCGACGGAAGCCAGAGCGGCCCGTCCAGCGTCTCGCCGGTCACGAAGGCCCAGTCGTCCTGGAAGCTTTCCATGACCTGCTGCACCACCGGCCCCTCGACCATGAAGTGGACGTCGCGGACGGGCTCGTCCGGCTGCGATGCCAGCACGTTCTCGCCGCCGATGTTGAGCCCGCCGACAAAGGCCGTCTTGCCGTCGATCAGCAGGATCTTCTTGTGCAGCCGCAGATCGAGAAGCGGCATCTTCCACGGCAGCAGGGAATGGAGGAAGCGCGCGGCCGGCACGCCCTGGCGGCGCAGATGGTGATAGGCGCGCGAATGCAGGAAGCCGCCGCCGAAACCGTCGATCAGCACACGCACCGCCACGCCGCGGCCATGCGCCTGCGTCAGAGCCTCGATGAACTGCAGCCCCAGCGCGTCGGTCCGGAAGATGAAGGTCGAGAGCGCGACGCTGGATGTCGCCGCCTCGATCGCCGCCAGCATGCGCGGATAGGCCTCGTCGCCGCAATCCAGCACCGCTGCGACCGTGCCGGGCTCCGTCGCCGAGCTGGTGATCCGGCCGACTGCTGTCTGGAGGCTGCCAGTCGGGCCGGTGCGAGCAAGCGCGCGTTTGGACCGTGTCGCTCCACTGTCATCCACGCCGCGCAGGCGTCGCGCCCGCCGCTGTACCCGGTTGATCCCGAAGCCGAAATACAGGATCGGGCCGAAGAAGGGCGAGAGCCAGGCCAGGCCGATCCAGCCGATCGCGGCAGGAACATCGCGCTTCCGCAGCAGGGCATGCATCGTTACCGCCCCGGCGGTAGCGACATGGATCGCCGTCAGCAGCAGGGGGACGTGATCGGCGAGGGGCGCGGCGAATTCCATCGAGCTTCGGATTTACTATGAAGCGCGGCGCTTGGACATCCGCCACGGAAATCCTCAGCAGGGCAGGCGGGCGCCCCGGAGCGCGATCAGGCGGAGCCGATGTTCCACTGCGCGATGACGCGGTTCTCCGGGTGGCCAGGATCGTAGCCGAGGACGCCGTAGCAGGCCGTGCCGAGAAGCAGATGCCGCACCGCGTCGAGCTCGAGCCCGATCCAGCGCGCCGCGAGGCAGCGGCCAAAATGGCCGTGCGAGAAGACGGCGACCTTCCCCGTCAGCGACGACAGCAGCGCGACCATGCGGTCGGCCCGCGCGCTGATCTGCGCGGGCGTCTCGCCATTGGGGCAGCCGTCGCGAAGGATGTCCCAGTCGGGACGCCCCGCGCGGATCTCGACGGAGCGCTGTCCTTCATAGTCGCCGTAGTCCCACTCGGCGAGATCGGCCTCGACAGTAGCCTGTGCACCGAGACCGGCCAGTCTCGCAGTCTGGCGCGCACGCTGGCGCGGGCTGGTGAGCACATGTGCGAATCCGAGCCGGCTGAACCGCGCCTCGAGGGCGCGCGCTTCGTCCTCGCCATGGGCCGTCAGCGGGATATCGGTCCGTCCGGTGTGCTGTCCCGATAGCGACCATTCTGTCTGGCCGTGCCTGACCAGATAGATCTGAAGCGGCGCCGCGGGCTCGTGCTTGCTGTCGTCTGTCATTCCTGGTCACTTCCTCCGGCATCGCAGCGCGGGCGCGCATTTGGATCGGCCCGGCCATTCCGCCATATAGCGCGTGTTCCGTAACGAATCGCGAGGGGCCCATGCCCAAGCTCTGCAAGTTCACCTCGCCGGCCGACGGCAAGCCGGTCTACGTCAACCCGGCCCTCGTCACCGTCGTCTACACCTTCAAGGGCCAGCCGCCCGACACGATCATCGGCTTCGGCAAGGACTACATGCTCGGCGTGAAGGAAAGCCTCGAGGAGACGGTGAGGCGCCTGGAGAGTGTGGACGCCGAGCCAGGGTCGGAACGCTGACATTGCACGGGGCGCTCCGGGCCCTGCGCTGACTAGGAACCGGCACCGGGTTTGGGGCCGATTGCCCGCTCTCACGGATTTGGGAGATTCTGCGGAAGCAGGCGATGCCCGGCTGCCGTGTCCGGTCTGGGTCAAGAGAAGGTGGCTACTGCAATGGCTGAGGGCATCCGTTCTTCCGACACGACGCGCCTGACCCGGATCGAACCCGATGTGCGCCTCGTCGTGCTTGCCCGGACCATGCAGTCGCGGGGGGCGGGATCGGAAGCAATGCTGCGGGACAGCGCCGTCCACTGGGCTCGCCATGGCGAGACATGTGTGGGCCAGGCGCTCTATCGACACAGCTCCATGTTTCGGAACGCTTCGGAAGCGCCAGCGTGGAGCCATCTCGAACTGATCTATTTCCGCGACATCGTTCCTGCCGGCGCCATCAAGGAACTTGTCCTCGACCAGCAACCGGCTGAAACCCACCTGCTGCGAGCCGAGATTCTTCTGACGACCCCCTCGGCCTTCGTGATGCCGCGAGGGTGGAAGGGTTCGGCGGAGCGTCCCGAACGGCAGGTGTCGCTCGAATATATCGACGTGCGACCGGCGCATCTCGGCGAGTACAGGGACATCATGCGGGCATATATCGGCCCTGCCGCCGCGATGGTCGTCGCTGCGGGCAAGATCGGGACATTCAGGACGATGGAGACTGCGGCTGTGCTCTACCGCGACCCTGATCTGAACATCGACTGGAACCAGATCCATCTGTGCGAGGTGGACCCCGCCGGCTTTACAGGGTTCGGTGAGGAGTTCGATGCCGCTCTCCGCGAGATATCTCCGGAAGGCGGCTTCACGGCCGTGTTTGCAGGCCTCGACCGCATGCGTTCGATTCCGCGATGGACGTTCAACGATCCGGTGGTGGAGGCGGATGCCGGGCTGGGCCAACTAGATCTGGAGCAGCCGCCTCAAGCTTGACGGAAATGCCCTGCGTTGCGCCACGCCCTCTAGAGGACCTCGCGCACCCGCAGCAGCGTCGAGTCCATATGCACCCCGATGATGCGACTGAGCTCCACCGCATCGCGCTTCAGCAACGCCGCCATCATCTCCTCGTGCTCGGCGACGGCGCCGGCCCATTTCACCGGCCCCTCATTGCCGACGAAGCGCAGCCGCTTGATCCGTGACTGCAGCGTCGCGTGCATTTCCATCAGCGCGGCATTGCCGGAGGCGGCCACGATCGCGCTATGGATCGCCTGGTTGAGCTTGAAGTATTCCAGCCGGTTACGGGTCTCGTAGAGCACCAGCATCTGCTTGTGCAGGGTGTGGATCGCCTCGATCGCCTCATCGCTCGCCTCTGCGCAGGCGATGCGCCCGCCGAGTTGCTCCAGCGTCTTGAGCACTTCGAGGATGCCGGCGAGGTCTTGTTCGGAGAAGCGCCGCACGACCGCGCCCTTGGCCGGCAGGATCTCGACCAGCCCCTCGCTCGCCAGCGTCTTGATCGCCTCTCGCAGGGGGGTGCGCGAGACACCGAGCTGCGCCCCGACCAATCCCTCGTTGATGCGCTGGCCCGGCGCCAGCCGGCCTTCGATGATCATGTCGCGCAGCCGCTCCAGAACCTCGTCGTGGAGGGTCCGGCGCGTGATCCGGGGATAGTCGCTCGCAGCTTCGCTCATCGCAGCTCCACACATCCTGTCGCAGCGCCGGTTACGGCACGTGAGCCTTGCGCTGTCAAACGCTCGCCACGTCCCCGGCGAACATCGCATCCTGCCGGCGGCGCATCGCCAGCAGATCCGAGCCGGCCGCGATCTCGACATCGCCGAGGCGGATCGCGTCGCCCGCTTTGACCGCGCGCACCAGCGTCCGGTCGGCCACCAGATAGAACGGGGCAGGGCGCTCCGGCGCGAGCGCCGTGGCCGGCCGAACCTCGGCTCCGACGTCGGCGATGCTGTGGTGATGTCCACCCATGGTCAGCACCGTGCCGGCCGCGAGGTCGCGCTGCGCCACCGCGACCAGATCCATCCGTGGACGATAATCCTCGCCATAGCCGGAGCGGCCGAGGCCGACAGCATCGAGGATCGAGGTCGCGACCTCGACGCCCAGCAGGTGCCGCGGCAGGTAGAGCATCGCCGTCTTGGCATCATGGCCGACGACATGGCCCTTGCCGGCCAGCATCTCCCAGGTCTCGGCGTTGTCACAGCGCACGACGATGAAGACGCCGCCGGCGAAGCTCGCCTCCTCCGCAAGCCGCAGATGGTGGAACACGTCGATCCGCCGCTCGCCCGACATCAGCCCGCCCAGGGCCTTGTCGGCAAACAGGTCGGCGATTTCGGGGATGCGGGCCGGCGGCGCATGAAAGCCCGCGGCATCGGCCGAGAAGCCCAGCGCGTTGGCGACGAGCGTCATCTCGCAGAGATCGGGCACGGCGCGCAGCGGATAGGCCTCACCCAGGATTCGCGCGCGCTCGGCAGCGGTGCGGGTGACGGCCGAAGGCTCGCCGCCAAGCCAGTGCTGGCGAAGTTCGGGCAGGTTCTTGGTGACGCCGTTGCATGTGACCGATCCCGTCGCGGGATCGAAGACGAAGTCGTATTCGCTGGACTTGCCCGCGGCGATGATCTCGAGGCCGAGCACCTCGGCCCAGCTCGCGAGCGCGATCAAGAGGCTCGGCTGGTCGCCATCGACAGGGGTGATCACAACGCCCTTCTCCCTGGCGAGCCGGGCGAGACCGGGGCCCACCACGCTGTCGGCTTCCTTGGAAACCAGCGCGACATGCCGCCCGGCCTCGATCGCCATCAGGCTGTGCCGGGTCGCGGCTTCCGGGCTGCCGGTCGCTTCCGCGAGGAGCTGGAAGGGCAGGGCGATGACCGTTTCGAGCCGGCCGGCTGCGACGCATTTCCCGGCGTCCCAGGCGGCCTGCGCTTCGGCGGGCGTCTCGCAAAGCGCGATCTCGGCTCTTGCATAGCCGGCTGCCTCGAAGGCGCGACCGGCCGCTTCCGCCGTCATGTCGACCGCAATGCGCGCATTCACCAGCGGAATCTTCCGCGCCTGGGCGAGATAGCTGCGGCCGAAGCCGCCGCTGCCGACGAGGCAGGTTTCGACAGGCTGCGTGATGCCGGCGTAATGCGCGTGGAAATTCATCGTTCCTCCGGAGCGTCTCGATAGGCCGGCGACTGCGCGCCTTGCCCAAGGACTACACCAGTCGTGTTATGCTGCATACAGCATACTTGTAGGGCGGAAAGGGCTATGCTAGCCAGAAGGCCTTGAAGGGACCCCCGGTCGAAACCGGGGGCTGCAGTGGAGAAGCGCCATGGACAAGCGGACCGAGGGCGGATTGCCGGTGATCGCCGTCGCGATGGGCGATCCCTCGGGCATCAGCCCGGAACTGACGGCACGGATCCTGGCCGAGCCCGATCTGCGCGCGGCGGCACGCTTCGTCGTCTTCGGCGACAAGCGCCTGCTCGACCTCGGCATCAAGGACGGCGGCGTCGATCCGCAGGCCAACGTCGTCCGCGATGGCGACGCCCTGCCGCTCGGTGACCGGCCGGTCTTCGTCGATCTCGGCAATCATGATCCGGCTGATCTGCAGCGCGGCAAGGCGACGCTTGGCGGCGGCAAGGCCGCGACCGAGAATTTCCGCCGTGCCCTGCAGTTCGCGGCCTCGGGGCAGGCCGATGCCGTCTTCTTCACGCCATTCAACAAGGCGGCGATGCGGTTTGCCTATCCCGGCTATGACGACGAGATCCGCTTCGTGCGCGACGCCATCGCCTTCGAGGGACCGGCCAGCGAGTTCAACATTCTCGACAAGCTCTGGAATGCGCGGGTGACCTCGCATATCCCGCTCTCGGAAGTGGCGCAGAACATCACCGGGGAGCGCATCCTGCGGGCGCTGACGCTGGCCGACGCCAATCTGCGCATGGCCGGCTTCAACCCGCCCCGCATTGCGGTTGCAGGCATCAATCCTCATGCCGGCGACGGTGGCAATTTCGGCCGCGACGAGATCGACACCATCGAGCCGGCCGTGAAGGCCGCCAAGGCCAAGGGCTTCACGGTGGAGGGGCCGTTCCCGTCCGACACGGTGTTCCTGCGGGCGCGCAACGGCGACTTCGATGCCGTCCTGACGATGTATCACGACCAGGGCCAGATCGCGATGAAGCTGATCGGCTTCGACAGCGGCGTCACCCTGATCGGCGGCTTCCCCTTCCCGATCTGCACGCCGGCCCATGGCACGGCCTATGAGATCGCCGGCAAGGGCGTCACCAATCTCGGCGCGACCCGCGCCGCCCTTTCGCTCGCCATCAAGATGGCGCAGGACGGCAAGGCGAGGGCCAAGGCCGCCGCCTGACCTCTCGACGCCAGTTCTTTCAAAGACCGCCGCTCAAGAGCGGTCGCGAAAAACCGATCCTCCAGGGAGAAACGCATGAAGACCTTCAGCATCACTGCCGCATGTGCGGCGGCCTTCGCCATCGGCTCCATCGGGGCGGCGCAGGCTTGGCAGCCGACCAAGCCGATCGAGTTCGTCGTGACCTCCGGCGCCGGCGGCGGCACCGACAACTTCGCCCGCATGATCCAGTCGATCATCGCCAAGCACAAGCTGATCGACCAGCCGATCGTCGTCGTGAACAAGGGCGGCGGATCGGGCGCGGAAGGCTATGTCTACGGCAAAGGCGCCAAGGGCGATCCCAACCGCGTCATCTTCGGGACCAACAACGCCTATCTGCTGCCCTATGTCGCCAAGCTTGGCTACAAATACAGCGACCTGACGCCGGTTGCGGGGCTGGCGCTCGACGAATTCCTGCTCTGGGTCAAGGGCGACGCGCCCTATGCTGACGCCAAGGGCTATCTCGAGGCCGTGAAGGCCAAGCCGATGGGCTTCAAGATGGGCGGCAGCCAGTCGAAGGACACTGACCAGACCCTGACCTCGATGATCCAGGACGCCACTGGCGTGAAATGGATCTATGTGCCGTTTCAGGGCGGCAGCGCCGCGGCTGTGCAGCTCGCCGGCGGCCATATCGACTCCAACGTCAACAACCCGAACGAGAATATCGGCCAGTGGAAGGCCGGGCAGGTGAAGCCGCTCTGCGTGTTCTCGCCGGTGCGCCTCGCCAAGAGCGATCCGGTCTTCGAGGGCAAGGGCTGGGGCGACATCCCGACCTGCAAGGAAGCCGGGCTGCCGCTCGAGACCTTCCAGATGCCGCGCACCGTCTGGCTACCGGCCGAAGTCCCGGCCGACGCCGTCTCCTTCTATGCCGACGTGCTGGAGAAGGTCTCCAAGACGCCGGAATGGCAGGAATTCGTCGCCCGGACGGCGCAGACCGCCAAGTTCATGAAGGGCCAGGAACTGGCCGACTTCGTCGCCAAGGACGATGCCGCCAACAAGAAGGTCTTCGAGAACGAAGGCTGGATCGCGAAGTAAGGGACTGCCTGCCGGCGTCCGCTTGCCGTCATTGCGAGCGTAGCGAAGCAATCCAGGAGCGCCAGCGCTCCATGTCCTCCTGGATTGCTTCGTCGCTTCGCTCCTCGCAATGACGAGGAGCTTCAACAGCAATTCCGATCACGAGGAATCCGCCCATGATCACCCGCTTCTGGGCCGAGATCGCGACCGCGCTGGCGACGCTGGTTTTCGGCCTCGCCATCGTCAAGGGCGCGCTCGAATTCGGTATCGGCTGGGATTCTTCGGGCCCGCAGCCCGGCGCCTTCCCGTTCTATACGGGTGGTCTCGTCGCCCTGGCGAGCCTGGGCACGCTGGTCTTCACCGCGATGCGACAGATCGCCGGCGCACCCTGGCTGAAGGAAGAGTTCCTCGACCGGGAGCGCGGCCGGCGGGTCGCTTCCTTCCTGCTGCCGCTGATCGCCTTCGTCGTGCTCAGCGCGACGCTCGGCATGTATGTCGCGACACTGCTCTATCTCGTCTTCACCATGCGCTTTCAGGGGCATTACGGCTGGCTCCAAACGCTGGCGACGGCGTTCGGAACGGCGGCCTTCTTCTATCTCGCCCTCGAGAAATTCTTCCAGATCAGCCTGCTCAAGGGGCCGCTCGAGCCTCTGCTCGGCCTGTGAACGGGCTGCAACGGAAAGCGAGGCGGTAAGCCATGGATAACATCGCCAATCTGATGCACGGCTTCTCGGTCGCGCTGACCACGCACCACATCCTGCTGATGATGGCGGGTGTGCTGCTCGGCGTGCTCGTCGGCGTGCTGCCGGGGCTGGGTGCGCCGAACGGCGTCTCGCTGCTGCTGCCGCTGACCTTCAGCATGGACCCGGTCTCGGCCATCATCCTGCTGACCTCGCTCTATTGGGGCGCGCTCTTCGGCGGCTCGACCACCTCGATCCTGTTCAACATCCCCGGCGAGCCTTCATCGGTCGCGACCACCTTCGACGGCCACCCCATGGCCAAGCAGGGCCGGGCGACGGAAGCGCTCTCCTTCGCCTTCCTCTCGGCCGGCTTCGGCGCGCTGGCCGGCGTCATCCTGATCACGCTGCTTTCCGGCTGGGTCGCGAAATTCGCACTGAAGTTCTCCTCGCCGGAGTATTTTGCGGTCTACTTCATGACCTTCGCCAGCTTCATCGGCCTGGGCGGGGCCTCGCCGGCGAAGACCATTGTCTCGATGGGCATCGGCTTCACGCTTGCCTCGATCGGCATGGACTCGGTTTCGGGCAATGTCCGTCTGACCTATGAGTTCGACGTGCTGCTGGCGGGCGTCTCCTTCCTGATCGCGGTCATCGGCCTGTTCGGTATCGGCGAATTGCTGCTGACGATGGAGGAGGGGCTGAAGTTCGAGGGCGTCGCCGCCAAGGTTCGCGTCCGCGACGTGCTGCTCACCGCGGCCAAGCTGCCGCGTTACTGGCTGGCCTTGCTGCGCTCCAGCGCCATCGGCATCTGGATGGGCATTACGCCGGGCGGGCCGACGGCGGCCTCCTTCATGAGCTACGCCATGGCCAAGCGCTCCTCGCGCCACCCGGCGAAGTTCGGCAAGGGCGAACCCGAAGGCGTGATCGCGCCCGAAACCGCCGACCATGCCGCGGGCTCCGCCGCGATGCTGCCCATGCTGGCGCTCGGCATCCCCGGCTCCGCGACGGCCGCCGTGATGATGGGCGGCCTGATGATCTGGGGCCTCAACCCCGGCCCGACGCTGTTCACCGACCGCCCGGATTTCGTCTGGGGCCTGATCGCCTCGATGTATCTCGGCAATGTCGTGGCGGTCGTGGTCGTGCTGGCGACGGTGCCGCTCTTCGCCTCGATCCTGCGCATCCCCTTCTCGATCATCGGGCCGGTGATCGTGGTGATCTGCTTCATCGGCGCCTTCACGGCGGCGAGCAAGGAGTTCGACATCTGGCTGGCCCTGATCTTCGGCCTCGTCGGCTATGTCTTCAAGAAGCTCGACTACCCGATCGCGCCGCTGGTTCTGGCCATGGTCATCGGCGACAAGGCCGAGGACGCCTTCCGCCAGTCGATGATCTTCAGCCAGGGCTCGCTTTCGATCTTCTGGTCGAACCCGCTGGTCGCGACGTTGATGACGATCGGGCTCGCCCTTCTGGTGCTGCCGATGATCGGCCGTGTTACCCAATATCTGCGCGGGCGCACCGCTGCGCGCACGGTTTGACCGTCACTTCGAGAAACCATCGGAAACGCCGCCATGACCGAACCCTACAAGGGCATCCTGCCGATCGCCCCGACCATCTTCCACGACAATGGCGACCTCGACATCGAGGGCAACAGGCGCGTCATGGACCTGATGGTCGACCAGGGCGTCGATGGCATCTGCATCCTCGCGAACTTCTCCGAGCAGTTCCTGCTGACGGACGCCGAGCGTGAGAAGGTGATGCATCTCTCGTTGGAGCAGGTCGCAGCCCGCGTGCCGGTGATCGTAACGACCTCGCATTTCTCGACCCGGATCGCCGCCCAGCGCGCCAAGGCCGCCGCCGATGCCGGCGCCAAGATGCTGATGATGATGCCGCCTTATCATGGCGCACTGCTCAAGGCCGACGAGCAGGGCATGATCGAGCATTTCAAGCATGTTGCCGACGCCTGCGGCATCCCGATCATCCTGCAGGATGCGCCGCTATCCGGCGTGACGATGACGGTGCCGTTCATGGTGCGACTGGCCAAGGAAGTGCCGCTTGTCCGCTATTTCAAGATCGAGGTGCCCGGCACGGCCAACAAGCTGCGCGCGCTGATCGAGGCGGGCGGGGCGGCCGTCGCGGGTCCCTTCGATGGCGAGGAGGCGATCACCCTGATGGCGGATCTCGACGCCGGTGCCACCGGCACGATGACCTCGGCGATGATCCCCGATCTGATCAAGCCGATCCTGACGGCTTTCTTCGCCGGTGATCGCGAGGAGGCCAAGCGCCTCTATGCCCGTGTGTTGCCGATCATCAACTTCGAGAACCGCCAATGCGGCCTGCGCTCGGCGAAGGCGGTGATGAAGGAGGGCGGGGTGATCAAGTCGGAGGCCGTGAGGCATCCGCTGACGCCGCTGCATCCGAAGACCCGCGAGGGCTTGATCGAGCTCGCGCGCGAACTCGATCCGCTGGCCTTGCGCTGGGGGCGTTGAAACTTGTTGGGTTCCGGAAGAACCTTTCCGTCATCGCGGACAAGCGGCGAAGCCGCGCAGCTCCGGGATCCATCCTAGAGCTCCGGAGCCCTTCAATGGATCCCGGGGCAAGCCCGGGATGACTGTGAGATTCCAGGCAAAATCAGAGCCGGCTCTTGCTGCGGGGCCAACTATTTGCCGACCTCCAGCATGATCTTGCCGAGATGGGCGCTCGATTCCATCAGCTCATGGGCTTGCCTTGCCTGCTCAAGCGGGAAGGTGGCGTGAATGATAGGCTTGACCGTCCCGGTCTCCAGCAGCGGCCAGACATCGCGGCGCAGATGCTGGGCGATCTCGGCCTTGAGCGCCACCGAGCGGGCGCGCAGCGTCGAGCCGGTCAGCGTCAGGCGCCGCAGCATCATCTGCACCAGATCGAGCTCGGCCTTGCTACCTTGCAGAAAGGCGATCTGCACCAGCCTGCCATCCACACCCAGCGCGCTAATATTGCGCTGGATGTAGGGGCCGCCGACCATGTCGAGCACGACATCGACGCCCTTGCGGTTGGTCAGTCGCTTGACCTCCTCGACGAAATCCTGCGCGCGGTAGTCGATCGCCTCGTCGGCGCCGAGCGAGCGGCAGAAATCGCATTTCCCGGCCGAGCCCGCCGTCGCATAGACCGTCGCGCCGGCATGCTTGGCGAGCTGGATCGCGGTCGAGCCGATGCCGCTCGACCCGCCATGGATCAGGATCGTCTCGCCCTTCTTGAGCCGGCCGCGCGTGAACACGTTGTCGTAGACGGTGAAGTAGGTCTCGGGCAGGCCGCCGGCCTCCAGCAGCGAGAGCGGCTTCGGCACCGGCAGGCAAAGTGGCTCGTCCGCGACGGCGTACTCGGCATAGCCGCCGCTGATCACCAGCGCGCACACCTGTTCGCCGATGCGGCCGGCCGCGACCCCGTCGCCGACAGCGACGATATGGCCGGAGACCTCGAGGCCGGGGATCTGTGTCGCGCCGGGGGGCGGGGGGTAGCTGCCGGCGCGCTGTGCGCAGTCGGGCCGGTTGATGCCGGCGGCCGCGACCGCGATCAGGACCTGGCCCGGGCCGGGCTGCGGTACGGGTGCGGTCTCAATCTCGATCACCTCAGGCCCGCCCGCGCCTGCAAAACGCACCTGCTTCATCGTCTGCGGCAATGCCATGTCGTCATCTCTCCCTGCATGCGGGCAAATCTGGCTACTGAAGCGCGGTCCGCAACCTTTGTGTCCGGTTTGCAGGCTTTAGCGTCGCGCGGCCAGCGTGTTGGCGAGGGCAACGAAGCCCGAGACCGGGACTTCCTCGGCGCGGGCCGTCGGCGCCAGGCCGGCGGCCTCGATCCAGTCGGCAGGCTCGGCCAGAACGGCTTTCAGGCTCTGCCGCAGCATCTTCCGCCGCTGGCCGAAGGCCGCGAGCGTGATCCGTTCGAGCAGGCGCCGGTCGCAGGGCTCGGGCGTCTGGCGCGGTACGAGCTGCACCACCGCCGATGTGATCTTGGGCGGCGGCACGAAGGCGCTGCGGGGAACGTCGAACAGGATCTTCGTCTCGCAGCGCCAGTTGCACAGCACGGCGAGCCGGCCATAGTCGGCCCGCTGGTCCGGGGTGGCGACGATCCGCTCGGCGACCTCGCGCTGGAACATCAGCGTCAGCGAGGTCCACCAGGGCGGCCAGGCATCGCCGCTGAGCCAGCCGACCAGCAGCGGCGTGCCGATATTGTAGGGCAGGTTGGCGACGATCCGGGCCTTGCCGCCATCGAGACGGCTGGAGAGATCGACCGCGAGCGCATCGCCGTCGACGACCTCGAGCCGGCCGGGATAATGCGCGGCGATCTCCTCCAGCGCCGGCAGACAGCGCCGGTCGCGCTCGATCGCGATGACGCGGCCGGCGCCGTTCGCCAGCAGGGCCCGCGTCAGGCCGCCCGGACCGGGACCGATCTCCACGACGGTGTCGCCGTCGAGCGGGCCGGCCGCGCGGGCGATCCGCGAAGTCAGGTTGAGGTCGTAGAGGAAGTTCTGGCCCAGCGACTTCTGCGCCATCAGCCCATGGCGCTCGACCACCTCGCGCAGGGGCGGCAGGGAATCGATCTGGCTCATGGGCTTGCCTGTTGGTGCTGCGCCGCCATGCGCGCCGCCAGCTTCAGAGCGGCGACCAGACTGTCGGGACGGGCGATGCCCTTGCCCGCGATGTCGAAGGCGGTGCCGTGGTCAGGCGAGGTGCGGATGAAGGGCAGGCCGAGGGTGACGTTGACGCCCTCGTCGAAGGCGATCGTCTTGATCGGGATCAGCGCCTGATCGTGGTACATCGCCAGCGCCGCGTCATAGCCGGCGCGCGCCCTCGCATGAAACATCGTATCGGCCGGGTAGGGACCGCGGGCGTCGATCCCGAGCGCGCGCAGCGCCGCGATCGCGGGTTGCACGATCGCCGCGTCCTCGCTGCCGAGGGCCCCGTTTTCGCCGGCATGCGGGTTGAGGCCGCTGAGGGCGATGCGCGGCGCCCGAATGCCGAAGCTGCGCGTCAGCCCCTCCGCGACGATCTTGCCCGTCGCGACGATCAGCTCCGTCGTCAGCAGGTCGGGCACCGTCCGCAAGGGCACATGGATCGTCACCGGCACGACGGCGAGCTCGGCGCACCACAGCATCATCACCGGCAGCGGTGGAGTGCCGCCATCGCCGGAAAGGTGCGCGAGGAACTCCGTATGGCCGGGATGGCTGAAGCCGGCCGCATAGAGCACCGATTTTGCGATCGGGTTGGTCACCACGGCGCTTGCCTGCCCCTGTCCCACGGCTGCGACGGCGCGGGTGATCGATGCGATGGTGCCCGGCGCGGTCGCTGGATCCGGGCGTCCTGGCTCGGCCGCCACCGCCTCTTCGAGAGGAACTATCGGCAGGGCGTCGGGGAAGTGGTGGTGAACCTCGTCCCAGCCACAGGCGATCAGCGGCACCTCGAGCGAAAGCCGACGCGCGAGCCGCGCCAGTTGGTCGATGTCGGCGATGCAGGCAAAGCCCGGAAGCTCAAGCTCCTTGCGGCGTTGCCACGCGAGCAGCGTCAGTTCGGGGCCGATTCCGGCCGGATCGCCCTGCGTCAGGGCGAGTGGCGGCAGGTGCGTGGCTGCTTGCGCGCGCATGCGACTGTCCTCTCGCCGTCGAGCGCTGCCGAAACGCGGTCAGCGGCTCGAGGTCACGCCGTCGCTTGTGGTCGCGCCATCGAGGTTCTGCTGGTAGCTGAGTTCGCCCAGCGTCCGCAGTTCGAGCCGGAACATGACCGTGCGCGTGTCCTTCGTCGCACCAGACTGCCGATCGGCATAGCTCTGCGAATAGCTGATGTCGAAAATCGTGCACTCGTCGGTGTAGTTGAGCCCGAACGAGGTCGAGGCAGTCTGGAATAGGCCGGTATCGACGTATTTCGGGAGCGTGATGGTCGAAGGCGAGGCCAGCCATGCCGCGTACTGGTTGGCGCGCACCTCGCGGTCGTACTTGTACTTGTCGAGATCGAACAGGACGCCTGCCCGCACGCGCCAGTTCGGCGTCACGAGAAGCGAACCGTTGAGCGAGAGGCCCTCGCGTCGACGGGGGATACCGAGACTGGGCTGCGGCTCATAGCGGCCATAACCCACCGAGGCGGACAGGACGCTCGTCGAATAGGTCGCCGCGGCATCGATGCGCTGCGCCTCGAAGCTGCTCTGGTTGAGCCGGGTCGCACCGGTGAAGAAGAGGCCCTGGAAGGGTGAGAACTGGGCACGTGCCACGAGGTCGGAGGCATCCGTGTCCAACCCGGAATCGAGGCCGGTGTTGACGAGGTCCGGGCTGGCGAAGGAGTTGCGCCCGCCCAGATGATAGGATTGGCCAAGCAGCAGGTTGGCGAAGCCTTCCTTGCCGAAACGCCCGGTGTAGAGCGCGCCGACATTGGCGCGCGAGCCGCCCTCGAGGCGATCGTAGCCCGAGAACTTGCCGCTCCACTCGAACAGGTTGTTGGCATCGAAGACCAGGCTCTGCGCATCCTCGTTGGCGACGCGCAGGGTGTGGGTCTCGTTCGGGCGCGCCACGATCTGCGCCACCGGCTCGATGATGTGCGTGCCCCATGACGTCCTGGCGACGAAGGGGTAGCGGTACATCAGGCCGACCGCCGGCATCGCGCGGCCGAAGACATCGTCGGACGCGTCCGCGATCGTCGTGACCTTGGAATTCGGATAGCCCGTCGTGTCGGGATTGACCGAGAAGATGTCGGCCCGCACCGATGCGTACGGCGTCCACATCTGGCCGAGCGGGTCGATGAAATTGCGGCGCCAGGATGCTTCGGCCGTCGCTCGAGCCATGTTCCCGGCGAGGCCGCGGATCAGGCAGGTGCTCTTCTGGTAGACGGCGCAGCCATCATACAGCGAATAGGCCTGACCGGCGCTGTTCACGCCGTTGATCAGATAGGTGTTCTGCTGCGGCAGCTGCTGGAACGCCGCCGCGTCGCGGTTCAGGTACGCGACATTGGCGGTGAAGCTCAGCTCCCCGCCGAGGAAGCTCGGCTTGTGAATGCGCTTGTTGTAGTCGATCACCGGCAGCACGACGGGCTGCTGCTTCTGCCAGTCGGTCGAGGTCAGCGGCTGGAAGTAATATCCGCGCATGTCGAACCACGCGGTCGAGCTCTGCCCGTTCAGATAGGCGGTCGAGATCGCTTCCTGGAGATAGGTGGTCGCGCTGATGCTCTCGTTGATGATGCGGTAGTTCTTGTAGAACCAGCGATCCGTCGACATCGAGGCATTCCAGCCGAACGACCAGCGCGGATTGATGAAGAACTTGCCGTTGGTTTGGACCGAGCCACGGAAATCGTCGTCGCCCGCGCCGAGCGGGGCGTCGAGGAAGGCGTCCTTATCCTGCTGGAAGATGCCCGACGCGCGGATCGTATAGGAGCCGTTCACCAGGCGGTGACGCCATTCGACCTGCCCGAGCAGGCCCTGCCGGCTCAGATAGGTCGGCGTGACCGTCAGGTCGTAGTTCGGCGCCAGATTGATGAAATAGGGCAGTCCGACACCGAAGCCGAGCGAATTCGTGTTGATGAACTTCGGCGCCAGGAAGCCGGACTTCCGCTTCACCGTCGAATCCGGCCCGGACATGTAAGGCACATAAGCCAGCGGCACGCCGGCGAATTCGAGGCGCGCCTCCTCGTAGTAGATCGTCTGCTCGGCCTTCTTGTGGATGATCCGCGCCGAGCGGACCTGCCAGAGCGGCGGCCTCTCGGGGTTGTCCTTGCAAGGCTCGCAGGCGGTGTAGATGCCCTTCTCGAAGATGAAGGTTTCGCCGTCCGTTCGCTCGGCACGGGGCGCGCTGAAACGCGTCTTGTCCGGATTCACGACGCGGAGCGAATCGATGAAGCCGTCACGGAAATCGTCGGTCAGGTTGAAGCGGTCGCCGGTGATGACCGTGCCGTTCGCCTCGGTGATGCGGGCATTGCCGGTTGCGATGACGCGCTTGCCGGCCTGGTCGTAGGTGACCTTGTCGGCCTCGATCGTTCGGCCCTTATAGAGAATCTGGACGTCGCCGACCGCGGAAACGGTCTTCTTGTCATTGTCGTAGACGAGTTCGCGGGCATCGACGACCATCCGCTCCTGCGGGGCGGCCGGCTGCTGCGGGGCGGGCGGTGTCTGCGCAAAGGCGGTCCCGGCCGAGGCCAGGACATAGACAAGGCTCGAGGCGAGCGCTGTCGCCGCGGCAAAGCGAGCCATGCGCGTCACGCCAAGCACCATACGCTCAATCCAAAATTAACCATAGGCACAGTACGTTTTACCCGTCTTCCTGATGGAGGAGGGCCAGAGCACCGAGCATCGCTCCGATGGTCGCGGGCAGCCATGCTGCGACCACTGGATTAATGATGCCCGACGAGCCGAGCTCCTCCGACAGTTGCGTTGCCACATAGAGCATGAAGCCGGCCGCGACGCCACCTACCACCAGTTTGGTGACCCCACCAAAACGGAAAAATCTTAAGGAAACGGATGCTGCCACCAGCACCATGGCGACGAGCAGCATCGGACGCGCCAGAAGCGACTGGTAGCGCAGCTCGTAGCGCGTTGTGTCGAGGCCGGCGCGCCGCGTCCTCTCGATGACAGTGGGCATCGACCAGAACCCGACGGCCTCGGGTGGTGTGAAACTCTGTCGCATCTGGTCCGGCTCAAGCGTCGTCGCGAAGAGATAGCTGCTGTAGGTCTGTGGCTCTTCAGTGGCGGAAACCACGCGCGCGTCCGTCAGCTCCCAGTAGCCTTGATGCAGCACCGCCTGTTTCGCGTCGATGCGCTCGTTGAACCCGCCGCCGGGGGAAAAGCTGAAGATCGCCACCTGCGACAGGCCCTCGCCATCCGGTAGCGATGCAGCTGCCCGGATGATGGCCTGCCCGTCGATGCTGCGCTGGCGCAGCCAGATCTCCGGCGCGTTTGTGGATTGTGCGGCCCGCACGAACAGCCTCGTCTCAAGCGCTGTCGCCTTGCGCTTCAGATCGGCTGCTAACGGATTGTAGACCAAGATCGAGAACAGCCCGATCACGGCCGCCACCAGCCCGGCCGGCTGCAGGAACTGCCAGGCGGAGACGCCGACCGAGCGCGCGACGACGAGCTCGAGCTTCCGGCTCAGCGTCAGCAGCGCGAACATGCCGCCGAACAGCACGGCGAAGGGGAAGATCTGCTCGGCGACGCTGGGCACGCGAAAGAGCGCGAGCTGCACGATCAACGGGGTCGTGGCCAACGGCGAATCGCCGGCGCGACGCATCAGCTCGACGAAATCGAGCGTGCCGATCAGGAAGAAGAAGGTTCCGAACACGCCCAGGATCGAGCGCGCGAACTGCTTCGTGAGATAGCGTCCGAAGGTTGAGACCAGCAGCATCAGGCGCGCCTGAATCGGGCCGCGAGCCCGGCAAGAGGCTCGAGCAGCGGCGCCATGAGCCGAGAGAAGAACGGCCGCAGGCGCTGGCCATAAAGAATGACAGCTGTCGCCACGATGATGGCGACGATCGGCAAGAGATAGAGCAGCACGGCCGCGAATGGCGAACGGACGCTCGCCGTCCAGGCCATGTAGGCGCCGATTCGAGTCGCTGCGACGATCAGGATCGCAGCCTGGATCGCGAAGGCGCGGCCCTGGCGGGTGGTGCGCGCCTCGCCGATGCAGGCGAAGGCGATCAGCATGAAGGCCATCGGATAGAGCGGCGCGGAAAGGCGGTTGTGCAGCTCGGCCCGGAAGCGGCCTTCCTGCATCTTGTAGTAGAATTCATTCCGGTCCTGGTTGAGGAGCTGCCAGGTCGAGCGCTCGCGCGGCTTGTAGATGACCTTGTCGCCGTCGCCTTCGCCGGCACCACCCGTCGAATCGCCCGACAGGGCCGACAGGTTCAGCGCATAGCGCTCGAAGGAGATGATCGAGGTCGTGTCGGTGTTCTTGGTCTCGCGCTGGATCGTGCCCTTCTCCAGCATCAGGAAGCTCGAGCCGTCGACCTCGACGGTGCGGCCGCGCTCGGCGACATAGATCGAGGGCTGGTTCGGGTCGCGCCGGTCTTGCATGAAGATGCCGACCAGTGCGTCGCCCGAGCGCTCCTTGTAGTGGAAGGTCACCCCCGAATCGAGCGCGACGAACTGGCCTTCCTTGACGACATTGGCGACGAAGTCGGCCCGGATCATGGTGATCAGGTCGCGCAGCATGCGGAAACCGGCCGGCATCACCGACAACGACATCCAGCCCACCAGGACCGATGTCGCGATCGTCAGCACGATGAAGGGGCGCGTGATGCGATGCGGCGCCACGCCGGCCGCATTCATCACGATCAGCTCGGAATCGCTGTTGAGGCGGTTCAGTGTGTAGAGCGTCGCCATGAACAGCGCGACCGGCGCGATGCCGGCGATCAGCGCGGGCAGCGACAGAAGCGTGACGGTGAAGAAGATCAGCACCGTCTGGCCCTTGCCCGTGATCAGATCGACCTCGCGCAGGGCCTGCGTCACCCAGATCACGCTGGTCAGCCCGATCAGCAGGACGATCGCCGCGATCGTCGCCATCTTCAGGATATAGCGGTCGAGACGCAGCAGCACGCTTGAGTTTCCGATGGGGCAGCCCAGGAGGCCCTGTGCTGGTGGTTCGCGTTAGTCACCCTATGGTATAGGCGCAATCAAGGCGCAAACGGGAATCGTTTGCGGCAGTCCTGTTTCGCCCATCCCAAAGCCCACTCGCAACATCGTGAGCCGACCATGTCGCAGCGCCTGAAGCTCGAGATCAAAGCCCTCAACGCGATCGGGGGCCAGGACCTCGTGATCCTGCTCTCCGACACGCTGGCGCCACCCAAGGCTGCCGAGGAGTGGCTGGGAGAGGGCGCCCATGCGCTGCTCGCGCGGGCTGCTGCGGCCGAGCGCTTCAAGGGCAAGGCGCTGTCCGGTCTGACGCTTCTGGCGCCAGACGGCGCCGGCTACGAGCGTCTGATCGCGGTCGGCGTCGGTCCCGAGGCCGAGCGCGGCACGCTCGATTTCGCCAAGCTCGGCGGTGCCATCGCCGGCCGCCTTGGCCATGGCCGCAGCGCCGACCTGATTCTGGCGCTGCCGGAGGGGCCGCTCAGTGCCGATCATGCGGCCGAGATCGCGCTCGGCATGCGGCTGCGCTCCTATGTGTTCGACGAGTACAAGACGAAGAGCAAGAAGCCCGAAGAGGCCGAGCCGATGACGGTGACGCTGCGTGCCGGCGATCCCTCGCTGGTCAAGAAGGCGCTGAAGGCGCGCGATGCGGTCGCTGCCGGCGTCGAGCTCGCGCGCAACCTCGTCAACGAGCCGCCGAACGTGCTGTATCCGGAGGAGTTCGCCGACCGCGCCGCCAAGCTCGAGAAGCTCGGCGTCGAGGTCGAGGTTCTCGACGAGAAACAGCTGAAGAAGATCGGCATGCGCGCTCTGCTCGGCGTCGGCCAGGGCTCGCGCCGCGAGAGCCGTGTCGCGATCATGCGCTGGAACGGCGCCAAGAGCGGCGCCCAGCCGGTCGCCTTCGTCGGCAAGGGCGTGACCTTCGATACCGGCGGCATCTCGCTGAAGCCCGGAGCCGGCATGGAGGACATGAAGGGTGACATGGCGGGCGCGGCCTGCGTCGTCGGCCTGATGCACGCGCTCGCCGCCCGCAAGGCCAAGGTCAACGCCATCGGCATCATCGGGCTGGTCGAGAACATGCCGGACGGCAACGCCCAGCGCCCGGGCGACATCGTCACCTCGCTCTCCGGCCAGACCATCGAGATCATCAACACCGATGCCGAGGGCCGTCTCGTCCTGGCCGACGTGCTCTGGTACACGCAGGAGCAGTTCAAGCCGCAGTTCATGGTCAATCTGGCGACGCTGACCGGCGCGATCCTGGTTGCGCTGGCGCAGGAGCATGCCGGCCTGTTCTCCAACAATGACGAACTGGCGGACCGCCTCTCCGTCGCGGGCAAGGCCACCGGCGAAACCGTCTGGCGCATGCCGCTCGGCAAGGCCTACGATAAGATGATCGATTCCAAGTTCGCCGACATGAAGAATGCTGCCGGCCGCCATGGCGGCTCGATCACGGCCGCCCAGTTCCTGCAGCGCCATGTCAACGACTGCCCCTGGGCGCATCTCGACATCGCCGGCACCGGCATGGGCTCGCCGAACTCCGAGACCAACCGGTCCTGGGGTTCGGGCTGGGGCGTGCGCCTGCTCGACCGGCTCGTCGCCGAGCATTACGAAGGCTGATTCGATCTGGCAGGATCGATTCGCAGATCGTTGGAACGCAAAGGCTTTCGATGGCCGAGATCCTGTTCTTCCACCTCCAGTCCCGCCCGCTCGAGCAGGTGCTGCCGACGATCGTCGACCGCGCCCTGTCGCGCGGGCAGAGGGTGGTGGTCGAGGTCTCCAGCCAGGAACGACTGAGCGCGGTCGACGACCATCTCTGGGCCTATTCGGACGAGAGCTTCCTGCCCCATGTCACCGCGATGGAAGCCGATGCGGCGAACAATCCTGTCGTGCTGACGACTCATGCGCATAACCCCAACGCGGCGCAGGTCCGGATCTGCGCCGAGGGTGTCCGCATTCCCGACGCAATGCAGGACTACGAACGTGTTGTTCTGATATTCGACGGTGACGACCCGGACGCACTGACCGCGGCCCGCGAAGATTGGAAGAAGGCCAGGGCTTCGGGCCTTGCCGCCAGTTATTGGCAGCAGGACGACACCGGCCGCTGGGAGAAAAAAGCGTGAGACTGCCTGTTCTGCTCCTCTGCACCGTCGCGCTCGGCGGCTGCTCCGTCGATATGGGCGGCTTCGCCTTCACCTCCGAGACGCGTGGCTCTCAGACGACGATGACGACGAGCAGCATCTCGGCCCGCGCCTCGACGCAGGAGGCGACCCTGACGCCGGACGGCGAATGCAGCGCCGGCGTCTCGCTCGATCCGTCGACCCGCCCGCTGCCGCCGGCCATCGCCGAGGGCATTACCGAATGCGAACTGGTGAAGCTCAAGGGCACCAAGCCGACCGATGTGTTGATCGGCGAGAGCGGCAAAGGCCAGCGCGAGACGCAGGTGCTCTATGCCGAGCCCGGCGGCCGCGAGATCTACATGTTCACCGACAACCGGCTGAGCCGGATCGTGAAGCCGGGGCAGGGGTGAGGTCGCGCGGGCGCGGTCCCCAATGGATTGCGTGGTCCGGCTAGATGTCGCTCGCGGCATCGCGCCGAACCCAAACAGCCCGACGAAATCATCCGAGCCATCGACTTACGTTTCGCCGCTCTTCGCGGCATCTCCGCCGATCAGCAGGTCCCTGATCGTCTTTGGCACTGGATATTCGTATCCAGCACCGAGATCATGCCATCGAAGCTGACCGGATCGATGATGATCGCTCGTGTAGAGGTCGGTTCCGATCGCTTCCATTGCCAGCAAGAGGGCTTGGGTCGCGTCCACCCCATAGCCGAAGCCTTCATGCGCGCCTTCAGGCCAGCCAATGCGATAACGGCAGGACCAATCGTGCTTACCTTGGATCGGAAGGTCGACCGATATCGCGATCCCGATATCGCGCCCTCCGTCGGCGAAATGAAGCATCCTTTCGGGGATCTTCATGCGGAGCCTCAATCATTGAAGTGAGGGGCTTGCCGGCGGGCCATGCAGGTTGGCGAGCGATGATCACGCGCTCTCCAGCTCCGCGCTCAGCTCCAGCCATTCCTCTTCTGCCGCCTCGAGCGCTTCGGCCAGTTCCGCCCGCTGCCGTGACAGCGTCAGCGCCTTCTCCGGATCGCGGGCGAAGGCCGCGCCGTTGCCGAGCACGCCGTCGACCTTCTCGATCAGCCCGGTCAACTTGGCGATCTTCGCCTCCGCGAGATTGAGCTTCTGCCGCAGCGGCCCCTGCGCCACGCGCTTCGCGGCCGCGCCCTTGCGCTCCTCGGCCTTGCCGTTGCCAGTTGAAGCATCCGGCGCGGCCTTCTCGCGCTTGGCCGCCTTGGCCGTGCCGAGGACGAGGCTGCGGTAATCCTCCATGTCGCCGTCGAAATTCTTCACCGTGCCGTCGCCGACGATCCAGAGCCGGTCGGCGCAGGATTCGATCAGGAAGCGGTCATGGCTGACCAGGATCACGGCGCCGGGATAGTCGTTGATCGCGTTGACCAGCGCCGTGCGGCTGTCGATGTCGAGATGGTTCGTCGGCTCGTCGAGGATCAGCAGGTGAGGGCCGCCGAAGGCGGCGAGCCCGAGCATCAGCCGGGCCTTCTCGCCGCCGGAGAGGTTCTTGACCGGCGTCTCGGCCTTGGCCGCCGGAAAGCCGATCTGCGCCGCCTTGGAGCGGACCTTGGCCTCGGGCGCGTCCGGCATCAGGTCGCGCAGATGCGCGACCGGCGTATCCTCCAGCCGCAACTCGTCGAGCTGGTGCTGGGCGAAATAGGCGGTCTCCAGCTTGGACGAGCGCCGGATTTCACCTGACAGCGGCGCGAGCCGGCCGCCGATCAGTTTGCAGAAGGTCGACTTGCCGTTGCCGTTCGAGCCGAGCAGCGCGATGCGGTCGTCTGGCAGCAGGGTGAGATTGAGCTTCGACAGCACCTTGCGCTCGCCATAGCCCGCGCTGGCGTCGTTCAGCACGATCATCGGCGGCGCCAGTTGCTTCTCCGGGCCGGGCAGGCTGAAGGGCTGCACGTCGCGATCGACGATGGTCGCGATCGTTTCCATCTTCTCCAACCGTTTGACGCGGGATTGCGCCTGCCGCGCCTTGGTCGCCTTGGCCTTGAAGCGGTCGACGAAGGCCTGGAGGTGCTTGCGCTCTGCGTCCTGCTTCTCCTTGGCCTTGGCCAGTTGCGCCTGCTTCTCGGCACGCTGCTTGGCGAAGGAGGTGTAGCCGCCGCGATAGATCGTCAGCTTCCCCTGGTCGAGATGCAGGATGTGGTCGACGCAGGTGTCGAGCAGTTCGCGGTCGTGGCTGACGACCAGCACCGTATGCGGGTACTTTTCCAGATAGTCGTAAAGCCAGAGCGTGCCTTCGAGGTCGAGATAGTTGGTCGGCTCGTCGAGCAGCAGCAGGTCGGGCTCGGAGAACAGCACGGCCGCGAGCGCGACGCGCATCCGCCAGCCGCCGGAGAAGTCGGAGCAGGGCCGCTGTTGGGCCGCCTCGTCGAAGCCGAGGCCGTGCAGTACGGTCGCGGCGCGCGCCGGTGCCGAATGGGCGTTGATGTCGGCGAGCCGCGTCTCGATCTCGGCGATCCGGTGCGGATCGGTCGCGGTCTCCGATTCCGCTATCAGCGCGGCGCGCTCGGTGTCGGCCGCGAGCACGACCTCGATCAGCGATTCAGGCCCACCTGGCGCTTCCTGCGCGACACCGCCGATGCGCCGGCCCTTCGGCAGGCTGATCGAGCCGCCCTCCGGCGAGAGATCGCCGGTGATCATCCGGAACAGCGTGGTCTTGCCGTTGCCGTTGCGCCCGACGAGGCCGACTCGCGAGCCGTCCGGCAGCGAGGCGCTCGCATGGTCGAGCAGCAATCTCTCGCCGAGACGGTAGGTGATGTCGTTGATGGTGAGCATGCCGGGGTTTTGGCGTGAAGCCCGGGGGAAGGCAATGGCTGAACGCGATGGCCGCAGGCCCGGGCGAGGCGATCGCAAGATCCCGAGGAGGGGGATCACGCTTTCGCCACGATCTCGCCTTTCCGCGGCCCTGCCGGGCCATCACGCAGGGGAAGACAAGCTTTCCTGATTCGGTGGGAAATGATGCTGTTCGATTTGGATGCTTTCGGCCGTCGCCGGGCTTCGGTTGCGGCTTCGATTCTGGTGTTCCTGTCAGTCGTTTTCGGCAGTGCCCTAGCGCTCATTGCGCTTGTTCCTCTGTCCTGATCAGGTTGACTTCAAGCAAATTTAACCTTGTGTGGCTCTATTCGGCGCGCAGTTCGAACTGCCGTCCAATCCGGAGCCCCGGACCTTGTCGAGCCTGAGAATCAGACTCCCTGCTGCCATGCTGCTGCTGGCTTGCCTGGCCGTGCTCGCGGTGGGGTTGTCGGGCTATCGGGCGGTGACGCTATGGGCCGATGAGGCTGTCCGGGAGCGGCTGGGTGTCGTCGCTGAAGGCCGCGCCAAGGCGCTCGAGCGGCGCTGGCAGCGGCTTGGCGCCGAACTGTCCGTCCAGGCCCGCAGTGCCTATCTGGTTTCGTCGCTGGACGAGATCCGCGGCTGGATGGAGCTGCCCGACGAACAGGCGGCGATCATACGGTATTTCCAGGGGGACGGTGCCTACGATCGCTTCGAGCGCATGCAACGCACGGGTGCGGGGCAGCGGCATGGCTATCTGCGGCGCCACGAGGAGGTTCATGACACCTATCTCGCCGCGCTGCAGCAGTTCGACTACGCCGACATCTACCTCATCTCGCCAAAGGGGCGGGTGGTCTACAGCGTCACCAAGGGGGCAGAGTTCGGGCGCCTGCTGAGCGAGCCGGATCTGGCCGAGACAGGTCTCGCCGAGGCGGTCGCGGCAGCCGGCAGGGCGGTCGGCGACGAGCCGGCGGCTCTCGATTTCGCGCCCTATGCCGTGGCCGGTGGCGAGCCGCGCGCCTTTTTGGCCCAGCGCTTCTACAACCCCTCGTCGCGGGAACCGGTCGGCACGATGGTCATCGCCGTCAGTACCGCCTTCATCGACAATGCGCTGATCTCGATCGCGGGCACGTCCCACGGCATCAAGACGTATGTTGTCGGTGCCGACGGCTTCATGCGCTCGAATCCTGCCGCGCGCCTCGCCGGGACGGCGCCGGCCGTCACCCTCGACCAGAAGCGGCTGGTGTCGGGCGGTTCCCTCGTCAAGTTGACCAGCCGCGACGGCGAGCCTCTGGTCGCCGCCGGCCGCGAAGTCCAGGTTGGCGATGCGACCTGGCTGCTATGGCTGACGGAGAAGGAGAGCGAGGCCTTCGCTGTCGTCAACAAGCTCGACCGGGCCATCATGATCGGTGGCCTGACGGTTCTGGGGCCGCTGCTTCTGGTTGCACTGCTGCTCGGCTTCTCGGTCGCCCGGCCGATCGGAGGTCTCGCAGAGGCGCTGGCCGGAATCGCGGCGGGTCGTACCGATCAGCGCATTCCCGGTGAAAAGCGCCGCGACGAGATCGGCGCCATCGCCGCGGCGGTCGGACGCATCCGCACGAACATGCTGCGCGACGAGGCCGACCGCCTGCACGAGCGGGAAGAGCGCGACCGGGAAACCGGCATCCAGCGGCGACTTCTGCTGGCCGATCTCGCCAGTGATCTCGAACGGTCCGTGCTTGGCGTGACCTCGGCGGTCTCGACCGCGGCCGAGCAGCTCAGCATCACGGCAAGGGAACTCTCCGGCGGCGCCAGCCAGACGCAGGAAAATGCCGGCACCGTGCACAGCGCGGCCTCACGCGCCGTCGCGAGCATCCGGTCGATCGAGAGCGCGGCCCAGGAATTGCGGCAGGCGATCAATTTGCTCGACAACGATGTGCAGTCCTCCGACCGTTCGGCCCGTTCGGCGAAGCAGCATGCCGACGAGATGGGCGGGGTGGTCGATCAACTCGCCACGGGCGCGGCCCGCGTCTCCGACGTCATCGGTATGATCTCCGAAATCGCCGCCCAGACGAATCTGCTTGCGCTCAACGCCACGATCGAGGCCGCCCGCGCCGGCGAGGCAGGGCGCGGTTTTGCCGTCGTCGCTTCCGAGGTCAAGGGCCTGTCGGGGCAGACGGCACGGGCGATCGACGACATCTCGCGCCAGATCGCGACGATGAACGAGGCGACCACGGCGACCGTCGAGGCGATCTCTGGCATCCGCGACATGATCGGAGGCCTGAGCGATGCGGTCAGGCGCTCGGCCGAGACGATGCGACGCCAGCACGGCGTGACCCATGCGATCGTCGAGGATGTCGGCCTGGCGACGAGCGAGTTCAGCCGCATCGGCGAGGCGACGAGCCTCGTCTCCGCGGCATCGCAGCAGACCTCGGATGCAGCAGCGGCGGTGTCGCGCGCGTCGATCGAGCTGACGGAACTGGCTCACTCGCTGAAATCGCGGGTCGCCGATTTCATCGTGCAGATCCGCGCGGCCTGAGCCTGGCGCCGGCCTCGCTTGTCCCGCGCCAGCCCAGCGTTTAACGCTTGAAGCATGACACGCACCGCTTTCTACACCGGCTCTTTCGATCCCGTCACGAACGGCCATGCCGACGTCATCGCCGGGGCCGCAAGGCTCTGCGACCGCCTCGTGCTCGCCATCGGCGTCCATCCCGGCAAGACGCCGCTTCTGACTGCCGAGAAGCGCTCCGAGTTGCTGCGGGCGGTCGCGACGCCGCTGCTGGCGGCCTCGGGCGCGACGCTCGACGTCGTGACCTTCGATGACCTCGCTGTCGATGCCGCGCGCCGGGCAGGGGCCGGCATCATCGTCCGTGGCCTGCGCGATGGCTCCGATCTCGACTACGAGATGCAGATGGCGGGCATGAACGCGGTCATGGCGCCGGACATCCAGACGGTCTTCCTGCCGGCCTCCGGGACGGTGCGCCACATCACGGCGACCCTCGTCCGGCAGATCGCCGCCATGGGAGGCGATGTCGCGCCTTTCGTCCCCGCTCCGGTGCTGCTCGCGCTGAAGGAGCGCTTCGCCCAGCGCTGAGGCGCGCCCGCACTTCTGCCCCGGATTCGATCGCATCCTGCGGATTTGGGTTTGCATTTTGTGCAGAGCGATGGTGTCTCTGGGGTGAAGTGACTCGCTGCGCCATTCGTTGCGCATCGTCCCCCATCCGAGTTTGTCCGATGCGCCTCTCCCGCTATTTCCTGCCGATCCTGCGCGACACGCCCAAGGAAGCCGAGATCGTCTCGCACCGGCTGATGCTGCGCGCCGGCATGATCCGCCAGCAATCGGCCGGCATCTATTCCTGGCTGCCGCTCGGCCTGCGGGTGCTCAACAAGATCAGCAACGTCATCCGCGAGGAGCAGGATCGCTCAGGCGCCAACGAGATCCTGATGCCGACGATCCAGTCGGCTGATCTCTGGCGCGAGAGCGGGCGCTACGACGCCTATGGCAAGGAGATGCTGCGCATCAAGGACCGGCATGATCGCGACATGCTGTACGGGCCCACCAATGAGGAGATGGTCACCGAGATCGTCCGCTCCTACGTCAAGTCCTACAAGGACCTGCCGCTCAACCTCTACCACATCCAGTGGAAATTCCGTGACGAGGTCCGGCCGCGCTTCGGCGTGATGCGCGGCCGCGAGTTCCTGATGAAGGACGCCTATTCCTTCGATCTCGACAAGGACGCAGCGCGCCACGCCTATAACCGCATGTTCACGGCCTATCTGCGCACCTTCGCGCGGCTCGGCCTGAAGGCGATCCCGATGAAGGCCGATACCGGCCCGATCGGCGGCGACCTCTCTCATGAGTTCATCGTGCTCGCCTCGACCGGCGAGAGCGAGGTCTTCTGCCACAGCGACTACCTGAATTTTGAGACGCCCGCCGCCGATACCGATTTCGACAGCGTCGCCGGCCTGCAGGGCGTCTTCGATAAGTGGACGAGCCTCTACGCCGCGACCGAGGAGATGCACGACAAGGCCGCCTTCGAGGCGGTTCCCGAAGACAAGCGCGTCTCGGCGCGCGGCATCGAGGTCGGCCACATCTTCTATTTCGGCACGAAGTATTCCGAGCCGATGGGCGCAACGGTGGCGGGACCTGACGGCCAGCCCGTCCTGCTGCATGGCGGCTCCTACGGCATCGGGCCGAGCCGCCTCGTCGCGGCGCTGATCGAGGCCGGCCATGACGATGCCGGCATCGTCTGGCCGGACGAGATCGCGCCCTTCGACGTTGCGGTCATCAACCTCAAGGCCGGCGACGCGGCGACCGACGGTGCCGCCGAGCGCATCTACAAGGATTTGCTCGCCAAGGGTTATGACGCTGTGCTCGACGACACCGACGACCGGCCGGGCGCCAAGTTCGCCACCGCCGACCTGATCGGCGTGCCCTGGCAGATCATCGTCGGCCCCAAGGGGCTGGCCGAGGGCAAGGTCGAGATCAAACGCCGCAAGGGCGGCGAGCGCGAACTGGTTTCGCTCGAGGCCGCCCTCGACCGGTTCAAGGGCAAGGCGGCGTGAGCGTCACGGCCGCCACGGAATCCCAGAACGAGGCCCCGACCGGCACGCGTCCCTTCGCCGGCTTCGAATGGCTGCTGGCCGGGCGCTATCTGCGCACCCGCCGGCGCGAGGGCTTCGTGTCGGTCATCGCCGGCTTCTCATTTCTCGGAATCCTGCTCGGCGTCGCCACCCTGATCATCGTGATGTCGGTGATGAATGGCTTCCGCAAGGAGCTGCTGGAGAAGATCGTCGGCGTGAACGGCCACATCTTCGCCACGCCGATCGACCGGCCGCTCGACGATTACGACGTCGTCTCGCAGCGTCTGAAGGCCATACCTGGCATCAAGCTCGCCATCCCGCTCGTGGAAGGGCAGGCGCTCGCCTCGTCGCAGACGGGCAATGGTGGTGTGCTGGTCCGCGGCATCCGCGAGGCCGACATCAAGGCGATCCCCTTTGTCGGCGGCAATGTCCGGCGCGGCACGCTCGACGGCTTCGACACGGCCGGTGGCGTCGCCATCGGCAAGCGCCTGGCGGATTCGCTCGGCCTGCAGGCCGGCGATTCGATCAACATCATCTCGCCGAAAGGCGCCGCGACGCCCTTCGGCACCGCGCCGCGCATCAAGGCCTACCCGATCCAGGCGATCTTCGAGATCGGCATGACCGAGTTCGACGCCTCTTTCGTCTTCATGCCGCTGACCGAGGCGCAAGCCTATTTCAACCGCGAAGGCGACGTGAACGTCATCGAGATCTTCGTCGACAATCCCGACCGGACCCAAGGCGTGCGCGACGCGATCGAGGCCGACGCGCCGCGTCCGCTCGTGCTCTCCGACTGGCGCCAGCGCAACCGCAGCTTCTTCAATGCGCTGGAGGTCGAGCGCAACGTCATGTTCATTATCCTGACCCTGATCGTGCTGGTCGCGGCGCTGAACATCGTCTCCGGCCTGATCATGCTGGTGAAGGACAAGACCGAGGACATCGCGATCATGCGCACCATGGGGGCGACCCGCGGCACGGTGTTGCGCGTCTTCCTGATCACCGGGGCGGCGATCGGCGTCTTTGGCACGCTCGGCGGGCTCGCGCTCGGCATCGTCTTCTCGAAGAACATCAAGGCGATCATGGCGGCGCTGAACTGGATTACTGGCGCCAATCTCTGGGATCCGACCGTGCGCTTCCTCAGCGACATCCCCTCGGTGATCGACTGGGGCGAAGTCACCAGCGTCGTCGTGATGGCGCTCGTCCTGTCGCTGCTGGCGACCCTCTATCCAGCCTGGAAGGCGGCGCGGCTCGACCCCGTCCAGGCCCTCAGGATGGGGTGAGGCTCATGGCCGGTACGATGCAACGCGAGACCCCGACGCTCTTCCTGTCTCAGGTCGAGCGCCACTATCCCCAAAGCGATGCCCCGCTCGAAGTGCTGCGCAAGGCCGATTTCGCGCTGTGGCCGGGCGAACTCGTCGCTCTCGTCGCGCCCAGCGGCACCGGCAAGTCGACGCTGCTGCATGTCGCCGGCCTGCTGGAGAAGCCCGATGGCGGCGAGGTCTTCGTCGGCGGGCTGCCGACGACCAAGCTCGACGACAAGGGGCGCACCCGCCTGCGCCGGACCGAAATCGGCTTCGTCTACCAGTTCCACCACCTGCTTCCGGAATTCACCGCGCTGGAGAATGTCGTGCTGCCGCAGCGCATCCGCGGCCTCGACAAGGACCTGGCGGAGGAGCGGGCCTCCGAACTTCTGACCTTCCTCGGCCTCGGCGAACGGCTCGACCATCTCCCGAGCGAACTCTCCGGCGGCGAGCAGCAGCGCGTCGCGATCGGGCGCGCCGTCGCCAACACGCCGCGCCTGCTGCTGGCGGACGAGCCGACCGGCAATCTCGATCCGCACACTTCGCTCCACGTCTTTTCGACGCTGGTCGCGCTGGCGCGGGCGTCGGGGCTGGCCGCCTTGATTGCGACCCACAACCTCGATCTCGCGAGCCGGATGGACCGTCAGGTGACGATCCGCGACGGGCTCGTCGTACCGCTGTAGCGAAGGGATATCGCGCGCGAGCAGCTCCTGTTCAGGAGTCGTTAACCGCTGTTGCCATGCATTCTTCGCAATTGACGCACAGGCATTGACGAGAACAAAACATGAATTAATTTGGACATATCAGAAACACGAGGAGGTCGTCATGACCGTAGCGCGTAACCTGGCAGCCGGTATCGCGGAGATTGCATCGCTCGGGCTCTTCCTCGGCATGGTCTGGGTCTGGGCTGCGCTGCTCTCCGCGCCGAATATCTGACAGTCCACAATGCCCGACTCTGCCAGCATGGACGGCGGCGGGCGTCGCGCCTCATAAGAGGGGTCGAGAGCGACCGACGAGTCGCGGCAAGGCAGTGCAGGGCGGACGATGACGGGCGACACACGCATCCTCTCCGAGGTCGGCTTCGTCCATCTCCATGTCCATTCGAGCTATTCCCTGCTCGAAGGCGCCATGAACATCGGCACGCTCGCCAAGATGGCGGCGGCGGACGGCCAGCCGGCACTGGCGCTGACGGACACCAACAACCTGTTCGGTGCGCTCGAATTCTCCGAGAAGCTGGTCGGGTCCGGCGTCCAGCCGATCGCGGGCGTCCAGCTTTCCGTCGATTTTGCCGATGAGGCGGAGGGGGGGCGCAAGCCCGTCCAGCAGGAGCTGCCCCACCTCGTCCTGCTCGCGATGAACGAAGCCGGCTACGGCAACCTGATGAAGCTCGTCACCGAGGCCGCGCTGGCGAGCGGCGGCTCGGGCCAGCCTGTCTCCAATCTCGAGCGTCTCGCCTCCCATAACGATGGCCTGATCGCGCTGACCGGCGGCCATGGCGGCCCGGTCGACCTCGCTCTGCGCAACGGCCAGCTGCCGCAGGCGAAGGCCCGGCTCGCCGCACTGTCGCAGATCTTCGGCGATCGGCTCTATGTCGAGGTCCAGCGTCATGGCGGCGAGGGCGATGCGGCCGTCGAGGCGCATCTGCTGCGGCTCGCCTATGACGCCGACCTCCCCATCGTAGCCACCAACGAGCCCTTCTTCGCCAAGCCGGCGGATTACGACGCCCATGACGCGCTGCTCGCGGTCGCGTCCGGCAGGCTCGTGTCGGATGGTGAGCGCCGCCGCGTCACGACGGAGCACTATTTCGCCAGCCGCGCCGAGATGCAGAGGCGCTTCTCGGACCTGCCGGAAGCGCTGGCCGCCACGGTCGAGATCGCGATGCGCTGTCATTGGCGCGTCGGCAAGCGCAGTCCGATCCTGCCGCGCTTCGGGGACGAAGGCCGCGACGAGGCCGACGAACTGGCGGCCCAGGCCCGTGCCGGCCTGACCGCACGGCTCGCCAAACACGGCCCGGCCGAAGGCTATCAGGTCGAGGATTACGAGAAGCGGCTCGATTTCGAGCTCTCGATCATCACGCGGATGAAGTTCCCCGGCTACTTCCTGATCGTCGCGGACTTCATCAAATGGGCCAAGGATCACGACATTCCGGTCGGGCCGGGCCGCGGCTCCGGTGCGGGCTCGCTGGTCGCCTATGCGCTGACGATCACCGACGTCGATCCGCTGCGTTTCGGCCTGCTGTTCGAGCGCTTCCTAAATCCCGACCGCGTCTCGATGCCGGACTTCGACATCGACTTCTGCCAGAACCGGCGCGAAGAGGTGATCGACTACGTCAAGCGCCACTACGGGGAAGAGCGCGTCGCGCAGATCATTACCTTCGGTACGCTGCTCGCGCGTGGCGTGCTGCGCGACGTCGGCCGCGTGCTCGAGATGCCCTATGGCCAGGTCGACCGTCTGACCAAGCTCGTGCCGCAGAATCCCGCCAAGCCGATCTCTCTGAAGGATGCGATCGAGGGCGAGCCGAAGCTGCAGGCCGCCGCCGAGGAGGAACCGGTCGTCGCCCGCCTGCTCGAGATCGGGCAGAAGCTCGAGGGGTTGCACCGCCACGCGTCGACCCACGCCGCCGGCGTCGTCATCGGCGATCGGCCGCTCGAACAGCTTGTCGCGCTCTCCGTCGATCCCCGCACAGGCATGCGCGTCACCCAGTTCAACATGAAATGGGTCGAGCAGGCAGGTCTCGTGAAGTTTGACTTCCTCGGCCTCAAGACCCTGACGACGCTGACCACCGCGGTGAAGCTGATCGCCCAGCGCGATATCCATATCGACCTCGCGAGCCTGCCTTTCGACGACCCGACAACCTACGCGATGCTGGCGCGCGGCGAGACGGTCGGCGTGTTCCAGGTGGAATCGGCGGGCATGCGCAAAGCCCTGGTCGAGATGAAGGCCGACCGGATCGAGGACCTGATCGCGCTCGTCGCGCTCTATCGTCCAGGCCCGATGGACAACATCCCGACCTATTGCCGCCGCAAGCTGGGCTTCGAGGAGCCGACCTATCTGCATCAGGGCATGGAACCCTTCCTGGCCGAGACGCATGGCATCATCGTCTACCAGGAACAGGTGATGCAGGTGGCGCAGGCGCTCTCGGGTTATTCGCTCGGCGAGGCCGACCTGCTGCGCCGCGCCATGGGCAAGAAGATCAAGGCGGAGATGGACGCCCAGCGCGACCGCTTCGTGAAGGGCGCGATCGAGAACAACATCAAGAAGGATACGGCTTCCGAGATCTTCGACCTGCTGGCGAAGTTCGCGGATTACGGCTTCAACAAGAGCCACGCAGCCGCCTATGCAGTGGTCTCCTTCCAGACCGCCTATCTCAAGGCGAACTATCCGGTCGAGTTCCTCGCCGCGTCGATGACGCTCGACATGGGCAATACCGACAAGCTGTCCGAATTCCGTCGCGATGCCGAGCGTCTCGGCATCAAGGTGCTGCCGCCGGCGATCAACCGTTCCGGCGTCGAGTTCGACGTCCATGAAGGCGCGATCCATTATGCGCTGGGAGCGATCAAGGGCGTCGGCACGGCCGCGGTCGAATCGATCGTGAACGCACGGCGTGCCGGCGGGAACTTCAAGGATCTCGCCGATTTCGCCCGGCGCATCGACACGAAGCTGGTCAACCGGCGCACTATCGAGGCGCTGATTGCGGCCGGTGCGATGGACGTGCTCGAACCCGAGCGCGCCCGCGCCATGGCCGCGATCGACGGCATGCTCGCCTTGTCGAACCGCACCCGCGATCAGGCGGCGGCGGGCCAGTCCGACTTCTTCGGCGGCGGCTCGATGGAGGAGGCCTTCCGCATCCCGCCCGTCGAGCCCTGGGCCCCGGCCGAGCGGCTCAAGCGCGAGCACGATGCGGTCGGCTTCTTCCTTTCGGGCCATCCGCTCGATGATTACGAGCATGTGCTGAAGCGCTTGCGGGTGCAGCGCTTCGCCGATTTCGCCCAGACCGTGCGCGCCAACGGCACCGGCGTCGCCAAGGTCGCGGTATCGGTCATCGACAGGTCGGAGCGGCGCACCAAGTCGGGCTCGAAGATGGGCATCGTCAATCTGTCCGATCCGAGTGGACAGTTCGAGGCGGTGCTGTTCTCGGAGGCGCTCCAGCGCTACCGCGATCTGCTGGAGCCGGGCAGGGCGCTGGTCCTGCGCCTTTCGGCCGTGCTCGACGGCGAGGATGTCCGCCCGCGCATCGAGGACGCCGAGGTACTCGACGATCTCGCCGCGCGCCAGAAGCAGGACCTTCTGGTCTATCTGCGCGACGACAGGGCGCTGGCCTCGATCGCCGAACGCGTGCGGCCGCGCGGCGACGGCGTCCGGGCGGAAGGCAAGATCGCTCTCGTGATGATTCTCAATGACGGAGCCCAGGAGGTCGAGATAGAGCTGCCCGGCAAATATCCGGTCAACCAGCAGATCGCGAATGCGGTCAGGGCCGCGCCCGGCGTCGTCAGCGTCGAGCTGCGTTGAGCTGACGCGCTCGGCCCTTGTGCGCACCGGCTGGCAGTGCATTCTGCCGCAGGGACGTCAGCTCCTGACGTCGATGCCGGGGGGCAAACGTGAAGCACTATGTCGCGCATATCCCGATGAGCCTGGCCGTGCCCGAGGCCATGTACTGGGCCATCAAGGACGTGCTGGAAGGCGAATACGAGACCGGATTCGATGGTGTCGGTCTCGACATCCTCGACATCGGCGCCAATGTCGGCTCCTTCGCGCTCTGGGCAACCGCGCGCTGGCCGGGCAGCACCGTCACCTCATATGAGCCGCATCCCGGCACCTTCGAGCTGCTCAAGCGCAACACTCATCTTCGCCGCGACATCGTCGCGGTCAATGCCGCCTTGTTCCCCGGAGGGGCCAAGACGGCGAGTTTCGTCAGCCGCTTCGCCGGGGATGGCGAATCCGGCCTGGCCTCCTATGCTGGCGATACCTTCGTGGATGGCGCGATGGTCGAGCGCTACGAGGTCGCGGTCGTTGATCCGGCGAGCCTGCCCTCGGCGGATATCGTCAAGATCGACATCGAGGGGGGTGAAGGCGATGTGCTCGACGCCATCGACCTGTCCAAGACGTCGCTGGTGCTGCTGGAGTACCAGAACCGCAAGAACCGCGATCAGCTCTCAGCCCGGCTGCAGGCTGATTTCGACCTGATCGACACCGTCGAGCACATCTGGGATCCGCTGCTCGAACAGCGCTGCTACCGGCCCGACTTGGCCGGCGACGTCTATGGCCGCATGTTCGCCGCCCGCAAGGGCATGACGCGCATGACCCGCGCTGCCGGGCGATAGCGAAGCCGCACGATGCTGCTCCGGATCAGCTCGCCAGCGCGTTGATCCGGCTCTGGACCCGGTCGCGGCCCATGCGCTTGGAGCGGTAGAGCGCCTCGTCGGCATCGCGCAGCAGGCCCTCGAAAGTCTGGGAAGCGACGTTGCCCTCGGTCACGCCGATGCTCAGCGTCGGCGCCTTGCCGCCGCTGGCAAGATCCGCCGCCGCCGCACTGAAGGCGAGGCGAAGACGCTCGGCGACGCGCATCGCCTCGGGCAGACCCAGGTCCGGCAGGAGCACGGTGAATTCGTCGCCGCCGTGGCGGGCGAGGATGTCCTCGCGACGCAGCTCCCGACGGGCGGTGTCGGCGAAGAGGCGCAGAATGCCGTCTCCCGCCGCGTGGCCACGGGTATCGTTGAGAGACTTGAAATGGTCGATGTCGATCAGCAGCAGCGCGAGCCGGCGGGGGCGGTTCGAGCCGGCGCTGCTGAACTGGCTGATGGCGTTCTCGAGCCCGCTGCGGTTCATCGCGCCCGTGAGGGGATCGTGCTGCGCCAGGAAGACCAGCTGGTTGCGGCTGCGTTCCGTCGCAAGCAGCATCAAGGCGTTGCTGCGCATGATGATGAAGGCCGTCGCGACGATCGCGAGCCAGGCAAGCGGCGCATGCTTCTCGGAGAACAGGTCGGAGCCGAGCTGCCCGGTCAGGGCCAGCCAGCCCCGCAGCAGGAACAGCACCACCGTCGGAGCGAACAGGCCGACCAGGAGCCAGGCCGAGCGCAGCCGCTCACGACGCACCAGCCGCAAGCCCTCGCGGACGATCAGGACGTCGCAGGTCGAGCAGAGCACCGACATGAGCATCACGCGCCTTGCGAAGCCCTCCGGCTCGTTCCACAGGAAGAGCAGCACGCCGGCACCGGCGATCGCGCCGAGATAGAGCATCGTTCGCGCAGGCATCCCCGCGAAACTGCGCACGCTGGCAAGCAGCAGCAGATATCCAGACCACGTCGCCATATTGGCGATCTCGATCGAGACGAAGTCGGGAACGAGCCCTCTTAAGGCGATGAGCACCATGCCGCAGCCGAGCAGGAGGCTGCTCAGGCCCCAGAGCAGCGGCCAGCGCTCGAAGCGCGCTGTGAGGAGGGCGAAAAGCTGGATGCAGCCCAGGATGATGCAGGTGGTCGCGCCTACCACATAGATTGTGCGGAGATCGAGGATCACGGTCAGGCTGCCGTCCTGTAGCATTCGCCAGGTTGTTAGCATGCGGTCGTGAACGGACTCGAAACAGCGCGGGCAACACCACGACCCGATCTTGCGTTCGCGTGCCATCCCGTGTAAGGCGCAGCCCATCCCACATGGGGAGCATCGCCTCACTCCCGAGGCGCTCCGGTGACTTGGCAGCTCATGCCTTGTTCATTCGCACCCCAGAGGCTCAACCGGAAGGACGATACAGACCATGGCTCTGCCAGATTTCTCCATGCGCCAGCTCCTCGAGGCCGGTGCCCATTTCGGCCACCAGGCTCACCGCTGGAACCCGAAGATGTCGCCCTACATCTTCGGCACGCGCAACAACATCCACATCCTCGACCTGTCGCAGTCGGTGCCGATGCTGCATCGCGCCCTGCAGGCGGTCTCGGACACCGTCGCCCGCGGCGGCCGCGTCCTCTTCGTCGGCACCAAGCGCCAGGCGCAGGACTCGATCGCTGACGCTGCCAAGCGTTCGGCCCAGTATTACGTGAACTCGCGTTGGCTCGGCGGCATGCTGACCAACTGGAAGACTATCTCGGCCTCGATCCAGCGCCTGCGCAAGGTCGACGAGCTGCTGAACGGCGGCGGCACCGGTCTGACCAAGAAGGAGCGGCTGATGCTCGCCCGCGAGCGCGACAAGCTCGAGAAGGCGCTCGGCGGCATCAAGGACATGGGCGGCGTGCCGGACATGATCTTCGTGATCGACACCAACAAGGAAGCGCTCGCTATCAAGGAGGCCCAGCGCCTCGGCATCCCGGTCGCCGCGATCATCGACTCGAACTCGGATCCGGACGGCATCACCTTCCCGGTCCCGGCCAATGACGACGCCGGCCGCGCCATCCAGCTGTATTGCGACCTCGTCGCCCGTTCGGCCATCGACGGCATCTCGCGCGCTTCGGGCGACAGCGGCATCGATCTCGGCGCCTCCGAGGCTCCGATCGTCGAGGAAGCCCTGGCCGAGCCGGCTGCGGCCGAGGTTTCCGCCGCTTTCGAGCTGCTGACCACCCCGCGCGGCGCTCCGGACGATCTGACCAAGCTCTCGGGCATGGGCCCGGATGCCGTGCAGAAGCTCAACGATGGCGGCATCTACCACTTCTGGCAGATCGCTGCGATGTCGCCTGCCGACGTGACCAAGGTCGATCACGACCTGAAGCTCGGCGGCAAGATCGAGCGCGAGGGCTGGGTCGCCCAGGCCCGCGAGTTCGCCGACGCGTGATTTGAAGACGGAAGGCGGCGCGTCATCGGCGCGTCGCAATCCGGTTGCTGCACTAAGACCGAGATTGATGCCGACCAGCGCCGACGACCGGAAACGGAGCGTCGGCGTTGCCCCATAGGGGCGGTCGACTCGATTCCCGCGGATGGCCGGCATCTGGCGCCGCACGACAGATAAGGACGACGAGAATGGCTGCGATCACCGCCGCGATGGTGAAGGAACTCCGCGACAAGACCGGCGCGGGCATGATGGACTGCAAGACCGCGCTTGCCGCCGTCGATGGCGACATCGAGGCCGCAATCGACTGGCTTCGCACGAAGGGCCTGGCCAAGGCCGCCAAGAAGGCCGGCCGCGTCGCCGCCGAAGGCCTCGTCGCCGTGGCGGTCTCCGGCAACAGCGGTGTCGTCGTCGAGCTCAACTCCGAGACCGACTTCGTCGCCCGCAACCTCGAATTCCAGGGCCTCGTCCATGGTATCGCCAATGTCGTGCTGGAGCGCGGTGGCGACGTCGAGGCTGTGCTCGCCCATCACTATCCGGGCGGCGGGACCGTCCAGGAGGCGATCGCCAACGCCATCGCCACCATCGGCGAGAACATGACGCTGCGTCGCGTTGCCTCGCTTAACGTGTCGGCCGGCGTGATCGGCTCCTACGTCCATGGCGCGGTCGCCGACGGCCTCGGCAAGATCGGCGTCATCGTCGCGCTGGAATCGACCGGCAAGCAGGATGAGCTCGCTGCTCTCGGCCGCCAGCTCGCCATGCACGTCGCCGCCACCAATCCGGTCGCGCTCGACCTCGCCTCGATCGATCCCGAGATTCTGGCCCGTGAGAAGGCGATCCTGGCTGAGAAGAACGCCGGCAAGCCGGCCCATGTGCTCGAGAAGATCACCGAGAGCGGCCTGAAGAGCTACGCCAAGGAATACTGCCTGCTCGAGCAGGCCTATATCCATGACGGCTCGAAGTCGGTCGGCCAGGTGCTCAAGGAGATCGAGGGCAAGGTTGGCGCTCCCGTCGCGCTGAAGGGCTTCGCCCGCTTCGCGCTCGGCGAGGGCATCGAGAAGGAAGAGACGGACTTCGCCGCCGAAGTCGCCGCCGCCGGCGGCACGACGGGCTGAGCGGCACGTCCGGACCATGAAAGAAAAGGCCGCGCTCTGCGCGGCCTTTTTTGTAGGAAGGAGGGCGGCTGCGAATCGCTGGCGCTCTCGATGTATCCCTCCCGAACCGGTTGTTTCGGTTTCGGCGCAGGATGTTGCGATCATGAACTGCATTACGGAGACGATCTGATGAGGCCCAATCGCGTTCTCGTTAAGCTCTCCGGCGAAGCCCTTGCAGGACAGGCGGGATCCGGCCTCGACGGCGCGACCCTGACGGCGCTGGCGGCGGATATCGCGAACGCGTCGCGCGAGGGCGTCGAAATCGGCATCGTCGTCGGCGGCGGCAATTTCTTTCGCGGTGTGCAGGGGCTGAACAAGGGCCTCGACCGCACCAGTGCCGATTCGATTGGCATGCTGGGCACGGTGATGAACGCGCTGGCGCTCGAGCATGCGATCGAGAGCGCCGGCGCGCCCGCTCGCGCCATGTCGGCCGTGCCGATGCCTTCGCTCTGCGAGAGCTATGCCCGCAAGCGTGCCCTCGACCATATGACCAACGGCAAGGTCGTGGTGCTCGGCGGCGGCACCGGAAACCCGTATTTCACCACCGACACCGGCGCGGCGCTCCGCGCCGCCGAGCTCGGCTGCAGCCACCTGCTCAAGGCGACGCAGGTCGATGGCGTCTATACCGCAGACCCCAAGAAGGATCCGGGCGCGACCCGCTACGACACGCTGACCCATGCCGAGGCGATTGCGCGTGACCTGAAGGTCATGGACACCGCGGCCTTCGCGCTGGCCCGTGATGCCGGATTGACCATCGTGGTGTTCTCGATCGCGGAGGCGGGCGCGCTGGCGGCCGTGCTGCGCGGCGAGGGCAGGGCGACCTATGTGACGCCGTAAGCGCCTTACGATATATGATTTTCTTGACCATGGCGGGCCCCCCCGCCATGGTCGCGCCCGGTTCGATACGACCCGGCAATGCAAAACCGATGTCGCATCGCAGCTGGCGGAAAGCCGGGTTTTCGCTGTTTGCGCGATGCACCAGTTCAAGGTCTTGAGGACGATGGCCCAGACGACGTTCGATCTAGCCGATGTGAAGCGCCGCATGCAGGGCGCGCTCCAATCCTTCAAGGGCGATCTGGCCTCCCTGCGCTCGGGCCGCGCCTCCGCCAACATGCTCGACCCGATCCAGGTCGAGGCCTATGGGGCGCGCCAGCCGCTGGCCCAGCTCGCGACAGTCAGCGTCCCCGAGGCGCGCCTGCTCAGCGTGCAGGTCTGGGACCGCAGCATGGTCAACGCGGTCGAGAAGGCGATCCGCGAATCCGATCTCGGCCTGAACCCGCAGACCGAAGGCCAGGTCCTGCGCATCCGCATTCCGGAGCTGAACGAGCAGCGCCGCAAGGAGATGGTCAAGGTCGCGCATAAATATGCCGAGGAGTCGAAGATCGCCGTGCGCCATGTCCGCCGCGATGCCATCGACACGATCAAGAAGGTCGAGAAGGACGGCGCCTTCACCAAGGACGACGTCACCCGCCAGTCGGATCTCGTCCAGAAGGCGACCGACCAGCATATCGCTGAGATCGACCAGGCGCTGGCGACCAAGGAAAAGGAAATTCTGAGCGTCTGAGGCTGTCGGCGCGGTGTTCGGCGGCAGCTTGCTGCGCGCGAGATCACCCGGCGAGATCAACCGGCACTTGGCCGAACGAGGCATATCGAGAATGTCAGCAGGCCAGCCTCCGGGGCAAGCCGCCCATCCCGTCCATGTTGCCATCATCATGGATGGCAATGGCCGCTGGGCGCAGTTACGTGGGCTGCCGCGCCAGGAGGGGCACCGGCGCGGGCTGGAGGCGTTGCGCGCCGCGGTCAAGAACGCCGGAGAGCTCGGCGTCAAGATCCTGACCCTCTACAGCTTCTCCACCGAGAACTGGCGCCGGCCGGCGACCGAGGTTTCCTTTCTGCTCGGCCTGCTCAAGCGCTTTGTCGAAAAGGACCTCGACGAACTTCATGCCGCAGGCGTGCGCGTGCGCGTCATCGGCGGCCGCGACGACCTTGCGCCGGACGTGCTGCGGCTGGTCGAGCGCGCCGAGATGGTGACGCGAGATAATACCAAGATGACGCTGGTCGTCGCTTTCAACTACGGCGCGCGCGACGAAATCGTGCGGGCAGCGCGGCAACTTGCAGCCGCAGCGGCGTCCGGGCGGGTCGAGCCCGCGGCGATCGACGAGGCCATGCTGGCCTCGCGCCTCGACACCGCCGACATGCCCGACCCCGAGCTCGTGATCCGGACCTCCGGCGAGACGAGGATCTCGAATTTCCTGCTCTGGCAGGCCGCCTATGCCGAGTTCGTCTTCACGCCGGTGCTGTGGCCCGATTTCGATCGCGCCGCCTTCGAGGCTGCGCTCGCCGAATATGCAGGCCGGGAGCGGCGCTTCGGCGGCGTGTCGGAACCTGTCGACCGCAATGTAGGCGCGGCGTGACCGAGCCTGCCCCGAGCGGGCCGACGCCCGGCCAGGGCGAGCTGCGGCTCCGGATTGTCTCGGCGCTGGTGCTCGCGGCGGTCGTGCTGGCCGTGACGGCCTGGGGCAGCTGGCCCTTCCGGCTTGTCTGGGTTCTCGTCGGCGGCCTCGTCGCTTACGAGTGGTTGTCGATGGCGAGCCGGAGCCATGCCGTCGCTGCTTCGGTGGCGGTGGTCCTGTCCGGCTTGTTGCTCGGCTTCTCTCCCGCGAGCCAGCCGGCTCTGGCGGGCGCGGCGGCCGCTGCCGCTCTGATCGGCGCCGTGCTGACGCCGCGGGTCGAGGGGCGGTTTGCGCTCGAACTCTGCGGCGTCGCCTATGCGTTGGCCTTCGCGCTGATCGCGCCGGCGTTGCGTTCGCTGCCCGAGATCGGTCTTTCGGTCATCATCTGGAGCTTCGCGGTCGTCTGGTTCACCGACATCGCGGCCTACTTCACCGGCCGCAGGCTCGGCGGAGCGAAGCTGATGCCCAGCGTCAGCCCGGGGAAGACCTGGTCCGGCGCGATTGGCGGGGCGATCGCCGGTACGGCCGGCGGCTATGCCGTCTGGGCGCTGACGCCTGCAGCCACACAGATCGCCGGGCCTGCCGTCGTCATCCTGGGTTCGCTGACCGCCTCGGTGTTCAGCCAGATGGGGGACCTCTTCGAATCGTCGTTGAAGCGTCGCTTCGGCGCCAAGGATTCAAGCCATCTCATTCCAGGCCATGGCGGCTTCCTCGATCGCCTCGACGGCTACTGGGCGGTGCTCGTCTTCGCCGGCATCGTGCTGTTCCTCACCCGCCTCTCGCTCTGAAACGCGCATGCTCCGCACCGTCACGCTTCTGGGAGCGACCGGCTCCATCGGCAAATCGACGCGCGAGATCGTTGCGGAAAACCCGGAACGGCTGCGGATCGGCGCGGTCGTGGCCGGTCGCGATGCAGTCTCGCTGGCACGGGTCGCCATCGAAGCCGGGGCGAGCTTCGCAGCCCTGGCCGATGCAGCGGCTGGGCCAGCACTGACTGAAGCACTGGCGGGCAGCGGTATCGCCTGCGGGGCAGGGCGCCAGGCCGTGCTCGACGCGGTCGCGATGGAGAGCGACATCGTCGTCAGCGCGATCTCGGGCGCAGCCGGGCTGGAGGCGACCTTCGCCGCCTTGACCCCCGGTCGCGTCGTCGCCCTCGCCAACAAAGAGAGCCTGGTTTGTGCCGGAGCGGCGGTGATGGCCCGGGCACGAGCGGTCGGGGCCACCATCCTGCCGCTCGATTCCGAGCATAATGCCCTGTTCCAGGTGCTGGGCGCCGAACCGATCTCGGCCATCCGCAGCATGACGTTGACGGCGTCGGGCGGCCCGTTCCGGACCTGGAGCGCCGCCGAGATCGCGGCGGCGCGTCCCGAGCAGGCCCTGGCTCACCCCAACTATGCGATGGGCGCCAAGATCTCGATCGACTCGGCCAGCATGATGAATAAGGGGCTTGAACTGATCGAGGCCTGCTTCCTGTTCGGGTTGGAGCCCGGCCAGCTTGACGTACTGGTCCATCCCCAACAGCTCGTCCACGGCCTCGTCACCTTCCGCGACGGCTCGGTCAGCGCCGGGATGGCTCTGCCGGACATGCGCGTCGCGGCCGCCCATTGCCTCGGCATCGACGGCAGGTTCGATGCGCCGCCCACGCGCTTCCTCGATCTGGCGCTGGCGGCGCCGTTGAGCTTCGAGCGGCCCGACCTCGCGCGCTTCCCGGCTCTCGGCCTGGCAATGGCGGCGCTGGCTGCGGGCGGTGCCATGCCCGCCATCCTCAACGCGGCCAACGAGATCGCCGTCGCCGCCTTTCTCGAGGGGCGCATCGCCTTTCCCGGAATCGCGGCGCTGGTCGAGGCGGTCTGCGCGGGCTCTGCTGCCGACCTTGCCGCGCCCGTCGACGTGGCCGCCGCGCTCGCCATTGACCATGAGGCGAGAATCCGCACCCGGGCGCTCTTGTAGGAGAGGCCCTTCGCTGTCACCTAAGGGGGACGGATCGGGAGACATTGATGGACTTCGTGGCGACACTCTGGAACGCCGGCTCGTTCGCGCTCGGCTACCTCGTGCCTTTCCTCTTCGTCCTGACGGTGGTCGTGTTCGTCCATGAGCTCGGCCATTTCCTCGTCGGCCGCTGGTGCGGCGTCGACGTGAAGGTGTTCTCGATCGGCTTCGGCCGCGAGCTCTTCGGCTTCAACGACAAGCATGGCACGCGCTGGCGCTTCGCCGCGATCCCGCTCGGCGGCTACGTCAAATTCTCCGGGGACGCCGACGCCGCGTCCGCCGGCACCGATTCCGCCGAACTGCAGGGCATGACCGCGCTGCAGCGCGAACGCTCCTTTCCGGCTCAATCTGTCGGCGAGCGCGCGGCGATCGTCGCCGCTGGTCCGATCGCCAATTTCCTGCTCGCCATCCTCATCTTTGGCGCGACCGTCTACGTCTTCGGCAAGCAGGTCCTGATCCCGCGCGTCGACCAGGTCGTAGCCGGCAGCGCGGCCGAACGCGGCGGGCTGCAGCCGGGTGATCTCGTCCTGTCGATCGACGGCAAGCCGATCGGTGCCTTCGCAGACATGCAGCGCGCCATCTCGGCCCGGCCGAACGAGACGCTCTCGATCGTCGTCGAGCGGGCGAACGGAACCGTGACCCTGCCGGTCACGCCGGCGCTCGTCGAACAGAACACGCCGCTCGGCAAGCAGCGCATCGGTGTGCTGGGTGTGCAAGCTTCGCGCCAGGCGAGCGATTGGAAGACGCAGCATTTCGGCCTGCTCGAATCCGCCAGGGTTGGCGTGAGCGAGACCTGGTACGTTGTCGAGCGCACTTATGACTATCTCGCGAAGCTGGTCAGCGGCCGGGAGTCGGTCGACCAACTCTCCGGGCCGATCCGAATCGCGCAGGTCTCCGGGATGGTCGCCTCGAATGGCGGCCTGCTCGGCCTGATCAACCTCGCTGCGGTCCTGTCGGTCTCGATCGGTCTGATGAACCTGTTCCCCGTGCCGATGCTGGATGGCGGGCATTTGCTGTTCTATGCCGTCGAGGCCCTGCGCGGCCGGCCGCTGAGCGAGCGCGCGCAGGAGATCGGCTTCCGGGTCGGCCTCGGCCTCGTCCTGATGCTGATGCTGTTCGTCACCTGGAACGACATCCTTCACGTCCGTTCGCTGCTCTGAGGGGCGCTCAGACGGGCCGTTCAGGGCCGATCGAATCCGCCGGCGCCGTCTGGCGCGGCCGGGTTCGCCCGTTAACGGATTTCGCGATTTTTTAGCCTTTCCGGTATCGCCTGGTCAGGGAGGCGCTGCTGCCAGGGTTCGGCGGAATGTGGTAAATCGCCCCGATCCGTCCCGATTTGCGGCAAAATCACGGCGCGCCGCGTGGCCGCACGGCAACGAGCCGGGCAAAAATACTTTGTTAACGACAATGCCGGTTTGCACCCTGCGGGAAACTTTGTAGAAGCGAATGCACTGCAATGTCCCCTTGCCGCACCTCGTGAGGCTGTGGCCCCCGTGTTCGGGGTGGTGACCTGAGAAATGGAATAGGCGACCCGATGACGTCGACTCAAAAGAGCCGGATTTCCAGAGCGCGGCTCTCTCGATCAGTCGGACTTTCGGCCTTCATGTTGGCCGTTAGCGGTGGCGTGGTGTTCGCGCAGGCCGTGATTGTCCAGGGCAACAGGCGCGTCGACGCGGAGACGATCCGCTCCTACGCCGCAGGTCAGGGTGGCCCGCAGGAGATTCGCCAGAATCTGCTCGCGACTGGCCTCTTCACCAATGTTCAGGTGAGCCGTCGTGGCTCGCAGACCGTCATCTCCGTCCAGGAGAACGACACGATCAATCGCGTTGCCTTCGAGGGCAATCGCCGCCTGAAGAGCGAGATTCTGCTCCAGCAGGTTCAGTCGAAGGCCGGCGGGCCGATGAGCCAGGCCTTGATCGACGCCGACGTCGCGCGTCTCAAGGAAGTCTATCGCCGCTCGGGCTACGGCCTGTCCTCGGTCAGCGGTCGCATCGCGCCGCTTCCGAACGGCCGCTCGGACGTGGTCTTCACGATCAATGAGAGCGGCAAGACCGGCATCAAGTCGATCAATTTCGAGGGCAATCAGGTCTATTCCGATGGTCGCCTGCGCGGCCTGATGAGCTCGACCGAATCGAACTTCCTCAGCTTCATCAAGACCTCGGACGTCTATGATCCGGATCGGATCGCCTCCGATCTCGAGCTGATCCGCCGCTTCTATCTCAAGAACGGCTATGCCGACTTCCAGGTCGTCAACAACACCGCCCGCTTCGACGAGACCGCCGGCGGCTGGGTGATCGATGTCACCGTCGCCGAAGGCCCGCAGTACAAGGTCGGCAATGTCGCGGTCGATTCCGCCCTGCGCGACATCGATTCCGCGGCGCTCCAGAGCTACGTCCTGACCTCGGCCGGCGACACCTACAACGCCGAGGCGGTCGAGAAGTCGCTCGTCAACCTGACGACCGAGGTTGCGCGTCGCGGCCATGCCTTTGCCCAGGTCCGCCCGCGCGGTGATCGGGATTCGGCCGGCCGCCTGATCGGTATCACCTATGTCGTCGACGAAGGGCCGCGGGTCTATGTCGAGCGCATCAACGTGCGCGGCAACACCCGTACCCGTGACTATGTCGTTCGCCGCGAGCTCGATCTCGGCGAAGGCGACGCCTACAACAAGGTCATGGTCGATCGGGCGGAGCGTCGCCTGAACAATCTCGGCTTCTTCCAGAAGGTTCGCATCACCAACGAGCCGGGCTCCGCGCCCGATCGCGTGGTCGTCAACATCGATGTCGAGGACAAGGCGACCGGCTCGTTCTCGATCGCCGGCGGTTACTCGACCTCGGACGGTGTCATCGGCGAGATCTCGCTGTCGGAGTCGAACTTCCTCGGCCGTGGCCAGTTCGTCCGCATCGCGGGCACGCTCGGCCAGCGCACCCAGGGCATCGATTTCTCGTTCACCGAGCCCTATTTCCTCGACCGCCGTATCGCGGCCGGCTTCGACCTGTTCTCGAAGTTCAACGACAATTACAACACCGGCCGTTTCGAGAGCCGCGTCACCGGCGGTACCGTCCGCCTGACCTTCCCGATCACGGAAGAGCTGTCGATCACGCCGCGCTACTCGCTGTACAACACGGACATCGAGATCCGGAACGACGCCGAGCGGCCGTACAATGACTGCTCGGTGCCGCTGATCGGCGTCACGCCCGGAACCGCGGGCGCGATCGCCGCGACCGACACCTTCAACTGCTTGACCAACGGCGAGGCGTCGATTGCGGTCAAGGAAGCGCAGGGTTCGACCCTGACGTCGCTGGCCGGTCTGAGCTTCAACTACAACTCGCTCGACAACGTCCAGAACCCACGGAACGGCTTCGTCGCCGAGCTCAAGCCGGAATTCGCGGGTCTCGGCGGCGACTCGAAGTTCCTGCGCGTCGCGGCCGATGCGCGCTACTACAAGGAGATCTTCGACGACGTCGTCGGCTTCGCGCGGATCCAGGGCGGCCACGTCCAGGCGACAAGCGGCAATCTGCGCATGATCGACCACTACTTCCTGGGACCGAGCCTGGTGCGTGGTTTCGCGCCGTCGGGCATCGGCCCGCGTGACGTGACCAACGACCCGACGACGAACGCGCTCGGCGGCACCACCTATTTCGGCGGTTCGCTCGAGGTGCAGTTCCCGATCTGGGGTCTGCCGCGCGATCTCGGCCTGCGTGGTGCGGTCTTCGCCGACGCCGGCACGCTGTTCAACTATGATGGCGGCTCGAGCATGATCACGAATCCCAGCTTTGGGGGGTGCCCGGCCGGTACGGCAGCGCGTCAGTTCAATGTTGTGGCGACGTCGCCATACCAGAGCAACGTCGCCTGCGTGCGCGACAAGAACGTCATCCGCTCGTCGGTCGGCGTGAGCTTGCTCTGGCAGTCGCCGCTTGGCCCGATCCGCTTCGACTATGCCTACGCGCTGTCGAAGGATGACGGCCAGATCGGCACCTTCAACGGCGTGACCGCGAAGTACGGCGGCGACCGCACCCAGGCCTTCCGCTTCTCCGGCGGCACCCGCTTCTGACGAGACGGGGCGCGACCTGCGCCCCGCTCCGGATCACCCAGATGTCAGAACCGCAATTCTTTCCCATCGCGACCTCGCTCGACTTCGGCGAGGTCGCAATCATTTCGGGCGCGACGCTGCCTGAAGGCGTCGATGCGACGCGCCCGATCACCGGCGCGGCCGCTCTCGAGAATGCCGGCCCGACCGACATCGCCTACATGGACAACCCGAAATATACCGACGCACTCGCTGCGACGGGGGCGGGGTTGTGCCTGGTCTCGCCCCGCTTCGCGGAGCGCGTGCCGTCCGGGACAGTCGCGCTGGTTTCGCCGGCGCCTTACCATGCCTTCGCCAAGGTACTGGCCCGCTTTTTCCCTTCTGCCCTGAAGCCGGGCTCGGTCTTTGGTTCCCAAGGCGTGGCGCCCGGGGCCTTCGTTCATGCGACGGCCGTACTGGAGGCGGGCGTCACGGTCGATCCGGGCGCGGTCATCGGGCCGGGAGCCGAGGTCGGCTCGGGAACTGTGGTCGGCTCGCACGCCGTCGTCGGTCCGCAGGTCCGCGTCGGCCGCAACTGCTCGATCGGGGCCGGCTGCACCCTGCAGGCTGCGCTGATCGGCAACCGCGTCATCATCCATCCCGGGGTTCGCATCGGGCAGGATGGCTTCGGCTTCGCGATGAGCCCGCGCGGCCATATGAAGGTGCCGCAGATCGGCCGCGTCATCATCCAGGATGACGTCGAGATCGGCGCCAACACCTGCATCGATCGGGGCGCTAGCCGCGACACCGTGATCGGCGAAGGCACCAAGATCGATAACCTCGTCCAGATCGGCCACAATGTCGTCATCGGGCGGCATTGCGTCATCGTCTCGCAGGTCGGTATCGCCGGCTCGTCGACGCTGGAGGATTTCGTCGTGCTGGGCGGGCAGGTCGGGCTGGCCGGCCACCTCACGGTCGGCATGGGCGCGCAGGTCGCGGCGCAGAGCGGCGTCGCCGGGGATATTCCGCGTGGCGCGCGCTATGGCGGCTATCCGGCCCAGCCCGCTTTGAACTGGGCGCGCGAGAGCGCGCTCCTGAAGTCGCTGGTCGCCAATCGCGGCAAGGGCCGCGGCGAGGGCTGAGGCGGCCGGGCGGACGTTCGCAGCGACCGGCCGCAGGTGTTGGCCTGCCGCGGTCACGCGGCTAGAATCGGATTGATGATGCGGCCGCACGGACGGCCCGCACGGGAGAGACGAAACGATGACCGAGGCGACGACGACGCTGGGTGTGGCCGACATCCAGAAGATCATGGCCTGCATTCCGCACCGCTATCCCTTCCTCCTCGTCGATCGCGTCATCGAGATGAATGGTGACGAATCCGGTATCGGCATCAAGAACGTCACCGTCAACGAGCCGCAGTTCACCGGACATTTTCCGGAGCGGCCGGTCTTCCCGGGCGTCCTGATGATCGAGGCGATGGCGCAGACCGCAGGCGTGCTCGTCGTCAGCTCGCGCGGCAGCGAGGATGCAGCTGTCCGCAGCGTGCTGTTCACCACGATTGACAAGGCAAAGTTCCGCAAGCCGGTCGGCCCTGGCGATACGCTGCGTTTCCATCTGACCAAGCTGGCGCGCAAGCGCAACATCTGGTTCTACCGGGGCGAGGCTCGCGTCGATGGCGCGCTCGTCGCCGAGGCCGAGTTGTCCGCGATGGTCATGTGATCGCGATGATCACCCGCGAGAGCGGGGCGGTCCTTTCCATCAGTGCCAGGTCGTTTCCCGTGAGTGGCGAGCCATGAGTTCCAGCATCCACCCCATGTCGGTCGTCGATCCCGCCGCGCGTCTGGGCGAGGGCGTCAAGATCGGCCCGTTCTGCACTGTCGGCCCCGACGTCGTGCTTGGCGACGGCGTCGAGCTCGTCAGCCATGTCGCCGTCGCCGGCCGCACGACGGTCGGCGCCAGGACGAGCATCTATCCCTTCGCCTCGATCGGCCATCCGCCGCAGGATGTGAAGTACAAGGGCGAGCCCTCGACCCTGACGATCGGTGTCGATTGCAAGATCCGTGAAGGCGTGACGATGAACCCCGGCACCGAGGGCGGGGGGATGGCGACCACCGTCGGTGATCGCTGCTTCTTCCTGGCGAACTCGCATGTCGGGCATGACAGCCATATCGGCAACAACGTCATCTTCTCCAACAACGTCATGTGCGCCGGCCATGTCACGGTCGGCAACTTCGTCATCGTCGGCGGCGGCACGGGCCTGCAGCAGTTCATCCGCGTCGGCGATCATGCCTTCATCGGCGGTGGCGCCGGTGTCCTCAACGACGTCATTCCCTTCGGCCTCGTCAGGGACAACCCCGCCCATCTGGCCGGGCTCAACCTCGTCGGCCTGCGTCGGCGGGAATTCTCCCGCGAGCAGATCCACGAACTTCGCCGCGCCTATCGCCTGCTCTTCGCCGATGAGGGCACCTTGTCGGAGCGCGTCGAGGATGTCGCCAGCGAATTCTCGTCGCATCCGCTGATCCATGAGATCCTTGACTTTATCCGGGACGGCGGCGAGCGCGCGATCTGCATCCCGCGTGACGTCAACGCGCCGGATCGGTGAGCGTTGATCCGGCAGCAACGGCCTTGAGCGACAGGCCGCTCGCGATCATCGCGGGCGCCGGCGACTTTCCGCCCCGCCTTGCCGGCCTCGCGGCGGGCGGCGGCCGGCCCGTCTTCATCGCCGCGCTCGAGGGGGCGGCTGTGCCCGCCGCCTTTGGCGCCGCCGATCTCCAGAGCTATCGCCTCGGGCAGCTCGGTCGGCTGCTGGAGGAACTGCGCCGGCGCGGCATCACCGACCTCGCTCTCATCGGCAGCCTGCCGCGGCCGAGTTTCGCGGCGCTCCGCCCCGAAGCTTCGACGCTCAAATACCTGCCCCACTTTGCCCGCGCCTTCCGCGGCGGGGACGACCATCTTCTGCGCGGCGTCGTCACCTTCTTCGAGGGGCAGGGTTTCACGGTGCACGGCCCTGCCGACATTGCTCCGGCGATGACGGCGCCGCTCGGGCCGCTCGGCCGCAGGGCTGCCTCTCCGGCGCAGAAGGAGCTGATCGCTGAAGGCTTCCGGCTCCTGGGCGCGCTGTCTCCTTTCGATGTCGGGCAAGCCGCGATCCTGGCCGACCATCGGGTCATCGCGATCGAAGCCGCGGAGGGCACGGATGCCATGATCCGGCGCGTTGCCGACCTCGTCGCGGCCGGGCGGCTTCGGATCGCCAAGGGCGATGGCGTTCTCGTGAAGGCGCCGAAGGACGGTCAGGATCTGCGGGTCGACATGCCCGCGATCGGCGCCGAGACTCTGCGGAACGTGACTGCCGCGGGCCTCTCCGGCATCGGCCTGAGGGCCGGTCGTGTCCTGGTCGGGGATGCGACTGGTCTCGGCAAACTCGCCGACCAGTCCAGCCTGTTCGTCGAGGGCGTCGCCCCGTGAGCCGCCCCTTCCGCCTGGCATTGATCGCGGGCGAGGCTTCGGGCGATGCGCTGGCGCTGCGCTTCCTCGATAGCCTGAGGCAACGCCTCGGCGAGCGCGAGCTCGTCATCACCGGCGTCGGCGGCGAGGGGCTGGTCGCGGCCGGGCTCGTGCCGCTGTTTCCGCAGGCCGATATCGCCGTGATGGGGTTTGGCCCCGTGGTCGCGCGACTGCCCCTGCTGCTGCGCCGCATGAACGACGCCGCCCGTGGGGTGACGACGTTTGCGCCGGACCTGCTGCTGACGATCGATGCGCCGGATTTCAGCCTGCGCGTTGCGAAGAAGGTCCGCGCCCGGGCGCCGTCGATCCCGATCGCCCACTGGGTCTGCCCGAGCGTCTGGGCCTGGCGTTCCGGGCGAGCCCGGCGGATGACGCCACATATCGACCGCATCCTTGCCCTGTTGCCCTTCGAGCCGGCGGCGCTGGAGCGGCTGCATGGGCCGAAGACGGTCTATGTCGGCCATCCGCTGATCGAGCGGCTGTCCGAGCTCAGGCCCGACCGAGCGGAGGCTGCGATCCGGGCTGATAGTGCGGCGCCGGTGGTCCTGATCCTGCCCGGGAGCCGCCGCTCCGAAATCCGCCACCTGATGCCGGCTTTCGGCGAGGCGGTCGCACGGATCGCGGCAGCGGAGCCGGGGGCACGCTTCGTGCTGCCCGCGGTGCCGCATCTGCGTGAGGCGATTGCGCAGGCAGCATCGAGCTGGCCCATCATGCCCGAGATCGTCGTCGGTGAAGCGGAGAAGCTCGCCGCTTTCCGCAAGGCGCGCGCGGCACTGGCGGCATCGGGCACGGTTACGCTCGAACTGGCGCTGGCGCAGGTGCCGACGGTCGCTGCTTATCGCGGTGCAGGCTGGGAGGCTGCCATTGCGCGGCGTCTGATCAAGTTGCCGAGCGTGATCCTGCCCAACCTCATCCTGGGCCACAGCGTCGTGCCGGAATTCATCCAGGATGATGCGACGCCGGAGGCGTTGAGCCGGCACGTCGTGTCGGCATTGGCCGAAGGTCCCGACCGCGAGCGCCAACTCGCTGGCTTCGCCGAGGTTGAGGCGATCATGAAGTCGGCCGGGGCGAGCCCGGCAGCCAACGCGGTCGAGGCCGCGCTGGCGCTGGTCGGGCCCCCGCCGCCCTGATCGAAGGGCTAGCGGGGACGAGTCCTACTCCACCACGGCGCCCGAGGCCTTGGCGATTGGCGCCCATTTGGCCAGCTCGACCTTGACGTGCTCGCCGAGCGCTTCCGGGGTCGAACCGACGATTTCGGCGCTGACGTCGTTCAGGCGCTTCTTCACGGTTTCATCCTTGAGCGAGTCGTTCGCCGCCTTGTTCAGCTTGGCGACGACGTCGGCCGGCATCTTGGCGGGGCCGAACAGCGCGTTCCAGGTGTAGGTCTCGTAGCCCTCGAGTCCGCCCTCGGCGATCGTCGGCAGTTCCGGGAACGAGGAGACCCGCTCCTTGGTGGTCACGCCGATCGCGCGGAGCTGGCCGCCGCGGATGAACTGGGCGGAGGAGGGCAGGTTGTCGAACATGATCGGCACCGCGCCGGAGACGACGTCGTTCAGGGCCGGGCCCGCGCCGCGATAGGGCACATGGTTCATCTCGACCTTGCCGAGCGACTTGAACAGCTCGCCCGAGAGGTGGAGCGGCGTCCCGACGCCCGAGGAGGCGTAGGAGTACTTGCCGGGATTGGCCTTGAGCACTTCGATCACTTCTTTGACGTTCTTGGCCGGGAAGCTCGGATGCACGACCATGACGTTCGGCACGAGCGCCAGAAGCGAGATCGGCGTGAAGTCCTTGACTGCGTCGAAGGTGACGGTCTTCAGGATCGCCGGGTTGAGCGCATGGGTCGAGATCGTGCCCATCAGGATGGTGTAGCCGTCGGGCGTCGCGCGGGCGACGGCGGTCGAGCCGACATTGCCGCCGGCGCCGCCGCGGTTCTCGATGACGACGGACTGACCGAGAAGTTCGCTCATCTTCTGGCCGACGAGGCGCGCGACGATGTCGGTCGAGCCACCGGCGGCGAAGGGCACGATCAGGGTGATCGGGCGGGTCGGGAAGGTGGCCTGCGCCTGGGCCTGGCCGCCGGCCAGGGTCAGCGCGGAAGCGCCGGCGAGAAAGCCGCGGCGGTTGAGATCATGGAACTGCGACAAGCGTTTATCCTCCAGATTGTTCTTCTGAGTTTAGCGCGATACGAGGCCGCGTCATTGCCGGGCATTATATCAATCATGTGAAACAATGAGGGGCGCGACGGCAAGCCGTCGCGCCCCTTGTTGGTAAACCCGTCCGCTTCTCGCCTCAGCGGCGGCCGATCGGGGTGTAGTCGCGCTGCGGCGCGCCGGTGTAGAGTTGGCGCGGGCGGCCGATGCGCTGGGACGGATCCTCGATCATCTCCTTCCACTGCGCGATCCAGCCGACGGTGCGGGCGAGGGCGAACAGCGCGGTGAACATCGAGGTCGGGAAGCCCATCGCCTTCAGGGTGATGCCCGAGTAGAAGTCGATGTTCGGATAGAGCTTCTTCTCGATGAAGTAGCTGTCCGACAGCGCGATGCGCTCGAGTTCGATCGCGACGTCGAGCAGCGGATCGTCCTTGATTCCGAGCTCGTTCAGCACCTCATGCGTGGTCTTCTGCATGATCTTGGCGCGCGGATCGTAGTTCTTGTAGACGCGGTGGCCGAAGCCCATCAGGCGGAAGGGATCGTTCTTGTCCTTCGCCTTGGCGATGTATTTCGGGATGTTGTCGACCGTGCCGATCTCCTCGAGCATCTTCAGTGCGGCTTCGTTGGCGCCGCCATGGGCGGGCCCCCACAGGCAGGCCGTGCCGGCCGCGATGCAGGCGAAGGGATTGGCGCCCGACGAGCCGGCGAGGCGGACCGTCGAGGTCGATGCGTTCTGCTCATGGTCGGCGTGCAGGATGAAGATCCGGTCGAGCGCGCGCGAGAGCACCGGGTTGACCTTGTACTCCTCGGCCGGCACCGCGAAGCACATGCGCAGGAAGTTCGAGGTGTAGTCGAGCGAGTTCAGCGGATAAACGAAGGGCTGGCCGATCGTGTACTTGTAGGCCATCGCCGCGAGCGTCGGCATCTTCGCGATCATCCGCATCGAGGCGACCATGCGCTGATGCGGATCGGAGATGTCGGTCGAGTCGTGGTAGAAGGCCGACATCGCGCCGATCGAGCCGACCATCACCGCCATCGGGTGCGCGTCGCGGCGGAAGCCCTGGAAGAAGCGGGCCATCTGCTCGTGCACCATGGTGTGGCGCGTCACGCGATAGTCGAAGTCGGCCTTCTGCGCGGCGGTCGGCAGTTCGCCTTCGAGCAGCAGGTAGCAGGTCTCGAGGAAGTCGCCATGCTCGGCGAGCTGCTCGATCGGGTAGCCGCGATGCAGGAGGACACCGTTGTCACCGTCGATATAGGTGATCTGCGACTCGCAGCTCGCCGTCGAGGTGAAGCCGGGATCATAGGTGAACATGCCCGTCTGGGCGTAGAGCTTGCCGATGTCGATGACGGACGGGCCGATCGAACCCGTCTTGATCGCCATGTCGACGGTCTTGCCGTCGACCTGAAGCTGGCTGGTGGTTCCGCTCATCGATACCGATCCTTTCAAGGCTCGCTGCTTTCAGTCGTCTTCCCGCTCGGTCCGTCCCCGGTTATCCAAGAGGCCTCTCCGTCATCAGGCCGTCCCGACGTGACAGCGTCGTGTCGGGGCAACGGCGGGGAGGTTTTAAGGGCGGTTCATCCAACTGATATTCAAGCAATATTTGTGCCCGATCCGGCTGGCGCCGGAGCAGGCCACACGCCGCGTCACTAGACCATTTGCGGGAGCGGTTCAACCGAGCCTAAAGACGGTCGACCGCGTCTCCCGATCATGCCTGGTCGGAGAGCCGCGCCAGCGTCTCGTCGCGGCCCAGAACCGCCATGACATCGAACAATCCGGGCGACATGGCGCGGCCGGTCAGGGCGGCGCGCAGCGGCTGCGCAGCCTGGCCGAGCTTGAGCCCGTTGCTCTCTGCATAGCCGCGCACGGCGGCCTCCAGTGCCGCGACGGACCAGTCGTTCACGGCCGACAGCGTCTCGGAGAGGCCCTTCAGGCGCGGCTTGGCGGCCTCGTCGAGCAGGGCCGCAGCCTTGGCGTCGAGCTGCAGCGGGCGCACCGCATAGAGGTAGTAGGCGCTGTCGAGCAGCTCGACCAGCGTCTTGGCCCGCTCCTTGAGGCCTGGCATCGCGGCGAGGAACTTGGCTTCCAGCTCCGGCGAAAGCGTCGCCGGGACGCCGCGCGACGGGCCGATCTCGGGCAGGATCACCTTCAGCGCCTCCAGCAGATCGCGATCCACCGATTGCCGCATGTAGAGCCCGTTCAGGCTCTCCAGCTTGGCATAGTCGAAGCGCGCCGCCGAGCGGCCGATGGAGGACAGGTTGAACAGCTCGATCATCTCCTGCGTCGAGAAGATCTCCTGGTCGCCATGGCTCCAACCGAGCCGGAGCAGGTAGTTGCGCAGGGCGACCGGCAGATAGCCCATCGAGCGATAGGCATCCACGCCGAGAGCGCCATGGCGCTTCGACAGCTTGGCGCCATCCGGACCATGGATCAGCGGGATATGCGACATGCTCGGCACTTTCCAGCCGAGCGCCTGGTAGATCTGGGTCTGGCGCGCGGCATTGGTCAGGTGGTCGTCGCCGCGGATGACATGGGTCACGCCCATGTCGTGATCGTCGACCACGACGGCCAGCATGTAGGTCGGGTTTCCGTCCGAGCGCAGCAGGACAAGATCGTCGAGGTTCTCGTTCTGCCAGACGACGCGGCCCTGGACTTCATCCTCGACGACGGTCTCACCCGTCTGGGGCGCGCGCAGCCGGATCACCGGCTTGATGCCTTCCGGAGCGGTCGCGGGGTCGCGGTCGCGCCAGCGCCCATCATAGCGCATCGGCTTGCCGGCCGCCTTGGCCTGCTCGCGCATCTCATCCAGCTCAGCCGGGGTCGCATAGCAGTAATAGGCCGTGCCGGCTGCGAGCATCTGGCGGGCGACCTCGCGGTGACGTTCCGCCCGGGCGAACTGGTAAACGGTGTCGCCGTCCCAATCGAGGCCGAGCCATTTCAGGCCGTCGAGGATCGCGGTGATCGCCGCATCGGTCGAGCGTTCCCGGTCGGTGTCCTCGATGCGCAGCAGCATCTTGCCGCCGCGCCCCCGCGCATAGAGCCAGTTGAACAGGGCGGTGCGCCCGCCGCCGATATGCAGGAAGCCTGTGGGCGAGGGCGCAAAGCGCGTGACGACGGCATCGCTCATGAAAGGCAAAGCTCCGGCTGGCGAAGAGGAAGGCCGAGATTGAGGCGGGAGGACTGAACGGCGAACCGGAATCCGGCGCGCGCCGGGCGTGACATGACATCCGGCGCGGCCCCTGTAACATGCTCTTGCCGCCGGCGTTAAGCGCAAGATCGCAGCCGGCGCGGGGCGGGCTGGGGAATGCTGGATGCAGCGGGGGCTGCCAGGGGAGGGTCGGCCAGCACAGGCGCGCGGCGCGCGCGCAGGTGTCCTGCCGTCGCGCCTGCCTGTGCTTGTGCTCGGTGGCCCCGGCTTGAGATTGATGCTCGCGGGCTGGCAGCGACATTTCCTCGCTGCATGTTCGCTCGAGGTCGAGCGTCGCAGGCTCTTCCTCTGGCTGCCGGTGATGATGGGCGCCGGCATCCTCCTCTACTTCGCGGCCGACAGCGAACCCGCGCTCTGGGCGCCGGTGGCGGGATTCCTGCTGACCGGCGCCGCTGCCTTTGCCCTACGACAGCGGCGGCCAGCGATGCTGGCCTGTATCGCCCTCGCTACCGTCTTTGCCGGCTTCGCGGCGGCAAGCTGGCGCACCGCCAGCATCGCCGGTCCGGTGCTCGACCGCCCCCGCATCGGCCAACTCAGCGGCTTCGTCGAGGCGGTCGAGGCGCGCGATGCCGGCGCGCGCCTCGTCATCCTGGTGACGGGCCTCGCCGGACTGGAACCCGAGCGTTGGCCAAGGCGCGTACGCGTCAATGTGCGCAGCGGCACGGTCTCGCCGGGCGACCATGTCGCGGCCGTGGCGCGGCTGCTGCCGCCGCCGGGTCCGGCGCGCCCGGGGGGGTATGATTTCGGTCGGGACGCCTTCTTTCGCGGGTTGGGCGCCGTCGGCAGCGTCCCTGGCAAGATCGCGCTGACCCCGCCGCCCGTCCCGCCATTGGCGCAACTGCAGCTTGCGGCAGCGATCGACCGGGCCCGCAACGCCCTGACCAGGCGCATCGCCGAGACCGGCGGCGGGCAGGCCGGGGCGATGGCGGCGGCGCTGGTCACCGGCAAGCGTGGCCTGATCACGGAGACGACCAACACCGATCTGCGCGCTGCGGGCATCTATCATATCGTCTCGATCTCTGGGCTGCATATGGTGCTCGCCGCCGGCACGATCTTCTGGCTGGTGCGGGCGCTGCTGGCACTCTCGCAGACGCTCGCGCTGCGCTGGCCGGTCAAGAAGATCGCAGCCGTCGCGGCGATGATCGGGGCGCTCGCCTATTGCGTCTTCTCGGGTGCCGAGGTCGCGACCGTCCGTTCGCTGATCATGACGCTGGTGATGCTCGGCGCGATCCTGGTCGATCGGCCGGCGTTGAGCATGCGCAATCTTGCGCTGGCCGCGATCATCGTGCTGCTGCGCGAGCCCGAAGCCCTGCTCGGCCCGAGCTTCCAGATGTCGTTCGGAGCGGTCGCGGCCCTGATCGCCTTCGCCGAGCGTTGGGAGAGCCGCGCCCGGCCGCAGGCGCCTTCTGCGCTGCCATGGCCCGTACGGCCGCTCTGGATCGCGGCGAGTGGCATCGTGGTCACCACCTTGCTGGCGACGGCCGCGACGGCTCCCTTCGGCGCCTATCACTTCCAGACCTTCAACCCCTTCGGCCTGCTCGGCAATGCGCTGGCGCTGCCCTTCGTCTCGCTTTGCGTGATGCCGACGGCCGTCTTCGGGGTGCTCGCTTATCCCTTCGGACTCGATGCGCCGGCCTGGTGGCTGATGGGTGCCGCCTCCGAGGTCGTGCTCAAGCTGGCGCATTGGGTCGCGACCATCGACCATTCAACGCTCGTCATCGCCGCCTTCGGACCGGCTGCGCTGGCCTGCTTTGCGGCATCGCTGCTTTGGATCGCGCTCTGGACGACGAAGCTGCGCCTGCTCGCGATCCTGCCGCTCATCGTCGGCGTCGCCGTTGCGGCCAAGCCGGAGCGGCCGGATATCTTGATCGAGCGCGACGGCTCCGGCATCGCCGTGCGCGGCAAGGACGATACGCTGGTGGTCGCCGGCAAGCCCAGCCGCTTCGTCCTGCAGCAATGGCTGACCGCTGATGGTGACGGCCGCAACCCCGACGATGCCGCGCTACGGCAGGGCGCGGCCTGCGACGCCCAGGGCTGCGTCATCGCCACGAAGGATGGCCGCAGCATCGCCTATGCGCGCGACCGGCTCGCCATCATCGAGGATTGCCGCCGTGCCGATCTCGTCGTCACACCGATCCCCTGGAGCGCGCCCTGCGCCGCGAAACTCGTCGACCGCACGGCATTGAATCGGGATGGCGCGACCTCGCTCATCCGCCGGGGAGGTGGCTGGCGCAGCCTTGCTTCCGACCCGGGTGGCGCCGACCGGCCCTGGAGCCGCAAGGCCGAGGCTACGCTCCCGGCACCAGTGCGAACAGCTCCGGCGATCCCTGCCGCTTCGCCGCCCGCGGACGAGTCACCCGACGCCGAGCGGCTTCAGTAGCGCCGCATCAGATTGACCAGCCGACCCTGGATCTTGACCCGGTCGGGGCCGAGCACGCGCGTCTCGTAAGCCGGGTTGGCGGCTTCCAGCGCGATCGAGGATCCGCGTTTGCGCAGCCGCTTCAGGGTCGCTTCCTCGTCGTCGATCAGCGCGACGATGATGTCGCCGGTATTGGCGGTGTCCTGTTTGCGGATGACGACGGTGTCGCCGTCGAGGATGCCCGCATCGACCATCGAGTCGCCACGGACCTCCAGCGCGAAATGCTCGCCGCCGCCCAGCATGTCGGCGGGCAGCGCAACGGTGTGGCTGCGGCTTTGGATTGCCGAGATCGGCGTGCCGGCCGCGATGCGCCCCATCACGGGGATCGAAATCGTGCCGCGCGCATCGTCGGGTGCCGTTTCGACCGGCCTGGCCTTGCCGAGGCCGCCGTCCTTGCCCAGCCCGCCATCCTTGCCCAACCCGCCCTGAACAACCGACGGGCTGAAGCGGCCGCGCGCCGCGGGCTGGCCGCCGGCGCCCTCGGGCAGCTTGATGACTTCCAGCGCGCGAGCCCGGTTCGGCAGGCGGCGAATGAAGCCACGCTCCTCCAGCGCCATGATCAGGCGGTGGATGCCGGATTTGGACCGAAGATCGAGCGCATCCTTCATCTCGTCGAAAGAGGGAGGCACGCCGCTTTCACGCAGGCGCTCATGGATGAAGCGAAGCAGTTCGGCCTGTTTGCGTGTCAGCATGGTCCCCGCCGGCGCCCCAGAGCGCAGATTCGAAACAAATCACGAACACCATAGCCGTTCGCGTTGTGTTCCGCAAGCCGGCGCTGGCGCTAGGTCAGCCTAGCGCAACCTGATGATGCGGCAGGGATCGCCCTTCTTTGCCGGCTCGGCAAAGGCGGGGCGGATCGCCAGCGCCAGCGCCTTCGCCAAAGATCCGAGCATCGAGGAATCCTGCCGGTCGAACGGCGTCGCCTGCCAGCCTTCCGCGGTCAGGGATAGGTCGGAGCGCAGATAGTCCTCGCGCTCGTCATTGGCTGGCATGTCGCGTCCGAGAATGCCGGGTTCGCTGCGGTCGCGGTCGGCGGACGGCATGCCGAGCAGCGCCTCGATCAGCGGAACGACGAAGAGATGGCCGCAGACGATTGACGAGACCGGATTGCCGGGGAGGCCGATGGCGACCATGTCGCCGAGCCTGCCGGTCATCATCGGCTTGCCCGGGCGCATCGCTATCTTCCAGAAACCGAGCGCCATGCCCTTGCGTGTGAGGGCCTCCTGCACGAGGTCATGCGCGCCGACGGAGGCGCCGCCCAGCGTGATCAGCACGTCGGCGCCGGCATCCTGCGCGCGCCCGATCCGGGTGGCGAGGTCGGGGTGGTTGTCGCGGGCGATGCCGAGATCGAGCGCAATCGCGCCGGCCTGCTCGACGATCGCGGCCAGCGAGAAGCTGTTGGAGGCGACGATCTGGTCGGGCCCCACGGTCTCGCCGGGCAGGACGAGTTCGTCGCCGGTGGCGAGGATCGCGACCAAGGGCTTGCGGCGCACCGGCAGCATTGGATGTCCCGCTGCGGCGGCGAGGCCGAGCGCCGCGCTGTCGAGCCGGCGGCCGGCCTGCAGCAGCACGTCGCCCCTCGAGAAGTCGAGACCGGCTGTGCGGATGAACCTGCCCTGCGGCGCGCCCTCGCGCACGCGGATCGTGGCCGAGCCGACGCCGTCGGCATTCTCCTGGATCAGGATCGTGTCGGCACCTTCAGGGATCGGTGCACCGGTGAAGATCCGCACGGCCTGGCCTTGTGCGAGCGATCCCGCGAAGGAACGCCCCGCAGCGGATTCGCCGATCACGTTGAGTTCGCTGCCCGGCACGAGGTCGTCGGCGCGTACCGCATAGCCGTCCATCGCGGAGTTGGCGAAGGGGGGCTGAGTCCGCAGTGCCGTGACATCGGCCGCCAGCACGCGTCCGGCGCATTGCGCCAGCGGCAGGGTCTCGGCCGGTGTCGTTGCCGGCACGCTGTCGAGCAGGGCCTTGCGCGCAACCGGAACCGGGGTCAGGGCCATCAGCGGCCCTCCACGTCGAAGACACCGGACTTGCCGCCCGATTTGTGGACAAGCCGGATGTTTTCGATCCGCATCGCGCGGTCCGCGGCCTTGACCATGTCGTAGACGGTCAGGCAGGCGACGCTGACGGCGGTGAGCGCTTCCATCTCGACGCCGGTCTGGCCTTTCATCTTGACCTCGGCGCGCACGCGCACGCCGGGCAGGGCCTCGTCGAGTTCGAGATCGACCGCGACCTTGCTGATCAGCAGAGGATGACAGAGCGGGATCAGCTCATGCGTCTTCTTGGCGGCCATGATGCCGGCGAGCCTTGCCGTGCCGAGCACGTCGCCCTTCTTGGCGTCGCCGTCGCGCACGATCGCCAGCGTCTGCGGCTGCATCACGATGCTGCCCTCGGCGATCGCGATGCGCGAGGTCTCGGCCTTGTCGCCGACATCGACCATATGGGCCTGGCCGCGCGCGTCGAGATGGCTGAGCTTGCTCACGCGGCCACCTCGCGGCCCGGGCCATCGAGGAGATCGCGCGTCGCCTTTGCGACGTCTTCCTGGCGCATCAGGCTTTCGCCGACCAGGAAGGTCTCCACGCCGACACGCTTCAATCGGGTGACGTCGGCATGGCTGAAGATGCCGCTCTCGCCGACGATGATCCGGTCTGCTGGAATGCGCGGGGCGAGACGTTCCGTCACCGCGAGATCGACCGCGAAGCTGCGCAGGTCGCGGTTGTTGATGCCGACCAGCCGGCTCTTCAGGGCCAGCGCTCGGTCGAGCTCGGACTCGTCATGCACCTCGACCAGCACGTCCATGCCGAGATCCAGGGCGGTTCCCTCCAGATCGCGCGCGGTGGCGTCGTCGACGCCGGCCATGATGATCAGAATGCAGTCCGCACCCCAGGCCCGCGCCTCGAAGACCTGGTAGGGCTCGTAGAGAAAATCCTTGCGCAGTGCCGGCAGGCCCGAGGCCTCGCGGGCCTGCATCAGGAATTCGGGCTTGCCCTGAAAGGAGGGCGCATCGGTCAGCACCGACAGGCAGGCGGCGCCGCCCTCCGCGTAGGCGCGGGCCAGCGCCGGCGGGTCGAAATCGGCGCGGATCAGGCCCTTGGACGGGCTCGCCTTCTTGATCTCCGCGATCAGGGCAGGCTTGCCTGCAGCATGTTTGGCCGCGAGCGCATCGGCAAAGCCGCGCACCGGGGCAGCGGCCTGCGCGCGCCGCTCGATCTCGGCCTGCGGCACGGCCGCTTTGGCGGCGGCGATTTCCTGGCGCTTATAAGCCTCGATCTTGGCGAGGATGTCGGTCATCGCCGTCTCACACGTTGGAGCTGGCGACAAGGGCGGCCAGTGTCGCCTTCGCCTTGCCGGAATCAAGCGCTTCGTTGGCGCGAGCGAAACCGTCGCGCAGATCGCCGGCGTTGCCGGCCACGACGAGTGCAGCCGCGGCGTTGAAGGCCGCGATGTCGCGGAAGGCCGTCTTCTGGCCGTCGAGCACGGCGCGCAAGGCGGCGGCATTCTGTGCCGGCTCGCCACCGCGAAGATCCTCGGGCTTGGCCCGCGCCAACCCGACATCGTCGGGGCTGATCGTGAAGCTCTCGACCTTACCGTTCTCGAGCGAGACAACGCGCGTCGGACCGGTGGTCGTGATCTCGTCGAGGCCGTCCGAGCCGTGTACGGCCCAGATCCGCGACGAGCCGAGTGTCGCCAGCACCCGCACCATCGGCTCGAGCCAGGTCTCGGAGAAGGCACCGATGAGCTGCTTCTTCACGCCGGCCGGGTTGGAAAGCGGTCCGAGCAGGTTGAAGATCGTGCGGGTGCCAAGTTCGACGCGCACCGGTGCGACATGGCGCATCGAGGCATGATGGGTCGGCGCGAACATGAAGCCGACGCCGGCCTGCGCGATGCAGCGTTCGGTCGCGGCCGGGTCGAGCCCGACCTTGACCCCGAGCGCCATCAGGACATCGGCCGTTCCGGTCTTGGAGGAAGCGGCGCGGTTGCCGTGCTTGGCAACCGGCACGCCGCAGGCGGCCGTGATGATCGAGGCGAGCGTCGAGACGTTGTAGGAGCCGGAGGAATCGCCGCCGGTGCCGACGATGTCGATGGCGTCGGCAGGAGCGTTCACGGTCAGCATCTTGCCGCGCATCGCACCGACCGCACCGGTGATCTCCTCGATGGTCTCGCCGCGCACCCGCAGCGCCATCAGGAAGGCCGCGGCCTGCGCGTTGGTCACACCGCCCGAAAGAATGGTGTCGAAGGCGTCGCGAGCCTCGTCGCGCGACAGCGTGGCGCCGGTCGCGACCTTGGCGATGAAGGGCTTGAAATCGTCCATGGGAACTCTGCGGAGGTCAGGCTGTTGGGGTCAGGGCGGCGGCATCGTGCTCGCTGCGCCATCGTTGGGCGAGATCGAGGAAGTTCCGCAGGATCGTCGCGCCATGCTCGGAGGCGATGCTCTCCGGGTGGAACTGCACGCCATGGACCGGCAACTCGCGATGCGACAGGGCCATGATGAGACCGTCATCGGTCTCGGCCTCGATGTCGAAGACGGAAGGGCAGGTTGCGCGGTCCACCACGAGCGAGTGGTAGCGCGTCGCCTGCAGCGGCCCATTGATGCCCCGGAACAGGCCGCGCGCCTTGTGGCGGATCGGCGAAACCTTGCCATGCATCGGGATGGGCGCGCGCACGACGTCGCCGCCAAATGCTTGCCCCATCGCCTGCAGGCCGAGGCAGACGCCGAAGATCGGTTTCGCGCCGGCGCCCTGCCGGATCACGTCGAGGCAGATGCCTGCTTCGTTCGGTGTGCAGGGGCCAGGTGAGAGCACGATAGCGTCGTGGTCGCCGGCAAGTGCCTCATTGACCGTCAGCGCGTCGTTCCGGCGCACATCGACCTCGGCCCCGAGCCCGCCGATCAGGTGGACCAGGTTCCAGGTGAAGCTGTCGTAGTTGTCGATCAGCAGGATGCGCATCGGCTGAGACCGTGGATTTCGGGCCCCGGTCATGCACGCTCCGGGGCCGGCTGGTCAAGTTCGCGAGCCGTCCGGCATGTTGTGCGGCGCAGCGCGCGGCGCCGGCAATGCCTGTCAGCCCCTTGCCCCGCGCGGCATGCCGGCTGTTCGCACCGAGCCCTGGCCGGGAGCCGTCTCGATCCCCAGCGTCGGCAGGGCGAGGGTGCGCTGGCCGCGGAAATCGACATGGCAGACCAGCAGTCCGCGCTCTTCGATATAGGCGATCAGGCGCCGCGCCCGGCTCGGCGAATGGCTGCCATAGACGCCGGCGAGTTCCGCGTCGCTGGGGCAGGGCGCGCCTTCCAGCGCCGCCCGCGCGATGAACAGGAACAGACCGTGCAGGTCGTCGGGCAGGGCGAGCGAGGCCTCGACCGCGGCCTGCCAGGTTTCGGATTCGAGGAGCTCGTCGCTGGCGCCAGCCTTGGCGACGGCCAGTCGCCGGCGGAATTCGTCGAGACTGAGATTGCTGCGGCCGAGGCGGCGCATCCGGCAGCGCACGGTGAAATCTTGGTAGAGCACCGCGACCTGGCGCGAACGCGCCTCGGGATCGGCCATCAGCTCGCGCAGGATCTCGACCATGATGGCCTCGCGCTCGGCCGGCTCCATCGGGATCTCGGGCTCGGGTTCCGGCATCGGCGCCGGACGGTAGCTCTCGATCTGCCGCATCGTGTCCTGCACCGGGGGACGCGGACGAGGCGCTGGTCGCGGCATCCGGCTGATCGGCGCGGGCTCGTCGGCGCCGGCGGTGAAGATCAGCTTGCCGGCTTCCTCCGGCGCCTGTTCGGGCAGCGGCATCAGCCCGGGAGCGCCGCCGCGGTCGGTCGAGGATACCGAGCCGATCCTGAGCGGCAGCGGCCGCTTCGACAGAGCCGGGCCGAGCGCCACGAACTGACCGCGCTCGAGGTCGCGGAACATCTCGGCCTGGCGCCGGTCCATGCCGAGCAGGTCGGAGGCGCGGGCCATGTCGATGTCGAGGAAGGTGCGGCCCATCAGGAAGTTCGAGGCCTCGGCCGCGACGTTCTTGGCGAGCTTGGCAAGGCGCTGCGTCGCGATCACGCCGGCAAGCCCGCGCTTGCGGCCGCGGCACATCAGGTTGGTCATCGCGCCGAGCGATAGCCGGCGCGCCTCGTCGGAGACCTCGCCCGCCATCACCGGTGCGAAGAGCTGTGCCTCGTCGACGACGATCAGCATCGGGAACCAGAGCGAGCGGTCGACATCGAACAGCCCGCCGAGAAATGCGGCCGTCGCCCGCAGCTGCTCGTCGGCTTCGAGGTTCTCGAGATTGAGCACGACCGAGACGCGGTGCTGGCGCACGCGCAGGGCGACGCGCTGCAGTTCGGCCTCGCCGCACTGCGCGTCGACGACGACATGGCCGAACTGGTCGGCGAGCGAGACGAAGTCGCCCTCGGGATCGATCACCGCCTGCTGCACCAGCGGCGCACTCTGTTCGAGCAGCCGCCGCAGCAGATGCGATTTGCCCGAGCCGGAGTTGCCCTGGACGAGCAGACGCGTCGCCAGCAACTCGGCGAGGTCGAGAAGGGCGGGTTCGCCGCTCCCGCTCAAACCCATGTCGATGGCCGTCGTCATGCCGTGATCGTGTCGTTCCGCAGAAATTGACTCATGATCGCGAGGTCCCGGGCCGTCGACCGACAGGTGCACGGAGGGCTCGCGGCCGGCGCTTTTAGCACGTCATCCCGCAATTGCGTCCGAGTCGGGTGCTTGCGTCCACAGCAATCGCGGCGGTGTTTCAGCCCGGCAATTCTGTCACCGTGGGCAGCGCCGCGCCCGCTCCTCGCGCTGGATATCGGCGATAGTCCGGCGCTGGCTGTTCGACAGCGGTACGTCCTCGACATTGTCGTATTGGCAGCCGGCATTGCCGAAAGCCTCGATGCCGCGCCGCGTCCGGAAGCAGTAGCCCTGCGCCTTGTAGATCTCATTGCGGGCATACCAGAGATCGTCGCAGGTCTCGGCCCGTGCAGCCGGAGGAAACATCCCGACGCCGCATAGCAGCCCAAGCGAGGCCAATCCCATCGTCGCTGCTCGCCGCATCGTCGTTTCCCGCTCTTCGTCTCGGTCGGCGGCAATCTGCGCGACGCTGGAGGCGCGGGCAAGCGGCCTGGATGCGAGCCGCCATGCGTCGCACCGGCGTCGCCCGAGGCCGATAGCCTGATACAGGAGGAGCTGACGATGCGGATCTACAGCTATTGCGAACGGTTGAGCGACGCTTTCTGGGGCGAGCCCTGGAACGCGGTGACCAACGCCGCCTTCGTGATTGCTGCGGGAGCGGCCATCCTGCTCTGGCGCCGAGCAGGCGGGCGCGATTGGCCGGCGCTGCTCCTGATCCTGCTTGTCTTTGCGATCGGCGTCGGCTCCTTCCTGTTCCACGCCATGCCGCGGCCCTGGACGCTGGCTGCCGATGTCGTGCCCATCCAGCTCTTCGCCTTCTCCTATTTCGCGCTGGCGCTGGCGCGCTTCCTCGGCTGGCGGCCGCTGGCGACCGGGCTCGGCACGTTGGCATTCGCCGGACTGGCGTTCTCGATCTCGTGGGGGATCGCACCCTTGCTCGTGCCGATGCTGCGCGGGTCGACAGGCTATGCCGCGTTCCTGCTCGGGCTCGTCGGCATGGCCATCGCGCTGTGGCGGCGGCCGGGCGGCGCGGAAACCGCCCGGCTCCTCGGTCTTGCTGGCTTCGCCTTCGCCCTGTCCCTGACCTTCCGGACGCTCGACGGCCCGCTCTGCGGCCGCATCCCGCTTGGCACGCACTGGCTCTGGCATCTGCTGAACGCGACCGTCCTGTATCTGTTGCTGAGGGCTGCGATCGGACGGGAGGAGGCTGCTTCGGCTCCACCGCGCTGAGATCATGTGCTGGGCGCCGGCAGCTACGGTATGGCCGGTTCGCGTCGCCGGGTCGATGCATCCTGCCGGCGATCTGCTATGAGGCGGGCACGCTGAAAGAGTTGGCATGCTGAAAGAATTCTTCGCCTATTATCGCCCGCACCGGGCGCTGTTCCTGGTCGATTTCGGCTGTGCCGTGCTGTCGGGGCTGCTCGAGCTCGGTTTCCCTATGGCGGTGAAGGCCTTCGTCGACCTCTTGCTGCCACGCGGCGACTGGCCGCTGATCCTGATGGCGGGCGCCGCGCTGCTGGTCGTTTATGCGGTCAATTCCGGCCTGATGGCGGTGGTGACCTATTGGGGCCACCGTCTCGGCATCAATATCGAGACGGAGATGCGCCGGCGCGCTTTCGACCACCTCCAGAAGCTCTCTTTCCGCTTCTATGACGAGCAGAAGACCGGCCATCTCGTTGCCCGCGTCACCAAGGATCTCGAGGAGATCGGCGAGGTCGCCCATCACGGCCCCGAGGATCTGTTCATCGCGGTCATGACTTTCATCGGTGCGTTCCTGCTGATGCTGTGGGTGCATCCGCAGTTGGCCTTGATGACCGCCCTGATCGTCCCGCTCGCCGGCTTCGTCGTGGCGCGCTACGGCGCCCGGATGGCGCAGAACTGGCGCAGCCAGTTCGGCCGGGTCGGCGCCTTCAACGCCAGGCTCGAGGAGAATATCGGCGGCATGCGCGTGGTCCAGGCCTTCGCCAACGAGGCCCATGAGCGCGCGCTCTTCGCCGGAGACAACCTGCGCTACCGCACGACCAAGCTCGAGGCCTACCGCATCATGGCCGCAAGCCAGGCGATCAACTATCTGGGCATGCGCATGGTCCAGCTCGCGGTGATGCTGGCCGGCACCTGGTATGTCGTGCAGGGCAGTCTGAGCGTCGGCGGCTTCGTCGGCTTCCTGCTGCTGGTCGGCGTCTTCTACCGGCCGCTCGACAAGATCGCGAGCGTGATCGAGACCTATCCGAAGGGCATCGCGGGCTTCCAGCGCTATCGCGAGTTGCTGGCGACCGAGCCCGACATCGCCGACGCTGCCGACGCGATCGATGCTCCGGTTCTGAAAGGCGACATCCGCTTCGAGAAGGTCGATTTCGGCTATGCCAGCGGCCGGCCCGTGCTCGCCGGCATAGACCTGTCTGTCGCGGCCGGCGAGACGGTCGCCTTCGTCGGGCCGTCGGGCGCCGGGAAGACGACGCTGCTCTCGCTGCTGCCGCGGTTCTACGAGGTCGATGCCGGTCGGATCACGGTCGATGGGCATGACATCCGCAAGTTGACGCTGGCTTCCCTGCGTCGCCAGATCGGCATCGTGCAGCAGGACGTCTTCCTGTTCGCCGGGACGATCCGCGAGAACATCGCCTATGGCCGGCTCGATGCGAGCGAGGACGAGATCACGGAAGCCGCACGCCGCGCCCGTCTGGAGACGATGATCGCCGACCTGCCGGCCGGGCTCGACACGGTGATCGGCGAACGCGGCGTCAAGCTTTCGGGCGGGCAGAAGCAGCGCCTCGCCATCGCCCGCATCTTCCTGAAGAACCCGCCGATCCTGATCCTCGACGAGGCGACCTCGGCGCTCGACACCGAAACGGAAGCCGCGATCCAGCAATCCCTGACGGAGCTGGCGGAGGGCCGCACGACGCTGGTGATCGCGCATCGCCTTGCCACGATCCGCCATGCCGACCGCATCGTCGTGGTGACCCAGGCCGGTATCGCCGAGCAGGGCCGGCACGAGGATCTGGTGCGGGCCGGCGGACCCTATCAGGCCCTGCACGAGGCACAGGTCGCGCCGCTGAGGCTTGCGATGGGAACGGCGGCCGAGTGACCGGGCGCATCGCAGCGCGGGAACCGGCACGCCACCTTCTTCGTTGAGATAGGCGGGCATTCGGGGGGAAAGGTGATGCGCTCTCGCTCGACCGTTCTGGCGTTGATGTCGATGTTGCTGGTCGCCGGCCCGGCCTTGGCGCAGATGGTCGGCACGCCGAGCACCGGCCCTCTCTATCCCGGCGGCCCGAGGCAGGGCATCGGCCCGCCATCGATCACGGATTCGGTGCCCGATATCCGGCTGCGCCAGGATGGCGGCGGCATTCCAGGCGCTGGACCGCCGATGGACTACGGTCGGCCGAGCGGGGCGCCATCCTATGGACAGCCCGCCGTGGGCGCGCGCGGCACCTACGGCCTGTCTCGGCCGAGGCAGGTCGCCGTCCGGCACTGCGAAACGCCGCGCTTGACCTGCCGGCTCAGGCGAGCCGCCCTTCTGGGCGACGACTGCTCATGCCGGTCGCGTGGCAAGGCGGTGCGCGGCTACGCGGTTCCGTAAGATCGGCATCCGTAAGACCGGAACTGGGAAGACAGGACTTGGACTCGCCTTCTTCCGGGGCTCGTTCTATAAAAGAACAAATGAAGAACGCGAGTGCCCATGCCCCCGATGCCCAACTCTCTCGCCGACCTGCGCCGCCACCTCGCAGAGGCGGCGCTGCGCACTGTGCCGGCTGCGGTCGGGCAGGTGAGTTTCGGCGCACCCGCTCTCGACGGTGCGCTGGGTGGCGGCATCGCGCGGGCCGCGCTGCACGAGGTCTATGCGCCCGGCACGGCCGATCTCGTGGCGGCGACGGGCTTCGCGGTCGGGCTGGCGATCCGGGCGGCAGGACAGCGCCCGATCCTCTGGGTCCGGCAGGATGTCGTCGATGCCGAGACCGGCCGCCTGCATCCGCCGGGGCTGACCGAGCTCGGCCTCGATCCGGGGCGCGTCCTGCTGGTGAGGGCGCGTGATGCCGAGGGCGTGCTGCGGGCCGGCTCCGAGGCGGCCCGCTGTGCGGCGCTGGGGGCGGTTCTGATCGAGCCCTGGGGCGAGCCGCGCCGCCTCGATCTGACCGCGAGCCGGCGCCTGTCGCTGGCGGCGGAGGGTTCGGGCACGACGACGCTGCTGCTGCGCGCCGCCGTGTCGCCGCAGCCTAGCGCGGCCCGGACACGCTGGCAGGTTGCGGCCCTGCCGTCGCGGGCGCTGGAGGCGAATGCGCCGGGCGACCCGGCTTTCAGCCTCAGGCTGCTGCGCCATCGCGGCGGCCTGGGCGAGCGTGAGTGGCGTGTGGAGTGGAGCCGTGACCGACAATCCTTCCAGGCAAGCCCGTCTTTCCAGGACAGCCAATCCTTCCAGGCAAACGATGTCCGAGACCGCCAACTCGCAATGGGGCCTCCCGACAGGGCAGATCAACGCAAGGCCAATCCCGATGCCGCGCCGCTATCTGGCGATGTGGTTTCCTTTCCTGCCGACAGACCGGCTGCGGCGGGAAGGGCGGGTCCCGGCATCAGGCGCGCCGGCTGACGCCCCGCTGGTCGTCTTCGCCACGGTGCGCAACGCGCTCCGGCTTGTCGATTGCGACCAGCGCGCGGTGTCGCTCGGCCTGACGCGCGACCTGACGCTGGCCGATGCGCGCGCCCGGATTCCGTCCCTGCTGGCGATCGAGGCCGAGCCTGAGGCCGACGCGGCCTTGCTGGGCCGGCTCGCGGCCTTCTGCGACCGCTTCACGCCGCTGGTCGCCCTTGATCTGCCGCATGGGCTGATGCTCGACATCACTGGTTGCGCCCATCTCTTCGGCGGCGAGGCGGAGCTTCAGGCGGCGATCGGCCGCTGGATGCGGGCCGGCGGCCTGAGCCATCGCGCTGCCATCGCCGGAACGCCGGAAGCGGCGCATGCGCTGTCGCGCTACGGAGGCGGCGGCGTCGTCCCGCCGGGGGAGGAGGAAGCAAGACTGCGCCCGCTTCCGGTCGCCGCGCTGGAACTCGCGCCCGAGACCGTGATCGCGCTGTCTCGGGCCGGCCTCAGGACATTGGCCGACCTTGCCGAGCGCCCGTCCTTCACCCTGTCGGCCCGCTTCGGCGAGGATCTGGCGACGAGGCTCCGGCGCACGCTGGGGCATGAGGATGCGCGGATCACGCCGCTGCGTCCGCCTCCGGCCTGCGTCGTCGAACGCCATTTCGCCGAGCCCATGCTCGACAGCGAAGGGCTGGCAGAGGTGGTCGCACGGCTGATCGCGGAAGCCGCACGGGTGCTCGAACTGCGCGGCGAGGGCGGGCGTGCCTTCGAGGTCAGCTTCTTCCGCAGCGACGGTGCGGTCCGGCGGCTCACGGTCGAGACCGGGCGGCCCTCGCGCGATGCCGCCGCCATCCTGCGGCTCTGGCGCGAACGCATCGACACGCTGGCCGACCCGCTCGATCCGGGCTTCGGCTTCGATGCGGTCCGGCTCGCCGTGCCGATCTGCGAGCCGCTGGGCGAGACGCAGGCCAGCCTCGATCGCCGAGCGGTGGAGGACGAGGCGGTGGCCGATCTCGTCGACCGGCTGGTCACGCGCTTCGGCCGGGACCGTGTGCTGCGCTTCGTGGCGCAGGATACCCATCACCCCGTACGCGCGGCGAAGGCCATGTCTGCTGCGATGCCTGCTGCCATGTCGGCGGCGCTGCCGGCCTCGATCTCCGCCTGGCCGACGCCGGAGCCGGATGAGCCGCCGACGCGTCCGCTCCAGCTCTTCGAGCCGCCCCAGCCGGTCGAAGCCCTCGCCGAGGTGCCTGACGGCCCGCCGATCCGCTTCCGCTGGCGTCGCCTGATCCATGACGTCGCCCGCGCCGAGGGACCCGAACGCATCGCGCCGGAATGGTGGCGCGACGGTTCCTGCGAACCGATGCGCGACTATTACCGTGTCGAGGATGCTCAGGGACGCCGCTTCTGGCTCTTCCGCGTCGGCTTCCACGAGCCGGGCCAGGACCCGCCGCGCTGGTTCCTGCACGGGCTCTTCGCATGACTCAATTTGCCAGAACTTTCGCTGAACCCGTTGCCGCGACGAACTTTTCCTTCCTGCGTGGCGCTTCGCCCGGTCCCAATCTGGTGCTGACCTCGCTGCTGCTCGGCCATGCCGGCATCGGCATTGCCGACCGTAACACGCTGGCCGGCGTGGTCCGGGCCTGGAGCGCGCTCAGGGCTCTGCGGGAGGATGGCCAGCCTGCTCCCGAGAAGATCAGGGAAGGCGGCAGTCCCGGTGAATATGTCTGGATGGAGAACCCGGCCTTCGCGGAACTGTCCCTCACCCGAGAGCACATCCGGGGCGTCGCGAAGGCCTTCAAGCTCGCTGTCGGCAGCCGGCTCGTCTTCGCCGAGGGCACGCCCGACATCGTCGTCTACCCGGCCAACAGGCAGGGGTGGCGGCGGCTCTGCCGCCTGCTCAGCCATGGCAATCAGAAGGAGGGCGTGCAGAAGGGAGAATGCCGCCTCGTCCTCGACGATCTCCTCGCCGATGCACGCGATCTCCTGCTGATCCTGATGCCCGGCCGCAGCCTCGACGGCCTGCCGGCGCTGCTCGCCCGGCTGGACGATGCTGCTCCCGGCGCGGTCTGGCTCGGCGCCACAATGCATCGCCGTGGCGACGACCGCCGTCGCCTTGCACGTCTGAAAGCGATCGCGGCCGCGGCCCGCACGCCGCTGCTGGCGACCAATGACGTGCTCTACGATGCGCCCGAGCAGCGCGACCTGCAGGACGTGCTGACCTGCATCCGCGAGGGCGTCTCGATCGAGCGGGCAGGGCGCCTGCTCGAGGTCAATGCCGAACGCCATCTCAAGACGCCGCAGGAGATGACGCGGCTGTTCCGCGACGCACCCGAAGCCATCGCGGAGACGCAGCATCTTTTTTCGCGCATCGAATTCGATCTGAAGCAGCTCGAATACGAATATCCGGACGAGCCCGTCCCGCCCGGCTGGAACGATCAGGCCTGGCTCGAGGAGCTGGTGCGCCGCTGTGGCGAAATTCGCTATCCGCAGGGCGTGCCCCAGAAGGTCACCGGCCTGCTGCGCAAGGAGCTCGATCTGATCGCGCGACTGAAATACGCCCGCTACTTCCTCACCATCCGCCAGATCGTCGAATTCGCCCAGAAGGAAGGCATCCTCTGCCAGGGGCGGGGCTCGGCCGCTAATTCAGCTGTTTGCTACGTCCTCGGCATCACCGCGGTCGACCCGGCCGAGAATGACGTGTTGTTCGAGCGTTTCCTCTCGACGGAGCGAAGGGAGCCGCCCGATATCGACGTCGATTTCGAGCATGAACGGCGCGAGGAGGTGATCCAGTGGATCTACAAGACCTATGGCCGTGACCGCGCCGGCATCGCCGCGACCGTGATCCGCTATCGCCCGCGCAGCGCCATCCGCGACGTCGGCAAGGCGCTGGGGCTGACCGAGGACATCACCGCCCGCATCGCCGATACGCAATGGGGCAGCTGGGGCACCGAGATCGGCGACGAGCGGGTGCGCCAGGCCGGGCTCGATCCGACCAACCCGACGGTGCGCCGCGCCGTCGATTTCGCCGTCCGGCTGCTCGGCTTTCCGCGCCATCTCTCGCAGCATGTCGGCGGCTTCATCCTGGCGCGCGGGCGCCTCGACGAGCTGGTTCCGATCGGCAAGGCCGCCATGGCGGAGCGCACCTTCATCGAATGGGACCGCGACGACATCGACGAACTCGGCCTGATGAAGGTCGATGTGCTGGCCTTGGGCATGCTGACCTGCATCCGCAAGGCCTTCGATTTGCTGCGCGAGCATGATGTGGCCGATCTGGGCCTTGCCGACGTGCCTGGGGGGGACAAGGCGACCTACGACATGCTCTGCGAGGGCAAGTCGCTCGGCGTCTTCCAGGTCGAGAGCCGGGCGCAGATGAACATGCTGCCACGGCTGCGACCGCGCGAGTTTTACGACCTCGTCATCCAGGTCGCCATCGTTCGGCCCGGCCCGATCCAGGGGGACATGGTCCATCCCTATCTGCGGCGTCGGGCGGGGGCCGAGGAGGTGAGCTATCCCTCGCCATCTCCCGACCATGGTCCGTTCGACGAGCTCTACACGGTGCTGTGTAAGACCAAGGGCGTACCGCTTTTCCAGGAACAGGCGATGAAGCTTGCCATGGTTGCTGCGAGGTTCTCGGACAGCGAGGCCAACGGCCTGCGCAAGGCGATGGCGACCTTTCGCAGCGATGGAACCATCGGCAGCTATGAGGATCTCATGGTCGGCCGCATGGTCGAGCGCGGCTACGAGCCGGATTTCGCCCGACGCTGCTTCGAGCAGATCAAGGGGTTCGGCAGCTACGGTTTCCCCGAAAGTCACGCCGCCTCCTTCGCCAAACTGGTCTACATCTCCTCCTACTTGAAATGCCACCACCCGGCGGCCTTCGCCTGCGCGCTGCTGAACTCCCAGCCGATGGGTTTCTATGCCCCGGCCCAGATCGTGCGCGAAGCGCAAGAATATGGCGGCGTCGAGCCGCGTGCGATCGATGTGAGCTTCAGCGGCTGGGATAATTGGCTGGAGCGCGGAGGAAAGCCCTTCGCCCTGCGGCTCGGATTCCGCCAGATCGACGGCTTTCAGGAGGAGTGGGGTTTGCGCATCGAGGCTGCCCGTGCCGACGGCTACCACGATGTCGAGGATCTGATGCGCCGTGCTGTTCTGCCCGGCCGTGCCATGCGCCTGCTGGCGGATGCCGATGCCTTCCGCTCCCTCGGTCTCGACCGGCGTGAGGCGCTATGGGCGGTGCGCCGGCTGCCGGATGACGATGCCTTGCCGCTTTTCGCCGCCGCGCAGGCCCGCGAACTGGGCTCGGAGCCTGCGGTGCCGCTTCCCGTCATGCCGCTGCCGCAGCAGATCGTTGCCGACTACCAGACGGTGCGGCTGTCGCTCAAGGGCCACCCGATGGGCATGCTCCGGCCGGTCTTCCGGCGCGACGGCGTGCTGAGCTGCGCCGAACTCGACAATCGGCCCGATGGCAGCTGGGCACGGGCTGCCGGCGTCGTGCTGGTGCGCCAGCGCCCCGGCAACGGCAAGGCGATCTTCATCACGCTCGAAGACGAGACCGGCATCGCCAACATCCTGCTCTGGGCGAGGCAGTTCGAACGCTTCCGCCGCGAGGTCATGAGCGGGCGCCTGCTCCAGATCGAGGGCAGGGTGCAGAAGAGTCGGGAAGGCGTGGTTCATCTGATGGGCCAGCGCGTCGTCGATCGGACTGCCGAGCTGGGTAGCCTCTCGGATACACACCGCACAGAAATCGCGCTCGCGCGGGCTGACGAACTCCGCAACCCGCCGCCGCCCCGTGGCCGTCACCCACGCGACGTCCGCGTTCTGCCGAAATCGCGCGACTTCCACTGATGTGCCCGCAGAATGATCGGTATGCCTATTTGGTGTGCGAAAAACGTCGTGACGTATGCCTGATGCCGAGACATGGCGATCCCTTGGGCGGCAATCGGTCCGCTCCTATCCCAAAGTCCTAGTCTTACGACCTTCGTCTGGCATGCCGGTTGCTAACCCCTCCCGGCCGCGGCTCGACAGGTCGCAGGCCAATCACAGGGGAGAAAATCGTGTCCGCATCCCATTTCACCCGCTCCGTGCTTCTCGGCCTGGGGCTTTCGACGGCGCTGGCGACCGCCGCGCTCGCCCAGGAAAAGGTCCTGCGCATCGGCATGACAGCGGCGGACATTCCCCGCACCCATGGCCAGCCCGATCAGGGCTTCGAGGGCAACCGCTTCACCGGCATCCCGATGTACGACGCCCTGACGCATTGGGATCTGTCATCGGCCGACAAGGCGAGCGTCGTCATCCCCGGCCTCGCCACCGAATGGGCGGTCGATGCCGCCGACAAGACCAAATGGACCTTCAAGCTGCGCCCCGGCGTCAAGTTCCAGGACGGCTCGGCCTTCGATGCGGCTGCCGTCGTGTGGAACGTCGAGAAGGTCCTGAACAAGGAAGCCGCCCATTTCGCGCCCGATCAGATCGGCGTCACCGTCTCGCGCATGCCGACGCTGAAGAGCGCCAAGGTGATCGACCCGCTGACCGTCGAATTGACCACGACCGAGCCGGACGCCTTCCTGCCGATCAACCTCACCAACCTCTTCATCGTCTCGCCGACGCACTGGGTCGCCAAGCTCGCCGCCGTCCCGGCATCCGTCACGGACCCGGCCGAACGCGCAAAGCAGGCCTGGTCGGCATTCGCCGCCGATCCGTCGGGCACCGGCCCGTTCAAGGGCACCCGCCTCGTCCCGCGCGAACGCTTCGAGATGGTCGCCAACAAGGCCTATTGGGACCCCAAGCGCGTGCCCAAGGTCGATCGGGTCGTGCTGCTACCGCTGCCGGAGGCCAATGCCCGCACCGCGGCGCTGCTGTCCAACCAGGTCGACTGGATCGAGTCGCCTTCACCGGACGCCGTTCCGCAGATCAAGCAGCGCGGCTTCACCGTCTATACGAACGCCCAGCCACATGTCTGGCCCTGGCAACTCTCCTTCGTCGAGGGCTCGCCATGGACCGACATCAAGGTCCGCCAGGCCGCCAATCTCTGCGTCAACCGCGAGGAGCTGAAGACGCTGCTTGGCGGGCTGATGGAAATCCCGAAGGGCACCGTGCCGCCCGGCCATCCCTGGTGGGGCAATCCGAAATTCGACATCAAGTATGATCTCGCTGCGGCGAAGAAGCTGATGACGGATGCCGGCTATTCGGCCGCCAAGCCGGCCAAGGTGAAGGTGCTGACTTCGGCCTCGGGCTCGGGCCAGATGCAGCCCTTGCCGATGAACGAGTTCATGCAGCAGGCGCTGAAGGAGTGCTTCTTCGACGTCGCGCTCGAGGTCGGCGAATGGAACGCCGTCTTCACCAACTGGCGCGAGGGCGCCAAGCACGCCAATGCCCGCGGCGCCAACGCCACCAACGTGACCTATGCGGCGATGGACCCGTTCTTCGCCATGGTGCGCTTCGTCTCGACCAAGACGTTCCCGCCGGTGTCGAATAATTGGGGCTATTTCGGCAATGACGAGTTCGACAAGCTGATCGCCGACGCCCGCACCAGCTTCGACGGCACGGCCCGCGACGCGGCGCTCGCCAAGCTGCACGCCCGCATCGTCGAGGAAGCGCCCTTCGTCTGGGTCGCCCATGACGTCGGCCCGCGCGCGATGAGCGCGAAGGTCAAGGGCGTGGTCCAGCCGAAGAGCTGGTTCATCGACCTTGCGCCGATGTCGATGGAGTAACCCGCCCGGTTCGCATCACCCGCACCGTCATCCTGGACGCAGCGAAGCGGAACTCCGGAATCCATCGTCGCGTGCGACGCCCTTCGATGGATTCCGGATCGGCGTCGCTTCGCGACTTGTCCGGGGTGACGCTCCGGATGTGATGAAGCCGAGCGCTGGCACAGCCCTTGCGAAGTCTCGAACTCATCCAATTCGGAGTAGCCCGATGATCCGCACCGCCCTCGCTTTCACGCTTGCCGCCGGCGTTTCTCTCTTCGCAGCCTCGGCGCAGGCCCAAGGCACGCTGCGCATCGGCATGACGGCCTCCGACATTCCGCTGACCACCGGCCAGACCGACCAGGGCGGCGAGGGCATGCGCTTCATGGGCTATACGGTCTATGACGCGCTGATCAACTGGGACCTCAGCAAGGCCGACAAGGCGTCCGACCTGACGCCGGGCCTCGCCACGAGCTGGGCGGTCGATGCCGCCGACAAGAACAAATGGACATTCGTCCTGCGCGAGGGGGTGAAGTTCCATGACGGCTCGGAATTCACCGCCGATGCCGTGGTCTGGAACCTCGACAAGCTCCTGAAGAACGACGCGCCGCAGTTCGACCAGCGCCAGGCGGCGCAAGGCCGTTCGCGCATCCCGGCGGTCGCCTCCTACAAGGTCGTCGACAAGTACAAGGTCGAGATCACCACCAAGGCGCCGGACGCGACGCTGCCCTACCAGATCGCCTGGGTCATGATGTCATCGCCGGCGCAGTGGGAGAAGGTCGGCAAGAGCTGGGAGGCCTTCGCCAAGACGCCGTCCGGCACCGGCCCCTGGCAGCTCACTGCCTTCCAGCCGCGCGAGCGCGCCGAGCTTTCGCCGTTCCCCGGTTACTGGGACAAGGCGCGCGTGCCGAAGCTCGACAAGCTGGTGCTGCTGCCGTTGCCGGAGGCCAATGCCCGTGCCGCCGCGCTCAGGGCAGGGCAGGTCGACTGGATCGAGGCGCCGTCGCCCGACCTGATCCCCTCGCTGAAGACCGCCGGCTTCCAGATCATCACCAATGCCTATCCGCACAACTGGACCTGGCATCTCTCGCGCGCCGAGGGCTCGCCCTGGAACGACATCCGCGTGCGCAAGGCCGCGAACCTGGCCGTCGACCGGCAGGGCCTCAAGGAACTGCTCGGCGGCATGATGATCCCGGCCGAGGGCTTCTATCCGCCCGGCCACCAGTGGTTCGGCAACCCGAAGTTCAAGCTCAAGCTCGATCAGGCCGAGGCCAAGAAGCTGCTCGCCGAAGCCGGCTATTCGACCGCCAAGCCGGTGACGACCAAGATCCTGATCGCGCCGTCGGGCTCGGGCCAGATGCAGCCGCTGCCGATGAACGAGTTCGTCCAGCAGAACCTCGCAGAGGTCGGCATCAAGATCGATTTCGAGGTCGTCGAGTGGAACACGCTGATCAACATCTGGCGTGCCGGCGCCAATCATGAATCGTCGCGCAAGGCGACGGGCATGAACTACACCTACTTCATCCAGGACCCCTTCACCGGCTTTGTCCGCCACCTGCAATGCAACCTCGTGCCGCCGGCCGGCACGAACTGGGGCATGTATTGCGATCCGGAGATGGATAAGCTCTTCGACCAGATTCGCACGACGTTCGACGCGGCCGAGCAGACCAAGGTGCTGCAGAAGGTGCATGAGAAATATGTCGACGAGGCGCTGTTCCTGATGGTGACGCACGACGTCAACCCACGCGCCCTCAGCCCCAAGGTGAAGGGCTTCGTTCAGGCGCAGAACTGGTTCCAGGACTTCTCGCCGATCACGATGGCGAAGTGAGGTTGTCCTTGGCTCGGCAGCTCGTCCCAACCACTGCGCGTCATCCCGGGCGACCGAAGGTCGTCCCGGGATCCACCGCGGGGCTCGTCGCCCTACGATGGATCCCGGCGCTCCGCTTCGCTACGGCCGGGATGGCGGTCGAGGTCGAGACGACGGTTGAGACAGCAGCATGCTGAGCTACCTCGCCAAACGCATCCTCTACGTCTTGCCGGTCGCCTTCGGCGTCAGCCTGTTCTGCTTCCTGCTGGTGCATATCGCGCCCGGGGATCCGCTGACCTCGGTCCTGCCGCCGGATGCGTCGCAGGCGATGCAGGATGAGCTGCGCAAGATCTACGGCTTCGACCGGCCCTTGCCGGTGCAGTTCGGGCTGTGGCTGTGGAACGCGGTGCAGGGCAATCTCGGCACCTCGATCGCGACCGGGCGCCCCGTCGCGGGCGAGGTTTGGCGCGCGGTCGGCAACACCTTGCTGATCGCCGGGCTCGCAACGGTGATCGGCTTTCTGTTCGGCTGCTTCTTCGGCTTCGTCGCGGGCTATTTCCGCGGCTCCTTCCTCGACAAGTCCGCCTCGATGCTCGCGGTGCTCGGCGTCTCGGTGCCGCATTACTGGCTCGGCATGGTGATGGTGATCGTGTTCTCCGTGCAGCTCGGCTGGCTGCCGCCGGGCGGGGCGGGGCCGGGCGGTTCGGCCGCTTGGAAGTGGGATTGGGAGCATGTCAGCTACATGATCCTGCCGGCGATCACGATGTCGGTGATCCCGATGGGCATCATCGCCCGCACGGTGCGCGCCCTCGTCGCCGATATCCTCAACCAGGAGTTCGTGCCGGCGCTGCGGGCGAAGGGGCTGATGGATTTCGGCGTGTTCCGCCACGTCGTGAAGAATGCCGCGCCGACGGCGCTGGCGGTGATGGGCCTGCAGCTCGGCTATCTGCTCGGCGGCTCGATCCTGATCGAGACGGTGTTCTCATGGCCCGGTACCGGCTTCCTGCTCGGCAACGCCATCTTCCAGCGCGACCTGCCGCTGCTCCAGGGCACGATCCTGGTGCTGGCGATGTTCTTCGTCGGGCTGAACGTGCTCGTCGACATCCTTCAGGGCCTGCTCGACCCTCGCGTCAGGAGGCGCTGAGATGACTGCGATCACCGAAGGCGCAGCTCCCGCCATCGTGCCGCCGCTGGCCAAGTCGCCGGGCTACTGGTCCGGCGTCTGGCGCCGCTTCAAGACCGACAAGGTCGCGGTCGGCGCCGGCATCGTCGTGCTGGCGATCATCCTGATGGCGATCTTCGCCGACTACATCGCGCCGGCCGACCCGACCCGCTCCTCGATGCTGCGGCGGCTGCGCCCGATCGGCACGCCGGGCTATCCGCTCGGCGCCGACGAACTCGGCCGCGACATGCTCTCGCGGCTGATCTTCGGCGCACGCCTCTCGCTCTTCATGGGCGTGGTACCGGTCTTCATCGCCTTCGTCATCGGCTCGGTGATCGGCGTCGCCGCGGGCTTTTTCGGCGGCCGGTTCAACACCGTCGTGATGCGCACGGTCGACGTCTTCTATGCCTTCCCGTCGGTGCTGCTGGCGATCGCGCTGTCGGGCGCCCTCGGGGCGGGCATCACCAACTCGCTGATCTCCCTGACCATCGTCTTCATCCCGCCGATCGCGCGCATTGCCGAGAGCGTGACGACGCAGGTGCGCGGCATGGACTATGTCGAGGCCGCGCGCGCCTCTGGCGCGGGCTCGGGCACGATCATCCGGGTGCATGTGCTCGGCAATGTGCTCGGACCGATCTTCGTCTATGCGACGAGCCTGATCTCGGTCTCTATGATCCTGGCCTCGGGCCTGTCCTTCCTCGGGCTCGGCACCAAGCCACCGACGCCCGAATGGGGGCTGATGCTCAACACCCTGCGCACCGCGATCTATGTGCAGCCCTGGGTGGCGGCGCTGCCGGGCGTGGCGATCTTCATCACCTCGATCTCGTTCAACCTGCTCTCCGACGGCTTGCGCTCGGCGATGGACGTGAAGGGCTGACCATGGCGCAAGAAGCCCATTACCAGACCACTCCCGATCGCGGTGGCCCGGGCACGCCGCTGCTGCAGGCGCAAACGCTGACCAAGCATTTCCCGCTCGGCGGCGGCGCCGTGGTGCGCGCCGTGGACGGCGTCGATTTCGAGGTGATGAAGGGCGAGACGCTCGGCGTCGTCGGCGAATCCGGCTGCGGCAAGTCGACGACGGCGCGCGTGGTCATGCAGCTCATCCCGCAGGACAAGGGCGAACTGCTCTTCGACGGTGAGGCTGTCGGCAGCTCGGCGCTCAGCCTGAAGGAGTATCGCCGCCAGGCGCAGATGGTCTTCCAGGATTCATATGCCTCGCTCAATCCGCGCCTGACCATCGAGGATTCGGTCGCCTTCGGGCCGACCGTGCATGGCGTCTCCAAGGCCGCCGCTATCCTGAAGGCACGCGACCTGCTCCAGCGTGTCGGCCTCGACCCGGCCCGCTTCGCGGCCCGCTATCCGCATGAGCTCTCCGGCGGCCAGCGCCAGCGCGTCAACATCGCCCGGGCACTGGCCTTGGGCCCGCGCCTGGTCATCCTCGACGAGGCGGTCTCGGCGCTCGACAAATCTGTCGAGGCGCAGGTCCTGAACCTTCTCGCCGATCTGCGCGAGGAGTTCGGGCTGACCTACATCTTCATCTCGCACGACCTGAACGTCGTCCGCTTCATCAGCGACCGCGTCATGGTGATGTATCTCGGCGAGGTGGTGGAGATCGGCCCGGTCGAGGAACTCTACGACGATCCGCGCCATCCCTACACGAACGCGCTGCTGTCGGCGATGCCGTCGATGGACCCGGACAACCGGACGATGGAAGCGCCGCTCGCCGGGGACCCGCCGAACCCGATCAACCCGCCCGAAGGCTGCCGCTTCCACCCGCGCTGCCCGCATGCCCAGACCGTCTGCTCCAAGGTCAAGCCGGCTCTGGTCGCGACCGGCACGGAGGAGGGCGGTCGCCGCGTCGCCTGCCATATGGAGATCGCCGGCTCCGGTCACAGCCGCGCCCCGAGCCTGGAGGCCGCCGCATGAGCAAGCCTCTCGTCGCCATCGAGAACCTCACCGTACGCTTTCGCGGCGCCCAGACCGTGCATGCCGTCAACGGAGTCTCGCTGACGCTGGAGCCCGGCCAGGTGCTCGGCATCCTCGGCGAATCCGGATCGGGCAAGAGCGTCACGCTGAAGACACTGCTGCGCCTGCTGCCGGAGAGCCGCACCGATATCGGCGGCAGCGTCCGCGTCGACGGCAAGGATGTGCTCGCGCTCGGCGCGCAGGAGCTCTCCGCCTATCGCGGCGCCGTCACCTCGATGATCTTCCAGGATCCCGCCCTGGCCCTCGACCCGGTCTATACTGTGGGCGAGCAGATCGCCGAGGCGATCATCCGGCACGAGAAGCTGTCGAAGAAGGAAGCGATGGCGCGCGCGCTCGAGTTGCTCGAACTCGTCCGCATCCCGTCGCCGGCGCGCCGGCTCAAGGCCTATCCGCACGAAATGTCCGGTGGCATGCGCCAGCGCGCCATGATCGCGCTCGCGCTCGCCGCCCGGCCGAAGCTGCTGCTCGCCGACGAGCCGACCACGGCGCTCGACGCGACCGTGCAGATCCAGATCCTGCTGCTGCTACGCCAACTCCAGCGCGACCTCGGCATGGGCATGCTCTTCGTCACCCATGACATCGGCGTCGCGGTGGAGGTCTCGGACCGGCTGGCGGTGATGTATGCCGGCCAGATTGTCGAGACCGGCACGGTCCGCGAATTGCTGCGCGAGCCGCGGCACCCCTACACCAGGGGTCTGCTCGCGGCGAACCTGCACGGGGCGAAGAAGGGCGAGCGCCTGGAGGCTATCCCGGGTGCGCCGCCGGCCCTGAACGAGCCGCCATCCTCCTGCTCCTTCGCTCCGCGCTGCCGCTTCGCGCAGGACCGCTGCCGCGCGGCCCTGCCACCGGCCATCCAGCTCGGCGAGGGCAGGGTCGTCCGATGCATCCTCGCGGACGAGGCGCTCACGGCAGCGGCCTGAGCGGACGACAGCCATTCCCTCCGCCGGACCGAACCGCTATCAGCGGGACGACGATACGCAGCGACCCTGCTGCGCCAACCCGACGGAGCACATCATGGATCTCGGCCTTCACGACAAGCGCGCGCTGGTGCTGGGCGCGAGCCGGGGTCTCGGCGCGGAGATCGCCCGCACGCTGGCGGCAGAGGGCGCCTCGGTCATCGCCGCAGCGCGCAATGTCGCCGCGACCGATGCCTGGGCTTCGCAGCTGCCCGAAGATGTGCGTGGGCGCATCTTCTCGTCCAGCCTCGACCTCTCCGATCTGGCATCGGTGAACTCCCTCGTCGCGACTCTGAAGGAGGCTGGTGGCGTCGATATCCTGATCGGCAATTCCGGCGGTCCGCCGCCGGCCGAGGCGCGCGAGGCCGGCCGTGACGACTGGCTCAAGCATTTCGAGGCGATGGCCGCGAATCTGTTCCATCTCGCTCAGGGCCTGCTGCCGGGCATGGTCGAGCGTGGCTTCGGCCGCATCGTCACGATCGCTTCCTCGGGCGTGGAGCAGCCGATTCCGCGGCTCGCCTTGTCCAACGGCATCCGCTCGGCGGTCGTTGGCTGGTCGAAGACGCTCGCCGCAGAAGTCGCCGGGCAGGGGGTGACCGTCAATGTCGTGCTGCCGGGCCGCATCCACACCGAGCGCGTCAACCAGCTCGACAAGGCCGCCGCCGACCGCGCCGGAACCACGCCCGAACTCGCCGCGGCGGCCTCGCGATCGACGATTCCGGCCGGGCGCTACGGCACGCCGCAGGAATTCGCCGACGTCGTCACTTTCCTCGCCAGCAAGCGTGCGAGCTATGTCACCGGTGCGAAGATCCGCATCGACGGCGGCGCGACGCGCGGAATCTGAGGGGCGAAGCGCTCGGGCGGGATATCGAGAGCGCCGGCCAGCTTCCTGCTGACCGGCGTTAGCGCGGCCGAGCGGCTCAGGCCGCCTGCGAATAGGTCGTGCCGGACGCGTTCGAGGCGCCGAGCTGGTAGGTCGAGCCATAGGCCTGCGACGCGCCCATGGATGGTGGCGGGCCAGGCGGAGGACCGGGCGGCGGGCCGCGCTTTTCGAGGGCCTGCTGGAACGAGCTCTGCTCCTCCTTGGTGACCGAGCCGTCCTTGTCGGAATCGATCGCCTCGAACAGCTTGCTCAGTAGGTCGTTCGAGGATTGTGTTCCAGACGAGAGCGCCGAAAGGAACTCGTCCTGGGCGATGCTGCCGTCGGAGTTGGCGTCGAGCTGGGCGAAGATGTCGGTCTCGGCATCGCTCTCGTCGGATTCGGCAACCTGGCTGGTGCCTTCGGTCTGTAACCCGAACAGGAAGGACTGCAATTGCTGCTGGGCCTTCTCGGCCTTGGCCTTGAAGGCGTCCTGCTCCTCCTTGGTAACCGAGCCGTCGCTGTCGGAATCGATTGCCTTGAACAGCTCCTCGCTCTTGGCACTGTCGGCCCCCTTGGGGGCGCCGGACTTGAATTCCTCAAGGCTGAGCGTGCCGCTGGTGTCGCTGTCTAGCGTCTCGAAGCTCGGCGGTTTTGGCGGAGGCGGACGGAACCCGCCGCCGACGCCACTGATACTGGACATGAATCGTCTCCATCGCGTCGCCGCCGGATGGCGGCGCGAGGAGTTTCGGCCTCAAGTCCATGCCCAAAGGCTAAGGCGGAGTCGCCGCCAGGGCATTTTTGGTAACGGCAGGTTTCATGTTTCAGCGATGGAAACAGACGGAAACATAATCGCCCGCCGGTCGGCGCCCGCTCAGGCGATGACCGCCGTCGCCTCGATCTCGACCATCGCCTCGGGCTCGACGAGCGAGACGACCTGCACCACCGCCATGGCCGGGAAATGCCGGCCCAGCGCCTCGCGGTAGACCGGGCCCATTTCCTTCAGGCTGGCTCGATAGGCTTCGATATCGGTGACATACCAGGTCAGCCGCACGATATCCTCGATCCGCCCGCCGCCGGCCTCGACCACGGCCTTGATGTTCTCAAGTGTCTGCCGGAGTTGAGGCAGGAAGCCCTTGGCGAAGACGCCGTTCGTGTCCCAGCCGACAAGGCCGCCGGTGACCAGCACGCGGCCTTCCGCCACCATGCCGTTGGCATAGCCGCGCGGAACCGGCCAGCCTTCGGGCAGGATGGCGCGGGACAGGGTTTCACTCGACATGGGCGTCGCCTCGCTTCGGGGCCGTTCCGGCTCGTCTGATGCTTGAGAAGGGTTCAGGCCTCGCCTTGCGCCATCTGGCGCAGGGTGAAGCGCTGGAGCTTGCCGCTGGCGGTCTTCGGCAACGCCGATACGAACTCCACGGCACGGGGATATTTGTAGGGCGCGATAGCCGCCTTCACATGCTCCTGCAAGGCCTTGGCCAGCGCCTCGCTGCCGGCGATGCCCTCGCGCAGCACGACATAGGCTTTCACGATATTGCCGCGCTCGGGGCAGGGCGCGGCGACGACACCGCATTCGACCACGTCCGGATGGGTCAGCAGCGCGGCTTCGACCTCGGGCCCGGCAATGTTGTAGCCGGAGGAGACGATCATGTCGTCGGAGCGGGCCTGGTACCAGAAATAGCCGTCCTGATCCCGGATGTAGGTATCGCCCGTGATGTTCCAGCCCTTCTGCGCGTAGCGCGCCTGGCGCTCGTCCGCGAGATAGCGGCAGCCGGTGGGGCCGCGCACGGCGAGCCGCCCCGGCGTACCGTCCGGAGCGTCGTTGCCATCCGCATCGACGATCTTCGCCTCATAGCCCGGAACCGGGAGCCCGGTGGAGCCCGGCCGGATCGCCTCGCGCGGCGCGCCGATGAAGATGTGCAGCATCTCGGTGGCGCCGATGCCGTCCATCAGCGCGATGCCCGTCCTGCCCTGCCAGGCGTCGAAGACCGGCTTCGGCAAGGTCTCCCCGGCCGAGACGCAGATCCGCAATGAGGCGATGTCGCGCCCCTCCAGCTTATCGAGCATGGCGCGATAGGCCGTCGGCGCCGTGAACACGACGCTGACCTTGTGGCGCTCGATCGCGTCTACGAGGTCGGCCGGACCGGCCTTGTCAGGCAGCACCATCGCCGCACCGATCCGCATCGGGAACAGCACGAGCCCGCCCAGCCCGAAGGTGAACGCGAGCGGCGGCGAGCCGGTGAAGCGGTCGTCGGCCGAAGCCTTCAGCACCCGCGCGCCATAGCAGTCGCAGATCGCCAGCATGTCCTGGTGGAAATGCATCGTGCCCTTGGGCTCGCCGGTGGTGCCGGAGGTGAAGGCGATCAGGCAGACGTCGTCACGAGCGGTGTCGGCAGCCTCGAAATGCTCGTAGCCGGGTTGCCCCATCAGCTGTTCGAGCTCGCTTTCGCTGCTGCCGAAGCCGATGATGCGCGCGAGGCCGGGCGCCTGTGCCTTGGCATTCTCGAGGTCGGCCGTGAGGCGGTGGTCGCAGAGTGCGAGCGCGATCTCCGCCTTGCGCAGCGGATAGGCGAGCTCGCCGGCCCGCAGCATCGGCATCGTCGCGACCGCGATGCCACCGGCCTTGATGACGGCGAGATAGGACGCGACCATCATCGGCGTGTTTCCAGCGCGCAGCAGCACGCGGCTCCCGCTCGCCATGCCGAGGTCGCGCGTCAGCACATTGGCGATGCGGTTCACCATCCGGGCCAGCTCGCCGTAGCTCCACTGCAACCCCGAGGCGATCACCGCGATGCGCTCGCCGCGCCCTTCCGCCAGATGCCGGTCGAGCAGTTCCACGACACAGTTGAGGCGCTCGGGATAGGCGAGCCCTGCTTCGTCCAGTCTCAGATCGGGCCAGCTTTCGCGCGGCGGCAGGTTGTCGCGCGCGAAGCTGTCTTCATGCCCCGATCTCGCGAATTCGGTTGCTGTCATTGCGTTCCCCTGCCTTTGCGGCATGTGTCTTGAGCAGGTCGCGCGCGATCACGACCTTCTGCACTTCGCTGGCGCCCTCGTAGATCCGAAGCGCCCTGATCTCCCGGTAGAGTTCCTCCACCTTGACGCCCTTGGTGACGCCGAGCCCGCCATGGATCTGGACGGCCCGGTCGATCACGGTTTGAGCGTTCTCTGTCGCGATAAGCTTGGCGAGCGCGGCCTCGCGCGTGACGCGTGGCGCGCCACGGTCCTTGGTCCAGGCGGCGCGATAGACCAGGAGCGCGGCGGCATCGACCTCGGCCGCGCTGTCGGCGATCGCCGCCTGCGAAAGCTGGAGATCGCCGAGGGTGCCGCCGAAGATCTTGCGGGAGCTGGCGTGCGCGAGCGTCTCGTGAAGCGCCCTCCGCGCGAAGCCCAGCGCCGCCGCCCCCACGGTCGAGCGGAAGATGTCGAGCGTCGCCATCGCCACCTTGAAGCCCTCGCCCGGGCCGCCGATCCGGTTCTCAATCGGCACGCGGCAGGCCTCGAAGCGCAGGGTCGCGAGCGGGTGGGGGGCGATCACGTCGATCCGCTCGGTGACGCTCAGGCCGGGCGTATCGGCCTCGACGAGGAAGGCTGACAATCCACGCGCGCCCGGCGCCTCGCCCGTGCGGGCAAAGACGACATAGTGGTCGGCGATGCCGCCATTCGAGATCCAGCTCTTCTCGCCGTCGATCCTGACATAGCCGTTGCCGTCCGGCACGGCGGTCGTCGCCATGGCGGCGACATCCGAACCCGCTTCCTTTTCCGAGAGTGCGAAGGCCGCGATCCGGATGCCTTCGCAGACGCCCGGAAGAATCCGCGCCTTCATGGCCTCGGAGCCCGCGAGCGTGATCGCGCCGGTGCCTAGCCCCTGCATCGCGAAGGCGAAATCGGCCAGCCCGTCGCGGCTGCCGAGGATCTCGCGTGCGAGGCAGAGCGTGCGGACATCGAGCGCCGGGCTCAAGCCGCCATAGGCCTCAGGCACAGCCGCACGCAGGAAGCCGCCTTCGCCCAACGCTGCGACGCGCGCGCGGCAGGCGGCATCGACATCATCATGTGGCAGGCCGGGCAGGGTGGCATCCGCCCAGGCCGACAGCTCTCTCGCGAAGCGGCGGTGGCGGTCCTCGAAGAACGGCCAGTCCAGCGTGTCGCCGAGCATGGCCGTTCCGAGCCCTTCGCTGCCCTGCGCGCCCATCTCAATTGCCCTCGAAGGCCGGCTTCTGCTTGGCGGCGAAGGCGTGGTAGGCGCGGGCGAAATCCTCGGTCTGCATGCACAGGGCCTGCGCCACGGCTTCTGCCTCAATGGCGCTCTCGACCGACATCGCCCATTCCATCTCGAGCATGCGCTTGGTCATCGCATTGGCGAAGGTCGGCCCGTCCGCCAGTTCGACGGCAAGAGCCTGCGCCTCGGCCAGCACCGCATCCTTGGCGACGAGACGGTTCAGGAAGCCCCAGCGCTCCGCCTCCTCGCCGCGCAGGACGCGGCCGGTATAGAGCAGCTCCGCCGCGCGGCCCTGGCCGATGATACGCGGCAGCATCGCGCAGGCGCCCATGTCGCAGCCGGCCAGCCCGACGCGGTTGAACAGGAAAGCGACCTTGGTTTCGGCCGTCCCCAGCCGCATGTCGGAGGCCATCGCCATGATGGCTCCGGCGCCGGCACAGATGCCGTCGATCGCCGCGATCACCGGCTGCGGGCAGCCCCGGATCGCCTTGACCAGATCGCCCGTCATCCGGGTGAATGCGAGCAGGTCCTTGGTCTCCATCTCGACCAGCGGCCCGATGATCTCGAAGACGTCGCCGCCTGAGGAAAAATTGCCGCCGGCGCCCGTCAGCACGATTGCCTTGACGTCCTCGTCCTTCTGCGCGGCGAAGAAGAAGTCCGTGAGTTCGCGGTAGCTTGCGAAGGTCAGCGGATTCTTTTTCTCAGGTCGGTTCAGCGTCACGGTCGCCACCTTGCCGGTGACCGAAAGCTCGAAATGGGCCGGTGCGAACGCCGCCAGCGGCAGGGTCGTGTTATTGGCGTGGGTCGTCATCAGGCCTCTCCCTTGTCGGCCTGGTTCTTGCCGGCCTCGTTCCTTGTCGCCTCGCTCTTGCCAGCCTCCAGCGCCCGCGCCGCGATGGCACGGTGCAGCGACGTCTTCGTCTGCCCGAGCAGGCGGAACAGTTGCGCGATCTCGGGCTGGTCGAGCCCGGCGAAGAGCTCGGCGATCCAGCCCTCATGCCGCTCTGCCATGGCCTTGAAGGCCTTGCGCCCCTGCGCCGTCAGGGTCAGCACCTGCACGCGTCGGTCCTGCGTCGCGGCGCGCTTGTCGACGAGCCCGTCCGCAAGCAGGCCGGCCACGACCGCCGTGACATTGCCGTTCGAGACCATCAGCCGCTGCGAGACCTCGCCGACGGTCATGCCGGTGCTCGACTTGTCGAGCTGAGCCATGAGGTCGAAGCGCGGCAGCGTCGTCTTGAACTCCTCGCGCAGCCGGTTGCGGATCTCGGTCTCGATCAAGGTCGAGCAGGTCAGCATCCGCAGCCAGAGCCGCAGTTCGTCCTTATGATCGCCGGGGCGTTCGCTGGCCTTGGTCTCGCGATCGAGCATCAGGCCCGGGACGGTCGTCTCCATGGCGTCAGAACTCCCCGCCATTGATCAGCAGCGACTGGCCCGTCACCGAGGCGCTGCCCGGCCCGCAGAGATAGAGCACGGCAGCGGCGACCTCCTCTGGCGCGATCAGCCGCCCCTGCGGATTGGCCTTGACCATCTCGGCCAGGGCCTGCTCGCGGGTCGCGCCGGTCTTGGCGACGATGGTGTCGATGCCTCCCGCCACCATGTCGGTGTCGGCATAGCCCGGACAGATCGCATTGACCGTGACGCCGGAGCGCGCGGTCTCCAGAGCCAGCGACTTTACCAGCCCGAGCACGGCATGCTTGGCCGCGACATAGGCCGAGACATAAGGATAGCCGCGATGCGCGGCGGTCGAGGCGATGGCGATCAGCCGGCCCTGACCGCGCTCGATCATGCAGGGCAGGACGCCATGGAACAGGTTCACGGTGCCGATCAGGTTGATCTCGCTCAGCCGGCGAAAACGTTCGGCAGGGCTGCGCAGGAAGGGGCCCGTCTCGACGGCGCCGGCATTGGCGATCGCGATGTCGATGGCTTGCGTCCCGGCCAGCCGCGCGAGGGCTGCAGCCATCCCAGTCTCGTCGGCAACGTCGCAGGCTGCATAGGCGTCGGCGTCGCCCGACTCGCACGCCGCGGCCAGCGCGGCCTCGCCGCGTCCCATGATCGAGACATAGGCGCCCTGGCGTCGGAGCGCAGCCGCGATGGCACGGCCGATGCCGCGTCCTCCACCGCTCACCACTGCGTGCCGCCCTGTCAGGAACATCCGATCCGCCTCCAGATGGGAGCAATCTATTTTAGGTCTAAAGGAATTTGCAAGGGCTCCGCGCCATCCGCCCGAATTTCAGGGAGATTGCTTCATTGTGCCTTGCCAAACGCAGGATATTAGGGCGGGCGCGGCGATCGGATTGATCCGGATCAAGGTCTGTCTTCTGCCGCTTGAGCCTAAATTATTTTAGGCCTAAAATAATTTCGCAATCGGTTCTCGGGAGGAGCATCATGCGTATCGCGGTCGTCGGCGGCGGGCCCGCCGGACTCTATTTCGCGCTCCTGATGAAGCGCGACTGGCCGGAACTCGACATCACCGTCTTCGAGCGCAACCAGGCGGACGACACCTTCGGCTTCGGGGTCGTCTTCTCCGACCAGACGCTCGACATCTTCAAGGCGGCCGACGAGGCCAGCTACGCCGCAATCCGCGACAATTTCGCATACTGGGACGATATCGAGGTCCATTTCAAGGACAGCGTCCACCGCGTCTCCGGCAACGGATTCTGCGGCTGCTCGCGCCGTTCGCTGCTGCTGCTGGTGCAGGCGAGGGCGCGCGAGCTCGGCGTGGAGCTGCGCTTCGGCGAGGAGGCCGCCGATGTCGAGGCGCTGAAAGCGGAGTATGACCTCGTCGTCGGCGCCGACGGCATCAACAGCCGCATCCGCGAAGGCTGGCGCGATCGCTTCCAGCCGGAGGTCGACCTGCGGCCGAACAAGTTCACCTGGATGGGCTCGACCCGGCCTTTCGACGCCTTCACCTTCTTCTTCAGGCAGACGCAGCACGGCGTCTTCATCGCCCATTGCTATCAATACGAAGCCGGCCGCTCGACCTGGGTGCTGGAGACCGATCCCGAGACCTTCGCCAGGGCAGGGCTCGACGAGATGGACGAGGCGCAATCCGCCGCCTTCCTCGAAGGCGTCTTCGCCGAGGAGCTGCAAGGTCACAGGCTGATCACCAACCGCTCGCTCTGGCGCAACTTCCCGATGATCCGCTGCCGCAACTGGGTCGTCGAAAACGTCGTGTTGCTCGGCGACGCCAAGGCGACCGCGCATTTCTCGATCGGCTCGGGCACCAAGCTCGCCATGGAGGACGCGATTGGACTGCATCGCTCCTTCCACAAGGCCGGCCTGAAGGTGGGCGAGGCGCTGTCACTGTTCGAGCGCACGCGTCGCGAGGAGGTCGAGAAGACGCAGCATGCCGCCGACGTCTCGCTGGTCTGGTTCGAGCAGCTCGGTCGCTTCTGGGATTTCGATCCGCTGCGCTTCGCTTTCGGCCTGATGACGCGATCCAAGGCGATCACCTATGACAATCTGGCCCTGCGCGCGCCCGCGATGGTCGAGGCGGTCGACGAAATGGTTGCCGGAGAGCTCGGACCGCTCGCCCGCCGCGGCAAGGACGGCACGCCCGTGCCGCCGGCCTTCCAGCCGATGATGCTGCGCGAGATGCGGATCGAGAACCGCATGGTGGTCTCGCCGATGTGTCAGTATTCGGCTGAAGCCGGCATGCCGGGCGACTGGCACCTGATGCATTACGGTTCGCGTGCCATTGGCGGCCCCGGCCTGCTCTTCACGGAGATGACCTGCGTCGCCGAGGATGCCCGCATCACCCCGGGTTGCGCCGGGCTCTATAGCGACGAGCAGGAGGCCGCCTGGGCCCGCATCGTCGATTTCGTCCATGCGAACTCGGCGACGAAGATCTGCCTCCAGCTCGGCCATGCCGGGCGGAAGGGCGCGACGAAACTGATGTGGGAAGGCATGGACCGCCCGCTTGCGGAGGGCGCCTGGCCGATCGTCTCGGCCTCGCCGCTTCCCTACTATCCGGAGAGTCAGATTCCGCGCGAGATGACCCGCGCCGACATGGACCGCGTCACGGCGGAGTTCGTCGCCGCTGCCGAGCGCGGCATTCGTGCCGGCTTCGACATGCTGGAGCTGCACTGCGCCCATGGCTACCTGCTGGCGAGCTTCCTCTCTCCGCTGACCAATCGCCGCACGGACGAGTATGGCGGGTCGGTCGAGAACCGGCTGCGCTATCCGCTCGAGGTCTTTCGCGCGCTGCGCGAAGTCTGGCCGCGCGAGAGGCCGATGTCGGTCCGGATCTCGGCGACCGACTGGGCCGAGGGGGGCTTGTCGGCCGAGGATTCGGTCGCGATCGCCGAGGCTTTCGCTGCGGAGGGGTGCGATCTCGTCGATGTTTCGACCGGCCAGACCGTGCGGGAATCGCGGCCTGTCTATGGCCGCATGTTCCAGACGCCGTTTTCCGATCAGATCCGCAACGAGGCCGGCATCGCGACGATGTGCGTCGGCAACATCACCAGCGCCGATCAGGCCAACACGATCGTCGCCTCGGGCCGGGCCGATCTCGTCGCGCTCGGGCGGCCGCATCTGGCGGACCCGTCCTTCGTGCTGCGGGCTGCGGCCTGGTACGGCGTCGATCTGATGCAGCCGGTGCAGTACCAGCCCGGCAAGGACCAGCTCATGCGCAACACGCCGCGCGAGCGTCAGGATCTCGAGGAGCTGAAGCTCAAGGCCAAGCCCAGCCGCCACGCGCTCACGGCCTGAGAAGTCGGCTTCGGCTCTCTCGGCGGCGGAACATCACGCGCCGGGGAGGGTTCCCTAATTGGAGAGCTCGCACGTCGCGCGGGCCGCACAAGGGGAAATCCGATGCTTCGCTCGCTGCCGGGCCTGGCGCTCGCCGCCACGCTGTCTTCGCTCGCTTTCGCCGCCTCGGCGCAGGCGCCGTCGTCGACAACCACGCCGCCGGACAAGCCCGCGGAAGCGCAGGCGAGCGGCGGGTTGGGGCCCAAGACCACCGATCCGGCGCAGATCGACAAGGGCCAGAACATGATCCTGCCCTCGGCGGGCCGCTCGGAGGAGTCGGCCGCGCCGACGATGGTGTTCGACTGCAAGGCCAAGCCGCAGGACTGCACGACGCCCGCCCACCCGTCCGACAAGACGAGCGCGCCGGCACCCTCCGCGCCACCTGCGGTTCCGAAGCCCTGAGCCCGCCCTAGCGCCGGCGCCGGCGTGTCGATAATTGCGTTTCTGCAATGACGACATTGTCGCATCGGCCGTTTCATTGCTTCGAAAGCGCGCTATCTCTGTCTGCAACAGCCGCGCCTCCCGGCCGGCGTCCAGATTGAGGGCCACGATCATGAAGCTCACAGGCATCCATCACGTCACGGCAATTTCCGCCGATGCGCCGGGCAACCGCCGCTTCTATGCCGATACGCTCGGTATGCGGCTCGTCAAGAAGACGGTGAACCAGGACGACACCTCGGCCTATCACCTCTTCTACGCTGATGGTGCCGGTTCGCCGGGCAGTGATCTGACCTTCTTCGACTGGCCGGCGGCTCCGGCTCGCCGTGGCACGCATTCGATCAGCCGCACCTCGCTGCGCGTTGCCGACGAGGCCTCGCTGGAGTGGTGGCGCGCTCGTCTGGCGGAGGCGGGCGTCAGCGCCTCACCGATCCGCCAGATCAATGGCCGCGCGGCCGTCGATTTCGAGGATCCGGAGGGCCAGCGCCTGACCCTGATCGCGGATGGCGGAGAGATCCCCTTCGTGGTCTGGGAGAAGAGCCCCGTCCCGGCCGAGCATCAGATCCGGGGCCTCGGTCCGGTGACGATCTCGGTGCCGAAGCTCGATCGCACGGAGGTCGTTCTGACCCAGCTTCTCGGCCTGGAGCGGGTCGGCAGCTATCGCGATGCGGGTCACGCCACGGGCGAGATCCACGTCTTCAAGATCGGCGAGGGCGGTCCCGCTGCCGAGCTTCATGTCGCGGTCGAGCCCGACCTGCCGCAGGCGCGCGAAGGTGCCGGCGGCGTGCATCACCTCGCGCTGCGCACGCCGACCTTCGCCGATTACGACGCCTGGGCTCAGCGCCTGCGCGCCGCCGGTTACCCCAATAGCGGGCCGGTCGATCGCTTCTATTTCCGCTCGCTCTATCTGCGCGAGCCGAACGGGATCCTGATCGAGATCGCGACCGACGAGCCCGGCTTCGCCACCGACGAGCCGGCCGAGACGATGGGCGAAGCCCTGTCGCTGCCGCCCTTCCTGGAGGGCAAGCGGGCCCAGATCGAAGCAGGCCTGAAGCCGCTCTAGGGCGACGGCCGACCGACCGTTCTGGCCGGTCAGCAGACATGAAGCGGCACGGCGGGTCGGGAAACCGACACCGCCGCGCCTTTTTATTGCCTTCGATACAGGCGATTCACCCAGCCTTAACCACGCTGGCTTCTACTCGAATCCGGCATGCTTGCCGGCCCCGTGTCTGCCGAGAGCGGGTGTGTGTTGCGTCGAGTTGAAAGTTAGCGAGATGTCGGGACAGGGCTACAGGCTGCGCCATGCGCGGCGCACCCGCTACCGGGTCGGCCACAACGTCTTTCTCCAGATCGCTGCCATCGTCGTCGCCTGCGGCGTCGGCTATGTCGCGCTCGAGCCTGGCCCCGATGCGCAGATCCCGGTCCGTGCCACGCCGCAACGCGACGTTGCGACGACCGGATCGCTGCCTTCGTCATCAACGGTTTATGGTGATTTCCTGAAGCCGGGTCTCACACTCGGCTCGGCGCCGGGTTCCTTCAGCGGCCATCATCCGCTGCAGGCTGGCCTGCAGCGCCTCGACATGCCCGAGCGTGTCCTGCAGGCCCTGGCTTCGGCGACGCCCGTGCCGGCTCGGGAGCCTCAGCCCGCTCTCGCCGCTGTCCAGCCCGCGCAGCCGATCGTCGTGGCGCCTGTCGCGGTTCCCCCAGTCGAGCCGCCCGCGACCGCGCCGCAGGCCACCTCGATCATCGCCAAGGACGTGCCGCTGCCGATGCGGCGGCCGAACGATCTGAAGCTGCCCGGGTCGGCGGAGTCGCCGGCGATCGCGCTGCGCCAGCCGACGCGCCGCTCGAAGGTCGCCGCTGCGCCGGTTGCGCCGGCGGAGGACAATCGCTCCTTCTTCCAAAAGCTCTTCGGCGCGCCGCAGCAGCCCAATGGCCCGGCCATGGCCTATGCGGCGCCCGAGGACGATGTCGTCGATCGGTCTCGCGGCCGGCGCCTCAGCCCGTCCTTCGGTCCGGCCGTCAGCACGGCCGCGGGAACCGCGATCTACGACATCAGCGCCAAGGTCGTGCACATGCCCAACGGCGAGAAGCTGGAGGCTCATTCCGGCCTCGGCGACAAGATGGACGACCCGCGCTACGTCCATGTCCGCATGCATGGCGCGACACCGCCCCACACCTACACGCTGACCGAGCGCGAGGCGCTGTTCCACGGCCATCGTGCCCTGCGGATGCATCCGGTCGGCGGCAGCGGCGCGATCTATGGCCGCGCCGGCCTGCTGACACACCCTTATCTGCTCGGCCCCAACGGCGACTCGAACGGTTGCGTTTCCTTCAAGGATTACAACCGCTTCCTGCAGGCCTATCTGCGGGGAGAGGTGAAACGCCTGGTCGTCGTGGCCAGCCTGAACTGAGGTCGTCGCTCGGAAGGCCGGCCCCGCTCGATCGCGCTATTGCGGCTTGGCCATTTCGAGGCAGGTCAGAACCTGCACATAGCTCGGCGCACCGACGAGGCCGGCGGATTCGACACAGCGATTGCGGGCGCCGGCTGGATAGCTCTCCCAGCGGCCGGCCAATGTGGTCTGCGCCTTGCTTTCGTCCTCCCGGCAGGCTTGCTGCGGCCGGGGAATGCCGCTGTTCTGGGCCGTCAGCCCGGCGCAGGACTTTTCGATGTCGAAGCGGGGCGGGCCCTCTGCGACGAAGGTCAGGAGCCCGGCATGCAGTGCAATCGAGATCAGGCCTGCGTTCACCATGGCGTCGTCTCCCCCTGCATCGTCGGCCCTAAGGACCCGGCGCAAGCCGCGATGCAGCCGGCCGCGCGCCGTAGCGGCCTACGATAGCAGGTTCAGCCGGTCTTCGCCTGCTTCTCCTTGGCGGCGGCTTTCGGCGCCGCCTTGGGCTTGGCAGCAGCTGCCTTCGCCGCCGGCTTCTTGGTCGCGGGCTTCTTCGCAGGCGTGCTTGCCTTCGTCTTGCCAGCCGATTTCGAGGGGCCCTTCGTGCCGCTGGCCTCGGCCTTGGCGTTGACCAGTTCGACCGCCTGCTCGAGCGTGATCGCTTCCTGCGTCATCGTCTTCGGCAAGGTGGCATTGACCTTGCCCCAGTTGACGTAAGGGCCGTACTTGCCGGCACGGACCACGAGCTTGCCGCCGCCGGGGTGCTCGCCGAGCTCACGGCCCGGCGCCGCCGCGCCGCGGCTGAAGCGCCCGCCACCACCGCTTTCCTTGGCGACGATCAGGTCGATGGCGCGGTTGGCGCCGATCTGCAGGATGTCGTCGTCCTTGTCGATATTGGCGTAGGTCTTGCCGTGCTGGACGTAAGGCCCGTAGCGACCGATGCCGGCGAGGATCGGCTCGCCGCTTTCGGGGTGCTTGGCGACCTCCTTGGGCAGTGACAGCAGGGCGAGCGCCTTGTCGAGGTCGACGCTGGCCGCGCTCATGCCCTTGGGCAGGCTGGAGCGCTTGGGCTTCTCGCCCTCGCCGAGCTGGATATAGGGGCCGAAGCGGCCGTCGCGGATCGTGACCTCCTGCTCGGACACGGGATCCTTGCCGAGAATGCGGACGCCAGGCGCACCTTGGCCCCCCTCGGCCGTCGCCTCGCCCTCATTGGCCTGGACGGTGAGGGGACGCGTGTAGCGGCATTCGGGATAGTTCGAGCAGCCAACGAAGGCGCCGAACTTGCCGAGCTTCAGCGAGAGCGTGCCAGTGCCGCAAACCTGGCAGGCGCGCGGGTCGCTGCCATCCTCGCGCGGCGGGAACACATGGGCGCCGAGCACGCCGTTCAGCGCCTCCAGCACCTCGGTGACGCGCAGCTCCTTGGTCTCGCCGATCGAGGCCGTGAACTCCTCCCAGAACTCGCGCAGCAGCACCTTCCAGTCGATCTCGGCGTTCGAGACCCGGTCGAGCTGCTCCTCGAGATTGGCGGTGAAGTCGAACTCGACATAGCGCTTAAAGAAGCTCTCGAGGAACGCCGTCACCAGCATGCCCTTGTCCTCGGGCACGAGGCGCTTCTTCTCGACGCGGACATATTCGCGGTCGCGCAGGGTCGAGAGCGTCGCGGCATAGGTCGAGGGTCGGCCGATGCCGAGCTCTTCCATGCGCTTGACGAGGCTGGCCTCCGAATAGCGCGGTGGCGGCTCGGTGAAGTGCTGCTCGGCGGCGATGGCGCGCTTCTCCAGCGGGTCGCCGTCCTTCATCGCCGGCAGCTTCTTCGAATCCTCGTCCTCCTCGTCGTCGCGGCTCTCCTGGTAGAGCGTCAGGAAGCCGTCGAAGAGGACGACCTGCCCGGTGGCGCGCAGCTCGAGATTGCGGGCGCCGACCTTGGCCGCGATGTCGACCGTGGTGCGCTCCAGCGAGGCGGACTCCATCTGGCTGGCGATAGTGCGCTTCCAGATCAGTTCGTAGAGGCGTGCCTGCTCGGGCTCGAGGTGGCGCGCGACCATCGCCGGCAGCCGGCCGAGATCAGTCGGCCGGATCGCCTCGTGGGCTTCCTGCGCGTTCTTGGCCTTGACGGTGTATTTGCGGGGAACGCCGGGGACGTAGTTCTCGCCGAATTCCTTGCCGATGACGCGCCGGGCGGCGGCGATCGCCGAGCCGTCCATGTCGACGCCGTCGGTACGCATATAGGTGATGAGACCGACCGTCTCGCCGCCGATGTCGACGCCCTCATAAAGCCGCTGCGCGAGCTGCATGGTCCGGGCGGGCGCGAGGCCGAGCTTGCGCGAGGCCTCCTGCTGCAGCGTCGAGGTCTGGAAGGGCGGCTGCGGATGGCGCTTGACCGGCTTGGCCTCGACGCTGGCGACGCTGAAGGCGGCGCTCTCAAGCGCTTCCTTGAAGGCCTTGGCCTCGTCGCCGGTGCCGATGTCGAGCCGGGTGATCTTTTTGCCGTCGGCGCCGACGAGGCGCGCGTCGAAGACGCCGCCGGCGGCCGTGGCCAGTGTTGCGACCAGCGACCAATATTCCCGCGCCCGGAAGGCCTCGATCTCGCGCTCGCGGTCGCAGACGATGCGCAGCGCCACGGACTGCACGCGGCCGGCCGATCGCGCGCCCGGCAGCTTGCGCCAGAGCACCGGCGAGAGCGTGAAGCCGACGAGATAGTCGAGCGCCCGGCGGGCGAGATAGGCATCGACCAGGGCCTGGTCGACCTGACGCGGGCTGGCGAGCGCCTTCTGCACCGCGTCCTTGGTGACGGCGTTGAAGGTGACCCGCTCGACCGGGATGCCCTTCAGCGCCCGCTTGGCGTTGAGCGCCTCCAGCACATGCCAGGAAATCGCCTCTCCCTCGCGGTCCGGGTCGGTTGCGAGGATCAGCTTGTCGGCGCCCTTGAGCGCCTTGACGATCTCGGAAACCTGCTTGGCGCCGCGCCCCTCGATCTCCCACTTCATGGCGAAGTCGTGCTCAGGATCGACTGATCCGTCCTTGGCCGGCAGATCGCGGATATGGCCGAACGACGCCACGACCTCGTAGTCGGAGCCGAGATATTTGTTGATCGTCTTGGCCTTGGCCGGCGACTCGACGACGAGGAGCTTCATGGTGCGGTGTCTCGATAACAGCCTCATCGGAGCGCGGAACCGGCTCCATTGGGAGCGATCTCGCGACCGGAAAAGGCCCGGCGTTTCGGAATTGCGCGCGAAAGTGGTTCAGGGCGCAGGCCGTGTCAAACCCCGATTGCGCTTTCGCCGCGCTTGGCGGCGTTTTGGCCACAATCCCTCGGGTCCGCCGTCAGATGGCGGGTCGGCGGCCCACGCACAAGGGCCGGGCGCTGAATGTGATGAAAGCCGGTGTCAGCCGAGTGCCTGGTAGAGCTTGGTCAGGAAGCCGTCATAGGACGCGCCCTCGATCCAGCGCAGCACCGCGACAAGATCGTTCGCGGGGTCGACCAGGATCACATTGGTCCCAGCCCCCAGCGCCCAGAACGCTTCGGCCGGCACGCCGGGCTTCGCCGAGGGGGCCCGGTTCAGCCACCAGAGATAGCCGTAATTGGCGAGCGTAGGCGAAGGCGTCACCATCTGCGCGACCCAGTTGGCGGAGAGCAGGCTGCGGCCATTCCAGTTGCCCTTGCGGGCCATCAGGAGCCCGAAGCGGGCATGGTCGCGCGCGCCGATGAAAAGCCCGCCACCCCAGTGGCCGCCGCCCGGCACGGACTGCATGCGTCTGCCGTCGATTTCGACGTAGGAATTCTCGTAGCCCTGCCATTCCCAGTCCTGGGACGCTCCGATCGGATCCATGATCCGCTCGCGCAGCACCTCGGGCAGCGGCCGGCGGAAGCGCTGCAGCAGGCAGTAGCCGAGCAGGTTCACGCGGACGTCGTTGTACTCGTAGAAGCTGCCGGGGGCGTGCATTTCCCGCCGCTGGCCCTTGCGGCTGTTGTCGGCGCCGGGGCCGATCTGGCGGTTGTGGTCGACCTGGTCGGACTTCTCGAAGATCTCGCCCTGCCATTCGCTCGACTGCTGGAGCAGGTGGCGCCAGGTGACCTTCGCATTATGGGCACTCTCGAAGAAGGGCCCGGCGACGCGCTTGCCGACCGGCTCGTCGAGATCGCGGATCAGCCCGTCATCGACCGCGAGCCCCGCCAGCACGGCCAGATAGCTCTTGGCGATCGAGAAGGTCATGTCGGTGCGGCTGGTGTCGCCCCATTCGGCGACGATGCGGCCGCCTTTCAGCACGAGGCCGGCGGGGCCGCCGCGCTCTCGCACCGGTCCGACGATCTCGCTCCACGGCCCGGTTTCGTTCCACTCGACGTTCCCGACATAGCGGCCATCCGGATAGTACAGGCTGCGCGGCCAAGGGCTTTCATGCGCCTGGGCGAATGCGACGGCGGCGTCGAGCCGGGTGGAATCGAAGCCGGCCTGTGCAGGCGCGATCGCATTCCAGAGGGAGCCATGGGCGGCCGGGACATAGGCGTCGGTGGACAATGCGGGGCTCCTCGCAGCGGTTGGTCGGCGGCGGGGCCGCTCGAGCAAGGCGTAGCCGCGTTTTGCGCAGACTGCCATCCATGCCCAAGCATGGTGACAACGGTCCCGGACCGCTTGCGCCTGCGCCGACTCGCGCCTAAACACCCCTCTTCAAATGACATCGCCAGCACCGCTCTATCCGCACCGGCATCTCCTCGGCATCGAGGGGCTCTCCCATTTGGACATCGAGGCGCTGCTGGACAGGGCGGATGCCTATGTCGCGCTGTCCCGCCAGGTCGAGAAGAAGACCGCGACGCTGCGCGGGCGCACCCAGATCAACCTGTTCTTCGAGCCCTCGACCCGTACGCAGGCTTCTTTCGAACTGGCCGGAAAGCGCCTCGGCGCCGACGTCATGAACATGTCGGTCGCCTCCTCTTCGGTGAAGAAGGGCGAGACGCTGATCGATACGGCAGCGACGCTGAACGCGATGCGCCCCGACATCATCGTCGTGCGCCATCACGCCGCCGGCGCCGTAAACCTGCTCGCCCGCAAGGTCGGCTGCTCGGTGGTCAATGCCGGCGACGGCGCCCATGAGCATCCGACACAGGCTCTGCTCGACGCGCTGACGATCCGTCGCAACAAGGGTCGCATCGCGGGTCTTACCGTCGCGATCTGCGGCGACATCCTGCATTCGCGCGTCGCCCGCTCGAACATCATCCTGCTCAACGCGCTCGGCGCGAAGGTCCGCCTGATCGCGCCCTCGACGCTGCTGCCGGCCGGCATCGAGCGCATGGGCGTCGAGATCTTCACCGACATGAACAAAGGGCTGGAGGGCGCCGACATCGTGATGATGCTGCGCCTGCAACTAGAGCGCATGCATGGCGCCTTCGTGCCGTCCTCGAAGGAATATTTCCGCTATTACGGGCTCGACCGCGACAAGCTCGGCCGCGCCCAGGCCGACGCGCTGGTGATGCATCCCGGCCCGATGAACCGCGGTGTCGAAATCTCCTCCGAGGTCGCAGACGGCGCCCAGTCGCTGATCCGCGAGCAGGTCGAGATGGGCGTCGCGGTGCGCATGGCGGTGCTCGACGCGCTGGCGCAGCACCTGCCCAACATCTGACGCGCGATGCTGAGGCTCGCGCTCGATTTCTTCGCAGCCAAGGCCCGCGCCACCCTGTGGCTGCTGGCTCTGGCCTACGCCACGCTGGCCGCGATGCTCCTGCATGGCGATCCGCGCTCGGGCTGGAATTGGGCTTTCGTAGTCGGCGGCGCCCTCGTCATGCTGCTGTTCGTCGGGCTCGTGCGCTTCTGGCTCGCATTCTTCAGGGGTCTGGGAGACCGCAATGGCTGACTCGCAGGACACCGTCATCGTCAGCGCCGAACTTGTCGATCCGGCGAGCGGGAGTCAGGGCAGGGGCGCGCTCCTGCTGCGGGACGGTCTCATCGCCGATGTCGCCTGGGGCGCTGCGCCGGAGGCGCCCGAAGGGGCGCGTCGCATCGACGCGAAAGGGCTCGTGGTCGCGCCCGGCCTCGTCGACCTGCGCGCCTTTCTGGGCGAGCCCGGCGCCGAATTCCGTGAGACTCTGGGCACCGGCTCGCAGGCTGCGGCTGCCGGCGGGGTGACGACAGTCGTCTGCAGGCCGGATACCGATCCGCCGATCGACGATCCCGCGATCATCGACTTCATCAAGCGCCGCGCCCGCGACAAGGCGATCGTCAACGTCCTGCCCTGCGCCGCCCTGACCAAGGGGCTGCAGGGCAAGGAGATCACCGAGTTCGGGCTTCTGCTTGAGGCGGGCGCGGTCGCCTTTGGCGATGGCGCCAAGGCGCTGCGCAATCCGCAGATCATGCGCCGGGCGCTGGTCTATGCCCGCGACTTCAATGCGCTGATCATGAATCATGTCGAGGATCCGGATCTGCGCGGTTCGGGCGTGATGAACGAGGGCGAATTTGCCAGCCGCCGCGGCCTGCCGGGCATTCCGCGCGAGGCCGAGACGGTGATGCTGGAGCGCGATATCCGCCTCGCAAGGGCGACCGGCGGCCGCTATCACGCCGCGATGATCTCCTGCACGGACTCCATCGAGCTGGTGCGCCGCGCCAAGGCCGATGGTGTACGCGTCACCTGCGGCGCCTCGATCAACAACCTGACCCTGAACGAGAACGACGTCGGCGACTACCGCACCTTCTGCAAGGTCTCGCCGCCGCTGCGCGACGAACAGGAGCGCCTCGCCCTGGTCGCTGCTCTGGCCGAAGGCGTCATCGACGTTGTCGTCTCCGACCACGACCCGCAGGACGTCGAGACCAAGCGCCAGCCTTTCGCCGAGGCGGCGGACGGAGCGCTCGGCATCGAAACGCTGCTCTCGGCTTCGCTGCGCATGGTCCAGGCCGGCCAGATCGGGCTGCCGGACCTGCTGGCGGCGCTCTCGATGCGCCCCGCCAACCTGCTTGGCCTCGGCTGCGGGCGGCTCGCGCCCGGCGCACCGGCCGACCTGATGCTGCTCGACATCGACGCGCCCTATGTCGTCGACAAGCGCAAGCTGAAGTCGCGCGCCAAGAATTCGCCCTTCGACGAGGCCAGGCTCGAAGGCATCGTGCAGGCCACTTTCGTCGGCGGTCGCATGGTCTATGAGGCCTCCGCGGCCTGAGCTGGCGCTCAGCGGGCCGTCGGGCGGTCTTCGACGCGCCGGTCCTCGGTGGCCGACGCATCGCTGATTCAGTCTGATCAGGCCTGTGGGCCCTGCGCCTTGCGCGACCGCCGCAGCTTGGCTGCAGGCTTCGGCGCGTGGATCGGTTGCATCGTCGCGAAGACGGGGTTGGGGGAGTGGTCCAGCGTCGCGCCCGTGCTGGCGTCGACGACGACACCGACGACGCCACCAATAATCACGTTCCCGGCCAGGCCGGCGGCGCCTCCGCCGCTGACCCCGGTCGTGACGGCGATCTGCTGGGAGCGGTGGCCTGGCAGTTCGAAGGTGGCGATGAACTCCTGCTTGCGGCTGATCGGAAAGGTGCAAGGTGTCGCCTGGCAGACGAGACCTGTCGACGTCATGACCTTGGCACCCGGCGGCTCCGAGTTGAAGGTCACATCCTCGTTCGTCCCGCGTGTCACCGTCCCGCACGCGCTCACGCTGATCGCGACGGCGATCGTCATCAGAATTCGCATTATTTTAAAAGCCCCTAGGTCAGTTCCCCGACAGGCTGGTTGCATGCAGCCGTAGTCGAGTCGAGCATTCGAAGAGTCCGTCAGGACGTTATCCAAAGGAGCGATGTTCACGCTGCATCGCGATCCGCCGGTGCATGGCTCGAAAAGGCCGTTTCTTCCCCAGCGTTTCGTGCTCTAACCTGCGGTGCTGCGAACCGGGGAAGGGATGGCATGCAGGAGACGTTGAACTGGGGCCTCTCCTGGCCTGCCTTTGCCGCTGCGCTCCTCGTCGGCTACCTGCTGGGCTCGATCCCGTTCGGCGTCATCCTGACGAAGCTCAGCGGGGGGCCGGATTTGCGCAGCATCGGCTCGGGCAATATTGGCGCCACCAATGTGCTGCGCACCGGCAACAAGAAGCTCGCAGCGTTGACCCTGCTCGGCGACATGCTGAAGGGCACGGTTGCGGTGCTGATCGGTTTTCATGCGCTGGGCGGCCCGCAAGCCGCGCTCGTCGCCGGGCTCGGCGCCTTTCTCGGCCACCTCTTTCCGGTCTGGGTCGGCTTCAAGGGTGGCAAGGGCGTCGCCACGTATCTTGGCATCCTGATCGGGCTGGCCTGGCCGGTCGCGCTAGCCTTCGCAGCGATCTGGCTGTCCGTCGCGAAGCTCTCGAAATACTCCTCGCTCTCGGCGCTGACGGCGAGCGTGGCGACGCCGCTGATCCTCTGGTTCGCGGCCGGCCAGCGCCAGGCGGCCCTGCTCATGGCCGCGCTGACGGTGTTGCTCTGGTTCATGCACCGCAGCAACATCGCCCGGCTGCTCTCCGGCAGCGAGGGCAAGATCGGCCAGAAGGGCTGAAGCGCATGGCTGGCATCGTCCTCAGCGATCGCCAGCGCCTCGATTGGCTTCGCCTGATCCGCAGCGAGAGCATCGGACCGCGCACCTTCCGCTCGCTGATGAACCGCTATGGCGGTGCGGCCGCAGCCCTCGAGGCCTTGCCCGGCCTCGCCAGGCAGGCCGGTCGCAACATCCGCATCGCCACGATGGCCGAGGCCGAACGCGAGGCCGAGGCGCTCCACCGGCTCGGCGGCCGCCTGATCGCGCTGGGCGAGGCCCAGTATCCGCGCGCCCTCCAGGCCATCGACACCGCCCCGCCGCTGCTCGCGGTCCTCGGCCGGTCGGACGTGCTTCTGAGGCCCTGCGTAGCGCTGGTCGGCTCCCGCAACGCATCCGCCGCCGGCATGAAGTTCACCGCGCGCCTGGCGCGCGACCTCGGTGAGGCCGGCTTCGTCGTGGTTTCCGGCCTGGCACGCGGCATCGACACCGCGGCTCATGAGGCCAGCCTGCAGGCTGGCACCGTCGCGGTCCTCGCCGGAGGTCTCGACGAGGTCTATCCGCCGCAGAACATCCCGCTCCTGCAACGTCTGCTGGAGGAGGGCGCCGCGATCAGCGAGATGCCGATCGGGCTGGCGCCGCGCGGGCGCGATTTCCCGCGGCGCAACCGCCTCGTCTCCGGGCTCTCGCTCGGGACGGTCGTGGTCGAGGCAGCCCGCAAGTCCGGCTCGCTGATCACGGCGCGCTTCGCCAATGAGCAGGGCAGGCTGGTTTTCGCCGTGCCGGGCTCCCCGCTTGATCCGCGCGCCGAAGGCGGCAATCACCTGATCCGAGAGGGCGCGATTCTCTGCGCCGAATCTGGCCATGTCATCGAGGCGCTGACGCCGCTCCTCGACAACGATCTCGGCCCTTTGCCGCTGCCGCCACTGCATGACGGCGCGGGCGAGGACGCAACGCAGGCCTTGTGGGACGAACTCGACCTGCCGGGCATCGGATCGGCTCCCTCGGCGTCCCTGCCTGAGCCCGAAGCTGTTGTCGTTGCGACGCCGGACGCCGCCGGCTTGGTGGACCTCAGGCGGCTCGTCCTGCAGCTCCTCGGCAGTACGCCGATCTCGGTGGACGATCTCGTGCGGGCGAGCGGGCGTTCGGCGCGGGAGATCAGTCACACCCTACTGGACCTCGAGCTCGACCAGCTGATCCGGCGTCACCCTGGCGGCTCCTTGACCCGCTCCGAGCCCTGAGATGCGAGTAGAAGGGCTGCTGCAATCTGCGGTCGCATTCGCCGGCTGGCATCGTTGCGATGAGCTCCGCGTGATTGCCGGTTGATGGGCTACTCCGTCCAGTTTGCGCCCTTGTCGGTCCCCGAGCGCTCAAGGCGCTCGCCGAGGATCGACGCTTCCAGCCGCGCCATTTCGAGAAAATAGGCGAGGCTGTCGAGATCCGCCGATTGGGCCATTGCGCGCAGGCCCGCAGCCAGACCTTCGATATAGCCAGCCACATCACGTTGTGTCGCGTCTGGCGGACGGGATTCGTGACGAAACGGATGACTTTCCCCACCCAGCGCCTCCGGCGCGATCGCGTCGCGTCGGAGTTTCGCAGCAACCGGCTGGGCCAGTTGCGAAACCGGTCGGCTGCGTGGTTTTGACGTCATCGCCGAGGGCCCCCGCGAGTCATGGCAAATCCGGATGGTCGAAGCGCGACTTCGCGCATCAAAAGGCGTGTTGAGTTCATGCAATCATAGCGTGTGTATCGTCATGATCTCAAGCGCAGGTGTTGGGTTCAGGTTAGGAAAAGCACCGCCAGCGGGAGCGTAGCGAGGGCGAGAAGAGTTTGGAGGGTGGTGATCTCCGCCATCAGCGGCGCGTCGCCGCCCAGATCGCGCGCCAGGAAATAGGCGGCCGTGGCCGTGGGCACGGAGGCCGCGATGACGGTCATTGTCAGAGCAGGACCAGTCAGGCCGAGATAGCGGGCGATCGTCCAGGCCAGCAGCGGCATCACGACGAGCTTGATGCCGATCGCGATCGCGTGAGGGAGCCGCGGCCGCGCCAGGCTGCGCAGGTCGAGCCCCGAACCGACGACCAGAAGGCCGACACCCAGTGCGGCACGACCCATGACGTCGAGATAGGTGATGATCGCAGCTGGCAGGAAGCCCTGTACCTGGTTCAGGGCTAGGCCGACGGCGGAGGACCAGATGAACGGATTGAAGACGATCGAGCGCACCGTGGCGCCTGCGCTCATCGGGCGTCCATTCGCAAAGCGCGCCAGCACGAGCACGCAGAGGATGTTGAGCAGCGGAATCATCGACGCCACCGCGATCGCCATCAATGTGGTGCCGTCGCGTCCTTGCAGCCCCGCCGCCAGCGCGAGCGCGATGAAGGTGTTCCACCGGACCGAACCCTGGAAGATCGAGGTGAAGGCCGGGCCTCCGATTCCGGCGCGCAGCAACAGCGGCCGCAGCGCCAGCAGCAGGCCCGCGACGGCGAGGATCGCCAGCACGAGGCTCATGCCCATGGCCAGAACCGGAAGCCGGCCGAGGTCGGCGACCGCGAGCGTATGGATCACCACGGACGGAAACAGGACCTGATAGGTCAGCCGCTCGACGCCGAGCCAGTGAGCCTGCGAGAGCGTGCCGCGAACTTTGAGGACCCAGCCTGTCGCAATGACGAGGAAGACGGCGATCAGGCTGGAGAGCATGGCATCTGCGTTGGGTCAGGGAGTGGGCGACATCGGAACGTGGGCTGCCCCGGGCGGGCGGCTCAACGGAACAAGAGGCACGGCCTTCTCGTTGATCTCATGAGGCAGTCATGATCAGCGCGGGAGGCCTTCGCGCCACTCCTTTCATGGCCGCCATCGCGGGGCAAGCGCTGCAGGTTCGGGGGGCATTGCGTCCGCCGCAATCCGGCCGCGATTGGTTCACGGAGCATTCAAGCGGCGGGAGCGAAGCTTCCCGTCAGGCCGGGAGACCCCGGCAAGAAGGAGAACTGACCATGATGTCTCTCAGGAAGACCGCGATCGTCGCGCTCGCTTCGGTGGGCGTCGTCTCGGCCGGCTTCGTCACGCCCGTCTTTGCCGCGCCGCGCTCATTCGATGCGGCCAAGCTCGACAAGGCGCCGGCCGAATACAGCTATTACCGCGGCTATCGCGGCTATCGGGGCGGCTACTATCGCGGCAATCGCGGCGCCGCCATTGCGGCTGGTGTCGGCCTCGGCATCCTTGGCGCGGCGGCGATCGCCTCGAGCCGCAGGGCCTACGCCGACCCGTACTATGACGGCTACTATGCGCCCGCGCCGGTCTATGCGCCTGCGCCGGTTTACCGTCGCTACTACGGGCCGGACTATTACTACTATCGCTGAGGCCTGACCGAGCCCATTGCGAGGAGCTGCGCGCCGCAGGGTGCGCAGCTCCTTCCGCATTGAGCACAGCGAAGCGGTCGATCCGGATTAGTCCTCCGGTGAGCGATCCGCCTCGAGGCGCATCAGGCGGTCGAGCGCGCCCTGGAGAATGTAGGCTGCAGCCATCTTGTCGACGACTTCGGCCCGCTTGGCGCGGGAAGCATCGGCGTCGAGCAGCGTCCGCGTTACGGCCAGGGTCGACATGCGCTCGTCCCAGAACACGATCGGCAGGCCCGTCAGGGGCCCAAGATTGCGCACGAAGGCGCGCGTCGACTGCACGCGCGGGCCTTCCGTGCCGTCCATGTTGAGTGGCAGGCCGATGACGAGCCCGGAGACGGCGTGTTTCTCGGCGATCTTGAGCAGGGCGGCCGCGTCCTGCCCGAACTTGACCCGTCGGATCGTCTCCAGCGGTGTCGCGATCTGGCGCTCGACGTCCGAGAGCGCGAGGCCGATCGTCTTGGTCCCAAGATCGAGGCCGAGCAACCGAGCATGGTTGGGCAGGTCGAGAAGGGCTTCGAGGGGCACGACATTGCTGGACATGCGCTTGGCGGTAGCATGCGCCGCTGCCCGAGGCGAGCGGCGCATGCCTGTCCGTAGTTAGCTCAGCCCTGCGGCTTGACGCCGGCAGCGGCCAGAGATTGCGCCCATTTGTCGACTTCGGCCGCGAACAGCTTCGCATGGGCGTCGCGGGTCCAGTCGGCCTCGGGGAAGGTGCTGGTTCCGAAGGCCTTGAACTTCTCGATCACGGCTCCGTCCTTCAGCGCCACGCGCAGCGCGCCGTTCAGCTTGTCGAGTACGGGGGCAGGGGTGCCCTTCGGCGCGTAGAGGCCGTGCCAGATCGTCATGTCGAGCTTGGAACCGGCCTCGGTCATGGTCGGCGTGCTCGGCAGCACGTCGAGCCGCTGCGCCGAGGTCACGGCATAGGCCCGGATGCTGTTGCCCTGGATCTGGGGAATCGCCGAGGTGGACTGGTCGCAGAGGATGTCGATCTGTCCGCCGACGAGATCATTCATCGCCGGCCCGGTGCCGCGATAGGCGACCTGGTTGAACTTTGCCCCGAGCTGCTGGGACATCAGGACGGCGCAGAGATGCGAATTGGAGCCGACGCCGGCATGCGCGATCGTGAGCTTCTCGGCGTTCTGCTTGATGTAGGGGAAGAAGGCCTTGGCGTCCGGCGTCGGCAGCGCAAGCTTGCTGGCGATCACCATCGGTCCGGTGTTGACCAGCCCGATCGGGGCGAAGGCCGTCTTCGTGTCGTAGCCGAGATTGGCATAGAGCGCCGGTGCCGCCGCGAGCGCGAGATGGTGGATCAGGATCGTATGCCCGTCCGGATCGGCGGCCGCGACGCGCTTGGCGCCGGCCGTTCCGCCCGCGCCGGCAACGTTCTCGACCACGACCGGCTGCCCCAGCGTCTTGCTCATGTTCTCGCCGAGCAGACGCGCGATCACGTCGCTCGGCCCACCCGCCGCGAAGGAAACGATCACCGTGATCGGCTTGGTGGGAAAGGCTTGTGCCGATGCCGGTGCGGTGAGCCCGGCTGTCAGAAGTCCGAATGCGGACAGGCTCGTCGTCAGCAGCCCGGCAAGGGCCGCCCTCTTGGTCATGCTCATGCGTATCCTCCGGTGGGTCGTGATGAACGGCCGCTCTGTGTCGGCTTTGGGAAAGTTCAGGGACCTAGAACGCGTCAGCGAAGATCGGACTGGTAGTGAGCCTCCTCCGTCAGACACAGGCTGAGACGACGCTCGACGGCCGAGCCGTCGAGCGAAAGCGCGATGCGGTCGATCTCGAGCGCAGGAGTGCCGGCCGCGACGCTGAGATGCGCGGCTTGTTCGGCGGTCAGCGCCACCGCCTTCAGCCGCTCGCGGGCGTTCGCGACGGTGATGCCGTAGCGCGTGGCAAACAGGCTGTAGAGGTTGTTCGGCACGGCTGAATCCTGCAGCCCCGGGAAGACCTGCTCGGGCAGGCTGACGGTCTCGAGGATCAGCGGCTTGCCGCCGAGCGAGCGAATGCGGCGGATCCGGATCACACGTTCGTCCGGCTGCAGGTTCAGCGCGGCGCTTTCGGCCGCATCGGCAGGTTCGCTGGCGATGTCGAGCACCCGGCTGTCCGGAAAGCGCGCGACGCCGTCATCCGAGACCAGCTTGAAGAACTGGAACAGGATACGCTGCTCGTCATGCTCGGCGACGAAGGTCCCGCGCCCCTGGCGACGCACCAGCAGGTTCTCGGCCGCTAGTTCGTCGAGCGCCTTGCGGACCGTGCCCTGGCTGACGCCGATCTCGTTGGCGAGCTGGCCTTCGCTCGGCAGGGCCATGCCGGGCGACCAGACGCCGTCGACGAGTCGGCGCACGAAGTGCTCCTTCACCTGCCTGTAGAGCGGGCGAAATCCCAGGATTTCGGCTCCGGCGGGCGATTCCGGCCGTGTCGCATTTTCGAGCTTGTGCTCAGTCATGTGTCTTATATAAGACTTGTCGCAAGGCCGGTCGAGTCCTGAATTCGGGCCAGTTCCGAGGCAGGCTCCCGCCCGACAAGAAACGTCGTGAGGAGACATCGATGAGCAAGCCCCACCTGCTGGTGCACGAGAAGAAGGATACGGTCGGCGTCGTCGTCGTCGAGGGCCTGAAGGCCGGCACCGACATGCTGTGCGTGGTCACGCACGACAATTCCGATTTCCGCCTGACGGCGAAGATGGACATCCCGATCGGCCACAAGGTCGCGCTCAAGGACATCAAGAAGGGCGAGACGATCTGGAAATACGGCCAGGACATCGGCGCGGCGCGATCCGATGTGAAGCAGGGCGAGCACCTGCACGTCCACAACGCCAAGACCAAGCGCTGGTGAGCGCAGCACTGCCAAATTCGGTCTGAATTCAAGCCAGAAAGCGGCTCCCGCCAAGGTCGAGCCAGCCGAGCACAAGAGGAAACGCCATGTCCATCGTCGCCAATTTCGATCTCGTGAAGGGCAAGCTTGCTCGCATCAAGGGGCGCAAGATCGAGGCACCCGAATTCAAGGCCCCGTTCGTCAAGCGCCCGACCGGCCGCAGTCTCGATTCCTTCCTCGGTTGGCGCCGCGAGAACGGTCGGGTCGGCGTGCGCAACCACGTCCTGCTGCTGCCGCTCGATGATCTCTCGAACGCCGCCTGCGAGGCCGTCGCCAACAACATCAAGGGCACGCTCGCGATCCCGCATGCCTATGGCCGCCTCCAGTTCGGCGAGGATCTGGAGGTGCATTTCCGCACCCTGATCGGCACCGGCTCGAACCCGAACGTCGCCGCCGTCATCGTCATCGGCATCGAGGATGGCTGGACCAAGCGCGTCGTCGACGGCATCGCCAAGACCGGCAAGCCGGTCGTCGGCTTCGGCATCGAGGGGCATGGCGACATCGCGACCATCGCCAAGGCCTCCTATGTCGCCAAGGAGTTTGTCCAGTGGGCGACCGAGCTTCAGCGTGTGAAATGCGGCATCGAGGAGCTCTGGGTCTCCACGAAATGCGGTGAGTCCGACACCACCACCGGCCTGTCGTCCTGCCCGACCGTCGGCAACATGTATGACAAGTGGATCCCGCGCGGCGTCTACGGCGTCTTCGGCGAGACCTCCGAGATCACGGGTGCCGAGCATCTCTGCAAGGCGCGCGCGGCGACGCCGGAGGTCGGCGAGCGCTGGTACAAGATGTGGAAGGCCTATCAGGACGATGTCATCGAGGCCCACAAGACCGACGACCTCTCGGATTCGCAGCCGACCAAGGGCAACATCGCCGGCGGCCTGACCACGATCGAGGAAAAGGCGCTCGGCAATCTCGAGAAGATCGGCCGCGAGTGCAAGTTCATCGACATCCTGGAGCCGGCCGAGGCGCCGTCGAAGGGGCCGGGCCTGTACTACATGGACACGTCCTCGGCCGCGGCTGAATGCGTCACCCTGATGGCGGCCGGCGGCTACGTCGTCCACACCTTCCCGACCGGCCAGGGCAACGTCATCGGCAACCCGATCGTTCCGGTGATCAAGATCACCGGCAACCCGAAGACGATGCGCACCATGCCTGAGCATATCGACGTCGACGTCTCCGGCATCCTGCGCCGCGACATGACGATCCCGCAGGCCGGCGACGCGCTGATCGAGAACATCGTGCGTACCGCGAATGGCCGACTCACGGCAGCCGAGGCTCTGGGCCATCGCGAGTTCTCGATGACCAAGCTATACCGCTCGGCCTGAGCCGGGCGCGGCCAGCGAAAGCGCACCGGCAGCGGAAGGATGTGACACGGCATGGCCGCACGCGTGATCTTGCGGGTTCCGGATCGGCAGCTGCTCGGCGCCTATGAGGCGGCGCTGCGCGGCGGCTGGTCGCCGAACACCACGCGTGACGTCGCACCCGAGCAGCTTGCCGCGATCGCGAGGGATCCGGATGCGTTCATCGCCGGCCTGCTTGGCCGTGGCGGACGCATCCGCCTCAATGACGGCAGCGAGGTCGACAAGATCCCGGACCGGACGCGCTGGATCTTCGCGCCGGACCGGCCTGGCGGGCCCTTCGTCGGATCGATCAATCTGCGCTGGCTCGAGGAGCCGGAGGGCAGGCCGATCGAGGTACTGCCGCCGCATGTGCTCGGCCATGTCGGCTACAGCATCCTGCCGGCCTTCGCCGGAAACGGCTATGCCACGGCCGCGCTCGCCGCGATGATCGGCGAGGCGCGCGCCATCGGCCTTCCGCGAATCGTCGTCACCTGCGATGCCGGAAACCACGCCTCTCGCCGCGTGATCGAGCGAAATGGCGGACAGCTTCGCGAGACCTTCACCGCGCCGATCTACAGCCCCGGACCGCGCTTGCGCTTCAGCATCGAAACGACGCCATGACCGACATCGCCGCATCCCGCAAGGCGGGCGCGCTCAGCCCCCTGCTGCCCGGCCTCCTGCTCTCCGGCGCGGTCGCGCTCGCGGCCTATGTCGCGGAGCCCCTGCTGAAATCTGCCGCCGGAGGCCGCTTCGGCATTCCCGCCGTGGTGATCGCGCTGATCATCGGCATGCTGCTGCACCCTTTCGCCAACGCGCCGCGCTTCCAGCCGGGCATGGTCTTCTGCGTCAAGAAGATGCTGCGCTGGGCGATCGCGCTGCTCGGCCTGCGCGTCGCGCTCGGCGACATCCTGGCCCTCGGCCTCACCACCGCGCTGCTCGTCATCGTTGCGATGGCGGCGACGATCCTCTCCGGCTTCCTGCTCGCGCGCTGGTTGGGCCGGGAGACCGGCATGGGTGCTTTGGGTGGCGTCGCGACCGCCGTCTGCGGCGCCTCCGCCGCGCTCGCGACCGCGACCGTGGTGCCCGACTATAAGAACAAGGCCGCCGACGTCGCCTTCACCGTGATCGCCATGAACGCGCTCTCGACGCTGGCAATGCTGGCCTATCCGCTGATCTGCGCCTGGCTCGGCTTCTCGCCCTCGCAGACCGGAATCATGCTCGGCGCCACCATCCATGACGTGGCGCAGGTCGTCGGCGCCGGCCAGTCGGTCTCGGTCGAGGCCGCCAACGCCGCGATCATCGTCAAGCTCTTCCGCGTCTTCCTGCTGCTGCCGGCCGTGCTGATCGTCGGCTGGTGGCTGGTGCATGACGACGCGAAGCGCGCCGGCCATGTCACCGACAAGGCCAAGGTGCCGGTGCCGGTCTTCGCCATCATGTTCCTCGTGCTCTGCCTGGTGAACAGCGTGCTGGCGACGCAGCCGGCGCTGGCCGGACTCTATGGTCCGATCCGCAACCTGCTGCTGGCGGTCTCGGGGTGGGGGCTGCTCATCGCCATCGCGGCACTGGGCCTGGGCACCTCGCTCGGTGCCATGGCCCGGCTCGGCTGGCGTCACATGGTGCTGGTCACCGGCACGAGCCTCGTCATCCTCGTCATCGTGACCGGCAGCCTGATCGCATTGGGCTGATCATCAAAAGCTGAAAAGGCGCATCCATGACCGACATCGTCATCACCGAGTTCATGGACGACGCGGCCGTCGCCGCGCTGAGCGCCCGCTACAAGGTCCATCATGACCCGGAGCTCTTCGGCAAGCCGGAGGAGCTGGCAAAGCTGGTGGCGGACATCCCGGCCCTGATCGTGCGCAACCAGACGCAGGTGAGGGGGGATGTGCTCGCTGCCGCGAAGAAGCTGAAGGTCGTCGGCCGCCTCGGCGTCGGCCTCGACAACATCGACATGGATGTCTGCTCGGAGCGAGGCATCAAGGTCTTTCCGGCGACGGGCGCCAACAGCCTCTCCGTGGTCGAATATGTCATCGGCAGCGCCATGATGCTGCTGCGTGGCGCCTATTTCGCCAATGCCGCGATGGTGGCGGGCGAGTTCCCGAAGACGAAGCTGATCGGCCGCGAGATCGCCGGCAAGCGCCTCGGCCTCGTCGGCTTCGGCGCCATCGCCCGGGACGCCGCTGCCCATGGCCGCCTGCTCGGCATGACCACGGTCGCCTATGACCCTTACGTGCCCGCGGACGACAAGGCCTGGGCCGCGACCGAGCGTCTCGATCTCGACGCTGTGCTCTCGACCTCCGACGTCATCAGCATCCACCTGCCGCTGACCCCCGAGACCAAGGGCCTGATCGGCAAGGACGCCTTCGCCCGGATGAAGCCTGACGCGATCCTGATCAACGCGGCGCGGGGCGGGATCATGGACGAGGCGGCGCTGGTCGCGGCCCTCAAGGGCGGCACGCTCGGCGGCGCGGCGGTCGACGTCTTCGCCGAGGAGCCCTTGCGTGTCGCCGGCAAGCTCTTCGCCGATGTGCCGAACCTCATCCTGACGCCGCATATCGCCGGCAACACGGTCGAGTCGAACGGCCGCGTCTCCGGGCTGGTGGCCGAGCGCGTCATGGCAGCGCTGGAGGGAAGGGCGTGACCCGGCTCTCCTTCGCGCAGGCCGAGGCCCGGCTGACTGAGATCTTTTCGGAGGCAGGTGCTTCGCCGGCCAATGCGGCCTCCGTCGCGTGGGCGCTCGTCATGGCCGAGGCCGACGGCCTCAAGGGCCACGGCCTGTCGCGGGTGCCGACCTATCTCGCCATGCTCAAGGCCGGCAAGATCGACGGGCAGGTCGTGCCCAAGGCGACGCGGCCGAAGCCCGGCGTGCTGGCGATCGATGCCGGCCACGGTTTCGCCTATCCGGCAATCGACCTCGCCGTGGCCGAGCTGCCCGAGCTTGCCCGCCAACAAGGCGTCGTCGCTGCTCCGATCCGCCGCTCCAGCCATTGCGGCGCGGCCGGCCTCCATGTCGAGCGCCTGGCTGAACAGGGCCTCGTCGCCATGCTCTTCGCCAATACGCCCGGCGCGATCGCGCCCTGGGGCGGCTCGAAGCCGGTCTTCGGCACCAACCCGATCGCCTTCGCCGCCCCACTGGCCGGTCGCGAGCCGGTCGTCATCGACATGGCCCTTTCCAAGGTCGCGCGCGGCCCGATCGTCGCCGCGAAGCAGAAGGGCGAGGCGATCCCCGAGGGCTGGGCGCTCGACGTGCACGGCAAGCCGACGACGGACGCAGCCGCGGCCCTCGCCGGCACGATGGTCCCGCTCGGCGACGCCAAGGGCGCCACGCTCGCGATGATGGTCGAGATCCTGGCAGCGGCTCTGGTCGGCGCGCATTTCGGCTTCCAGGCGTCCTCCTTCATCGACGCCGTCGGTGGTCCGCCCGACACCGGCCAGCTCATCCTCGTAATCGATCCACACGCGATGGGCGGCAACTGGTTCGACGAGCGCATGCGCGCGCTCACCCACGCCATCGAGGAGCAGGAGGGCACCCGCCTGCCGGGCATGAGACGCTTGAATCTGCGTGCCAAGGCGAAGGCGGAAGGCATTGATATGCCAGCGGAATTGCTGGCGGGCTGATTTCCTGGCGAAGCACGCCGTCATCTCGGGTCTTCACTACGCTCCGCCCGAGAAGACGGCGACGAAGCGCTTCCCTTCACACGAAGTCGAACGCATCGACATCGACCAGCCCCTTGTCGGTGATCTTGAGATGCGGGATCACCGGCAGGGTCAGGAAGGCCACTTGTAGGAAGGGCTCGGCCAGCACGACGCCAAGTGCCTTCGCGGCCGCCCGCAGCGCCTCCAGATCGTGCCGCACCGTTTCGAAGGGCTGGTCGCTCATCAGTCCGGCGACCGGCAGTGCCAGCTCCGCCGTCACCTTGCCCTCGTTGGCAACTGCAAAGCCGCCGCCGATCTCGACAAGCCGGTTGGCTGCCGCCGCCATCGAGGCCTCGTCGACACCGACGACGCAGAGATTGTGGCTGTCATGGCCGACGGAGGAGGCGATCGCGCCCCGCTTCATGCCGAAGCCATGGACGAAGCCGGTCGCGATGCCGCCGGAGCGGCCGTGCCGCTCGATCACCGTGACCTTGACGGCGTCCTGGTCCAGATCGGGCAGGGCCTCGGCATCGCGTGAGGGCAGCGTCATGCTCAGCCGCTCCGTGATAATCCGCCCGGGCACCACGCCGATGACCGGCGTTTCGCCCTCCCGCGCCGTTGCCTTGAAGTCATCGGGCGTCAATGCCCGGCTCTTCACGCTGCCGAGCCCGACAGGCTTGACCGGCGTCTGGCCGGCGAACAGCGCGGGCTCGACGAGCCTTCCGGCCGCGAAGACCTGCCTGACCGAGCAGGCGGCGAGGTCGGCGACGAGTACGATATCGGCGCGCCTGCCCGGCCCGATGAAGCCGCGGTCGAACAAGCCGAAGTTCCGCGCCGCCGAAAGCGAGGCGATGCGATAGGTCGCAAGCACATCCGCGCCATGGGCTATTGCCGTGCGGATCATGTAGTCGAGGTGGCCTTCTTCGGCGATATCCAGCGGATTCCGGTCGTCGGTGCAGAAGGCAAGGAAGGGCGAGGCATCGCGCGAGATCAGCGGAATCAGCGCATGCAGGTCCTTCGAGACCGAACCCTCGCGGATCAGGATCGCCATGCCCTTGGCCAGCTTCTCGCGGGCTTCGTCGGCCGTCGTCGTCTCGTGGTCCGTCCTGATGCCGGCGGCGAGATAGGCGTTGAGATCCGTGCCGCGGACGAGCGGCGCGTGGCCGTCGATATGCCGGTGCGAGAACGCTTCCAGCTTGGCGAGGCAGCCGGCATCGCGATGGATTACGCCGGGGAAGTTCATGAATTCGGCCAGCCCGATCACCTTGGGATGGTCCATCATCGGCGTGAGGTCGGCGGCATCAAGGCGGGCGCCTGCCGTTTCCAGATGCGTCGCCGGCACGCAGCTCGACAGGTTGACGCGCAGATCCATCCGCATCGCCTCGGCGCATTCGAGAAAATAGCGGATGCCCTCGGCGCCCAGCACATTGGCGATCTCATGCGGGTCGCAGATCGCAGTCGTGACGCCATGGGGCAGGACGCAGCGCTCGAATTCAAGCGGCGTCACGAGCGAGGATTCGACGTGGAGATGGGTGTCGATGAAGCCGGGCACCGCGATCAGCCCGCTGGCGTCGAATTCGGCCCGCCCCTGATATTGGCCATGGGTGCCGACGATGGTGTCGCCGCAGATCGCGATATCGGTGGCGACCAGGGCACCCGTGACGAGATCGAGCAGCTTCGCGCCCTTGATGACCAGATCGGCCGGCTCGTCGCCACGTCCCTGGGCGATCCGGCGGGCGAGAGTAGCGGCTGTGGTCATGGGGGCGGTCCGTCGAGTTGCGTTTCCGCCAACCTGCATCCGCGTGATGGTATTGTCGACTTGGTCGGTGGGACGGATCGGCCTAGACAGAGACCGCGATTTCGAGAGCCTGGAGCCTTCGCATGAAACTCACCTGGTACGGCCATTCGGCCTTCCGCGCCGAGATCGACGGCGCCGTCATCCTGATCGACCCCTTCTTTTCGGGGAATCCGGCCTTCGAGGGCGACGTCGCAACGATTTCACAGAGCGTGAGCCATATCGTCGTCACGCATGGCCATGGCGACCATGTCGGCGACACGCTCGCGATCGCTGAAGCGACCGGAGCGACGGTGATCACCAATTACGATCTCGCCATGCACCTGGCCTCGAACGGGTTGAAGAACTTCCAGCCGATGAACACTGGCGGCACCGTCGATCTCGGTCCGTTCAGCGTGACCCTGGTCCGCGCCGATCACTCGGCCGGCATGGGCGAGGGTGGCGTCAACGTGCCGGTCGGCAATGCCAATGGCGCGATCATCAAGGCGAAGGGCGAGAAGGCGCTCTGGCACATGGGCGACACCGACATCTTCTCGGACATGGCGCTGCTCAGCGAGATCCACGGCGTCGAGGCCTGCATCTGCCCGGTCGGCGACCGCTTCACCATGGGCGGCAAGGTCGCCGCGCTGGCGATGACCCGCTTCGTCAAGCCGAAGGTCGCGATTCCCTGCCACTACGGCACGTTTCCGATCATCGACCAGAACGCCGACGCCTTTGTCGCCGGGCTGAAGGGCAGCGGCATCGAGGCGGTCGTGCCGAAGAAGGGTGAGGCTTTCACGGTCTGAGATCGACGGCGGCGCGGCTTCGCCGCTTGTCCTGGATGCACCACGGGGCAAGTAGGCGCTTACTTACTTTGCCGCGTCTGCTATAGCGCGGCGAACCGTTTCCGGCGCCGTCGTGCGCCACTGTCTCAGGAGTCCGCCATGTCGGTCGATCTCGCCACCGTCAAACGCGTCGCGCATCTGGCGCGCATCGCCGTGCCGGAGGCCGATCTGCCCAAGTTGCAAGGCGAGCTCAACGCCATCCTCGGCTTCGTCGAGCAGCTGAACGAGGTCGATGTCTCCGGCGTCGAGCCGCTGACCTCAGTTACGCCGATGGCGATGAAGCAGCGAGAGGACGTCGTGAACGACGGCGAGATCGCCGACGCGATCGTCGCCAACGCCCCGGCTTCCGAGGACAATTATTTCATGGTGCCTAAAGTCATCGAATAGTGCGCGCCACCGCGCCCCTCCCGTCATTGCGAGCGAAGCGAAGCAATCCAGGAGGCGTTGAGCGCGACGGCCCCTGGATTGCTTCGTCGCTGCGCTCCTAGCAGCGACGTTCCGTCGACAGATTTCATTCGGATACCGCCCGTGACCGATCTTACCCGCCTGACCCTCACCGAAGCCCGCGATGGGCTGAAGGCCAAGACCTTCTCCGCGACGGAGCTGACCACGGCGCATATTGCCGCCGTCGAGAAGGCCCGCGCCCTCAACGCCTATGTGCTGGAAACTCCCGAGCATGCGCTGAAGCAGGCCGCCGCCTCCGATGCGAGGCTGGCCAAGGGCGAGGCCGGCCCGCTGGAAGGCCTGCCGCTCGGCATCAAGGATCTGTTCGCGACCGAAGGTGTCCGCACCACCGCCTGCTCGAACATCCTCGGGAATTTCGTACCGGCCTATGAATCGACCGTCACCGCCCAGCTCTGGCGGGATGGCGCCGTGATGCTTGGCAAGCTCAACAATGACGAGTTCGCCATGGGGTCGTCGAACGAGACTTCGGCCTTCGGCAACGTCGTCAATCCCTGGCGCCGCAAAGGCTCCAACGTGGGACTGGGCTCCAATGTCGGTGCGGGGCAGGCTGGTGCCGTCGAGGGCAACCATCTCGTGCCGGGCGGTTCGTCGGGCGGTTCGGCCTCGGCCGTCGCTGCCGATCTCTGCTTGGCTGCGACTGCGACCGATACCGGCGGCTCGATCCGCCAGCCCGCCGCCTTCACCGGTACGGTCGGCATCAAGCCCACCTATGGTCGCTGCTCGCGCTGGGGCACGGTGGCCTTCGCCTCGTCGCTCGACCAGGCGGGGCCGATCGCCAAGACGGTGCGGGACGCGGCGGTGATGCTGCGCTCGATGTCCGGCCATGATCCGAGGGATACGACCTCCGTCGACATGGCCGTGCCGGATTACGAGAAGGCCGTCGGTCGCTCGGTCAAGGGCATGAAGATCGGCATTCCGAAGGAGTACCGCCTCGATGGCCTCAACCCCGAGATCGACGCGCTCTGGCAGAAGGGTATCGACTGGCTGAAGGCTGCCGGCGCCGAGATCGTCGAGATCTCGCTGCCGCATACGAAATACGCTCTGCCTGCCTATTACATCGTCGCCCCGGCCGAGGCCTCGTCCAACCTCGCCCGCTATGACGGCGTCCGCTACGGCCTGCGCGAGCAGGGCAGGGACATCGTCGAGATGTACGAGAAGACCCGCGCAGCGGGCTTCGGCGCCGAGGTCAAGCGCCGCATCATGATCGGCACCTATGTGCTCTCGGCCGGCTACTACGACGCCTATTACGTCCGCGCCCAGAAGGTCCGCACCCTGATCAAGCGCGATTTCGACGAGGCCTATGCGGCTGGCATCGATGCAGTGCTGACCCCCGCGACGCCGTCCGCGGCGTTCGGCATAGGCGAGAAGGGCTCGGCCGATCCGGTCGAGATGTATCTCAACGACGTCTTCACGGTGACGGTGAACATGGCCGGCCTGCCTGGCATCGCGGTTCCCGCCGGGCTCGACGCGCAGGGCCTGCCGCTCGGCCTGCAGCTCATCGGCCGGCCCTTCGACGAGGAGACGCTGTTCTCGCTCGGTCAGGCGATCGAGGACGCCGCCGGGCGCTTCCCGGTCTCCGAGCGCTGGTGGGGCTGACCGGCGCTTCACGCCGTCGCTCTGACAAAGCAAAAGGGCCGCGCGAGCGGCCCTTTTCTTTTTGACCTAGGCCCGGGGCAGGGTGGCTGCGCGAAGCCGCCACCCGAGCGTCCGGTCAATGAGCCGCGGTCGGCTCCTGCGCGGCCTGCGCTGCCTTGCGCCGCTTCCCGCCAAGGTCGGCGAGCCAGCGCACCATCACGTAGAAGACCGGCGTGAAGATCAGTCCGAAGAAGGTGACGCCCACCATGCCGGAGAACACCGCGATCCCCATCGCCTGCCGCATCTCGGCACCGGCTCCGACCGAGATCGTCAGCGGGAGCACGCCGAGGATGAAGGCGAGCGAGGTCATCAGAATCGGGCGCAACCGGGTGCGGGCGGCGGCGATCGCGGCCTCGCGCCGGTTCATGCCTTCGTCCTCGGCCTGCTTGGCAAATTCAACGATCAGGATCGCATTCTTCGCCGCAAGGCCGACGAGCACGACGAGGCCGATATCGACCAGGATGTTGCGGTCGAGTCCCTGATAGTTCACGCCGATCATTGCCGCCAGGATACACATCGGCACGATCAGGATGACTGCCAGCGGCAGCATCCAGCTTTCGTAGAGCGCCGCCAGCAGCAGGAAGACGAAGACCACGGCGAGGCCAAAGGCGATGATCGCGGTATTCCCCGCAAGTTTCTCCTGCAGCGCGATCTCGGTCCATTCGAAGCCGAAGCCTGCCGGCAGCCGCTCGGCCGCGATCTTCTCGACCGCCGCGATGCCCTGTCCCGTCGAGAAGCCGCGCGCCATCGAGAGCTGCACCTCGGCTGCCGGGAAAAGGTTGTAGCGCGGCACGCGATAGGCGCCGGTCGTATTGGAGAACGACGCGACCGAGCCGATCGGCACCATCTCGCCATCGGCGTTGCGAGTCTTGAGATTGGCGACGTCGCGCAGGTCGAGGCGGAAGGGATTGTCGGCCTGTGCCGTCACCCGATAGGTCCGCCCGAGCAGGTTGAAGTCGTTGATATAGGCCGAGCCCATATAGACGGACAGCGTCTCGAAGACCCGCGTGATCGGCACGCCCAGCATTTCCGCCTTCGTGCGGTCGATATCGGCGAAGACCTGCGGCGTCTTGGTCGAGAACAGCGTGAAGGGCTGCTGGATGCCCGGTACCTGGGCCGCCGAACCCGCCACGACCCAGGTCGCGCCTTCGAGCGCGGCGAGGCCCCGCCCGGAGCGATCCTGGACATAGCCCTTCAGACCGCCGCCAGTGCCGATGCCGGGCACCGCCGGCGGCTCGATCACCAGAGCGAAAGCCTCGCTGATCGAGAACATCTGCCGGCGCAGGTCGCCGAGGATGCCCTGCGTCGTCAGCCCCTCCTTCTGGCGCTCGGCGAAGGGCTTCAGGCTGACGAAGACGACGCCCGTGTTCGGGGCGATGGTGAAGGTCGCGCCGTCGAGGCCCGCGAAGGCGATGGCATGCGCGACGCCCGGGCGCGACAGCAGGAGGTCGGAGGCCTTGCGGATCACCTCGTCGGTGCGCGGCAGCGACGCGCCCGGCGGAAGCTGGAAGGCGGCGATGAAATAGCCGCGGTCGAGCTGCGGCACGAGGCCTGTCGGTGTCGCGGTCAGCCGGTGCGCGGTCAGCGCGATCAGCCCAGCATAGGCGACGAGCAGGATCACCGCGAAGCGGATCAGCCGCGACGTCACGGCGCCGTAGCTGCGCGAGAGCCAGTCGAAGGCTTTGTTGAAGTAGTGGAAGAAGCCGCGGACCGGCGCGCCCAGCGCGTAGAGAAAGCCCTTCTTCTTGCCTTCGTCATGGCCATGCGGCTTGAGCAGCAGGGCCGCCAGAGCCGGTGACAAGGTCAGCGAGACGAAGCAGGAGATCGCCGTCGAGGCCGCGATGGTGACAGCGAATTGCTGGTAGAACGTGCCCTGCAGGCCGCTGATGAAGGCGGTCGGGATGAACACGGCGCAGAGCACCAGCGCGATGGCGAGCAGCGCGCCGCCGACCTCGTCCATCGTCTTGTGTGCAGCCTCCTTCGCCGACAGCCCCTGGGCCAGATAGCGTTCGACGTTCTCGACGACGACGATCGCGTCGTCGACGACGATGCCGATGGCGAGCACCAACGCCAGCAGCGAGATCGTGTTGAACGAGATGCCGACAGCCGACATCACGAGGAAGGTGCCGACCAGCGAGACCGGGATCGCGATGATCGGGATGATCGCCGCCCGCCAGGTCTGCAGGAACAGGATCACCACGATCACGACGAGCGCGACCGCCTCGATCAGGGTCTGGACGACCGCCTTGACCGATTCCGCGATGAACTCCGTCGGGTTGTAGATGATGCGGTGCTCGAGCCCAGCAGGGAACTCGCGCGACATCGCATCCATGGTCTTGATCAGGGCATCCGCAGTGGCGAGCGCGTTCGAGCCCGGCCGCTGGAAGATGCCGATGGCGACGGCGTTCTGGTTATCGAGATAGGCGTTGGTGGTGTAGTCCTGCGAGCCGAGCTCGACGCGGGCGATGTCGCGGATGCGGATCGTGCCGCCATTGGCGTCCGAGCGCACGACGATGTTCTCGAACTCGGCGATGTCGGTCAGGCGCCCGAGCGTGTTGACGGAAAGCTGGAAGGCCCCGTCCGACTTCGCCGGCGGCTGGTTGATCGCGCCAGCCGCGACCTGCACGTTCGCGGCCCGCAACGCCGCGACCACATCGCCGGCGGTTAGGTTGCGCGAGGCGACCTTCGCGGGGTCGAGCCAGACACGCATCGAGAAGTCGCGCGCGCCGAAGACCTGCACGTTGCCGACGCCGTCGATGCGGGTCAGCACGTCCTTGACGTTGAGTGTGGCATAGTTCGAGACGTACTGCGCGTCGCGCGAGCCGTCTGGCGAGATCATGTTGATGACCATCATCAGATCGGGCGAGGCCTTGCGCGTCTGGATGCCGAGCGCGCGCACGTCCTGCGGCAGCCGGGGCTCGGCGGCCGAGACGCGGTTCTGCACCAGCACCTGAGCCTGGTCGATGTCGACGCCGGACTTGAACACGACGTTGATCGTCACCCGCCCGTCGCCGGTCGACTGCGAGGTGATGTAGAGCATGTCGTCGACGCCGTTCACCTCCTGCTCGATCGGGGTCGCGACGGTGGCTGCGACGACCTCGGCCGAGGCGCCGGGATAGGTGGCCGTGATCGATACGGTCGGTGGCGCGATCTCGGGATATTCGGCGATCGGCAGGCCGCGCTGGGCGATGGCGCCGGCGATCGTCAGCAGCACCGAGAGCACGGTGGCGAAGATCGGCCGGTCGATGAAGAAATGGGCGAAGCGGAACATGAAGAGTGTCCTGGCCTGACGTCAGGGCGGACGGCGGGAGCCGTCCGAAGTGCAATGTCTGGAACTGCCGCGATCAGTTTGACGCGGCGAGCTTGATCTCGCCGGGCGTCGGCGTAACGGTCGCACCGGGCCGCACCATCGGGTTGGCGAAGCCGCCGACGACGACCTTGTCCTGCGGTGTCAGCCCGCTGCGGATGACGCGCAGGCCACCGCTGATCTGGCCGAGCACGACGGGCTTCGGCACGATCTTGTTCTCGGGCCCGACGGTCAGGACGATCTTGTTGGCCTGGTCGGAGACGACGACGGCGTCCGGAACCAGCAGGGCATCGGCCTCGCCGGAATAGATGCGCAGCCGCCCGAAGGTGCCGGGCGTCAGGAACTCGTCCTTGTTCGCGAACACGACGCGGCCGCGGATCGTGCCGGAGCGCGCATTGAGCGCGTTGTCGACGAAGTCGATCCGGCCGCGGCGCTTCCACTGCTGCTCGTCCGAGAGACGAACCTCTGCGACGATGCCATCGTCGCGCGAGGCGCCGGTGCGCAGGCTGCTGGCCTGGCGCTGATAACGCAGATAGTCGGCCTCGGACGCGTCGAAGGTGAAATAGATCGGATCGAGCGCTACGATCGTCGTCAGCAGCGTCGCGCCAGACTGGCCGCCCGCGATCAGGTTGCCGGAGTCGACGCGGCGGTTGGAGATGCGGCCAGCCAGCGGCGCGCGGACCTCAGTCCATTCGAGATTGAGTTCTGCGGTCTTGAGATTGGCCTCGGCGCCTTGCAGCGTGCCGATCGCACTGTTCAGGTTGGCCCGGCGCTGATCGACGTCGCGTGCCGTGATGGTGCGGTTCTGGGTCAGGCCCTCGGCGCGCTCGACCTCGTTCTGCGCGAGTTCGACCTGCGCCTTGGCGCGCGCTACTTCGGCGCGGGAGGCGTCGACCGACAGCCGGTAGGGCCGCTGATCGATGGTGAAGAGCAGATCGCCCTTCTTGACCAAATCGCCATCGCGGAAATGCACCGCGTCCAGGAAGCCCGAGACGCGTGCGCGCACCTCGACCTGCTCGCTCGCCTCGAAGCGGCCGGTGAACTCGTCCCAGTTGGTGACGCGCTGGGCAAGCGGGGCGGAAACCTGGACCGGGGGAGCCGGCGGGGCGCCCTGGGCGCGGGCATCATGGGGCAGAAGCACGGCGGCGGAGGCCATCAGCGTCGCGGCGCACAAGCCGACAAGCATCAGACCGGGGCGGCGGTTCAACATGGCGAAACTCCGGATGGCTTTAGCCGGCGCAATCTTGACGGATTGCCGGCGCGTGCCGTTACAAGAGGTGTTGAGTGACGATTGTCAAGAACCATCACCCGTCATTGGGCGGAATGAGGCATAATCGGCCATAATCCCGACAAGCGGTGTCGGGAGCGCAACAGAAGCTTGCCGCCTGCCCGCCGAGGTCGTAACCGGTAGGCGACCCTTTCGAGCCGGAAGACTGACAATGAACGCGCATGCCCGCCCCGCCGACCCCAAGAAGCTGATCAAGGGCGCGACAGGTGACTGGGAGATTGTGATCGGCATGGAAATCCATGCACAGGTCACCTCCAACGCCAAGTTGTTTTCGGGCTCCTCGACCGGTTTCGGCGCCGAGCCCAACGCTCATGTCAGCCTCGTCGATGCGGCCATGCCCGGCATGCTGCCGGTCATCAACGCCGAATGCGTGCGCCAGGCCGTGCGCACCGGCCTCGGCCTCAATGCGCAGGTCAACAAGCGCTCGGTCTTCGACCGCAAGAACTACTTCTACCCTGATTTGCCGCAGGGTTACCAGATCAGCCAGTACAAAAGTCCGATCATCGGCGAAGGCGAGATCGTCGTCGATCTCTCGCCGACGGAGCAGATTACCGTCGGCATCGAGCGCCTCCACCTGGAGCAGGACGCCGGCAAGTCGATCCACGATCAGCATCCGACCATGAGCTTCGTCGACCTCAACCGGTCCGGCGTCGCGCTGATGGAGATCGTCTCGCGTCCGGATCTGCGCTCCGCCGACGAGGCCAAGGCCTATGTGACGAAGCTGCGCACCATCCTGCGCTATCTCGGCACCTGCGACGGCGACATGGAGAAGGGCAACCTGCGCGCCGACGTCAACGTCTCGGTTCGCAAGCCCGGCGCCGAGTTCGGCACGCGCTGCGAGATCAAGAACGTCAACTCGATCCGCTTCATCGGCCAGGCGGTCGAGGTCGAGGCGCGCCGCCAGATCGGCATTCTCGAGGATGGTGGCACGATCGACCAGGAAACCCGCCTCTACGATCCCGGCAAGGGCGAGACCCGCTCGATGCGCTCGAAGGAAGAGGCGCATGACTACCGCTATTTCCCCGACCCCGATCTCCTGCCGCTGGAGTTTGACGACGCCTTCGTCGAAGGGCTGAAGGCCGCGCTGCCGGAACTGCCGGATGCCAAGAAGGCCCGCTTCATCGCCGAATACGGGCTCTCGCCCTATGACGCCTCGGTCCTCGTCGCCGAGCGCGAGCAGGCTGACTATTTCGAGGCGGTCGCCAAGGGCCGCGACGGCAAGGCCGCGGCAAACTGGGTGATCAACGAGCTGTTCGGCCGCCTCAACAAGGAAGGCAAGGACATCGCGACCTCACCGGTCTCGGCCGCCCAGCTCGGCGGGCTGGTCGACCTGATCGGCGAAGGCGTGATCTCCGGCCGCATCGCCAAGGATCTGTTCGAGATCCTCTGGTCGGAAGGTGGCGATCCGCGTCAGATCGTGGAATCACGCGGCATGAAGCAGGTCACCGACACCGGCGCCATCGAGAAGGCGGTGGACGAGCTGATCGCCGCCAATCCCGACAAGGTCGAGCAGGTCAAGGCCAAGCCGACGATGCTCGGCTGGTTCGTCGGCCAGGCGATGAAGGCATCGGGCGGCAAGGCCAATCCGCAGGCGCTGAACGAGATCCTGAAGCAGAAGCTCGGCATCTGAGCCGGGGCCATGCCACGGATTCCGGGTCGTCGCCGCAGGTGCGGCCGGGCCGGGGCTGATTGCGTTCAGAAGCCCCGGTTGATCCGCTTCTGCGCCAGCCGGACGGCTGCCGGGATGGGAGCGATGACCGGGACCGGAAAGCGCATCGACAGGGATTGCGCTGCCTGCCCGAGCGGCCCGCCGCCGATGAGTAGTGCCTCGGCACCGAATACCTCGATGGCATGGGCGCAGGCCTTGGCCAGCGCCTCGACGAGCGTGGCGTGGTCGGCCATGACGGCATGGACGTCGCCCTCCGTCAGGGCGACGCCGCGCAGGGTGGCGCCATGGCCGTAGGCCTCGGCCAGGGCGGTGATCGAGCCGACGAGGCCGGGTGTCGTCGTGACGACGGCGAAGGGCCGTCGGCCGGAACCCGCCTCCGCCATGCCGGCCTCGGCGATGCCGGTCACCGGGCAGGACAGCCGCTGGCGCAGCGCCGCCAGCCCCGGATCGCCGAAGGCCGAGATGATGACGCCGTCCGGCGGCGTCGAGGCGATCGTCCCGGCGAGCGCCTGAACTGCCTTGGCCGAGCGGGCCAGCGCCTCGTCATCGGTAATGAGCGGCACGCCATAGGGCGCGCTCATCGCGTCGATCACGGTTCCGCCGGGTGCGGCGGCTTGGGCGATGGCGCGCATCATGTTGGTGGTCGCGGCATTGGTGTTGGGATTGATCAGGAGCAGGCGCGTCATGGTGTCTCCGGCACGGCCTTCAAAGGTAGCGGTTGGTCACCGCTGCAATTCTTAGAGCACGCCCGGTCATGATGCACAGGGCGCGCGGCGAGGATGCCGCGGATGCCGGTCAGTTGACGGCATGTGAGATTGCGCGGCCGGGCAGGGCGGCTATCGTCCCGCCCCTGGCCTTGCGTCGATTCCTCGGCGCCTTTGGTGTCCGTGGAGCTTCCGATGGCAGACCTTTCCGCTTTTCCGATCACGGCCCGCTGGCCGGCGAAACACCCTGACCGCATCCAGCTATATTCGCTGCCGACGCCCAACGGCGTGAAGGTCTCGATCGCGCTCGAGGAGCTCGGCCTGCCCTATGAGCCGCATACGATCAACATCGGCCAGAACGAGACCTGGGGGCCGGAGTTCCTCTCGCTGAACCCCAACGGCAAGATTCCGGCGATCATCGATCCCGATGGACCCGGCGGCAAGCCGCTCGGACTGTTCGAGTCCGGCGCGATCCTGATCTATCTCGCCGAGAAGGCTGGCAAGCTGCTGCCGGCCGATCCGGCCGCCCGCTACGAGACCATTCAGTGGGTGATGTTCCAGATGGGGGCGATCGGGCCGATGTTCGGCCAGCTCGGCTTCTTCCATAAATTCGCCGGCAAGGACTACGAGGACAAGCGCCCGCGCGACCGCTACGCCGCCGAGAGCAAGCGCCTGCTCGGCGTGCTGGAGACGAGGTTGGCCGGGCGCGACTGGATCATGGGCGACGAGTACACCATCGCCGACATTGCCTCGCTGGGGTGGGTCCGCAATCTCGTCGGCTTCTACGGCGCCGGGGAACTGGTCGACTATGCCAGTCTGAAGAACGTTCCGGGCTGGCTCGAGCGTGGCCTCGCCCGGCCGGCGGTGCAGCGCGGGCTCGAGATCCCCAAGCGCCCCTGAACCTCAGATGGGCGAGGGTGACGGCCGCGTGCTCGGGAGCAACCTGAGCGCGCGGACGGCGATGCCTTCCGCTTCCAGAACGGCACGGCCGCCGAGCCCTTCGAGTTCGATGACGAAGAGGGCGGTCGTGCAGCGCGCGCCGAGGCGGCGCAGCAGCTGGATCGAGGCGAGCGCGGTCTTGCCCGACATCAGGCAGTCGTCGATGACGGCGACCGAGCGCTCCGCGAGCGGGTTGCCCTTGGACAGCGCGACGCCGCTGCCGAGTTCGTAGTTCGGCATGACGTAGCGGACCACATCGGGCCGGAGCGACCCCACCTTGCGGATGTCGAAGAAGCCGATGCCGCGCACCAGGGCGAGCGCCCCGGCAAAGCCGATGCCGCCGACATCGATGCCCGCGATGAGGTCGACATCATCGGGCAGGCAGCGTTCGAGCTCGCGGAATGCGATGCTGGCGAGGGGGCCATTGCAGGTGAAGGTACTGACGTCGGGAAAGTCGATGCCGGGCCTGGGGTAGTTCGACCAGCGCCGGACCTTCAGTTCCGGCAAGCCATCCTGGGCTTCGGGGCGCCCATTGTCGTGATCCATGCTATCCGCCATGCCTCCGGCCTGCCGATCGAATCATGCCCGATGACGGCATGACGGCCTAGCCCGGTGACGAACTCGCGACATGCGCTGCGAGCAGGCTCGAAACGGTGGACCAGGATGATCACCATCTACGGCATCAAGAACTGCGATACGATGAAGAAGGCCCGGCTTTGGCTCGACGGACATGGCGTGAGCTACGGCTTTCATGATTACAAGGCGAGCGGCATCGATCGGGCCTCGCTCGAGGGCTGGTTGCGGGAGCATGGTTGGGAAACCGTGCTGAACCGGGCCGGCACCACCTTTCGCGCCTTGCCCGAGGCCGAAAAGCAGGGGCTTGATGCGCAGAAGGCAGCCGCCCTGATGCTGGCGCAGCCTTCGATGATCAAGCGCCCGGTGCTCGATCTCGGCAAGGGCAGGACGATTGTCGGCTTCAAGCCGGAGCTGTACGAGGCGGCGCTGGTCGGGACGAATTGAATTCGGAGCCGAGCCCGGCAGTCAGCCATGCCGCGATATTGATCGGCGTTTTCAATCATTGATTGAAGTGTCGCGCTTATGATGCGCGACATGACAGAACGCCATCCTCCGGCGCGCATGACGCTGCCATCGGTCTCCTATGGCCCGTTTCGCCAGATCGGAGCGCTGCCTTGGCTCATGGTGGCCGCGACGATGCGCGTCATCGCCTTTTTCGGCGGGTTGATCGCCCTGCCGGCGGTCGTCATCGCGAACATCGCCCTGCTGTTGGCGTTCGTGGTTGTCACATGGCGTATGATCGAGGTGACACGGGGGCGCACGAGCCTCGGAGATCTGGGATTCTCCCAGCAGTCCAGGATGGCGCGGACCGTGCTGCTGCCCGTTTTCGGCTTGCTGATCGCGGCGACCATCGTGGCGGCGGCCTCCGGGCTCGTCGAGCAACCCGGCGACTTCATGTTGGGTTTCGACGGGATCGCCTTCGACCAGCGGACGGATCACGGCCGGTTGTGGAGCGCTTTCGTCGCGGCTCTGGTGTTGTTGATGGTCCTGCAGGTCGACGAGGACGCCAAGCCCAGCTTGGTCAGGGCGATGCGTGAATTCGCGCGGCGGGCTGCCTGGCTCGTGCCGGCGGTGCTCGTGGTCGCCGCAGCGTCGCTTTTGCTTCATCCGGTCCAGAGCTGGTTCCGGTTTCTGATCCGCGACGTCTGGGCCGGACAGGGAGTTCCTACGAACGTCAAGGTGCTGCTGTCCTTCAGCTACGTCCTCATCTTTGCGACGATCAGACTCTGGCTGACGGTGGCGATCCTGGTGTTTGCGCTGCGTCGATCCTATCGGGCTCGCCCGGACGTCTGACGCGCGGCGAACGCGCACTCGCCACACGGGACATGCCCTTTCGCAATGGGACCGACTGCGCTACCTCGCGGGCCATGACCGTTCAGCCCCATATCTCCGAGCCGCTGGCGCCGCTGCCTGGCCCGACCGATTTCACCTTCCATCTCCATGCCCGCGACGGCGCCGCCCGCACGGGCGAAATCCGCATGCCGCGCGGCACGATCCGCACCCCGGCCTTCATGCCGGTCGGCACGGCGGCGACCGTCAAGGGCATGTATCCCGACCAGGTCCGGGAGCTCGGCGCCGATGTCGTGCTCGGCAACACCTATCACCTGATGCTGCGGCCGGGCGCCGAGCGTGTCGCCAGGCTCGGCGGCCTGCATCGCTTCATGAACTGGCCGCACCCGATCCTGACCGATTCCGGCGGCTTCCAGGTGATGTCCCTCGCCAACCTCCGCAAGTTGACCGAGGAGGGCGTCGCCTTCCGCTCCCATATCGACGGCTCGAAGCACATGCTTAGCCCCGAGCGTTCGGTCGAGATCCAGAACCTGCTCGGTTCCGATATCGTCATGCAGCTCGACGAATGCGTTTCGTTGCCCTGCGAGGACAAGGTCGCGGAGAAGGCGATGCGGCTGTCGCTGCGCTGGGCCGAGCGCTGCAAGGCTGCATTCGGCGACCCGGCGGGCCGGGCGCTGTTCGGCATCGTCCAGGGCGGGGCGGTGCCACGCCTGCGCGTCGAGAGCGCGCGCGAGCTCGCCGCCATGGACCTCAAAGGCTACGCCATCGGCGGGCTCGCCGTCGGTGAGCCGCAGGAGGTGATGCTGGCGATGATCGAGACGGTCGAGCCGCATCTGCCGCTGGCGAAGCCGCGCTACCTGATGGGCGTCGGTACCCCCGACGACATCGTCCAGGCGGTCTGCCGTGGCGTCGACATGTTCGATTGCGTGATGCCGACCCGGGCCGGGCGCCACGGCCAGATCTTCACCCGCTTCGGCCGCATGAACCTGAAGAATGCCAAGCACGCCGAGGATCCGCGCCCCGTCGACGAGGCCTCGTCCTGCCCGGCGGCTAACGGCTGGTCGCGCGCCTATCTCCACCACCTCGTCAAGGCGGAGGAAATGCTCGGCAAGATGCTGCTGACCTGGATCAACCTCGCCTACTATCAGGAGTTGATGGCGGGGCTGCGTGCCGCGGTCGCGGCCGGCAGGCTCGCGGATTTCGTTGCGGAGACGAAAGAGGGCTGGGCGCGCGGCGACACCTCCGGCACGCCGTGATCGACCCCTGGTTCCTGATGCTGGTTCTCAAGATGGCGACCGCCGCGGCGGTCGTCGTCGGGTGCTCGCTCTTGGCCGAGCGCAGCGGACCGATGATCGCGGCGATGATCGCGACCCTGCCGATCTCGGCCGGGCCGGTCTTCGTGTTCCTCGCGCTCGAGCACGATGCGGCCTTCATCGCCCAGAGCACGCTCGGTGGCATGACCTCGAACCTCGCCAATGCGGGCTTGAGCCTCGCCTATGTGCTCCTGGCGCAGCGCTTCGGTACGCTCGCCTGCCTGACGGCCGCATTGCTCGCCTGGACGGCGGTGCTGTTCCTGCTGCGCACGCTCGAGCCGTCCTTCGTGGTCATGATTGCCGCGACCATTCTGGTCTATGGCGGCCTGCACCTGCTCTTCCGGCCCTATCTCGCCGCACGGCCGAAGCAGCCACCGGGCCGGCCCTGGTATCTGATCCCGATGCGCGCTGCCTTCGTCGCGACGCTCGCCGGCACGGTCACCACCGTCAGCGCCTATGTCGGGCCGACCTGGTCCGGTTCGCTTGCGGCGCTGCCGGTGGTCCTGAGCAGCATGATCGCGATGCTTCAGCCGCGGATCGGCGGTCCGGCGACCGCCGCCGTCATCGCCAATGGCGCGCTTGCTCTGATCGGCTTCGGACTGGCGATGGCATTGGTGCACCTGACCGCCGTTCCGCTGGGTTCGGCCGGGTCGCTGAGCCTCGGGCTCGCACTCTGCGTCGGCTGGAACCTGGCGCTGATGCGCCTAAGCCGAGGCGCGCGCTGAGCGGCGCCAGGAGGTCACGAACAGGCCTCCGACGATGAGCGCGATTCCGAGCCATTGCAGCGGCGCCGGCACCTCGCCGAGCAGCGGGATCGCCAGCAGCGTGCCGGTCACGGGGATCAGCGGGGGAAATCGCCCGACGACCGACTGTCCGAGGACATGGGCCGCCAGGCCCCACATCCACAATCCGAGGATGACGTTGAGCACGCCCTGATAGAGCGCGTGGCCGAGCAGAACCCACCAGGGCGCAATGTCGAAGCCCCGGAAGAAGAACAGCGCGTAGATCGGCAGATAGGCGAGCGACAGCACCGAGACGATCGCGCTGGCCCGCAGGCCATCGATGTTCCAGCGCTGGATCGCGAGGGGATATCCGCCCCAGACCAGCCCCGCGCACAGGAACATCAGATCGCCGGCGAGCGTGCTGTGCCCGCCCGAGCTGCTGCCGGCAAAGGCGAGACAGGCCAGCCCGGCCAGCATGCAGACGATGCCGATGACGAGGGAGCGCGTCACGACCGTGCCGAACATGATGACGCTGCCGATGATCCCGATGATCGTGACCGTACCTGGCGTGATCGTGGCGCCATGCGCGGCGGGCGCGAGGCTCAGGCCCGACAGCATGAGCATGCTCAGGGGAAAGCCGCTCGAGACGGCAAGAAAGGTGGCGCGCGGCCAGCCGACCCGGGTGATCAGCCTGTCGCGCAGGAAAAGCGGCAGCAGGATGAGCCCCGCCGTACCGAAGCGCAGAGCCATGATGTCATGCACTGTCAGACCGTTGAGAACCGCATAGCGGCTGACGACGAAGTTCGAGCCGAAGATCAGCACGCTTGCGATCATGCAGGCAAAAGCCAGGCGTCGGCGCCGCTTCTCGCGAACCTGCGTGGCTTCGGACATAGGCGCGATCTGGTCCATCTCGAAGGTATCGCGCGATTGACGGCCCGGCGTTAGCGCGGCCGCTGCATGGCGCCTGCGCGCCATGTTCGCAGGTGCAGCAATACCGTTCGCGGCGATCTGGAAACAATTGGAGACGAAGCATCGCAATTGCTCCCCGATTCAGCCGTTCTCGCGCCGGGCTGCCGCTATTCTCCTGCTGTCGTTCAATCAGGAGCTTCGGATATGTCGGGTTCTGTCTTTGCGGCTTCGGTCCGCTTCCTCCGCGGTGTCGGCAATCAGGCGGCGGTCTCGGTGGCGGCCTCCGCGCTCGCGGCTGCGGCGCTGGCCCTGCCGGGCAGTATCGCCCTGCCGTTCTTCGGAGGGCCGGCGGAGTCGGTCGAGACCAGCGCCGTAGCGGTAGCGACGGAGCGCTGGGTTTCGCCTGTCGCCTCCGATGGCAAGATCCGCGACCGCCACCATGATGCCATCGACGCCGACGCGCCGCTGCGGGGAGCGGAGGGTTCGGGCCTCGTCAGTCCGGCGGCGATCATGATGCCGATGTCGCTGGATTGGACGCTGCCGGCTGCGCAGGTGGCTGCAGCGCCCCAGATCCGTCAGGCGACGACGACCGAGCCGCGCGCCCGCTCCCTGCAGGCGCAGGCGCTTCCGCCTCGCCGTCCGGTCGTCGAGCGCAACGTCGCAACGGCCGAATTCACGCCGCTGCAGATCGCGCCGGTGCAGGGGGCGGCGGTTCAGGTCGCCGCGGTTCAGGCCGCGCCGAACGCTCCCGCGACCATCGAGAAAGCCAAGCCGCAGCAGCGCAGCGTGCTTGGCGTCAATGTTCCCGCGCCGGTGTCCCGCATGGGCGATGCGGTCTATGGCGCGGTCGGTTTCGTCGGCGCGGCAGGAAGCTGGACGCTGTCGCGCGCCTCGGACCTGCTGCCGCGCCTGTGAGCCTTACGCCAGCGCCTTCAGCGCGGCGCGGCCGGCATAGACCGCCTGGGCGCCGAGTTCCTCCTCGATGCGCAGGAGCTGGTTGTACTTCGCGGTCCGGTCGGAACGGGCGAGCGAGCCGGTCTTGATCTGCCCGCAATTCGTCGCGACCGAGAGGTCGGCGATGGTCGAATCCTCGGTCTCGCCCGAGCGGTGCGACATCACCGCGGTGTAGCCGGCGCGCTGCGCCATCTCGACCGCGGCAAGCGTCTCGGTCAGCGAGCCGATCTGGTTGACCTTGACCAGGATCGAGTTCGCCGTCTTCGTCCTGATGCCCTGCGAGAGGCGCGTGACGTTGGTCACGAACAGGTCGTCGCCGACGAGTTGGCACTTGGAGCCGACGAGATCGGTCAGCGCCTTCCAGCCCTCCCAGTCGTCCTCGGACATGCCGTCCTCGATCGAGACGATCGGATAGCTGCCGACGAGCTTGGCGAGGTACTTCGCCTGCGCCTTCGGCTCGCGGGTCTTGCGCTCGCCCTCATAGACGTAGGCGCCATCCTTGAAGAACTCCGTTGCGGCGCAGTCCAGCGCCAGCGCGATGTCCTCGCCGGGCTTGTAGCCGGCGGCCTCGATCGCCTGCATGACGAAGTCGAGCGCAGCTTCCGCCGACTTGATGTTCGGCGCGAAGCCGCCCTCGTCGCCGACATTGGTGTTGTGGCCGGCATCGTGGAGCTTCTTCTTCAGCGTGTGGAAGATCTCCGAGCCCATCCGCAGCCCTTCCGAGAAGGAGGGGGCGCCGATCGGCATGATCATGAATTCCTGGAAATCGATCGGGTTGTCGGCATGGGCGCCGCCATTGACGATGTTCATCATCGGCACGGGCAGGACACGGGCTGAGGTGCCGCCGACATAGCGGTAGAGCGGCAGGCCGGCGGCCTCGGCTGCAGCCTTGGCGACGGCGAGCGAGACGCCGAGGATCGCGTTGGCGCCGAGCTTCGACTTGTTGGGCGTACCGTCGAGCTCGATCATCGCCTCGTCGATGGCGACCTGGTCTTCGGCGTCCATGGCGACGAGCCGCTCGGCGATAGCGACGTTGACGGCCTCGACCGCCTTCAGGACGCCCTTGCCGAGATAGTGGCTCTTGTCGCCGTCGCGCAGTTCCACGGCCTCATGGGCGCCTGTGGACGCACCGGACGGAACGGCGGCGCGGCCCATCGAGCCGTCCTCCAGCACGACATCGACCTCGACCGTGGGGTTGCCGCGGGAATCGAGGATCTGGCGGCCGATGATGTCGATGATCGCGGTCATGGAAAACTCCGTGGCGGGCGCAAAGAGGGGTGTCAGCCGCGCTTCTAGCCAACGCTCCCGCGCTCGGGAAGCCTCAAATCCGGGAGCTGCTCGCTATGGCGGCGAAATCCGGCCGCAAGGGCCGGCTGCCGGCTCCCGCGGGCGCGGGAGAACCCGATCATCAGACCCGGCCCCGGTCCGCATCTTGCGGCCCTCCCGATGTTTGCAGGCCGACTGTTTCAGCGGGAGACGAAGATGTTCCGGATCATGCCCGATCGCCGTCGCCCGTCGCTGGTGCGTGTGCTGGCCTCGGTCGTGGTTACACTCGCCTGGTGGGCAGGGCTGTGCGCGCTGGCGGGCCGCCCCGTCTGGTTCTGGTAATCAGGGATCGTCATCCGTGCGGACATAGCCGCCGACGAGGAAGCCGCTCTGGATCGCGAAGAGATAGCCGATCCAGACCAGGACGCTGAGCAGCCCGAAATCCTGCCTTACCAGCCAGAGCGGGACCATGATCAGCGTTATCACAACACAGGCTGCGATGATCGCGAGGTAATTGTAGGAAAGGCCGATCAGCAAGCCCATGATGAACAATATGCCGGCAATGATCATGGTCTGACGGGGGCGTCCGGCTGGGTGCGTGCCACAGAATCGCTGCGGGCAAGATGAGTATTGTGGCGGGCCGGTTGCTCCGATCCCTTTTACGGCCGGGGCGGGATTTGAAATAAAGTGGCGGCGTATTTGCGGCAGAGGCGAGACGCTTCTGGGGATAACCACAGCCGCGAAAACGGTTCCCAGCCTCTCGCGCAATGGTCTAGAAGGCGCCAAACCTCAGGAGCCTTACGATGTCGATCGACGCCTCGACCTTACAGCTCGGGCAGCCTTCCGAGCTGCCTGCATCGCCCGAACAGGCACGCCTCGACCGCGTGCCAAACCCCCATGCCGGCACGAACTATCTCGCCCGCTTCACCTGCCCGGAGTTCACCTCGATCTGCCCCGTCACGGGACAGCCTGATTTCGGCATCCTGGTGATCGACTACCTGCCGGGCCAGTGGCTGGTCGAGTCGAAGTCGCTGAAGCTTTATCTCGGCGCCTTCCGGAATCACGGTGCCTTCCACGAGGACTGCACGGTCGGCATCGGCAAGAAGCTGGTGGAACTGCTCGAGCCGGAATGGTTCCGGATCGGCGGCTACTGGTACCCGCGCGGCGGCATCCCGATCGATGTGTTCTGGCAGACCGGTGAGCCGCCGAAGGGGCTGTGGCTGCCCGACCAGGGCGTCGCGCCCTATCGCGGGCGCTGATCCGGCCCCGCCGGACAGGGCGGTGGCCGGCGGGCCAGGCTCAGTGCGACAGGCGCAGGCTCGTCAGCGACTGGCCGATAGCCTGGAAGGCAGCGGCGAGTGCGGCGGCATTGGTCGCGTCGTAGTAGTGCTCGGCGTCGGTGGCGCAGCCCTGAAGCATCGTTTTCGCGGCCGCGTCCGTCACCGCGAAGGCGACGGTGAACACCTCGATCTTCTTCGCCTTGGCCTCGGCGCAGACTTTCGATGTGTCGGTGTTCGCCTTGGTGACCTGGGTGGTCGAGGACGCATTCGTGTGCGAGCCGTCCGAATTGAAGGTCCGGGTGTTCGCGCCGTCCGTCATCAGAACCAGCGCCTTGCGCGGCAGCTTGTTGGCGGTGTCGTAGGCCGCGCCCTCCGCGAATGGGGCGGCCGGCGACAGAAGGTTGACGCCCCAGACCATGCCGTCGGGAATATAGGTCGAGGGCTTGTAGCTGCCGCTATTGATGATCAGGCCGTCGATCGCGCTCGTCAGCGTCGTCTTGTTAGTGGTCAGGGGCACGATCGGGTTGAGGCAGGTCTGGCTCGTCTGCTGAATGCCCTTGTAGAGCGTCGTCGTGGTCTGGTCGGGCAGGAGCAGGGTCGTGCCGCTGTTGCGCGTATAGACGCAGCCGAACCACTTATAGTTGGTCGTCGTCGTCGTCGTCTTCTCCGGCGTGCCTCCGCTGCACTGCTGGTAGGGTGTGACCGGCTGGGTCGTGCAGGTCTGGGGCGTGCAGTCATATGTCGAGGGCACGCCGTCGGTGTAGCTCGTGCAGGTCTTGGGAGCGCCCTTGGTGCAGACCTGCTTCGTGCTGACGGTGGTGCAGGTGTAGGGGACGGCCGGCGTTGTCGTCGTCTTGGTCTCGGAGTAATCCGCCGGCACCGAGATCCAGGACTGGCCGCGATTGCCGGTGCCGACATTGACGTAGTCGGCGAATGGCACGATGCCGATCTTCACATTGGAGCCGCCGGAGGCGAGCACCGTGTTGACGAGGCTCTTGGCTGCCGCCTTCAGCACCGTGATCTTGGAATCGGCGCTTCCGGCGCTCTCCGACATCGACCAGGTGTTGTCGAGCACGAGCGCCATCTCGACGGTGCCGCTGACCTCCTTGACCGCCGAGGATTTGGCACTGAAGGGCATGGTCTTGATGCCGATCACCGACATCAGCGAGGTGTCGAGCACGCCGCTGCTGTCGATCGTCACCGTTCCGGTCGACTCCTGAAATGCGAAATCCGTGATCTCGATGTTGTTGCCGTCGATGCTGTCGGTATTGGCGACGAAGAACTTGTTTGCCGCCGCCCGCAACTGGGCGGTGTCCTTGCTCGGCAGGCGCGCTGCTGCGAGCGCTGCTGAATCTGTTGCGGCTTGCAGCGAGGCGCGGGCCTTGGTGACCCGCCCATAGTCGATCACCGCGCCTGCCATGCCGATCAGCACGACGCCAGCAAAGGCGAACATGGTGATGGTCGAACCGGACTCCTGTTTGCGAAAACGGCTGGCAAGCCGAAAAAACGCATCCATCGAGAACTGGCTCATCATGGCGTCTCTCTTGGCGCCCATGGCCTGCACTACATGGGGTGCTGGCCGTTCCGCGCACGTTGCTTCCGTGAGCGTGACCATGACGCGGAGATATTGAGATTCCGTTCCGCCAACCGTCGAAACACGATGGCGTCCGGGCCGCGCCGGCGCGGTCCGCTCAGGTGCGGCTGCCGGCGATCGGCAGGATCCGCGGCGTGACATAGCCGAAGATGGCGATCGCGACCGCGAAGAGCAGGATGGCTGTGCCGGACCCGAGCAGGTGCATGGCGAAGCCCATCACGACCGGCCCAGTGGCCTGGCCGAGGAAGAAGCTGCAGGCGAACAGGGCCATGGCAGAGCCGCGGGCGCTCGGCGCGAGCTCGGTCGCCTGCGCCTGGAAGGTGCCGTGCAGCAGGAAGAACCCGAAGCCCTGCGCGGCGAAGATCGGGATCGCGGTCCACCATGGCCAGTCGAAGGCGAACAGCGCCATGGCGATGCCGCAGACCACGCCGCCGGTGCGCGTCATCAGCGTCGGCCCGAGCCGCTCGACGAGGATGCGCGTCAGCAGCCCGTAGACCAGGCAGCCGAAGCCCATGCCGGCGATGACGAGGCCCGCCTGGGCGGGCCCGACGCCCGAGCGCTCGAACAGCAACGCGGCGACATAGGCGGGGATGCCGTACAGCAGGATGCCCTCGATGATGACGAGGCCGTAGAGCAGCTTGGTGCGGGGATTGGCGAAGACCGTGCGATAATTGGCGAGTGCGCCGGAAAGGCTGAGCCGTTTGCGGGTGACGTTGCTTCGCGGCTTGAGGACGACGCTGACGAGGACGGCGGCCAGGAGGGAAATGGCCGTCGCCGAGAGGAAGACGGCGCGCCAGCCCACATGGGTCGCGATGAGGCCCGAGCAGGCCGAGCCCGACATCTGGCCGATGATCATCAGCACGGTGAAGCGGCCGAGCGCGACCTGCCGGTCCTGCATCGGCGCGCGGTCGCCGATGGCAGCCATCGCGATCGGGATGATGCCGCCCGAGGCGACGCCGGCTACCGCGCGTACCACCGCCATCACCTCGAAGGAGTTCACCAGGGCCGCGACGGCCGAGAACAGCGCCAGCGCCAGCAGGCAGATCAGGATCGTGCGGATCTTGCCGATGGCATCGGCGAGGGGGCCGAGAAATGGTTGGCCGAGGGCGTAGGACAGCGAGAACGCCGTCACCATCACCACGATCTGGGGGATGCTGCGGCTGAACTCGCCGGCGAGGGTCGGGATCAGCGGATCGATGATCCGCATGGTGAATGTCGAGGCGAAGCCGCAGGCGCCGAGGACCAGGATGAGCGGAGTCAGCGAGATGGGCGCCGGCGCGGGAGCGGGCGCCGGAGGCGGCGTATCAGACATACGCCAGCGTAGGCTTCGCCTTGGCTTTGGCAAGGCGATCAAAGCCTTGCAGCTCTGCGATCAACGCAGGGAAGGCGCTGAGCGGCACCATGTTGGGCCCGTCGCTGGGCGCGTTGTCGGGGTCCTCATGCGTCTCGATGAACACGCCCGCGACGCCGACGGCGACAGCCGCGCGCGCCAGCACGGGCACGAACTCGCGCTGGCCTCCCGACGACGAGCCCTTGCCGCCGGGCTGCTGGACCGAATGGGTCGCGTCGAAGATCACCGGGGCGCCGATCGACTGCGCCATGATCGGCAGTGAGCGCATGTCCGTGACGAGCGTGTTGTAGCCGAAGGAGGCGCCGCGCTCGGTCACCATCACGTTCGGGTTACCGCTCTCGGTGACCTTGGCCGCGACATTGACCATGTCCCAGGGAGCGAGGAACTGGCCCTTCTTGACGTTGACGACGCGTCCCGTCCGGGCCGCGGCGACCAGGAGATCGGTCTGGCGGCAGAGGAAGGCGGGGATCTGCAGCACGTCGACGACTTCGGCGACCGCGGCGCATTGGCCCGCTTCATGCACGTCGGTCAGGACAGGCAGGCCGGTCTCCGCGCGGATATCGGCGAAGACGGGCAGGGCCGCCTTCAGGCCCATCCCGCGCTCGCCTTTGACGCTCGTGCGATTGGCCTTGTCGAAGGATGTCTTGAAGACCAGCCCGATGCCGAGCTCTTCAGCGATTTCCTTGAGGGCATAGGCCGTCTCGAGCGCGTGATTGCGGCTTTCCATCTGGCAGGGGCCGGCGATCACCGCGAGCGGGAGGCCGTTGCCGAAGCGAACCGGGGAGGCGAGGTCGGCGCCGACGGAGACGATGGCATTGGCGGTCATGGGCGGCATCTCCGAGATGATGTGGGGCCGGGCTTATGACCGGCAGGGGCTGCGGGTCAAGCCACAGCCCAGCTGAGGTCGCTAGGCTGCGACCATTAGGCTGCGAGTTTGCGTCGAACGCACTGGCGAAGCGGCGGCGAGGTCTGTAAATTCATCGGCGAGGCATTATGTCGGGTGGGAAGCGCCAGGAAGCGATCTTGAGAGAAACGGCAGCGACGATGACGCAGGCAAAGGACATCATGGGGTCGGGCGACGCCGTGGCGCCTTGGCCGGTGGTCTGTGTCGAGCCGCGCGGAATGGCTGATCGCCCCAAGCGTCCGCCTTCGCCGAGCGATGGCGGGCGGGACGGCACGGGGACGGCCGTTCTGACCCGGACCCGCACCCGCAAGCCGAATCTTTATCGCGTCCTGCTGTTGAACGACGACTACACTCCGATGGAGTTTGTCGTTCACGTTCTGGAGCGCTTCTTCCAGAAGGACCGCGCCGCGGCGACGCAGATCATGATGCATGTGCACCAGAACGGCGTCGGCGAATGCGGTGTCTTCACCTACGAGGTCGCCGAGACGAAGGTCACGCTCGTGATGGATCTGGCGCGCAAGCACATGCATCCGCTGCAGTGCGTGATGGAGAAGAAGTAGAGTTTTGAGTTCGCTCACCCTTGTGAAATCGGAATAGGAGCGCAATCCGTGCCGAGTTTCTCGCGCAGTCTCGAACAGGCGCTTCACCGGGCCTTGGCCCTCGCCAACGAACGCCACCACGAATACGCCACGCTCGAGCATCTGCTTCTGGCTTTGGTCGATGATCAGGATGCGGCGGCGGTGATGCGCGCCTGCAGTGTCGATCTCGACATGCTGAGGCGCAATCTCGTCGACTATATCGACGCCGAACTGGCCAACCTGGTCACGGACGGACGCGATGATTCGAAGCCGACCGCAGGCTTCCAGCGCGTGATCCAGCGCGCCGTCATCCATGTCCAGTCGTCCGGTCGCGAGGAAGTGACCGGCGCCAATGTCCTCGTCGCCATGTTCGCCGAGCGCGAGAGCCATGCTGCCTATTTCCTGCAGGAGCAGGACATGACTCGCTATGACGCGGTCAACTACATCAGCCACGGCATCGCCAAGCGCCCGGGCGCGAGCGAGTCGCGCCCTGTGCGCGGCGTCGAGGAGGAGCCCGAGCAGCAACGCGATTCGCGTGCCGATCAGGGCAATGAGGCCGACAAGGACAAGAAGAAAAAGGAAAGCGCGCTCGAGGCTTACTGCGTCAACCTGAATCGGAAGGCGAGGGACGGGCGGATCGATCCGCTGATCGGCCGCGAGGCCGAGGTCCAGCGCACCATCCAGATCCTTTGCCGCCGGCAGAAGAACAACCCGCTCCTCGTCGGCGACCCCGGCGTCGGCAAGACCGCGATCGCCGAGGGCCTCGCTCTCAAGATCATCCGCGGCGAGGTGCCCGAGGTGCTGGAGGACGCGACCGTCTTCTCGCTCGACATGGGCACGCTGCTCGCCGGCACGCGCTATCGCGGCGATTTCGAGGAACGCCTCAAACAGGTGATGAAGGAGATCGAGGCGCATCCCAAGGCGATCATGTTCATCGACGAGATCCATACGGTGATCGGCGCCGGCGCGACCTCGGGCGGCGCCATGGACGCCTCGAATCTGCTCAAGCCCGCACTCGCTTCCGGCTCGCTGCGCTGCATCGGCTCCACGACTTACAAGGAGTACCGCCAGTATTTCGAGAAGGACCGGGCTCTGGTGCGTCGGTTCCAGAAGATCGACGTCAACGAGCCGTCGATCCCGGACACGATCGAGATCCTGAAGGGGCTGAAGCCCTATTTCGAGGAGTTCCACAAGCTGCGCTACACCAACGACGCCATCAAGGCGGCGGTGGAGCTCTCCGCGCGCTACATCCATGACCGCAAGCTGCCCGACAAGGCGATCGACGTCATCGACGAGACCGGCGCCTCGCAGATGCTGGTGACCGAGAGCAAGCGCAAGAAGACGATCGGCGTGAAGGAGATCGAGGCCGCGGTCGCGACGATGGCGCGCATTCCGGCCAAGACCGTCTCGAAGAACGACGCCGAGGTGCTGCGCAATCTCGAGACCACGCTGAAGCGCACCGTCTACGGTCAGGAGAAGGCGATCGAGGCGTTGTCGTCGTCGATCAAGCTGGCCCGCGCCGGTCTGCGCGACGGTGAGAAGCCGATCGGCTGCTATCTCTTCGCGGGTCCCACCGGGGTGGGCAAGACCGAGGTCGCGCGCCAGCTCGCCACCTCGCTCGGCGTCGAGCTGATCCGCTTCGACATGTCGGAGTACATGGAGCGCCACACCGTTTCGCGGCTGATCGGCGCCCCTCCCGGCTATGTCGGCTTCGACCAGGGTGGCCTCCTGACCGACCAGATCGACCAGCATCCGCACTCGGTGCTGCTGCTCGACGAGATCGAGAAGGCGCACCCCGACCTGTTCAACATCCTCCTGCAGGTGATGGACCACGGCAAGTTGACCGACAACAACGGCAAGCAGGTCGATTTCAGGAACGTCATCCTGATCATGACGACCAATGCCGGTGCGGCCGACATGGCCCGCAACGCCTATGGCTTCACCCGCAGCAAGCGCGAGGGCGACGACACCGAGGCGATCAACAAGCTGTTCGCTCCGGAGTTCCGCAACCGGCTCGATTCGGTGATCTCCTTCGGCCACCTGCCCAAGACGGTCGTGGCGCGCGTCGTCGACAAGTTCGTGCTCCAGCTCGAGGCACAGCTCGCCGATCGCAATGTCACGATCGAGCTCAGCGACGAGGCTCGCGAATGGCTGGTCGAGAACGGCTATGACGAGGCGATGGGCGCTCGCCCGATGGCCCGGCTGATCCAGCAGACCATCAAGACGCCACTCGCCGACGAGGTCCTGTTCGGGCGCCTGAAGAATGGCGGTGCCGTCAAGGTCGTGGTGGTGCAGTCGGAGACGGGCATCAAGGTGCTCGGCCTCGAATTCCCGGATGGGCCGGTCAAGCCCAAGCCGGAGAAGGATGTGGCCGCCGCCGCCGAGAAGCGCGCGCGCAAGCCGCGCGCAAAGGCCTCCTCCGCGACCAAGCCGGCCTCCGCCGGTCCGCGCCGCGGTGGCTCCTCGGGTGGGGGCAAGGCTCCGGATGCGCCGAAGGCGCAGCGTGCGGTCCGCACCGTCCCCAAGGTCCCGCTGACGAAGGCTTGAGAGCGTGTTTTTCAGGCGCAAGACAGACACCCTGCTCGCTCATGCGGCCGAGCCGGCACCGGAGCAGGCCGCTCCGGTGCGCAAGCAGAAGCTCAGCTGGTTCGAGAAGCGCGACCGCCGTCGGCGGCGGCGCAAGATGTTCGAGGAGGTTCTCGGCTGGATTCTGGTGCCCGCCTTCGTCTACGGGATCTATCTCGCGGTGAAGTCGGTCGGTGGAATTCCGAAGGAACTGATCGACTTCGGCAACGAGCTGATCGGCATCGTCTTCAAGGGCGGGCGCTGACGGCATCCCGGCTGGCCAGCCTGTGCAGTTGGTGCAGGGCCGACCATCCGCCGCCGGGGCTCGGTTCGGCCGGCCTGATGCTCTAGTGACGACAGCTGTAGCTCGCCGCTCCAGCGGCAGGGCCTGACCTTCTTCGAGGCCGAGCCGGCAGCGTGTTGATGCCTTCATGACCGTGTCAGCCGATTGGAGCTGGGGGCGCGTTGCGCTGGCCGGCATGCGCGATGCGCTGTCGCTGCCGGCCTGGGTCGTTGGCTTCGGTCTCGTCGGCGTCGGCTCGCTGGCGCGCGACGTCGGATACCCCGTCGAGGTCGCCGTGCTCTCGACCATGCTGGTCTGGGCCGGCCCCTCGCAGGTCATCTTCTTCGCCTCGATCGCAGCGGGCGCCGCCTGGAGCGCGATCGCGATTGCGATCGGCTTCGCCTCTCTGCGCTTCCTGCCGATGACGGTGGCGATCCTGCCCTTGCTGAGGCGCCCCGGCCAGAGCGTCTGGATGCAGCTTCTCCTGGCGCATTACGTCGCCGTCACCGCGTGGACGGAGGGCTTGCGACGCTTGCCCCATGTGCCGCCGCCGCAGCGCGTGGTGTATTTCCTCGGCTTCGCCAACACCTGCATGGCGACGAGCTCGGTCGGGACCTTCCTGGGCTATTATCTTGTCGGCGCCTTGCCCATCCCGTTCGCTGCCGGACTGCTGTGCCTGACGCCGATCTTCTTCCTGGCGTCGCTCTCGGCCGGCCTGCGCCACCGCGGCGATGTCGTCGCGATCGTGCTCGGCCTTGCGCTGGCGCCGATCTGCGACCGCTTCATTGGTGGCGGTTTCGATCTGATCGTGGCGGGGCTGATCGCCGGAACCATCGCTTTTGCGCTGCGGCCGGGGAGGCGCAGGGTATGACCCAGCCGATTCCCGGGCTCGACGGACCGCTCTGGCCCTATCTCGCGCTCCTGTTCTTCGCCGTTCTGCCGACTGAAATCTGGCGCTGGCTCGCGGTGGCGTTCTCGCGGCGCATCGACGCCGACTCGCCCGCTCTCGACTGGGTCCGCGCCGTTGCCACGGCCTTGCTCGCCGGCATCGTCGCCAAGCTGATCGTCGCGCCACCGGGGGCGCTCGCTGCCGTTCCGCTGGCGCTCCGCGTCGCGGCACTGGCCGTCACGCTCGCCATCATGCTGCTCGACCGCCGGCGCGTGCTGCTGGCAGTGTTGGCCGGCGAGGCGACTCTGATCGCCGGGGCGTGGTGGTTGGGCTGATACGGTTCAGGGGCAAGGCTCGGAGCGAACTCAGTTCGGTGGGCTCGGCTCGCTCTGTTCCGCCGCTCCTGGCTGAGATCGCTTCTCGAACGGAACGAGCGTCCCCGCATTGAAGACCTGCTGGGCGGCGGGCTGGAGCGGCGTAGCGCGGATCTCCTGCTTAACTTCCTCGAGCTTATAGACATTGATCACGAAGACGAGAAAGAACGCCAGTGAGGTGAACAGAACCATCAGGCCTATCGCTGATGACTTGATGATGATTCTGCCGGTCTCGAGGGTCAATTCATGGCTGTCCGTGCTTGCCCCTGCCGTTGAACGGGCGATCGTATAGCTGGTCCAGAGCTGGAAGGCCGACAGGAATACGCCGGCGACGGTGACGAACACGACCATCCAGAGCGAGACCTTTTCGGCATAGTACTGGCTGAAGAATTTCATCCGCCGGATCTGAAAGTCGTTGAGTTCGAGATGCCGGCTGACCTCTTCGATGCAGATGGTCAAATGCTCTCTTGCCAGCATCATATTGGCGGTCTGGATCGCCGGCGTTGCCCGCTTCTCCACGCATGTCGAGATGGAGTGTGTCGAAGGTATCTCGACATCGGGCACTGCACGCTCGAGCAATGTGAATTGTCTCCCGGCCCAACCCGACAAGAGCGCGATGAGCAGCACGAGAAAGACAGTCTCGGCCTTCAGCGGGCTCACTGGGTCAAGCCCGCGAGCAGGGAACCGTTGGGCGCATAGCAATGGCATGGTTGCCCGGGTGGAATCGGGCTCGCATAGCTGATCTGGCAAGAGCCAATTGCCGGAATGAAGCAGATTGCGAAGTAGGGCGGAGCTGGTCTCGGCGGCATCGGCATGGGCATCGATGGAATCTGGGCGCCAGGTGGCATTGGGATGCCGTCAAACCGTGGGCTTGGGACGGCGCTCGGCACGGCAAAGCGGCTTGTCGGCGCTCCCGGAAAGGCATTCTGGGGCCCCAGCGGGCGCGTCGTTGGAGCCGGAGGCATCTGCGACGGGCATTCCGCCGTATAGGATCCGTCCGGCAATCTGCGGATCGGGCAGTTTTGGGCATCGGCGACCGGAGCGACCACCATGAAGGCCGCAACGGTGATGAGTGCTCGGAATGCCTGCATCGCGACACCTATGCAATCATAAATTGCATAATGCTGTCGTTTCGCGCAAAACGCAAGCTTGGCGTTGTGCGGCCTTGCGGTGGTCTCGGATCTGCGCTGTCTCTCGCAGCAGGCGGCGGTAACGGCGGCGCCCGCCTTTTCCTGCTCAGCGGGCCTGCAACGCCATCCTGATCTTCTCGGCATTCGTCGTCAGGATTTCCGGCTTCTCCATCGCGCCGGTATGCGGCCGTAGCGCCACGCCTTCGAAGCGCGGCATGACATGCACATGCAGGTGGAACACGACCTGCCCCCCGGCCGCCTCGTTGAACTGCTGGATGGTGACGCCATCGGCGTTGAACGCGGCCTTGACGGCACGGGCCAGCGTCTGCGTCGTCACCGCGACCGCTTTCAGTGCGTCGGCTGGTGCGTCGAACACATTGCGGCACGCGGCCTTCGGGATCACCAGCACATGCCCGTCCGCACGGGGCATGATGTCCATGATCGCCAGCGTCTCGGCGTCCTCATAGACCGTGTGGGAGGGAAGTTCGCCGCGCAGGATCTTGGCGAAGACATTGGCGCTGTCATAGGCGGTCATGGCGGGTCCGGGCGGGCGAGAGGAAATGGGCGAGAGCACCCAGGATAAGACGCCAGCCTGTCGCGAGCCGGCCGCCGGCGTCAAGGTCGCAGCCGGGGCATCGGCCCGGCCGGTCCGGCATGCAGCGGCAGGGTCTCGGGAAGCGTCGCATCGAGAACGAGATCGTCGCATGCGCCGAGAACCCAGAGCGCCGTCGCCTCGAAGCGCAGCAGCGGCTCGTCCCACCAGCGCTCGAGGAGTGCCACTAGGGCCGCGGTTTCGCTGGCGTCGAGATCGTCGGTCAGGTTGTAGAGCCCGACGAGGTAGAGATCGCCCGGCTGTCGGCCGAACGCCGCCTGGATCGCCTGGATCGGGTTCGTTCCGTCCCGGTTCTCCGGGTAGAGACGCAGATAGAGGCGGCCCTGGTTGACGTTGCCCGAGAAGAGCCCGCGCAGCTCGACCTGGAACGGCCCGATCGCCGAGATCGCCTCACGGACGGACTGATCGATCACCGGCGCGGCCTCGGTCGAGAGTGTCCCGCATAGGGTGGCATGAACCCGGTCGGCCCTGCGCGGCAGGATGTCCCAGGCGATCTTGCTGGCGAAGGGCGCACGTCGCAGCTCATCATCGAGCCGCGCCAGGGGCGCGGAGGTGTTCAGCAGGTCTTCCTCGATCGGCAGCACGAGCGAGAAGATAGCCGGGTGTCGGCCCATCTCGTAGGAGCGCCCCTCCTTGCGCGCGATCACGCCGGGATGCGTCGGCGCCACCAGCGGCAGATGCGCCAGGCGGTAGGATTCGTCGAGCATCAGCGAATGGCCCGCCGCGAACGGGGTGCGGGCGCGCAGATAGCCAAGCTCCGTATCGCTGCAGAACACGAGCGCCTCTTGCTCCATCGCAGCCCTGCTTCCGTCACTCATGAACATCCCCCGCCTTGCGGAACGGGCTTTCAGCCGCGAGCGCCTCCTGGGCCTGCGCGATCTGCTGCCGTTCTCCTGTCAGATAATGGGCGACCGCGCGTCGCAGCCCTGGATCGGCGAGATGATGCAGCGAGCGCGTGATCACCGGGCGGTAGCCGCGTGCGAGCTTGTGCTCGCCCTGGGCCCCAGCCTCGACGCGGGAGAGCCCGTGCGCGATCGCATAGTCGATGGCCTGATGGTAGCAGAGCTCGAAATGCAGGAACGGATGGTCCTCGATGCAGCCCCAGTTGCGGCCATAGAGCGTGTTGGCGCCCCGGAAATTGATTGCGCCGGCGATGTAGCGTCCCGCCCGCTTCGCCATCATCAGCACGATGCGCTCGCCCATGGCGGCGCCGACCGCCGAAAAGAAGGCCCGGTTGAGGTAGGGCCGGCCCCATTTGCGCGCACCGGTATCCTCGTAGAAGGAATGGAAATCGTCCCAGACCGCTTCCGTCAGGTCGCTGCCCGAGAGAGCCTCCACCGTGATCCCGGCGGAAAGGGCCTCGCGGCGCTCGCGCTTCAGGGCCTTGCGCTTGCGAGACGCAAGCGTCGCCAGGAAATCGTCGTAGGCCGCGAAGCCCTCATTGCGCCAGTGGAACTGCAGATCGTGCCGTTCGAGGTAGCCGGCCTCGCGCAGCGTCGCGATATCGGGCTCCTGCGCGAAGGTGACGTGGACCGAGGAAGCTTCGGTCTGGGCGCGGAGCGCTTCCAGCCCGGCGATCAGCCCCGTGCGAGCCTCGTCGGCGCGCGGCCCGTCCGCGACGAGCAGGCGCGGCCCGGTCGCGGGGGTGAAGGGCGCCGCCACCTGCAGCTTGGGGTAATAGCGGCCGCCGGCGCGCTCATAGGCATCGGCCCAGCCATGGTCGAAGACATACTCCCCTTGGCTGTGGCTCTTGAGGAAGCTCGGCGCCGCCGCGAGCAGGGCACCTGCGGCGTCCTCGACGAGGAGATAGGCCGGCGACCATCCGGAGCGCCCGCCGACACAACCGCTGTCCTCGAGCGCACGCAGGAATTGATGGCTGACGAAGGGGTTGTCGACGTCGAGCCCCGCCAGCGACGCCGCGGCGGGTTCGCAAGCCGCGCCCAGCGCCGCGTTCAGCGCGCCGGGATTGGCGCAGGCATTCCAGGCGCCGGCCGGCACGGTCTTCAGCGAGGTCGTGACGCGAACCCTGAGGTCGCCGCCCTCGCCGGAACTCAAGGCGTGAAGCCCTCGAACACCATCTGGTCCGCGTGACGGGCCGCCATCTCGCGATCGGCCGGCGTGCGCACCGTCCATGTCATCAGCGGCATGCCGAGCGCGTTGCGGCAGAGATAGGGCGCGGCGCTTTCAAGGTCGACGACCTTCCAGGACAGGAAATCCGGGCGGCTCTCGCCGAAATGCAGCAGGTTCGCCATCGCATGCCACTTGGCCGCGCCGAGATGGGCGTAGTCATCATAGATCGAGTAATCGTTCATCGCGACGACGCCGCGCGGGATCGCCGGAGCGAGATCGCGCAGGGCAGTGACGATCTCCGGATCGAACGACTTGAACACGATCGGCTGGCCGGCACGTTCAGCGACGATCTCGGCAGCGCGACGGGGCAGCCTGAGATCGCCGTTGAAGCGGCTCTTGATCTCGATGACGAGCGGCACCCGCCCGGCGATGGCGTCAAGGAAGCCGGACAATGTCGGAATCCGGGCCTGGCTGCCCTTCAGCGGGATCGCGGCCAGCGCATCGGCACTCAACTCGGCGACCTTGCCGGTCTTCTCCGTCAGCCGGTCGAGCACGAAGTCATGGAACACCATGGCCTCGCCATCGGCGCTGAGCTGGACGTCGCATTCGATGCCGAAGCCGCCGGCGATGGCGGCCTCCGCGGCCGGGATGCTGTTCTCGATCACGCCGGCGGCGGCATCGTGCAGGCCGCGATGGGCGATCGGCCGGGCGATCAGCCAGCCGAGACCGGAATGGGCATGGTCGATCCCGGACGGGGAGCGTTCGCTCGTCATACGGTCGCGCATCAGGCGATCTCGAACATCGCCTCGACCTCGACGGCCGCACCGGCGGGAAGTTCGGCCACGCCGATGGTCGAGCGGGCATGGCGTCCCTTGTCGCCGAGCACCTCGACCATCAGGTCGGAGGCGCCGTTCATGATGGCCGGCAAGGCGGAGAAATGCGGTGCGGCGTTGATGAAGCCGCCGAGGCGCACGCAGCGCGTGATGCGGCCGAGGTCGCCGCCGAGCGCGGCCTTGGCCTGCGCCAGCACGTTGATGGCGCACAGCCGTGCCGCTTCGAGGCCGGCCTCGTTGAAGATTTCGGCGCCGAGCTTGCCCTTGTGGCTGTCCGAGAGCTTGCCGTCGAGCCCGAAGCAGAGCTGGCCCGAGATCACCAGCAGATTGCCGGTGATCACATAGGGCACGTAGTTGGCCACCGGTGCGGCGGGGTTCGGCAGGGTGATGCCGAGTGCGGCAAGCTTGGCGTCGACGGCATTCATGGGCTGGACTCCACCGGAGGGCAGGGGGCCGTCGGAGGCGAAAAGCCCCGCATTGGCCAGACGCCTTTCATGGCCGATGCCCGTCCGGGCCGCAAGCTGGGCCGCCATGAGCGGCAGGCAGGGACGATCACCGAAACGGGACTGCTTGCGGGTGCCTTGTTTGCGCCATTGCGGCATTGCACCTAATCTCGATCGACCACGAAGGGAAAGCGGCGGACGTCATGAGCATGAACGGTCTTGGCCTTGCGGGATTTCTGGCTGCGGCCGCGGCATTGGCGAGTGTTCCGGCTGCCGCCCAGCCGCAGGCGACAGGGCGGGTCGTGCTCGTTCCGCACCGCGCCGTCTACGATCTCGTTCTCGACAACGGCAAGGCCGCCAAGAACATTGAGTCGGCCCGCGGCCGTATCGCCTATGATTTCACCGGCGATGCCTGCGAGGGCTATGCGCTGTCCTTCCGCCAGGTCACGCAGCTCCAGACGGGCGAGAGCGGCCCCCGCGTGATCGACGCGCGCACCACGAGCTTCGAGGCCGGCGACGGCGCGAGCTATCGCTTCCGCACCGAAAGCTCCGCTGCCGGCGCACCGCCCGAAACGGTCGACGGCACCGCCAGCAAGGCGGGTGATGGCTATGAAGTGAAGCTGAACACGCCCAAGGCCGAGACGCACCGGGAATCGATCGGCGCGCTGTTCCCCAACGCGCAGATGAAGGCCGTCATCCAGGCCGCCCGAGAAGGCAAAAGCACCCTGAACGTCAGGCTGTATGATGGCGCCAATGGCGGCAAGGACGTCTACGAGACGCTGTCCGTGATCGGCAAGCGCATCGAGGCCAAGGCGGACGAGGCGCCGCTGCTGCGGCCCGAGTTCGAGAAGCTCGCGCGCTGGCCCGTGACGATGTCGTATTTCAAGGTCGGTTCGGCCGAAACCACGCCCTCCTACACCATCTCCTTCGAGCTCTATGAGAACGGCATCACCGGTGCCGTCAGGTTGGACTATGGCAGCTTCGCGCTGCGCGGCACGCTCACGCGTCTGGATCTTCTGCCTCAGGCGGAGTGCGCGAAGTAGCGCTGTTGCTGCCGGATCGCTGCGGCAGGCGCAGGCTCAGGCCCTTTCCGATCGCGCCGTCGCCGAAGCGAGCGCGCAAGCTGTCGAGCGCGCCTTCCATCGCCTTGAGGCGCGGCGTCGCGACATCGGCAAGGTCGCCATGGTCGGCCTCTTCGGGGCCGGAGAGATCGCTCGCACCGATCCCGATCAGTCGGTAGCGCACCCCGGTGCATTCGCGTCGCAGCAGTTCGCGGCCGGCGGCGAACAGCCTCGCTGCGAGTTGCGTCGGCTCAGGCAGGCGGCTGGCGCGGGTGATCGAGTGAAACTCCGCCGTCTTCAGTTTCAGGGTGATGGTACGCCCTGCAAGCTCCTGGTGTTTCAGCCGTTTCGAGGTCTTCTCGCAGAGCCGCCAGAGCACCGGCTCGAGTTCGTCGAAATGCGCGAGATCGACGTCGAGCGTGGTCTCGCTCGAGACGCTCTTGGTCTCGCGGTCGGGCGTGACGCGGCGCGGATCGATGCCATTGGCTAGATTCTTCAAGCGCGGGCCGTCCTTGCCGGCCAGCCGGAAGAGCTTCTCGATCGGCGCTTCGCGCAGATCGCCGATCAGCCGGAAGCCCGCCTCTGCCAGCTTGGCGGCACTGGCCTGACCGATACCCGGAATGATGCCGACCGGCTTCGTCGCCAGGAAGGCGACGGCTTCCGCGCGCCCGATGACCGAGAAGCCGCGCGGCTTGTCCATGTCCGAGGCGACCTTGGCCAGGAACTTTGCATAGGAGAGGCCGACCGAGACGGTGATGCCAATCTCGTCTTCGATTCGCCTGGCGAAGCGCGCCAGCGTCACGGCCGGGCTGGCATGATGCAGCAATTCGGTGCCGGCGAGGTCGAGGAAGGCCTCGTCGATCGAGATGGGCTCGACCAGCGGCGTCAGCTCCTGCATCAGGCGGCGGACCTGACGGCCGACCGCGACGTATTTCGCCATATCGGGCTTGACCACCACCGCCTCGGGGCAGGCCTTGAGCGCCTTGAACATCGGCATGGCGGAGCGCACGCCATAGGTCCTCGCGATGTAGCAGGCGGTCGAGACCACGCCGCGCTTGCCGCCGCCGATGATCACCGGCTTGTCCACCAGGGACGGATCGTCGCGCTTCTCGACCGCCGCATAGAAGGCGTCGCAGTCGATATGCGCCAGATTCAGGCTGTCGCGCTCGGGATGGCGCAGCAGGCGCGGCGAGCCGCAGGACGGGCAGCGGCGCGGCTCGGACGCGTTGCCGTCATGGTCGTTCAGGCAATCCCGGCACAGGACGCGCCGTACCAGCGAAGGGTGGGGGTCTTTCAAGACAGCTCGCCGGGCGGCGGCCCGCTCAGCCGCTCGCGAGCCAGTGCGACGCGTTCCGGACTTACGCCCAGGTTTGCGGCAAACTCGAGCAGCAGCGAATCGCTGCCGCAGATGTGGTCGAGCACGGCGGCAAGAAAGCCTGGATCGCTGGCGGCAGCCCGGAGCGTCGACGGACCGAGGCCGGTCGTGGCCAGGAACGGTTCCAGCCGCTCCGGTTCGGCGGCCAGGAAGCCAAGGGCGCGCAGGGCCAGCGTTTCGGCGTCCTGGCTGTTGGCGTCCTGGGAGCTGGGCAGTCTGGCCATGTCGTAGGGTGCTCCGTCAGAGTCCGGTATCAGGTTTGCGTTTCGTCAACGGCTCGCGTGCTAGAGCAGCATCAATGGACGAGGCCGCCAGCTTGGACAATCCGGATGACAGGGGATGTCCGTGGCGCAAATGAAGGGCGGCGTATGAAGACAGTACTGATCGTCGAGGACAACGAGCTCAACATGAAGCTCTTCAACGACCTTTTGGAGGCGCATGGCTACGCCACGTTGAAGACGGCCGACGGCATCGAGGCGATCGAGCTGGCGCGCACGCACCACCCGGATCTGATTCTTATGGACATCCAGCTGCCCGAGGTCTCGGGTCTGGAGGTCACGAAGTGGATCAAGGAGGACGACAACCTGAAGTCGATACCCGTCATCGCGGTCACGGCCTTCGCGATGAAGGGCGACGAGGAACGGATCCGCGAGGGCGGCTGCGAGGCCTATCTCTCGAAGCCGATCTCCGTCGCGAAGTTCTTGGAGACCGTTCGCGCCTATGCCGGCGCTGCCTGAGCCCTGAAAGCGACCCATGTCAGCGCGCGTCCTCGTCGTCGACGACATCGTCACCAATGTGAAGCTGCTGGAAGCGAAGCTTTCGGCCGAGTACTTCGACGTCGTGACCGCGCTCAACGGGCCTGACGCGCTCGCGATCTGCGAGCGTGGCGAGGCCGACATCGTCCTACTGGATGTGATGATGCCGGTGATGAACGGCTTCGACGTCTGCCGCCGGCTCAAGAGCGAGGCCACCACCGCTCATATCCCGGTCGTGATGGTGACGGCGCTCGACCAGCCTGGGGACCGTCTCAAGGGCCTCGATGCCGGCGCCGACGACTTCCTGACGAAGCCGCTCGACGACACCGCGCTGTTTGCGCGCGTTCGCAGCCTGGTGCGCCTGAAGTCGGTGACGGACGAGCTGCGCAACCGCGCGCTGGCCTCGCGCCGCCTCGGCATCGCCGATCCGCTCGCCGCCGCGGCCTCCGAAACCGGCCTCAACGGGCGCATCCTGATCGTCGAGGATCGGCCTCGGGTCAGCGAGCGGCTCGAGAGCGCGCTTTCGGCCTTCCACGCGGTCGAGATCGAAGCCGATCCGCAGCAGGCGTTGCTGCGCGCCGTCGAGGGCGATTTCGACAGCGTCGTCGTCAGCCTCGATCTGACCGATTATGACGGTCTGCGTCTGTGCAGCCAGCTCCGTTCGCTGGAGCGCACCCGCAACGTCTCCGTCCTGATGATGGGTGAGGCCGAGGACCGCGCCCGCATCCTGCGCGGCCTCGAGATCGGCGCGCATGATTTCCTGATCCGGCCGATCGACCGCAACGAGCTGCTTGCCCGCGTTCGCACCCAGGTCCGGCGCAAGCGCTTCACCGAGAAGCTGCGCGACAGCGTGCAGTCCTCGATGGAGATGGCCGTGATGGACCAGCTCACCGGCCTGCACAACCGCCGCTACATGGACACCCGCATGGCGGTGATGTTCGACGAATCGGCGTTGCGGGCGCGCTCACTCGCCCTGCTGCTGCTCGACATCGACCACTTCAAATCGGTCAACGACAGCTGGGGCCATGATGCCGGCGACGAGGTGCTGCGCGAATTCGCCGACCGCGTCCGTGCCTGCACGCGCGGGATCGACCTCGTTGCCCGGATGGGTGGCGAGGAGATCGTCGTGGTATTGCCGGATACCGCGCTCGATGCCGCCTATGCCGTTGCCGAGCGCATCCGCGAACGTGTCGAAGCCCGGCCCTTTAGCATCCAGGGCGATACCCGATCGATCCCCGTGACCGTCTCGATCGGAGTTTCGAGCCGGCGTGCGGGCGATGCGTCGCCGGCCGAGATCATGAAGCGCGCCGATGATGCGCTCTACCGTGCCAAGGCGAGCGGCCGCAATCGCGTCATTGCCGCGAGCGCCGCCTGAAGCGATCCGCGACTGGTTACCAGGTAAGGTTAAGCATCGATGAACATTGGTGAATCGGTCGTATTCGATTGATTCCGACCCGACCGGCTGCAAGGGTTCTCCTCGACGCAGCGATGTTTCCGCTGCCTCGCGACGCCCCTCGGGTGCTCAGGTCCGCCGCATCTCCTGGGAAACCGGAGGGCTCGGCCGGCCGGTTGCGGACACTCTGGCCTCCTCAGACCCGCCGCCGGCCGGCCACCTTCCCACCGTCAGAAATGACGAGACAGCAGGGCCGGTAACCAGTAGCCGATTGCGGCGAAGCCGGCCAGGATCGCGATCAGCAGTAGGCCGGCGCCGAGGCGATTGGCGAGGAATCGCGAGGAATCGATCTCGACGAGCAGCTTGAGCAGGCGCCTGACCGGGCCATGCGCTCCGTTGTGCTGTCCAGGTTGTCGGCTGCTGGCGGACAATGTCGCTATCCGAATGGGGTAACTTGTAACGGCCGCCGGAGAGAGCTGGCGCACGCGGTACACCGGCTTCCATCGTCGTCGCTGAAGGCATGGTCGAGAACGTCAGTGTGACATCGATGCGGGCGCCTGAGCGTGACATATTCGCCGCAAGCGCAGCAAAATCCGCACCCGGAACCCGCCATATGGCTGATATCCATGTTGCGGTGCAGCATGGATATCACCGCTATCGCATGAGCGTGATACTCTGGTGACGATTCGCATCCCGCTTGCCGATGCGAAGATGCTGGCCTGACATCCTCAATCACTGGAGCGACCCATGCGTATTTTCGCATTGGCGCTCTGCCTCGCGGCATCACCGTGGGGTGGAGGGCTTGTCTACGCGCACAGTTGGTACCCCTACGATTGCTGCAGCGACCGCGATTGCTGGCCTATGGGGCTGGACGTCGATGCAAGAGAGCCTGATCCGCGCATCGTGCCCGGCGGCTACCTGACCCATGACGGGCATTTCGTTCCCGAACAGGCGACCCGCACGTCGAGGGACGGACGCTTTCACATCTGCCGGAGCGGGGGAACCCTGACCGGCACCGTGATCGCGCCTGCGCAGAGGCCGTTCTGCCTCTTCGTGCCGAGGCCGTCCTACTAGGGCGTCGGTCCACCGCTGCCGGCGTGCGCGGTCTTACTGGAGGCCGGCCGCGCGCCGGAGGGCGTCGTTGATGCGATCCTGCCAGCCGGGGCCGTCGCTCTGGAAATGCTCGAGGACGTCGCTGTCGATCCGCAGCGAGACGAGTTCTCGTGCGCCCGGCACGGTCGGGCGGGTTGGGGCCGTCGGGACCGGCTTCGCGGTCGCGCTGCTGAAGAGCGCTTCCGCCTTGTCGCGGGCGCTGACAGGGCGGCGTGGCCGATCGATGCTCATGGGGCCGTGTTCCTCGCGGTGGCAGGCGCCGGGCTGCCGTCCATCCAACAAAAAACCGCCCGGGGAGGGCGGCTTTCAATCGCGAACCGAAGTCAGCAGGCGAGGGCGCCTTACTTGATCTTGGTTTCCTTGAACTCGACGTGCTTGCGCGCGACGGGGTCGTACTTCTTCTTCGACATCTTCTCCGTCATCGTGCGGGAGTTCTTCTTCGTCACGTAGAAGAAGCCGGTGTCGGCGGTCGAAAGCAGCTTGATCTTGATGGTCACGGCCTTGGCCATGGGGATATCCTCGAACCATGCGGGGCGGTGAGGCCCACGGGAAATGTTAATGGCCGGGCGAGCCCGGCAAACCGTCGGGCGTCGGAATGCCGTAAAGGCCGGTCGAAGTCAAGGCAGAATGCCGGGGCGGGCGTGGTTTTCGCGCCGCTGGCCTGCTTTAGAGTTCCTCGCGCACGAAGCTGCCGTTCTTTTCCCAGAAGAACGGCACCGGGAGATAGGGCGCGAAGCCGCCGGCGATGCGGGCCTCGACCTCCTGGATGATGACCTTGGTGATGGTGGGCAGGTCGAGCAGCTTGGCCTCGTCGAAATCGACCCAGACGAGGTCGGTCAGCTCCGAATCGGGCCCGACGATGTTTTCGATCCGCTTGGCCTCGGCCGAGGCGTCGACCGTGAAGAAGCGGGTGTCGAATCGCTTCGGCCGGCGCGGCGGCGTGATGGCGCGGGCGACGAAGGAGACAGCCGAGAGATCCGGATAGACGCCGTGGCTGGCGAAATCGGCCCAGCTGCCGGCCGGTGGGCGTTCCGGGACGCCGTACTCGCCCGAGCCGAAGAGCAGGCCGGTCTCCTCGAAGGTCTCGCGGATCGCCGCCAGCGCCAGCGCCCGCGCCTTGGCGGCGCTCGGCCGCACGGTCCGAGCCGAGAGCCGGTCCTCGCAGATCTGGGCAAGCGCGCCGGTCGCCGTCATCCGCCGGTCGCCGGGGTCGACGCGGCCGCCGGGGAATACGTATTTGCCCGGCATGAACTTGTGGCTGGGATGGCGCTTGCCCATCAGGATGCGCGGCCTTGCACCGCTGCGATCGAGGATCATCATCGTCGCCGCGTCTTTCGGGCGGATGTTGGTCGCGACGCGGGCGCGCTCGGCCTGTGTCAGGGTCACGGCGTGATCATTCATGACTGGTGAACCGAAGGTGGCGGGGACTGGCGGGGCAGAGGCTGGCGCTCGGGCGAGGGAGGCTCTCCGCCGAAGCCGTGCATGCGGACGGCCCATTGCAGGCCGATGACGCCCCCCTTCACCGGCTGCATCAGGGCGAGCGAGAGGATGACCGTCAGCGCCGGCCAGATCGCCATATGCAGCCCCATCGGCCAGTCCGCGTATTTCTCGGCGAGCAGAAGCCCGCCGACGATGACGTGGCCGACAATGGTGATGACGACATAGGGCGGCAGGTCGTCGGCGCGCTGGTGGTGCAGCGGCTCGCCGCAGGCAGCGCAGGAATCGACCGGCTTCAGGAAGGCGCTAAACAACCGGCCCTTGCCGCAGCGCGGGCAGCGCCCGCGCAGTCCGTTGGCGATTGCCAGGCGCCAGTCGCGGGCCGCAGGAACGCCGGCCGAACTATGGATCTGGATGGCCATCAGCGCCTCTTGCCGGGTTTCGTCTTGCCCGACTTGCCGCGCCCCCTCTTGCTCGCGCCGCCGGGGCCGGGGCCACTCCTGCCGGGGCCGCCGAAGGGTGAACCGGCCCTGCCGCGCCCTGAGGATGCGCCGCGACTGGGCCGGGCGCCAGAGCGCCCCGATGTCGCATTCCGTCCTTCGGACAGTAATTCGAAGCGCAGCGCGCCCGCGACGGGCGCGGCCTCGACCAGCTTGACATGGACCCGGTCGCCGAGCCGGAAGCTCTCGCCCGTGCGCTCGCCGATCAGGGCATGGGCCGCCTCGTCGAAGCGATAGTAGTCTGCCCCCAGCGTGGACGCCGGGACGAAGCCGTCGGCACCTGTGTCGTCGAGCTTGATGAAGAGGCCGGCGCGGTTGACGCCGCCGATCCGTCCGTCGAAGGACGAGCCGATCTGGTCGGCAAGGAAATGCGCGATCAGCCGGTCCGTGGTCTCGCGCTCAGCCGCCATGGCGCGCCGCTCGGCCGCCGAGATCCGCGTCGAGACCTCGCGCAGCGCCTCCAGCGTCGTGCCCTTCGGCAGCCCGTCATCGCCGAACTTGTGCGATGCGATCAGCGCCCGATGAACCACGAGATCGGCATAACGCCGGATCGGCGAGGTGAAATGCGCGTAACGGCGCAGGTTCAGGCCGAAATGCCCGTAGTTTTCGGCGACATACTCGGCCTGCGCCTGCGTCCTCAGCACGACCTCGTTGATGAAGGTCTCGTTCTCCGAGCCCTTGATCATCGCCAGGATGCGGTTGAACAGGACGGGCCGCAGCACACCTTCCTTCGGCAGCTTGATGCCGATCGAGGCCAGGACCTCGCCGAGCGCCCGCATCTTCTCCAGCGACGGCTCGTCATGGCAGCGATAGATCAACAGGCTACCGGCCTTCTCCAACGTTTCGGCGGCAGCGACATTGGCGAGGATCATGAACTCCTCGATCAGCTTGTGCGCCGCCAGCCGCTCCGGCACGGTGACGCGATCTACCGAGCCGTCCGCCTTCAGGATCAGCTTGCGCTCGGGCAGGTCGAGATCGAGCGGATGCCGCGCGTCGCGGGCGCGGGACGCGACGCCATACGCCGCCCAGAGCGGCATCAGGATCGAGTCGCGGACCGGCCCCGTCTTGTCGTCGGGCTGGCCGTCAATGGCCGCCTGGGCCTGCTGGTAGGAGAGTTTGGCCGCCGAGCGCATCAGGATGCGGTGGAAGGAATGGCCCTTCTTCGAGCCATCGGCCTTGAGCACGAGCCTGACCGCCAGCGCCGGCCGGTCCTCGCCCTCGCGCAGCGAGCATAGATCGTTGGAGATGCGTTCCGGCAGCATCGGCACGACGCGGTCGGGGAAATAGACGGAATTGCCGCGCTCCAGCGCTTCCTTGTCGAGCGAGGAGCCCGGCCGGACATAGGCCGCGACATCGGCGATCGCGACGGTGACGACATGGCCGCCGGGATTCTCCGGATCCTCGTCCGGGGCCGCATGGACCGCATCGTCATGGTCCTTGGCGTCGGCCGGATCGATCGTGATCAACGGTAGTGCGCGCCAATCCTCGCGTCCCGCTGTGCCTGCCGGCCGCACGGCGTCGGCCTCGGCGATCGTCGCCGGCTGGAAGACATGCGGGATGCCGTGGGCGTGGATCGCGATCAGGCTGACCGCGCGCTCGGATTTCAGCGAGCCGAGCCGTTCATGCACCTGCGCCTCGGGCGGGCCGAAACGGCTTTCGCTGCGCAATGCGACGGAGACGAGGTCGCCATCCTCGGCGCCGCCGGTTTGGCCCTTGGGGATCAGCGCCTCGCGGCCTTGCGCCTTCTTGTCGATCGGCACCAGCCGGCCGGAGCCGTCGGGCAATGCGCGGAAGATGCCGAGCACCTGCGCCTTGCCCTTGCCCATCACCTTCAGCACGCGGCCGGAATAGCCGAAGCCCTCGACGCCCTTCAGGCGGGTCAGCTTGAGCAGGACATGGTCGGCGAGGCCAGGGGTGGGAGCCGCGTGGCGCTTGGCGCGGAACTCGCGCCGGCGCTCGACCAGGATCTTCGGCGGCGCGCCCTGATCGGCCTCGTTCCATTCCAGCGGCGTCGCGAACAGGTCACCGTCGCGGTCCTTGCCCTTGACCTCGCAGAGCAGGACCGGTGGCAGCGCTCCGCGCGGATGCACCGGCCGCTCGACGCCGTCGCCACCCGTCTCGCCCTCTTCCTCGAGCTCTTTGAGGATGCGCTTCAGCCAGATCTTGCCACCGCCCGACAGGCCGAAGGCCTTGGCGATGTCGCGCCGGCCGACCTCGCGCCCGGCCTGCCGCTCGGATTCGATGAAGTCGAGGATCGCCTCGCGGCTGGGTTCAGGCGCGGACAACGCTGTGGCTCTTCGGCAGGCTTGGGTGCAAGGTCATGTCCTGATGTCGCATGCGCGCCGCCAGGATACCAGAACCCCCGTCGAATTCGTGCCTTGCAATGTTGGAGGGCCCAGAAACGAAAGAAGGGCCACCCTTTCGGGCAGCCCTTCCATTGTCGAACCGCGACCCCGGTAACCGGGCCCAGAGGTTCAAAAGCTCACGCGGAACAAGACCCCAAGTTGGAAAGAGCCCAGGTCCACCCGCTTTGAACCAGCGGTTGATGACAATGAGACACTGGATCACCTCCTTTCAGTTGTTACCGACAAGTAGAGGCTAGGGCGATTCTTGGTCGGGCGTAAATGTCAAAAAAGTCACGCTCCACGATTACTGAAATCCCCGGCCAGCACGGCGAAATCGCTGCCGAAATGCGGAGTGGCTAATTTTTGGGCGGTCATTCCGCCTATAAATTAGTCAATTTCATCAGTTCCGCATGATTTTTGCGTGGTGTCTGCCAAAAAACGCAGGAACTGCCGTTGCCGCGGCTCATACGGCAGAGACTTGTGAGCCCGTAACGTTCGGTTGTGCCGTTGGCACGTCGCTTGCGAGCGCTTTGCTTCGGGCCGGGGAGGCCTGCCGGCGCCCGCTCAAGGGCGCGGCCAACCGGGGAAGGTTCGGGAGTTGTCCGTGAACACCACACGTCGCGTTATTCTGGGCGCCGCTCTCGCAGGCGCCACGTTCCTGGGCTCCTATCTGCCGGCTGCGGCGCAGGAGACCATCAAGGTCGGCATCCTCCACTCGCTCTCGGGCACGATGGCCATCTCCGAGACGACGTTGAAGGACGTCATGCTCATGCTCATCGACGAGCAGAACAAGAAGGGCGGCGTCCTCGGCAAGAAGCTCGAGGCTGTCGTGGTCGATCCGGCCTCGAACTGGCCGCTCTTCGCCGAGAAGGCTCGCGAGCTCATCACAAAGGACAAGGTCTCGGCCGTGTTCGGCTGCTGGACCTCGGTGTCGCGCAAGTCCGTGCTGCCGGTCTTCAAGGAGCTGAATTCGATCCTGTTCTACCCCGTCCAGTACGAGGGCGAGGAGAGCGAGCGCAACGTCTTCTACACCGGCGCCGCCCCGAACCAGCAGGCGATCCCGGCCGTCGACTATCTCGCCAAGGAGGAGAAGGTTCAGCGCTGGGTGCTCGCCGGCACCGACTACGTCTACCCGCGCACGACCAACAAGATCCTCGAGGCCTATCTGCTTTCGAAGGGCGTGGCCAAGGAAGACATCCTGATCAACTACACCCCGTTCGGCCATTCCGACTGGCAGACGATCGTCTCCGACATCAAGAAGTTCGGCACCGCCGGCAAGAAGACCGCCGTGGTCTCGACCATCAACGGCGACGCCAACGTGCCGTTCTACAAGGAGCTCGGCAACCAGGGCATCAAGGCGACCGACATCCCCGTCGTCGCTTTCTCCGTCGGCGAGGAAGAGCTCGCCGGCATCGACACCAAGCCGCTGCTCGGCCATCTCGCTGCGTGGAACTACTTCCAGTCGGTCAAGACGCCGGAGAACGAGGCGTTCATCAAGCAGTGGAAGGCCTACAAGAAGAGCGACAAGGCTGTCACCAACGATCCGATGGAGGCCCATGTCATCGGTTTCGCCATGTGGGTGAAGGCGGTCGAGAAGGCCAAGAGCTTCGATCCCGACAAGGTGATCGACGCGCTGCCGGGCATCGAGGCGCCGAACCTGACCGGCGGCATCTCCAAGATGCTTCCGAACCACCACATCACCAAGCCGGTGCTGATCGGCGAGATCAAGGCCGACGGCCAGTTCGACGTGGTCTCCAAGACCGGTCTCGTCGCCGGCGACGCCTGGTCCAAGGAGCTCGATGGCTCGAAGGACCTGATCGGCGACTGGGTCGAGAAGAAGTGCGGCAACTTCAACGTGAAGACCGGCAAGTGCGGCGGCGCGTGAGGGTAGCCTGTTGAGTTAACGAGGGGGAGGGACGGCACGAGCCCCTAGAGCCCGGCCGTCCCTCGAATAGCGTCGACGCTCCCGGAATTGCGCCGGGGGCGTCGATACCGCCCACAGGCTGGCGCCGTGACTGGGCCGACGACCTGCCAATTTGGCGACCTGCCCAAGCTGCTGACCTGCCAAAGCCGAAAAGAGCCCATGCGGATCCTGTCCTGCCTTCTGCGCATGATTGCGCTCGCGACGCTGCTCGCGCTCCCGCCGGGCGCCGCGACCGCTCAGGGTGCTGACGAGGCCTTTACCAGGCTCGGCGCCGACAGCTTCTCCGATACCAACCGTGCCATCGAGCTTCTGATCGCCAACGCCCATCCGCAGGCGGCGGTGATCATCGAGGCCCTGGCCGATGGCCGCCTTCTGGCCGGCGGCGGTGCCGTCGTCGTCAAGACCAAGGACGGCAAGTTCCTCGACGCCAAGACGGGCGCGCCACTCGCCGCCGAGCCGGCCGGTCTCGCTGCGGTCCGCCTCAACAACAGCGTCCGCCGCAACATCCAGGCTGCGCTGGGCGGATTGGGCCTGCTCAACCCGGACGCCGGCAAGCGCATCGCCGCAGCCGAAGCCGTGTTCAAGTCGCGCGACGCCTCGCTGCTGCCTGTGCTCGAAGGCGCCATCGCTAAGGAGACCGACCCGCGCGCCAAGGCGGCGCTACGCCAGGCCCAGGCAGCGATCCTCGTCGCCAAGCCGGATGCCCCACCCTTCGACCGGATCGCCGCCATCGACGTCCTGCGCGAGCGCGGCGACCAGGATGCACTGGCGACCTTGCGCTCGCTGCCCGCCGATTCCTCACCTGCGTTGAAGGATGCGCAGGCGCGCGCGGTCTCGGCGATCGAGGGCAAGCTCGCCTTGTGGCGCGCCGGCCAGAACCTCTGGTACGGCCTCTCGCTCGGATCCGTGCTGCTGCTGGCTGCCATCGGGCTTGCCATCACCTTCGGCGTGATGGGCGTGATCAACATGGCCCATGGCGAGATGGTGATGATCGGCGCCTACACGACCTTCATCGTGCAGGAGGTCATCCGCGCCAAAGCGCCCTGGCTCTTCGACTATTCGCTGGCGATCGCCATACCGCTCGCCTTCATCGTCGCAGGGCTCGTCGGCATCGCCATCGAGCGCGGCGTCATCCGCTTCCTCTACGGGCGCCCGCTCGAGACGCTGCTCGCGACCTGGGGCATCAGCCTGATCCTGCAGCAGGCTGTGCGCACCGCCTTCGGCCCGACGAATCGTGAGGTCGGCGCGCCCAACTTCATGTCGGGCGCCTTCGAGATCGGCCAGCTCGCCATCACCTGGAACCGCCTCTGGATCATCGTCTTCGCCGGCCTCGTTTTCGCCGCGCTGCTGGCGATCCTGAAATTGACGCCGATCGGCCTGCAGATGCGCGCCGTGACCCAGAATCGCCGCATGGCCTCGGCCATGGGCATCCGCACTGGCCGCGTCGATGCGCTGACCTTCGGCCTCGGCTCGGGCGTGGCCGGGCTCGCCGGGGTCGCGCTCTCGCAGATCGACAATGTGAGCCCCAATCTCGGCCAGAGCTACATCATCGACAGCTTCATGGTCGTGGTTTTCGGCGGCGTCGGCAATCTCTGGGGCACGCTGGTCGGTGCCATGACGCTCGGCGTCGCCAACAAGCTGCTCGAACCCTATGCCGGCGCTGTGCTCGGCAAGATCGCGCTGCTCGTCTTCATCATTCTGTTCATCCAGAAGCGCCCGCGCGGCCTGTTCGCGCTCAAGGGCAGGGCGGTGGAAGCATGATCTCTCGCTTCCTCCTTCAGGATATGGATCGGCGCGGGACGATCTTCCTCGCCATCGTCGCCGGCATCGCGATCCTGGTGCCGCTGCTCAACCTGCTGGTGCCGGCCGGCTCGCCCTTCCACGTGCCGACCTCGACCATGTCGCTCTGGGGCAAGTATCTCTGCTACGCCCTGCTCGCGATCTCGCTCGATCTCGTCTGGGGCTATTGCGGCATCCTTTCGCTCGGTCACGGCGCCTTCTTCGCGCTCGGCGGCTACGCGATGGGCATGTATCTGATGCGGCAGATCGGCTCGCGCGGCGTCTATGGCAACCCGATCCTGCCGGATTTCATGGTCTTCCTGAACTGGCAGGAACTGCCATGGTACTGGTACGGCTTCTCGTCATTTCCCTTCGCGATGCTGATGGTGCTGCTCGCGCCGGGGCTGCTCGCCTTCGTCTTCGGCTGGTTCGCCTTCCGCTCGCGCGTCACCGGCGTCTATCTCTCGATCATCACCCAGGCGCTGACCTATGCCCTGCTGCTCGCCTTCTTCCGCAACGACATGGGCTTCGGCGGCAATAACGGCCTGACCGATTTCAAGGACATCCTCGGCTTCAACGTCCAGGCGCAAGCCACTCGCGCAGCGCTCTTTTCGATGACCTGCGTCATGCTGATCGCGGGCTTCCTGATCGCCCGCGGCATCGTCGTCTCGAAGCTCGGCAAGGTCGTGATCGCGATCCGCGACGCCGAGTCCCGCACGCGCTTCCTTGGCTACCGCGTCGACCGTTTCAAGCTCTTCGTCTTCACCGTCTCAGCCTGCATGGCGGGCGTCGCGGGCGCGCTCTACGTGCCACAGGTCGGCATCATCAACCCCAGCGAATTCGCCCCCGCCAACTCGATCGAGACCGTGATCTGGGTCGCGGTCGGCGGACGCGGCACGCTGGTCGGCGCCGCTCTGGGTGGCGTCGTGGTCAACTGGGCCAAGACCATGTTCACCTCGGGCTTCATGGCGCCATACTGGCTGTTCGCGCTCGGCGCTCTCTTCGTCTTCGTCACGCTGTTCATGCCCAAGGGCATCCTCGGCACGGCGCAGGACTGGTGGGGTAGGCGCCGCAAGCCCGCGCCGGCAGCTGCCGGCGAACCGGCTCCCGCGGAGTGACGCGCATGAACGCTTCCAACCCCGGCGCGCTCACCTCCTCGCTGCTCTATCTCGACGGCGTCAGCGTCTCCTTCGACGGTTTCAAGGCAATCCGCGGACTGTCCCTGACCATCGAGCCCGGGGAGATGCGCGCGATCATCGGCCCCAACGGCGCCGGCAAGACCACCATGATGGATATCATCACCGGCAAGACCAAGCCGGATGTCGGCACCGTGATGTTCGGCGGCTCGATCGACCTCACCAAGCTCGACGAGGCGGCGATCGCCAATCTCGGCATCGGACGCAAGTTCCAGAAGCCGACCGTGTTCGACTTCCACACCATCGAGGACAACATCCTGCTGGCGCTGAAGGCGCCGCGCACGGTGGCGAAGACGCTGTTCTGGAACACAGCGGCGGCCCAGCAGAAGCGCATCGATGACATCCTCGGCATCATCAAGCTGGGCGACGCCCGCGACCGGCTCGCCGGCTCGCTCTCGCACGGCCAGAAGCAGTGGCTCGAGATCGGCATGCTGCTGGCCCAGGACCCAAAGCTCTTGTTGGTCGACGAGCCTGCCGCCGGCATGACCGACGGCGAGACGGCCGAGACGGCGGTCCTGCTCAAGGAGATCGCCAGGGACCATTCGGTCATCGTCGTCGAGCACGACATGGGCTTCATCCGCGAACTCGGTGTGAAGGTCACGGTGCTGCATGAGGGCTCGGTGCTGGCCGAGGGGCCGCTCGACCAGGTCAGCGCCAATGAGCGCGTCGTCGAAGTCTATCTGGGGCGGTGAGAACATGCTGACCGTCGACGCCATCGATCTCCATTACGGCGCCGCCCAGGCGCTGCGCCGCGTTTCGATTACCGCCGAAGCCGGCAAGGTCACCTGCGTGATGGGCCGCAACGGTGTCGGCAAGACCACGCTGATGCGCGCCATCGTCGGCCAGCAGCCGATCAGTGCCGGCAAGATCGCCTTCGGGGGCGAAGATATCTCGACGCTGCGCACCGAGGATCGCGCGCGGGCCGGCATCGGCTTCGTGCCGCAGGGCCGCGAGGTCTTTCCCTTGCTGACGGTGAAGGAAAACCTCGAAACCGGCTTCGCGCCCTTGCCCCGCAAGGAGCGCTATGTGCCGGACGAACTGTTCGACCTATTCCCCGTGCTCAAGTCCATGCTGGGCCGACGCGGCGGAGACCTCTCGGGTGGCCAGCAGCAGCAGCTCGCGATCGCGCGGGCGCTGGTCACCCGACCCAAATTGCTGGTGCTGGACGAGCCGACCGAAGGCATCCAACCCTCGATCATCAAGGATATCGGCCGCGCCATCGACTATCTGCGGCAGAAGGGCGACATGGCGATCGTGCTGGTCGAGCAGTATTTCGACTTCGCCCGCGAGCTCGCCGACACAATGTTCGTGATGGACCGTGGCGAAGTCGTGCTCGCGGGGCCTATGGCTGAGCTCGACGCCAATCAGGTGCAGCGGCTGATCCAGGTGTAGTGCCGCCATGCTCGCCCCTGTGGCGGGCATCCACGTCCTGAACTCAGGTCTCGTCAAAGGAAGACGTGAATAGTCGGGCACAGGTCCGGCCATTAGGGGACAGCCCCTCAAAACACCAGCGGCGCATTGTCGACGACCTCCTTCATCACGAAGAAGGTGCGCGTCTGGCGCACGCCCGGCAGCGCGATCAGTCTGTCGGCGTGGAGCTTGTTGAAATCCGCCATGTCGCGCACGCGGATCTTCAGGATGTAGTCGAAGTCGCCCGCGACGATGTGGCAGTCCAGCACCAGCGGCATCTCGCGGATCGCCGCCTCGAAGGCGCCGAAGCTTTCCGGTGTCGAGCGATCGAGCACGACGCCGACGAAGGCGAGCGTGCCCATCTCCACCTTCTTTGGTGCGACCTGTGCGCGGACCCCGGTGACATACCCCTCGGCGAAAAGCCTCTGGATGCGGCGGTGGCAGGTAGCAGGGCTGGTGTTCACCCGCTTGGCGATTTCCGCATTGCCCATTCGCCCGTCGCTCTGCAGCAGGCGCAGAATCTTGAGGTCGGTCCGGTCGAGTTCTTGCTCCATGAAAGGATCTTCCGAAAAGAGGTCAAAAACCGAATGAATGAGCTTGCCATTGTGATAATAGCTGCGTCAATGCGTCATTCTAAGGGGTAACTTCGGAAGGACGTTCCATCCGAAATTGGCTAGCGTTTCCGGGTGTTTAACCGGGAGCAAGCAAGGATCATGCTGTCGAAATTCGAGCGCTATCCGCTCACCTTCGGGCCGACGCCCATCGAGAAGTTGTCGCGCTTGTCCGCCCATCTCGGCGGCAACGTGGAACTCTATGCCAAGCGCGAGGACTGCAACTCCGGGCTGGCCTTCGGCGGCAACAAGCTGCGCAAGCTCGAATACATCGTGCCGGATGCGATCGCCTCGGGCGCCGACACGCTCGTCTCGATCGGCGGCGTGCAGTCGAACCACACTCGCATGGTTGCTGCGACGGCTGCCAAGATCGGCATGAAGTGCCGCCTCGTGCAGGAGAGCTGGGTGCCGCATGACGACGCCGTCTATGACCGTGTCGGCAATATCCTGCTCTCGCGGGTCATGGGCGCCGATGTGCAGCTCGTCGACGAGGGCTTCGACATCGGCATCCGTGAAAGCTGGGAGAATGCGCTGGCCGATGTGAAGGCCAAGGGCGGCAAGCCCTATGCGATCCCGGCTGGCGCCTCCGTGCACAAGTTCGGCGGGCTCGGCTATGTCGGCTTCGCCGAGGAGGTGAGGGCGCAGGAGGCCGAACTCGGCTTCAAGTTCGACTTCATCGTCGTCTGTACGGTCACCGGCTCGACCCATGCCGGCATGGTGGTCGGCTTCGCCAAGGATGGTCGCCAGCGCAACGTCATCGGCATCGACGCTTCCTTCACCCCCGCACAGACCAAGGCGCAGGTGCTCGAGATCGCGCAGAAGACCTCGGCGCTGATCGGCGGCAAGGACATCGTCGCCGACGACATCGTCCTGAACGAGGACTACGCCTATCCGGTCTATGGCGTCCCCTCGAAGGAGACGATCGAGGCCATCCGCCTCTCGGCCCGCCTCGAAGGCATGATGACCGACCCCGTCTATGAGGGGAAATCCATGCAGGGGATGATCGATCTGGTCAGGAAGGGCTTCTTCCCCGCCGGCTCGAAGGTGCTCTACGCCCATCTCGGCGGCGTGCCGGCGATCAACGGCTACAGCTACACCTTCCGCAACGGCTGAGCGCGATGGAGGTCGTCGTGCTCATCGAATTCGAGACGGCGGCGGCCTCCGGGCGCTCCGCCCTGCTCGAGAGGGTCGGCGCGCTCGCGCTGGCCGGGCAGGCGAGGCTGAGCTTCGTCGGCACGGAAGCTGGCGGCGCTGGCTTGCCCGGGCGCGACGTCGTCGCGATCGGCCTGGCTCGCGCCGCGGCGGCACCGGGCCTGATCGAGCGCTGGCGCGACGAAGGCGTCCTCGCGAATACGACACGGACGCGGATCCTGCAGGTTCAGCCGCTCTGGTCGATGGAGCCGCTGGCCCTGATGTTTCCCTGAGGCGGCCTGTCAGCCGTGCAGCGAGAGGCCTTTGGTGATCCTGTCGATCTCCTTGCGCTCGCCATGGAAGGCGAGACCGACGAGATCGAGCGCGTCTGTCCTCACCGTCGCGACGGCGGCGCGGTTGTCGGCGTCGTTGCCGGTCGAGAACAGCTCGCTCGTATAGATGTGGGGGCGCACGCCGCGCTGCTGCGCGCGCTGGAGGGTGCTCGCGAACTGCCCGGGCGAGGCCGCGAAGATCAGGATCGGTTGCCGGATCAGCGGTCCGTAGAACCGTCCCGAGGCGTCAGCGTAGTTTTCGCCGCCGAGTTCGGGATAGGCTGCGACCAGTCCGCCGGCGAGGAAGCTGGCGACGTTGAGCTTTTGCCAGGTGGCGAGATCCTCGCGCACCGCGATGGCGATCTTGGTGTCGTAACGCATGACGCGAGAGCTAGACCCTTCGACAGCCGGCGGTCTTGAACGATCGTGCGGATCGCTGCCTGGCGATTGGCTTCGTGCCGGTGCCGGTGCCGAGGGTGTCGAGCGCATCGAGGCCTTCTTCGGCGGCCACGCCTACGATCCGCACCGGCATGATACCTATGCGCTCGGCCTGACTCTGACGGGCGTGCAGTCTTTCGACTATCGCGGCGGCCGGCAGGACAGTCTGGCCGGCAATGCCATCGTGCTCCATCCGGACGAGGTTCATAACGGTCGCTCCGGCGTCGACAGCGGCTTCCTCTACCGAATGCTTTATCTGGAGCCGCGTCTGGTCCGCTCGGCGCTTGGCAAGGCCGCAAGAACACTGCCCTTCGTGAAGGCCGCCGTCTCGTCGGATCCACGGCTGGTTGCTGCGGTCGGGCGTGGGCTGGCTTCGCTCGATGCCCCATTCGATGAGCTGGACCGGGATGCCGTCATTCTTGGGATAGCCGATGCGCTGCTGGCGCTCGCGCCGGATGCTGCAAGGGCGATCGGATTCACGCCGGATTTCGCGGCAGCCGAGCGGGTCCGGCAATGCCTGCACGACGGCCATGGCCCGATCAGTTCGGCAAGGCTTGAAGAGATCGCGGACCTCGACCGTTTCGCGCTGGCGCGGCATTTCCGTGCCGCCTTCGGAACAAGTCCGCATCACTATCTCGTCATGCGCCGGCTTGATCGGGCTCGCACTCTGCTGCGTACCGGTGCCGGCCTCGCGGACATTGCAGCGACCTGCGGCTTCGCCGACCAGAGCCATCTGACGCGGCAGTTCCGGCGTGCCTACGGCCTGCCTCCCGGGCGATGGCGTGCCCTGCAGCAGGCAGACGGCATGGCTCGGGTTGCGCGCCCTGGCGGGGCGCCCCTCGCGCCGGGTGGCTTGTCGTGAGCCGGCGCGGAGTGCAAGAACCGCGCTGAAACGATGCGGCCGCCAGGTTGCCGCAAGCGATGAAGGATTGGACGTAATGCAGCTTGGAGTGATCGGCCTCGGCCGCATGGGTGGCAACATCGTGCGCCGTCTGAGGCGTGCGGGCCATGACTGCGTCGTCTACGACCGCGACCCGAAGCCCGGCCTGGCGCTTGCGGCAGACGGCGCAATCGTCGCCTCCGATCTCAAGGACATGGTCGCGAAGCTCCAGACGCCACGCGCGATCTGGGTGATGCTCCCGGCCGGCAAGATCACCGAGGGCACGCTGGCTGAGCTCGCCGAAATGCTTTCGCCGGGCGATACGCTGATCGACGGCGGCAACGCCTTCTGGAAGGACGATGTCCGGCGCGGGCGCGACTTCGCGGCCAAGGGTCTGCACTACATGGATATCGGCACCTCCGGCGGCGTCCATGGGCTCGATCGCGGCTATTGCCTGATGATCGGCGGCGACAAGGCGGCCTATGAGCGGCTCGAGCCGATCTTCAAGGCGCTGGCGCCCGGCAAGGGCGAGATCGAGCCGACGAAGCATCGCGAGGGCCGCAACCCGACGGCCGAGCAGGGCTATCTGCATTGCGGCCCGGTCGGATCCGGCCACTTCGTCAAGATGGTCCATAACGGCATCGAGTACGGCATGATGCAGGCCTTCGCCGAGGGCTTCGACCTGCTGCGCAACGCCTCCGCCAAGGAAGGCCTGCCGCCGGAATACGGCTTCGAATTCGACACCGCAGAGATCGCCGAGGTCTGGCGGCGCGGTTCGGTGGTGACCTCCTGGCTGCTCGACCTGACCGCCGAGGCGCTGGCGGCCGACGAGGAGCTCTCCGCCTATTCCGGCAATGTCTCGGATTCGGGCGAGGGGCGCTGGACGGTCGATGCCGCCGTCGAGACCGCGACTCCGGCCGAGGTCCTGACCTCGGCGCTGTTCGCGCGCTTCCGCTCCCGTGTCGACCACACCTTCGGCGAAAAGATCCTCTCCGCCATGCGCGCCGGCTTCGGCGGTCATGTCGAACCCAAGAAGCAGGGCTGACGCGGCATGACTTCCTCGCAAGCGGCCGTGAAGCCGGCCGTCATCGTCGTCATGGGCGTCGCCAGCTCGGGCAAGACCTCGCTCGGCGAGCGCCTTGCCGCCCAGCTCGGCTGGTCCTTCCGCGACGCCGATTCGTTCCACCCGCCGGAGAACGTCGCCAAAATGGCGGGCGGCACGCCGCTGAACGACGACGACCGCAAGCCCTGGCTGGCTGCGATCGCCGCCTGGATCGACGACCTGCGGGAAACAGGCGGCAACGGCATCGTCACCTGCTCGGCCCTGAAGCGGGCGTATCGGCGCGTCATCATCGGTGACCGGCCGGATGTCGCGCTCGTCTATCTGAAGGGTTCGCGCGAGCTGATCGGCCAGCGCATGGCGCAGCGCCAGCACCACTTCATGCCGACGGCGCTGCTCGACAGCCAGTTCGCGACGCTGGAGGAGCCGGGCGACGACGAGCGCCCGCTGGTCGTCTCGGTCGAGGCCTCGAAGGACGCGATCGAATCGGAAGTGCTGACGAGACTCGGCCTGGTCTGAACCGGGCTTCGCGGTCGAGCGTCAGGTCACCTCGAACCAGCTCCAAAGCCCCCGGTCGAATCGCTCCAGCACGGTCGACGAGATCAGCCATCGCCCCGGATTTTCCGCGATGAAGGCGATGTGCAGCCGCTTGCCGTCGGGAATCTGCACCGTGTCGAGGAAATAGGGCTCCCAGCCGTCGTCGAGCGGGTGCAGCAGCCGGAAGCTGTGCCCGTGGACATGAATCGGCTGGAAGAAGGCCGTCTTGTTCTCGATCGCCAGCACGACCGGCGTGCCCCGCTTCACGCTGAAGAGCGGCTTGGCCGAAGCATCGCCCACGCCGCCATTGATGCGCCAGGGCAGGGCCGGATCGATCCCCGCCATGTCGAGCTTGAAATCGGCTGAGACCTTCGCGCCGCCCTCGATCACGATCTGGGGGCGGTGCGCGTCCTGCAGGCGCACCGCAGCGGGCAAGGTCGGATTGGCCTTCAAGGCCATGGGCGCCGTCGACACGGGCTTGCTGGCTCCGTCCGTGACCAGCCGCACGAGCGGTACGCCAGAGCCGACGAGGGCGGTGACGATGGCCGTGGCGCCGGCGTCCGTGGGCATGTCGACGAGCAGGTCGTAGCGCGTGCCCGGGGCGAAGGGCAGCTGCGAGCGAACCGGCTCGAACGATTCGGTCGGCTGGCCGTCGACCGCGATGACGACCGCTTTGATGCCGTCGAAGCGCAATCTCATGATCCGGGCGTTGCAGGCATTGGCCAGCCGAAGCCGGACACGGGCGCCGGGCGCGACAGGCACGCGCTGCGGCGGCGAGCCGCCGTTCACGGTGACCCAGCTCCCGAGCCGTCCAGCCCCGGCGCCATCCGCGCTGGTTGGGGAGAAGGGCTGCAAGGCGTTGTCGTCGCCGAGCAGCCAGTCCGTCACCAGAACCGGCAGGTCGAGATCGACCGGGGGCGGATCCGTTTCCTCGACCACCAGCATGCCGCTCAGTCCGCGGCCGGCTGGCTCGGACGATCCGCCAAGAACCAGCGGCCGATACAGGACCGTCCCGGAATCCGGCGGCTTGAGCCGGTACTCGAAGCTCTCGCCCGGCGCGATCGGGGGCTGGCTGAAGCCGCCGACCCCGTCCATGGCCGCGTCGCCGCGCAGGCCGTGCCAATGCAGCGCGAGCGGGCTCGCCGTCCTGTTCGCCACGGTCAACCGCAGCGTCTGGCCCTGCTTGATTCGCAGCGCCGGGCCAGGCGTCGCGCCGTCAAAGGCCCAGATTTCGCTTTCGACGGCTGGTGCGGGCCTTAGTCTCGCCTTGGCCGGTGCCGCCGTCAGCAGGCGCGCTGCAGATTCCGGCGCAGGCGCGGCGGCCCCGGGTTGCGCCTGCGCCACGGCACGGGACGCGAAGGGCAGCGCGGCGGCGCTCCCGAGGCCGGCGAGGGCGGCACGGCGCGTCGGGCGGGCAGGGCGGTCTGGCTGGTCACTCATGCAAACCGGCATAATTGCACCTGCGCGCGATGGCGAGAGGTTGTCGCCTGGAGCCTGTCGCTGTCCCGCGACCAGCATGTTTTGCAGAACCGTCATTTTTTTGCTGCATGGCGCGGCCGAAATGCGTATAGCACCGGCGCCCAATGATGGCCGCGCTGCGTTTGCTCGCGCGCAGCGCTATCGGGCCGGCGGGCGTGGCGGAACTGGTAGACGCACTGGATTTAGGTTCCAGCGGCGAAAGTCGTGGGGGTTCGATTCCCTCCGCCCGCACCATCGAACTGGTTTTCGCGAGCGCGGCGGCGGTCTCCCGGCGTCGCGCTTTGGACATTGAAGTAACGAGCTGTTGGCGGATCGAACGATGAACGTGACCGAAACCCTCTCGCAGGGCCTCAAGCGCGAATTTCAGGTGGTGCTGAACGCCGCCGACCTCAAAACGCGGCTCGATGACGGCCTTCAGGGCCTTCAGGGCAAGGCCCGCATCAACGGCTTCCGTCCCGGCAAGGTGCCGGTCGGCCATCTGCGCCGGCTCTATGGCCGCTCGGTCATGGCCGATGTCGTGCAGAACGCGGTCAACGAGGCCAACCAGAAGATCGTCGCCGATAACGGCCTGAAGCTGGCCTTCGAGCCGCAGATCAAGTTCCCCGAGAACAAGGACGAGATCGAGGCCGCGATGGAGGCCAAGGGCGATCTCGCCTTCACCGTCGCGCTCGAGGTTCTGCCGAAGATCGAGATCGCCGACCTCTCCGACGTCGCGCTGGTCAAGCCGGTCGCCGAGGTTCCGGACGCCGATGTCGACGCCGCGCTGGAGCGCATGGCCGCGTCGAACCGCAGCTTCAGCAATAAGGGCGAGAAGGCCAAGGCCGACAAGGGCGACCGCCTGATGATCTCCTTTGTCGGCACGCTCGAGGGCAAGCCCTTCGACGGCGGCACGGGCGAGGGCATCTCGCTCGATCTCGGCGCAGGCCAGTTCATCCCCGGCTTCGAGGAGCAGCTCGAAGGCATCAAGGCCGGCGAGACCCGCACGGTGAAGGTCACCTTCCCGGAGAACTACACGGCGACCCACCTCGCCGGTAAGCCGGCCGAGTTCGAGGTCACCGCGACCGAGGTCCAGGCTCCCGAGCCGGTCAAGATCGACGACGAGCTCGCCAAGTCCTTCGGCATGGAGTCGCTGGATGCGCTGAAGACCGCCGTCCGCGAGCAGATCGGCCGCGATTTCGGCCAGCAGTCGCGCCGCAAGCTCAAGAAGAGCCTGCTGGATGCGCTCGACGGCAAGTACAGCTTCGAGCTGCCCCCGACCCTGGTCGAGCAGGAGTTCGCCGCGGTCTGGAGCCAGGTCGAGACGGATATGAAGGAATCCAAGAAGTCCTTCGAGGACGAGGGCACGACCGAGGAGGCTGCGAAGGCCGACTACCGCAAGATCGCCGAGCGCCGCGTCCGCCTCGGCCTCGTGCTGGCCGAGATCGGCGAGCAGGCCAAGGTCCAGATCTCGGATGACGAGGTCACCCAGGCCCTGGTCGAGCGTGCTCGCCAGTTCCCCGGCCAGGAGAAGCAGGTCTGGGAGTTCTACCGCAAGAACCCGCAGGCTCTCGCCGAGATCCGCGCACCGATCTTCGAGGAGAAGGTCGTCGACCATCTGCTCGGTCAGGTGAAGGTCGAGGACCAGTCGGTTTCCCGCGAGGCGCTCTACGCCGACGAGGATGCCGAGGCTGCCACGACCGAGGCCAAGCCGAAGAAGGCCGCCGCGAAGAAGGCGAAGAAGGCCGACAAGGCCGAGGATGCTGCCGGCGACGACGCCTCCGCCTGAGCGCGTCGGAAACCTTAATCCGAACATTTGCGCCGCTCGGCCCACCGCCGGGCGGCGCTTCTCTTTTCAGCCGCCTTTGCCGTGCTTATGTGGAGGTCTCCTCAAGACAGCCACGATTCGCCGGTTCCTATCCGGCCTCTGCCACTCAAGGACATGTCCATGCTGCGCGATCCGATCGAGACCTACAACAATCTCGTCCCGATGGTGGTCGAGCAGTCGAGCCGCGGCGAGCGTGCCTTCGACATCTATTCGCGCCTGCTGCGCGAGCGCATCATCTTCCTGACCGGACCGGTCGAGGATTATTCCGCGTCGCTGATCGTGGCGCAGCTCCTCTTCCTCGAGGCCGAGAACCCCAAGAAGGAAATCTCCTTCTACATCAACTCGCCCGGCGGCGTGGTCACCTCGGGGCTGTCGATCTACGACACGATGCAGTTCATCCGCTGCCCGGTCACGACCTTGTGTGTCGGCCAGGCCGCCTCGATGGGCTCGCTGCTGCTCACCGCCGGCGCCAAGGACATGCGCTTCGCTCTGCCGAACGCGCGCATCATGGTGCACCAACCCTCCGGCGGCTATCAGGGCCAGGTCACCGACATCCTGATCCACGCCAAGGAAGTCGAGAGCCTGAAGCGCCGTTTGAATGAGATTTATGTGCATCATACGGGCCGCAGCTACGCTGAAATCGAAGCGGCCCTGGAGCGCGACAATTTCATGACCTCCGAGGCGGCGCGCGAGTTCGGCCTGATCGACAAGGTCATCGACAAGCGTCCGGAAGAGGCGGCCTGAGGGTCTGCGACGCGCTGGCGCGCTGCCTGTGGGTTGGCTTTGCAGCGCGCAGTGCACATATTGCAAGCTAGCCGGCCCCATGGTTGCATGGGGACTCGGACAGGCGTGGGGATGATCCCCAGGTGCCCCTGCATGATCCGGTTGTGGATCAGGCTCGATCCAGAACGTGCCGGAACGGGGCGTTAACCTGATGATCGTGAACTGGGCGCCTTATTATGACGGAGAGACGACGGTTGCATCCGCCTCGGCTGATGTGGTCTCCGGCTCCGAGAATGGAGATGGACGATGAGTAAGGTCAGCGGCGGCGATTCGAAGAGCACGCTCTACTGCTCCTTCTGCGGCAAGAGCCAGCACGAGGTTCGCAAGCTGATTGCGGGCCCGACCGTGTTCATCTGCGACGAGTGCGTCGAGCTCTGCATGGACATCATCCGCGAGGAATCCAAATCCGCGCTGGTGAAGTCGAAGGACGGCGTGCCGACCCCGAAGGAAATCCGCAAGGTCCTGGACGACTATGTCATCGGCCAGGAGCATGCGAAGAAGGTCCTGTCGGTTGCTGTCCACAACCACTACAAGCGGCTTTCCCACGCGACGAAGCACAACGACGTCGAGCTGGCGAAGTCCAACATCCTGCTGATCGGACCAACCGGCTCGGGCAAGACGCTGCTCGCGCAGACGCTCGCCCGCATCCTCGACGTGCCCTTCACCATGGCGGATGCGACGACGCTGACCGAAGCCGGCTATGTCGGCGAGGACGTCGAGAACATCATCCTCAAGCTGCTCCAGGCCTCGGACTACAATGTCGAGCGGGCGCAGCGCGGCATTGTCTATATCGACGAGATCGACAAGATCAGCCGCAAGTCCGACAACCCGTCGATCACGCGGGATGTCTCGGGTGAGGGCGTCCAGCAGGCGCTGCTGAAGATCATGGAAGGCACGGTCGCCTCCGTGCCGCCGCAGGGTGGTCGCAAGCATCCCCAGCAGGAGTTCCTGCAGGTCGACACGACGAACATCCTGTTCATCTGTGGCGGCGCCTTCGCGGGCCTCGACAAGATCATCTCGGGTCGCGGCAAGGGCACCTCGATCGGCTTTGGCGCGACAGTCCAGGCGCCCGACGACCGGCGCACCGGTGCGATCTTCCGCGAGGTCGAGCCCGAGGATCTGCTGAAGTTCGGCCTGATCCCTGAATTCGTCGGCCGCTTGCCGGTCCTGGCGACGCTGGAGGATCTCGACGAGGCTGCGCTGAAGACCATCCTGACCGAGCCGAAGAACGCTCTCGTCAAGCAGTACCAGCGCCTGTTCGAGATGGAGGACACCGAGCTGACCTTCACCGACGAGGCGGTCAGCCTGATCGCCCGCAAGGCGATCGACCGGAAGACCGGCGCGCGCGGGCTGCGCTCGATCATGGAGGGCATCCTGCTCGAGACCATGTACGAGCTGCCCGGCCTCGAAGGCGTCGAGCAGGTCGTGATCGGTCCGGAAGCCGTGGAGTCGAAGGCGCGCCCGCTCTTCATCTATTCGGAGCGCGAGGACGAGGCGAAGTCGGCTTCGGCCTGAGTCGTCCACAGGCATCGAGACAGCGAACGCGCGCCCCTTGGCGCGCGTTTTGCGTATGGGGGTGTGCCGGCGCGGAACCCTTGCCGCACTGGGACAGCCCGCGTGGAGCCCGATGCAGGAATGCGCTTACCGTGATCGGATCGGACCTCGGTGTTGCACTGCACGCTCGACGGTCTCGCTTGAAAGCCGGCGAGGAAGTCTCCACTTTAAGTACACTCGCGAGAGTCGCATGCCTGTCGAGGGTGCGATGCGCGGGGGCGGACGGAGTGAATGGTCGCTCCGGTCGCGAACGCCCGATCGCTCCGCCCATCTTGGGGGTCCGCCGGGCGCAACCACAAAGGAATAGTCATGACTGGCTCGGCGCCCCGCGCTCCTTTCGTTTCTGGTGAGACCGGCACCTATCCGGTTCTGCCCCTGCGCGACATCGTCGTTTTCCCCCACATGATCGTGCCGCTCTTCGTCGGCCGCGAGAAGTCGATCCGTGCCCTGGAAGAGGTCGTGAAGACCGACGGGCTGATCCTGCTCGCCACGCAGAAGAATGCCGGAGACGACGATCCGGAGACGAAGGATATCTATGAGATCGGCACGCTCGCCCGTGTGCTGCAGCTTCTGAAACTGCCCGACTCCACCGTGAAGGTCTTGGTCGAGGGCGTCGGCCGCGCCAAGGCGACGGCTTACGTCGCCGACGAGGCTTTCTATCAGGCCGAGGCCACCGGCCTCGCCGAGGAAGAAGGCAAGAAGGTCGAGGTCGAGGCGCTCGGCCGCTCGGTCATCAGCGAGTTCGAGAGCTATGTGAAGCTCAACAAGAAGATCTCGCCCGAGATCGTCGCCGCCGTGTCGCAGATCGAGGAGCCCTCCAAGCTCGCCGACACCGTCGCTTCGCATCTGGCGGTCAAGATTGCCGATCGCCAGGCGGTCCTCGAGATCACCCATGTCGCGCATCGGCTTGAGAAGGTCCTCTCGCTGATGGAAAGCGAGATGTCGGTGCTTCAGGTCGAGAAGCGCATCCGCTCGCGCGTCAAGCGCCAGATGGAGAAGACCCAGCGCGAGTACTATCTCAACGAGCAGATGAAGGCGATCCAGAAGGAGCTCGGCGACGGCGAGGAAGGCCGTGACGAGCTGGCCGAGCTGGAAGAGCGCATCGCCCGCACCAAGCTCTCCAAGGAGGCCCGTGACAAGGCCGTCGCGGAGATGAAGAAGCTGCGCCAGATGTCGCCGATGTCTGCCGAGGCTACGGTCGTGCGCAACTACCTCGACTGGATGCTCGGCATCCCGTGGGGCAAGAAGTCGAAGATCAAGAAGGATCTGGCTGCCGCGCAGGCGGTGCTGGACGACGATCACTTCGGCCTGGACAAGGTCAAGGACCGCATCGTCGAGTACCTGGCTGTGCAGCAGCGCACCAACCGGCTCGCCGGCCCGATCCTGTGCCTCGTCGGCCCTCCGGGCGTCGGCAAGACCTCGCTCGGCAAGTCGATCGCCAAGGCGACCGGCCGCGAGTTCGTGCGCATGTCGCTCGGCGGCGTGCGTGACGAGGCAGAGATCCGCGGTCACCGCCGCACCTATATCGGCTCGATGCCCGGCAAGATCATCCAGTCGATGAAGAAGGCCAAGACCTCGAACCCGCTCATCCTGCTCGACGAGATCGACAAGATGGGCCAGGACTTCCGTGGCGACCCCTCGGCGGCCCTGCTCGAGGTCCTTGATCCCGAGCAGAACGGCACCTTCAACGACCACTATCTCGAGGTCGACTACGATCTGTCGAACGTCATGTTCGTGACGACGGCGAACACGCTGAACATCCCGCCGGCCCTGCTGGACCGCATGGAGGTGATCCGCATCGCCGGCTACACCGAGGATGAGAAGACCGAGATCGCCCGGCGTCACCTGATCCCGAACGCGATCAAGAAGCACGGCCTCGAATCCAAGGAATGGTCGATCGAGAACGATGCGCTGCAGACGCTGGTTCGCCGCTATACGCGGGAGGCGGGTGTCCGCAATCTCGAGCGCGAGCTCTCCAACACCGTCCGCAAGGCGGTGAAGGACATCGTGCTGACCAAGAAGAAGAAGATCGCCGTCAACAACGAGTTGCTCGAGGAGTATCTCGGCCCGCCGCGCTATCGCTATGGCATGGCGGAAACCGAGGACCAGGTCGGTGTCGTCACCGGCCTGGCCTGGACCGAGGTCGGCGGCGAGCTTCTGACCATCGAAGGCGTCATGATGCCCGGCAAGGGCAGGATGACCGTCACGGGCAACCTCAAGGACGTGATGAAGGAATCGATCTCGGCGGCGGCATCCTATGTCCGCTCGCGCGCCGTCGATTTCGGCATCGAGCCGCCCTTGTTCGACCGGCGCGACATCCACGTCCATGTTCCCGAGGGGGCGACCCCGAAGGATGGGCCGTCGGCCGGCATCGCGATGGCGACCTCGATCGTCTCGGTCCTGACCGGCATCCCGACCAACCGCGACGTCGCCATGACCGGCGAGGTCACGCTGCGGGGCAGGGTGCTGCCGATCGGCGGGTTGAAGGAGAAGCTCCTGGCGGCGCTGCGGGGCGGCATCAAGAAGGTGCTGATTCCCGAGGATAACGCCAAGGATCTGGTCGATCTGCCCAAGTCCGTGAAGGAGGGAATGGAGATCATTCCCGTCTCGCGGATGGAGCAGGTTCTCCAGCACGCCCTGACCCGCCAGCCGATTCCGATCGTCTGGGAAGAGGATCTCAAGGCGATCCCGGCCAAGGGTGCCGACGAGGATGCAGCCGGCGTCGTCGCTCACTGAGCGGCCACGCAGGCTCGAATGAAGGGTCGCCGGCGCCTGTCGCCGGCGACTTTCTCTTGGGGGAGGGCGGATAAGGGCGGCTGCGCCCTCTGTGGCCGCTTGCTGAGGCGGCCCGCAGGCCTTAAACCCCGCACAGCAGGGGCGGTTAGCTCAGTTGGTAGAGCGTCTCCTTTACACGGAGAGGGTCGGCGGTTCGAGCCCGTCACCGCCCACCATGCCGCAAGTGATTGCTGGCGATAGATGATCTGGCCGCCGTCCCGCGGTCTTTCTGGCGAGTGGCATTCCTGCCTGGTGGTTCGCCCATGAACGGCGTCGTCGAGTCCGTTACGGCCGGCATTTCCGCCATGTTCGTCGGCATGCTCTCGTCCATGCATTTCAACATCCGCCCCGTTCGCCAGCATGTCCTGGCTCTGGCCGGCGCAGGGCTAGCCGCCGGCATTGGAGCGACGGGAGCCTTGTCGCAGGCGCAACTCCCCGATTCCTTTTTCGCTGATCGCCCGGCCTTTTCCCGGCCGGAGCAGCCGGCCAAGCCGGCGACCTGCGACGATGTCGCCGCCCAGCTTCCGGATTCGGTTCCTCGCGATTCGCGTGTCGATATGGCCATTGCCGGTCCCGTGACACTGATTCAGACCGATGGAGCACTCTGGTATGTCGCGGTCTGTGCCGATCCGGGCGTGCGCGTGCTCTGCGTGACCTACAGCGCGAATGAACTGAAGCTCGGCGACAAAGTGGTCCTGCGTGGCGGATATAGCCGTCAGAATCCCCGCCATGTCCTCCTCGACCCCTGTCTGGCCTCGCCCGAATAGCGCGGCGTCGAGCGCAGGATTGTCCGTGCGCGGTCAGATATTTTTCCACTGCTCCGCTTTGTTCGGCAGACACGCTTGACACTTCCGGCCGGGGGCCATAATCCACACCTCGCTGACGGCCACCGCGCCCCAGCCGCCCTGCGCGGGCGTAGCTCAGTTGGTTAGAGTGCCGGCCTGTCACGCCGGAGGTCGCGGGTTCGAGCCCCGTCGCCCGCGCCATGTATCTCTCTGAAGATACTGAATTTTCTCATCTCACAAAATCTCCCAAGGTCCTGAATTCGGAATCGCCTGACCGGCAATTTCGGAATTATGAGCCGCTTTCGTTCGCGGCCCGAGCTCGTCGCCCCTTCCTCCGAGCCTCTGGAACTTTAGCTGCCGTGGCGATCTGCGCGGGCGTGTAGGTGCGTTGCAAAGCCTTCGATTCGGCGATGGTGTTGCCCATGACATCGGACAGTGCCTTCGGGTCGACTTCGCCGGCCGAAGCCTCCAGCGCACCCGAACGACGGATGTCCATCAGCGTGCGCGGATCGTTCGGGAACACCAGCTTGCGGATGTCCCGGAAGTCCTCCGCCAGACTGTTCTTCCGGTAGTCCGAATCGCGCCGCGTCCTGAAGATCGGCCGTTCGAGGTCGACGACCTTCCGATCCTTGAGATAGGCGTCGACGACCTTCGCGGCGCGTCGCGTCAGGGGAGCGTAGGCGAGGGCGTTCGTCTTGCCCCTGGTAATGGCAAAGGCCTCCAGGTTGCCATGGCGGATGCGCTGGGCAGGCTTGAGCATCCGGGCGTCGACCGGCGACATCATCCCGTCCCACATCACAGCGAGGATCGCGGCCAGGCCCTTGAAGCCCTCCCGCCAGGCTCGCTTGCCGATGCGAGCGATCTCCCACTGCTGCCATTCTAGCGACCGCGGCGCCGGCTCGGTATTCCTCACGCCGAAGGACGGGTCGTTGTCGGCATCGCAGTATTTCAGTGCGGCCATGACCTGCCAGAGGGCGCGCCAGATCTTGATGCAGCGATGCGCCTCGCGCTGGGAAACGTGCTTCTCGATCTGAGCGCGCCAGGCACTGATATCGATCAGCGTAATGGTGCTCGGCTTCACGTCGCCGAACACGGGCGAGAGACGAACCCAGACACGATCCCACTCTTCACGGGTTCGCGGCTGCTTCTTCGTCCACTCGACGGTACGGCGGTAAGCCTCCCAAGCTTCGCCGACGGTGCCCTTCGGCCATTTCGGCCGATTGTCCTGTTCGTCGCCGGCGCCTCCTCGGCGGGCCTGCCACATGGCGTTGTAGAGCCGAGCGGCAGCCATGCGGGCTTGTTCGCCGGCTGGACCAAGCGGGCGCGCGGCGAAGCCCGCAGGCACCTTGCCCCGCGGCTCCCAGTACGCCCGCCCCTTGCGCTCGTAGTAGTAGGGGATCTTCAACGACTTACCGCCCGGCCTTGGCATTGGCGAACATCCCCTTGATCCTGTCGGACACGACGTTCCGGGCGTCCTGAGCGCCCGGCTGGTGACCAATCAGGTCGAAGAGGGACGGATGACGCAAGCGCCGCCACTGAACGACGGCATCTAGGTCGATCATCCCGGTCGTGGCGTCTGGCTGCGGGAAGCCGCGCGCGACGAGGGCGGCGAGCTTTGCGCGCATGTCAGCCTCGCTGATGTTCATCAGCCGGCCGGCATCGGCCAGAGTGCCGTCGCCGAGGATCTCGCTGACGAGCATGTGGCGAGCGCGCGCCATCGTCAGGCCCTCCTCAGCGCATTGCCGGAGGTGACCATCGTGAAGCCATCCTCAAACAGGAGGCCGACAGAGTTCATCGTGCCGCGGGCGAAGACGCGGCAGCGCTGGCCTTTCCGGCCGCAGCGATCCCAGCGGTAGAGATAGACGCGGGATTTCCCAGTTGGGCTGCCGGCGCGCCTAGGCAGGCTGATAGGGCTTAATGAGCCCAACGCCGGCAGCAGCCGCTCCGACCGAGGGGAACCGACGGGAGCGGCGAGCGCAAGCTGGAAGAAATTCGAGAGCAGCGCGTCCTTCATTTGCAGGAGATCTCCTTGCCGGGCCTCGCCTTTGCTCGCAGTGCGGCGCGGCTGGCGATCTCAGCGCGCACGCCACGAAGGCGCTTCCACTCGGCTTGAGCGGCGTCGGCACGGTTGACCGTCTCACGCTCGCTGGCGGTCAGGTGCTCGCGCCAAGTCGGTTCCGGGCGGGGCTTGAACTTGCTCATGCGGCCTCCCGATCGTTCTTGCGCAGCCAGCCGCCCGAATGGCGGCCTTCGTGGCCGATGCGCCAGATGAAGAAGCTGAAATCCTTGGTGCCGCCTCCGGGCTTTTCACCGGCGAGGATCACCGGGCCGGGCGGCATCGAAGGGCGAGGGCAGAGGTCGAGCACTTCCGCCAGCGGTGTCGTCTCCAACCAGCGCGATCGCTCGTCGCCGTGGCGCCAGGTGGTCGGCAGCAAGAGGGCGACAACCTTGCGGGCGCGCTGGAGAGCGAGACGGGCGAATGCCTCCGCGTGCTTGAACGGCGGGTTCGAGACGATGGCATCGGGCTCGGCCCAGATGCGGCTATTCTTCTCGGTGGGCCAAGCGCCACTGATGAAGTCGGCAACGCGATAGATGCCGAGGTGTGGCTGATCGCGCCAGCGCGGAGCGATATCCGAGCCGCCGGCGCGGAAGCCGGCCACCGCGGCGCTGTGAACGATCCGGCCCAGCCCGCAGGCCGGGTCGAGCACCGTCTTGCACCCCTCCAGAGCGCCCGATGCGAACAAGCGCTCCGAGACCCAGCGGTCCTCGACATACCAATCGTCAGGATGACGGTCCCAGATGTGGCTCTTGCGCTCGCGGGCCAGGGCATCGGTCACGACTTAGGCCTCCGCCAACTGGACGGACTTGTGCCCTTCCATCCACGCGGCAGCCTCAGCCTCTCGCCCCTCAGCGCGGTACTCGCCGGGCATGGCACGCGTACCGAGACCGGCTTCTTTCGCCTCGCGACCGCGACGGCTGGCGAGATCGGTCGAGGTCGGCTGATCCCCGGGGAAGCGATCATCGTCGTCCGGACGGCCACCTTGGCCAGCGTCGTGTTCCTGTCCCTGCTCGATCCGCCCGGTCGTCACGTTGTTCGGCTCGCTCTCAATGACGTCGCCAACACCCGCATCATGTGCGATTGCAGGCGCTCCGAGAGGCACCGTGTTGGCCAGCGCATCAAGCTTACCGGCAAGCGAACGAGGCGCGTTCCGCTGGGCGTCGGCCTTCGCACCTTCGAAATCGTACAGCGCGTCGTCGCGACGAATGACGTCGTCAAGGTCAGTGCTCATCGGCAAGCGCTTGGCCAGCCGACGCAGCACCGTCTTGCGCGCCATTTCGCCCCACCATTGAGTCCAGGGGCCGGAATTCCTCGCCTTGCTGACGGCGCGGATCTTCTCGACCTCGCCGACGGTCATGACCTCGCGATAGGTGCCGCCGTCCTTCGTCTTGGCGACGGCGTAGACTATGCGCGGCTTGCCGGGGTCGCCATCGAGAAAAGGCTCGTGCTCGATCGTCTCATCGTCGCCGAGCCGATAGAAGAACTTGTCCTTTTCGTGGGCGACGTAGGCCGAGATGCTGAGGAGCTCGCCGCTGTTGCGAACCTTCTTCAGGATGCCGGCGATCATCGGCATCCACTGGACTTTCTGGCCGTAGATGACGAGCGCGCCATCGCGACCGTCCGGGAGCAGGCCGTCCTGGGCCGCCTTGAGCGATGCCTCGAGCAGGCTGGCGCGGTCTGCGCGCAGGAGGTCGGGGTTCGATCCGACCGCGGTCATGACAACGCGCGCGAAGCGCTCGACAGGGATGTGCGCGGGCAGGGCAAGCTTGAACTGTCCCTCCATACGCTCGACATCGCTGCGCGCGGCCGCCAACGGGCTGAGCGTCTTGTTCTGGGTCTGCGGGGCTACGGCGTTCACGCGGCCTCTCCTTCGATGCTGAACTTCGGATAGGTGTAGGTGCTGGCCGGCGACGGCTTGCGGTTCACGCGGATCGTCTTGACCCGCACGACGCGGCCGTCAGCGGCGCGGCCCACAGCGGCGGTACCGAGTTTGGCAAGGAGCTCGACCTCGAGCACCCTGCGCTTCTTCTCGGCGTCGGCGCCGGCCTTCTCGACGGCCTTCAACTCGGCGCGCTCATCAAGGATTGCCGGGACACGGTTGTCGGCCGACCAGTCCACCTCGGCTCCTTCGTCGCCGGCGTAGGTGCTGCGGACGAGATCGCCGTCCCGCGCAAAGTCGGGCTCGGGCGGGGAGCGTTCTTCGACCCGGCGCCAGAACTCGCCGACCTCCTCGACCAGCCGCGCCCAGACCCCATCATGGATCGGGATGTCGAAGAGCTTCAGCTCAGTGTTGATCCCGCCGATCATCAGCGCGACGCAGGCCCAGGACGCACCAGTCAGCTTGGCCTCGACAATCGCCTGGATGGCGATCCACGCGGGGATCTCGACCTCGCCGTCCTCGTTCACCCACTTCTTGCGGAAGATCAGCCCATCGGTGGTCTTCACCTGGATGATGCCGAGGCCGGGCAGGTCGGGGCGCGACGCGAAAACGTCGGGCGTCGCGCCGATGCGGGCGGCCGGCAGTCGGTAATAGGCGTTGTTCGCCGCGAAGACGTTCCAGTCCGGCTTGAGCAGCCGCACCATCTCGATCGCAGTCTTCTCGAACAGCGTCCCCCGCAGGATTGGCGGCAGGACGATCGAGTCCTCGGTCACCGTCGGAGTGACCTCCTCCTGCGGCGGGGCGAGCCCGGCCTTCTCCAGATAGAGGCCGTAACGGGTCGCGTACTGGTGCTCTTGGAACAGGGCGCCGGCGACCGAGGCGGTGATGTCCTGCCCGCGCAGGCCCATCCACTGCTCGCGGTTCTCGATAGCGATGCGCTGGACGTCCGTTGGCAGCAGCGTGAGGGCGAGCGCCTCGGGAGACAGTTTGAGATCCTGATTCATGTGGTGATCCACCAGAAGCGCGCGGCGAGGGCCGGCAGGATGGCGACGAGGAGATAGGCGGCGGCCGCGTCAGCGACCTTGTCGACGGGCCAGGCGACCGGGATGATGCCGTCGTGGGTGACGCGCTCGTCGACCTCGACGGTGAAAACCTCGCGGCGCTTAGAACCGAGGCGGTTGAGGTGGTCGCAGACGCGCTGGGCGGCAGCCGGGTCGAGGTAGTGCTCGATGTGCCCCATCCGGCCGGCGTGGACCGCATAGGCGATCTCGCGCGCCTCTGCCTGGTCGAAGGCTGGGACGTGGTATGTGATGGTCACGACTGGCCCTCCGCTTTCGCGAGAGCAGCCACCCAGTCACGGATCGCCTGGCATTCGGCTGGATTGGCGCCGGCCGCGCGATAGACCTCCGCCAGCTTCACGGCGAGGTGCTTCCCCGCGAGCGCGAGAGTCATCTTCTCGAACGACAGGCGCTCGATCCGGTCGAGCGAGCTTTCGGTGATCGCGACGCTTGCCATCACCGCACCTCGAGGCCGCGGGCGATGTCCTTGCCGAGCTGGTGCTGGTGATCGTTGTAGGCCGCGCGGTCCGCATCCGCGATCTCATCATTGACGTGGTCTGAGATCGCGTGAGTGGCGCGGTCGTGCGCCTCAGCGGCTTTGACCACCATCTCGTAGAGGACGTCGCCGGCGAGCAGCTTGTGCTTCGTGTTGATGGTCGTGAAGCGCGGGCCGGGCGTGGCGACGTCGAGCCAAATGCTCTCGATCGTCCATGTGCCGTCAGGGCGGGCATTCAGGTCGATGTCCCCGTTGAACTCGACCCGGGCATTCTTCACGGCGGGGAGGAGGTTCATCTCCTCGGCCTGGTAGGTGAAAGCGTACATGGCGATCCCCATCGGCGGGTTGCTGATGGAGATCAACATAGAAATGAACACGATCTATGTCAACATGGATTATGTGAACATTCGGCAATCGCGCGCCGGGAGCCTGCCGATGGCTTGCGGTTCGGGGCTGGACTCTTCGCTCGACCTGAGTCGTAAATGAGAACTTAAAGAGAACAAAAGGCAGGGCTGGCTATGAGTATGGGTTGGTCGAACCGGCGCGTTCCAGCGCCCCCGCTGGGTGAACTGGACGCCCTTGAGGTCATGTGCTCGCCCTGCGGAAGGGGCAAATCGATCGAGGGGACGGAGCTTGCAAACCTCCGAGAGCGCGGCATCGAGCGAGTCGACGACCTGAGGGGAAAGCTGCTCTGCAAGAGCTGCGGCGAGCGGCATCAATTGACGCTCATGCCGGTTTTCCGGCGGCCGACTTTCCGCGCTGAGCAGGTTTGCGCGGCGTAGCGCTGGAGATTCGTCGTTAGCCTTGAGTCTGGCTCGACGGGACGAGGGGGCGCTATGGGCGCCCCTCTCCACGGTCACGGCCAGGATCGTCCGGAAGCGTCGCGGACAGGTCTATGAACTGGATATAGGTTATATACCTACCTCGCGCGGGAGCGTGTCGCGCGAATCCTGCGCGCGCGGTTAGGCTACGCGCGCGTGCCGAGCCTCAGATTTTGCCGAGCCCGAAACGGATAATCGCGAAGCTGGCTCCCATGATCGCGAGGATCATCCCGAGGAGCTGCCACGTCGTTGGCATTGCTGAAATGCGGCCTTTGACTTCTGCGACATCTTTGCCGAGAGCGTCGAGCTTGGTGTCGATCTTGTCGAGCCGCTTCTCTATTCCTGATACGCGCGCTTCCATGTCTCCAGATGTGCCACCGCCGCCTCCTCCTTTCAAGGTGGGCGCGCGCCCGCCGGTGTCCTGCTTGCCCCCTTGGATCAACTGAAATTCGAGACCCATTACTTCTTCCTCGCCCATTTCGCGACGACTGAAACGTCGTGAAGGTTAGTCAGTCCGCAGTTGGTGCAGGTCATGGAGAAGAATTGGCGGGAGTTTATTTGGTGGTCGTAAGGGCCCGGCTCGGAATAAATTACCTCCCAATTGGGGTTCCTACAAAGCTTGCACGGTTGGTCGAGCTTCTTGGCATCAACGAACCGAGTTACATCGTTGCTCATTGGGTCACCTTGGCAATCATGCGGACCGGAGCGATCCATCCGTTGTCGATCTTCATCCGCCCCAAAGCTCTTCGGTCGGTATGACCCTGAAGGTCCGCAAAATCTCGTCGTGTCCGAACTCGAGGAAGCCTTCGGGATTGAACTGCTGAACCCTGATCTTCCTGGCGTCGCGGCCGACGAGCATCTTGACGTAGGCCTTGCCCGGGCGGCCCTCGTCGCTTGGGTGGAGTTCGATGACGACGAAGTCTTCGATGGCTGGTCGCTTGGTGTCGACGTAGATTCGCTCGCCATCGCGGAACTTCGGCCACATCGAGTGATTGGCCACGCGCAACGCGAATACGCCCTTGCGATCTACGAGTCCCGGCGGCCGCACGACGCGATCGATCACCTGGCCGTTGAATTCGAACGCGCTCTCGTCGCCTTCGATGCTGGCTATCCCGAGACCGAGCTCCTCCACATCCCTGATGCGAGGCACCCAAGGCTCGCGAGCGGGCCCCTCCATAACGACATTTGGTTCAGTCTGAGGTGGCGGGTTGGGGGATGGTTGTGCGCCGACAGGTGCGTCAGCCTCGGTGCGCCGGGGGGATCCCAGGGGCGGTAGATCGAACGGTAAAGACTCAATCCCTTGCCCGGTGAGGAGCCATCCGGGGGTCGTCTTGAATGCGTTCGCATACTCGATCGCCGCATCGGGTCCGAACTCGTTTTGGCCGTTCTCGTGTGCGCCATAAGTGGACACAGTCCACCCAAAGCGCACGGCCGCGCTGCGCGCTGACTTGAAGCCCGCTTTGGCGCGCGCCTTGCGCAATCTGCTGCCCATCTCTTCCATGGGCAGGTTATCACACGTTGTGTGAACAGAGATCATGTTGACATGATCAACACGATCCGTGTACATCTGCAGCATGCGATCTGTTCCAGACATTTTCGACGCGTTGGGTGGGCCCGCTGCGGTCAGCCGAGCTCTTTCGATTGGTGGCTCTACCGCATCCGAAATGAAGAGGCGGGGGTCGATCCCACCCGAGTACTGGGCCGAGCTTGTGGAAGCCGCGAGAGCCTCCGGCCGAGATGACATCTCGTTCGAGACGCTCGCTCTGATCCACGCCCGGGCGAAGGGCCGTGATCGCGGCGCCGATGAGGCCGCCTGATGATCCCAACTCGCCCCCCGAACGCAACGCCACGCAACTCACTGCCCGAGAGATAGGGCCAGGCGGGCAGGGCACGCACCGAGATTTTCACCGCTTCCGTCTCCCCATTCGAAAGCCCGCCCATGACTGAGATGACGCCCAGGGAGAAACGGATCCACGCCGCGCTTCGCGAACTGATCGCGGAAGCCGGCGGGTGCGGAGAGGCTGCCGGTGCCATTGGCTTGAAGAAGGCTCAGCTGGGCCGGATGCATGTCGATCCGCCCGAGGCATTCATGAACGTCTTCCAGCTTTCGAAGCTCGAGGCGTTCGTCGGCAAGCCGATTGTGACGCAGGCGATGGCGGCAATGCTCGGCTTCGACATCGCGCCCCAGGAGCAGGTGGCCGGCAAGGCCCTCTGCGTCCACGCGTCGATCAGCGGCGTGATGGGCGAGGCAACGCAGCTCGCCAAGACGTACGCCGAACTCGTCGCAGACGGCATCAGCCCGACCGACGCCACTCTCATCGAGAACGAACTTCGCGATGCCGCGCGCGCCGTTGAGCACGCCCGGCAGGCGTGTGCTGCCATCCGAGCCAAGAGGATCGCCTGACATGAGCAATGGATTCGACTCCGCAGTCCTGAAGCGCTTTGTGACCGACATCGAGCGGCACCACGAGACGATCGCCTCCTACAAGGGCGAGCACGCGCAGCGCGTAAAGAGCGTCCAGGAGTTGATCACCGAGGTCTTCGATCGAGCGAAGGACGCCGGAATTCCTCGGAAGGAATTGAAGACGGTCATCAAGGAGCGCCGCCTCCTGGTCCAGATCGAGAACCTCCGCGAGGAGCTCGAGGAGGACCAGCAGGAGACGCTCGATCAGATCAAGCATGCCCTCGGCATGATCTCGGATTTGCCGTTGGGCGAAGCAGCCCTCAAGCGTTCAGACGCGATCGACAGCCTCACCGACGATGACGACGAGGATGGAGCCGCAGGCAAGGCCAACGCTGCCGCGCTGCGCGGCGGCATTGCGCCGCTGAACTGAGGAGGGCGCGATGCGGCAGTTCCTCGTCGACCTCGTTCCCGATCCGGGCGCCGTGATCTTCCTGGCGATCGGCGGGCTGATCTTTTTCGGTCTCTACCGGATGCTGACCCATGTCGAGGTGCCGGGCCTCGTCGATGAACACGACGAATTTTTACCGCGCCCGCGGTTCGATCCGGAGCATGACGCTCGTCGGAGGCAGGTCTGATGCCTGCCGCCAAGTTCCAATGGACCGATGAAGCGGTCGCCGCGATGAAGCGACTGCGCGCGGGAGGCAAGTCCTTCACCGAAGTGGCTCTCGCGATCGGCTGCCCCTCGCGCAGTGCCGTGATTGGCAAGGCTCATCGGCTCGGCATGGAGCGGATCCCGGTCGCGAAGCGCGAGAGCAAGGCCGCGAGCATCCCGAAACCCAAGGCACCCAAGCCAGAGCGCCTCCCGCGGGCGCCGAAGCAAGCGCGATTGATGCCGGCCGGCGGACTTCCAAAGGATCCGGAGAAGCGTCGCGAGGTCTTCCAGGGGATCGCAGACAGGGCGCTTGGCAGGTTCGACGAGACGGTCGCGGCCTCCCGCCCGGACTCCGATGCCGGCGTTCTCTTCATGGAGCGCGGCCGGTTCCAGTGCGCGATGCCGATGCCAGGCTGGGACGCCGCCTCGATCCACGACAAGCGCGTCTGCGGCGCGGCCGTCGCGATGGGCACGTCTTATTGCCCTGCCTGCGTGCGGATCGTCTACGCCCCTCCGGCCCTGCGGGAATTCAAGGATCGCAACCTCAGGAGCGCGGCATGAGCGAGGAAACCCTCCACACGGCGGCGCGCCGCGTGATGCGCAATCTCCGGATCGATGAGACGAAGGGCGGGGGGATGCTGTCGATCGAAACGCTCCACTCCATGTCGATCCTCGACATCCAGATCGAGAAGGAAAACGCGCGGCAGAAGCTGATCCGTGACCGGGAGGCCGATGCCCGATGACCATTCAGCCCAGCCCCTACGAGCTCCTCCGCGCGATTCAGGACCAGCAGCGCGCAACGGATCGGCTCGTGCACATCCTCCTTGGCATGCTCGACCAGAGCGCGCCCGATCCCTTCTTGAGCAGCGGGCCGGCACCTGCCCGAACGCCGCGCCGCCTCACTGACACGGCCGCGCGCCCCGGCGCCGTCGTCGAGATCGATGGCATCGAGGTGCACACCACCCAGCGCCGAGCCAATCTGCTGGCGTCCGTTATGGCCGCCCCGCAGACACTGGATGCGATGGCGCGGGCCGGTGTTTCGCCGACCGTTGCCGGCACGAAGGCCCAGATCAGAGACACTAACGCCGACCTGGAGCGAGCCGGCGTCACTCGCCGCGTTCGCATGCAAGCCATCGCGCCGCAGCGTCGTGGCGCCAAAGGTGGGCGCGAGCCTGCGCTCTATGCGCTTCTCGACCCGAAAGACACGGAGATCGTCGCCCCCGGCAGTCTCCCCGCAGCGCAGAGCGAAGCGGCGGCCAGTGAAAGTCTGGAACAAGGACCGGATGCATGCGTGGGCGGGGGCGACGTTCGGCATGTCCCCACGCAATCCGGTCAATTCGTCGCGCCGGCCGGCGAGGGGGAGGGCGTGCTAGCGCCCGTCGATCCCTTGCCGGCGGCGGACGCGACGTTGCCGACGCCGCTGCAACAACCGCAACCGGAAAGCACGCCTTCGGCCGCCCTTTTCGATGCGATGGGAATCGTCGCGATCGACACGCACGCTCACATCATCCGTGGGCCCAAGGGCGACTGGCAGGCGACCGCGCCTGTCGCGCGAACCATCGCCCGCATGAACGCAGATGGGCTGTTCGGTCTCGATGTCCTTCTCAAGGCCGGGCCCTGGCCGGGCGCCGATGCCTTCCGCACGCGACTGACCGGCATCAGGGCCGGGCTCTCGGGCATCGGAGTCGATTTGATTGAGGTACCCCAGATCGGATTTCGAATCCGCTTGCAGGAGACCGCTTGATGCTGCGCGGTCTCTTCTACGGAGCGCCGATCTCGCTTGTGCTGTGGGCGGGGATCATATCAGCCGCACGATGGGTGCTCGCATGACCGCGCCCCTGATACTCGCACTCGACATCAGCAAGTCGAACACCGGCGTGGCCTACGGGCGCGTCGGCGAGGCGCCGCGCTTCCTTTCGATCAAGGGCGCCGACATCGATAACACCGCGGCCATGATGAAGCTCGGTCACTGGCTGATCGACTGGACCAAGGTGGAGAAGCCGGACTGGCTCTATTTCGAGGCCGGGATCAATCCGGGCGCCTTCGTGGGCGAATACGACGAGGAACGCGGCAAGGTCCGCATGACCTCCAATCCGCAGACCACGATCACGCTGTCCAAGATGATCGGCGTTGTCGAGTTCGTCGGCGGTATGCGGCACATCCCGACACGCACGGCGAACGTCCAGACAGCTCGAAAGGCCTTCCTTGGTAAGGGGAGGCCGCAAAACCCGAAGAAGCACGCACGAGCGCTTTGCGATCTCCTTGGCTGGCCGGCCAAGAACGGCGACGAAGCCGACGCTGCGGCCGTTTGGTACTGGGCCGCCCTGCAGGTTGCTCCGCGCGCGGCCATGCTGGTCACCCCCATGCAGCAGCAGAAGATCATCAGCCAGATGGACTCGGCCATGGCGGGACGGGAGGCGCTCGCATGATCGACGCACTCCGCGATGTCCAGACCCTGCGCGGCGGCGAGTTCATGGCCGCCTGCATCGATGCGGTCGAGCAGGAGGCGGTGACAATCCGCAGGCGCGAGGAGATCGCGGCCACTCGCGGCCAGGCGATCGAGCTCGACAACATGCGCCGTGCCGCACTGTTGGCCGCTGCTGCAGACATGCTGAGCGCGATCCGACTCGACGGCGAGAAATCTGCCGCAGCCGGTCGGGCACCGGTCAACGCGATCATCGCCGCCGTTACAGCTGGCAAGCAGACGTTTCAACAGATCGACCGCGGGCTCCCGCAGGAGGAGGCGGCATGAACAAGATGATCGTCGGCGCGCGAACCCGCGCCACGCAGATCGGTCTGCTTGCCCGCGAGGGCAAATCCAGCCGGGAGATTGCCGAGATTCTCGGCATCAGCCGGCAGCGCGTCTGCCTGATCGCACAGCGTTTTGAAATTCCGCTCGCTCGTTCGGGCAGCCGTCACTTTGGGCTCTACGTCACCGACCGCCGGGCGCGCTTGATCCAGCAGCTTGCGCGCGAAGCCGGCGTCAGTCCGGCCACCATGATCGAGCGGATGCTCCGCGTCGTCGCCGATGATGGCGTCGACCATGCTCGGCGCCGCCTCGGCAAGCTCGCGCTACGTTCGGAGACCCGGGCATGAGCCATGATCCCGATATCGAGGCCTGGATCGACCAGGCTCGCTCCGCCGACATCCTCGAGATCGCGACGCAGATCGGTGCCCAGCTAAAGCGCTCCGGCTCCGAGTGGGTTGGGCCATGTCCGCGGTGCAACGGCACCGACCGCTTTGCCGTCAACGCGATCGAGCAGGTCTTCAACTGCCGCGGAGCCGTTGGCGGCGACGTGATCAAAATGGTCGAGCATGCGGCCAACCCGAGCGCCGATACGCCCTTCTTCGAAGCTGTCGAGATCATCAACGGCTGCCCGGCTCCTCGGCGCGAAAGCCAGTCGCGGCCGATTGATCCGCAGATCCTTCGCGAACGCATGGAGGAGCGCAAGGATCAGGAGCTAGCGCGCCAGGTCGCCGAGCAGCAGAAGCAGGAACGCAGCGCCGATCGCGCGGCGCGGATCTTCAATGACTCGATGCCCATCGTCGGCACTCAGGCAATGGAATACCTGCGTCGTCGCGGAATCGTCCCGCCGCTCGAACTTGTCGCGGACCTCCGCTTTGCGGCCGGGCTGGAGTATCGCGGTTATCCAGACCGGGATGCTGAAGACGAAACCGGCCTCGGCGTCTTCCCTTGCATGATCGCTGCGATCCGGAACGCTGCCGGCGAGATCACTGGCATCCATCGCACCTACCTTGACCCGAACGAGCCGGCGAAGCTGAAGCCGCCCGGCGATGCCAGTCAAAACAAGGCGAAGAAGTCGTTCGGTACCGTGATGGGCAGCGCCATTCGGCTCGGGCCCGTCCGCCGCGTCATGGCGATCGGGGAGGGCATCGAAACCTGCCTCTCCTGGTATCAGCAGGGCCGGGGCCCGGATGATCTGGGCGTGATATCGGCCGTCTCGCTCGGCAACCTCTCCGGAGGCTGCACGGCGTCAGTCAAACATCCGTCCGGCCGCGGCACCGTCCCCAACTGCGTGCCTGATCCCGACAAGCCCGGAATCATCCTGCCCGCCGAAGTGGAGCAGATCATCCTGCTGGGCGATGGCGACAGCGATGCGATCGCAACCCGTGCCCGCCTGCTGGTCGCCGCCCGGCGCTTCCGCGAGCAGGGGCGCATGGTCTCGATCGACTATGCCCCGCCCAGGGCGGATTGGAATGACGTGCTGCTCGAGCAGAAGAGGGCGGCGTGACCACGATCATCGTCTGCGGCGGACGATCCTATGGCTTGGTGCCGGCCGGCGTCGGCGAGGACGTCCGGGGCACCTATGAGAACCAGGCCGCCGCCGAACGCGAGCGCCTGACCCAGATCCTCGATGCAGCAGTTGTCCGACTTGGCCTGACCCATCTGGCTTGCGGCGACGCCACTGGCGCCGATGCCTTGGCTGCCGCGTGGGCGGAGGGCCGCAAGATCCCGTTTCAGATCTACGCCGCCGATTGGCAGGCACAAGGGAAGGCGGCAGGCCCGCTTCGCAACCGCCGGATGCTCGAGGAGGAGGTGCCCTCGGCCGTCATCGCATTCCCGGGCTCCAAGGGCACGCGCAACATGTGCGACATCGCCGAGCGCGCGGGCGTTCGCGTCATCAAGGTCGATTGGTGATGGCGCTCGACCTCCGACCCATCATGGATTTCGAGACGTTCGAGGCGGAGACGCTGGCGCTCGTCTTTCCGGAATTCCGGTCGAAGTTCGGCGCAATCTCCTGGAGCGACACGTTCGCGCCGGCCCGGCAGCATTACGAGTGGCTGATCAAGGGGATCATCCCGTCGCGCGAGGCCGTGCTGATCTACGGCGCGCCGCAGACGGGCAAGAGCTTCGAAACCCAGAACCTCGCGATGCACATCGCGCGCGGAATCGACTTCCAGGGGCGGCGCACCAAGAAGGCCGGCGTCGTGTACTGCGCATTCGAGGGCGGCAAGGGGTTCAAGGGCCGGCAGCTGGCTTATGCCAGCCATCACGAGATGAAGCCGGACGACGACGTCGACATGGTCGTCCTGACGCGCCGCGCCGACCTCTTCGCCAACGACACCGACATCACCGACCTGATCGAGGAGATCCGGCATTGGGCCGGCACGTTCTCAACGGACCTCGGTCTCGTCGTGCTCGACACCTGGAGCGCGGCCACGCCCGGGGCCGATGAGAACGCCGGCAAGGACGTCTCGCGGGTGAAAGAGCGCGTGATGCGGATCGTCACCGAGCTCAACACCGCGGTGATCGTCGTGCACCACAAGCCCGCCTCCGGCGGGCGGCCGCGTGGGCATGGGTCGCTGACCGGCGATTTCGAGACGACGATCGACATCGATTGGGTGACCGAGTCCGGAACCCGGCAGGACGCGCCGCGGGGCCCGCACAACAGCGTCAAGGATCAGGACAAGCGGCCGATCCGCGCCGCGACCGTCACCAAGCAGCGCGAGGGCGAGCAGGGCCTGTCGTGGCGCTTCGTCCTCCGCCAGGTGAAGACCGGACAGGATGCCGATGGCGACCCCGTCTCGTCATGCGTGTCGACGATCCCGGCCGGCCTGGAGGCGGAGGAACGCGAGGCGCCCGCCAATGCCGGTGGACCGGCCAAGACCGAGGATGGCCGCTTCATCCTGAAGCCGAACATAGCCGTCGCCTTCCGTGCGCTGGTCTCAGCGGTCGGCGAGAAGGGCAGGGAGCCGCCACCCAAGATCCGCGCGCCGGCCAAGACGCTCTGCGTCACGCTGGCGGAGTGGCGCGACGAGTACGAGCGCATCGTCGCCGGCGAGGACGAGGACCCCGAGAAGCTGAAAGAGCGGGTCAAGAAGGCCCGCGACCGCGCCGTCGAGAAGCTGACGCTGTCCGGCTTCATCGGCAAGGACGGTGACTGGGTCTGGCGCACCGGCAAGCCCGTCATGGGTGTGGACCCGCCCCGTCCCAAGGTCTCCGACGAGCCGCGGAACGAAGCTCTGGAGCAGTTCACCGAGGAATTCAAATGGTGAGCATTGTCCCTGTCGCGATGCACTTTCGTCCCTGTGATCTCCAATTCTGTCCCTGTGAGCGAGAATTGTCCCTGTGACTGATGCTGCTGCAACAATCCCCGGATACCTTGGCCTCGCCAACGATCTGCGCTCCCGCATCGACGCCCTGGGTGAGAATGAGATCCCCACGGCCTGGACGCCCGAGCATGTCGGCGTTCGCCTCATCGAGGCATTCGAGGTGCTGAGCCGATCCGGCGTCCGTGTCGGGCCCGGCGCATATGGCAACGGCTGGCCCGCCATGGTCCACGAGTTCGCCGACATGGTCGACGCGCAGGCCCGCGCGCTCGCGGAGAAGGAGAAGCAGCAGGCCCGCGCCGCGCGGCCGACCGCAGACGAACTGTCGCGCATGAACGAGGCGCTCGCCTGGCCGATGGCCTATCTCGACGGCAAGCCGCTGCAGTCAGACGCGCTGATGCTCTGGGCCTATGCCTCGGCGACGGGCCGCGACATGGCCGGCATGCTCAACCATCGGAAGAAGCGGGCGACGGCGAAGGCGGAGGCGGCGGCCCGCCGCGCCAACGCGGCGCCGCACGTCGACCCGGAGGATGGGCAGGTGAAGGACACGCGCGATCCGGCAGTGCTCGCGGCCTACGAGCGGCGCCGCGAGATAGCGCGGGAGGTGGCGGCCACGGTTCCGGCCGCCGAGGCCCTGGCTGTGCTACGCGCCCGCTGCCGCGATGCCGACTGCTTGCCGCTCGTCGTGAAGCCGCACGAGGCTATGCCCGGACGCGTGCTCTCGCGGACCAGCCTCGATCGGCAGCGGAAGGTCGCCGCGGCGGCGGTGGCCGCCGAGCTCCGTCAGCAGGGAGTTGCGGTAAGGTAAAGGCAGTTCCGACGCACGAAATGCGTAATTGTGCAAAAGTTTATTCGCTAAGGCAGCCTTCTATCGCCCGAAGAGACGACTGCCACCAAATTGAGAACATTTGCATTTTTATCTCTTTGTCCACCCGTGGCTCTGAGATAAGCCCGGCTTTGTAAAAATGGATGCGCAGTTCATCAGTAGATGCATAGCATCGCATTGAGTTTACCCAAGCGAGAGCTTCGGAACGGCTATCTTTCCCCAGCAGGGGGATGATTTCGCGATAGCTTTTTACACAGAAATCAACGGCGTCAGCGGCAAGGTAGAGTGCCCCTTCCTTGCGGTTCATCGCAGCCACAAAGCGCGCAGTATCGCTCGTCGACAGTTCCGTTTTGATCCAGTCTCGCTCTTTGGGGGACAGGCGAGGGATTCGTTCGGACACCGCCTTCCAATAGTCGAGTACGCCGACCGCAAACTCGCGCCGGGCTTCCACTGTCATGGTTTTTCCCGACCAGAACTCCGAGGGCATCGCCTTGCGCTGGAGTTCTTCTGTCGCGGCACTCGCAGAGATAGCGAACCCTGCCAATATTAAAACAACCGCAGGCCCGCTGAGTTTGGTTATAGCTCCTGTCATCAAGCAGCCCCCCAGATCGCTAGGTAAAACTCATGCACGCCGGCCGCGCCCAGGCAAGCGCGGCTGCCCGAAGGACAGGCCGTCCGGCTCCGTCGGTAGGCCATGGGGCTGATAATCGAAATCCTGTGCACGCCAATCGCCGCAGTCGTGCGCTTGTCGGTGACACCGTTAGTATCGAGTTTCCGTTGGGGGGCCGAAAGATGAAGTATGTCGCACCGTCTATCCGAGAGACGGCGTTTAATTGCCCACACTGCCAGGCTTTTACGTCTCAAACTTGGCTTAAGCTCAATGGTTCGGCACTTTCTCAAAATGAATCTCTTCCTCGAATAATAACTGATGAAGATGATCACGATTGGTCTAGCGTTGAGAAGAAAGAAGAGCGGGCATCAATCAAGAGGCTTGTCAAAGAGGCGCTGAAGCGGCGTCCATTTTTCCCTTCCGGGGAGAGGGAGCAATGGGGTAGGCCGCTAGAAAATCTGTGGTTGTCCCGCTGCTTCAACTGCAAGGAGATGGCTGTCTGGGTGTACGACGGCTTGGTTTTTCCGCGCATGGCGGGCGGTCCGCCTGCAAACCCGGACACCCCAGACGCCATTCGGCCTGATTATGAGGAGGCTTCCGCTATCTTGGACGCTTCGCCTCGGGGGGCGGCGGCTCTCCTGAGGCTCTGCATCCAGAAGCTGTGCAAGCACCTCGGGCAGCCTGGCGACAACATCAATTCAGATATCAAGGCACTAGTTGCGGCTGGGATCGGCTCTCACCTTCAGAAGGCGCTCGATGCTGTCCGCGTAATCGGAAACAATGCGGTGCACCCCGGCACTCTCGACCTTCGTGACGATCGCGCGACGGCCGAGACCTTGTTTCGCCTGTTCAACCTGATCGTGGACAAGACCGTCTCTGAGAAGCGTCTGGTGGACGAAGTCTATTCAACCCTGCCAGCGGGAGCTCTAGAGCAGATCGAGAAGAGGGATAGACGAGATCCGTGAAATTGTCGCCCCCGCTTGTCCCTGTGACGCCGTGCACTGTCCCTGTGGACGATAGCCCAGGACAAAATTCGCCTCTGCGGCAACGACCCCATAGACCTGTTGCCACCCCGCTTCTTGGCGCGATTTAGGGTGGTTGTCAGAGCCCCGATTTGCGGGCATCCATTCGACATCGTCGCGAAACGTGCGGCTGACGCCAAACCCGTCAAGCCGAAAGCACCCTCCGGCCACCAAATTTCTTCTCGCGTGCGGCAACACCCCTATAGGGTCGTTGCCACCTCGCCCGGCCCCCGCGACGATGCCCCTTGGGTCGTGTCCCCGGTCGTGGTGTAGCTGACGGTAGGAACCGTCGAGCGCCGGCTTTGGCCGGGCTGGTCAGGCGGCCACTGCGGGCAGGCTGACGAGCGGATCATCGCTGATCGGGGCGATGCTTTCCAGCGTGATGTAGCGAGCCCGCTGGACGGCCCATTCATCATTCTGTTCGAGCAGGATGGCGCCGACCAGCCTGGTGATGGCGTCCTCGTTGGGGAAGATGCCGACGACCTCGGTCCGGCGCTTGATCTCGCCGTTGAGACGCTCCAGCGGATTCGTCGAATGGAGCTTGGCGCGATGCTGTGGCGGGAAGGTCATGTAGGCGAGCACGTCGGTCTCGGCTTTGTCCATCAGGGCAGCGAGCTTGGGAACGGTCGGCCTGAGCTGGTCGGCGACCTTGCGCCATTGTTGGCTGGCAGCGCCCGCATCGTTCTGGGCGAAGGCGGTGGCGATGAAGGCCGAGACGACCCGCCGTCCGCTGCGGCCGGCATGGGCGAGCGCATTGCGCATGAAGTGAACCCGGCAGCGTTGCCAGGTTGCGGTGAGGACCTTCGAGACGGCGGCCTTGATGCCCTCATGGCTGTCGGAGACGACGAGCTTGACGCCGCGCAGGCCGCGCCGCGCCAGCTTGCGCAGGAACGCGGTCCAGAAGGTCTCGGCCTCGGACGGGCCGATATCCATGCCCAACACCTCGCGCCGGCCGTCGCTGTTGACGCCGACCGCAACGATCACCGCGACCGAGACGATCCGGCCGGCCTGGCGCACCTTCACATAGGTCGCGTCGATCCAGAGATAGGGCCAGTCGCCCTCGATCGGCCGGTCGAGGAAGGCCCGCACCCGCTCGTCGATCTCCTCGCAAAGCCGCGACACCTGGCTCTTCGAGATGCCGCTCATCCCCATCGCCTTGACCAGGTCATCGACCGAGCGGGTCGAGATGCCCTGGATGTAGGCCTCCTGGATCACCGCCGTCAGCGCCTTCTCCGCCATGCGACGCGGCTCGAGGAAGCCCGGAAAGTAGGAGCCCTTGCGCAGCTTGGGGATGCGCAACTCGACCGTGCCGGCGCGCGTCTCCCAGTCGCGCTCGCGATAGCCGTTGCGCTGGGCCAGACGCTCCGGACTCTTCTCGCCAAAGCCGGCGCCGGTCAGGCTGCCGACCTCCAGCTCCATCAGGCGCTGGGCGGCAAAGCCGATCATCTCACGCAGAAAATCCGTGTCGGGGCTCTTCTCCAGCAGCCCGCGCAGGCTCATCATCTCGTCGGTCATCGGGGATCTCTCGGCTCGGGGTTGGCGTTCGCAACCCAAACCTAACCGGCAATCGCCGATGACCACCTGCCAGCTACACCATCACCAGGGACACGACCTGCCCCTTGCGGGGCGACGCATTTCGAAGCACACCTCGCGAACCCCCTCGCGCATGTGCGGCCTCAGGGAGCACGGCAAGGGAGGGCGGCGCCCAGCGACCGTCCCGACCGGGTTGCACGAGCCTCGACCGCTTACCCAGTCGCCAGGAACCTCGACGATTCAGGATAGAGCTCTACGACACCGCGCGCGCATGAAGCGCGCAGTCATAGACAACCTCTGACCAATCGCCCTTCATCGGTGGAGATCTGAATATGGGCGCCGAACAAGCGCCGAAGCGTGGGCGGCCGTCTGACTATGCAGACGACCTGGTCGACGAGTTCTGCAGGCGCATCGCCCAAGGTGGGAGCGTGGCTTCGGTCTGCGAGGCCGACGACATGCCGGATCATGCCACCGTCTATCGCTGGCAGCGTTCGCGTCCTGATTTCTGCGAGCGTCTCGCGCATGCGCGCGCGGAGAGGTCAGAGGCGTTTTCCAATCAGATCCTCGTGCTAGGCAAGCGCGCGGTGGAGGAGCAGATCGACCCAGCCCGGGTGCGGGTTGCGATCGACGCAATCGACAAGGCAGCCCGCATTATGCAGCCACGCAAGGTCGAACTGACCGGCGCGAACGGCGGCCCGATCAAGACGCAGGACCTATCACGGCTCTCCGATGAACAGCTCGCTGCGCTCGACGCTATCCTCGGCACGGTTGCCGACGCTGGCGGAGGTGAGGGCGGAGATCCGGCGCCGGGAGATTCAGAAGGAGCGTGAGCGCCTGGCGCGCGACGCCGACGCGATCCGAGCGCGGTGCTCGACACTGGCAGGCTTCGTTCGCGAGGCTTGGCACGTGCTCGAGCCGAACGCCCGGCTGGTGTGGAACTGGCACCTCGACGCGCTGTGTGCCCACCTCGAGGCAATCACCTTCGGCACGATGCAGCCGCCACGGCTGCTGGCCAATGTCCCGCCCGGCTCGTCGAAGTCGCTGATCTGCAGCGTGCTTTGGCAGGCCTGGGAATGGGGACCCTGTGGCAAGCAGAGCCTTCGCTATCTGACGACGGCGTTCAACGACGTCCCGGTCAAGCGCGACACCCGCAAGTGTCGCGACCTGATCCTGTCGGAGTGGTATCGGGCGCTATGGCCTGAAGTCGTGCTCACCAGGACGGGTGAAACTTCGTTCGCGAACAGCTCGACAGGCACCCGTGAGGGCGTGGCGTTCGGTTCGCTGACCTCGCAGCGCGGCGACAGGCTGATCATCGACGACCCGCACTCGACCGAGACGGCCGAGAGCCCCACGGAGCGACAGACGACGACCCGGCGATTCCGGGAAGGCGCCATGAACCGCCTGAACGATCAGGAGCGATCCGCGATCGTCGTCGTGATGCAGCGCCTGCACGCCGAGGACGTCTCGGGCACCATCCTGAAGCTCGGGATGGAGTTCGTGCATCTCTGCCTGCCGATGGAGTTCGAGCCGGAGCGGAAGTGCCGCACGGTGATCGGGTTCGAGGATCCGCGCACCGCCGACGGCGAATTGCTCGATCCGATCCGCTTCCCGCCCAAGGCGGTCGAGGCGCTCAAGCGCGACATGGGCTCATATGCCTATGCCGGCCAGTATCAGCAGCGACCGACGCCCCGCGAAGGCGGGATGTTCAAGCGCGCGTGGTTCGAGGGCAAGACGATCCAAGTGGCGCCGGCCGGTACGAAATGGGTTCGGCACTGGGATTTGGCGGCGACTGCTCGCTCGAACAGCGCACGCACGGCGGGCGTCAAGCTGGGCCGCGCCCCCGACGGGTCTTTTGTCGTCGGGCATGTGGTGAAGATTCAGGACGAAGGCCCCGCTGTCCGCAGGCTTATCAAGGCTACTGCCGAGACTGACGGCCACAGCGTGCAGATCAGTATTCCTCAAGACCCCGGCCAAGCCGGCAAGGTCCAGAGCAAGGACATGATCGCGATGCTCGCCGGCTACCGCGCCCACGCGGAGCCGGAGACCGGCGACAAGGTCACGCGCGCCGAGCCATTAGCCGCCCAGTGCGAGGCCGGCAACGTCTGGATCGTGTCAGGCACATGGAATGACGACTATCTCGACGAGCTCTGCCTGTTCCCGGGCGGCTCATTCAAGGACCAGGTTGACGCCAGTTCCGGTGCTTTCGGCCGGCTCGCCAACGCATCGAGGTTCACCCTCGCCAATGTGAGCTGACCGCATGCTGACGTCCGACACGCTCGTGAATCTGATTTCCGGGCTGGGGACGGTCAGGGACAAATCGACGGGCGGCATGTTCACGCTGCCGCTGCTCGACAAGAACCAGGTCGACAATGCCTACCGAGGCGACTGGATCGCGAGGAAGATCGTCGACATCCCGGCTTTCGACGAGACGCGCGAATGGCGCGACTGGCAGGCTGACAAGCCCCAGATCGAGAAGATCGAGGCCGAGGAGGCGCGGCTTGGCGTCCAGGCCAAGGTTGCCCGGGCCCGCAAGCTGGCGCGGCTCTATGGCGGTGCGGTGCTGTTCATCGGGACAGGCGACGCCGATCCGATGAGCGAGCTCCGGCCGGACAGCGTGAGGGCAGGCGGGCTCAAATACCTGCACGTCTTCAGCCGCCACGAGATGATCGCCGGCGAGCTCGAGCAGGATCCGCTCTCGCCCTTCTACGGGGAGCCGATCAAGTATTCGCTGGCCGGCAAGACCGTCATGGTCGACGTCCACCCCTCGCGGGTCGTGCGCTTTGTCGGCGCCGAGCTGCCTGACCGCGTCATGGCTTATGACGGCTGGGGCGATACAGTGCTGCAGGCGGTCTACGACGCCGTCATGCAGGCCGGGAGCGCGGCCGCGGCCATCGCCGCCATGCTCCAGGAGGCCAAGGTCGACGTCATCAAGGTGCCGGGGTTCATGGAGAACCTCGCGACGCAGGAGTACGCTGCCCGGGTTCTCCAGCGTTACTCGCTGGCCAACACCGGCAAGTCGATCACCAACACTCTGATGATCGACGGCGAGGAAGAGTGGGACCACAAGCAGATCTCGTTCGCCCAGCTGCCAGAGGTTCTGAACACCTACCTGCAGATCGCCTCAGGCGCAGCGGACATCCCGGCGACGCGGTTGCTGGGCCAGACGCCTGGCGGCCTGCAGTCGACCGGGCAGAGCGATATCCGGAACTACTACGATCGGATCAGCGCCGGGCAGAACCTCGAGCTCCGGCCGGCGCTCTCCCGCCTCGACGAGATCCTGATCCGCTCCGCGCTCGGCAGTCGGCCGGCAGCCATCCACTACGCGTGGGCGCCGCTCTGGCAGATGACCGAAGTCGAGAAGGCCGACGTCGCGCAGAAGAAGGCGACGGCGATCAAGGCGATCGCCGACACCGGGCTGATCCCGGATCATGCCTTCGCCCGCAGCGTCCAGAACATGTTCGTCGAGGATGGGACGTTCCCCGGTCTTGACGAAGCGCTTGAGGAGTTCGGTGACGAGCCCGAGGACAGGGATGCAGAAGCGGAAGCCACGCGGCTGAACGAGCAGCAGCGCCACCGGGCGGCCGACGAATGAACGTCCAGTCCTGGATGCGAGAGGCGCGGAAGACGAAGCGCAAGCGCGTCGTGCTACGGCCGATCTCTGCGACTGTCGCGTTCGAGATGGCGATTCTGGCTCCGACGAACCAGTTGCTGAGGCGGATGGCTGCGCAGGTGGCGCAGGATGTGCTGCCTGCAGCGGTCTCGGCAAAGCACCAGCTGATGCGCGATGACCTGAATTGGTTCGAGCGCGCCATCCGGGCGCTGCGGGATTTCGCGGATGGCTTCGTCGATGGGCTGCGCTCGGAATGGCGCGACGCGTTCGAGTCGGAGGAGACGCGGAACCGGCGGAAGTGGAACGAGGCCGCCCGGTCGGCGATTGGTATCGACCTTGGCGCGGTTCTTCGTGCCGAGGGGATCGAGGACACGATCGACGCCGCCGTCCTCCGCAATGTCTCGCTGGTCCGTGGCCTTTCTCAGGACGTCGCGCGCCGGCTCTCGAACAAGCTGCTCGACGCTCTGACCCGAGGTCTGAACAACCGCGAGCTCGAGAAGATCATCACCCAGGAGTTCGGCATCGCCCGGCGGCGCGCCAAGCTCATCGCCCGGGATCAGGCCGCCAGCTTCAACGGCGACCTGAACCGGATTCGCCAGCAGGCCATGGGCGTCACGGAATACGTCTGGTCGACGTCCCTAGACGAGCGCGTTCGCGGCAATCCCGAGGGCAAATATCCGAACGCCCGGCCGACCCACTGGGCGCGCGAAGGCAAGACGTTCAAATGGGCGAGCCCTCCGAGCGATGGGCACCCCGGCCAGCCGATCAACTGCCGCTGCACGGCGCGCGCGGTCATCGAGTTCTAAGGAGCGTCAGTTCGCCTCGGCATCCTGCACCGCTTGGATCATCAGCGACAGGATGCGCAAATGAGCGTTGGCCGCGGCGAGCGCGTGCAAATCGACGGCGTCAGGGCCCGAACCAGGCGGCCCCAGCGCCGCAAGCCCATCAGATGCGAGCGTCCTGAGCTCTCCATAGAGATGGCGTAGCTCCGCGAGCAATGCGTCATTCAGCTGATCCATAAGCCCATCGTAGGCGCGCCAGCCGCGCATGCGATGTCATTTGACGTTCGACACTTCTCCTAATCGGGCACGACTTCATGCTCTTCACCGACAAGATCGCCTTGTCTGGCACGCGCCGGACTGGGGACGGCTACCTCGTGGCCGATGCCCGCGTCGCGCGGACCGGGATCCAGATCTACCTGGGGCGCGAGGTCGGCCGGCCGGATATGGAGCAGGTTCGAGTCTATCGCGCTCCGGAACAGGTTTTCGCCGACGAGGCCATGGCGTCCTTCGCCCACCGGCCGGTGACGAACGATCACCCGTCCGAAGCAGTCAACGCCAAGAACTGGAAGCGCTACTCGGTTGGCCAAACCGGCGACGAGGTGAAGCAGGACGGCAAGTTCCTCCGCATCCCCATGGTCGTCATGGACCAAGCCGCCATCGACGACATCGAGGCCGGCAAGAGCGAGCTTTCGAACGGCTACGGCTGCGACCTCGATTGGACGCCTGGCACGACGCCCGAGGGCGAAGCCTACGACGCAATGCAGATCCGAATTCGCGGCAACCATGTCGCGATCGTCAAGGCCGGCCGCGCCGGACCTGAATGCCGCATCGGCGATAGCTGGGCGGCCATCACCACCGAGCAGAAGGACGCTCCCATGTCGCTGAAGACGGTCACCGTCGATGGCATCCCGGTCGAGGTCACCGATCAGGGCGCCACGGTCATCAATACCCTGCTCGGCCGGATCGCCGATGCGGGCAAGGCCAAGGATACGCTCGTCGCGGATCACGAGAAGGCGCTTGCTACCAAGGACGCCGATCTTGCCAAGAAGGACGCCGAGATCGACGCCCTCAAGGCGAAGGTACTCGACGACGCGGCGCTCGATGCCCGCGTGCAGGCCCGCGGCGATCTCGTCGCCAAGGCGAAAGCAATCGCTCCCGAGGTCGCCACCGACGGCAAGTCCGACGCTGACATCCGGCGTGCGGTCGTCACGGCCAAGCTCGGCGATGCCGCCGTCAAGGACAAGCCCACGGCCTATATCGACGCCCGCTTCGACATCCTCGCCGAGGACGTGAAGCCGAGCGACCCGGTCCGCGGCGTCATCAAGGACGGCCCGGCGCCGACCGCCAAGACATCCGTCACTGACGCTCACACCGCCATGGTCACCGGTCTTCAGGACGCCTGGAAGACCCCGACGAAGGGAGCCGCCTGATGCCCGCGATTCAGACCACCTACGCCGCCACCCACGCCCGCTGGGTCGAGGGCATGGTCCTCAACATGGAGCCGAACGTCGTCGTCAGCCGCGTGGCGGAAGACGCTGAGGGCATCGGCTTCGGCAAGGTCGGCGTGCAGGGCACGGCTGACAACCAGGTCGTTGACTCCGAAGCGACGGTCAAGTTCGTCGGCATCGCTGTCCTCGACGTCAACCGCCCCACGGGCAAGTACGAGCAGTACGACACCGTCGCCCTGATGAAGAAGGGCGTGATCGTCGTGCAGGCATCCGAGGCCGTCGCTGTGGGCGACCCGGTCTATTACACGCCTGCCACCGGCGTCCTGTCGAAGACCTCGTCATCGAACACCCAGATCGTCGGCGCGCAGTGGGATACCAGCACCTCCGGTGCCGGTCTCGCCGCCCTGCGGCTCAACACCCCGTAAGGAGCGGCACCATGAACGTTCACATCACGCAGGACGCGCAGCAGGCGGCTCTGTCCTTCCTCATCCGTCAGGGGACGCTCATCGAGCCGACCGTGTACGCGATGAGGTATCAGGAGATCCAGTATCCGGCCCTGATCCCCGTCGACACCTCGGCGCCGGAGTGGATCCAGTCCGTCACCTACTTCTCGATGGACGGCGTCGGTCAGGCGCAGTGGTTCGCCGGCCAGGCCCAGGACATCCCGAAGGTCGCGCTGACCCGCGACAAGTTCGAGACGACCGTCTCCATGGCTGCGATCGGCTATGGGTACGACCTCGAGGAGCTTGGCACGGCTCAGCTGCTCGGCATGAACCTCAGTGCAGACAAGGCGACGCTTGCTCGCCGGGTCGCCGAGGAGAAGATCGATCAGGTTGCATTCGTCGGCGATACGACGAAGGGCTTCACCGGCCTGGTCAACGCCTCGACCCCGACCGCAACCACGGCGCCGGCGGACGGTTCCGGCTCGGCAACCACCTTCGTCAGCAAGACGCCGGACCAGATCCTTCGCGACATCAACGGACAGTTGACCGGAATCTTCACCGGCACGCTGGGCGCAGAGATCGCGGACACGATCCTGCTGCCCTACTCGGTGCTGCTCGACCTCTCGACCCGTCGGATCGACACGGTTAACCAGACCACGATCCTGGAATGGATCGAGCGCAACAACATCTACACCCGCACGACCGGTCAGGCGCTGACCATCCGCGGCGTGTTCGGCTACCTCGACACGGCCGGCGCCTCGTCGACCAAGCGCATGGTCGCGTATCGGCGTTCGCCGGAGGTGCTGAAGATGCACATGCCGATGCCGTTCCGCTTCCTGCCGGCCTGGCAGACCGGGCCGATCCGCTTCGACGTGCCGGGCATTTTCCGCCTCGGTGGCGTCGACATCCGCCGGCCCAAGGCCGTGCGCTACCTCGACGGCATCTGAGGAGGATCGATCATGAAGATCACCAACATCTCCAAAGGCCCGCGCGGCGTGAATGCGACGGACGGCACGGTCTTGATCGAGCCGGGCGAGTCCGTCGAGGTCGAGTTGAGCGCGGCCGAAGCGAAGATCGCGAAAGCCACCGGCTGGTTCGATATGAGCGGTAAGGCGAAGGCCGAGCCGAAGGTCGAGCCGGACGATGCGCTGGAGGCCAAGCATGCCGGCGGCGGCGTCTGGTACGTCATGAAGGGCGACGAGCGCGTCTCGGACGGCATGAAGAAGGACGATGCCGAGGCCTTCAACGCGCTCTCTGCTGACGAGAAAGCCGTCTTCATCGCCAAGCCCGTCGAGCAGGCTGGAGCCTGAGCCATGGCCCGGGCACCGCTCTACACGGTCACGAACCTGCGGGAAGAGGCCCGCTTCGCTGAGATCGGCATCCGCAAGGTGCCGCTCGACGCCGGGAGCTTCAAGGAGCTTCCGATCAGCGAGGAAACCGCCCTCGAACTCGCCGCGCAGGGCTTCAAGGTCGCCCGGCCCGACGGCAAGGTGATCTCGGTCAAGCGCGAGGCCAAGGCCAAGGACGCCTGACGATGCCCTACACGCTCCCGACGCTCGAGCAGTTCCGGACAAAGTTCCCGACCTTCGCGGGCGTCGCGGGCCCGACCATCACCGCGGCGATCCAGGAGGCATCGGCTTCGGTCGGTACGTCCTGGATCGAGGCCGACTATCAGCCGGCCATCCTCTACATGGCCGCTCACCTCATGACGCTAGACGGCGCGTTGTTCGAGGCTCTCGGCGCTGGCGCTGCAGGCGGTCTCATGGGCGCCGGCCTGGTCACCGAAACCAAGGTCGGCGACGCGCAGGTCAAGCTGGGCGGGAACAGCGGCTCGTCAGGCGGGAGCGCATCGAGCTCCGGTCTGTCCAGCACGCCCTACGGCCTTCGGTACCGCGACTTGCTGAAGCGGAACCAGCCCGCCGTCGCCCTGGTGTGATCCATGATCCAGATCAAGACGAAGGTGACGCTCCGTCGCCGCGGCAACCTCGCCAACCACATCGCCAAGATCGAGAAGGGCGTCAAAGGCCCGAAAGCGGTCAAGGTCGGCTTCCCGAAGGGGAAGGCTGACGCTGATGTCGTCTCGATAGCTATCTGGAACCACCTCGGCACCTCACGCGGGATTCCACCGCGGCCGTTCATCACCATCGCGATGTACAAGAGCCGCCGAGAGATCCGGGCGGCGCTGCGGAAGATCGCCAAGGGCACGGTCGAGAACGGAACGCCGATCGCCGCCCAACTCCCCAAGCTCGGGGCGTATGGCGCCGGCAAGATCCAGGATCAGATCGCCGCGAACACGCCGCCGCCGAACGCGCCTTCGACCATCAGGCAGAAGGGCTCGTCCCGGACGCTGATCGACACCGGCAGGATGCGCCAGAGCGTGACCTGGGAGATCGACAAGTGACCCTGTTCGCGCTCGCCGGGCTTGCGGTCGATCTGGCCGCCACTCCGCACACGCTCCGGACCTATCCGGCTGGTTCGTATGTCGAAGGCGAGTGGACCCAGGGTGAGGCGATCGAGACGCCGATCCGCGCCGTGATGCAGGCGCCGTCGACCAAGGATCTTCAAAGCCTTCCCGAAGGCGAGCGGATCGAGGGGCTGGTGACGGTCTGGTCTCGCTCCCCTCTGAACCCGGCAGACGAGGACGACGGCGTGCGTTCCGACGAGGTCATCAACGCCCGGGGCGAGGCCTATCGCGTCGTCCGCGTTCTGCAGCGCGCCGAGGCCGGCTTCTACCGCGCGATCGCGAGGCTGATCACACATGATCGAGGACGAGGCGTACCGGAGCCTGTGGCACTACCTTAAGCGGGTCGACGACAACGCTTCGCTGATCGACCCAACCCGCGAGAAGCTGGTCGAGATCGTTCGGGACAATCAGAGCGCGCCGCGGCCCAAGGGGCCGTACGCGATGATCCAGTTCGTCACGGATCGCGACACCGGCGAGATCGACGGCGAGTGCTACGAGGATCGGGACATCGGCGGCGAGGACCGCGTCGTCCTCTCCAAACACCGCGGCGTCGAGTTGCTGATCCGCGTGCATGTCTATTCGCCGCGACCGGTCGACCATGCCGGCCTGTTGCAGGCGGGCCTCCGAAGCGGAGAAGCCGCCGTCTGGATGGCCCCGTTCGTCATCCGCGAGGTCGGTCAGGCCACCCGCGCGCCGGAGATGATCCAGCAGTCGCCGGAAGGCCGCGCGTTCTTCGACGTCACCATCGGCGCCATCGCCACGAACCAACTGCTCGTCGACGTCATCGAGACGGGCGAGGTCATCACCGAAGGCGCGGGCGGATCGACCGTCACGACCTCCTCCACCTACGCCAAGCCCTGAGGATCATCGCATGACCCGTCTTCCGTACAGCCGCGTCGTCGACGTTTCCCTGACGCGTCAGGACCGCTTCGCCACCGCGACCGGTTTCTCGGTCGCGCTGATCGTCCAGACCGAGGCGGTGGCCGGCATTCTCGACGCCAGCAACCGCACGAAGCTGTACAGTGACATGACGGAGGTCGCGGTCGACTTCGACGCAGGCGATGCGGCCTACAAGGCGGCGTCCGCGATGTTCGCACAGAACCCGCGGCCTCGGCAGATCAAGATCGGTTACCGCAACATCGCGAACCCGATCACGACCGAGCTCGACGCGATCTATTCGGCAGATCCCGACTGGTACTGGATCGGGTTCACCAGCGAGATCCGCGACACGATCAACCAGCAGCTCGCCGCCGACTGGGCCGAGACACATTCGGTTCTGATGGGCCTCGACAGTAACGACCCCAGCACCGAGACGGCGGCGGCCGAGCCAGACAAGACGTCGACCGTCACCATGACGATCGCCAACCCCGGCGTCGTCACCTGGACCGGCCATACGCTGCAGAACGGCAATCAGGTGCGCTTCACGACGACCGGTGCGTTGCCGAGCGGTCTGACCGCCGGCACGAACTATTATGTTGTGAACCAGGCGACGAACACCTTCCAGATCTCCGCCACGCTCGGCGGATCGGCGATCACCACGACCGGGACGCAGAGCGGCACTCACACTGCCGTCTCGCCGCAGTATGGCGGCTCGATCGCCGAATACATCGAGAGCATGGGCTACGATCGGTCGTTCGTGTTCTACCACACGGACGCGACGCTCTATGGCGCGCTGGCGATGCTGGCTTATGCCGCAACCCGCGATCTCGACCGCGGCAACCTGGTGGCTGCCCAGCGCGGCGACATCAACAGCGGCAACGCCTATACTCTGAAGTTCAAGAAGCTGACCGGCATCACCGTGCTGAACAAGGGCAGCGCCGTCGTCCAGGCGATCACCGGCTTCGTGCCGGGGCTCGGAATCGATGCCGCGCAGGGCCATCGCGCGAACACCTATGTCGATATCGGCGGCCTGCCGATGGTCGTCGAGGGATCGGTCGGCTCCGGCGCCTTCATCGACGAGATCCACGCCTCGGACTGGATCGTTGCCCGGATGCGCGAGGCGCTGCTCTCGACGCTGGCCAACAATCCTCGCGTGCCGATGACGAACCCCGGCGTCGCGATCCTCTGCAACACGGTCCGGGGCGTGATGAACCGGGCGGTCGCGGCGGGCATTGTCGCGGCCGAGTTCGGCGATGACGATACTGAGGTCGTGCCGGAGTTCACGATCGCCGTCGACCGCGTCGAGAACATCCCGGCCAGCCAGCGCCGGAATCGGATCGCACCCGACATCAAGGTGACATTCCGCTACGCCGGCGCGATCCACTACGCCTCGGCATCGATCACCCTCACGTTCTGAGGCCTCGGCCTGACCTGACCAGGAGCACCACCCATGGCCGTGAACTGCCCTCCGCTGACCCTCTACAGCGCCATGAATGTCGCCCTGACGATCGATGGCCGGAAGGTCATTGGTCTTTGGGAAGGCGACGACGCGATCACCGTTGAACGCAACACCGACCTTGGCACGCCGCTGACTGGCGCCGACGGCGCGTCCGTGGTCTCGATCAGCGCCGACCAGTCGGCCTTGCTGACGATCAAGCTGCAGGCCAACTCGGCGATGAACCAGTATCTCGAGCAGCGCGTGAAGGCGATGCGGATGGGATCTCAGCGCCTGCTGACGGTCGGCCTGGTCGATACTGGAACTGGCGAGGGCGGCGGTTGCTCCTCGGCCGTCATCACCAAGGAGCCGAGCAAGTCGTTCGGCGCCAACGCGACAGAGCGCGAGTGGCAGATCTTTTGTAACTGCTGGCAGAGCAACGACATCAGCTACAACCCGGCGGCCTAACCCTTCGGCTTGAGGCTATCCATCAGATCGAACGGCGTGGGGATAGGAATCGGGCTAAGCGCTGCCATCTGCTGTGGCGCGATGCCCATCTTCAGGGCCATCACCTGGATTACCGCGAGCTGCATCACAGCGAATTCACGCAGTTGCGAAACCTCCATCTGGAGGCGGTCGATCTTCTCGTTCAGTTCGTCACTCAATGAGGAAGCTCCTGTGAGCCTGGACCACGCTCCTTCACCACATCAACCAATTGAGATGCCATCTCCAACGCTTGTTTGTCGTCGAGGAGCATCATCATGCCCGCTCCTTCCGCCGGGGACAGGATTAGGCACGGCCGGGTTCCTGCGGGTAGCTGGGCCTCAGCGACCTGCCAATGTTGTGCCATTTGATATAGTCCGTTGGCGGTCTCCAGAGCCATCGGCGCTAGACGCTGTTGGATGATCGCCTGCAAGGCCTCCTCCCTGGTCGGGCGAAACTCGACATGCTGCTCGATCCACTCGTCCAGCTTGGCAACAAGGTCATCAGGTAGATCAAGCGTCAGCTTCAATTAGGCCTCCCGGTACAGTGTATCGAACCCGATCGGCGCGTCTGACGCAACGGGATGATCGCGGAGACCGTCCCATGGCCTGCTCTCGCTGCCTCGCTGCCCGCCGCGCTTTGAAGGATGCCGTCGGCAAGGCGGCCCGAGGCCAGATGAAGGCCGCGGCCTCATCCATCCGTCAAATATACGACCAGGCGCGCGAGAGCGACCGCATCCGTTTCATCACCCGAAGGAAGCCACATGGCTGAAAAGAAGATCCAGGGCCGCACCGTGCGCTACGATCGGCTGCCTGCGGATGAGGGGCTCAAGATGCTCCTGCGTGTGTTGAAGGTGCTCGGGCCGGCATCCGGATTGATCGAGGCCATCGCCACGGAAGACGAAGCCCGGCGGGACATGCTGGCGATGCAAGCGATCGCCTCATTTACTGCGGACATGGATACGGACGCCGTCTTCTCGCTGGTCATGGACATGGTCCGGCATTGCCATGTCGACGGCGACGAGGCCGTACCGGGCGTCATGGATCTGCAGGAGCTGCTGGCGATCGCGATGTTCGCCCTGCAGACGGAGTTCGGCCATTTTTTCGCCGACGGAGCGGGCTCGGTCCTCCAGAAGGTCAGCAGGGCGGCGTAAGCCTCTCGGCTTCACAGGTTCGCTCCATCGCTCCAAACGTCGCCGCCGACCTTTTTCTGTGGCGGCCGACGCGTTCCGATCCGCCGCTTGCCTCCCGTCACGACCTCCGCACGATCTACAATCTCGACGATCTCTTCGACATGCATGAGGTGCTCGACCTCGAGGACCATCTGGCCGCGAAGGCGACTGCGGATCTGGGACGCCCCGGCCGATGATCCCGTAGCGTGAGGCATTCTGGCGCCGCTAACTGCCGCCGCACATGGAGGCGAGAATGCGGTCAGTGGCTCTTGGAACGGTCTTGGTCTTTGCGGTCGCGGCTCAGGCCCAACAGGCGCCTCGAGTCGTCACCTTCGCGGAGCTCGAGCGCAATCGCGCGGCCTGGGCCGGCGACATCGTCCGCATCGACCGCGTGATGATCTTCGGTTTCGCGCAATACAGCGGCGGGCTGGTTCGGGACGCGACATCCGGCGCCAAGCTCGACGACGCGGGCATGACGCCCCGCACGATCTACCAGCTCGAACGGTTTTGCAGCCGCGCGTCGAATTCCAGCTACTCGAAAGAGTGCCGTGGGTCGCTGATCTTCAAAGTGACACTCCGCGAGGAACATCGCGGCGGCTTCACCATCAGGGAGGCCGAGTTTATCCCTGAGTAGGAACGCCCATGGCCGTCATCGAGGAACTCGTCTCCAAGCTCGGCTTTGAGGTCGAGGGCCTGGGCAAGCTCAAGGCTGCGGCCAAGCAGTTCGACGCCACCAAGAAGGCGGTCATTGCATCTTCCAACCCTCTCAAGGCTGCGGGGGCATCCGCCACGGTCGCGGCTGTCGGCGTCGGCAAGCTCGGGGACCAGTCGAAGAAGTCGAGCCGTGGAATCCTGCTTCTCAGCACCGCGCTCGCCGGATTGCGTCGAGCGGGCGCTATCGCCGCCAGTGCTCTCCGAACCGTCCTGATGATTGCGATCCGGCTCGTCGGCGTGTTCGCCGGGCTGGCGGCAGGGGCTGCGGTCGTCGCCGCAGGCTTCGTCGCAATCGGCGTCAAGGCTGCGCTCGCCCGGCGGGAAGTCCGCCTCGCGGCCGCCGAGATTGGCACCAGCGCGCAGAACCTTGAGACCGTCGGCAACATCATCAAGGGCGCCGGGTTCGGAGTCGGCTTCGCGGATGAGGCCAAGAAGGTCGTTGGCGCGATCGACGAGGTGGCCAAGACCATCCGCAAGGGTGGCGACGAGGCCGATGAGGCCAAGAAGAAATTCCAGGGCTTCGGCATCGACCCGAGCTTCAACGTCGATCCCAGGACGGGCAAGTCGCGCGACAGCGCTGCGATCGCCCTAGACGTCTTCCAGGCCTACAAGCGTGCGACCGAGCAGGCGGCCAACCTTCGCAAGCAGGCGGATGCGCTCGGCAGCAAGGCGCCGAAGAAGGCCGCTGCGCTCCGCAAGAAAGCCATCGAACAGGATCGCAAGAACGATCAGCTTGCCGAGGATTCGGGGATCAGCGGCCGGCTCAAGGTTCTGCTGGATGGGATGACCGCCAAGCAGTTCGACGCCCTCGCCAGCGAGATTTCGCGCCTCTTCCCGACGACGTCGAACAAGGAGGAGGGAGCACGAGCAGAGGTCGCCAATCAGGCCGTCGAGGCCGGCCTCAAGTTCGATGCCCTACTGCAAGGCTTGTCGGAACGGTTCAAGGAAATCGGCACTTCCCTCGCAGGCGGCTTTCTGCCCGGGCTAAACAGTTTCCTCGACAGCGTGATCGCGTTCGCCAAGCGGACCGGGATCATCAAGGAGACGGTCGGTGAGCGCAACGCTCGCACCGAGATGGAGCGGGAGGCCAATCGGGCCAGCGGGCTCGGACGTGCGACCGACGATGACCTGAAGGCTGCCGCGGATCGTTCTCAGCAGCGGTTCGAGGACAGCATCAAGGCCCGCTCCGAGCGGATCAAAAAGCAGATCTCGCCCGAGGCCAATGCCGCGAAGATGCAGCAGCAGGCCGAGCAGAAGACCGACAACCGCAAATACGAGAACATCGGCAACGACCAGCGCACGATCTCACCGAGCATCAACGTCCAGGCCTCGGGTCTCGATGCCGTCGCCTCGGCGGTCAAGAACGCCGTGCTCGGCGCGATCTCGACCAAGGGCGCCAACACCTCGACGGGAGCGCTGACCGCTCCATGAGCCTCACCTTGAGACTAAGTCCCGACGCGTCAGAACTTGATTTTGTTCGTCCTCTTACGGCCGCCGAGCTTATTCCTGAGATCGGCGATGCTCCTGTCGGCCTTGTCGAGACCGGCGATCAACTCGTCACCCTTGACGGTGACCACCTCATTACAGCCGGCACAGACGAGTACCGAGTTCGCCCTAATAAATCCGATCGACTTTGGGGTCTTATGGCCGCAGCCAGGGCAGGGGATTCCAAGCTCGACATTCTCGAACATGATCGCTCCCAAGTTGCCGGCTGAGGCTGGCATTCTGCCGCGCGAGAGTCGAATCCCATGAGCTGTATTCTCGTCAGCCGCTCGATCGGCGGCGTCTTCGTCGACGTCGTGATCTCCGAAGAGCACGAGTCGGAGATGGAGATCGCCGATCACCCGGTCGAGCAGGGCACGAAGATCTCCGACCATGCCTGGCTTCTGCCATACAAGGTCATTTTGGAATCGGTCGTCGACGGCCCGCGGGCCGTCGCGGCCTTTCAGCAACTGCTAGCGGTCCAGAAGGCGGCCGAGCCCTTCACCCTGATCACAGGGCTGAAGGTCTGCCAAAACATGATGATCCAGAAGCTCAATCCCATCCGGGACAGGGAGCATCCTCGGGTTCTCAAGTTCACTGCCGAATTGCGCGAGGTCCGGATCGTCAGCACGGAATCGAGCGGCGGGACGAGTGCGGACGACAAGGCCCAGACGACGACGCAACGCGGTCAGGTTTCGGCGCGAACCAGCCAGAGCATTCCGGCCACGACGAACAGCATCCTCGACAACGCCAAGGCCGTCGACTGAGCCATGCCCTATCGCGAGCTTCCGATCATCGACGCGCCCTCGCAGGCGTTCACGACGACGCTCGCCGGTCGGCGCTGCGACTTCGCCGTCAACTATTCGACCTTTGACGACCGCTGGTCATTCAACCTCGACGTCGATGGAGTTCGCGTTCTTTCAGGGCGCAAGATCGTTCTCGGCGTTGACCTGGTTGCGCCCTTCGCGCTCGGCATAGGCAGCCTGATCGCAGCGCCGTGGGGCGATGAGGGCGCTCAGCCCGGCCGCACGGAACTACCCTCCGGGCGTGTTCGGCTCTTCCACTACGACCCCGCCGAGGCTGCAGCGTGAGTGTTCGTCAGTGGGGCAGGGTTGCTGAGGTGACGGTATCCGGCAAGGCCGGCACCCTCACGGTGCGCGAGCTCAAGATCGACTTCAGCGTGTCGAAGGGCATCGGCTCGAAGCAGAACACCGCGACGATCGCGGTCTGGAACCTGACCAAGAGCCACCGCAAGCAGCTCGGCGAGGAGTTCGACACAATCGAGCTCAAGGTTGGCTACAAGAGCGGCGCACTCTCGACGATCTTCAAAGGAAGCATTCGCGACGTCACACACACCAAGGACACCGCGGACGTCAAATCCGAGATGGAATGCGGCGACGGCGATGAGGCCTTCAGCAAGGGCGCTGTGTCCAAGACGTTTCCGGCCGGCACCAAACCGAAGCAGATTGTCGACTACCTTGCGGGCGAGATGCCCGGTGCCACCAAGGGTGAGACGAAGGGAATAGACGATCTGCCGGCCTACAAGCGGCCCGTCAGTCTTTTCGGGTGGTCATGGTCGGAGATGGACAAGATCGGCCGTGAGCATGGCTTCTACTGGTCGATCCAGAACGGCCAGATCGAGGCGGTGAAGAACGACCAGACCCTTCAGGGGACCACCATCGTGTCGAGCGAAACCGGTATGATTGGGATCCCCGAGATCACCGACAAGGGCGTGAAGATCAAGGCGCTCCTCAATCCAAACATCGCGCCCGGCCGGCAGATCGATGTTCGATCCGACTTCCTCGACGAGGAGAGCGGGCGCGACAAGCGCAAGACTGACGAGGGCGGCGGCATCTTCCGCGTGTCGGACGTCACCTTCAGCGGCACGAACGAGGGTCAAGACTGGTACGTCGAGGCCGAGGGCAGCCGCGTCGAAGGCGGGAAGGTCGTAAGGTAATGGCCGGCCATCAGGGCACATCCACGCGGCGAAGCCCAGTTGAAGGGCTGTTCGCCGCCACAGAGTCCGAGCGCCGCGAGATCAATACGACGCTCGACGGCGAGATTGTCAGCTACGACCGGGCAACCCAGCGCGCGACGGTGCGCCCTAAGCTCGAGCGCCGGTTCGGCGACAAAGTGCTCAAGGCGCCCGATCTCCAGGAGATCAAGGTCGCGATGCCGGGCGGCGGCGGCTTCGGCGCCCACTACGACCTGAAGGCCGGCGACCCGGTCACGCTCCATGTCCGCCAGCGTAGTGTCGACAAGAGCCAGACGGATGGCGGCGACGCCGACGGCGCCCCTGGCCGCATGCATGACCTGTCAGACGCCATCGCCTATCCAGGCGGCGGCGAGGACAGCAACGTCATGGAGAACATGCCGGCCGCCGGGGCGCATTTCGGCTCCAAGGACGGCAAGAGCGGGTTGCAGGCGCGGGCAGGGGGCTCCTCGGCCATCGTCGGCGGGCCGAATGGCACGGACAAGCTGACGGTCTCTGCTGCTGGCAAGATCGACCTCAAGGGTGAGAACGGCGACAGCCTGTTCCAGATCATCCGCGACCTGGCGACGGTGTTCCGCAATCACACGAACTCCGGCGCGCCGCTGGATAGCCCGTTCGTGGTCGCGGCCGACGCCATCATCGCCAGGCTGGACGCAATCCATGGCTGAGTTCGTCGGGCTGTCGATTCAGCCGCACAACGACCTGCGTCTCGACGAGACTGGCTCGCCGATGCTCGTCTACGACGCTGAGGCGATCGGGGAGCACATCCGGCAGCGGTTGATGCTCTGGCGAGGCGAGTGGTTCCTCGACACCGATGCCGGCGTCGAGTGGACGAAATACATGCTCGGCCGGCCGCCCTCCGAGCTTCCCCTCGCGGAGAGCATCATCAAGGCGGAGATTGCGGCGACGCCTGGCGTGACCGAGATCCTCGAGTTCAGTGCGGTCTACGACCGGGCCTCGCGCGGCCTGCGGATCGAGCGCTGCCAGGTCGCGACCGTCTTCGACGACATCCTCGACATTCAATTCTGAGGCACCCATGGCCTATGGCGTCATCCCGAGCGGCTTCGAACTGAAGCGGCTGCCGGAGATCCTTGCCGATATTGAAGCCGCCAACGTCGCGACGTTCGGGCCCGGCGTCGTCCAGTCGCCGGCATCGCCGCTCGGCGAGCTCAATGGCCTGCATGCGGATCTCGCCGCCTCGCTGTGGGAGATCGCGCTCTCGGTCTACCAGAGCCTCGATCCCGATCAGGCTGAGGGCGTTCGGCTCGACCAGATCGCGAAGCTGCGTCTCCTGACGCGCGGCCTCGGCGAGAGCGACATCGACTTCCGGCAGGCCATCACCAATGCCGGCCGCGCCCGCATCGACATGAGCGACCTGGGGCAAGCCCTCTCGGCGCTGAACGGCGTCACCTGGGTCCAGACCTATGTGAACGAGACCGACACGACCGACGCCGACGGCATCCCGCGCCAGCACGTCGCGGTTGCTATCCTTGGCGGAGACGACGACGAGATCGCCCAGACCATCCGAGCCTATGTCGTGCCGGGTATCGGAACACACGGCAACACGACTGTCGAGACGACGATCGAAGGCTTCTGCCGGTCGATCAAGATCATCCGGCCGGTCGAGATCGCGGTCGAGATCGAGGTCGACGTGATCGCGCGCCCGGACCGTAACGGCTGCCCGCCGCCGTCGGCGCTGTCGATCGCCGCCGGGCTGGCCGATGCCCTGACCGGGGCAAGCCGCCCCCGCAACGGCCAGGACGTGACCGAATATCTGATCCGGCAGGCGGTCGAGAGCCGCTATCCGAACATCGAAGTCGACGACGTGCGCGCGAGCATCGTGCCGGCATCGCCCGGGGCTGTTCCTGTCGCGATCAGCTTCTTCCAGATCATGGCTGTCTCGGCCGATCGCATCAGCATTGTGGTGGCCTGATGGCTAATGAGCTTGACAGCATCAAGCGGCTCCTGAGGGCTTCGCCCAAAGACCCGAACATCATTCTGGAGCAGGACTGGGACGCGTTGGTCAACGCGGTTCAGGCTGCGCTCGACGCGAAGCCTCCGGTAGCGTCACCCCGGCTCGCGACGCGCATCGATCTTGACGCGACGCTGTTCTCAGCCTCATTCCGCGATGACGGCGCCGGCAATCTCGCCCTCTATGTCGGTGTCGCCGACGCGGCGGACGGCGACCAGATCAAGGTCGCGACCTTCAACAAGGCGACCGGGGTTCTGACCCTCTCGGGCAGCCCCGTCATCAATGGCTCCGACACCAACCTGTCGTTCTTCAACGGCGCCACCCGCTACGGCTTCCTGCGGGGGCAGGCGTCGCAGATCACCCTGCAGGGGGACGGTCGCCCTGCGGTCGTAACCGGCACAACCGTTCAGGTCGCGCCCAGCGGCCAAACTGGGCTGTTCATCGCCTCGAACGGGAATGCCGGCTTCAACAACATTTCGCCCGGCGCGGAGTTTGTCGTTCGTGCGCTGGGCAGTGACAATGATTGCCGCTTCCAGATCGAAGCGAACGCAAGCCAGGTGGCGCAATTCGGGGTCTCGAACTCGCAAGCCTTCATCGACGCCGGAACGAAGCTCATCGTCCTGTACGGCGGCCATGTGCTCTTCGGCGCTGACGGCACCCAAAACCTCGGAGGTCCCGGCAACCGCGGCGGGACGGCCTATTTCATCACCGGGGCGATCAATACCTCGGACGCCCGCGAGAAGACACCGCTCCGCCCTTTCTCAGAGGAAGAGATCGCCGCCGCTCGCGACCTCCATGCCGAGATCGGCGTCTATCAGTGGCTCGCCTCGATCGAGGAGAAGGGCGAGGACGGCGCCCGCCTGCACATCGGTTTGACGGTGCAGCGCGCCATCGAGATCATGGAGACCCATGGCCTAGATCCCTGGCGTTACGGCTTCATCTGCCGCGACGAGATCACCCGAAAGATCAAGGTTCCCGGCCTCGTCAGGAAGCAGGCGCAGGGTCCGGATGAAGAGTACCGCGAGATTGAAATTATCGACGGCGTCCCGACCCTGGTGACGAAGACGCGCGAAGGCGCGAGGCTTTTCGACCTGATCCCAGTCGTCGACGAGGCCGGCGATGCGGTCATGGATGGTGATGAGCCCATGCTGTACCCGGTCCCGCGCATCGTCGAGGAGCCCGGCGAAATCGAGATCGACGAGCCGGCCGGCGACCGTCTCGGCTTCCGCTACGATCAGCTGACGCTGTTCATGCTGCGCGGCATGGTGTGATGCGATGGCCTGCTTCGGAGCATTCGCGCCGACTGGCTTCGCCGCCAGCGGGTTTGACCTCGATGAGCTGAGCCTGACGGAAGAGGCGATCGACAAGGTCGCCACGCAATACCGTGAGGCCACCAAGTTCCTCGCCACGATCCGGGCGTACCTGACTCAGTCGGAGTATGGGGCGCGCGCTGCCTGCGCCATCCCGAACTATTTCGACCTCGACACCGCTCGCGGCGACCAGCTGACGATCATCGGCAAGTGGCTGGGCCTCCCGCGCTGCCATTGCGTCTGCGATGCGCCCGCCGTCTTCGGGTTCGATTGCGGCGCCGGGCCGTTCTCGATCGCCGGCTTCTGCGCGCCGGGCTCGACCTGGCTGGGGTGCGAGCCGCTCGGTACCTCGACGCTCTGCATTGACGATGACGAGGTCTATCGCGGCATGCTGAAGGCGCGCCGCTACCAGATGCTCGGCCTCTACGACATCGCCTCGCTGCAGGCCGCCATTCGCCATATCTGGGGCAGCACGGCGCAGGTTGCGGACGCGTCAGTAGGCAGCGTCACTCTGGCGCCGGGCAGGGCGCTTACGGCTGACGAGACGACCCAGCTACCCGTCGCCTTCCGGGTCTTTCCGATCGCGCCGGGCATTCGCGCGCTGGCTCACCTGGGCACTGGCCCGGTCTTCGGCTTCGGCACGGGCTGGGGCGGATTCTGCGAAGGCGCGGAATTCCTCTGCCCGACCGATCCCCACACCTACACCTGCGCCTGAACGAGGACGAACATGGCTAACATCAACTTGCCCTTTGGAGCGAGCGCTCCAAAGCGCGCGCCCGACGCTGACGAGCTTGCAAATGGCTTCGGCTGCGGCCCCGCAGATCTTTCACTGTTCAACTGGATGGGGTGGTGGCCAACAGGACAGATTGATCGCGCGATCGAGGCTAATGGCCTGACCACAGACGACAGCGATCTCGATCGCCTTGCGAAGGCGATACGCAGCCAGGGCGCAAACTACCGCGCTGCGAGCGGCACGGCGAATGCGCTGACCATCACGCTCGATCCGGCCGTGACGGACTGGGCCGAGCTCATCAACGTGCCGCTCCTGATCAAGGCGGCGTCGGCCAATACCAGCGCAACGGTGACGTTCTCGCCGAACGGGTTGGCGACAAAGCCCATCAAGCGCCTGGGCGGCGCCGCGCTCAATGCTGGGGACCTTCAGCCCAGCTTCTTCTACGAGATGGTCTATGACGGCACGCAGATGCAGATCATCTCGACGATCGCTCCGCCGGCCGGACTTTCAACGACGCTCGTGCCGCGCGTGCCGCTGATCGAGGCAACGCAAACATCAAATCTGTCTGTGGCGCTGTCGACGCAGACGACCATGACCTATCAAACCACGAACACGAACCAACTCGGCTCTTCCACTTGGACGTCGAACCAGCGTCTGACGATCGGCGCTGGCGAAGCTGGATTCTGGGACGTGCAGGCCAGTTGGACGTTCTTCACGTCTATGGCGGACGCGTTCGCGGCGGTGCGAATTGTCAAAAACGGAACGACAGTTGTGGGGGAGAGCGACATCCCGAAAACGGCTACCGGCACGGGCGCGGTTTTGCAGACTAATACCCGCCTGAAATTGGCCGCCGGCGATTACATCGAAGCCGCCGCCTACCACCAGGCAACCGGTGGTGCAGGAGCTACGGCTGATGCCCGCTCTAGGTTCATTGCATCGCTGGCATCGGCGTATTGAGCGGCCCTTGCGCAGTCAGCTTGACGGTTTTAAACGCAGGAATGATCTATAATTTGCAGCTTCTGCGGGGCCTTTGCGCCCTGGGCGTGGTCTTCTACCACACGCATTTTCAGATCGTTTCCGGCATCTCGACGGACTTTTACGGGGTCGCGATTTTCTTCGCGATCAGTGGCTTCATCATCACCGAGGTCACGCGAGCAGATAGCAGCGGCTTTCTCCTCAAACGCTTCATCAGGGTCGTGCCGCTCTACTGGCTCGTGACGATCTGCTTCTTCCTGATGGCTTCGTTCGGCGTCTTCAATATCCTCTACACAATCCCGACCTGGGTATCGCTCGCCCAAGCTGGGATGGTGCATCTGAAGGGCTTCCTTGCGACGCAGGCTGACGCCAGGTTCACGGCAGATGCGGCGCACCATCTGATCGAGAGCTTCTTCTTTCTGCCTGCAGGTAGACCGCCGGTCCTCGGCGTCGGCTGGACCCTCAATTACGAGATCTTCTTCTATCTGGTATTCGGCGTCGGGCTGGCAATCAGCCGCCGTTGGGCCCCCCTATTCGCGATTGTCGTGCTTCTCGCGTTCAAGGGCTGGGCTCTGATCGGCGGCTGCGGCTCGGTGTGCTCGTTCTATTCTGCCGACGCAACGTGGTTTTTCGTCGTTGGAATCGCTGTTCACTACGCTTGGGGGCCCGTCCGCTCCATCGGCTCAAAGTTCCCATCGCAGACCAAGGCTGCAGCGGCATTTATCGGCTTAATCTGGGGCGCGGTCGCAATCTTCTGGTCTCAACCGCCGTTGATCGTGACGATGCCGATCGCGGCGTTGGTGTTGGGTGCTGCGCTGGCCGTAGAAGCTTCGGGGCTGATCTGCCGAAACCGCTTCCTGCTGGCGCTCGGCAATGCCTCATACTCGCTGTATCTCACCCACCTGATCGTCATTGAGACGATGCGAGTGGTCGGCTCGCAAGTTGTCTGGCTCGACCAGAGTAAGAGCGTTCCGGTGATGCTCGCTTCAGTCGCGATGAGCGTCGCCCTGGCCTTCGTGGTTCACTACGGAATCGAGAGGCCGATGCTGCGCGGAATGCGGCGCCTTTCGGCATTGCGAAAGATGCAGGCGGTCAGTGCCAACTAGACTTGAAAGCAAGCCTGGACGTTGGGAACTTTGCGCCCTCCTAGCCCGCCTGCGATGGCGCCGGTCGTCGGGTCATCACTGGGTCGTCCTGATCAACGGCTGCGTCCAGCGCAGCATGAACATTGGTACGTCCCTTCATAGACTATCTTGACGGCCCGCTCATCCGGCTCGCAAGCGCGCGTCCTGCCCTGATGGCCGGCCGCTCGATCAGCTTGTAGGCGATTGCCGCCAAAAGGATGCTGACCGGGATCGCCAGCGCCGGGACAAGCAGCAAGGATGCGGTCTGTTCGAGGTCGAGAGAGGAGACCCAGAGCGCCGCTAAATAGATGACCGGAAGGTGGAAGAGGTAGAGGCTGTACGAGATCTTGCCAATGAAGCGAAGCGGTCTCGTCCGGAGCATTGAGCGAGCGGCGCCGTTGATCACCGCATAGATGATCAGGGCGCCGCCGGCAGTGTTCGCTATGACGCTGCTTGGGCCGGTGATCGGAATCAGCCGCTCGGACGTGATGATCAGCAGGCCGCATGCCAGGGCTGGGACGGCACCGCTACGAGGCAGCGGATTCAGTGCCAGCATCGCGCCTGCCTGAAAGCAGGCGAGATAGCTGAAGGTCGTCGAGGGGTAGAGCGTGAATAGAAGCGCGCCATAGACGACCAGGAGCACGCAGCCCGCCCATGCGCCGGTTCGATCATGGGCTAACACCGACAGTAGCACGAGGGCGGATCCAAGCACCTCGACATACATGGTCCAGGTGACTGGGTTCGCTTTGAACGCGACCATGACGAAGTTCCGGGCGACGTCGAGCCCGGTCGTCGGCTGAAAGACCGCGCGGAACCACGCCGAATAGCCGTCATCGCCGGTCGGGGGCTCGGAGACGACGCCCGCGAAGAACAAGATCGACAGCCACATCGGCGGCAGAAGACGAAATAGGCGCTTGGTCGCATATGCCGCGACATTGAGGCTCCTGATCCTATTGACCGACAGAGTCAGGACGTAGCCGCTCAAGATGAAGAACAGAACCACGGCACCGCCTGCATTGAAGACAGCGGACGTTACATGGAGTGCCAGCGTCGTAGCCGTGTGATCGCTCCAGGCGAGTGACCAAAATGCGGCCTTCTCGTCGATACTGAACACGGCAATGCAGTGCGTCATGAGAACGGCGAATGCCGCAGCGCCGCGAAGGCTCTCGAGTTCAGGGTTGAATTTCGCTGATACGGTCGTCAAACGGCTCCCCCCGGATCCAGATGACTTCAGTTTGCTTTGACGATTATCGCCTGTAACCCCTTAGGTCTGCAAGTGACCCTACGTCGCGATCGGCGGTCCGCATTCCGGTAGGCGGAGTGTGCGCGGCACTCGGTCTTCGGAGACAATATTATGAATACTCGCGACGTTCAGGCGGCGCTGCTTTCGCTTGGCTATTCGCTGACGATCGACGGCGTTGCCGGGCCGAAGACGAAGACGGCCGTGCAGGCCTTCCAGCGCGGTCGCGGGCTTGCCGCCGACGGCATCGTGGGCCCGCAGACGGTCAAGGCGCTGCAGGCGGCCGTGGCGGAGAAGACGGAGCAGAAGGTGGAGTTGGGTGTCGTCCCGGCCGGTTGGATGCCGGCGGCCCGCCTCGAACGCATCATCGTTCACTGGACCGCCGGCAGCCATCGGGCATCAGGTCTCGACCGCAGCCATTACCATATACTGATCGAGGCGGACGGGAAGCTTGTGCGCGGAACGCCATCGATCGCTGCGAACGGCGTCGGTGCTTCCGGAACGCGCGCGAACCACACCCTGAACTGCAACACCGGGTCTATCGGCGTTGCGCTGTGCTGCATGGCCGGCGCTGTTGAGAGCCCGTTCCAGGCCGGCAGCGCGCCCATGACGGCCGCGCAGTGGAAAGCGCTGCCGCCGGTCCTGGCCGATCTCTGCCGGCGCTACAGCATCCCCGCAACGCCGAAAACCGTCCTGTCCCATGCGGAGGTTCAAGGGACGCTCGGGATCAAGCAGCGCGGCAAGTGGGACATCTCACGACTTGCCTTCGACCCCACCGTCGTCGGCGCTCGTGCTTGCGGTGACATCTTTCGATCCGAGACCCTCCGTTTCCACCACTCTTAGGTGGGATCGGGATTTTTCCCGTTCAGCTTTGCGCTCGGCGATGGTTCGCTTCAATCGCTCGCGCCGCAGGTAATGCGAAGTCGATAGGCCCTTTTTCATTTTCTCTTCCCGAGCGCCGCGCCTCGAGATCGGCATGCTTCGGAAATCGTCGCATCCCCCAAATGGAGGATGTCGCCCCGCCGGCGGCCGGCAGCCGCTCACCTCACCACCTCGGAGACCCATCATGATCCGCATCATCGCGGCGCTGGCGCTCGCCTGCGTCCTGACCGCCTGCCAGACGGTCAGCAACCCCGCCGCCTGGGGCCAGATCGCCGCCGGCACCGCTGCCATCGTCGGCGAGACGAAGATCGATCCCCAGATCGAGCGCATCAGCAAGAAGCTCGCGGCCTACTGCGCCGATGTGCAAACGGCGGCCATCGCGGTCGACATCCTCGCGCCGGAGAAGATCCAGAAGGCCGCCGTGGAGGCGAAGATCCTGGTCGCGACCGTCTGCGCCGCGCCGCCCTCGAATGTCGCCAGCGCGATCACCAGCCTCGCCGCGGCCTATGGCTCGATCGACGCCGCGCGGAAGGGAGCCTGATCGATGTTCACGATCGAGCAATTCTGGAGCTTGGTCCGCACTGTCCTGCAGATGGCCGGCGCGGCGCTCGTCACTCGCGGGTATCTCGATGACGGCAGCATGCAGGTGCTGCTCGGCGCGGTGATGGCGATCATCACCACCATCTACAGCGTCTGGATCCGCCGCAAGGCCGGTCTCGTCGCTGCCGCAGCCGCATTGCCGGAAGTGCGCGAGATCCGGACCACACCGGCTATCGCGGCCAAGGTCGAAGACCCAACCGTCACGGTCTCCTGATGCCGTACCGCAACCATCCCCTCCCGGTGAGGCTGTATCTCGGCATCCATGACCACTTCCCGGCCAGGCGCTCCGAATGGGTGCTGGCCGGCATCCTGATCGTGTGGGGCTGGATCCTGACCGGTCCGGACCAGACGTTCGCCGGCAACCGGGCATGGTCGCAGATGGCGGCGATCATGCCGGAGAACTCCTGGGGTTGGTTCGCCATATCGGTGGGCGCGTTCCGCCTGGCCGCCCTTATCGTCAACGGCACCTTTGCCGGTACCTGGTACGGGCGATGGTCCCCGCATGTCCGGGCGCTGGCGAGCTTCCTGACGTGCTTCCTATGGTTCCAGATCAGCTTCGGGCTCTGGAACTCCGATGCGGCGACGACAGGCCTTGCTGTGTACCCTGGCCTGCTTGTGCTCGACGCGATGAACATCGTGGCTGCGTCCAAGGACGCCGCGGGCATGGACAGGGCCGTGTCGGATGGATCCTAGCAAGCTCTCGACCGAGAACATCATCGGGACCGTCCTCGCCGGCCTCGGCATCGCCATCGTGGGTATCTGGAAGTACCTGTCGGAGCGGAAGGCGCCGACGGCGGCCAACGGGGATCGGATCATCCCCGGCGTGTCGATCGCCGACATGCAGCCAATCCGTGAGCTCGCTGCGGAACAGGCCCGCACGACGGCCGCGAATGAACGCATCGCAATCGCAGCGGAAGGGCTCCTCAAGCTCATGACGTCTCAGGCACAGGACGACGCGATCGAGGAAGAGGTCGAGCGACGGCTTCGGCAGCGTGAAGCGGATCGCCGAAGACGCACAACGCGCACATGAATTGCCGGCTTCCGCCGGCCATCGCCTCGCCTCCGTAAGGCGTGGGCCTCCTTGGGCGTTTCCTCCCTGAATTTGCGCCGGTCATCCTTCGGGGTGGCCGGCTCTTTTCGTTTGAGGCCGGGAACGCGTGATACCGCCGCTCGTTGGTCCTTCATATCCAACGAGGAGGACACCCATGGACCATTCCATTCACGTTCGCCTTTCCGCGACCGAGCTGACCCCCGACGTGCTCGAAGGCGCGACGATCTATGGCCCGGGCGATGAGAAAATCGGCTCGGTTTCCCATACTCACGGCTCAGGGCCGGCGAGCGTGGTCATCGTCGATGTCGGCGGGTTTCTCGGCATTGGCGCAAAGCCGGTGGCGCTGGCAATCGACCAGCTGGATTTCATGCGCGACGAGGACGGGGACGTGCATGGGGTCACGACCTGGACCAAGGATCAGTTGAAGGACATGCCAGAGCATACCGACCCCTGACCTCAACGCGTAACGCCCGCGGCCCAACCTGTCTCGCATTGGCGGCGAGCACCGTCTTGCGTTCAGATGGAACAACGGCACGCGATTTGCGTCGAAGCCGCAATGACCATACGCCCCCTGCGGCGTGGCAAGGTCTTCTGGGAAGGCCCGGTCTCGCTTCGGCGAGGCCGGGCTTTTTCCGTTTCACAGGGTTGTTACAGCTCGCCCCCGAACTTCTGTCGCAATTTGACGTTGGGTCATTATCCCCGGGACATTCAGCTCGTTCCTGGGGATCAGTCGGAAACGGACCGGCTGCGTTGCCAAACTTGGCCCTGTCTCGCGAGCAGGGCCATTTTGTTTCAGTGATTGGCCAGTGTCGCGTAGCGATCGATCTCGGCCCGCAGTCTCACAACCGCCGCGTCGCCGAGGATGTTCCTGATCCCGCGCAATTCGTCCTTCACGCCGTTGAGGAGCTGATTGCGCTTTGTGAGTGGCGGGTCTCGCTTCGGCAGGGCCAGGCCGATTAGCGGATGGTTCAGCGGAAGAGAGCGGCCATCGCCTTGACGGCATCCGGCGGGAAAACGATCAGCAGCGCCAGGATCAACATGATGCCCGCGACAGCACCAGAAGCGACGTTGAAGAGCGAGACGAACGCCGACGCGATTGCAATCTTCCAGTAGCTTCCGATGTGATGCGTCTGCATCAGGAGAAGGGCGAATACCGCCACTCCGACAGCGGTGGCGCGCGCTAGCTTGAGCAAGACGCCGCGAGTCATGGCTTCAAGCGCAGCATCGTCCATCGATAGCTCCCTCTGGGTTCCGCCTGATCAGCGGATCGTTGCACTTTCCTGTCAAAGGACCACGGCAAGTCTGTCGATTCAATCGATATGCTTCATTTACTGACCCTTGCGAGGCTTGCTTGTAAGCAGAAGGTCATGACAGTCTGCTAGTAACGCGACGATGCCTAAGAATGCGTTCCGGCCACCACGCCAAGGACGCGTGCCATATCGGTGTTCACCGGAGGGTCGGGCCATTGACGGCGGGAGACTGGGTTGCGCTAGGCGGTCTGCTGATTGCCGGCGCCTCGTTGCTGATTTCGTTCCGGGTGAGAAGCCAGTGTCGGAAGCTGCTCGCCGATGTCGATCGGAAGCTCCTCGACGATACTGCGCAACGGGAGCGATCGGTCCGCGCCTGGGTATCTGGCATAGCATTGGATGACGGACCGTCGCCCCTGCGCTGCACACTCTCGTTGAAGCATCCGCTGCTCGGCGGCGATTGTGAGCTGACCGCGGTGAAAATCGAGACCGCCAATGCGTTGCGGGCTGATCTTTCCCACGCAGGCCATTGCAGATCGTTCACGACGGGTTTTGAGCGGCGCCTGGATCCTCCCATCCGTGTGGGAAGCGAGGCCGTCCAGTTGGACCTCTCACTTCATCTGCTGAAGCGTGACCAAGTCGAGGCCCTGGTGACCTTCGAGGGCCTGCGGCTTAATGCCGGGCGCACCCCATTTCAATTTTCCATCCCACTCCTGGCTGATCGATCAGTTTCGGAGATCCCGGCATAACGGTACCGAAGCCGACTAGCCGGCCCGCTGCTTCGATTCCCAGACCGCCGCGGCTAGTTCGAGCTTGATCAGTTCATGCTGCTCGGGGGGGTCCTCAAGGCACCCGGCGAGCTCGGCCATGGGCTGCTGCGCGGCCTGGTACTCGGTCTCGGTCGTTATCGTCATCGGCGGTCCTCCGGGGCGATCAACGATGCCCGCCCAGATCGGTTCCTCACGTCTTCGGCTTGCCTTCGCCGTGGCTCATCCCTGTCTTCGCCTAAAGGACCTCGTAGAACTCGTCGATGCTCATTCTAGACAGCAGTTGTTTCCCGCCGCAGCGCGAGCAGCGATAGCGCAGGCAGATGTCGGGAATGGGCAGATCGGAAGGCATACCGTCGGTGCTCACCTCGCCGTGGTGATTGCAGCTGCTGCACCAGATCTCGGCGCGGCGATAGCCGAGCGCGCGCTCTCCCCCAACCGTTGCCGGTCGGGCCTCTGTCCCGTCCGCAATGTAGGCCCGTCGCGAGCTTCGTCCGTGCCGGTTCAAAACGGGATCTCCGGATGTTCGCCAGGGGACGGGGTGCGCACGGTTTGAACCAATTCGCCATCCTCATAGATCTCGACCGTCTCGCCCGGTCGAAGGGGCAGGCGCAGCAGCCGGCGATCGGCGTTGCCGCGCCGGTGATGGCGGGAAATCAACCGGGGCGCCTCGTCGCCGAACCGGCCGACTACCTCAAATCTGAACGGGGTATGCACCGGTTTCCGGCTCATGAAGCGACCTCGAGCGGTTGACGGGCAGGGCTCTTTGTTCTCTTTGTGTTCTCATAATCGAGAGCATGAGGCATGTCGAATCCCGCCCCTCCGCCGACCGCGGAGACGTCGCTGCGTGAGTATCCCTATGTCGTGATCCGCTTCCGCTGCACCGTCTGCGAGCGGGCCGCCGATGTGCGGCTGGCGGTCCTCGCAGCCCGTTTCGGCCCGAATGCTACGCTTGGCCGTCTCGTCTCGATGTTTGTCGGCGGTTGCTGGTGGTCGCCTCACAACCCCGCGCGCAAGCCGCAGAAATACGGCATGAAGTGCGGCGGTCATTGCCCGGATCTCTTCCGCCCAGGGCCGCCAGATCTGCCGCCATCCATGACGGGCCTGACCTTGATCGAGGGCGGCAAGGGCGACATGCTCCCGGCCGAGCCGAAGCCCGTGGAGCGCCGGCGACGGGTCGGAGACGCCGATGTGTAACCTCTACAGCCATACCCGCAACGTCGAGGCGATGCGGAAGCTGTTCGCCAAGTTCGACGTGGCGGCGCAGCTCGTGCCGCAGCCAGGCATCTTCCCGGACTATGCCGCCCCGGTGATCCGCAACCAGGCTGGCGCCGACCTCCCTGAACTCGCCTTGGTCCGTTGGGGCATGCCCAGCAGCAAGAAAGCGCTGCTCGACGCCGCGACCAAGCGGGCTGACAAGTTGAGGGCCAAGAACAAGCCTGTCGATTTCGACGAGCTGCTCCGGATGGAGCCAGACAGCGGCACGACGAACGTTCGGAACACCTCCAGCTCGCATTGGAAGCGCTGGCTCGGTGTCGAGAGCCGCTGTCTGGTCCCGTTCACATCCTTCAGCGAGTTCAACCGCGATGCCGGCGGCGACATCTGGTTTGCGTTCGGCGAGGATCGCCCGACGGCATTCTTCGCCGGGATCTGGGCCAAGGACTGGACCAGCGTGCGCAAGGTCAAGACGGGCCTGGAGACGATCGACCTCTATGCCTTCCTGACAACGGATCCGAACGCTGAGGTCGGCGCAATTCACCCAAAGGCGATGCCCGTTATCCTGACGACTCCAGAGGAGTGCGAGGCTTGGATGACGGCACCATGGGAGCAGGCGAGGGGGCTTCAGCGTCCATTGCCTGACGGCTCGCTGCAGATCGTTGCCCGAGGCGTGAAGAAGGACGGAGAGGCCGATGCCTAGCGAAGCGACCCTGCAGGAACTCGACGAGCGGATTGCGCTCGCCCGGCGCAACATCTCGGAACTGATGGAGCGGGCCACAGGATCCGTTGGGGCTGCTTCCGAGGAACGGATCGCAGCACTGCTCAGCGACCAACAGGCAGCCTTGGACGAGTTGGTGAAACAACGGGCGGCGTTGGGGCCCGAGGGATCGGCCTAGCCGACGAGAGCCCGCCAGAACCACTGGCCCTGGTCGAACTGCTGGAGCCACCAGAACGCGGCGAACACGATGGCTGGGACAAGAAGCCACCAGCGGGCCATGAGCGAAGGGTAGCGGTCTTTCAATTGATCAACCAATACAATCCCATCAGAGCAAAGCTCATCGTGCTCGCGAACAGCGCGCGGCGTTCGACCGGAGTCATGCTATTCTCCTTGGCGGAAGAGCCCGGAGCGATTGCGCGATCCAGCGCGGCCCTATCGCTCACCCACCGGCGAAGCCTCGCGACACGCGGCCGTCAGGACTGATAGCACATCATGATGTTCTGGATGCGCTGTGGGCCGGGGAAATGCCCCCACGGCGATCCCGGGCTGTTTCCCAAATATGCGATCAATGCCTGAAAGGCGTGTGGCGGGAACCAGCCCTGATTCCGTCCAGTTTGAATGGCCCAACAATCCGCCTGAGATTCGCTGGCCAGTGATGGATTGGCCAAGTGGCCAAGTGCGTGATGTGCGCATTCATGCGCATAGATAAAGAGCTGAAGGCTTGGTGGAAGATTATTCATGCCAATGGGGTTCAAAAGCATGACTGGCTGGCCGTTGGGGGCCATCACGGCTCGGCCGATATCATTGAGTTGAGCATTGGGTACAAGCATCACGGGAAAACCTTGGAAATTGACGCATGATACGGGTACTCCGCCAATCATATGCTGGGCTTTCGAATCCGACGCGAAAGCAAGCGCGAACATCAAAATCATTGCGCTGCAGAGCGTATTGAGCATTATTCCCCCTCCTGTCACTTCTAATTCGCGCCCCAAAAAACCAACATCTTCCCATCTGGTGTAGTATTGATCATCCAAACTGATTTTACATTTTTGAATGTAACCGTGTATACTTCGCAATTACCCATTGGGCTGGGCTGGATTCCTGCGAATTTAGTGGATAATATCGGCCCTCTTTGCTTGATGATATTTCCGTAGTCAGGCATTTGCGCCTGGCATTGGGTTCTAAGCAGAACGCCCATCGTTTCGGAGCAGACGCCTTCCGCCAAAGCGTTGATAGCGCCGCGAAGCAAGCCTTCGTGCTGAGGCTCGTATTGTTCGGCGGTGGGAGCAATATCGCGCCGAGGAGCAGTGGGATCTACGCGGATGCCAAGAGTCGGCCCGATCTCTTGCATGGCCAAGACACCGTAACTGGCCGGCGCCCCGGTTGACGCATCGAAGGTGGCCCCGACAATGATGCCGATCAATGAGCCGTTCTCCTTGAGAACGACCGGGCCCCCGCTCATACCAGAGCTTTGAAGTGCGCTTGTTCCGAAAATCCCGCGCTCGTCTACATTGATCTGAGAAATTATGCCCTCTGTTATAAAGATATCGCCGACACCTTGCTTAGGGAAACCCGCTGCAATGATGGGGGTCCCTTTCAATTTGTCTTCAAGGCTGATCGAAGAAAAAAACTTGAACTTCTCGTCCGTATTTTTTACGAATCTCAACATGATTGCGTCGACGTGTACTTGGACAGTGCTTCTAATTAGGTTCCGGACGGGTGTGCTTGCCGCAGTATTCACTCCTCCTTTGCAGTTCGATCCACTGGGCACCACGTGCTTAGCTGTCAGTACGTCACCTTTTTCGCTGACGATAACACCAGTCCCTCGCGAGACCGCTCCGGTAGTTGAGACGCATTCAATATAGACGATCCTATCGTCGAAACTGGGAGCTTGCGCTTGCGCTCCCAAGTGTGCGCACAAGACCGACAACGCGATTGCGGCACCAGTTGCTCTGGTCAAAGACATTCTAATCTCCGGAGAAGGCTTGGATATCAGCAAGCGGCGACACAAGAAGGCGCGTCCCGGCGTTGTTGGAGCTCCAGGGCTCAGTCCCGTGCAGACCGTTGGTGTGAACTCCGACGATCTTCCCGTCAGACGATGCGATGATGGGCGCACCGCTCATGCAACCGTAGGTGTCGTTCTGGTAAAAGAGTTTGGAGCCGATGATCAGCGATGTTCTACCGGAGCTGATCCATTGTTTGCCGACCGGCGCTTTGTCGCAGGGGTAGCCGCGAATAACGGTGTCCATGTTTGAGTCGTCGACCAGGCCTCTCATTGAGAGCCAGCCGACCTGATTTCCGACGTCGCAATCGAGCTTGATGGCGCCTAGATCAACAAGGCGCGCCTCCTGATCGCTAGTAGAGCCAACCCACCCCGAGAGGGAAAGCAATTTGGTCGCTTTGCAGGCGCCGAAAGGGGCGATCGGGCCGTTGCGGCCTGGTGTTACAACGAAATCCTGGTGCCAGTTTCCCTGCGCTCCGCCCGAATGCACGCAGTGACCAGCCGTTAGCACGGTGTTCTTGCTGATCATGGCGCCGGTGCACGCAAAACGTGAAGCCCCAGGCGAAGGTAAGAAACTGATGTGCACGACCGTCCGGGCCGGATACTCAGTCGTCAGCGGGACCACTTCACGCGTATCCGGTTCGATGACCGAGAACGGTACGAAATTGTTGTTCGTTGCCCCGGCGTAGTCCTTCATCTCATAGGCGGGGAACAGTGGGCGGGCCTCATTCGCCGCTGCCAGCGCTTCCGAGGTCATCGTCGCATTGGGCGACGGGCCCGTGCTCGATCCCGATGAGGCGGCTCCTGGGCTCACTGCGGCCGCCGGCCGCGAGAGTGGTGCTGCTTGCTTGGATGCAATGTCGAAGACGATGCCGAGCTGCCGATCGGGAGCCGGGTCTTCGAAGCCTGAGCTCGGACTTGCTCGCGATCGCCATTCTTGGGGATCAGTCAGACTATAGAACGTCTCCATGTCGACTTGCCCGGTTTCCGCAAGTCCACGACTGCGTTGATAGTCCCGTAGCGCCGCCGTGGGGTCGCCCTGGCCGCTTTCCGCCCCCATTGGCTTGAGAAGGCCCAGGTCTCGTAAAATCTCCTCGCTGTCCGCGTCGATGGCCTCGCCAGCCTCGAAGCCGCTTACGACGAGATTGATCCTGTTCAGCCACTTTCGCGAGGCAGCGAGGCCTTCCAATGGGGGATTGATCAGTCGCCGGACGGCCTGAATCTCATTCCGGTCTGCTGCCGCATTGATGCTTCGGGCCCGCCAGTATGCGAGCGCCGCGAGCAAGCCCTCTCTAGGTCGTCGTGCGAGATCTGGCTGGCCTTCGAGCGGCTGATCGATCTCGCGACCGCGCATCCGAAAATTGTAACGTCCCGTGAGTTGGATGTAGCCAGACCCGCGGAAGTTCCAGCCGTCGTCAGTGTCGCGTCCGCGATTGCCAAGCTTGTTGCCATAGACGTAATTCGCCACGCGCTTTGGATCGCCGGCGATGGATAGCGATATTTGCTCCTCAACCTTGAACACGTCCTGGATCCGCTGAGCGGAGTAGTTCATGTTCTCATCAAGCCGTCGTAGGCCTCCAGTTTCGGTAAGAATTTGTGCGAGGAAATGCCGAAAGCGCAAATTGTTGCTGATCTCGGCCGTCCTGATTTCGTGCAAGTTATCGACGAGAGCCCGCACTAAGGCGTCGCTCGCCTGCGGCGTTATTTTCTTGATTGTTGTGAAATCGAAGTCTTGCGATATTGCCGGGGCGCCAGATGCAAAAGTGAGAGCTATGACCAACAGAAGTGGTCGAGAGATTCTGCCAGTCATAACAAGCGTCTCCCCAGCAGTGTATATTTCTCGACCGATAGCGACGCGTGCCTCTTCGTTGTCGCAGCGCACTCGGAGCGGCCACAACATATGGTGCATAGAAGTTGACCAATGGGAAGGGGGGGGCGGCGCTGTCGTCTACAGCACCTGATTGCGTCGCCCCGCTTCCGGTGCCGGCACGGGTGGGGCGGCTTCGTAGAGTGCGCGCACGATCTCAGCGCCGACGCCGCTTGGCGGCCTACTCTCAGCGTATGACCAGACAGCCCGATCATTCGATCAACACCGCCACGCCAACGGCTCAGCAGCGGGCGTGAGCAGGGCAGAGATGGCCCCGGCAGCCTCGTCGAAGCCGGTCACGAAAGCGCTGGCGACTACTGGAGCCAACCCGGTTGCGTCGACCTTGATATGCTCGCGAAGGATGATGCAGAAGTGGCGCCCGGCCAACTGGTAGAGCGCGCTCATCGGCGTGATCGGTGCACCATGGTAGTGGATCATCACGCGGCTTCTCCCGCGCAGGTAAGACCGCACTCGGCGTCGTATTCCTCGTCGTCCAGTAGGCCGGGCAAGAAGGGCTGCGTCGCGACCTCTGCCTCCAGATCGGCGTAGCTGTATTCGGTGACGAAGCGCCGGCCCGCGACTGTTGCCTTCGCACTGGCCATCGTGATTGAAGCCTCGCGCTGCTGCCACCAATCGGACATGCCGGGGTTGTCAAGCATGAGACGCTTAAGCGCGCCACGCGATTTCAGCATGCAGAGGTCGCAGTTGCCCTCGTAATCGCGCAGGCCGAGGTCGAACCCCTGCGGCAGAGGGCGAACAAGGCAAGTCGGGTCGGTGTTCTCGCCTAGCCAGAACGCCAAGACATCGGCCTTCGTGTGCCGAGCCTTCGACATTGGCATAGCCGTCGTCCAGCGCTCCTTCTTCGCCTCGTTCGCCGCAAGTTGGCGCAGAACCCGCATGCCCTCGTCGTACCGGAGGCCAATCACGTTCGACCAATTCTGCCAGCCGAGCGAGAGAGCGAACCCCTTCATCACGCGCACCTTCAGTTCGGAGGTGCAGAACCGCGTGACGGCGTTCGGAAGGTAGCCCTTGCCGGCAATGAGGGCACTGAATGGCTCTCCCTGCCGGCTGGCGCTGTTGAAGCCGACCTCCCGCCATTCGCCTCGGCTGACAAATTCGAGCCAATGGATGCGCACGCTCCAGCGCGTGCCGCATTCATGGACGAAGCGCAGCGTCTCCTCGCGCTCCTTGCCGGTGTTGGCGAAGGCGACGACCAGGTCATTGGGCAGCTTGCCGCCATGTGCCTGGAGGATGTTCCAGAGCATGAAGGCGCTCGTCCGGCCACCGGAGAACGAGATCAGCGCCGGGCCGGTGATGAAATACGGGTTCCGCTTGCTCTCCCCCATCTCAGCCCCCATGCCGGGAGAGGAGGGGGCAGTTCGGAATAATCGGAAATCCGGAGGGACATCTGGAGAACGAATTTCCGAAAGATTCAGCGCCTGCCTCATCTTTCGCCGGCCTGTCACGCCGGAGGTCGCGGGTTCGAGCCCCGTCGCCCGCGCCATTTATCCCCACAAATTCAGTATCTTATCGGGCGCCCCGGATCGGGGCGGCGGTCGGTTCGGTTCTGCCGCCGGCCAATGCTTTGCCGACGCCGCGGCCCTCGGTCCTTCACCACAACTTCGGGGCATTCGCTCACTGCGATGGGCTCGCCGACGATCGGCAACAGGCCGACGCGGCCCAATGACGAGCTGCATTGAGCCAGTCGGGCCACCTGAAGCTCGCGGGCAGGGCGCTTCCCGGATAAGAACGGAGCCGAGGTTCTCCAGTGAGCCCGAGCAAGGCCGGAGAGCCACCCGACGCGTCCGAATGGGCCGCAGGAGACAAGCAGATGAGGCGCGCTTTCGCTGGCTTCCTCGCCATGGTCCTGGGAGTGGCGCAAGCCGTAGCGCCGGTGGGAGCGCAGGTTCCGCCCTCGGCGGCGGAGATTGCAGGCTATGGTGGGCTTCAGGCCGCCGCCTGGACCGGCGACGTCGCGACCATCGAGAGACTCGTGGCGGCAGGCGCCGCGATCGACGCGCGCGACGGCAACGGCCGCACCGCGCTGCACATTGCGGCCCATGCCGGTCAACGCGAGGTGATGCGGACGCTGGCCAGGCTGGGGGCGAATTCGCGCGTGCTGGATGCCCAGCGCTATGACGCGATCACGATCGCCGCGGTGGCCGACGACGTCGAGACGATGCGCGTCGCACTGGCGATCGGCGGCGATCCGAAGGCGATCACCAGCCCCTATGACGGGACCGCCCTGATCGCCGCCGCCCATCTCGGCCATGACGAGGTCGTCAAGGTCCTGATCGACGCCGGCGCCCCACTCGACCACGTCAACAACCTCGCCTGGACCGCCTTGATCGAGGCAATCATCCTCGGTGATGGCGGCGAACGTCATCAGCGCACCGTGAGCCACCTCGTCGCAGCCGGTGCGCGCCGCGACCTCGGCGACCGGAACGGAGCGACGCCGATCGAGCTGGCGCGCCGACGAGGCTATGACGTGATGGTTCGCATCCTGGAGCGCCAATGAAGGCCTGCGTGATCTCACGCGGAACATGTGGCCTGTTCAGGTGGACGCGCTTGGGCTTGGACTTGCCGGATTGAGCGGCGGGAGAGTCGAGGGGAGCGCGCCCCGCTTTTGATGACGGGCATCGTCGCGATCGCCCAGCAGTCCGGCCAGCTCCGCGCCGTCGCTGCGCGACCAACTCCCGCCGGTGCCGAACAGGTGGCGCTCGAGTTGATCGAGAAGCGCATCGCTGCGGCCGCGGCTTCGCAGTGCCGCCCGTTCCTCCTTGGGCAGGCGGAGCAGCCAGGCCTGCAGGGCGTGATAAGTCGCCGCCGCGTCGCCTGTGCCGGCGGCGGTGCGCAGGAGCTTTCGAGCGTAGGCCTCGGATTTCAGGTGGCGCTCGCGGCGATGCTGCCAGTTAGCCGTCAGCCTCGGTCCCGCCCACAGGATGATCGGGAGGAGGGCCAGCCCGATCAAGCCGGCGGCGATCGCTCGGCGCCACGCCAGAAGCATGCCGCGCCAACCCTGCGGCGTGGGGGCCGCAGCTGCCATGACGGTGACAGTGATACCGTCGAGGGTCTCTGAGCGAGCCCGTCGGTCATCCGTGTCCCACCAGGGTTGGGACAGCGGCGGCAGGGCGTATGTTCCCGGCCTTTCGAAGACATAGGTGACCTTGTCGGTGCGAACGCCTTCGACGGAGCCACGCTCGACCCGGTCGTCGACGACCGGCGGATCGGCATAGACCCGCACGCCTGCCGGAGCGGCGAATCGAAACTCGGCCATGCCGAGCGCCGGAACGTCGGTGGCCTTGCGGCGGATGGTGCGGGTGATTGCGTCGCCGGCCTTGAACGCCGATGACGGGTCCGGCGACCAGCTTTCGCTGGCTTGGACATGCGGAGCCGCTAGGACCGGACCGGACGGATCGATACCCGCAGGTATCGTGACGGCGAAGTTGAGCGCCTGCCCAGCGGCGGTGCCGATCGGGTTGCCCGCGCGGTCGAGCAACGTCACATCGGCGGCGGGAAGGGCGACATCGCCGCCACGTCTCGGAAACACCACGAACTCGAAGATCTGGCCGACATAGTCCTGACCGTCGACGGTTTCACGGGTGGTGACGGCCTGCTGCTCGAAGCGCATGAGCTGCGCCCCTGGAGGGGCGGCGACCTTGACCATCGGCGGATGCGGCATCTCCCCGGGAAACAGGACCTTGACGTGCAGCAGGACCGGTTGACCGATCACGATGCCTTCCGACGGAGCGATCGAGGTCTGCACCAAAGCGGCGGTGGCCGGTGCTTGCGCGAGTGCCGGAGCCCAGAGCCAGCAGCAGAGCAAGACCAGGACGAACCGCATCATGGGTTGCCCCGCTCTGCTGCAGACTGGAGCTGGTAGGAGAACTTGACGCGCAGGAAGTCGGCCGGTCGGGTCTGGACGCGCTTGAGCCAGAGCGCGCGAACCGCGTCGTCGGACATTGCCTTGCCCGGCTCCTGGACCGTCGTATCCTCGCCACCCTTCTTGGTCTTGTCGTAGACGATCGCATCCGGCTTGGATTCGGTGTCGCCGGTGACGCCACCTTCCAGCTTCTTGCGCTCGCCGCGGATGCGGGCGATCTCGCGATTGGTGGTCGCGTCCGGCCAGCCCGGGCGCAGCGCAAGCGCGCGGTCATAGCGCTTCACCGCGTCCTCGTATTCGCCAAGCATGACGAGGGCGTTGCCCTGGTCGTAGGCGCTCTCGGCGGTGTCGAGGGCGGCGAAGTCCGGTGCTGCGGCCTTGAAGTCGCCGGCCCGGAACAGCGCGATGCCGCGCCAGAGCGGATCGCGGAAGGCCTCCGCCGCAGCGCCCGGTTGATCCCGATGCAGCAGGAGGCGGCCGCGCTGGTCCGGCGTCAGGAACAGGTTGCGCCAGCCGTCACGTTGGGCTGCGACCGCGAGAGCGCCGAGGGTGACCAGGGCGACGATGCCGAAAGGCCGCCATCGCTGTGTGTTTCGGTGCGTCATGTCAGCACCCAGCCGCGGCGGAACCAGAGCAGGGCGAGGAGGGCGAAGAGAGGGGTGAGCCAGTACCCTGCCTCCTTCCAATGCTGGCCTTCACCCGCAATCCCGGAGATTCGGCCGACATTGTCGAGGCGCCGGGCGACGGCGGCGACGTCGGCCTGATCCGGCGTTGTCGCGATCACGGTCGCCCCCAGCGCACGCGCGGCTTCGTCGAGGGCGGTCGCGTCGAGATTGGGCGGGACCATCGCCAGGATCGTGCTCTCGCCGACCCCCGCCGTGCCGAGCCGTGAGAGCTGCTCTGCGGAAACCGTGTCCGCCATCACCAGAATCGAGCCGCCATGCCCGCCGCCCGACAGCACGCGTCGCCCCATGATGACGGCGCTGGCGAGATCGTCGCCCTCCTTGGGCATGATGCCGGGTTCCAGCGCCTTCGCGAGATCGACCACGACCTGGGGATCCGGGGTAGGGGGCAGCACGAGGTGGGACGAGCCGGAATAGGCGACGAGTCCGGTCGCGGCACCCTCGCGCAGGGCCAGCAGATCAGAGAGCTTCTGCCGAGCCCGGTCGAGCCGCGTCGGTGCGAGGTCCGCGCTCGTCATGGAAGGCGTGACCTTGAGGATGACCACGACGGGCGGCTTGGCGTCTGCGAAGGGCGACGGCTCGCGCTGCCAGGCCGGGCCGGCGACGGCGACGGCGGCGAGCGTCCAGGCCGCCAGAAGCAGGAGGTCCGGTGTCAGACGGGAGCGCTTGCCGCTGTAGACCAGGAGATGCTCGAGCAGTTCCGCGTCGATGACCCGGCGCCAGCGGCCGACCACATCGGCGGCCCGGCGTTCCAGCCAGAACAGGACGATGGCCGGGACGAGGGCGAGGAGCCAGAGCGGGCGTTCGAAGTGAAAGGCAGAGAGTGCCTCGATCATGCTGCCCTCCCTGCGGCCAGCGCCGGATCCGCTTGCGACGGCGTGGGAGCGCGGCGACGCCACAGCAGGCGCAGAGCCTGCGTCAGCAACGACAGCACGAGGGCGGCGGCCAGCGGGATCCAGTAGACATCCCGCTTCGGGCGGAAGCTCACCGTGTCGATCCGGCGGGTCTCGATCTCGTCCAGGCGCTGGTAGATGCCGGCGAGTTGGTCGCGATCGAGCGCCCGGAAGAAGCCGCCCCCCGTGGTGCTTGCGACCTGCTTGAGTGCGGCTTCGTCAAGCTTGTCTTCGCCAGCGGCAGTCGGATCGCCGACCGCGACGGTGTGAATGACGATGCCCCGGTCCTTCGCCACTCCGGCGGCTTCGGCAGGGGGCACCTTGCTCGCGGTGTCGTTGCCGTCGGTCAGCGCAATGATGGTCTTGGCCTTGACTGTGCTCTTGTCGAACAACCCGATGCCGAGGCCGATCGCGTCGCCGAAGGCGGTCCGCGGCCCGGCCATTCCGACAACGGTATCGCGCAACAGGGCACGGCTGAGATCGAGATCGGTGGTGAAGGGGACGAGCGCGAAGGGAGCGTCGCCGAACACCACGACGCCGACTCGATCGCCCTTGCGACGCGACAGGAAATCGTCGAGGACCTGCTTTACGGCCGTCAGCCGGTCGACCGTCTTGCCCGAAGCATCGACGAAATCCTTGGTGTCCATCGAGCCTGAGAGATCGACCAGCAGCAGGAGGTCGCGGGTCGGTTGGTCCCGGTGAATCGGCGGTTCGATCCATTGCGGCCGCGCCAGCGCTGCGAGAGCCAGGAGCCAGCAGAGGATAAGGACGATCAGCGGAAGGACCTGACGCGGCGCCACGACGCCGCCGTGATGCGGCTGCTGACCGCTCGACCTGACGAGGCGCTCGATGAAGGGAACCCGCAGCCCGGTCCGGGTGCTGGCATGGGCGGGCAGGAGCCACCAGACCGCGAGGGGGAGCGGGGCGAGAAGGGCGAGCCAGGGATAGGCGAAGGTCAGCACGGTCAGGCCTCCTGGCCGAGAGGCTTGCGGCCGTCGCGAATCCAGATGCTGGCCTGGGCGATGAGCGCGCGCTGCTCGGAAGGTTCACGGGCTGGCCCGGCGGCATAGACCTCCAGGAGCGCGCTTCGGATCGGTCGGGCATCGAAACTGGCCTTGGCCTTGCTGGCAACGAAGTCCGCCCAGGCCTCGCCGCTGAGCGACGCCACTCGTCCGCGGCCATAGTCCACCATGGCGACGCGCTTGAGGATGGACGCGACGCGGCCGACGATGTCGGCTTCGCTGCGCTCGACTTCGGCGCCGAGCACAGTCAGCTCGGCGATCGCGGCTCGGCGATGGGCAGCCGCTCGATAGCGCTGGATCGCATGCCAGAGCGCAATCGCTAGCAGGGCCGTGCAGGCTACGCCGAGGATCCAGATTCCGGGGGCGGGGGGCCAGAACGCAATCTCTGGCGGCAGCGCCAGATCGCGCAGGTTGGCGAGGCTTCCTGGATCGCCGTTCATCAGCCGCTCCTGCCCTGGGCGGCCGCGACGCGGCGGTCACCGCTTCGCCCGATCAGTTCTCGAAACTGCTCGGCGGCGTCCCTGTCGGTGGAGATCGGCAGCACGGGAATCGCCCGGCGGCGGGACAGGCTCGCCAGCCGCGCCCGCCATTCGGCATGGTCGTCCGAAAATCCGCTTCGCAGGCGCGGCGACGAGGTATCGACCTCAACGTCGCCGGCCGCTGCGCTGAAGACGGCTGGCCCGATATCGGGAAGGGCGCGTTCCAGCGGGTCGTGGACATAGATCGCCAGGACGTCGTTGTGCGCGCAAAGCTGCGTCACCAGCCGGGCGGTTTCGTCATCCTCGCCGGCAGCGTCCGAAATCAGGCAGACGAGCCAGTCATGCGTGGCCATGCGCGCGGCCCGGCGCAGGGCCTCGTTGAGCTTTTGCGGTGCAGCCTCCCCGGAGGTCCCGCTCGCCAGCGCATGATTTTGGCGAACGACCTCCGACAGGACGCGGACGACGCCGAGGTCACGCCCCTGCGGCCTGATTTCGACGATGTCATCGTCGCCGAAGACGATCGCCCCGACGCGGTCGCCAAGCGAGGTCACCCGCCAGGCCGCGACCGCAGCGGCATCCGCGGCCACGACCGATTTCATCGCGCGGCGGCTGCCGAAGAACATCGTGCTGCGCTGGTCGACGATCAGCAGGACCGGCCTGTCGCGCTCTTCCGAATAGACGCGGACATGGGGGGAGCCGAGGCGGGCGGTCGCCAGCCAGTCGATCGAGCGGGTGTCGTCGCCCTCGAAATAGTGCCGCAGCTCCTCGAAATTGAGGCCGCGTCCACGCAGGCGCGAAGCATGGCGCCCGGCCAGCAGGCTGTGGACCGGCTGCCGGGGCAGGAAGCTGAACCCCTTGGCGCGATGCTTCAGCCGCAGCAGGTCGTCGAGCGTGACGAATGCCCGCGCTCCCTTCGCCGGCGCTGCCGCGCCAGTCCTGGCTCGTTCACGCATCAGGCCCATGTGCAGACCTCGCTTCAGGCTGCGACCGCAACCTGCTTGATGATCTCGTCGAGGACGCCATCTGCCGTCATCCCATCGGCTCCGGCCTCGTAGCTGAGCGATACGCGATGGCGCAGGCAGTCATGCGCGATCGCCTGGACGTCCTCAGGCGTGACGTAATCGCGGCCCTTGAGCCAGGCATAGGCGCGCGAGCAGCGGTCGAGCGCGAGCGAACCGCGCGGGCTCGCGCCGACGGCGATCCAGCTCCCGAGCTTGTCGCCGAACTCGCCCGGCCGGCGCGTCGCGGCGATGAGGCCGACCATATAGGCCTCGACCGCGTCCTTGGTCGTGACCCGGTCGATCTCGGAACGGGCTTCGAGAATGACCTTCTGCGGAAGCTTGGATGCGGGCTGCGCGCTGTCGCCCGGGGCCTTGGCGTTCTCGGCGCGCACCAGCCGCATCACCTTCACCTCGTCGGCGTCGGACGGGTAGTCGATCCGGACATGCATCAGGAACCGATCCATCTGCGCTTCCGGGAGGGGATAGGTCCCCTCCTGCTCGATCGGGTTCTGGGTTGCGAGTACCATGAACAGCTCGGGCAGGTCGTAGCGCGTGCCGGCAACGGTGACATGCCGTTCTTCCATCGCCTCGAGCAGCGAGGACTGGACCTTGGCCGGCGCGCGGTTGATCTCGTCGGCGAGGACGAGATTGCCGAAGACCGGCCCCTTGCGGAACTCGAACTTGCCGTCGCCGCGCAGAATCTCGCCGCCGGTCACGTCCGAGGGCAGAAGGTCCGGCGTGAACTGGATGCGGCTGAAATCGGATTCGAGGTTCTTCGACAGGCTCTTGATCGCCCGTGTCTTGGCGAGGCCGGGCAGGCCTTCGAGCAGCACGTTGCCATTTGCGAGCAGCGCGATGACGAGCCGCTCGACGACGCGCTCCTGCCCGATGATGTCCTGGTTGATACGGCTCTGAAGCTCGAGAATGGTGTCACGAGGCGAGGTCGAGGCTCCGGCCATCATCGTTTCCCAATTGGCTGGCGCCGAATCCCGGACGAAGGGATCGGCAAGTCGTCGCGGCGCCTATTGCAGGGCCGGCTGCGGAAGGATGTCGCTTCCGGATAAGTCGGCCGGCTGCAGCATGCGGATTCGAAGTCGTTCGATCGGGCAGCAAGAAAACGACGGCGCGGCGGCACGTGGCCGCCGCGCCAGATCCAGATTTAGCGTGGCCGGAGTCTTTCGAGGTCTCCGAGCCGCTTCAAGGCGGCTTGCTGCTGCAGCAGGCCGTAATTGATGCCCGACGCGTTTAACGAGCTGCCGGCTTGGTAAGGATACTCGGCGAAGTCGGAGAAGAACTCTTTCACCTTCCCCTGGATGGGCACCAGCAGCCACATCTGCTGGGCGAAGAACTTCATCGACTCGCCGCCTTCCTTGGTGCCGCGCTCATAGGGGTCCATGCGCAGATTGGTGATGTTCGCCCAGGATGGCACCTCGCGCGTGGCAGTCGCGATGTTCCCCTCACTGGCCACGGCGAAGCTGACCTTCCAGTCGTTCCAGCGGACGGCATTGAGGTTGCCGCCCTGGTCGAAATAGAACATCGCGTCGCGCGGCCCCTTCTTCTCGTCGCCCTTCAGGAACGGCAGGAAGTTGTAGCCGTCGAGATGGACCTTGAAGGTCTTGCTCCCGCTCTGGAAGCCGGTCTTCATCTTCTCCTTGACGTCGCCCAAACCGGCGGCGGCGCAGAGGGTGGGGAACCAATCCATCAGCGTGATCATGTCGTTGACCTGGGTCCCGGGCTTCACCACGCCCGGCCAGCGTACCATCATCGGAATGCGCATACCGCCTTCCCAGGTCGTGCCCTTCTCGCCCCGGAACATCGTCATCGCGCCGTCGGGCCAGAGTGCGAGCTCGGCGCCGTTGTCGGTGGTGTAGAGCACGATGGTATTGTCGGTGATGCCGAGATCGTCGAGCTGCTTCAGCAGCTGCCCGACATGACCGTCATGCTCGACCATTCCGTCGGCATGGATGCCCATCCCGGTCTTGCCCAGCGATTCCGGCTTGAGATGGGTGAAGACGTGCATGCGCGTCGAATTGAACCAGCAGAAGAACGGCTTCTGCGCCTTGGCCTGCCGGTCGATGAAGTCCTTGGCTCCGGCCAGGAACTCCTCGTCGATCGTCGGCATGCGCTTGGTGTTGAGCGGGCCGGTATCCTCGATCTTGCCATCGGCTGAGGTCTTCAGGACGCCGCGAGGCCCGAACTGGCGCTTGAAGTTGGGATCCTTCGGATAGAAATAGCCCTCCGGCTCCTCCTCTGCATTCAGGTGGTAGAGATTGCCGAAGAACTCGTCGAAGCCATGACGCGTCGGCAGGTGCTCGTCGCGGTCGCCGAGATGGTTCTTGCCGAACTGGCCGGTGGCGTAGCCGGCGCTCTTCAGGGCATCGGCGATGGTCGGCATCCAGTCCTGGATACCGTGCGGGTCGCCGGGCATGCCGATCGTCAGAAGCCCGGTGCGGAACGGCTCCTGCCCGAGGATGAAGGAGGCGCGGCCGGCGGTGCAGCTCTGCTGCCCATAGGCATCGGTGAAGATGGCGCCTTCGCTGGCGATGCGGTCGATATTGGGCGTGCGATAGCCCATCATGCCCATCGTGTAGGCGCTGATCTGGGGAATGCCGATGTCATCGCCGAAGATGACGAGGATGTTCGGCTTGCGCCCCGCTGCGGCGGCCGGCTGCTGTTGGGCTTGCGCGACTTGAGCCGTGGCGTCGGTTCCGAGCGCGGCGGCCGTCGCGGTCATCAGGGCTGTCCCTGAGAGCAAGAGCCTCCGGCGGTCCAGGCTGGCGCCGTCTTGGGCGGACGTCGCTTCTGCTTTTCGATCCAAGTCCGTCTTCATCGTGCGTTCTCCAACAGGCTTACGAAAGGCAATCACGCGATCGGTCTGACGCCGCAGCGAAAGCCGGCAAGGCTGGTCGATGCGGCGATCGGCTCGGTATGGAGGGCGGCCCGGCGATGGCACCGGCATTGGCTCGGGGCGCCGCGAGGTAAGCCGCCCTTTGACACCTTGCGAGGAATTGGGCTGCCTTGTGCGTCGGCATCCTTTCACCAACTGGAGACCGGGGGTGGGGTGCGTACCCGACCGGGGACGCACCCGCGGCGGTCACTGACTCGACACGTTCCTGAGCTGGGCCTCGATCTTGGTCAGGTTGAAGGACCCCGGCGTCTGGCTCGGCGGATAATCCTTCATCGACTGGAGGAATTGCGCCGCCAGCCCCTGAATCGGGACGATGACGAAGACGCGGTCGAGGAACCAGTCATTGTAGACGTTGGCGTTGTGCTGTGCCTTCTCGAAGGGGTCGCGGCGCATGTGGAAGAGCAGGGGGACACGCAATTCGGTGAAGGGCTCGCGCCAGACGCCGAAGGCCTGGCCTCGGTTCTCGAGGAAGACGACCTTCCAGTCCTCGTAGCGTGCTGCCACGACCTGCCCGTCGTCGTTGACGTACCAGAATTCCTTACGCGGGGATTCCTTTGTCTTTCCAGTTAGATAGTCTAGTTGGTTATAACCATCTATGTAGTTCTTGTAGGGGCGGCCGTTCAGCGTCACGCCCTTGAGCAGTTGCTCCTTGATGTCGGCCGCGCCCGCAGCGGCGGCAAAGGTCGGGAGCCAGTCCTCATGCGCCACGATGCCGTTCAGCGTGGTGCCGGCGGGGAACTTGCCCGGCCAGCGAATGAAGGCCGGCACGCGATAGGCACCTTCCCAGTTCGAGTTCTTCTCGCTGCGGAAGGGGGTGGTCCCTGCATCGGGCCAGGTGTTGTAGTGGGGACCGTTGTCGGTCGAGTAGAAGACGATGGTGTTGTCGGCGATGCCGAGATCGTCGAGCTTCTTCAGGAGCAGACCGACCATGCCGTCGTGCTCGACCATGCCGTCGCTGTACTCGTCCTGCCCGGACTTGCCGCGATTGGCTTCCTTCACATGGGTGCGGAAGTGCATCCGGGTTGCGTTCCACCAGCAGAAGAACGGCTTGTTGGCCTTGACCTGCCGGTCGATGAAGTCGATCGCGGCGGTGTTGGTCTCTTCGTCGATCGTCTCCATCCGCTTCTTGGTCAGCGGCCCGGTATCCTCGATCTTGCCGTCAGCGGACGCCTTGATCACGCCGCGCGGGCCGAACTTCTTCCGGAATTCGGGGTTCTTGGGATAATCGATGTTCTCAGGCTCTTCCTCCGCATTGAGGTGGTAGAGGTTGCCGAGGAACTCGTCGAAGCCGTGCTGCGTCGGCAGGTGCTCGTCGCGGTCGCCCTGGTGGTTCTTGCCGAACTGGCCGGTGGCATAGCCCTGCGATTTCAGCACGGTCGCCATGGTGACATCGGTCTTCTGCCAGCCTTCCTTGGCGCCCGGCAGGCCAACCTTGGTCATGCCTGTGCGCACCGGCACGTTGCCGCCGATGAAGGCGGCGCGCCCGGCGGTGCAGCTCTGCTGGCCGTAATAGTCGGTGAAGGAAACGCCCTCCTTGGCGATGCGGTCGATGTTGGGCGTGTGGTAGCCCATCATGCCGCGATTATTGTGGCTGATATTCCAGGTGCCGATGTCGTCGCCCCAGATCACCAGGATGTTGGGAGCGCGCCCGGCGGGCGCCGCAGCGCGCGGCGGGGTGGCTTGCTGTGCCGTCGCTTCGGTGCCGACTGTGGCGGCTGCCGCCATGAGTGCAGTTCCCGAGAGCAGGATCCTGCGGCGGTCAAGGTTGGGATTGTCGTTCGTCGATGAGGGCTTGCCGGTCTTGTCTTCGCTGCGTGACATGGCGGTCTCCATGATTTCCGGGCGTAAGATCGTGCTGCGCGTCTCTTTGGTTGTCTTGTTTGGAGGAAGATTTCGCTTTTAGTTGTCAAAATAACAGGAGAATGACTGGAATAATTCTCAAATTAAACCGTGTTGCTGGGATTATGCTTGATTGCTAGCCTTTGACAAGGCGATGTGTACCATTGGCTTTGCGTCATGGTGCCGATCCTCCTTGAATGCGCATCCTTCGCTGGCTCCGGAACCCTTGCGTTGTCCGGACCGGCCGCGTCATAGCGCCGGCGGAAACACGGTCTTCCAGTCCGCCTTCATGTCGACAATGGTCCAACCCTTGGCCTTGCCTTCGTCTAGCGCCTTATCCAGCTTGCCGATGGCCGATTTGCGGTCATAGGCCCATTCGCGCTCGCCGTCGGTGTGATGGACGATCAGCGCCAGCCGTGGGCCGGCGCCGGCGGTGGTGTATTGCAGCATCTGCAGGTCGCCGTCCGAGTTGCCGAAGGCGAGGATCGGGCGGCGGCCGATGAAGCGATTGATGCCGACGGGCTTGCCTGCGCCATCGTCGATGAATTCGATCTTGGCTTCCTTGAACAGATCGAACTTGCCGTCGGCGCCGGCGCGGTATTTGACCACGCCTGACGAGCCCACCACCTGCTCGGGCGGGATGCCATAGGTCTTATCGGCGAAGACGCGCATGAACTCGACGCCACCGCCCGAGACGATGAACGTCTTGAAGCCGTTGGCGCGCAGATAGGCCAGCAGTTCGAGTTGAGGCTGGTAGACCATCTCGTCGTACCGGCGCTTCGTCGTGGGGTGACGCGCCGAGGCCAGCCAGTTCGCGACGGACGCCGCGAAGGCCTCGGTCGTCATGCCGGAATGGGTCTTGGCCATGACCTGCAAGAGTCCCTTGTGGCCATCGGCCATCAATGCCTTGAGATCGCCGGCGAGGACGGCTTTGAATGGTTGCTTGGCCTTCAGTTCAGGCTGTGCGGCAACGAGGCGCTTGACCTCGTCGAAGGCGAACAGCACCTGAAAATAGGCGGGCTGCTCCGCCCAGAGCGTGCCGTCATTGTCGAAGGTTGCGATCCGCTCGGCCGGCTTGACGTAATCGGCCCCGCCCTCCCGCGTCACCTTGGCGACGAAGTCGAGGATAGACTGCTTCGCCTTGCCGTCGTTCCAGGAGGGCAGGGGATCGGTTTGGGCGAAGGCGGCTGCACTCAGAACGAGGCCGCATACAAGCAAGGTTACCTTTGCCGAGATCGCGACGAGTTTGCGCATGATGGCCAGTTCCGTCTCGCTTGAGCGTTGATCGACGGCCGGGGCGCACTTCACCGGCGCGCCCCGGTTGCTGCTCGCTATTTGGATGCCCGGCTTGCGGCCTGATCCAGGTTCTTCATCAGGGCCTCGACCATCTGGTCGACGCTGAAGCTCGCCGGGCGCTGGCTCGGCGGGAAGTCCTTGAAGGTCTGGAGGAAGGGGGCAACCTTGTAGACACCGTACTGGATCAGGTAGGCGTTCTTCGCCAGCCAGTCGTAATATTGGTCAGAGACGACATCGGCCCGCTCCATCGGGTCCATGCGCAGGTTGAAGACCTTCGGTGCGCGCAGGCAGGTGAAGGGATTGGCCCAGACGACGAAGCCGCCCGGCGCGCGCTGCTCGCAGAACACGATCTTCCAATCGTTGTAGCGATAGGAGACGAGCTCGCCGTCGTCATTGAAGTAGAAGAACTCGTTCCTCGCGGATTTCGGCTGCTGGCCTGTCAGGTAAGGCAGCTGGTTGTAGCCATCGAGATGAACCTTGGCCTGCTTTCCGGCCAGGTTGGTTCCTTTGAGCAGCTTGTCCTTGACCTCCGCATCGCCGGCCGCCGCGACCAGCGTCGGGAACCAGTCGAGACCGGACATCATCTCGTTCGAGACTTCGCCCGCCTTGATCCGGCCCGGCCAGCGGATCATCGCCGGCACGCGGAAGGCGCCCTCCCAGTTGGTGTCCTTCTCGGAGCGGAACTGCGTCGTGGCCGCGTCCGGCCATGACCATTGGTTCGGGCCATTGTCGGTCGTGTAGATCACGATGGTGTTGTTGGCGACGCCGAGATCGTCGATCGCCTTCAGGAGCTTGCCGACATCCTCGTCATGCTCGAGCATGCCGTCGGCATATTCGTTGCCGGGCATGCCGCTGCGGCCCTTCATTGACTCGCGCACATGGGTGTAGACGTGCATGCGCGTCGTGTTCATCCAGGTGAAGAACGGCTTCTGCGCCCGCACCTGCCGCTGCATGAAGTCGATCGCGGCCGCGGTGGTCTCGTCGTCGATCGTCTCCATCCGCTTGGCGGTGAGCGGGCCGGTGTCTTCGATCTTCCCGTCGGCTGATGTCTTCAGCACGCCGCGAGGCGAATTGGCTTTGACGAAGGCGGTATCGTTCTTCGGGTAATAGGGGCGTTCCGGCTCCTCCTCGGCATTGAGATGGTAGAGATTGCCGAAGAACTCGTCGAAGCCGTGCCGCGTCGGCAGGTACTCGTCCCGGTCGCCGAGATGGTTCTTGCCGAACTGGCCGGTCGCATAGCCGAGTGGCTTCAAGGCCGCGGCGATGGTGACGTCGCGGTCCTGCAGGCCGACCGTCGCGCCGGGGATGCCGACCTTGCACAGGCCGGTGCGCAAGCAGACCTGGCCGGTGATGAAGGTGGAGCGGCCGGCGGTGCACGAGTTCTCGGCGTAATAGTCCGTGAACATCGTACCTTCCTTGGCGATCCGGTCGATGTTCGGCGTCCGGTAGCCAACGAGCCCGTGCGAATAGGCGCTGATGTTCGACTGCCCGACGTCGTCACCGAAGATAACGAGGATGTTCGGACGGGCCTGGGCCTGCGCGGGCGCCTGGGTCGGAGCAGGCGCCGGCTGCGCCATCGCAGGCACAACAAGGGATGCCGAGCCGAGCGTCACGGTCGCGACGATCGTCGCGCAGGCGAGGAGCAGGCGTCGTCTCAGCGTCGCTGTTGCAGATGGTGCCGCGGGCCTGGAAACGGGATCTGGCAGTTCGGACATGGCTGTCTTTTCCTCCGCTACTGTTTCACCTGGGTCGGGCACGGGTTCGGTCATTTCACCCCGGCGGGGCTGCGCCTGGCCTCACCACGCAGCGGAAACCGAGATGGCAGGTCGACGTGTCGATCGGCTCGGCATGGCGCGCCGCCGGGCGGTAGCGTCGGCAATAATTCGGCGCGCACAGAAACGAGCCGCCCTTGATGACGCGCCGTGGGATCCGGATCTGCGGCTGGCGGGGGTCGAGGCTGTCTTCCTCGCGGCCGCCGCGTGGGTTCTTCGGAATGCAGCAGGCCTTGGCCGCATCGGGCTCGTGGCGGGCGGAGAAATAGTCGTTCGTCCACTCCCAGACATTGCCGATCATGTCGTGGAGCCCATAGCCGTTCGGCGGGAAGGAGCCGACGGGCGAGGTCCGCTCATAGCCGTCGAGCTTCAGGTTCTCGTTCGGGAACTGCCCCTGCCAGGTGTTGGCCATCTGGTTGCCGCCGGGGGCCAGTTCGCTGCCCTCCCAGGCGTATTCGGCTCCATCGAGGCCGCCGCGCGCCGCATACTCCCACTCGGCTTCGGTCGGCAGATCGGCGCCAATCCACTGCGCGTAGGCGAGGGCGTCACGGTAGGCCACATGGACGACCGGGTGGTCGTCGAGGCCGCGATTGGTCGAGTTGCGTCCGTTCGGGCGGCGCCAATTCGCGCCGAACTCGAAGTTCCACCACTCGCCCCAGTTGCGCAGGTCGACGGGACGGCCCGGCGAGTGGAAAACGAGCGATCCGGCCTTCAGCATATGCGGCAGGGCGCCCGGATAGTCCTTCGGATCGGGCGGGATCTCGGCGAAGGTGCGGTGGCCCGTCGCTTCGACGAAGGCGCGGAACTGCCGGTTCGTCACCGGCGTCGTCTGGATCCAGAAGCCGTCGACGGCAACGCGATGGACGGGCGCCTCCTCCGGGTAATGCGCATCCGAGCCCATACGGAATGTCCCACCGGGAATCCACGCCATGCCATCCTGAGGCGGGGTAGGTTGCCGGTGGGGGGCATCCGGGTCGGCGAGGGCATGATCCAAACTCATGGGGCGATCTTAGGCATCGCTCGATCCCTTCTCCATCGGGGAAAACCCTGACCCCCGGCCTAGAACGGATTGACGTAGTTAAGAATCGCGATCTGCCGCAGCAGCACCTTCCGGATGAGGTGGGCCGCCTTGACCCGATCGGTGAAGATCGCCGCCTCGCCTGCTGCGCCTGCGGGCAGTGAGGCCGCGAAGGCCTGGTCGTCGAGCTTGACGCGAACCGCGAAGGGCGCCGCCTGAATCTCCCTCGGCATGGTGGCCGCGCCCGAGACCTGGACCTGCCCGGTTGCGATTGCCTGCAACACGCTTTCCACCCTGCCGGAGAAGATCTGGCCGGGCGCAAATTTGAAGGTCAGTTCGACCGTCTGGCCTGCCGCGATATAGCGCGCGTCGATCTGGTTGATCTCGACGCCGATGATCGTCTCTGCGGTGTCGACGAAGGACATCACGGGTGACAGCGGCAGGCTCGCGACGCGGGCACCCTTCCGCAAGGCGAGATTGGTGACAAAGCCGGCCGCGGGTGCGCGCACCGTCGTCTTCTCGAGGTTCCATTCCGCCCCGACGAGTTGGGCGCGGAGCTGATCGACGGAAGCCTGCCGCTCTTCGACATCGAAGGCGCGGCCGGTGCCCTGGCGCTGCAATTGCGTCATCTCGGCGAGCCGCGTCTCCTGGAACGCGAGCTGCGCCCGGATCGCGTCCGCCTGAGACTGGAATGGCGTCGGGTCGATCCGGAACAGAATGTCGCCGGCCTTCAGTGGCTGGTTTGCCTGAACGGGAACCTCGATGACCTCCCCGGCGACATCCGGGACGATCGCGACCGAGTTTCGGATGACGAGGGCATCGCCCTGCGGAGCGCCCCAGTTCATCGGGATGAACAGGCCGATCAGCAGCAGCAGGAGGACGAGGACCGGCGAGACCTTCCAGAACAGGTTGAAGGGGACGATCCTCAGCTTCACCAGGATGAACAGGAGCGCCAGGTAGACATTGAGCAGGACGACGATCATCGCGCGCCTCCGGCCTCACCGGGTCTGCGGGCGGGGTTCTGCGGGACGTCGACAAAGGCCCAGATCAAAACCAGGGGCCAGAGCAGGAATCCCAGAAACAGCGTCACCCAACCACCGACCGTGACAGCCTCGACCCATGGGTGGTTGCGCCTCCTTGCAACCATTCCGGGCAGCATCGCCATGAAGACGATGACGAAGACCGTGCTCGCGGCGAGGACGATCAGCACGATCCAGGCGAAGATGTCCAAGCCGCTCATATCGTTCCGCCTTCCGATCCACCCACGCCGGATGGTCATTGTCGGGAAGGTGAGGGCGAAGATGTATCGGGGCAAACCCCGAGCCGAGCGGGTTTGTCGTCGCCCCGGCCGACGGTCAGGGCTCGACGATCCTGTTCCTTACCGCATAGCGCACGAGGGCCGCCGTCGTGCTCAGATGCAGCTTGTGCATGACAGCGGAGCGATGGGTCTCCACGGTCTTCAGGCTGATGTTGAGAATCCGGCTCGCTTCCTTGCTGGAATTGCCTTCGGCGATGAGCTGGACGACCTCACGTTCGCGCGGCGTCAACGTGCCCGTTTCGCCGCCGCCCGGCTGTGACAGATAGTGCTTGAGCAAGGTCTCGCTGATATGTGCGGTGAAATAAGGCTGACGGCGTGCGAGAGCATCGAGCGCGGCCAGAATGGTACGATCCGCGTCCGATTTCACCAGGAAGCCGCGGGCGCCAGCGGTGAGAACCTCCCTGATCAGGACGTCGCCGTCATGCGTCGAGAAGATCAGAACCTGGGTTTCGGGGGATTCCGAGCAGATCTGGCGCGTGAGCTGCGCGCCGTTCATCGCCGGGATGGAATAGTCGACAATGGCGATGTCCGGCTTCGTTTCGAGCGCCAGATCGAGCGCTTCCCTGCCATCCTGGGCCTCGGCGACGACCTCCCAGCCCGGGCGGCTTTCGATGATCGAGCGCACGCCGCGCCGGACGATATCGTGGTCGTCGGCGATCAGGACGCGCACCGGCTTTCGGGTAGGTCGCGCGCTTTCGCGCAAATCCGGATATGCATTCATGTCCGTGCCCGTACCGTGCCTGGGAATGCCCGAATGGAAAGGCACGGTATCATAGCCATCACGCAGCGGAAGGGGTTTTCCCTTAGGATCAAATGGCGTCGCGGCGGATGATCGCCGCGACGCCATGCCTGTCATCCTGCAACTTTACACGGAAGGTGCAGGACCGCGGATAAGCCTCAGGGCAAGGCCCGTAACCTCCGGAGGGATAGGCCCCGCATCGGCGCGTAGCGAACCCGCATCGGCGGCCTGGTCGCGATCAGCGGCTCAGCAGGCCGCGGATGCCGCTCAGGTTGTCGATGGTGTGCGACAGGTGGAGGCGCAGACGTTCCGCAGCTTCGGACTGTCTTCCGCCGGCCAGGCTGTCGAGGATCGCGAGATGCTCCTCGCATTGCTGGCGGTAGCGCGTGCGGTCCAGCATCGACCGGTAGGACAAGAGTCGCCTGATCCGATTGATCCGGCGGATCGTGTCGAGAAAGAACGGATTGCCGGACCCCGCGACGATCGTCTCGTGGAAACGCACGCCGCGATCGTGGAGGGTATCGGCACTGTCGGTTTCGATGGCGCCTGCAAGCAGGCGCTCCTCGGCGGCGCGACACGCGGCGATCGCTTCCGGTGCAAGGTGATATCCCGGCTCGAGCAAGGCGGCAGGCTCGAGCGCGAGGCGCAGGCGGTAGGTTTGCTCCAGGCTTTCCGGCGTGTTCAGCACCGGCGCGAAGCTCCAGCCATAGCCGGCGCGCCGCTCGGCCCAACCCTCCTGGCTGATCCGGGTCAGCACCGCGTTGAGTTCGGCGCGCGTCAGCTCGTAGCTCTGCCTGAGATCGGCTTCGCTCACCTGTGCCGGCAGGCGGCCGCGCAGATGGTCGTCGGCGATGCGGAAATAGGCCTGGGTGACGCCGTCGGGCTCCGACAGGCCGAGCGCCTCGCTCGAAGGCGGAACCGCCTGCTCGACGAAATAGCCGCGGTTGCGCTCGTGGCGCAGCACGCCCTTGTCCGCGAGAAGCTGGAGAGCCTGGCCGACGGGGAAACGCGACACGCCGAGGCGCGTCGCGATGTCCTGCGTTCGCAGATGCGTACCGGCCGGCAGGCCGCCGTCCCGGATCTCTTCGAGAATGCGGGAAGCGAGCGGCGTCGCGAGGTCTCGTCTTCCGCTGCCTGCCATCACCCGAGCCTCGCCGGCGCTTCCGCCCACGAGATGTGCTCTATGGGGCGTGCGCCCGCGGGGCAAGCCGGCTATTTGACGAGTCCGATCGTCCTGAGGATATCCCCGACCCGAACCTGCTCCTCCTTCAGGAAGGCCGCGAAGGGTTCGCCGGCGAGGTAGTAGTCGTCCCAGCCGCGTGCCTTGAGCAGGGCCTTCCACTCGCCGCTGGCGACCAGGCCGTCGAAGAGCTTGGTCAGTTGCGCCTTGTGGTCGGCGGTGATGCCGGGAGGGGCCATGACGGCGCGCCAGTTGACGACCTCGACATCGTAGCCGAGTTCCTTGAGCGTCGGGACGTCGACGCCATCGAGACGCTTGCCGGACGAGATCGCGAGCGCGCGAAGCTTGCCGGCCTTGATCTGGCCTTCAAGCTCGCCATAGCCGGAAACGCCCGCGGTGACGCGCCCGCCCAGCATGGCGGCCAGCGCCTCGCCGCCACCGGAGAAGGCGACATAATTCACCTTGCCGGCATCGGCGCCCGCGGCCTTCGTTACCAGCGCGGCCAGGATGTGGTCGGCACCGCCGGCCGAACCGCCGGCCCAGGTCACGCGCGCGACGTCCGTTTTGATCGCCGCCAGGAAATCCTTCACCGTCGTGATCGGCGACGTCGCGGGCACCACGATGACGAGCGGATCGCCGGTGAGGCGGGCCAGCGGCGTCACCTGGTCGAGGCTGACCGGCGACTTGTTGGTCAGGATGGCACCGACCATGGTGATGCCGTTGACCATCAGCTGGCTCGGATCACCCTTGGCATTGTTGATGAACTGCGCCAGGCCGATCGTGCCGCCGGCACCCGTGACGTTGTTGACCTGGACGCTGCGAACCGCCTTCGTCTCGGTCAGCACCTGCTGGATCGAGCGGGCCGCGCCATCCCAGCCGCCGCCGGGACCTGCGGGCGCCATGATCTTCAGCTCCTGGATCGGCGCCTGAGCCGACGCGAAGCCTGATGTGAGTGAGAGGGTGGCGATGCCAGCGGCCAGGAATACTCTGCGGGTCTTCATGAGGATCCTCCCAAGGATGACAGGTGATCGCGCTTTTGCGCTGTTCAGGCTTCCCGCAGGCTTGCGGGTGGGGTTTCACCGCTTGCGGTGAAAGACGGGACGGAAGCGCCTTGCAGGCGTCCGAGGATCACCGAAATGATGCCGCCTGCGCGGAGCGTCTCGCATTCCAGCGCAGTCTCGACGGCAGCCCTCAGTTGCAGGGGCTCGACCGAACCATTGGCCCGACGGATGCGAGCGCTGACGGGGCGGCGCGGGGCGATCGCATCGGGTGGCGCATCGATCTCGACGGCGTCCCCCGAGGCGAGCGTCAGCGCGGCCGGCCCGGTCCCGGGCGGCAGCAGCAGCGGCAGAATCCCCATGCCGATCAGGTTGGAGCGATGGATGCGCTCGAAGCTCTGGGCGATGACGGCACTGACCCCGAGGAGCCCCAATCCCTTGGCGGCCCAGTCTCGCGACGAACCCGTGCCGTAGCGCTCCCCGGCGACGACGACCATCGCATCGCCGGCTGCACGGTAGCGCTCCGCGACGCGCCACAGTGATTGGATCTGCCCTGTCGGCGCGTGAACCGTCGAACCGGCGGGTACATCGGCGGCGAGGCGATTGGCCACCGTGCGGTTCGTGAACAGGCCGCGCAGCATCACCTCCCAATTGCCGCGGCGGGAGGCGTAGACGTTCAGGTCCTTGGGATCCTCGCCGCGTTCGATCAGCCACCGTCCAGCCTCGCTCGCGACGGGTGTCTGTCCGGCCGGCGAGATATGATCCGTGGTGATGTCGTCGCCGAGCACCAGCAGCGGATGCGCGCGGTAATGGCCGAGGCGGCTGGGTTGGATCGACTGGGCGAAGGGCGGTGGCCGCAGCGCGGTCGAGGCGGGGTCCCATGGAAAGAGCGTCGTAGCGGGCGCCTCGAGTTCCGCCCAGTGCCGGCTCGTCGTCGCCTCGGCGAAGGCGCGGCTGAAATCCGCGGGCTCGAGGGCGAGCGTCAGCGCCGCATCGATTTCGGAGCCCGTCGGCCAGAGCTCGGCCAACGTGATCGCTTTGCCGTCGGCAGCCGTGCCGAGCGGGGCCTTCAGGATGTCGCGATCCGCATCGCCGGCGAGCGCATAGGCGACGACCAGTGCGGGGGATGCCAGGAAACCGGCCTCGATCTGGCCGTGAACGCGGCCGGGAAAGTTGCGGTTGCCCGACAGGATGGCGACCGGCAGCACCTCGTCGGCCTGGATCGCCGCGTCCATCACCGCCAGCAGCGGCCCGGAATTGCCGATGCAGGTCGTGCAGCCATAGCCGACGATGCCGAAGCCGAGCGCTTCCAGATCCTCGAGCAAACCGGCTCGCCTGAGATAGCGTTCCGCTGCAGGCGAGCCCGGAGCCAGCGAGGTCTTCACCCAGGCCGGAGGCTTGAGGCCGAGCCGGCGGGCTTTACGCGCGACCAGCCCGGCCGCCACGAGGAGCCTTGGGTCGGTGGTGTTGGTGCAACTCGTGATCGCCGCGATGGCGACGGGAAGGCGCGGTAACGCGCCGGCCGGGGCCTTGGGCTGCGCCATTGCTGCCAGGGCGCGCGCCACGGCTTCAGGTGCGAGCAGATCCTGTGGGCGGCGCGGGCCGGCGAGGCTGATGGCGATCGTGGCGAGGTCGATGTCGACGATATCGGTGTAGCGAGGCTGCGCCTGCGGATCGAACCAGAGCTGTTGCCGCCTGGCATAGGCTTCGACCAGAGCGATCTGGTCCTGCGTCCGACCGGTCTGCGCGAGATAGTCGAGCGTTGCCGCGTCGATCGGGAAATAGCCGGTCGAGGCGCCGAACTCCGGTGTCATGTTGGCGACCACGGCCCGCTCGCCGCCCGACAGGCTGGACACGCCCGGACCGAAGAACTCGACGAAGGCGCCCGTGACGCCGCGGGCCCGGAGGCGTTGCGTCACCGTCAGCGCGAGGTCGGTCGCGCTGACGCCTTCGCGCAGCCGGTTGGTCAGGCGCACGCCGATGACGTCGGGAATCCGCATCATCACCGGCATGCCGAACATCACGCTCTCGGCCTCGAGTCCGCCGACCCCCCAGCCCAGGACGCCGATCCCATTGATCATGGGCGTGTGGCTGTCGGTGCCGATCAGCGTATCCGGCATCGCCCAGAGCTGGCCGTCGATCCTGCGCGTCGTGACGACGGTGGCGAGCTGCTCCAGGTTGATCGTGTGCATGATGCCCGTGCCGGGCGGATGGACGCGAACGCCGTCGAGCGCCTGCGTCGCCCATTTCAGGAAGCGATAGCGCTCGCCGTTGCGGCGGTACTCGCGCTCCAGATTGACCCGCATGGCATCTGGCGAGGCCGAGAGGTCCACACCCAGCGAGTGATCGACCGAGACGTCCACCGGTAGCACCGGGCTGAGCTGCCCTGGGTCTCCTCCCGTCGCGGCGATGGCGTCGCGCATCGCCGCGACGTCGACGAGCGCCGGCGTGCAGGTCGTGTCGTGCATCAGGACGCGGCCGGGCTGGAAGGCGATCTCCGCCTCGGACGTCCCATGCGTGAGCCAGGCCCGAAGGTCCGACAGAGCTTGATCGCGCTCCTCGAGCCCCTTGGGTTCGCGCAGCACGTTCTCGGCGATGATGCGCAGCACATGCGGAAGTCTCGGGAGGTCGTCGCCGAGCTGGGTCGTCAGATCGGCGACGACGTAGGGCTCTGCGACCGAGCGCCCTGCCTCCCGAAAAGTTCGTGCCCATGTGTTCATGGCCGATCATATGCATAATATGAACTCAAAATGCAATCTGATGCGCAGGGCTCGGAATCGCATGGGACGATCGCGACGGCAGAGGTACCGATCCGTGCTTTGACGCTCGACTTCGGGGGGGCGGGAGAAAGGGCTGAAGCCTGCGCCTACGGCGTCACTAACTCACCAAGGCCGGCGCGGCCCGGTGTCGATATGCAGGATGCCGTTCCAGTAGACCTTGTGCCCGCCGACATCGGGCAGGGTGCGGACCCATTCCAGAACGCTCCGCGGCCTTATTCCTGGAACCCGGAAATCCATCGCCTCGCAGCGCTTGTGATAGGAGCCGCGCCGCGCCCGCCAGGGTGGCCGCCAGGTCGATGTCACCTTCACCGCGCCGTACTTGTCGGAAATCTTTGTGAGGATGAGTTTCAGCCGCTGCGGCAAGCAGGCGATCGACGTGCCCGGATCGGTCGAGATGCCCGGCTGGTCCGGCTTCTCGTTCGGATCGAACTCCGGTTCGGCACCGGCCTTCTGGCCCGGCGTCAGTTGCGGCCATTCCGGGCCCTGATCTTCGTCGGGCTCGGCCGTCATCGGCGAGTTCGCGTCGGGGCGAGGGGCCTCGGAGGGCTGCACCGGCGCCGGTGTCACGATCGGCGCAAAGGTCAGGCTGCTGGGCAGGTCGAGATCGAAGGGTCGATGCGGCGGCAACGGGGCCCGCATCATCTGGCCCTCCTGCGCCGCCGCGGCGGTGACATGGAGCACGCAGGTGAGCGCCAGCATCGGTCCGGCGGAAATGGGCAGCCGCATGGGGTTCAGGGGGCGGGAGCCGGCATGAAGACGGCCCGGGTCTCGGCGCCGACGAGAGGAAGCTGCGGAGACTTCGCGCACAGCGCGGCGAGGCCTGCCGGCGCCGCAGTGATCTTCTCCAGGTCGAGCAGCGGCCGCATGGCGCCTCCGGCATAATAGCCGGCCAGCCAGAGCGAGAGCTGCGTCTGGTCGTTCTCGCTCATGGCGGTGAAATCGGCACAACTCGCCCGCGACAGGTCCACGCCTTCGGCATGGGCGCTACCGGGTACACCGACCGGCGCGATCAACAGCGCCGCCGCGAGGAAGGGCCTGGCGAGCCGGGTCATGAGGGCGCCTTTCTCGAAAGCGTGGTTTGCTTAAGAAGAATCGATTCGGCGTGAGTGTGTCGCGTCGCGCCGCCATCTGCCAGCCGGAAGCCGTCGATATGGATAAGAATTCCGGCGTGGTCATTTGGCGAGGCCGGGCAGGGTGCCGAAAATCTGCCACATCTGCGCCACGTTCAACCCGGTCGCGCGATTGTGCGGCGCGGCAGAGTCTTGCTTCATTCTAATGCAAGGTCTAATCGACACCCACGGCGCGCCGCCGTCGTCCGTTTGAAGCTGGATCGTCCATGCAAGCTCTTCCAGTGCCGTCCCTGCTCAACGACTACCTGCCGCTGGTGCTGTTTCTCGCCGTGGCCGGCGTGATCGGTCTGGCCCTGCTGATCGCGCCCTTCGCGATCGCCTACTCCAAGCCGGACGCCGAGAAGCTCTCGGCCTATGAATGCGGCTTCAACGCATTCGACGATGCGCGCATGAAGTTCGACGTTCGCTTCTATCTGGTGGCGATCCTGTTCATCATCTTCGATCTCGAAGTCGCCTTCCTCTTCCCCTGGGCGGTCGCCTTCGGTGGGCTCGGCTGGTATGGCTTCTGGTCGATGATGATCTTCCTGGCCGTGCTGACGGTCGGCTTCGTCTATGAGTGGCGCAAGGGTGCGCTGGAGTGGGACTAACCGTCGTCTCGCTGGCGCAAGGCTCGCGATCTATCTGACGGTTACGGTTCACGAGGATACTGGAATGGCAACAACAGCGATCGACCGCGGTGATCCGCTCGTCGCCCCCGCGCCCAAGGGCCTGCTCGGCCCCGACGGGAAGCCGGTCGGCCATCGCGATCCGTTCTTCACCGAGATCAACAGCGAGCTCGCCGACAAGGGCTTCATCGTCACCGCCACCGACGACCTGATCAACTGGTCGCGCACCGGCTCGCTGATGTGGATGACCTTCGGCCTCGCCTGCTGCGCGGTCGAGATGATGCAGCTCTCGATGCCGCGCTACGACGTCGAGCGCTTCGGCTTCGCGCCGCGCGCTTCTCCGCGCCAGTCCGACGTGATGATCGTGGCTGGCACGCTCACCAACAAGATGGCCCCGGCGCTGCGCAAGGTCTACGACCAGATGCCCGAGCCACGCTATGTCATCTCGATGGGCTCCTGCGCCAATGGCGGCGGCTACTACCACTACAGCTACTCGGTGGTGCGCGGCTGCGATCGCATCGTGCCGATCGACATTTATGTGCCGGGCTGCCCGCCGACGGCGGAGGCTCTGCTCTACGGCGTGCTTCTGCTGCAGAAGAAGATTCGCCGCACCGGCACGATCGAGCGGTAATTTGCGTCATGCTCGGGCCTGGCCCGAGCATCTCCTGACGGAGAGGCGCGGGATACGACAGGGGTTGGGCTCAATCCTGCATGCGCTGCTCGGGGCAAGCCTGAGCACGCCGCGGTTGAGCAACGAAGGTTAAGACAATGAGCGAAGCGCTCGTAGCACTCGGCGAAGAGATCAAGGCGGCGCTGCCGGGCGCGGTCACCGAAGCCGTCGTCGCCTTCGGCGAGCTGACGATCCATGCCGAGGCGGCCTCGATCGTGGAGGTCATGCGGACGCTCTACTCGGATCGCCGCTTCCGCTTCGTGAACTTCACCGATATCGCCGGCGCCGACTATCCCGGCCGCGAGAAGCGCTTCGACGTGGTTTATCACCTGCTCGCGCCCTATTCGAACCACCGCATCCGCGTGAAGGTCCAGACCGACGAGGCGACGCCTGTTCCCTCGATCATCGAGGTCTTCCCGGCGGCCAACTGGTACGAGCGCGAGGCCTACGATTTTTACGGCATGCTGTTCTCGGGCCATCCCGACCTGCGCCGCATCCTCACCGACTACGGCTTCGAGGGGCATCCGCTGCGCAAGGACTTCCCGCTGACCGGCTTCGTCGAGGTCCGCTATGACGACGAACAGAAGCGCGTGGTCTACGAGCCGGTGAAGCTCAATCAAGAGTTCCGCAACTTCGATTTCCTAAGTCCATGGGAAGGGACGGAATACGTCCTCCCCGGCGACGAAAAAGCGAAGACGGCCTGATCGGAGCCGGACATGACAGAGCACAACATCCGGAACTTCTCGATCAATTTCGGCCCGCAGCACCCTGCGGCCCACGGCGTGCTGCGCCTCGTCCTCGAGCTCGACGGCGAGATCGTCGAGCGCGTCGATCCGCATATCGGCCTGCTCCATCGCGGCACCGAGAAGCTGATCGAGGCCAAGACCTATCTCCAGGCCGTGCCCTATTTCGACCGGCTCGACTATGTCGCGCCGATGAACCAGGAGCATGCCTATGCCCTGGCCGTCGAGAAGCTGATGGGCGTCACGGTCCCGCGTCGCGGCCAGCTCATCCGCGTGCTCTACTCCGAAATCGGCCGCATCCTCTCGCACATCCTCAACGTCACCACGCAGGCGATGGACGTCGGCGCGCTGACGCCCCCGCTCTGGGGCTTCGAGGAGCGCGAGAAGCTGATGATCTTCTATGAGCGGGCCTGCGGCGCGCGCATGCACGCGGCATATGTCCGGCCGGGCGGCGTTCACCAGGACCTGCCGACCTCCCTGATCCACGACATCGCCGAATGGTGCGACCCGTTCCTGCAGGTCTGCGACGACCTCGAGGGTCTGCTCACCGACAACCGCATCTTTAAGCAGCGCAACGTCGATATCGGCGTGGTCGATCTCGAGACCTGCTGGAAATGGGGCTTCTCGGGCGTGATGGTGCGTGGCTCCGGCGCGGCCTGGGATCTGCGCAAGTCGCAGCCCTACGAGTGCTACGACGAGATGGAATTCGACATTCCCGTCGGCAAGAACGGCGATTGCTACGACCGCTACTGCATCCGCATGGAAGAGATGCGCCAGTCGGTCCGCATCATGAAGCAGTGCTGCGAGAAGCTCCTCGCTGCCGATGGCGGCGGGCCGGTCTCCTCGCTCGACGGCAAGATGGTGCCGCCCAAGCGCGGCGAGATGAAGCGCTCGATGGAAGCGCTGATCCACCACTTCAAACTCTACACCGAGGGCTACAAGGTGCCCGAGGGCGAGGTCTATGCCGCCGTCGAGGCCCCCAAGGGCGAGTTCGGCGTCTATCTCGTCTCGGATGGAACCAACAAGCCCTATCGCTGCAAGATCAAGGCTCCGGGCTTCGCCCATCTCCAGGCCATGGATTTCATGTGCCGCAAGCACATGCTGGCGGACGTCTCCGCCATCCTGGGCTCCCTCGATATCGTTTTTGGTGAAGTAGACCGCTGATGTCCGTCCGTCGTCTCGCCCCCGATCACGTTCAGCCCGCCTCCTTCGCCTTCGACTCGGCGAACGAGAACTGGGCCGACCAGCAGATCGCGAAGTATCCGCAGGGCCGTCAGGCCTCCGCCGTGATTCCGCTCCTGTGGAAGGCGCAGGAGCAGCATGATGGCTGGGTGCCGCGCGCCGCGATCGAGGCCGTCGCGCGCAAGCTCGGAATGGCGCCGATGCGCGTCATGGAGATCGCCACCTTCTACACGATGTTCAACCTGCAGCCGGTGGGCGAGCACTTCGTCCAGCTCTGCGGCACGACGCCCTGCGCGTTGCGCGGAGCTGAAGCGCTGAAGAAGGTCTGCGAGGACGTCATCGGCCCGCAATCGACCGTGACCGCCGACGGCAAGCTCTCCTGGCTCGAGGTCGAGTGCCTCGGCGCCTGCTGCAACGCCCCGATGGCGCAGATCAACTTCGACTATTACGAGGATCTGACGCCCGAGAACTTCAAGGCCCTGCTGGAAGACCTGCGCCACGGCCGGCCGACCAAGCCCGGCCCGCAGAACGGGCGCACCGGCTCGGAGCCGTTCGGCGGCGGCGAGACGCTGAAGGATCCGGCCCTCTATGACGGCTCGGTGATCGGCGCCGGCGACTGGCAGAAGCGCATCGCCGAGCAGCGCAAGGCGGCGGCCGAGGCAGCTGCCGCGAAGGCGGCCGCTGCGGAGGAAGCCAAGAAGGCTGAAGCGACGCCTGCTGCGGTCGGGAGCAAGCCGGCGACCGAGACAGCCGCGGCCGGCCGGCCCAAGCCTTCGACCCCCGCCCAGCCTTCCGGCGCGGCGCAGGATACGCCCGCCGCCGCCGGAAAGGTCACGAAGGCCGCCGTCACGGAATCGGCGAAGCCGGCTGCCGCGGCCCCGGCCGTGGCGGAATCGAAGCCCGAGCTGCTGACCGCCGCGCGCGGCGGCAAGGGCGACGACCTCGGTCTGATCTGGGGCGTCGGCCCCAAGCTTGCGACGATGCTCAACGAGATGGGCGTCTGGCATTTCGACCAGATTGCGAACTGGAAGGCCGAGGAACTCGCCTGGGTCGATGCCCGCCTGACCGGATTCAAGGGCCGCGCCACGCGCGACGACTGGATCTCGCAGGCGAAGAAACTCGCGACGGGCTGGCGGCCGGAATCGGCCGTCGGCGAGAAGCCGGTGAAGTGAGGCGAAAACGATGCTTGCTGATCGCGACCGGATTTTCACCAATCTCTACGGCCTTCACGACCTGTCGCTGAAAGGCGCCATGGCGCGCGGCCATTGGGACGGCACCAAGTTCCTGCTCCAGCAGGGCAGGGACTGGATTATCGACGAGATGAAGCAGTCGGGCCTGCGCGGCCGTGGCGGCGCCGGCTTCCCGACCGGGCTGAAATGGTCGTTCATGCCCAAGGTCAATGACGGGCGCCCGCATTACCTCGTCGTCAATGCCGACGAGTCGGAGCCGGGCACCTGCAAGGACCGCGAGATCATGCGCAACGACCCGCATACGCTGGTCGAGGGCTGCCTGATCGCCTCCTTCGCGATGGGCGCGCACGCCGCCTACATCTACATCCGTGGCGAGTACATCCGCGAGCGCGAGGCGCTGCAGCGGGCCGTCGACGAGGCCTATGAGGCCAAGCTCATCGGCAAGGACAACATCCACGGCTATCCCTTTGATCTCTATGTGCATCATGGTGCCGGCGCCTATATCTGCGGCGAAGAGACGGCCTTGCTCGAAAGCCTCGAGGGCAAGAAGGGCATGCCCCGGATGAAGCCGCCATTCCCCGCGAATGTCGGCCTCTATGGCTGCCCGACCACCGTCAACAACGTCGAGTCGATCGCGGTCGCGCCGACCATCCTGCGCCGCGGCGCGGCCTGGTTCTCCTCGCTCGGCAACCCGAACAATGTCGGCACCAAGCTGTTCTGCGTCTCGGGCCATGTGAACAAGCCCTGCAACGTCGAAGAGGTGATGGGCCTCACCTTCCGCGAGCTGATCGACCGCCATTGCGGCGGTATCCGTGGCGGCTGGGACAATCTCAAGGCGGTCATCCCCGGCGGCTCCTCGGTTCGCATGGTTCCCGCCGACCAGATCATCGACACGCCGATGGATTTCGACTCGCTCTCGAAGCTGCGCTCGGGCCTCGGCACGGCGGCGGTGATCGTCATGGACAAGTCCACTGACATCATCCGCGCCATCGCCCGCCTCAGCCATTTCTACAAGCATGAGAGCTGTGGCCAGTGCACGCCCTGCCGCGAGGGCACGGGCTGGATGTGGCGCGTGATGGAGCGCATGGCCGTGGGTCGCGCCCAGAAGCGCGAGATCGACATGCTGCTCGACGTCACAAAGCAGATCGAGGGCCACACGATCTGCGCGCTCGGCGATGCCGCCGCATGGCCGATCCAGGGCCTGATCGCGCATTTCCGCCACGAGATCGAGCAGCGCATCGACGACTATGCCGCGAACCCGCATTCCGAGCCGGTTCGACTGATGGCGGCGGAGTGAGACCATGACCAAACTCCTCATCGACGGCATCGAGGTCGATGTCCCCGCCGAATACACGGTGCTCCAGGCCTGCGAGGCCGCAGGCGCCGAGGTGCCGCGCTTCTGCTTCCATGAGCGGCTGTCGATCGCCGGCAATTGCCGCATGTGCCTCGTCGAGGTGAAGGGCGGCCCGCCGAAGCCGCAGGCTTCGTGTGCCATCGGCGTGCGCGACCTGCGCCCCGGCCCGAATGGCGAGCCGCCGGTCGTCCTGACCAAGTCGCCGATGGTGAAGAAGGCGCGCGAGGGGGTAATGGAGTTCCTCCTCATCAACCACCCGCTGGATTGCCCGATCTGCGACCAGGGCGGCGAATGCGACCTGCAGGACCAGGCCATGGCCTATGGCGTGGACAATTCCCGCTATGCCGAGAACAAGCGCGCGGTCGAGGACAAGTATATCGGCCCGCTGGTCAAGACCTCGATGACGCGCTGCATCCAGTGCACGCGCTGCGTCCGCTTCACCACGGAAGTCGCCGGCGCCTCCGACCTCGGCGCCATCGGCCGTGGCGAGGACATGGAGATCACGACCTATCTCGAGAAGGCGATGACCTCGGAGCTGCAAGGCAACGTCGTCGATCTCTGCCCGGTCGGCGCGCTGACCTCGAAGCCTTACCAGAACAAGGCCCGCCCCTGGGAGCTGACCAAGACCGAATCCATCGATGTGATGGACGCGGTCGGCTCGGCGATCCGCGTCGACTCGCGCGGCAAGGAAGTGATGCGCGTCCTGCCCCGCCTGAACGAGGCGGTGAACGAGGAGTGGATCTCCGACAAGACCCGCCACGTCGTCGACGGCCTGCGCACCCAGCGTCTCGACCGGCCCTATATCCGTAAGGACGGCGCGCTACGCCCCGCGAGCTGGAACGAGGCCTTCGCGTTGATCGCCGAGAAGGTCAAGGCGACGAAGCCCGAGAAGATCGGCGCCATCGCCGGCGATCTCGCGGCTGTGGAGGAGATGTTCGCGCTCAAGAGCCTGATCGCCTCGCTCGGCAGCGCCAATCTCGACGCCCGCCAGGACGGCACGAAGCTGCATCCGAAGTTCGGCCGCGGCTCCTATGTCCTCAATGCCGGCATCGCCGGGATCGACAATGCGACCTCGCTGCTGATCGTCGGCGCCAATCCGCGCCGCGAGGCGCCGATCCTGAACGCGCGCATCCGCAAGCGCTGGCTGCGCGGCGACTTCAAGATACAGGTCATCGGCGATAAGGCCGATCTGACCTATGACTACGACTATCTCGGCGCGGGCGCCGAGACCCTGGCCGATGTCGCGGCTAAGGCGGAGAAGGCCGGCGAGCGGCCGATGGTGCTGGTCGGGCAGGGCGCTCTCGCCCGGGCCGATGGCGAAGCCGTGCTGGCGCTGGCCGCCAAGGCTGCGCAGGCGCTGGGCGCCGTCTCGGAAGGCTGGAACGGCTTCGGCGTGCTGCACACCGCTGCCGCCCGTGTCGGCGCGCTCGATCTCGGCTTCGTGCCGCAAGAAAATGCCGATGGTTCTGGCGGTCTCGACGTCGCCGGCATGCTTCAGCCCGGCGCGCTCGACCTGCTGTTCCTGCTCGGCGCCGACGAGATCGAGGTGCCTGCAGGCGCCTTCGTGGTCTATCAGGGGACGCATGGCGACAAGGGCGCGCATCGCGCTGACGTCATCCTGCCGGGCTCGGCCTATACCGAGAAGTCCGGCACCTACGCCAATACCGAAGGTCGCGTACAGATGACCGACCGCGCCACCTTCCCGCCGGGCGATGCCCGCGAGGACTGGGCGATCCTGCGCGCGCTCTCCGCCGCCCTCGGCAAGACGCTGCCCTTCGACTCGCTGTCGGGCCTGCGCAGGGCGCTCTACGAGGCGCATCCGCACTTCGCGGCGCTCGAGGTGCTACAGCCGGCCGACGGCGCAGTCCTCGGCTCCCTCGCTGCTGCCGGCGGCAAGACCGACAAGGCCGGCTTCGTCTCGACGATCGCCGATTTCTACCAGACCAACCCGATCGCGCGCGCTTCCGCCGTGATGGCCGAATGTTCGGCGCTGGCCTCCGGCCGGCTGCAGCAGGCGGCGGAGTAAGCGGCCATGAACTGGGACCTCGTCCTCGATCTCGCGATCATCCTCGGCAAGAGCCTGCTGCTGCTCGTCTGCCTGCTGGTCTTCATCGCCTATATCCTGCTCGCCGACCGCAAAATCTGGGCGGCGGTGCAGCTGCGGCGCGGCCCTAACGTCGTCGGGCCCTTCGGCCTGTTCCAGAGCTTCGCCGACCTGCTGAAATTCGCCTTCAAGGAGCCGATCATCCCGTCGGGCTCCAACAAGGGCGTCTTCCTGCTCGCGCCCTTCATCTCCTGCCTGCTGGCGCTCGGCGCCTGGGCGGTGATCCCGGTCGCGGAAGGCTGGGCGATCGCCAACATCAATGTCGGCATCCTCTACATCCTCGCGATCTCCTCGCTCGGCGTCTACGGCGTCATCATGGCCGGCTGGGCGTCGAACTCGAAGTACCCCTTCATGGGCGCGCTGCGCTCCGCCGCGCAGATGGTCTCCTACGAGGTCTCGATCGGCTTCGTCATCATCACCGTGCTGCTCTGCGTGGGCTCGCTGAACCTGACGGCCATCGTCGAGGCGCAGAACACCAAGGTCGGCCTGTTCGGCTGGTACTGGCTGCCGCTGTTCCCGATGTTCGTGGTCTTCTTCATCTCGGCCCTGGCCGAGACCAACCGGCCGCCTTTCGACCTCCCTGAAGCGGAGTCGGAGCTCGTGGCGGGCTATATGGTCGAGTATTCCTCGACGCCGTACCTGCTGTTCATGCTCGGCGAATACGTGGCGATTATGACCATGTGCGCGCTGACCACGATCCTCTTCCTCGGGGGCTGGCTACCGCCGTTCCCGATCGCGCCGTTCACCTGGCTGCCGGGCGTGTTCTGGTTCGCTCTGAAGGTCTGCCTGGTCTTCTTCATGTTCGCGATGGTGAAGGCCTTCGTGCCGCGCTACCGCTACGACCAGCTGATGCGGCTGGGCTGGAAGGTCTTCCTGCCGCTGTCGCTGGCCTGCGTTGTCGTGGTTGCCCTGGTGTTGCAGGTCACGGGCTGGGGCCCGGTTCGCTGATGGGCGTCTCGCCCGGCCTGATCGGCGCGCTGATCGGGCTCGTGGTGGGGTTGGTTGAATACAGGATCGTTTCGGCGCTGGTCATCGGGGCCCTGCGCCGGACCGATCCATCGAAGACACAGGCCGAGCGCGACGACTATGAACGTCGCATCGGCTGGGTCAGGGCCGCGCTGGTCGTGTTGATGATCGGCGTCACGCCCGTGCTGGGTTATATCGTCGGCCAAACGGTGTTTGGCTGAGCTGGAAGGACGAGAGGCATGTCGCTCGCACAAGCCGCCAAGGGCCTGCTGCTGAAGGAGTTCGTCGGGGCGTTCGCGCTCTCGATGCGCTATTTCTTCAAGCCGAAGGCGACGCTGAACTATCCCTTCGAGAAGGGCGTGCTCTCGCCGCGCTTCCGGGGCGAGCATGCGCTGCGCCGCTATCCGAATGGCGAGGAACGCTGCATCGCCTGCAAGCTCTGCGAGGCGATCTGCCCGGCGCAGGCCATCACCATCGAGGCCGGTCCGCGCCGCAACGACGGCACGCGCCGTACGACGCGCTACGACATCGACATGACCAAGTGCATCTATTGCGGCTTCTGCCAGGAGGCTTGCCCGGTCGATGCCATCGTCGAGGGGCCGAACTTCGAATTCGCCACCGAGACCCGCGAGGAGCTGTTCTACGACAAGGACAAGCTGCTCGCGAACGGCGCCCGCTGGGAACGCGAGATCGCGCGCAACATCGCGATGGACGCGCCCTATCGCTGAGGCGGTTCGGGCAGACCCTTCGCGCGGTTGTCGCGCCAGACGGGCCTGACTATAGACGCTCCAAACTGCGCCCGGCGAGAGTCGGGCGTGATTGAAAACGAGAGCCGCCCGCAGGGGCGGAAAGGCTGACCGAGATGAATGCCGCAGCGGCTTTCTTCTACCTGTTCGCAAGTGTCACCGTCGCTTCGGCGTTCATGGTGGTGGTCTCGCGCAACCCCGTTCACTCGGTGCTCTTCCTGATCCTGGCCTTCGTCAATGCGGCGGGGCTGTTCATGATGCTGGGAGCCGAGTTCCTGGCGATGCTGCTGATCGTCGTCTATGTCGGCGCGGTCGCGGTGCTCTTCCTCTTCGTGGTGATGATGCTCGACGTCGATTTCGCCGAGTTCCGTCAAGGCTTCCTGAACTACCTGCCGATCGGCGCGCTGATCGGGCTGATCTTTGCGGTCGAGCTGCTGCTCGTCGTCGGCGCCTGGGTCATCGATCCCCAGATCGTCAAGGCGCCGGTGGCGGCGATTCCCGCCGACGTGACCAACACCGAGGCGCTCGGCCGGGTGCTCTACACCCAGTATGTCTATTACTTCCAGGCGGCAGGGCTCGTGCTGCTGGTCGCCATGATCGGCGCGATCGTGCTGACCCTGCGCGACCGGCCCGGCATCAAGCGCCAGAACATCCCGGCGCAGAACGCGCGCACCAAGGAAGGCGCCATGGAGGTCCGCAAGGTCACCTCCGGCGCTGCCCTGCCGGAGGAGACGGTCTGATGATCGGACTTGGCCACTATCTCGCCGTCGGCGCGATCCTGTTCACGCTGGGCGTGCTCGGCATCTTCATCAACCGCAAGAACGTCATCGTCATCCTGATGTCAGTCGAGCTGATCCTGCTCTCGGTGAACCTGAACTTCGTCGCCTTCTCGAGCTTCATGAACGACATCGTCGGGCAGGTCTTCGCCTTGCTGGTGCTGACGGTCGCAGCGGCCGAGGCCGCCATTGGGCTTGCCATTCTCGTCGTCTACTTCCGCAACCGCGGCACGATCGCGGTGGAAGACATCAACATGATGAAAGGCTGAGGCGTAGCTAAGCGCCCGGAACCGCCCCATGTATCACCTGATCGTCTTCCTCCCCCTCATCGGCTTCCTGATCGCCGGCATCCTCGGCCGTCTGATCGGCGCGCGTGGCTCGGAGATCGTCACCACCTCGCTTCTGGTCGTCTCGGCCGTGCTGTCCTGGGTCGCCTTCTTCCAGGTCGGCTTCGGATCCGGCACGACCCGTGTCCAGGTCGCGACCTGGCTGTCCTCCGGCAACCTGCAGGTCGACTGGGCCTTCCGCGTGGACACGCTGACCGCGGTGATGCTGGTCGTGGTCAACACCGTCTCCTCGCTCGTGCACCTCTATTCGATTGGCTACATGCACGAGGATCCGCACCGGCCGCGCTTCTTCGCCTATCTGTCGCTGTTCACCTTCGCCATGCTGATGCTGGTGACGGCCGATAACCTGGTGCAGATGTTCTTCGGCTGGGAAGGCGTCGGTCTCGCCTCCTATCTGCTGATCGGCTTCTGGTATCAGAAGCCCTCGGCCTGCGCGGCCGCGATGAAGGCCTTCATCGTCAACCGCGTCGGTGATTTCGGCTTCCTGCTCGGCATCTTCATGGTCTTCGTGCTCACCGGCACGGTCGCCTTCGACTCGATCTTCCCGCAGATCGCCGGCCTGACCGAACGCAGCTTCCGCTTCCTCGGCTATGACTGGAACGCGCTGACGCTGACCGCTCTGCTTCTGTTCATGGGTGCCATGGGCAAGTCGGCGCAGTTCCTGCTGCACACCTGGCTGCCGGACGCGATGGAAGGCCCGACCCCGGTCTCGGCGCTGATCCATGCGGCAACGATGGTCACCGCCGGCGTCTTCATGGTCGCGCGCCTGTCGCCGATCTTCGAATACGCTCCCGTCGCCCTGACGGTGGTGATCGTGATCGGCGCGACGACGGCCTTCTTCGCTGCGACCGTCGGCCTCGTCCAGAACGACATCAAGCGCGTCATCGCCTATTCGACCTGCTCGCAGCTCGGCTACATGTTCGTCGCGCTCGGCGTCGGCGCCTATTCGGCTGGCGTGTTCCACCTGTTCACGCACGCCTTCTTCAAGGCGCTGCTCTTCCTCGGCGCCGGCTCGGTCATCCATGCGATGCATCACGAGCAGGACATGCGGCACATGGGTGGCCTGCGGAAGCACATCCCGCTGACCGCCGCCGCCATGACGATTGGTACGCTGGCGCTGACCGGCTTCCCGCTTCTCGCCGGCTACTTCTCCAAGGACGCGATCATCGAGAGCGCCTACGCCGCGGTCGCGCACAAGGGCTTCGCCGCGTCCTATGCCTTCGTCCTGCTGGTGGTCGCCGCCTGCATGACCTCGTTCTACTCGTGGCGGCTCTATTTCATGACCTTCGAGGGGGCGCCGCGCTGGGGCCACGGCCACGACGCGCATGGTCACGACGACCACGCTCACGCGGCCCATGGGCATGATGATCACGCCCATGCCGCGCATGCGCATGACGACCATCACGGTCATGGCCATGACCACACGCCGCATGAGAGCCCGCTGGTGATGCTGGTTCCGCTCGCCGTGCTCTCGCTCGGCGCCGTCGCGGCCGGCTTCGCCTTCAAGGGCGCCTTCATCGGCCACGACTACGAGCACTTCTGGAAGGCTGCGCTCTTCACCGGCAAGGACAACCACATCCTGCACGAGATGCACGAAGTGCCGAAATGGGTGGTCTGGTCGCCCTTCGTCGCGATGCTGCTCGGCTTCGTACTGGCGCTCTACATGTACGTGCTGCGCACGGACATTCCGGGCAAGCTGGCGGCGGCCAACCCGGTCCTGTACCGCTTCCTGCTGAACAAGTGGTACTTCGACGAGATCTACGACTTCCTGTTCGTGAAGCCGGCGATGTGGATCGGGAAGTTCCTCTGGAAGAAGGGCGACGGCTTCGTCATCGACGGCATGGGACCCGACGGTGTCTCGGCCCGCGTCGTCGACGTGACGAACCGGGTCGTCCGGCTCCAGACCGGCTATGTCTATCACTATGCCTTCGCCATGCTCATCGGCGTCGCAGGCTTCGTGACCTGGTATCTCGTGGCTCGCGGGTGAGATGATGTTCGGTTTCGGTATCCTCACCGGTCTTCTGGTCCTGCCGCTGGTCGGCGCGGCCTTCATCCTGGCGCAGCGCGGCGATCAGGCCGCGGTCGAGTCGAATGCGCGCTACGCGGCGCTGGCGGCGACAGTTGCGACCTTCGTGCTGTCCCTGGTCGCCTGGGCGCAGTTCGACCCCGCCAATCCCGGCTTCCAGATGGTCGAGACCCATGCCTGGGTCTCCGACGCGATCCAGTTCAAGCTCGGCGTCGACGGCTTCTCCTTCCCCTTCGTCGTGCTGACCGCCTTCCTGATGCCGTTCTGCATCCTGGCGTCCTGGCACTCGATCACGAAGCGGGTGCGCGAATACATGGTCGCGTTCCTGATCCTCGAGACGCTGATGATCGGCGTGTTCGTGGCGCTCGATCTCGTGCTGTTCTACCTCTTTTTCGAGGGCGGCCTGATCCCGATGTTCCTGATCGTTGGCATCTGGGGCGGCAAGCGGCGCGTCTACGCGGCCTACAAGTTCTTCCTCTACACGCTGCTCGGTTCGGTGCTGCTGCTGCTCGCGCTGATGGCGATGTACTGGAATGCCGGCACCACCGACATCCCGACGCTGCTGGCGCACAAGTTCCCGGCCAACATGCAGACCTGGCTGTGGCTCGCCTTCTTCGCCTCCTTCGCGGTGAAGATGCCGATGTGGCCGGTCCATACCTGGCTGCCCGACGCGCACGTCGAGGCGCCGACGGCAGGCTCCGTCGTGCTTGCGGCGATCATGCTGAAAATGGGCGGCTACGGCTTCATCCGCTTCTCGATCCCGATGTTCCCGGAGGCCTCGGCCTATTTCGCCTCCTTCGTCTTTGCGCTCTCCGTCATCGCCATCGTCTACACCTCGCTGGTGGCGCTGATGCAGGAGGACATCAAGAAGCTGATCGCCTACTCGTCGGTCGCCCATATGGGCTTCGTCACGATGGGCCTGTTCACGATGACCGCGCAGGGCATCCAGGGGGCGATGTTCCAGATGGTCAGCCACGGGCTGGTTTCGGGCGCGCTCTTCCTTTGCGTCGGCGTGATCTATGACCGCATGCACACCCGCGAGATCTCCGCCTATGGCGGGCTGGTGAACCGCATGCCGCTCTATGCGGTCGTCTTCATGGTCTTCACCATGGCCAATGTCGGCCTGCCCGGGACGGCCGGCTTCGTCGGCGAGTTCCTGACGCTGATGGGAGCCTTCAAGGCCAATCCCTGGGTCGCCTTCATCGCCTGCTCGGGCGTCATCCTGTCGGCTGCCTACGCGCTCTGGCTCTATCGCCGCGTCGTCTTCGGCGAACTGACCAAGCCGGAGCTGAAGGACATCACTGATCTCGACCGTCGCGAGATCGCGATCCTCGTTCCGCTTATGCTGCTGACGATCTGGTACGGCATTCGTCCGGGCACGATCCTCGACGCCTTCGCCGCGCCGACCGAAGCCCTCATCAAGAATTATCAGGCCGCACTCACCGCCGCGAAAACGGCGATGCTGGCCCTTCAGTAAGGTCTCGCAGGATGGCTCTGCCCGCTCTCGGCCCGGCTCTTCCGGAAATCATCCTCGCTATCGGCGCCATCGCGATGGTGCTCGTCGGCGCGATACGGGGCGAGCGCGCGACGCGCCTGCTCGAAGGCGTGGCCCTGGCGCTGTTCGCGCTGGCGCTGGTCCTCGTCCTTGCGGGGCAGGGCAAGGTGCTGACCTTCAATGACGGCTTCGTCGTCGACAGCTTCGCGCGCTTCTTCAAGGTGCTGACGCTGCTCGGTGCCGGCGCCGCGATCCTGCTCTCCTCGGACAGCCTGCGTCGCGACGGCGCGATGCGCTTCGAGTTCCCGATCCTGGTCGTGCTGTCGACGATCGGCATGATGATGATGATCTCGGCCAACGATCTCATCAGCCTCTATGTCGGCCTCGAGCTCCAGTCGCTGGCGCTCTATGTCGTCGCCGCCTTCGATCGCGACAACGAGAAGTCGACGGAAGCCGGCCTGAAGTATTTCGTCCTCGGCGCGCTGTCCTCGGGCATGCTGCTCTATGGCGCCTCGCTGGTCTATGGCTTCACCGGCACGGTGAACTATGCGGGCATCGCGGCGGCGGTGCAGCACGGCCATCCCGGGCTCGGCCTGATCTTCGGCATCGTCTTCATCGCCGCCGGCGTTGCCTTCAAGATCTCCGCCGTGCCGTTCCACATGTGGACGCCCGACGTCTATGAAGGCGCCCCGACCCCGGTTGCCGCCTTCTTCGCCTCGGCCCCCAAGATGGCTGCGATGGCCATGGTCGTGCGCATCTTCGTCGGCGCCTTCCCCGGTGCGCTGCATGAGTGGCAGCAGATCATCATCGCCATCGCGATCGCCTCGATGGCGCTCGGTGCCTTCGCCGCGATCGGCCAGAGAAATATCAAGCGCCTGCTCGCCTACTCCTCGATCGCCAATATGGGCTACGCGCTGGTCGGTCTCGCTGCCGGCAACGCTGCGGGCGTCCAGGGCGTTCTGGTCTACATGGCCATCTATCTGGCGACGACGCTCGCCGCCTTCGCCTGCGTCCTGCTGATGCGGCGCGACGGCAAGGCGGTGGAGGACATCTCCGAGCTCGCTGGCCTTTCGCGCACCAATGGCTGGATGGCCTTCGCGCTTTCGATGATGATGTTCTCGCTGGCCGGCATTCCGCCGCTGGCCGGCTTCTGGGCGAAGTTCTACGTCTTCCTCGCCGCCATCGACGCCAAGCTCTATTGGCTGGCTGTCATCGGCGTCGTGACCTCCGTGATTGGCGCCTATTACTATCTGCGCATCGTCAAGGTGATCTATTTCGACGACGCCAAGCCGGCCTTCGAGAAGGGCGATATCGGCGTGCGCGCCGTGCTGCTGGTCTCCGCGCTCTTCGTGCTGGCGCTCTCGCTCCTGCCGGCTCCGCTGCTGAACTCGGCGGCGGCGGCGGCCAAGTCGCTGTTCTGAATGCAGCTTTGCGTCATGCTCGGGCCTGTCCCGAGCATCTCCCTCAGGGAATTCTCGGGTCTGCGCCTCGCTTCACCCGGGAATGACGGCCTCTACCATGCTCTCTGAAATCGCCCGCGCCGCCGGCTATCGGCTGATCGTCCGTGACGAGGTCGGCTCGACCATGGAGGAGGCGCGCCGGGTGCTGGCGCAGGGGGATTCGGGCAAGCTCTGGATCGTCGCCCGCAGCCAGAATGCCGGGCGAGGTCGGCATGGCCGGCAATGGACCTCGCCGCCCGGCAATCTCTACGCCAGCCTGCTGCTGGTCGCCCCCTGCGAGCCAGCGCTCGCCCCGCAGCTCGGGTTCGTGGCTGGCCTTGCCCTGCATGACGCGGCCGCCGCCGTGACCGGGCTCGTCCCACCAAGCCTCGCCCTGAAATGGCCGAACGATCTTCTGGTCGACGGCGCCAAATGTTCGGGCCTGCTGCTCGAAGGCGAAAGCCGGGCAGGGCAGTTCAGCGTCGTCATCGGCCTGGGCATCAACATCGCGTCCTGCGCGCAGGGCACCCCCTATCCCGCGAGCTTCCTGCAGGCTCATGCGCCCTCCGTGACGATCGAGGCCACCCTGGCCGCGCTCGGCGACGCCTGGGCTGCCCGCTTCGCGACATGGCAGGCGCCTGGAGGGTTCGGCCCGACGCGGGAGGCCTGGCTCGAGCGCGCGGCCTTCCTCGGTCAGACCATCACGATCAGGCCTCCCGAAGGCGCCGTCACCGGCATCTTCTCCGGCATCGACCCGACCGGGCGGCTCCTGCTCGAAACCCCGGCCGGGATCCGCCAGTTCGATGCCGGCGATCTCTTCTTCGGGCAGCCGACGGCCGATCGGGCGTAACACTGGCCTGCCGCTATGGAGACCTGCTCCGTAGCGTGGTAGGGCTCGCCCTCAAATCCGGTGCCGCCAGGGCACCCCGCTCCAGTCAGGATTGCCCGTGCCTCGTTCCCAGGACCAACTCGTCTTCGTTCCCCTCGGCGGCCTCGGCGAGATCGGCATGAATGCGGCTCTCTACGGCTTCGGGCCGGAGGGGCGGCGGAAATGGATTCTGGTTGATTGCGGCCTGTCCTTCGCCGGCCCTGAAGTGCCCGGCGTCGACATCGTCTTGCCGGACCTGCGCTATATCATCGAGGAACGCGCAAACCTGCTGGGCATCGTCATCACCCACGCCCATGAGGACCATATCGGCGCGCTCGCCGCGCTCTGGCCTTCCTTGCGCGCACCCGTCTATTGCACGCAGTTCGCCGCCGGCCTGCTGGCGACGCGCCGGCTCTCGGAGCCGGGCGCCCCCAAGGTGCCGATGAACGTCGTCGCCCAGGGCGGGCGCATTACGCTCGGCCCCTTCGACATCGAGTTCGTGCCGGTCGCCCATTCCATCCCCGAGTCGAACGCGCTCGCCATCCGCACCCCCGTCGGCCTCGTCATCCATACCGGCGACTGGAAGATCGACCCGACCCCGCAGGTCGGCCTGCCGACCGATGAGAAGCGCCTGCGCGAACTCGGCGAAGAGGGCGTGCTGGCGCTGGTCTGCGATTCGACCAACGTCATGCGCGACGGCATCAGCCCGAGCGAGGCCGATGTCGGCGCCAAGCTCAAGGAGCTGATCCACTCGGCGCCGGGGCGTGTCGCGGTTACCACCTTCGCCTCGAATGTCGCGCGTCTCCGTGCCGTGGCGGAGGCTGCGATGGCCGATCAGCGCGAGGTCGTCGTCGTCGGTCGCGCCATGGACCGCGTCATCGATGTCGCGCGCGAATGCGGCTATCTCGATGGCATTCCGGCCTTCCGCTCTGCCGACACCTATGGCTACCTGCCGCGCGACAAGGTGGTGGCGCTCTTGACCGGCAGCCAGGGCGAGCCCCGCGCCGCGCTTTCGCGGATCGCCTCCGATGATCATCCGGAGATCACCCTGACGCCGGGCGACCGCGTGATCTTCTCCTCGCGTACGATTCCGGGCAACGAGAAGGCAGTCGGCGCGATCCAGAACGCGCTGGCGCGCGACAACATCGAGATCATCACCGACAGGACGCATCTCGTCCATGTCTCCGGCCATCCGCGCCGCGAGGAGATGGCCCGGCTCTATGGCTGGCTGAAGCCCAAGATCGTCATCCCCGCTCATGGCGAGGATCTGCATCTCTCCGAGCATGCGGCCTTCGCGCGTGGGCTCGGCGTCAAGACGGTGGTGCGCGCCGGCAATGGCGACGTCGTCGAGATTAGGCCGGACGGTGCCAGCAAGATCGACGAGGTCACCCATGGCCGGCTCTACCAGGATGGCAATCTCTTGGTGAATGCTCTTGAGAAGACGATCCCCGAGCGCCGCCGCCTGTCCTATGTCGGCATGATCTCGGTCGCCGTCGCCATCGACGAGAAGGGCGGCCTGGCCGGCGATCCCGAGATCGCGGTGCTTGGGCTGCCACCCTATACCCGCGACGGCACCAGCTTCGACGAGTATGTCGCCGATGCCGTGTCCGAGCTGATCGACGGCATTCCGAAGGCGCGCCGGCGCGATCCTGAAGCGCTTCGCAATGCGCTGGAGCGCGGCCTCCGCAGCGCCGTCAATGAGGAGTGGGGCAAGAAGCCGCTGGTGCATGCACTGGTCATCGAGGTGTAGAACCGCCATGGCCGGCATCGGCCTCTGGCCGCAGGGAGCGCAAGCATGATCGGACGCCTCAACCACGTCGCCATCGCCGTCAAGGACCTCGCTGCAGCGACAGCACTCTATCGCGACACGTTGGGCGCCCGCGTCTCCGCGCCGCTGCCGCAACCGGAGCACGGCGTCACCGTCGTCTTCGTCGAACTGCCGAACACCAAGGTCGAACTCCTGGAGCCGCTCGGCGCCGACTCGCCGGTAGGCAAGTTCATCGAGCGCAATCCCGACGGCGGCATCCATCACATCTGCTATGAGGTCGACGACATCATCGCGGCGCGCGATCGTCTCAAGCAGACCGGCGCGCGCGTGCTCGGCACCGGGGAGCCGCGTATCGGCGCTCATGGCAAGCCGGTCATCTTCCTGCATCCCAAGGATTTCACCGGAACGCTGGTTGAACTCGAGCAGGCCTGACGTCGATGGACCAGTCACCGATCACATTCCTTGGCGAGCCCGAGCCGGGCTCGGTCCGCCCGTTCAGTGCCGCGACGCGTGCTGGCGGGCTGATCTTCGTCTCGGGCCATTCGGCGCCGCATGATCCGGAGCGGGGTGTCCATCGGGGCGAAACGCCGGCCGACGAGGTCCGCAACGCGCTGGGCAGGATCTCGGAGATTCTGGCCGAGGCCGGCAGCGCGCTCGATCGCGTCGTGCAGATGACGATGCTGATCACGGACCCCGCCGACTATGCCGCCTGCAACGCCGAATATGTGAAGCACTTCCCAGGCGGATTGCCTGCGCGCCATACCGCCCGTTTCGGCGTGCCGACGCCGGCGAGGGTGGCATTCTCATGCATCGCCCTGGCCGGTGACGTCGCGGGGAGCCAGCAGCCATGACCCTCGCCAGTGCGCTCGCGGTGTACTTCGTCATCTGGTGGACGGTGCTCTTCGTGGTGCTGCCATTCGGCGTCCGCAGCCAGGCGGAAACGGGCGAGATCACGCAAGGCACCGAGCCCGGAGCGCCTGTCCTGCCGGGTCTGGCGCGCAAGGCGATGATCACCACCGTCATCGCCGCGGTGGTCTTCTCGATCGTCTGGTATGTCTGGGCGACGTTCGACCTTTAGGCCCGGCTGATGACTTCCGGGGCTCTACGAGGAAACCCGGATCTGTGCGACTGCGCCGCTCGTCGGGGATGACGGTGGGTTCTCGTACGAAATCGGCGAAGCTGCGGGGCAGGTGACTTTGCGGCAGTGTGGCGACATGCGCCTAGCCGCCAAGTCGGGGATAGTCAGCGTCCAGTCACCGGACAACAGGCAAAGAAAAAGGCAAGGCCGATGCCTTGCCTTCTTTAGTCTGTTTTTACCGCAGTATCGGCGCGCGTCTGTTTGCGTGCGACTCGTATACTAGGCGGGCGTTTGTCCTCCCGAGACCTGGTCCGCGGCGCTTTGTCCAGCAAAGCGTGTCCAGCGGGAATTTGATAACCGATTGCGACAGTCCTGTCATCACTTTGGGCACGTGTAGCCTGATCTTTTTGCAAATTTATTCTCCGCTCGACTTGTGCAGTGCAGCATCCTTCGATTCGCGGCCCTTCGGCGCCTTGTTCCGGCCAAAGGATGCCGCTACGACGCGCTGGGACACGGATTCCCGCCGGATCGTCGGCGGCCATGGAGATGACAATGCTGCGCAGCTCGCTCGCTACCCTCGCCGTCCTGGCGTCGTTCGGCTTCGCCCAGATGCCGGCCCAGGCGCAGGCGCCCGACCCGAACAACACGCTGATCCTCGAGACCAAGGATGGCCCGGTGACGATCCGGCTGCGGCCGGATCTCGCGCCCAAGCACGTCGAGCAGATCAAGGCGCTGACCAAGCGCGGCTTCTACAACGGAATCGTCTTCCACCGCGTCATCGACGGCTTCATGGCCCAGACCGGCGATCCGACCGGCACCGGCACCGGCGGTTCGGATCTGCCCAATATCAAGGCAGAGTTCACGCCGACCCCCTACAAGGTCGGTTCGGTCGGCATGGCCCGCTCCCAGTCGCCCGATTCGGCCAATTCGCAGTTCTTCATCTGCTATGAGGGCTGCGCTTCGCTGACCGGCCAGTACACGCTGTTCGGCGAGGTCGTCTCGGGCATGGACGCCGTCCGCAAGATCAAGAAGGGCGCGCCCGGCAGCGGCCAGGTCTCCGGTCCCGACAAGATCGTCCGGATGCGCCTGCAGGCCGACGCGAAGTAAGTCACCTTCGGGTGGTGGAGGGCAGGGCGATGCGCCATGGCTCCCTTGCCGTTATTCTGATCACGCTGGCGGCTGTGACGGGCGCCAGCGCACAGGACACGACGGACCTCGGCCTGCCGCCGCCTTCGGGCTCGCAGAACCCCGTCCTGCCTCCGCCCTCCGGCTCGCAGAATCCGGTGCTGCCGCCTCAATCCGGGCAGCGCTATCTGCCCGGAATCGGCGGGCGCTTTGGCGGGAATGCCGACATTCCGGGCATGAACCAGCGCCCGGTCCTGCCGCCGCAACCGCGCAACGGCAGCGGCGAGATCGGAGTCGTCGGCGGGCTCGCGCCCGCGACGCAGCCTTTCGAAGGCGAGACGTTGGATCGCCTGACCGATATCGCGCCGGCCCTGCGCCGCTGCTGGACGCCGCCGCCGCTCGACGGCCCCGATACGGGCGTGATGGCGACGGTGCGGTTCAGCCTGCGGCGCGACGGCTCGCTCTTCGGCCAGCCGCGCGTGATGTGGGAAACCAGCAAGACGGACCCCGATCTGCGCCGGCGCTTCACCGAATCCGTCGTCGCTGCTGTTCGTGCCTGCACACCAATGAGGTTGTCGCCGCCGCTGGGAGCGGCTATCGCGGGACGACCTTTGTCCATCCGCTTCCACGGCCGAGCGCCGTCTAACGAAAGGCCGATCTGATGTCACTCGATCCCGAGAACACCATCGTCATGGAAACCACCAAGGGCAAGGTGGTGATCAAGCTGCGCCCCGATCTCGCTCCTGGCCATGTCGAGCGCATCAAGCTGCTCGCTCGCGAAGGCTTCTATGACGGCATCGTCTTCCATCGTGTCATCGATGGCTTCATGGCCCAGGTCGGCTGCCCGCATGGCACCGGCACCGGCGGCTCGGACTATCCGGACCTGAAGCAGGAGTTCAACGCCGAGCCGCATGTCCGCGGCATCTGCTCGATGGCCCGCGCCCAGAACCCGAACTCGGCCAACAGCCAGTTCTTCATCGTCTTCGACGACGCCCGCTTCCTCGACAAGCAGTACACCGTCTGGGGCGAGGTCGTTGAAGGCATGGAGAATGTCGACAAGATCAAGCGCGGCGAGCCCGTGCGCGATCCCGACTCCATCGTCTCGATGAAGGTCATGGCCGACGCGGCCTGATCTCGATCGTGGATGTCGGGCTCTTTGATTTCGACCTCCCGGAAGACCGCATTGCGCTGAGGCCAGCCAGCCCGCGCGATGCGGCGCGTTTGCTCGTCGTCAGGCCGGATGCGCGCGAGCCTTTCGAGGATCGCGGCATCCGCGACCTCGTCTCGTTGCTGGAGCCCGGCGACGCGCTCGTTCTCAACGACACGCGTGTGATCCCCTCGCGGTTGTACGGCCGCCGCTATCGCGGCGAGGCGTCAGCCCGGATCGAGATCATGCTGCACAAGCGCGAGGGCGAGGATCGCTGGCGCGCCTTCGCACGGCCCGCCAAAAAGATTGCGATTGGCGAGACCATCACCTTCGGCGACGATTCCGAAGGAATTGCCTGTGAGCTCGGCCGCCTGCAGGCAGAAGTTGTCAGCAAGAGTGAAGGCGGCGAGGTCGAGCTTCGCTTCGCCCTGTCGGGCGCTTACCTCGACGCGGCCATCGCGCGCTTCGGCGAATTGCCGCTGCCCCCCTACATCGCGGGCAAGCGCCCGACCGATCAGGCTGATGCGAGCGACTACCAGACGAGCTACGCCCGTCATGAGGGCGCCGTCGCGGCGCCCACGGCTGGGCTGCACTTCACGCCGGAGCTGTTCGCGGCGCTGGAGGCCCGCGGCGTCTCCCGCCATTTCGTGACGCTGCATGTGGGCGCCGGCACCTTCCTGCCCGTGAAGGCGCAGGACACCGACGAGCATCGCATGCATGCCGAATGGGGCAGCGTCTCGCCCGAGACTGCGAGCGCTCTCAATGCCGTGCGGGCGCGGGGCGGGCGCATTGTCGCAGCCGGCACGACGTCGCTGCGGCTGCTCGAGAGCGCAGCGCGCGAGGATGGCGTGATTGCGCCTTTCTCCGGAGATACGGCGATCTTCATCACGCCGGGTTATCGCTTCCGGGCGGTGGATCTGCTGCTGACGAATTTCCACCTGCCGCGCTCGACGCTCTTCATGCTGGTCTCGGCCTTCTGCGGCCTGGATGTGATGAAGCGCGCCTACGCGCATGCGATCGCCGGCGGCTACCGCTTCTACTCCTACGGCGACGGCAGCCTGCTGCACCGTGCAGCCGCAGGCCCGATGGCGCGTTGACCGCGAACGGCGGGAACCGATGGCCTCGCCGGGAAAGATCGTGTTCCGGCTCGCCATTGCCCGGCGAAAATGCTACCCGGCACCACCACACGGGAATTCTGACGGACCATGGCCGATATTTTTCGCGAGATCGATGAGGAAGTCCGCCGCGACAAGGCGGCTGAGCTCTGGAAGAAATATGGCTGGGTCGTCACCGGCCTTGCCATCCTGGCCGTTCTCGCGGTCGCCGGCTGGCAGTTCTGGCTCCATCGCGAGCAGCAGGCCTCGCAGGTCGTCGGCGCAAGGCTCGAAGCGGCGCTGAAGGCCTCGCGCGACAACAATGGCACGGAGGCGGAGACGATCCTCGGCGAGCTCGCGGCCAGCGCGCCGGCAGGTTATCGCCAGATTGCCCGCTTCCGTCTCGCGGCCGAGACCGCCAAGCGCGATGCCGCCGCCGGAGCGACGGCGTTCGACGCGCTCGCCAATGACGGCTCGCTGGCGCAGGTCTACCGCGACCTTGCGCGCCTGCGTGCTGGCATGCTGCGCGTTGACCTCGTGCCTTATGCCGAGCTCCGGACGGCGCTGGAGCCGCTGGCCACGCCGCAGGGGGCATGGCGCCACTCGGCCCGTGAGTTCCTCGGCATCGCCGCGCTCAAGGCCAATCTGTTTGACGATGCCGGCCGCTGGTTCGACGCGATCGTCACCGATCCCCAGGCGCCAGGCGTGCTGCGCCAGCGCACCGAGCTCTACCTCGCCTTGGTGCGCGGCGGCCCGGTCCAGACCAGGAACTAGGGACAATCCCTGGGTTCGACAAATGGTCGAGCCCTCAGCCTGCGAACAGGGGCCGAAGCCGCGTCGAGCGGCGATCGGCCTTTCCTTTTTGCGTCGACCTGTATTGATGGACTTCCGGAACGGCCCGTAGCCCGGAGCGACGCTGTTGAGACTGGACAACACACCATGACCGCCACCGTCGCCATCATCGGCCGGCCTAATGTCGGCAAGTCGACGCTGTTCAACCGCCTCGTCGGCAAGAAGCTCGCGCTCGTCGACGATCGGCCGGGCGTGACGCGCGATCGGCGCGAGGGCGATGCCACGCTCGGCCATCTGCGCTTCAGCATCATCGACACCGCCGGCCTCGAGGAGGCCGACCCGACCTCGCTCGCCGGCCGCATGCGGGCGCAGACCGAGATGGCCATCGCCCAGGCCGACGTCATCCTGTTCATGATCGACGCCAGGCTCGGCCTGACGCCGATGGACCAGCCCTTCGCCGACCTCGTGCGGAAATCCGGCAAGCCGGTCATCCTGCTCGCCAACAAGGCCGAGGGCAAGAAGGGGCTCGACGGCATCTTCGAGGCGTATGCGCTGGGTCTGGGTGATCCCGTGCCGTTTTCAGCCGAGCATGGCGAAGGCACCGCAGACCTTCTGGAGGCGCTCGCCCCGTTCGTCGACGTCGAGCCCGAGGAGGAGGAAGAGTTCGACGAGAGCTACGGCGACAAGAGATGGGTCGATGCGCCGGCCGCCGACGAGGCCGAGGAAGACGGGGCGTATAGCGACCCGAGCAAGCCGCTGCGCGTCACTATCATCGGCCGACCGAATGCCGGCAAGTCGACGCTGGTCAACCGCATGATTGGCGAGGAGCGCCTGTTGACCGGCCCTGAGGCCGGCATCACGCGCGACACCATCTCGGTCGATTATGAGTGGCGCGGGCGGCCGGTGAAGCTCTTCGACACCGCCGGCATGCGCAAACGCGCCCGCATCGAGGAGAAGCTCGAGAAGATGTCGGTGCAGGATTCGCTGCGCGCGATCCGCTTCGCCGAGGTCGTCGTCGTTCTGCTGGATTCGACCATCCCATTCGAGAAGCAGGACCTGACACTGGTCGATCTGATCGAGCGCGAGGGCCGCTGCGTCGTCATCGGCCTGAACAAGTGGGATCTCGTCGCCGACAAGCAGGGCCTGCTGGCCGAGCTGAAGGAGAAGGCGGGCTACCTGCTGGCGCAGGTGCGCGGCGTGCCGATCGTGCCGCTGTCGGGCCTCGCCGGCGAGGGCATCGATCGGCTGATGCAGGCGGTGTTCTCGGCCTATGACGTCTGGAACCGGCGCATCTCGACGGCCCGGATCAACCGCTGGCTCGAAGGTGTGCTCTCGGCCCATCCGCCGCCGGCGGTGGCTGGTCGGCGCATCAAGATCCGCTACATGACGCAGGCCAAGGCTCGCCCGCCGACCTTCGCGCTGTTCGGAAACCAGCTCGACCACCTGCCGGTGTCCTACACGCGCTACCTGGTCAACAACCTGCGCGAGGCCTTCGATCTGCCGGGCACACCGATCCGCCTGCACACGCGTGGTGGCGACAACCCCTACGACAAGGGGAAGAAGTAGATCGGCCTTTTGCTCCCATCGGGAAGGAAAGGCGGCGGCGCAAAGCGCTGAAGGATGAGGGGAAAGCCCCTCCGGAACAGGAAAGGGCCGCTCGCGCGACCCTGTCGTCATCCGTCTGCTACGCAGAAAGCTTCTCCCCCAAGGGGAGAAGGACGCTCAGGCCGGCATCTGCGGGCTAAGCACCTTGCCCTGCGGGAAATCGAAGATCTTGCCGCTCTCGGCCCAGGCCGGCGCGGCAATTGCGACGAGGTGCGGTGCCAGATCTTCGGGCGTCCTCAGGGTCAGCGGATCCTCGCCGGGCATCGCCTCGGCCCGCATGCGCGTGCGCAACGGCCCGGGATTGACCATCATCACCTTCAGCGGCGTCGTCGCGGTCTCGGCGGCATAGGTGCGCCCCATCGCCTCGACCGCTGCTTTGGAGATCGAGTACGGCCCCCAATAGGCCATGCACTTATGCGCCGCGCCCGAGGACATCAGGATCACGCGGCCGGCGTCGGATGCCTGCAGCGCCGGCTCGACCGATTTCAGCAGACGCCAATTGGCCGTGACATTGGTGTCGAACACCTTCGCCCACTCCTTCGGCGAGGCGTGGGTCAGCGGTGAGAGAGGCCCGAGGATCCCGGCATTGGCCAGCAGGATGTCGAGCTTGCCCCAGCGCTGCAGCAGGGCAGGACCCAGCTTCTCGATGGCGGCGGTGTCACCAAGATCGAGCGGCACCAGCGTCGCCGTGCCTCCGATCGCGCGAATCTCGTCGTCCAGTTCCTCGAGCGCGCCACTGGTTCGGGCGAGCGCGACGACATGGGCGCCAGCTTCGGCAAAGGCGAGCGCAGCGGCGCGCCCGATGCCGCGCGAGGCGCCGGTGACGAGCGCGACGCGCCCTTCGAGAGGTTTGGTCATGGGTATCCTTGCGTTCAGCCGGCCTCGGCCAGCAGCGAGATCTGCTGCTTCGCGCTCTCGCCGATCACGTCGGTCAGCGAGGTCGGGTAGTCGCCGGTGAAGCAATGGTCGGTGAACTGCGGCCGGGCCGGGTCGCGCCGTTCGTGGCCCATCGCCCGGTAGAGCCCGTCGACCGAGATGAAGGCGAGCGAATCCGCCCCGACGAACTGGCGCATCTCCTCAAGGGAGTGCGTCGCGGCAAGCAGCTTTTCGCGGTCGGGCGTGTCGATGCCGTAATAGTCGGGATGGGTGATCGGCGGCGAGGAGATGCGGAAATGCACCTCCTTGGCGCCGGCCTCGCGCATCATCTTGACGATCTTGAACGAGGTCGTGCCGCGCACGATCGAATCGTCGACCAGCACAATGCTCTTGCCTTCGACCACCGAGCGATTGGCCGAGTGCTTCAGCTTCACGCCGAGTTCGCGGACCTTCTGCGTCGGCTCGATGAAGGTGCGGCCGACATAGTGGTTGCGGATGATGCCGAGCTCGAAGGGTATGCCGCTCGCCTGGGCAAAGCCGAGCGCGGCCGGCACGCCGGAATCCGGCACGGGCACGATCACGTCGGCATTGGCCGGCGCCTCGAGCGCGAGCTGCGCACCCATGGCCTTGCGGCGCTCATAGATGCTGCGGCCCTTCACGATCGAATCCGGCCGGGCGAAATAGATGTACTCGAAGATGCAGGGCCGCTCCGGCATCGCCGGGAAGGGCTTGTGGCTCTCGATGCCCTCTTCGGAGATCACCACGACTTCGCCATTCTCGATCTCGCGAACGAACTTGGCGCCGATGATGTCGAGCGCACAGGTTTCCGACGTCAGGATCGGCGCGCCGTCGAGCTCGCCCAGCACGAGCGGGCGGATGCCGAGCGGATCGCGCGCGCCGATCAGCTTCTTGTTGGTGATGCCGACGAAGGCATAGGCCCCCTCGATTTGGCGGATCGCCTCGACGAAGCGGTCGATGAAGCGCGGCTTGCGGCTGCGGGCGACGAGATGCAGCAGCACCTCGGTGTCGGAGGTCGACTGATAGATCGCGCCGTCGCGTACGAGGTTGCGCCGCAGCGTCAGCCCGTTGGTCAGGTTGCCGTTATGCGCCACCGCGAAGCCGCCGCCATGCAGCTCGGCGAAGAGCGGCTGGACGTTGCGCAGGATGGTTTCTCCGGTCGTCGAATAGCGCACATGGCCGATCGCCTGCGTGCCCTTGAGCTTGTCGATGACCGAGGCTTCCGAGAAGGCGTCGCCGACGAGGCCGAGGCGCCGTTCGGACTGGAAGCGCGATCCGTCGAAGGAAACGATGCCCGCCGCCTCCTGGCCGCGATGCTGGAGCGCGTGCAGACCGAGTGCGGTCAGCGCGGCGGCGTCGGTATGGCCGAAGATGCCGAACACGCCGCATTCTTCCCGCAGGCGGTCGGCATTGGGGTCGAAAGCGGCCTCAGTCTCGGCGGTCCTGGTCTCGGATTGCGAGATCATCTCAAGGCTCCATGCGCTGGGACAGGATGTCTTTACGCGCGAATTAGGGACGTGTTGGGGCAGGCGTGGTCGGGCGGGTGGCGTCGATGGCACGCTGCAGCGCCTGCCGGTCGGTGGCGTTAGGCGCTTCGGTGCGGCGTTGTGGGTCGGTGCCCGGGGCGGCGGGCTGGCGTGGCTCCTCGGCCGGCGCATCGGTCGGCTCGGAACCCGTCTTCGGCTTCAGCAGATTCTTGACGAAATCGGCATTGACGTCCTGCGGCAGCATGGCCAGCAGCGAGCGTCCGGTTTCCTCGAGCATCGGCTTGGCCTTGGCGTCCTTGGCCCAGGCCGGCATGTTCTTGTCGCCCATCAGCGCGGCGAAGAAGAGATAGCCGATCACGGCGAGCAGAACACCGCGCCCGGCGCCGAACACGAATCCGAGCGTGCGATCGAGCGCGCCGATGCGCGAATCCAGCACGAAGTCCGAAATCCGCGCCGTCACCAGCGAGACGACGATCAGCGTCACCAGGAACAGCGAAGCGATCGAGGCGATCAGCGCGATCGTGTCGTTGGGGATGTACTGCTTCAGGATCGGCAGCATCTGCGGGTGGAAGATCCATGCGACCGCCGCCGCAGCCGCCCATGAGGCGATGGCCAGCACCTCGCGCGTCAGCCCACGCACGGCGGCCAACAGTGCCGAGATCAGAACCACGCCGATGACGACGAGATCGAGGATGGTCACAGGCATGGATGAGCCGCTTCGTTATGGTCCCGGAATGGCCTGCATCAAATGGGCTGGCCGCATCGGTTTTGCTATACGCGCTCAGGCCCTCTGCGTCACTATTGCGGCGCAGTCATTTCACATCTCTGCGAGGAGCGCGCGCAGCGATATCGGCAACGAGTTCCGTGACATGGCCGAAACGCCTCAGGTTGAGGCCGTCGCCATTGCCGGCATCGGCGCCGCCCGACGGCATCAGCGCCGCCTCGAATCCGAGCTTGGACGCCTCGCGCAGCCGCGCCGCCGCGACCGAGACCGGGCGGATCGCGCCCGAAAGCGCGATCTCGCCGAAATAGACGGATTCGGGCGGCAGGATCGCACCGGTCAGCGAGGAAACCAGCGCGGCTGCGACCGCAAGGTCGGCCGCAGGCTCGTTCACCCGCAACCCCCCGGCGACGTTGAGATAGACGTCGTGTTGCCCGAGCCGCAGCCCGCCATGCGTTTCGAGCACGGCTAGGACCATGGCGAGGCGGCTGTTCTCCCAGCCGACGACGGCGCGGCGCGGCGTGCCGAGCGAGGTGGCCGAGACCAGCGCCTGGATCTCGACCAGAACGGGGCGCGTGCCCTCCACGCCGGCGAAGACGGCGGCGCCGGGCGCCGGCTGGTCGCGGCCGGCGAGGAAGAGGGCCGAGGGGTTGCCGACTTCGGAGAGGCCCTTCCCGGTCATCTCGAAGACGCCGATCTCGTCGGTCGCGCCGAAGCGATTCTTTTGCCCGCGCAGGATGCGGAAGGAATGCGCACCTTCGCCCTCGAAGGACAGCACGGCATCGACCATGTGCTCGACCACGCGTGGCCCGGCGATCTGACCGTCCTTGGTGACATGGCCGACCAGGATCATGCAGGCGCCACTGGTCTTGGCATAGCGGATCAGCGCCTGGGCCGAGCCGCGGACCTGCGTAACGGTGCCGGGTGCGCTCTCCACCTCGCCCGACCACATCGTCTGGATCGAATCGATCACCACCAGGGCAGGGCGGTTGCCCTGGCCAAGCGTCGCGATGATGTCCTCGACATTGGTCTCGGAGGCGAGATCGACCGGCGCGTCGGCCAGCCCCATGCGCTCGGCCCGCAGCCGCACCTGCCCGGTCGATTCCTCTCCCGAGACGTAGACGACACGCCGCCCCGATAGGGCGAGCGCCGCGCAGGCCTGCATCAGCAGGGTGGACTTGCCGATGCCGGGATCACCGCCGATCAGCAGCACGGAGCCGGGCACGAAACCGCCGCCGGTGACGCGGTCCAGTTCGCCGATGCCGGAAACGATGCGTGGCGCATCCTGGGTGTCGCCCTTCAGGCTCTCCAGCGCGAAGACGCGCCCGCGTGCCTTGCCCGAGGAGCCGCGCGCTCCCGGCACGGGCGCGGCCTGCGCCTCCTCGGACAGCGAGGACCAGGTGCCGCAGGCGTCGCATTTGCCCTGCCAGCGGTGATAGACCGCGCCGCAGTTCTGGCAGGTATAGGTCGGGCCGCGCTTCGCCACGCGCTGCTAGAGCCCGACATAGCGGCGCGCATAGCGCCGGCCGAGGCTGGTCAGGATCTCGTAGCCGAGCGTCTTGGCACCGGCGCCGACGGCCTCCAGGTCGAGTGGGCCGCCGATCAGCGCGACCGGCTCCCCCCGCTTGGCGGACCCGGCGGGCGCGTCCGTCACGTCGACGATGATCAGGTCCATCGAGACCGAGCCCGCAAAGGGGCAGGTGACGCCGCCGACGATCGCCGAGCCGCCGGTGCTGGCGTCGGTCCAGCTCGCATTGCGCGGATAGCCGTCGGCGTAGCCGAGGCAGATCGTGGCGAGCCGGCTCCTGCGCTTGGCGGTCCAGCGGCCGTTGTAGCCGACCTGCGCGCCCGCCTCGACCTCGCGGATCTGGATGATCCGCGACTCGAGCCCGACGACGGGACGCATCGGGTTCGCCTTTCCGGGCGTGGGATTGCCGCCATAGAGCGCGTAGCCCGGTCGGGTCAGCTCGTAGGAGGGGCAGTTCCGGAGGAAGTGTCCGGAGGAGTTCTTGAGTGATGCCGGCAACCCCGGAAACGCCGCCGCGATCTCCGCGAATGCCGCGATCTGGCGGGCATTGGCGGGATCGGCTTCATCCTCCGACGAGGCGAAATGGCTCATGACCAGCCCGATTCCGGCGGCCGTGATGGCGCCGGCCTTCTCGCGGGCCAGGTTCAGCCCCTCGCCGCACCACAAGCCGAGCCGGTTCATCGCGGTGTCGACATGCAGCGCGGCGGGCCGGGCATTGGCTCCGGTCTGCCGGAACGCCGCCCATTCGAGCAGTTCCTCATGCGAGCCCAACACCGGCGAAAGCTCATGTCGGGCAAAGACGTCGCAGCTTCCGGGCAGCAGCCCGTTGAGAACGTAGATCGTTGCATCCGGAGCGACGGCTCGGGCGCGGATGCCCTCGGAGACATGCGCGACGAAGAAGCTCTTGCAACCGGCCCGGGAGAGCGCCGTGACGGCGGGCTCGATCCCGATGCCATAGGCGTCCGCCTTGACCACGGCTCCGGCCTCTGTGCCGGCGCGCTCGCCGAGTGCACGCCAGTTCGAGACCAGCGCCGCGAGATCGATGGTCAGAATGGCGCCATGCGCCTCGGTGGAGGGAGTGTCGAAGGAGCTCATTCGCGGTCCGGGATTCGCAGGTCGTCGGCACGGTCGGAGAATCGGGTCACATCCGCATCGAACTGCAGGGCGATGGTGCCGGTGGGGCCGTGGCGCTGCTTGCCGATGATGAGCTCGGCGACGCCATGCGCGGCTTCCATCTCGATCTGCCACTTGTTGTGTTCTTCGGTGCCGGGGCGCGGCTCCTTGCCCTTCAGGTAGTACTCGTCGCGATAGACGAACATGACCACGTCGGCGTCCTGCTCGATCGAGCCCGATTCGCGAAGGTCCGAGAGCTGGGGGCGCTTGTCGTCGCGGCTTTCGACCTGACGCGAGAGCTGGGACAGCGCGATGACCGGGACCGAGAGCTCCTTCGCCAAGGCCTTCAGGCTGGTGGTGATCTCGGTCAGCTCCTGCACACGGTTCTGGCTGTTCTTGGACGAGCCCGACAGCAGCTGCAGATAGTCGATGAACAGGACGTCGAGGCCCTTCTGGCGTTTCAGGCGGCGGGCACGGGCAACGAGCTGCGCGATCGAAATGCCGCCCGTTTGGTCGATGTAGAGCGGCAGCTTCTCGATCTGGGTCGCGACATCTGTCAGCCGAGCGAAGTCGCCCTCTGTGATGCGGCCCTGCCTGATCTTGTAGGAGGAGATGCCGGATTGTTCGGCGACGATACGCGTCGCGAGCTGGTCGGCCGACATTTCGAGCGAGAAGAAGGCGACGATGCCGCCATCGACCGTCTTGATCGTTCCATCGGCCTGGCGTTCGCCACGCCAGTTCTTGGCGATGTTGAAGGCGATGTTGGTGGCGAGCGACGTCTTGCCCATGGCCGGGCGGCCGGCGAGCACGATCAGGTCGGAGGGCTGCAGGCCGCCCATGCGCTGGTCGAGGTCGCGCAGGCCGGACGAAATGCCCGAGAGGCCGCCGGCGCGCTGATAGGCGCTGGCGGCCATGTCGATGGCGAGCCGCAGCGCTCCGTCGAACTTGTGGAAGCCGCCTTCGGTGCGGCCTTTTTCCGCCAGTTCGTAGAGCTTGCGCTCGGCTTCCTCGATCTGGTCGCGCGGCGCCATATCGACCGGCGCGTCATAGGCGACATTGACCAGATCCTCGCCGACATTGATCAGCAGCCGGCGTACCGCCAGGTCATAGATCGTGCGGCCATAGTCGCCGGCATTGATGACGGTCGTCGCTTCCGCGGCGAGGCGGGCGAGATACTGCGAGGCGGTAATGCCGCCGAGGTCCATCTCGCCGACGAAGGTCTTCAGCGTGATCGGCGTCGCGATCTTGCCGGCCCGGATCAGGCTCGATGCCAACTCGAAGACGCGCTGGTGGATCGGCTCGAAGAAGTGGTCCGGAAGCAGGAAGTCCGAGACGCGATAGAAGGCGTCGTTGTTGACCAGCATGGCGCCCAGCAGCGCCTGCTCCGCCTCGATGTTGTGAGGCTGGACGCGGTATTCGGCCTCGCGTGTTTCGAGGCGGGCGACGAGGGCGGTAGCGGTGGCCATGGCCGTCCCGATAAATCGATGGTGATGGATACTGCAAGCCGACATTCGGTCGCTGGCGGCTGGACCACAGGAGCGACTCTGTCAGGAGGAGTAGAGCTTAGCACTTTGTCAGCCCGTGCCAGCATCCGATTACGCTTACCCCCGTTGTCCAGAGGCCCGAATCGAAAAGGGCGCCGTGTTGCCACGGCGCCCTTGACTCGCTGCGGGAGCGGATCGGCTCAGCGATCGTCCTCGCCGGCTTCCGCCAGCGCCGCGCCGACCTCGAGGCCGAGATCGTCTAGGTCGAACTCCTCGCGGGCCGTGACGTTCTCGCCACGCACCTGGCGCTCGGCTTCCTCGGCCGAACGGGCGATGTTGACGGTGACGGTCACAGAGACTTCCGGATGCAGCACGACCGGGACAGTGTGCAGGCCGAGCGTCTTGATCGGGGCGTTCAGGGTCACCTGGCTGCGGGCGACGTGGAAGCCCTCGGCGGTCAGAGCCTCGGCGATGTCGCGGGTCGAGACCGAGCCGTAGAGCACGCCGGACTCGCCCGACTGGCGCAGCATCACGACGCTCAGGCCGTCGAGCGTCTCGGCGACCGACTCGGCTTCCGACTTCAGTTCGAGATTGCGAGTCTCGAGCTCGATCTTCTGGCTCTCGAAGCGCTTCTTGTTTTCCTCGGTGGCGCGCAGCGCCTTGCCGCGGGCGAGGAGGAAATTGCGGCCGAAGCCGTCGCGGACGCGGACGACATCGCCCATCTGGCCGAGCTTGGCGACGCGCTCGAGGAGGATCACTTCCATGGTCTTCTTCCTTTTTTGAGATCGGTTGGTGTGTTCAGGTCTTGGCAGTCAAGGCTTGGAAGGCGGTGGAGGCAGCGCGGCCCGCTTGCGCAGGCCGAGAAGGGTGTCGATCACGCCGGCCAGCGCCAGCAGCGGCGTCAGCACGGCCTGCATCACGATCAGCGCCACATAGACGCTGATCAGCATCGGGGTGCGCCAGGCCTGTCCGCGCGAGAGGTCGTGCAGCATGGCGAGCCCGGTGAACATGAAGGCGGCGGCGAGCGAGCCGACCAGGGCGACGCCGGCCAGGCCGATGAAGCCATCGAGCGTCGCCGTGATGGCGCCGGCCGCCAGCAGCATGAGCGCCTGACGCGGCAGCGTCGCCGAAGGAATGAAAGGCCAGGGGCGCGGCAGGCGGCCCGACAGCTGCACGGCCTTCGCCGCGAGCCAGAGATTGGCGGTGATCGTGGTGACGACCGAGGCGCCGATGCCGAGCGGCACGGCGCGGACCAGCAATGGAGTGAGACTCGCCGCGAGTTCCGCTTGGGTGGTTCCGGCCGGCAGGGTCAGCATCTTGCTGCGGACCATCTCGCCCAGCAGGTTCTCGACGATCCGCGCGATCACCGTGCGATAGGCCTCGTAATCCGTCGTCATCACCAGCGCGCTGGCGACGGTCGCCATCGTCGCGGTCGCGGCGATCCAGACCATCAGGTTGCCGAGCGGATACCATTCGGTGGCGCTGGTCTCGTCCGTCCGTGCCAGCAAGGCGAGATAGGCGATCCACCAGGCCGGCAGGGCGATGATCAGGGCGAAGGCGATGCCTGCGGGCACGCTGAGCGCAACGGCGACGGCGATCGCACCGGCACCGGCGGCATAGAGCCCGGCGCGATGGTTCCAGCCCAGGGCTGCGATCAGGATGGGGAGGGGGGCGGCCGAATACAGCAGCACGGCCAGCGGCGATCCGGTGATCACCACTGAGAAGAGCAGGGCCGCTACGAGGCCCGCGCCGATGCCGACGACCGGAATCATTCTTCGTCCTGCTGTCCCGCTGCTCCCGGGCCTCAGCGGCCGGGCAGGGTGAGAGGCTTTTGCCTCAACGAACCCAGTGGGTTTTCACCACGGGGCGACTGGTTTGGTCAGAGCACCTTCAAGCGAAGTGGATACCGGTTCGCGTGAAGAAAATGCGTCAAACTAGGCTGGAACCGGCGGCGATCACTCGCCGCCGGAAGGTCTCGATTACGAATCCGCTCAGCGGATGACGTAGGGCAGCAGGCCGAGGAAGCGGGCGCGCTTGATCGCCTGGGCGAGCTCGCGCTGCTTCTTGGCGGAGACCGCCGTGATGCGCGACGGCACGATCTTGCCGCGCTCGGAGATGTAGCGCGAGAGCAGGCGCACATCCTTGTAGTCGATCTTCGGAGCGCCCTCGCCCGAGAAGGGGCAGGACTTGCGGCGGCGGAAGAAGGGGCGACGGGCGCCAGCGGATGCAGTCGACATGAATCAGGCCTCCGCGACGGGGGATTCGTTGGCTTCGTCGTCACGACGCGGACGGTCGCGACGCGGGCCGCGATCGAAACGGTCACCGCCGCCGGGACGGTCGAAGCGGTCGCCGCGCTCGCCGCGGTCATCGCGGTCGCGCTTCTGGAGCATGGCCGACTGGCCTTCCTCGAGCTCTTCGACGCGGATGGTCAGGAAGCGCAGCACGTCTTCGTTGATGCGCATCTGGCGCTCCATCTCGGCCACGGCGGCCGACGGGGCGTCGATGTTCAGCAGCGAGTAATGCGCCTTGCGGTTCTTCTTGATGCGATAGCCCAGCGACTTCACGCCCCAGTACTCGACCTTGGGGACCGAGCCGCCATTCGCTTCGATGATGCCCTTGAACGTCTCGACAAGGGTCTCGACCTGCTGCGCGCTGACGTCTTGTCGCGCGAGCAGAACATGCTCGTACAATGCCATGGTTGGCCTTCCTTGTTTCACCCTGTTCCATTCGGCGCGGAGCCCTTCGAGCCCTGGATAAGGCCCGACAGGATTTCATCGAAGGCGGAGACACGGGATGACGGCTCCATCAGGAACCTGCGAAGCGATCTCGTTGAGAGTGAGGGCGCAGCGCCATCCGTTCAGCCTCCGGCCGAACAAACAGGAGGCGGTCGTTACAGCCTTGATCCTCGTGATGCAACCAAAATCAGTGCATTCGCCCGGCCGGGAGGGCAAATATTCTCGGCTCGCGCTTGACTTGGCGTCCAAGGCAGTGTGACAGCGCCGTGAATCCGCCCAAAACGTTTGAATTCGAGGTTGCCGCATGACGACCGCTTTCCTCTTCCCCGGTCAAGGCTCCCAGGCCGTCGGCATGGGCAAGTCCCTGGCCGAAGCCTTCCCGGTCGCCAGGGCCGTCTTCGACGAGGTCGATGCGGCGCTGTCGCAGAAGCTCTCCGCGGTGATGTGGGATGGCCCCCTCGACGAACTGACCCTCACCGCCAACGCCCAGCCCGCCCTGATGGCGGTCAGCCTGGCCGTGATCCGCGTGCTCGAGGCCGAGGCCGGGCTCGACCTGAAGCGTGACGCGGCCTTCGTCGCCGGTCATTCGCTGGGCGAGTACTCCGCTCTCGCCGCGGCCGGCACTTTCAGCGTCGCCGATGCGGCGCGCCTGCTGCGCATTCGCGGCGATGCCATGCAGAAGGCGGTGCCGCCGGGCGAGGGCGCCATGGCGGCGCTTCTCGGCGCGGAACTCGATCTGGCGCGCGCCATCGCCGCCGATTCGGCCCAGGGCCAGGTCTGCGAAGTCGCTAATGACAATGGTGGCGGGCAGGTCGTGCTGTCGGGAGCGAAGGCTGCGGTTGAGCGCGCCATCGCGCTGGCCAGCGAGCGCGGCGTCAGGCGTGCCATGCTGCTGCCCGTCTCCGCCCCGTTTCATTGCTCGCTGATGCAGCCGGCTGCCGAGGCCATGCAGGCCGCGCTGGCGCAGGTCGCGATGCACGCGCCGATCGTCCCGGTCATGGCCAATGTCGGCGCGGCCCCGCTGACCGATCCCGATGCCATCCGCGCCTCGCTGGTGGCGCAGGTCACCGGCACGGTGCGCTGGCGCGAATGCGTCGAGGCCATGACGGCTGCCGGCGTGACGCGTTTCGTCGAAGTCGGCAGCGGCAAGGTCCTGGCTGGGCTGGTCAAGCGGATCGCCGCCGGGGCAACGCCGCTCTCGGTCGGAACGGCAGAAGACATCGCAGGTTACAAGGCCTGAACGGGCGCAAAGGTCCTCAGGGCAGGAGCCGTCAAAGGCAAATGCCTGCAAGGGACGAGACGGCAGAACGCCGAAAGGGAGAGACGATGCTTGATCTGACGGGCAAGAAGGCCCTGGTCACCGGCGCGACCGGCGGCCTCGGCGGTGCGATCGCGCGCGCGCTCCATGCGCAGGGAGCTACGGTCGCGCTTTCCGGTACGCGTGCGGCGGCGCTGGAGGCGCTGGCGGCTGAACTCGGCGAGCGCGTCGAAATTGCGCCCTGCAACCTCGCCGACAAGGATTCGGTCGAGGCGCTGGTGCCGGCCGCGGAGGAGAAGCTCGGCGGGCTCGACATCCTCGTGAACAATGCCGGCGTGACGAAGGATAACCTCTTCCTGCGCCTGAAGGACGAGGACTGGGACAGCGTCATCGCGATCAACCTGACGGCGGCGTTCCGGCTTTCGCGTGCCGCGGTGAAGTCGATGATGCGCCGGCGCTATGGCCGCATCATCTCGATCGGCTCGGTGGTTGGCGTGACCGGCAATCCCGGGCAGGGCAATTATGCGGCCTCGAAGGCCGGGTTGATCGGCATGTCGAAGGCGCTGGCCGCCGAGGTGGCGAGTCGCAACATCACCGTCAACGTCGTCGCTCCGGGCTTCATCGAGTCACCGATGACTCAGGCGCTGAACGAAAAGCAGCGTGAAGGCATTCTGTCAGACGTGCCGATGGGCCGGCTTGGTTCCGGTGAAGACGTCGCGGCTGCAGTCGCCTTTCTCGCCAGCACGGAAGCCGGCTACGTGACTGGGCAGACCATTCACGTCAACGGCGGAATGGCAATGATTTGAAGTATTTCTGACTGTTTCCAAACAAGTTCCACACTAGCGTTGGCGCTCTCGCCAGCCATCATTCGGTGTGTTAACTAGCGCCGTCGGACTGCGATGCAGGGGGCGGGGGACTTGACGGGAACCCGGTTGTTGCGTTTGTGCAGGCTTCGAGTTCCGGCCCGTCGACACCGTTTCGGTGAGGTGGGATTCAGGAGTGACCGTCCCTATATGCGGCGCGATCCAGCGCTGCGTGTTTCAATCGTTAAGGAAGAGACCCATGAGCGATGTCGCCGAGCGCGTGAAGAAGATCGTGGTCGAGCATCTCGGCGTCGAGCCTGAGAAGGTCGTGGACGGCGCCAATTTCATCGAGGATCTCGGGGCGGACAGCCTCGATACGGTCGAGCTCGTGATGGCGTTCGAGGAAGAGTTCGGCGTCGAGATCCCCGACGACGCGGCCGAGACGATCGTCACCGTTGGCGACGCCGTCAAGTTCCTGTCGAAGGCGGCCTGATCAGCCTTCGGGTCGGTCGCCGCAGAAAGCACCATGGTTTCACGTAGTCTCCCGATGCGACGCGTCGTCGTGACCGGTTTGGGCATGGTGACCCCGCTTGCCTGCGGCGTCGAACCGACCTGGTCTCGTCTTCTCGCCGGCGCCAGTGGCGCCGGCCCCATCACCAGCTTCGACTGCAGCGACCTGCCGGCGCGTATCGCCTGCAGCATCCCGCGCGGCGACGGCTCCGATGGCACCTTCAATCCTGACGATTGGATGGAGCCCAAGGAGCAGCGCAAGGTCGATGATTTCATCGTCTACGCCATGGCTGCGGCCAAGCAGGCGCTGATGGATGCGAACTGGAAGCCCGAGAGCTACGAGGACCAGATCGCCACCGGCGTTGCGATCGGCTCCGGCATCGGTGGCCTCGGCGGCATCTATGAAGCCTCGATCCTGCTGAAGGAGCGCGGCCCGCGTCGACTGTCCCCCTTCTTCATTCCAGGCAGGCTCAGCAATCTGGCCGCTGGCTATGTCTCGATCGAGCATGGGCTGAAGGGCCCGAATCATGCCGTCGTGACGGCCTGCTCGACGGGTGCGCATGCAATCGGCGATGCGTCGCGAATGATCGCGCTCGGCGATGCCGACGTGATGGTCGCGGGCGGTACCGAATCGGCGATCAACCGTATCGGCATCGCAGGCTTCTGTGCCTGCCGCGCCCTTTCCACGAACTTTAACGATACGCCCGAAAAGGCCTCGCGTCCCTATGACAAGGACCGCGATGGTTTCGTCATGGGCGAGGGCGCCGGAATCGTGGTGCTCGAGGAACTCGAGCATGCCCTGGCGCGCGGCGCGCGCATCTATGCCGAGGTCGTCGGCTACGGCATGTCGGGGGACGCCTATCACATCACCTCGCCGGCCGAGGATGGCGACGGGGCCTATCGCTGCATGTCGATGGCGCTGAAGCGGGCCGGCATCGCCGCATCCGAGCTCGACTACATCAACGCGCATGGCACCTCGACGCAGCTTGGCGACGAGATCGAGCTGCGCGCGGCAGAGCGCCTGCTTGCCGATGCCGCGACGAAGCCTGCGATGTCGTCGACCAAGTCGGCGACGGGCCATCTGCTCGGAGCGGCCGGGGCGATCGAGGCGATCTTTGCGATCCTGGCGATTCGCGACCAGGTCGCGCCGCCGACGATCAATCTCGACAATCCCTCCGTCGAGACCGATCTCGATCTCGTGCCGCATGTCGCGCGCAAGCGGAAGATCGACGTGGTTCTGTCGAACTCCTTCGGCTTTGGCGGAACGAACGCCTCGCTTGTGATGCGGCGTTTCACCGAGGGCGCGTGAGCAGCCGCCCGGCAGCGCGCTTTCGCCATAATGTTCAGTACAGTGCACAACGCCTGCGGAAGCACGAATTTGCTTTCGCAGGGCTCGCGACTCCGGTTCTAATGCGTCGGCAACCTGCTGAGCGCTTCCGGATCGTGAGTCGTTCCGTCTGGCCAGTTTGCGAGCCGTGATGAAGTCGAAAGTGCGAGCGCTACAGCCGTGAACCATTCGCCCCGCGTCGCCCCCAAGAGCCCCAGCGAGGCACTGAAGCCGGTCGCGCCGCCCGCGCCTCCGCCGAAGACACGCCGCCGTCGCCGCAGCCCCTTCATCGCGATGATGAGCGGGCTGTTCACCGCGGTGCTGGTGATCGCGGGTCTTGTCGGGGCCGGCATCGCCATGGTCGGCAGCCAGAGCCGCGCGCCTGGCCCGTTCGCCAGCGATCGCGTTCTGATCATTCCCAAGGACAGCGGCCTGACCGAGATTGCCGATCTGCTCCAGCGCGAGGGCATGATCGACCACCCCTGGGCCTTCCGAATCTCCGCTTTGGTGAGCGGCAATTGGACCAAGCTCAAGGCCGGCGAATACCTGTTCAAGGCGCGCGCCAGCCAGGCCGACATTCTCGACATCATCGCCGAGGGCAAGGTCGTCGAGCATTCGATCACCGTGCCGGAAGGTCTGACCAGCGAGCAGATCGTGGCGCGTTTGCGCGAGAACGACCTGCTGACCGGCGACATCATCCAGGTTCCGCGCGAGGGCTCGATCCTGCCGGACACCTACCGGATCCCGCGCGGCTTCAGCCGGCAGGCGATCATCGACCGGATGTCGCGCGATCAGCGCGCCGTGCTCGCCCGGATCTGGGAGCGCAGGCCTGCAGACCTGCCGATCAAGACGCCGCAGGAACTGGTCGTGCTGGCCTCGATTGTCGAGAAGGAGACCGGCCGGGCCGACGAGCGTCCGCGCGTCGCCGGCGTCTTCATCAACCGTTTGAACCGCAAGATGAAGCTGCAATCCGACCCGACGATCGTCTACGGCATCGTCGGCGGCAAGGGCACGCTCGGCCGCGCGATCCAGCGCAACGAGATCACGCAGGCCACGCCTTACAACACCTATGTCATCGACGGGTTGCCGCCGGGCCCGATCGCCAATCCCGGTCGCGCCGCCATGGAGGCGGTGGTGAACCACTCGCGCACCAAGGATCTCTATTTCGTCGCCGATGGCAGCGGCGGCCACGCCTTCGGCGAGACGCTCGACCAGCACAATCGGAATGTCGCGCGCTGGCGCCAGATCGAAGCCGTCAGGCGCGAGCCCGGAAAGCCGCCGACAGAGACCTCCGTCGACAAGGTCGAGCCGCCGCCGGCGCCCGATACGCGCTCGGAAGCGCCGGGCCAGCAGCCTGCCGAGGCCGAGGCCATCGAAACCTGGCCGGCTCCGGGCAACCGTCGCGCCGGTGCGTCGGCCACGCAGCAGGGGGCGGCTCTCGCCGGCGGGACCCGTGCCCGCGCCTTCGATGCGTCGGAGGGCACGGATCGCGATCCGTTGCGCAACAAGACCTTCGACCTCAACTCGCCGAAGCAGGTTCCGGCGCTGCGGCCCTGAGCCACGGCCAAGCCGTCCCCATTTTCCTGCGCCGGCGCTCCGCCCTGCGCTTGCTCCGTGATGCCCCCGCCACTACGGTCCCGCCGCGTTGAAGCGGCGGAGACGAGGGATCATGGCCATCGAGAGCATGACGGGCTTTGCCCGCGCCGCAGGCACGGTAGGCATCCATGCCTGGGCCTGGGAGATCCGCAGCGTCAATGGTCGCGGCCTCGACATCCGGGTGCGCGTCCCACCCGGTTTCGAGGTTCTGGCCGAAGCGGCGCGCAAGCGCCTGACCGGCGCGTTTGCGCGCGGCACGCTCCACGTCAATCTCCAGATCACCAGCGACGCCGGCCCGCCGCGCCCCCGCATCAACGAGGCGGCGCTCGCCGGCCTGCTGCAGGCGATCGCGCGCCTCCCGGCCAGCGATGCGGTTCGCCCGCCTTCCTATGACGGGCTGCTCGGCATTCGCGGCGTGGTCGAACTCGCGGAGGAGAGCGAGGATACCCTGACCGTCATCGAGGCACCCGTTCTGGCCGGGCTGGAATCGGTTGTGCTCGGCCTGAAGGAGGCGCGCGCCGGCGAGGGCCGGGCGCTCGAGGCCGTCCTCTCCGGTCATCTCGATACCATCGCCCGGCTGACGACGCAGGCCGAGCAGCACCCGGCTCGCGGTGTCGACGCGATCCGCGAGCGTATCGCCGCTCAGGTTGCTGCGCTGCTCGAGGCGAGCCAGGCGCTTGATCCGCAGCGCCTGCACCAGGAGGCGGCGCTGCTCGCGGTCAAGGCCGATATCCGCGAGGAGATCGACAGGCTGCATGCCCATGTCGCGGCGCTGCGGCTGCTGCTGGAGCAGGGCGGGCCGATCGGCCGCAAGCTCGATTTCCTGTCGCAGGAGTTCGGCCGCGAGGCTTCGACGCTCTGCGCCAAGGCCGGCGATGCCGGCCTGTCGCGCATCGGTCTCGAGCTGCGCACCGTGGTCGACCAGATGCGCGAGCAGGTTCAGAATGTGGAGTGAGTGTTGATGGTCGATGCCCTGCGCCCAGCCCGTCGTGGGCTGATCATGATCATGTCCTCGCCCTCGGGAGCGGGGAAGTCGACGCTGACGCGGACGCTGTCGAAATCACCGAGCGAAACCAATCTCGATCTGTCGATCTCGGTCACGACGCGCGCCAAGCGACCCTCAGAGATCGAGGGGGTCCATTACCACTTCATCGACCGCGAGACCTTCGAGCAGATGCGCGACCGCGACGAGCTGCTCGAATGGGCCGAGGTGCACGGCAATGGCTATGGCACGCCGCGCAAGCCCGTGGAGGCTTCGCTGAAGGCAGGGCGCGACGTTCTTTTCGATATCGACTGGCAGGGCACGCAGCAGATTCTGGAGCGGGCCCGCGAGGACGTCGTCTCGATCTTCATCCTGCCGCCGTCGATGGCCGAGCTGCGTTCGCGGCTGGTGCGTCGTGCCGAGGATGCGCCCGAGGTGATCGCCAAGCGCCTGGCCAATGCCCGAGAGGAGATCGCGCGCTGGACCGTCTATGATTACGTCATCGTCAATGACGATCTCGACAAGGCTTATGAAGCGGTGCGTTCGATCCTCGCCGCTGAGCGCCTCAAGCGCAGCCGGGCCGTCGGCCTCGGCGATTTCGTCGAGCAGTTGCTGAACGAGCAATTGCCTTGACCGGACGCGCGCGTGACTTCGGCCTGGTCTGCGGGACGTTGAAATCAGGCCCGCTCAATGCGATCACCGATGTCGCGGGCGTCGCCGTCGGGCACCGGACCGTGCGGGAGGCCGGCATCCTGACCGGCTTCACGGCGGTGCTGCCGCAGGCCGGCAACCTGTTCCGCGACAAGCTGCGGGCCGGCGTCGAAGTCATCAACGGCTTCGGCAAGAGCGCCGGGCTGATGCAGCTCGCCGAACTCGGCCAGATCGAGACGCCAATCCTGCTCGGCAACACCTTTTCGGTCGCGGCGGGCATCGAGGCGCTGGTCGCGCGGGCCCTGTCCGAGAATCCCGAGATCGGGCGGAGCACGGGTACGGTCAATTCCCTCGTGCTCGAATGCAATGACGGCTTCCTTTCCAACATCCGGGCACGACGGCTGAGCGTCACGGACGCCGAGGCCGCGCTCGATGCGGCGACGGGCGGGCCGGTCGAGGAAGGCGCCGTCGGCGCCGGCACCGGCATGAGCTGCTTCGGCTTCAAGGGCGGCATCGGGACCGCCTCGCGAATGGTCGAGCTCGATGGCCGCGACTACTGCGTCGGCGTGCTGGTCCAGACGAATTTCGGCAATGCCGGCGATCTCGTCCTGCCCGACGGGCGCAGGCCGCAGCCGGCAACAGCGGCCGCTCCTGCGGTCGAGCGCGGCTCGGTCATCATCATCCTGGCGACCGACCTGCCGCTGGAAAGCCGCCAACTCACGCGCATCGCCAGGCGCTGCGGGGCCGGGCTCGCCCGGCTCGGCGCCTTCTGGGGCAATGGCAGCGGCGACATCGCACTCGCCTTCACCACTGCCGGCCGCATCAGCCATCACGAGAGCGCCGGCATCGTGCCGCTGGCCCTACTGAACGAGAACCGCATCGATCTGGCCTTCCGCGCCGCCACCGAGGCGACGCAGGAGGCGGTGCTGAATTCGATGCTGGCCGCCCCCGATACGATCGGCCGGGATGGCCATCACAGGCCCTCTCTGGCGGACCATCTCTGAACACCGGCACGCGCCCGTCTCTCGCAAATATTCGTCTCGCACCCTGGTGGCGGGGAAACGATATTGCGCCAGTTTGGGCTGTGGCATAACAATCGTTCTGCCGAACGCGGCTTTCGGCACAAGTCCGGCCCAACGCGGACCATACTCAGGGGGGAGAGGCCTACTAACTCGGAGGAGACATCGATGACTCGACGTATTCGCTTCGTGTTGCCCTATGCCTTGCTCACTTCATGCATCCTGTCCGGGTCGGCCCTGGCCCAGACCCCCGGACTCACCAGCACTGCCGTCATGTCAGGGCGTGACCTGACATGGGACATGGCCTTCCTGCCTGACGGCACGATGTTCTTCACCGAGAAGTGCGGTGGACTCTCGGTTCGACTACCCTCCGGCAAGATCAACGCCCTGCTCGGCATCAAGGATTCCAAGAACTACCCGGACACCGCAGCCGATCTCTTTTGCGGTGGTCAGGCCGGCATGTACGGTGTAGCGGTCGACCCCGACTTCGCCACCAACCGCTTCATCTACGTGTCCTCGGCGTCGAACATGACCGCGCCGGGAACCAACCGGGTGCTGCGACTGACGGTCAATCCCGATCTGACCAAGGTCTCCAACCGGCAGGATATCGTCACCGACATCGCCTACAAGTCTGCGCCCAGCAACCATCCCTTCGGCGATGCCGGGGCGCATAATGGCGGGCGCCTGCGCTTCGGTCCGGCTGACGGCTTCCTCTATGTGACGACGGGCGACACCCATAACGGCGAGGTGCCGCAAAGCCCGACCCGCATCGGCGGAAAAGTGCTCCGCATCGACCGGGACGGCAAGGCCGCGCCCGGCAACAACCCGCCGCAGGGCTTCGACCCCCGCATCTTCACCTACGGCCATCGCAACCCGCAGGGCATCTGCTTCCGCCCCGGCACCAACCAGCCCTACACGGCCGAGAATGGCCCCTGGCACAGCGACGAAGTGACGGCGCTGAAGGCCGGCGGCAATGCCGGCTGGGATCCGCGCCCGAACATCGCCGGCCGCAGCGACTGCCCCGACAATTACTGCGGCTACTCGCCGAACCAGATGGGCGCGATGGACCCGAAGGAGCGTTCGGCCTTCATGCCGATGACCGACACCAAGACCTACCCCGACGCCATGAAGCCGGCCTGGAACAACGAGACGCTGTCGCAGGGCATGTCGTCCTGCGTCTTCCTGAACGGCCCGCAATGGAAGGACTGGAACGGCCGCATGGTCGTGACCTTCATGGGCATCGGCATCCACGGCACGCCGGTCGGCAACCGCCTCGACGTTCTCGACATCGCGCCCGACGGCTCCTCCGCCACGCGCAGCACCGTGTCCCTGCCGATGCCGGCGGGGCGCTTCCGCTCCGTCGTGCAGGCGCCGGATGGCAGCATGTATGTCGCCACCGATCAGGGCGACGTCTACCAGCTCAAGCCCAACTGAGCCCGATCGGCTGCCGTGCCGCCGGCCTGGCGACGCGGCAGCCCCTTGGCGCCCGAACCCGATCGCGCATGACGGGAACCCAGCCCATGCCTGACGCTCGCCCCTTCGCGACAGCCCTTCTGGCCGCGCTGCTGCTGTCGCCGCCGGCCTTCGCCAGCCCCGAACTGGCCCGGAGCAAGAACTGCGTCGCCTGCCACCACGCCGAGCGCAAGATGATCGGCCCGGCCTTCAAGGCCATCGCCGAGCGCTACGGCAAGGACGACGCCGCGGCCAAGACCCTGAGCGAGAAGGTCGTGAAGGGTGGTGGCGGCGTCTGGGGGCAGACGCCGATGCCGCCGCAGCCCGCCGTTTCGCCGCAGGATGCCGAGACTCTGGTGAAATGGATCCTGGCCAACCCGTAATGCCCGGGACTTGATCCCGGAACCGCCACCTCATCCCGGGCTTGCCGCGGGATGACCGGGCGGTTCGCAGCGGATCAGGCGCCGTCGAAGCGGCGGCGCTCACTCGCCGAAACGGGCGATCTCGTCGGCGACGCGCGCTTCCGCGCGCGCGATCGCTTCGTCGCAGCTCAGCCCGTCGCGGCGATGCTGCACCGCATAGAGGAAGAGCCGGCGCTCCTTGTCCGGCACCGCGTGCATGAAGGCGGTGAGGCATTCCCAATCGCTGCGGCGACAGCTCTTGCGGCGCCGGCAGGTCTTGTTCTCGCAATGGCGCCAGACGCCGACGACATCGCCGAAGCGATGCAGCAGCACCGGCCGCAATCTCTGGCAGCTCTCGAAATCGGTGATGGGTGGAATATCGGCGTAGGGACTGCGGCGCTTGGGGGCAGGGCTGGGCATGGCGGGATCCGGTCGGCAGGCACGCGTAAACCCGCTTGCTCGGCAGGGCGCGCAGGGACATCCGCCCGCGCTGGTGCGCGGCGGGGTGACAGGACGGGGCTGGCGGAGCGCCGCGAGGCGCGAGAGTGATCCGCTTCCGTTGAGCCCGGAGGCGGCGCGGCGGGATTGAGCCACCCGTCGCACGCCTCGTGGCGCTCCGCCTTCGGCGATTTCGGACTCCGGGCCGCGCTTATACGGCTGGGCGGTTCAGGACCTGCGGGCTCGGACGCCAGTTCCCCTCAACGGGTCGTCGCGTCCTCGCATCGCCGATCTGTCGCCACCGAGCCTTCCAGCGAGCTCCTCACACAGGGATCGTAGTGTCCCCAGGGCGGTGCCCCGAAGCCTCCCGAGCCTGGCTTGTGAGGCCAACCGCAGGCGCCGACCCTCACCCAGCCACTGGCACACCTCCGGATGGCCGCCCCGTTTGGGTGATGGGCGAGGGCAGGATAGGGCGGACGAGGAGGGGCGGGGATAAGTTTGCTGCCTGAATCTCTTCCGTGGTGGTTGCCCTTGTGGCGACCATCCACGTCTTCGCGCGGGGGCGGCTGGCGCCGCCCTTCATCGTGAGCCGTCGCCCACCATCAGCGCCGCAAGACGTGGATGGCCGGGACAAGCCCGACCATGACGGTGGAGCCCTTGCCGGCTCCTCGGCTCGGCCGCATGCTGCCGCCATGAACCAAAAGGGCGGCTGGGTCTACATCATGACGAACCGGCCCGACGGCACGCTCTATATCGGCGTGACGAGCGACCTCGGCCGCCGCGTCCATGAGCACCGCGAGGGGTTGGTCGCGGGCTTCACCCGGCAATACGGGCTGAAGCGCCTCGTCTGGTATGAATGGCACGACGAGATCGAGGCCGCGATCCAGCGCGAGACCTCCATGAAGCGCTGGTATCGCGCCTACAAGACCCGCACGATCATGGGGCGCAATCCCGACTGGAACGACCTCTACGAGGAACTGGCCTGATACGCACAAGGCTCCTACCGTCAGGCACAGACTCTGCCGTCAGGGTCGCCCTTGTGGCGACCTTACGTCTTCGAACGGGGACGACAGGCGCGCCCTTCAGCGTGAGTCATCGCCCGCCATCAGCCCCGCAAGACGTGGATGGTCTGGACAAGCCCGACCATGACGCGAACAACCACGCGATAGCGGCAGTCTGCGACGCGTTCTCCATCTCACTCCGCTGCCTCCCGCTGCACCGCCTTGCCCTTCTTGATCGGCCGGCGGTCCAGCACCTCCTTGAGGAACCTTGCGGTATGGCCTTTGCCGATCCGCACGATGTCCTCCGGCGTGCCCTGCGCCACGACCTGGCCGCCGCCATCGCCGCCTTCGGGACCCATGTCGATCACCCAGTCGGCGGTCTTCACCACCTCGAGATTGTGCTCGATCACCACCACCGAATTGCCCTGGTCGACCAGCTCGTGCAGCACCTCCATGAGCTTGGCGACGTCGTGGAAATGCAGGCCGGTCGTCGGCTCGTCGAGGATGTAGAGCGTGCGGCCGGTGGCGCGCTTGGAGAGCTCCTTGGAGAGCTTGACGCGCTGGGCCTCGCCGCCTGACAGCGTCGTCGCCTGCTGGCCGACCTTGACGTAGTCGAGCCCGACGCGGTGCAGTGTCTCCATCTTGTCTCGGATCGAGGGCACGGCCTTGAACAGGATCTTGGCCTCCTCGACCGACATGTCGAGCACGTCGGCGATCGACTTGTCGCGGTATTTCACCTCCAGCGTCTCGCGGTCGTAGCGCTTGCCCTTGCAGACGTCGCAGGTGACGTAGACATCCGGCAGGAAGTGCATCTCGATCTTGAGGAGGCCGTCGCCCTGGCAGGCCTCGCAGCGGCCGCCCTTGACGTTGAACGAGAAGCGGCCGGCCTGATAGCCGCGCGCCTTCGCCTCGGGCAGGCCGGCGAACCATTCGCGGATCGGCGTGAAGGCACCCGTATAGGTCGCGGGGTTGGAGCGCGGCGTGCGGCCGATCGGCGACTGGTCGATGTCGATCACCTTGTCGAGCAGCTCCATGCCCTCGACGCGGTCATGTGGGGCCGGGTGCTCGATCGAGCCGTTGAGCTTGCGCGCCACCGCCTTGTAGAGCGTGTCGATGATCAGCGTCGACTTGCCGCCGCCGGAGACGCCGGTGATGCAGGTGAAGAGCCCGAGCGGAATCTCGACATCGACGGATTTCAGGTTGTTGCCGCGGGCGCCGACGATCTTGAGGGCACGCCCCTTGGTCGCCTTGCGGCGCTTCGAAGGCACCGCCACCGACATCTCGCCGGTGAGGTATTTGCCGGTCAGCGAGTTCGGATCGTCGAGGATCTGCTGCGGCGTGCCCTGGGCGACGATCTCCCCGCCATGGATGCCGGCGCCGGGGCCGACATCGACGACGTAATCGGCGGTGAGGATCGCGTCCTCGTCGTGCTCGACCACGATCACGGTGTTGCCGAGGTCGCGGAGCCTGCGAAGGGTTCCGAGCAGGCGCTCGTTGTCGCGCTGGTGCAGCCCGATCGAGGGCTCGTCCAGCACATAGAGCACGCCGGTGAGGCCCGAGCCGATCTGCGAGGCCAGGCGGATGCGCTGGCTTTCGCCGCCCGAGAGCGTGCCGGAGGAGCGGGCCAGCGTCAGGTATTCGAGGCCGACATCGAGCAGGAAGGTCAGCCGGTCGCGGATCTCCTTGAGGATGCGCGGGGCGATCTCGTTCTGCTTCTTCGAGAGCTTCGCGGGCAGCGCCGAGACCCATTCCAGCGCGTCCTTGACCGACAGCCTCGAGATCTCGCCGATATGGCGCATGTCGATCTTGACCGCCAGCGCCTCGGGCTTGAGGCGATAGCCGTTACAGGCGGCGCAGGGCGTCTCGGACATGAAGCGGCCGATCTCCTCGCGTGCCCAGTCCGACTCCGTCTCCTTCCAGCGGCGTTCCATGTTGGTGATGACGCCCTCGAAGGGCTTCTTCACCTCATAGGCGCGCAGGCCGTCATTATAGGCCATGCGCACGGCTTCCGTGCCGGTGCCGAACAGAATCGCCTTGCGCGCCATCTCCGGCAGCTCGGACCAGGGCTTGGTCATCGAGAAGCCGAAATGCTTGGCGAGCGATTCCAGCGTCTGGCCGTAATAGGGCGAGGTCGACTTGGCCCAGGGCGCGATCGCGCCCTTCTTCAGCGTCAGCGAATGATCCGGCACAATCATGTCCGGGTCGATCCGCATCTCGTGGCCGAGGCCGTCGCAGGCCGGGCAGGCGCCGAACGGGTTGTTGAACGAGAACAGTCGCGGCTCGATCTCGGGGATGGTGAAGCCGGAGACCGGGCAGGCGAACTTGGACGAGAAGGTGATGCGGCGAGCCTCGCCGTTCTCCTCCTTCTCGTCGGCATATTCGAAGACGGCGATGCCGTCGGTCAGCTCCAGCGCCTGCTCCAGCGAGTCGGAGAGCCGGGCGCCCAAATCAGGCCTGATCACAATGCGATCGACGACGACGTCGATGTCATGCTTGAACTTCTTGTCGAGCGCCGGCGCGTCCGGAATCTCGACGAACTCACCATTGACCTTGACCCGCTGGAAGCCGCGCTTCAGCCAGTCGGCCATCTCCTTCTTGAACTCGCCCTTGCGGCCGCGCACGACCGGCGCGAGCAGGTAGCCGCGAGTCTTCTCCGGCAGCTCGGTGAGGCGGTCGACCATCTGCTGTACGGTCTGGCTCTCGATCGGCAGGCCGGTCGCGGGCGAATAGGGGATGCCGGCGCGCGCCCAGAGCAGGCGCATATAGTCGTGGATCTCGGTGACGGTGCCGACCGTCGAGCGCGGGTTCTTCGAGGTCGTCTTCTGCTCGATCGAGATCGCCGGCGAGAGCCCGTCGATCTGGTCGACATCGGGCTTCTGCATCATCTCGAGGAACTGGCGGGCATAGGCCGAGAGGCTCTCGACATAGCGGCGCTGGCCCTCGGCATAGATCGTGTCAAAGGCGAGCGACGACTTGCCCGAGCCGGACAGCCCCGTGAAGACGACGAGCTTGTCGCGCGGAATGGCGAGGTCGACATTCTTGAGATTGTGCTCGCGCGCGCCGCGCACGGAAATGACGCGCGATTCCGCCTTCTGGGCCTGGTCGAACATCGCCTCCAGGGAGGCGGCCTGATCGGCGAGCGAGGTCTTGCTGCCGCCGGTGGAGGATTTGCGAGCCATGGGGCCGTCCGGTTGTGGTGAAGCGGTACAGATAGGGCAAAAGCCGGACCATACCAGCCCAGGCCTTTCGCGGCAGCCATGACTACCACGCAGCGTCGCGATCAAGAGGCCCTGGTTTGGCTCGTGCTGACAGGGAGTGGCAGGAGCGGCGATGGCGCAGCGGGCGCCGAGATGCGAAGCTGCGCTCCGGCGAGGCACCGCCGACATGGATCAAGCGTCGTCGCGCCGCGTTCAAGCGGAAGCGGCATCCAACAAGGGACTTGCAACGCCCGGACCTGCCCCGAAACCTCACCCGAACGAGACGGGCCCGCGCCAGAACGGGAGAGAGCCATGAGCATGAAGGCTATCGTTCAAGCGGGCGCGCTGGCGCTCGGTCTCGGCCTCGGCGCGCCGGCCATGGCGTGCGAATTGTCCCGGCCGCTGAAGATGGCGGGGCTCGACTATGATTCAGCCGCCTTTCACACGGCGGTGGCCAGCGCGATCGCCGAGCGCGGCTTCGGCTGCAAGGTGGAGCGGGTCCCGGGCGCGATCGCGCCGCTGGTCAACGGGCTGGCGCGGGGCGATGTCGACATCGTCATGGAAATCTGGCTGGCCAATCCGGTCGAGGCCTGGGTCAAGGCGTCGGAGGCGGGCAGGGTGACGCCGCTCGGCACCACCTTCCCCGATGCCAATGAGGGCTGGTTCGTGCCGCGTTATCTCGTCGCTGGGCCAGAGGCCAAGGCGCCGGATCTGAAGGCGGTCAGCGATCTCGGCCGCTACAAGGCGCTGTTCGCCGATCCGGAGGAGCCGGCCAAGGGGCGCTTCTACAATTGCGTCGCCGGCTGGGTCTGCGAGGGCGTCAACACCAAGAAGCTCGCCGCCTATGGGCTGGCGGCGGATTTCACCAATACCCGCGGCGGCTCGGGCGAGGCACTGGTCGCCGCGATCGAGTCCTCGCTCAAGCGCAAGCGGCCGGTCTTGTTCTATTATTGGGGGCCGAGCTGGCTTCTCGGCGCCTATGACCTCGTCAAGCTCGAGGAGCCGGCATTCGATCCTGCGATCTGGGCCGAATTGAAGGCGAGCGACGCGCCCAAGCGCGCCACCGCCTATCCGACCAGCCGCGTGGTCATCGGCGCCAATGTCGATCTCGAGAAGCAGGCGCCGCAGCTCGCCGGCTTCTTCAAGAAGTACGGCACGACCAGCGAGCTGACATCACGGATGCTGGCCGACGCGCGCGAGAAGGGCCTGACGCCCGAACAGCAGGCGCTGGTCTTCCTGAAGAGCCAGCCGGCGGCCTGGCGCGACTGGCTGCCAGCCGAGATCGCCGCCAAGGTCACGGCCGGCCTGTGAGCGCAGGCGGTCTGCCCGATCTCGGCAAGGCGCTCCAGGCCTTCATCAACCGGGCGGTCGATGCGATCGTCACCGGCTATGGCGACCAGCTCGACGGGCTCGGCGGCGCGCTGACGGCGCCGGTGCGCCTCGTCGAGACGGCGCTGCTGCAGCTGCCGCTCTGGCTTGCGCTTGCGCTCGTCGCGGCCGTCGCCTGGCTGCCGCGGCGGGAGATCGGCTTCACTATCGCCATGACGGCACTGCCGGTCGCGCTCGCATTGCTCGGCGTCTGGAACGAGGCGATGCAGTCGCTGGCGCTGATCATCGTCGCGGTGGTCCTGGTCGCGGTGCTCGGCCTGCCGCTCGGCGTCGCGGCAGCGCGCTTGCCCTGGCTCTCGCGCGCCTTGGCGCCGGTCTATGACCTGATGCAGACGATCCCGAGCTTCGTCTACCTGATCCCGGTCGCGATGGTTCTGGGGCTGGGGCGGGCGCCGGCGCTGGTCGCGACCCTGATCTATGCGCTGCCGCCCTTCGCGCGGCTTAGTGAGCTCGGCCTGCGCGGCGTCGATGCCGGGCTGGTGCAGGCTTCGCGCGCGCTCGGGCTCGGCCGCTGGCAGGCGCTATGGCTGGTCGAGCTGCCGCTGGCGCGGCCGGCCATCCTGCAGGGGCTGAATCAGGCGATCATGATGGCGCTCGCGATGGTCGTGGTCGCATCGATGATCGGCGCAAAGGGGCTCGGCGAAATCGTGCTGCTCGGCCTGCAGCGCGCCGATCCCGGCCTCGGTTTCGTCGGGGGCCTGGCGATCGTGCTGCTGGCGATTTTGCTGGACCGGGTGGCGCGGAGGGCGCTGACGAGGGGGTGACGAGGGCTGCATCGCCCATGTGCGTCACGCCGAGTAGAAGCAGGCATTGCCCGGCCTTGTTCGGGGTGGGGAGTGGATATTGATGGCGATCGCGGGCCAGAACCGCCTTAATGAAGTGGCGGCGGCAGCGCCATGTTGACGTTGACCGTCTTCGTCTCGGTAAAGCTGTCGAGCATGCCTTCGAGCGACATCTCGCGCCCGATCCCGCTTTCCTTGACACCGCCATAGGGCTGGCCGAGCAACTGCCCTCCGCCCTGGTTCACCTGGACCCACCCCGCCTCAACCGCATGTGCAGTGCGCAGCGCTTGGCCGATGTCGCGCGACCAGACGTATGCGGCCAAGCCGTAGTGGGTCGCGTTCGCCATGCGGATGGCCTCCGCTTCGTCGCGCCAGGGGATCGCGACGAGGACCGGGCCGAAGATCTCCTCGCGCGCGAGGCGCCAGTCGTTCGACGCCCCGGCGAAGATCGTCGGGATCGCGAAATAGCCTGCGGCGAGCGGGCCTTCGGGCGGGGGCAAGCCGCCGGTCATGAGGCGGGCGTCGGAGCGGCGGAGGCCCTCCTCGATGTAACCGCAGACCTTTGTGAATTGTCGCTCGTTGATGATCGAGCCGACATCGGTGGCGTCGTCGAGCGGATCGCCGATCTTGAGAAGCTTCAGCTTGGTGACGAGCTTGTCGAGGAATGGCTCGAAAATGTCGGCATGCAGGAATAGCCGTGATCCAGCAGTGCACGACTGGCTTTGGCGCGTAAAACGCATCGCGGCGATGATGCCCTCTACGACCCAGTCCTCGTCCGCATCGGGAAAGACGATGGAAGGGCTCTTCCCGCCGAGCTCAAGCGAGACGGGGACCACCCGGTCGGCTGCCGCCCGCATGATCGCCTTGCCCACGGCCGTCGAGCCGGTGAAGCTCAGCTTTCGGATCTGCGGATGGGCAGCGAGTTGCGCGCCGCATTCGGCGCCGTAGCCTGTGAGAACGTTGATCACGCCCGGCGGCAGGTGCGCCTGACAGATCTCCGCGATCATGAGCACCGCCAGCGGGGCATCTTCGGCGGCCTTGAGAACGAGCGTATTGCCGGCGCAAACGGCGGGCGCGATCTTGAGCGACGCAAGCTGCGCCGGGGCGTTCCACGGCACGATTGCGCCGACGATGCCAATCGGCTCCCGCCGCGTGTAGCTCAGCATGGCTTCGCCGAGCGGTACAGTGATACCCTTCAACTCGCCGGCGAGGCCGCCAAAATAGCGGAAGACATCGGCGACCCATTTGGCCTCACCTCGTGCCTGCGTCCGGATCGCATTGCCGGTCTCGCTGGCGATGAGCCGCGCCAGCTCCTCTTGGCGGGCTTCGAGTGCCTCGGCTATCGCCAGGCACGCCCGCCCGCGTTCCCGGGGCGGAATCCGCCCCCACGCACCCGCGGCACCAGCCGCGGCGACCGCAAGATCAACGTCGACGGACCCGCCACGCGGCACCTCCCCGAGTGGCTGCTTTCGGCCCGGGTTCTCGACCACGATCGTTTGCCCAGAAGCGGCGTCGAGCCACTCGCCGCCGATCAGCATCTTGCGCCTGAGATAGCCCGATGGAACTGTGTCAGTGGCTCCCGACTGGCACTGATCGCCGTTCAAAGACAACCATTCGCGATGAACTGTGGTCATCGGCCCCGTCTCCAATCTGTTCATTGAGACGCGAGAAAACCAACTCAAGTTCGATCATACGCCGCTTCCGAGCAACGAGCTAATATCGGCCTCTAGTGCGAGGCCGGATCGTGCCCCGAATGTCCACGGCGGCTCGGAAAGCGGACGCGGGCGTGCATTGGCCGCGGCACGAGCGTTACGGCGCGGTTCCGGAGATGGCGGTCGCCAGAAGTCGACGCTCAGGCGGCTGCCTCGCTCAGGCAGGAGATCGCCGCCGCGACGCCGCCCGCGCCATGCGGGATGCCCTTGGCCTGCAAGGCCATCTCGACCGAGCTCAGCGTCGCCAGGAGGGTCGCCGCGCTGAAATGGCCCATATGGGCGATGCGGAAGGCCTTGCCGGTGTAGTCGCCGATGCCGAGGCCGAGCGAGACGCCGCAGACGTCGCGGGCGAAATCGGTGATCGTCGCCGTATCGTGGCCCTCGACCAGGATCGTCGTGACCGATGGCGAGCGCTGCTCCGGCTCCGGGACGCTGAATTGCAGGGCCTGCCCGGTCGCCCAGGTCTCGACGGCGGCGTGGGTCGCGCGGGCGAGTCCGGCATGGCGCTGCCAGACCGCCTCGAGGCCTTCCTCGAAGATCATGTCGAAGGCGGCGCGCAGGCCGAAGAGCAAATGCTCCGGCGCCGTGCCGCAATGCTTCATATAGGCCAGCGTATTCATCCGGCCGGTCCAGTCCCAGTAGCCGGTGCGCATGTTGGCGTGGGTATGGGCGGCCAGCGCCCTCGGATTGGCCGCGACGACGGCCAGGCCCGGCGACGACATCAGCCCCTTCTGCGAGGCCGACATGGCGACGTCGATGCGCCAGGCATCCATCTCGAACGGCATGCAGCCGACCGAGGCGACACCGTCGACCATGAACAGGGCAGGGTGGCCGGCGGCGTCGATCGCCCGGCGGATCGCGGGGATGTCGTTGACGACGCCCGACGCGGTGTCGACCTGCACCACCATCACGGCCTTGATCGAATGGGTCGTGTCGGCACGCAGCCGCGCCTCGACAGCGGCCGGATCGACCGCGGCGCGCCAGCTCCCGGCCAGCACCTCGGTGTCGGCACCCATGAAGCGGGCCATCTCGCCCCAGCCGATGGCAAAGCGCCCGCTCGCCAGCACGAGCACCTTGTCGCCGCGCGACAGCACGTTGCTCAGTGCCGCCTCCCAGCCGCCATGGCCGTTGGCGGCGTAGACGAACGTCTCTCCGTCCGTACGAAAGATGCGCTTCAGGTCGGTCAGGATCGACTCGGTCAGGCTGACGATCGACTGCGAGCTGAGCTCCTCGGCCGGGCGCATCATCGCCTGGAGGACACGGTCGGGGATATTGGTCGGCCCTGGCATGGCAAGGATCGGCCGGCCGTTGGCGAAGCTCATGGAACAGGAATCCTCGTGGGACCGCCGGATCATGCACGGCGGAGCTGACCCGAGGGCTTAGCCACTGAGCGGGCCGGCAGGCAAGGCTTCAGAGGCCATCCGGCCATGACAATCCTTTCGCCGATGCATGACATCCCTGCATGATTTCGGCTGGCGCCGCGGCCCGGATCGGTCCACTCCCTCGGCCGGCACAACAACTGAGCCAGCGAAGCGCCGGACATGACGATCAGCACAGCCGCCAGCCCATCCCGCAGCGCCGCGATGCCGGTGCTGATCGCGCTCAGCGCCACGCATCTGCTCAACGACATGATGCAGTCGCTGATCCCGGCGATCTATCCGATCATCAAGGTGGCCTACGGGCTGGATTTCGGCCAGATCGGCCTGATCACTCTGACCTTCCAGATCACCGCCTCGCTGTTCCAGCCGCTGGTCGGCGCCTATACCGACAAGAACCCGATGCCCTATTCGATGGTGGCGGGCATGGGTTTCACCCTGGCGGGGCTGATCGGGCTCGCCTATGCCGGCAGCTACCCGCTGCTCGTGCTGTCGGCCGGCTGCGTCGGCCTCGGCTCCTCGATCTTCCATCCCGAGGCGACGCGCATGGCGCGCAGCGCCTCGGGGGGCCGCCACGGTCTGGCGCAGGGCATCTTCCAGGTCGGCGGCCAGACGGGCGGGGCGCTCGGCCCGCTGCTCGCGGCCTTCATCATCGTGCCGCGCGGGCAGGCGAGCCTGGCTTGGTTCTCGGCCGCGGCGCTGGTCGCGATGATGGTGATGATGTGGACGGCCGGCCGCTTTGCCGAGCTGCAGAGGCAGCACGCCGCGCAGCCTGCGGTGAAGAAGAGCATCGCGGGCGCAGCCGGACCCGCGCGCACGACCGGCGCCGTCGCCTTCGCCGTGACGATCCTGGTGATCCTGCTGTTCTCCAAGAACGCCTATTCGCAGAGCTTCAGCTCGTTCTACACCTTCTACCTGATGGGCAAGTTCGGCATCTCGGTGCAGTCCTCCCAGATCATGCTGTTCCTGTTTCTAGTCTCGTCGGCGGCCGGCGCGCTGTTCGGCGGCATGCTCGGTGACCGGATCGGTCGCAACAAGATCATCTGGTTCTCGATCCTCGGCGCGCTGCCCTTCACCCTGGTGCTGCCCTTCGCCGACCTGTTCTGGACCGGCGCGCTGACGATCGTCATCAACCTGATCATGTCGAGCGCCTTCGCCGCGATCCTAGTCTACGCGCTCGAGCTGATGCCCGGCCGCATCGGGCTGGTCGGCGGGTTGTTCTACGGGCTCTCCTTCGGGCTCGGCGGCATCGCGGCGGCAATGTTGGGCGAACTCGCTGACCGGATCGGCATCGAGGCGGTCTACCGGATCTGCGCCTTCCTGCCGGCGATCGGCCTGCTCGCCTGGTTCCTGCCAAAACTCTCCGTGCCCGAGCGCCACTGATCCGCGGCCCGCGGTGGCTCCCGAAAACCGCATCCCGCTTTTCGGGCCGATGCATTAGCATGCTCGCCAAAAGCTCCGGCGCGCCTCGCGCCGTCGGCGCATAAGGGGGAGACGTGCCATGACCCAGACCGAGATGGCCGATGTGCCGCGGCCGGACCCGGTGGTCCGCCGCATCGCGGTGCGCGACGTGGCCGAGGCCTTCGCCGCGGGGCTGCGTGACTTCCAGGCCGCGCCGCTCTTCGGCCTGTTCTTCGGCGGCATCTATGCGCTCGGAGGGCTGACCATCCTCCTCTGCCTGACCCGTTTCAGCATGCCCTATCTCGCCTATCCGCTCGCGGCGGGCTTCGCGCTGATCGGGCCCTTCGCGGCGGTAGGCCTCTACGAGGTCTCCCGCCGGCGCGAACTGGCGATTCCGCTGAGCTGGGGCGGCGTGCTTGGTGTCGTCCTGGAGCAGCACAAGCGCGAGCTCGGCTGGATGGCCTTCGTCACCCTCTTCGTAACGATCATGTGGCTCTATCAGGTCCGGCTGCTGCTGGCCCTTTTCCTCGGCTTCCAGTCCTTCGCCAGCTTCAGCGGCTTCCTCAACATCCTCATGACCACGCCGGAGGGGTTGATGTTCCTGGCCATCGGCAATGTCGTCGGTGCCGTGCTGGCGACCGCGTTGTTTTCGCTGACGGTGGTCTCCTTCCCGCTGTTGCTCGACAGGGAGGTCGACTTCGTCACCGCGATGATCACCAGCGTGCGCGCGGTGGTCACGAACCCGGTGCCGATGCTGGGCTTCGCCGCCATCGTCGTGGCACTGGCGGTGATCGCGATGCTGCCGGCCTTCCTGGGGCTCGTCGTCATCATGCCAATTCTGGGTCATGCCACATGGCATCTCTATCGGAGCATCGTCGCTCCGGCGCCGTGAGGGACGAGACTTCAAGCGCAGCCGAGGGGCGATCAGGATGGATGATTTGCGGCCCTATCGGGCAATGGCCTTCAACAACCTCTGGGCCAACCACCGGCTGCTGAGCGCCTGCGCTGGGCTGTCGCAGGCCGATTTCGTCGCGCCGCGCACGGGCTTCTTCCCGAGCCTGCGCGCGACGCTCAACCACATCCTGATCATCGACCACTTTTATGTTGACGCCATGGAGGGCGGCACGCTCGGGCCGGCCGCTTGGGCGGACCAAGAGCCCTGCGCGACGCTGCCGGCGCTGCAGGCCGCGCAGGAGGCGATGGACCGGCGCCTGATCGCGGTGATCGAGGCGGCTGGCCGGACCGGCCTCTCGCATATCGTGGAGGTGCATCGTCGCTCGCATATCCAGCGCGAGCGGCTGGACCGTTTGCTGCTGCATCTGTTCCAGCACCAGGTCCATCATCGCGGCCAGGCGCATGCCATGCTCAGTGGCACCGCAGTGAAGCCACCGCAGCTCGACGAGTTCTTTTCGGTCGGCGAGGCCGATCTGCGGGCAGACGAATTCGCGGCGCTCGGCCTGACGGAAGCCATGATCTGGGGCAAGGATGAAAACCGGCCCTGAGCCCGCCACCGCACGGGCGGAGCCTCTGGTTGGTCGCGTCGATTTCGGGGGACAACGCCTGAGAACGGCCTTGAACAAAACAAGAACATCATTGATAGTGTGCCAATAGGCCGGTAGGGTCCGGCTCCGGTCGAAGGCCGGTTTCGATGTGCGCAGGAAATGGAGCCTCTCATGGCTGGTAGCGTCAACAAGGTCATTCTGGTCGGCAATCTCGGGCGCGATCCCGAGGTCCGGCGCCTCGGCTCGGGCGAGCCGGTCGTCAATCTGCGCATCGCCACCTCCGAAACCTGGCGCGACAAGCAGTCGGGCGAGAAAAAGGAGCGCACCGAGTGGCACTCGGTGGTGATCTTCAACGAGAACCTCGCCAAGGTTGCCGAGCAGTTTCTGAAGAAGGGCTCGAAGGTTTACATCGAGGGTCAGCTCCAGACCCGCAAATGGCAGGACCAGTCGGGCGTCGAGAAGTACACGACCGAAATCGTGCTTCAGCGCTTCCGCGGCGAACTGACCATCCTCGACAGCCGCGGGCAGGGCGGTTCGGACGAGTATGGCGAGGGCGGCGGCGCGTTCGAGGACCGCTCCAGCGGCGGCTCCTTCGGCCGCTCCAGCCCGATGGGCGGTGGCGGCGGCTCGCGCCAGCCGGCGATGTCGGGCGGCGGCGGGCGCTCGTCCTCGAGCCATCTCGACGACGACATCCCGTTCTAGGTTCGGGTAAGCGATCGAGTGTAGATTTATAGTGCTAAGCTATTGAAATATGATCGAAACGGCCTTCCTCGGGAAGGCCGTTTTTCTGTTATGCAGATGACCGAGTATGGGCATCATTTCTCGGTCAACTGGCGTTAGGCAGGTGATATTGCTGCGTTCCGCCAGTGAGTTCCGTGTCAAGGATGCGGGCTCCCTAGCACCGGCGAGCGTTTGCTTGTCATCGAGAGCTCGACACACGGTATCCCCAATCAGTTCGAGCGGCAGATCCAGGCCCTCTCAGGAGATTGACCGTCTGAAGGCGTCGCGGGCGGGCTGGAAGTGGCTCGGCCAGGTTTGCGAGCGCTGACCGGTCATCGGGAGGCCAAGCACAGACGGGCGGTCAACGGCCCGTACCGGAAGCACAGTTCCTCAGGCCTCGTCGTCGAGAGCAGCGAGTGGTGCAACCAGTGTGAAGACCAGGCCGTTGGGCAGGTGTTCGATCTTGCCCGTGCCCTGAAAGTAGCCAGCCAGTGCACGCTCGATCATTCGAGAGCCAAAGCCTTGACGGGACGGGGGCGAGACGGGAGGTCCCCCAATCTCTCTCCAGACGAACCTGAAGTCGGCACCAAAAGTCCAAGCGATCTCGACGCGGCCGTTGTCGTTGCTGAGCGCCCCATACTTGATCGCGTTCGTCGTCAACTCATGCAGCGCCAGAGCAAGAGCCAGGGCGCATTTCGATGAGATTTCGCGGTCGGCACCGTTGATGTCGCACCGACCGGCCGCACCATGAGGCGCCAGCGCATTGCCGACCAGGACCCGAAGCTGGGCTCGTGCCCATGACGATTGCGTCAGTAGATCCTGCGCAGCCCCGAGGATCGCGAGCCGGCCTGTGAGCGCGTTCCGTGCGTCATCGAGGGACAAATCGCCCCTGAGGGTCTGGCCCGCGATCGCCTGAACCATCGCAATCGTATTCTTCATGCGATGCTTGAGTTCCTGGGCGAGCAGCGTCTGCCGTTCCTCCGCCGACTTGAGCTCGGTGATGTCGCGCGACACCGAAAGGATCGACTCCGGCCTGCCGTCCGGCCCCAGGATCGGAGAGACTTTGACGTCCCAGTGCTTCGGATTACCAGCAGCGGTGTTCGCGGCAGCCTGGAAGCGATAACTGCGTCCGGCTCGTGCCTCTGAGATGGCATGCTTCGCTTCCGCGTGGCCTTCTCCGCTCCAGAAGTCAGGCCATGGACAGCCCGCCAGAGCGTTGAAGTCACTGACCTCCATGACACGCTGGCCGCCCTCGCTCATGAATCTGAGCTGCCCATCCAGGTCGATCACCTTGATGCAGTCGTCAGAGGCGGCGAGCAAGCTTCGCATGAAGCGAGCGTCGCGCAGTTCCAAGGTCGTCATCCAGCTACCGATCAGATGCAGGTCAAGAGCTTCTACAAGGATCGGTGTCGCCGAACGAATGTCAAAAGACACGTGCGGGCGCCACGTGCGCACGCCCCAACCTGATGGGCCTGAGAGCCACCGTCACGCTGTGTGGGGCGGCGCGATCGCCTGGAGAATCTTCGGCAAGACACGGATGAGAGACCTAATGGCCTCGTCCGATATTGGCATGCTCAGCGATCCTGCGCCCAGCTCGCCACCTCCAAACGAAAGGACGCCGAATTCCAGCGTGTCGTTCACACTGGCTCTCACACGGTCGACCAGAATATCTGCTTCCACGCGGGCGAAGTTCTCAGATGTCGCTTCGACTGCGGCAGCAGTGCCTGCCGTCAGTAGCAACGACAGTGCCATCCGTTTGAGGTCGGCTGACTTCATCTTGAAGAGAAGCTGATCGTCATCGGCCGTTCTCAATCCGAAGCCGACGTACCCGTCGGTTATTTTGAACCCTTTATGTTCGATCACGACAGTCGCGTCGCGCCAGTTGTATGACATTTTGAGCGCCCCCCGGCCGCATTCGAGCTTATTGGTTGTCGTTATCTGCGAAGGTGTCGGGCTCGTCCGAGACGGCAGCCTCGACCCGCTCACGCAGGCTCTTGATCGTCCCCAGAGGTTCTCCGCATCCCGAGCAGAAAATCTCCGAGTCGTCATGGGTCCATTCCGGCATCCGGATGGTGGCATCACCGCAGCCGTCGCAGCGAATCGAGTTCGTGTCGGAGGCCATGCGAGCCCCTCGGGTACATTGGTTGTCCTGGCAAGGATCGCACCACCCCAGGCGCGATTGGTCAAGAGAACTCATCAGCTATTTGCACAGGTAGCAAGTGACCGCGGCACCAAACAGCGTTGAACAAGCCGACCAGCGCGCTCCGAGCGGGCAGTGGATCTAGCAATTTTTAACAAAAGGGCCAGACGATGGGCATCGAGATTCCGTCGGAGGTCGATCGCAACTGATCAAATCGATCTTACCTATGGTCAATTACTTCCCGGTGCCGTTTGGTGAGCTTTCCATTTCAGGAGCGCTTCACGCAAACTGACGACGCGCAAACGGCGCTGGTGACACTCGGCCAGCCCGCTCCTCTGCCGTTAGGCTGCACTCGCCATGGCGTCGCTTCAGCCTACTGTTCACGGGCCAACTCGCCCCGATTGCCCTCGCAAGCCGATCGCCTGGTCGCCTCGCGACGGCGCGAGCGCTTGCAGCAGTCTCGACGCAGCCAACCTGAAATGCCGCATCTGCGCGTGTGGAAGGGGACTGAAGCGCGCTGACAGGCACCTCGCTTTCACCTTCGCCAGCCGAGGTCGTGACGGCTGAGGTACTCAGCTGCGGTTCGAAGCCTTGCGGACCGGGGCCGCTATTGGCTTTCGACTGACGCCGCGCATTTCCTGATCAGACGAAGCGCTCGCTGATCGCCGCCGACGATGGTGGCAACGTCATGCCCTGGCGCCTTGGCTATCAGCGGCTGCGGGCGGCGAGGTAGTCGGCGATGCATGAACGCGCGCCGGATTGCCAGATCCTCTGCAATGTCAGGCAGAACGCGTCGCGGAAGCGCCCGTTGTCCGACAGATCCCCATAGATGTCCGGCATCTGCAGCCAGGATTCCGGCGCGAATCTGGCCTGCCGCGCCTGTATCGTCAGCCGCGACCAGATCGGGTCGTTCGGCGCAATGGCCTGTCCACTTTCGGTTTCGCCGTAGCAGTAGCGGCACCACAGAGCGCTGACCAGTGCGAGCCCTTCTATCGGCCTGCCGGCGCTCAAGGCATCGCGCAGCGTCGGCAGGATGAATTTCGGCTGGCGGTTCGAGCCGTCGAGGCAGAGCCTGCGGATCGTGTCGCCGATCTTCGGATTGGCGAAGCGTCGCTCGATCGTGCGCTTGTAGTCGGCCAGATCGGTATGCGGGACCGGCGGAACCACGGGGATAACCTCGTCGTCGAGCAGGGCCGCGAGGAAGCTGGCGATCTGGGCGTCCTGCATCGCCTCATGGACGAAATGAATGTCGAGCAGTCCGGCCGGATAGGCGATCGCCGCGTGGCCGCCATTGAGGATGCGAATCTTCATCAATTCGAACGGAGCCACATCGGCAACGAACTGGACGCCGACGTCCTCAAGGCGCGGACGCCCGGCCGGGAATTGGTCCTCCAGCACCCACTGCCGGAAATCTTCACAGAAGACTGGGCGCCGGTCGTCGATGCCGAAATCGTCCCGCAGTGCCTGTCGCTGGAGATCCGACGTCGCCGGTGTGATGCGGTCGACCATGCCGTTGGGAAAGGCGACGCTGTCGCGAAGCCAGCGCGCATGGTCGCGGTCGATCAGGTCGACGAGCCCGGCAACGGCGTCGGCGGTGACATGGCCATTGCCCGGCAGGTTGTCACAGGACATCACCGTGAAGGGCGGGAGGCCGGCCGCCCGGCGCCTGAGGAGGCCGGCGGCAATCAGGCCAAAGGCAGTCTTTGGAGATGCAAGGCGATCTGCGGCATCGGCGGCGATATCGGGATGGCCGGGGTCGAAGGCCTGCGTCGCCGGGTCGATGTAGTAACCGCCCTCGGTCACCGTCAGCGAGACGATCCGCGTGCGGGGATCGGCGAGGCGCCCGATGATCGCCGCGCTGTCGCCTGGCGCGACGAAATCGATCATCGCGCCGGTGACGCGCGCCTGCGAGAGCTCGGCCTCCTGCGTCACCACCGTAGTCAGGAGATCCTGCGCAGCGAGATCGCGGCCCATCTCGGCGTCGCTCTCGCGCACGCCGGTGCCGATGATCGCCCAGTCGCGGTCAAGCCCGCGCTCAAACAGCTCGTCGAGATAGGCGGCCTGATGGGCGCGGTGGAAATTGCCGACGCCGATATGGACAATGCCGGGGCTCAGCTCTTCCGCACGGTAGCCGGGGACGCCGACCGACGGACCGAGCTGCCCGAGCGTCGCGCGGGACAGGCGCACCGCCATGATTCAGCCCTTCCTCGCTGCGCGTAGCTGCAAGGCGAGGTCGGGGCGGTCGCTGGTGATCTGCGCGATCGGTTGACCAAACCAGAAATCGAGATCGCGCACCGTGTTGGGCACCCAGGCGCCGAGCTTGTCGCGGCCGACGATGCGGACCGCGCGATCGACACACAGCCGCAGCAGCGACTGCTCGACGGCGACGATGCAGCCGAGATCGACGAAGCGCTGCAAGGTGCGGTCGACGCCGCCAAAGGCCTCGCAGGAGCGACGGTCGACCGAGGCAAGCCGGCGCATGCCCGGCGCCTTGGTCCGGATCTCCTCGATGACCTCGGGCACGAAACAGGTCAGCACGACGCGCGAGGCCATCTTGCGGGCTTCGACCAGGGCGATGACCTTGTCGAGCAGGCCGGGATAGGGATTGCCGAAGGCATCCATCTTCATCTCGATTTCGAGCTCGATCCCGGTCGGGCCGAAGACGTCGAGGACTTCCGGCAGCGTCGGGATCGTCTCGCCCAGCGTGTCGTCCAGCGTGACCTTGGCGAGCGCCGCGCGGGAGAGATGCGCGACCGGCCCCTTGTGGTCGGTCGTGCGCTCCAGCAGCGGATCGTGGATCACCATGACCTCGCCATCGCTCGACAGATGCACGTCGAGCTCGACGGCGTCGACGCCAAGCCCGCAAACGTTGCGGAATCCGCTCAGGCTGTTCTCCGCCCAGATGTTGCGCGCGCCGCGATGACCGATGATCCGCATGTCGATGTGCCCTGCTTGCCTGTTGGCCGGTTACTTGCCGCTATCCACCAGCCCCTTCACGAACCAGCGCTGGAGGATGAGGATGACGAGGGTCGGCGGCAGCATCGTCAGGAAGGCCGCGTTCATCAGCAGGTGCCAGGTCGGCAGTGAGTCGCTCTGCGGCATCAGCTTCTTCAGCCCGATGACCGCGTTCGCCATGGCTGGCTCGGTGGTGAGCAGGAGCGGCCAGAGATACTGGTTCCAGCCCATCAGGAAGAGGATGATCGCCAACGCCACGATGTTCGAGCGCGACAGCGGCAGCAGGATCAGCCGGAAGAATTGCCAGGGGGTGGCGCCGTCGATGCGGGCGGCCTCGCAGAGCTCGTCGGGGACGGTCAGGAAGAACTGGCGAAAGAGGAAAGTCGCCGTGGCCGAAGCGATCAACGGCAGGATAAGGCCCGAATAGGTGTTGACCAGGTTCCAGTCGAGGTCGACCAGCGCCTGGATGCCGAGCCAGGAGCCGAGGATGTTGAGCGGCAGGGCGACGTTCGCCGCCGATTCATAGGTCGGCACGATGCGGACCTCGATCGGCAGCATCAGCGACATGAAGATCAGCCAGAAGGCCGTCATCCGGAATGGGAAGCGGAAATAGGTGACCGCGAACGCCGCGATCACAGACACCGCCAACTTCCCGATGGTGATCCCCGAGGCGATGATGAAGGAGTTGAGCAGCAGGCGGCCGAAATTCGCGTTGCTCAGCACGGTCTGCATGTTGGCGAGGAACTGACTTCCCGGAAGCCAGGACATCGGCACCCGCATGATCTCGGTCTGCGAGAGCGAGCCGGTGACGAAGACGAAGTAGATCGGCAGACAGACAAGCGCTGCGCCCATCACCAGAATGAGATGGCAAGCGAAGTCGATGATCGGCGTACGTTCGTTCATCGCCCGCCTAGACGCTGTAGTTCACGCGGCGTTCGACGAAGCGAAACTGCGCGAAGGTCAGGAACAGCGCGAGCGCCATCAGAACGACGGATTGCGCGGCGGAGGAACCAAGGTCGAGCGTGACGAAGCCGTCCTGATAGACTTTGTAGACGAGGATCGAGGTGGCTCCGGCAGGGCCCCCGCGGGTCGTGGCGTCGACGATGGCGAAGGTTTCGAACAGGCCGTAGACGAAGTTGATCACGATCAGGAAGAACAGCGTCGGCGTGATCATCGGCAACGAAATGCGCAGGAAGCGCTGGATCGGCCCGGCGCCGTCGAGATAGGCGGATTCGAGGATCGACTGAGGGACCGAGAGCAGCGCTGCGACGAGGAAGATGTAGTTGTAGCAGATGTGCTTCCACGAGGCCGCCATCACGATCAGTGCCAGCGCATGCCAGGAGTTGCGGTTGGGATCCCAATCGAAGCCGAGCCCCTGCAGCATATGCGCGACGGGGCCGACTCGAGGATTGAACAGGAAGGCGAGCATGATGCCGGCGATGGCAGGCGCGATCGCATAGGGCAGAAGCAGCACGGTCCGGTAGGCACCGCGACCGCGCAGGATATGGTTCGAAGCGAAGGCGAGCAGCAGCGCGAGCGATAGCGTGAGCACGTTCTGCGCGATGGTGAAGATCAGCGTCACCTGCGCCGAAGACCAGTAGACGCTGCTCCGGAACAGCCGCTCGAAATTCTGGAAGCCGACCCACTGGGTGGTCGCGCCGAACGGATCGGTGAGTTGGAAAGCCTGGATCAGCGCCCTGATCGAGGGAATGAAGAAGAACAGCAGCAGGATGAAGAGCTGCGGCGCGAGCAGCCAGAACGGCAGGCGCCAATCGCGGAAATGCGCACGCTTCAGCCCGCTTTCGGACTGGGCATCGCCCGTCCCCTTGAGAAGCAGGCGCCGCAGCGGCCAGCGGAGGCGAAGACCGCCGCCGCCAGCCGCCGCGGGAAGGGTAGCCGTGTCACTTCTTGCCGGCATTGAGCTGCTCGTAGCGGCGCAGCGCCTCGTTGCCGCGAGACACCGCATCGTCGAGCGCCTGCTGCACCGGCTTCTTGCCGAGGAAGGCGGCCGAGACCTCCTCCATGATCGCGACGTTGATCTGATTGCTGTTGCCGATGCGGAATCCGAGCGAATTGTCGCTGGGCGTGCCGCGCATCAGCTGCACCACGGCGATCTCGCGGGTGGGATTCTTCTGGTAGTAGCCCTGCGCCTTGGCGGCGTCATATGCGGCGGTCGTCACCGGGACATAGCCCGTAGCCTGATGCCACCAGACCTGCGTGTCGGTCTTGGCGAGGAAGTCGTAGAAGGCGGCGACGGCCTTGTACTTCTCCGGCGTATGGCCCTTCAGGGTCCAGAGCGCGGCGCCGCCGATGACGCTGTTCCTCGGGGTCACGCCCTGCTCATAGGGCAGCTCCGTCGCGCTCCAGTCGAACTTCGCGGCCGCGACGACGGCGGCATGCGAGGCTGTCGAGGCGATGATCGTCGAGCACTCGCCAGAGGTGAAGAGCTGGATCGGGATGATGCCCTGGCCGGCGAGCTGCATCACGCCGGAGCTTACCAGCCGCTTCATCCGCTCGACCTGCCCGACGAGCTTGCCCTTGTTGAAGACGAAATTGGTGTCGAGGCCATCCATGCCATTGCGTTTCGTCGCATAGGGGATGTCGTTCACCGCGCTGTAATTTTCGAGGAAGCTCCACTCGTAGTCGCCGGGGAGAACCATCGCGCATTTCGAGACGCCCTTGGCCTTGATCGCGTCGAGCTGCGGCTCGAGCTCCTGCCAGGTCGCGCCGGGCTTTTCGAAGCCGGCGGCTTTGAAATGATCGCGGTTGTAGAACAGGATCGGCGTCGACGAGTTGAACGGCATCGCTTGGAGCTTGCCGTTGATCGCGAAGTAGCTGACCACCGGCGCGATGAACTTCGAGGTGTCGACCGGGAGGCCTTGCTGCTCCATCAGCTCGGCGGTCGAGACGATGGCGCCGGAATTGACCATCGTTAGGAAGGAGCGCTCGTTCGACTGCACGATCTCCGGCTGCCGCTTGGCGCGGTAGGCGGCAATGGTGCCGTTCAGAACCTCGTCATAGTTGCCCTTGGCGATCGCCTTGACGACGTAGTCCTTCTGCGAGTCGTTGAACCTCTTGACCACTTCGTCGACACGTTCGCCGAGCGCACCGCTCATCGCGTGCCAGAACTCGATTTCCGTCGCGGCCTGGGCGGAGGACATTCCCGCCAGCAGCATCGCGCCCGCACCCGCCAACACTCCATAGAAAGGTCGCATGTAAAGCCTCCCTCATCGGTTCTTATGCGAGCATATGCTCTTTATTGAAGCATATGCTCGCACACTGGCTCGTTATGTCAACCGTTGGTGACGGACGCATGACAGCCGCGCACGATGGCTCGCACGCAGGGGCGCCGACATGGCTGGCGAGTGGGATCAGTCAGCGAGCAGGGCGCGGGCGGTGTCCTCGTCGGTGACGAGGCCGTTGACGATCTTGCCGGTCAGAGCGGCACGCAATGGCGCGACTTTGGCCGGCCCTTGGCCGATGCAGATGCGCAGCCGGGCGCTGCCGGGTTCCGGCGGTACGCTGGTCACGCGCAGGTTCGTGCCGCGGTCCAGAAGGCGGCCCTCTGCATCGAAGACCCAGCCCGTCACCTCGCCGACGGCGCCGTGGCGGACCAGTTCTAGCAACTCGCTGCGCGTCATGAACCCGTCGCGGTAGAGCACCGCGTCATCGCCGATCTGGCTGATGCCCATCACCCAGAGATCGGCCTCGCTGGCGATGGCGCGGATGCGCTTGATCGACTCAATCTCGATGAGTTGCGCGCGCTCCTCCGGACTCGACACATAGAGCGGCAAGGGCATGGGGAAATGCTGAGCCTTGGTGATTTCGGCGAGCTTCACGAGTGTGTCGAACGGGCTGGCCGAGCCGTCGGGAGAGATGGTCCCGACCAGCGAAACGAGCCGGTGCAGCGGGCAGGACATTGGCGGGACGCGTTCGATGCTGGCGCGCATCGAGCGACCAGTCCCCAGGGCCATGACCAGAGACTTTCGCGAGCGCAGCCAGCGCTCGATCAGCACGCCGCCGAGCGCAGCGACGCCGGCCGCGCCGGTCTCGGTCGAGCCGTCGGACGGCGCGACGTCACAGTGCAGCAGCTCGAAACGGTCGCGCAACCGGGCGGCGAGATCCATGCAGGTGCTGATCGGATGGTTCATGCGAAAGCTGATCAGCCCTTCGCTGCGGCAGAGCGAGACGAGACGCTGTGCCGCCGGCCGCGAGATGTTCAGGGTTTGCGCGATGTCGTCCTGAGTGCGGCCGGCAATGTAGTAAAGCCAGCCCGCGCGTGCCGCGTCGTCAAGGCGGGCGCTGTCGTTGCGGGCGCTATCGTTATCAGCCATCGGATCCTCAGCCGGTTGCCGAAGCGGGCGCCAGTTCTTGCCAGGATTCGAAGAGCCGGTCGGCGCCGGCTGCAAGCAGCGCCTGCCGCTGGTCCAGCACGGCGAAGTGGCTGCCGGCGGCGAGGCCATAAGCCGTCATTCCTGCCGCCTTCGCCGCCATGACGCCGCTGACGCTGTCCTCGATCACCAGGCAGCGTTCGGGTGCTGCGCCACGCTCGCGGGCGGCCAGCAGGAAGAGGTCCGGGGCTGGCTTGCCGTGCCGCACGCGCGTCGTGCTGAAGATCCGGCCCTCGAACAGGTCCCAGAGATCCGCCTTGCGGAGGCAGATCTCGATGCGCTCCTCATCGCTGGATGAGGCGACGCAGTAATCGCTGCCGAAATTCGCGACGGCGTCGCGCACGCCCTCGATGGCTTGGAGGTCGCGCCTGAAGGACGCGAAGAGCCGGGCCCGCCAGTCCTGCGTGAAGTCGGCCGAGGCCGGGCGCCCGGTCATTTTCTCGTAGTCCTCGATCACTGCGCTGGATGGCCGCCCGAGATAGCGGCGCATGACCGCCTCCAGATCATAGCTGCGGTCGAAAGGCGAGAGAATATCGACGAGGGTCCGGCAGCTGATGACCTCGCTGTCGACGAGCACGCCGTCGCAATCGAGGATGACGAGGTCGTAGGGCGGATGAGAGCAGGTCATCAGGCAACAATCATTCAGAGCGGATGCTCACATGAAGAGCATCTGCCCGACATCCTGTCAAACTGCAGCGCCGTCAGCGAAGGGTGCTGCTGGCCGCCACCGCGCGCCGCCAGCGCGCATAGCCCTCCGCGTAGGCTTCGACCCTGGCGGGATGCGGCGTGAAAATGTCGACTTCTCCGGAGGGGACCGTGCAGACCGCCGCGGGATCCTCGTTCGAGCAGGCCAGCCGGGCGAGGCGCGCGGCCCCGAAGGCCGCGCCGGACTCGGCCTGACGATAGCGCCGAAGCGGCATGTCGAGCACGTCCGCGAGGATCGACAGCCACAGATCCGAGCGCGAACCGCCGCCGATGGCCATCGCGTCCGCAATCGGCGCCGCTTCGCTCTCCAGGGCAACCTTGCCGTCTCTGAAGGCGAAGGCCACGCCCTCCAGAACGGCCTGCGTCATCGCGCGGCGATCGGTCTCCTGGCCGAGGCCGGCAAACCCGCCACGCATCTGCGGATCGTTATGCGGTGTGCGCTCGCCGGACAAATAGGGCGTGAAGAGCACGCGGGAAGGGCGTTCGACCCGCGGGCCGAGTTCACCGATGAGCGCCGCCTCGGCCTGCCCCGAGATGGAGGACCACCAGCTCAGGCTTGCCGCCGCCGAAAGATGCACCGACATCTGGTGCCAACGGCCGGGCAGGGCGTGGCAGAAGGCGTGGACGGCGCTGCCGGCGCGCGGCTCGAAGCCCTCGGTCGTGCGCCAGAGGACGCCGGAGGTCCCCAATGACACGAAGCTGCTGCCTGGCGCGACGGCCCCCAGGCCGACCGCTCCGGCGGCGTTGTCGCCCGCACCGCCGGCGAAGAGCGGTGGCGCGTCGAAGCCAAGCTCGCGGCTGAGTTCGGCGCGCATGCGCCCCGCCGGTTGCGAACCCTCGACGAGCACCGGCATGTGGCTGCGATCGAGCCCGGTCGCGGCCAGCATCCGGTCCGACCAGTCGCGGCGGCCGACATCGAGCCAGAGCGTTCCCGAGGCGTCGGACATCTCCTCGATCGCCTCCCCCGTCAGCACGAGCCGCAGATAGGCTTTCGGCAGCAGGACCTTGCGGGTCCGGCGAAAGATGTCGGGCTCGTGCCGGCGAACCCAGAGCAGCTTGGGGGCAGTGAAGCCGGGCATGGAGATGTTGCCGGTGATAGCGCGGGCTTCGGGCTCGACCGTTTCGAGCTCGGCGCACTCAGCCGCGGCACGGCCGTCGTTCCAGAGGATGCACGGGCGCAGTGGCCGTTCGTGCTCATCCAGCAGCGTTGCGCCATGCATCTGCCCGGAGAGGCCGATGCCTGCACAGCTGCGGAAGGCTTCGGGGGCGGCTTCCCTCAGGCTGCGCAGCGCCGCCATGGTGACAGTGACCCAGTCCGCCGGCGCCTGCTCGGACCAGAGCGGGGCAGGGCGCGCTACGGCCAGCTCCCGCGCTGCGCCGGCGAGCACGCGCTGACGGTCGTCGACCAGCACGGCCTTGACCGACGAAGTCCCGAGATCGATGCCGATATAGCTCACATCACATCCTGCAGAACGCGTTCAACGATGGGTATCGGGCAGGCCGCCCGGATAGATCATGCTCTTGACCATGCCCGCTTCGTTCGCCGCGTGGCGCCGAAACGCCGCTGGCCCCTCGGCGAGCGGGAAACGGTGACTGACCACGGCATCGACGTCGACCTTGCCGAGAGCCACCAGTTCGATCGCCCGCGGATAGACATGGCCCATGCGGCGCGAGAACTTGATGTTGAGGCCACGCCTGCGGGCTTCCGCGGCGGGGATGACGTAACGGTCGCCGTCGGGGATGCCGACCAGCACGACACGGCCACCGATGCGAGCGGCGCGGATGGCGTCGCGAAAACCTTCCGGGGCATTGGTCGCTTCGATCACCAGAGGCAGGCCTTCGCCCTTTGTCCAATCGGCGATATCGGCGACTCCAGCACCGGCCTTGCTCGCGCCCAGCCTGAGCGCCAGCTCGCGACGATGCGGCTGCGGATCGCAGGCGAGGATCTCCCCGACGCCGGCTGCGCGCAGCACCTGCAGGATCAGCAGGCCGATCGGTCCGCAGCCGATCAGGGCGACCCGTTCTAGCAGGCGGGGCTTGGCGAGGTCGACGGCATGGATCGCGACGCCGAGCGGTTCGAGCATCACGGCGTCGCTCGGCGAGAAGGTTTCGGGCACGGCGACGATTTGCGACTTCGGCACCCAGATCCGTTCGGTCATCGCCCCGTCATGCGGCGGGGCGCCGATGAAGACGACTTCGGGGCAGAGGTTCGGATGTCCGCTGCGGCAATGCTCGCAATGCCCGCAGGCCTGATTGGGGTCGACGGCGACCAGCGCCCCGCGTGCGAGACCGAGCTCCGGAAGATCCTCCGTCAGCCAGCCGCTGAATTCATGCCCCGGCACGAAGGGCGACGCGATCATCGCAGAGCCGATGCCACCGTCCTTGTAATAGTGCAGATCGCTGCCACAGAGCCCCACGGCCGCGACGTCGAGCAGGGTTTCGCCGGCCTCTCCCTCGCGCAGATTGAACGGTGCGAAGCGTGCATCGCCCGCGGCGTGCAGGAAGACGGCATGTGACATGACGGTCGAAGCTCCCTTGGCGAACAATGCTCAAACGGATTGTCGGTCGCCGAAACTGGTTTCCTTGGTGATCTCGAGCCACTCGGCGGCTAGAGATCCGTGCTTTGCGGCAGGATCACGAGATCGCGGATCGTGATGTTGCGAGGCCGCGTCAGCATGAAATGCACGGCTTCCGCGACCTCTTCCGCCTCGATCAGGCCGCCGCGGGCACGCTCGGCGTCGAGTTTCTCCTGTGGCCAGTCTGCGATCAGGGCGGTCACGACGGGACCGGGCAAAACCGCGCCGACGCGCAGACCGTGCGGAATGACCTGACGGCGCAGCGTATGGACGAAGGCCTGAACCGCGTGCTTGGAGGCTGTGTAGACGGGCTCCCAGACCACCGGAACGACGCCTGCGACGGAGCTGGTGACGAGGATGTCGCCGGTCTTGCGTGCGATCATGTGCGGCAGCACCGCGTGGATGCTGCGAAAGACCGCGTTGACGTTGAGGTTGAGCATCCGATCCCAGGCATCGGGATCGCCTTCGCTGACCGGCCCGCCGACATAGGAGCCGGCATTGGCGTGGAAGATGTCGAGCTGCCCCACCTTATCGAGGATCTGCGGCAGCATGCCGGCGACGGAGGCGGGATCGGTCAGGTCGACGACGACGGGGACGCCATTGGGGCCGAGCGCCGCGCAGGCTCGTGCGAGGGCTTCGCCGTCGCGATCGACGAGGGCGACCCGCGCGCCGGCAGCAAGCAGCCTTTTGGCGCAGGCAAGCCCGATGCCCGAGGCGGCGCCAGTGATCGCAGCGGTCTTTCCAGTCATTTCCTGAGTCACGTCGACGTCTCCGATGCGGCTTGAGCGGGCGCGGGACGCATGACTTCGCGCGCCGCGCGGGCCGCCTTCTGCAGTGTTTCGAATGCGGCGAAGCGCCTTGCGTGGAGCCCGGCGATCTCGGCGTCCGCCGGTGTAAAGACGGTGGCGCTTGGCGCCATTGCGGCCATGGCTCCGGCAAGATCGGGGAAGGTCTTGGCAGCGGTCGCGGCAAGCATGGCGGAGCCCAGCAGGACGGGGTCGACTTCGTCGGGCGCCAGCAGCGGCAGCCCGGAACAATCCGCGAGCAATTGCCGGATCAGGGGCTGGCGTCCCGCGCCACCGCTGAGCACGATCGCCTCCAGCATTGCGCCTTTGGCGCGGCTCGCATCGATGATCTGGCGCAGGCCGTAACCGATCCCGGTGATGCCGGCGACATAGAGCGCGACGAGGTGATCGAGATCGCGTTCCATCCCGAGCCCGGCGATCACGGCGCGCGCCTGCGGGTCGGCATGGGGCGAGCGATTGCCGAGGAAGTCGGGCACGACGATGATGTCGCCGGCGTACCGCGCCGCCTCCGAAGGCGTAGCGACATGCCGTGCCGCCTGTGAAGCGAGCCAATCGGGCAGCGAGAGCCCTTCCGCCTCCGCCCGGCGTTGCGCCTCGGGCGTCGCCGGATGGAAGCCGATCAGCTGTTCGATCGCGGCGCCAGCGCCGGACTGTCCACCCTCGCTGAGCCAGAGGCCAGGTGCCATTGCTGCATAGTAGGGTCCCCAGATGCCGGGGATGAAGATCGGCTCGCGGCTGCTCGCCATCGTGCAGGCCGACGTACCGAAGACATACGCCATGCGCGTCAGCGCGCTGCCGTGCGGAGAGCGCACGCCGACAGAACCGACACCGCCGGCATGGGCGTCGATCAGTCCGGCCGCTACGGCCGTGCCGGGGTTCAGGCCCAGTTCGGCGGCGGCCTGTTCGGTCAAGCCCTGTCCGAGAGCAGTACCACCCGGCACGATCTCGATGCCGATGCGGGTGAAATCACGATCGGCGAGATCCCCGAGCCCGATCTTCCGGAAGTAGTCCGCATCCCAACGCCCCTCATGGGCGAGATAGGTCCATTTGCAGGTGACCGTGCAGGTCGAGCGCGCCAGCGAGCCACTGGCGCGCCAGGTCAGGAAGTCCGGCAGGTCGAAGAACTGCCAGGCGGCATCGTAGGTCTCCGGCAAGTTCTCCCGGAGCCAGAGCAGTTTTGGCGTCTCCATCTCCGGCGAGATCGTGCCGCCGACATAGGCCAGGACGGGATGGCGCGTGGCGTTGATCCGCTCGGCCTGACCAATCGCGCGATGGTCCATCCAGACGATGATGTCGCGGCTGGCCTCACCATGCGCCCCGACGGGGAGGGGCTTGCCGCCGGGACCGAGGACGACGAGCGAGCAGGTCGCGTCGAAGCCGATGCCAGCGATGTCACCCGGTGAGAGCGCAGCCTGCGCCAACGCCTCGCGTACGCTGGCGCAGACCGCTTGCCAGATGTTCTCGCTCGACTGCTCGGCAATCTCCGGCCCGTCGCGATAGAGCGCGATGTCGCGCTTGGCCGTTGCGGCCATTTGCCCGGTCTGGTCGAAGATGCCGGCCCGGGCGCTGCCGGTGCCGACGTCGATGCCGATGAAGTGCCCACTCATCTCAGGCGGCGGCACGGTTCGGCGGCCCGGCGCGGGTGCCGTCCGGATTGCGCAGATAGACGCCCCGCTCGAGCTGCTGGCGGCGCAGTTCCTCGATGTCGATATCGGCCGGCGGGCGGTTGCCGCGCACCGAGATCTTGGCCGCGCGGCCGGCAGCCTCGCCCATCGCCATGCAGGTCGCCATGACGCGGATCGCGCCCATCGCCTCATGTGTTGCGGAGATGCTGCGGCCAGCCACCAGCAGGTTGCCGATCTTCTGAGGCACCAGCGAGCGGTAGGGAATATCGTAGCAGTCGCCGCACCAGATCAGTGTGCAGCCGTCATCGGCCGGGCGATGGATGTCGATCGGATAGCTCGCCACCGCAATCGCGTCGTCGAAATGCTTGCAGGCGAGCACGTCCTCCTGCGTCATCACATACTGGCCGAGGATGCGACGGGTCTCGCGGATGCCGAGGAAGGGCGCGGTCTTGGTGAAATAGGCCTTCTCGAAGCCCGGCACGTAGTTGACGAGATAGGTGACGATGTCGTCGATCTGAGCGCGGCCCTCGATCTCGCCCTTGGTCAAGCTGCGGGCGTCGGTGCCGTCCGTGCCCTTGACGCGGGTCATGTTGATCCAGACCTCGCCCTTCTTCAAACCGGTGATGATGATGGTGCGTTCGTTCGGGATCTGCAGGCCGCGCTCGGCCTTCGCCTTCGCCATCAGTTCGCGCATGCCGACGACGATGAACTGGTGGTTCTGGCCGAAATACTCGGCCGGGATGAAGTCGGTGAGATAAGTGCGCGCGGCGGGCGGCGCATTGGCGATCGAGAGCCGGAGCGCATCGGTGTCGACGCCGGCGAGGCAGAACATCAGCGTCGGCGGCTGCATGCCGCCATGCTCGTTGCCCTTCTCGGTCGGCACGCCGGCGCTGTAGGCGACGTCGGCATCGCCGCTGCAATCGATCACGACCTTGGCGAGGATCGCGTTGCGGCCGCTCTTGCTCTCGGTGATGACGCCGCGGATGGTGTCGTTCTCGACCAGTGCGCCGGCGAAGAAGGTGTAGAACAGCACGTCAACGCCGGCTTCCGTCAGCATCTCCAGCGCGACCGTCTTGACCGCTTCGGGCTCAACCAGGGTGATGCCCATATGCAGCGGGCAGGGCCGGTGCTCGCTCGCGCCCTGGCGCTCCCGGCGCAGCCGCTCGATGAATTTCTGCGGCAGTCCGTCGATGATCTGATTGCCTTTCTGGCCGAGGAAGCCGAGCACCGGCAGGCCGATCGTCATGTTACCGCCGACGAAGCTGCGGCTTTCAATTAGACCGACGCGCAGGCCGTCCTCGGCGGCGGCAAGAGCGGCGGTGAGGCCCGAGGGGCCGCCGCCGACGACGAGCACGTCATATTCGGCGGAGACGGGAATGGAGCGGGCCGGTTCCTCGATGAAGCGGGTCGCAGCGGTCGACATGGTGGAAATCCTTCAGGGACTAACGAATGAAGCGGATAGCTGCGGGGCAGGGCGCCCCGCAGCTGGAGCATCTGATCAGGCCGGCATCATCGGCTTGACGCGTTCGATGATGGCGGAAACCGCGTCCTTGACCGGCTTGCGGCCGAGCACGGCGAGCTGAACCTCCTCAAGGAAGGTCGATTGGGCGCGGGCGGCCTCGGGAAAGGGCGGGAAAGCGCCGCGCGCCGTCGCCAGCACCTTGGCCTCGACGGCGGCGAGCGGATTCTTCGCCTTCAGGGCCTCATCGGCGTAGGTCGAAACGCGGATCGGGCCATTGCCGTTGATCGCCATGCCCAAGGTCACGCGCTTGCTGGAGACCTCCTTGATGAAGCTCCAGGCGAGCGCCTTGTCCTTGGCGTTCTTCGGGATCGACATCGCCCAGGCCTCGACGACTGAAGCCATCGGCATCTTGCCCTGGATCGCCTGGGAGCCAGGGAAGGGGACGGCCTTGATCTTGCCGGGGAACTTGCTCTGCTCGGCATTGTTGAGCTGCGCGCCCCGCGCGAAGGGCAGCACGGTGAAGGCGGCGCGTCCCTGTTGCAGCCAGGTGACCTGGTCGTCGTTCTTGGTCGTGGCGTAGCTGCGCGGCAGGCTGCCGGCCTCGAACATGCCGCGCAGTGCCGCCAGCCCCTGCTCGAGCGCATCGCGGTTCGGCACCAGCTTGAGATCGGGGCTGATGAAGTCGCCGCCATAGGCGCGGGCGAACATCACGGGGAAGACGGCGAGGTCGCTTGCCAGCACCATGCCAGTCACCGGCGTGCCGGCCTTGGAGGTGAAGGTCGTCTTCTTCGCCTGGTCGATCAGCTCTTCCAGAGTCGTCGGAGGCGCGGAGATGCCGGCTTCTTCTAGCAGCGCCTCATTGTAGAACAGGCCCTGCGTTGCATGGCGGACCGGGATTCCGATCAGCTTGCCGTCGACCGTCATGCCCTGGACGAGGCCGGGCGCGATGTCGCCGAAATCCTCGATCCCATCCTTGTCCTGATAGGGCCCCAGCGGCTCGAACAGGGCGGCGATCTGCGAGGTCGGCCGGTTGTCGATGAGATAGCCGACGCCGTACTCGGTCTCCTTCAGGCTGGCTTCGCGGAAGAGCCGGTCCTGCAGCGGATTGGAGTCGAATGTGGTGAAGGCGATCTCGGCGTCGTTGGCCTTGCGCCAGCCGCCCATCAGATCACCGTCGCCGCTGCCGAGCACGGTCTGGTGAACCTTGTGGCTGAGCACATTCAGCGTCTTGCCGGCGGCGAAGGCCGGGGCGACCGCGAGCGTGGCGGCGACACCGGCGGAACCAGCGACGAAGGTGCGGCGGGTGAGCTTGGTTTCAGGCTTGTTCGACATGGCTTCCTCCCTCTTTTTTGTGTGGTTGGCTATCCCTTCGTCGAACCGGCGGTCAGGCCGGCCACGAGGTAGCGGTTCATGAAGACGACGAAGATCAGGACAGGCACGAGCTGCACCGTCGCGGCGGCGAAGAGGATCCCCCAGTCCACACCGTCGATGGAGCCGATCATCTCGGAGATGACGAGGGGGGCGGTCTTGGCCCTGGTCGCGGTGAAGATGAAGGCGAACAGGAACTCGTTCCAGGAGAAGACGATCACGAAGACCGCGACGGCGAGCACGCCCGGCATCGCCAGAGGTGCGATGACCTTGCGCAGGATCGTCATGCGGCTCGCCCCATCCATTGAGGCCGCTTCGTCCAACTCGCGCGGGATCTGGTCCATGAAGGTGCGCATCAGCACGGTGCCCAGCGAGACGAAGAAGGTCGCGTAGAGCAGGATCAGGACGAGATGCGTGTCGCTGAGCCCGAGCCAGTTCACGATAGGGAAGAGCGGCAGCGTCACCACGATCGGCGGGATCAGGCGGACGATGATGAGCCCGAGCAGGCTCGCGCCGAGCCAGCGCCCGGAGTTGCGCGAGTAGACATAGCCGGCGCAGGCGCTGGCGACGATGGCGAGCAGCGTGGCGCCTACCGTGATCAGCAGGCTGTTGAGCAACCCTTCGAAGAAGACGCCCCAGGAACGCCAGAGCTCGGCGTAGTGCTTGAAGGTCGGCGTGAACAACCATTTCGGCGGCACGGCAAAGATGTCCTGGCCCGGCTTCAGCGACGACATGGCGATGAACAGGATCGGGAAGAGCGACCAGAACAGGATCGCGAGGACCGCAACTGCCTTGCCGGCTCCGATCAGGAGGCGTTCAGTGCGCATGGGCGACGCCTCCGCGCCTGAGCAGGAGGACATAGGCGCCGGCAAGGAGCAGCGAGGCCAGCACCATGATCCAGGCGGTGGCGGCAGCCGGGCCGAAGGCGTTGAAGCTGAAGGCCTCCTGATAGAGGTAGATCGCCACCACTTCCGTCGAGCGCGCCGGGCCGCCCTTGGTCAGCAGCCAGGCCTCGGAGAACAGGCGGAAGGCGAAGATGTAGCGGAAGAGCAGGGCGATCAGCATGGCCGGGCCAAGCAGCGGCAGCGTCACGCGGCGGAACGCCTGCCAGCGCGTCGCGCCGTCGATCCGCGAGGCTTCGTAGAGCTCGGCGGGAATGGCGAGGCGTGCGGCGTAGACGATGACGAATGTGAAGGGCAGGTGCAGCCAGATCGTCAGCAGGCCGATCAGGATCATGGCGTGGGAGGGCTCGAAGGACCAGTCGAGCGACGGCAGGCCCAGTGCGTGTAGTGCCAGCGTGATCGGCCCGGCATCGGGGTCGAACAGGAAGCGCCACATCACCACGGCCGTGACCTCGCTCACCGCGTAGGGCGCGAGTACGGCGACGAGCAGGAAGCGTCGGAAGGGCAGGCCGCTGGCGAAGAGCAGGGCCATGCCGAGGCCGACGGCGAGTTCCAGGTGAACCGCGACGACGACCAGGACGACGGTGTTCCAGAGCGCGCTGTGGAAGGCGGGGTCGCTGAGGACGCGCCAGTAGTTGCGCAGGCCGACGAAGTTCGGCGCCTGGCCAAAGCTCGAGGTGTTAAGGCTCAACCAGACGACATAGAGCGACGGCAGCACGATCACGCTCAGGATGAGCAGGTGCACCGGCGCAAGCAGCGGCAATATCCTTGCCGTTCGTTGTAGCAGCACGTTTTCCTCCAGGACTTCTTTGCTCCAGACTCTGTCGGCCCGGTGGCTTGGACGCAGGGCGTCCGCAGGCTGTCTTCGTCAGTGCACCGCCTTTGGTGCGGCGGCCGTTCTTTCCGGGGTCGGACGAGGATCGGGGTCGTGGCTGTTCGTGCGCTCCGCCGCCGCACCGAGGTCGCGCACGGAATCGCGGGTCTGCAGACTGGTCCGCAGCACGGAATGCGTCGGCGGCATCTGGTCTCCGGCCATGCGGGCGCGCAGACGGCTCCAGGCGGCTTCCGCGATCTCGGCGATCGGCTGGCGGATCGCGGTCAGGCCGGTCTTGCGGGCGCTCATCCAGGGATAATCGTCGAAGCCGACGACCGAGATCGGGTCGGGAATGTCGATGCGCATGCGAGCCAGCGCCGAGAGCGTGCTGAGCGTCGTGACGTTGGTGAGTGCGATGACAGCGCTCGGCTGCGAGTGCCGTTCAAGCCAATGCAGGAATGTCGCCGCGCCGCGATCGGCATTCGAGCCGAGCTCGATCACGGTGGGTTCTCGGACGGTCATGCGCTGTATCAGCTCGCAGGCGCCGCGGACGCGCTCGCGGATCGGCGAGATGGCGAGGCTGGAGGCGGCGACGAGGATGTCGCGATGGCCTTTGGCGAGGAGATGCCGCGCTGCGATCTCGCCGGCCTCGCGGTTGTCGATCGCAACGGTGTCGACGACCGAGCCCTCGGGCGGCACACGGTCGGCGAACACGATCGGCAGGCGTCCGATCTCGGCACGCAGTGCTTCGGGGACGGTGTCGGAGCAGGGAACTGCGATCAACCCCGAAGGGCGCCAGGCCAGCAGCGTGCGCAGCCGCGACTGCTCCAGCCCGAGATCGTCGCGGGAGCTGGCGACGAGGATGTCGTAGCCGTCCTTCTGGGCGAGAACCTCAAGCTGCGAGACCAGCGAGGTGAAGAAGACGTCGTCGAGATCGGGGACAAGCACGCCGACCACACGGGCCTGGCCGGAGCGCAATTGCGATGCGGCACGGTCGACCTGATAGGCGAGCTCGTCGGCAGCCTTCAGGACGCGTTCGCGCAGGTCGGCATTCACCGGCTTGTTGCCGCTGAAGACGTTCGACACGGTCGCGATCGACACGCCCGCGCGGGCGGCGACTTCCCGGATCGTTACGCGTCCATTGTCCATCAAATGGCCTGTTAAACGTTTTACAGAAAAACGTTTAACAGGGTTGGCCGTGCGGCACAAGCGCCGAGACAGCCGGAGTGAAATTGGCGATCTGCTTTGGCCCGCCGACGCTGATTGCAGGGCCCGCACTGCATTCAGCGTTGGGCGATCACGCGCCGGCGCAGCGCCCGCGTGACGGGGATCCCGGTTCCACGGCTGTATCGCCGGGTTCGGGCAATATGGCGATGGCGCCCAGACTCGACGCGATCAACGGCCCGGGCCCTATGCTTGGCGTTAGCCGTTGCGTAGGGCGCCCCCCGCCAAATTGCTTGGCCGCCGACCGTAGTCGATGGGCTGCTGAAGCAACCCGCGGGAAGCGGAGCAGGGCCGCTTAGCGCGACAACGATGCGAGCGGCTTGGCGCGCGGCAGATACCGGCCTTGCATCTTCGAGCCCGTCAACTTGCCGTCGCGCACCACGAAACTGCCGCGAACGATCAGAGATGTAGGCCAGCCCGTGATCTCGATGCCCTCAAAGGGCGTGTAGTCGGCGCCATGATGCAGTTCTCCCTGGCGGATCGGTCGCGTCAGGTTCGGATCCCAGATCGCGAGATCGGCGTCATAGCCGATCGCGATCGAACCCTTGCCCGTCAGCCCATAGATCCTCGCGTGATTGGTTGCGGTCAGCGCCACGAATTGCTGGAGGCTAATGCGTCCCTTCACGACCCCCTCCGAGAACAGGATCGGCAAGCGCGTCTCGATGCCGGGAATGCCGTTGGGGATCCAGCGGAAGGAAGAGCGGCCTTTCGGTGCGAGCTTGCCGGCCTCGTCCTCGTAGCGGAACGGGCAATGGTCGGAGGAGAAAACCGAGAACACGCCCTGCTGTAGCCCCTCCCAGCAGGCCTGCTGCGAGGCGACGTCGCGCGGCGGCGGCGAGCAGACATATTTCGCGCCCTCCGTTCCGGTCCTTTCCATATCGGCTTCGGTGAGCATGAGATACTGCGGGCACGTCTCGCCCATCACCTTGAGCCCGCGCGCCTGCGCCCGCCTGATCGCCTCCATCGCCTCGCGATTGGAGACGTGGACGATCATGATCGGTACGTCGATCAGCTCGGCCAGCGAAATGGCGCGATGCGTCGCCTCGCGTTCGACCGGGATCGGCCGCGAGCGGCCATGAAAATGCGGCGCTACCCTGCCGGCGCGCTCCAGCTTTTCCGTCAGGAAGCGGATCGCGTCATAGTTCTCGGCATGGATCTGGACGAGCGCCCCGGCCTCGCGCGCGACTTCGAGGACGCTCAGCATCTCGTAATCGTCAAGCGCCAGCCCCTCATAGGTCATGAACACCTTGAAGGACGTGTAGCCGTCCGCAAACAGCGCCGGCAGTTCCTGACCGAGCACGCTTTCAGTCGGATCGGAAACGATCAGGTGGAAGGAGTGGTCGATATGGCACTCGCCCTGCGCCAGCGCGTGATAGTCGCTCAGTGCCGCGCGCAGCGATTGACCCTTCTGCTGCAGGCAATAGGGCATCACCGTGCTGTTGCCGCCGAACGCCGCCGCCCGCGTCGCGCTCTCGAAATCGTCGGCCATGACGATGCCCGGCCCCGAGGGCTGCGAGATATGGACATGGCTGTCGATGCCGCCCGGCAGTACCAGCTTGTTCGTGGCGTCGACCACCTCGTCGGCGCCGTTCAGTGCCTCGCCGATCGCGACGATGCGGCCGTCGCGGATGCCGATATCAGCCGCGTAGCTCTCGCTCGCCGTCGCGATGGTGCCGTTTGCGATGATCAGGTCGAAGGCGGGCATGGCGTCACTCGGATTGTGGTTGGAACGTGTCGGGGGATCAGGCGGCGGCGACCGGGATTGCCGCGTCTCCCGCTCGACGGGCGGCGATCTCCGCTGCGACCAGCTCTTCAAGCGACGGCCCCTCCGCGACGCAGGCGATCGGCCGCAGCCGCGTTTCGACCAGCGAGAGGTGGCTGTTCATCGCCTTCACTGCCTTGCCGCGCTCGCGCCCGGCCAGAGCCCGGAAGATCGCGCGATGTTCCTCGCAGCCGCAGGTCGAGCCGGCGGTGGTCTCGTAGCGCTTCACCAGCATCAGCGTGCGGCTGATCAGCTCGTGCGCCTGGCGCTGGACGATCGGGTTTCCGGTCATCTCCGCGAGCAGGAAATGGAACTCGGCCGAAAGCGCCTGCCACGTCGCCTGGTCGCCGCGGCGCAGGGCCTCGGCCTCGGCATCGACATGCTGCTGCAGCCGCTCGACCTGCGCTTGCGTGAGATTGTCGGCGAGATGGGCGGCCATGCCGCTCTCCAGAATTCGCCGCGCCTCGTAGACGATGCGGCCCTCGCGCAGATCGGGCTCGATGGTGAAGGCGCCGCGATTCTTGACGATCTCGAGCAGCCGTTCATGGCCGAGCCGGTGCAGCACCTTGCGGATCCGCTCGCGGCTGACGCCGAACAGGTCGGCGAGCCGGTGCTCGCCGAGCTTCACGCCGCCCGACAGCTTGCCGGCGAGCAGCAGCCGGGAGAGGATTTCGTGAATCTCAGCTTCGTTCATGAGCCTATTTCGCAGCAGCCTCACGCCGCGTGAGCGCGGCGCCGAACCCTTGCAATTCTAGCGCCAATCCGTCGAATGTGCTGCACATTCTCTCAGCGATTGTGCACAAAATTGGCGCCGAAAGAGGTGCGGACCGAGCGGCTTTTGGTGTCGGGGCGTATGGCCGATCGAGCTGTATCATTCTGATATAACTGAGTTTATTGCATCAATTCCACGCCCTTTCGAGTTGGCACGGCCATTGCTGAGCCCATGATATCCGCGCCATTTCCGGAGCGCGGCGAACTCGTGAGGCCGGATCATGGATATGCTTCTCAACGGCAGGCTGAGCCGCCGCTCGCTGCTCAGGGCTGGCTCTGCCGCCGCAGCCTCGGTCGCCATGCCTTCCGTCCTGCGCGCCCAGACCAAGGAGCTCGTCGTCGGCGGCGCCGCCGGCCACAAGCCCTGGGTCGAGCAGGTCGTCATTCCGGCCTTCGAGAAGAAGTACAACTGCAAGGTCATCTTCGAGGGCACGCGCTCGCTGGTGAACCTTGAGAAGATGCAGAAGAACAAGGGCAGCCAGTACATGTCGGTCGTCCAGATGGATGATCCCGTCATGATCCTCGCGGTTCAGGAAGGGCTGCTCGATCCGTTGACGCCCGCGAAGGCACCGAACCTCGCCGAGCTCGTGCCCGGCTCGACCCATATGGACGGGATGTGGGCGAACTATCTCCAACCCTGGCTCGGCGTCGCCTACGGCAAGTCGACGATGAGGACGCCGCCGACCTCCTGGGCCGAGATGTTCGACGCCAAGTACAAGGGCCGGATCATCATCCCCTCGCTGCAGAACACCGAAGGCCTGCCGTCGCTCTTCGTCGCCGGGCTGCTTGCCGGCGGCTCGATGGAATCGGTCCAGAAGGACACCGATGCCGGCTTCAAGAAGCTCGCCTCGCTCAAGCCGAACCTGCTGACGATCTACACCCAGCAGCCCCAGGCCTATAACCTGCTCGAGCAGGGCGAGGCCTATATGATCGGGCCGGCGATGTCCTCCTACGCGCTGGAGCGCAAGGCGGCGGGAGCGCCGATCGACCTCGCCGCGCCGAAGGAAGGCGTCTTCGCCATGCCGTCGGGTATCGCCGTTATCAAGGGCGCGCCGCAGGCTGAACTCGCCTTCGCCTATGTCAACGAGATGCTCGGCGCCGACTTCCAGTCCAAGCTCGCCGGCCCGACCTTCTCGCTTGCCACCAACAAGGCGGTGCCGAAGCCGGAGGGCCTCGGCGCCGACGTGAAGATCCACCAGATCGACTGGGCGAATGTCGCCAGGCAGCGCAATGACTGGATCAAGCGCTGGGACCGCGAGATGGCGATCTGAGCGGATGAATTCCGGATTCCTCTCCGTTTCGGGCGCGGCGAAGACGTTCGGCGCCGCAACCGTGCTCGACGGCGTCGATCTCTCGATGGGCCGCGGCGAGTTCATCTCGCTGCTCGGCCCCTCGGGTTGCGGCAAGACCACCTTGCTGCGCATCGTTGCCGGGCTGATGGCGCCGGACCAGGGCAAGGTCGCTCTCGACGGCGAGGACATCACACGGCGCCCGCCGCACAGGCGGGACGTCAGCGTCGTCTTCCAGAACTACGCGCTCTTCCCGCATCTCAGTGTCGCCGAGAACGTCGCCTTCGGGCTCAAGGCCCGCGGCGCGCCGAAGAACGAGATTGCGCCCACCGTCGCCAGATATCTTGGCCTCGTACAGATGGGCGCCTTTGCCGGGCGCTCGATCAGGGCGCTCTCCGGCGGCCAGCAGCAGCGCGTCGCAGTGGCGCGCGCGCTCGCCGTCGGCCCGAAGCTGCTCCTGCTCGACGAGCCTTTCTCGGCGCTCGACCGCAAGCTGCGCGAGGCGATGCAGATCGACTTGAAGCGCATCCTGCGCGAGGTCGGCACCACCGCGATCTTCGTCACCCATGATCAGGACGAGGCGCTGACCATGTCGGACCGGATCGCGGTGATGCACCGCGGCCGGATCGAGCAGCTCGATACCCCGGCCGAAATCTACCACCGGCCGGCGACGCCTTTCGCGCTCGGCTTCGTTGGCCTCTCGACGCAACTGCCTGGCAAGGTCGTGCAGGCCGCAGACGGCATGGTCGAGGTCGATACCGAAGCCGGACGGCTGCGCGCGAAGGCGAACTTTATCCCCGGCAGCGCCGTCCTCGTCGGTGTCCGGCCCGAGCGCGTCGCGATCGGCGAGACCAAGGCCAACCGCATCGAGGCCGTGCTGGCTGACGCAGCCTTCCAGGGCGCGCGCGTGCAGCTCCATTTCGCTGCTCCCGAAGGCGGGCAGATCCTCGCCGAGGTGCCTGCCTTGCCGGCTGATGCGAGGCCGGGAACGCGGCTGACGCTCTCATGGAATGTCGAGGACACGCTGGTCTATCCGGCTCTGGATCTCGTGGCATGACCAAGGGGAGCCGCTTCGACCCCGTCCTGCTGCTGGCCGTACCCGCGGTGCTCTATCTCGCACTGATCTACGGCATCCCGCTGCTGGTCCTGCTCGGGCGCAGCATGCTCGCCGGCGGCGCGCCCTCGCTCGCGCCCTTCGTCGGTTTCTTCTCGGACAGCTTCAGCTGGATCGTGATCGGCAACACGGTCCGCGTCGCGATCCTCGTCACATTGCTCTGCCTCGTCATCGGTTATCCGACGGCGCTGGCACTCGCACGAGCCAAAGGGCTGGCGCAGGCGCTGATCTTGGTCGCGATCATCCTGCCGCTCTCGGTCGGCGTCGTGGTCAAGGCCTTTGCCTGGCAGATCGTGCTGCGCCGAGACGGCGTGGTCTCCCAGATCATGACGGGGATCGGCCTCTGGGACGAGCCGCAGCGCCTGCTCTTCACCGAGGCCGGGCTGGTCATTGGCGCCGCCAATGTCTTCGTGCCCTTCATGATCCTGCCGATCTATTCGGTGCTGAAGCTGATCGACCCGCGCCTCGGCGAGGCGGCGGCGACGCTCGGCGCCTCGCCGGTCTACCGCTTCTTCAAGGTGGCGCTGCCGCTCTCGCTGCCGGGAATCGTGACGGGCATCGCCTTCGTCTTCTCGATGGCGGCCTCGATGTATGTGATCCCCAGCCTCCTGATTGGCGACCGCTTTCAGACACTGGCGACACTGACCGGCCGCTCCTTCCTGTTCATGCGCAACGAGCAGCTCGGATCGACCACCGCCGTCGTGCTTCTGGTGCTGACCGTGGCCGTCGTGGTGGCGAGCGCCGCGCTCTCGAAGCGACTGGGAGGCGCATCGTGACCGCGATCGAACGCATCGCCTCATTCACGGTCTGGCTGCTCGCCGCCGCGACCGTCATCTTCCTGCTCACTCCGCTCGTGGTCACCGTCGCCGTCTCGTTTGGCTCGAGCGCGGTCTTCACATTGCCGGCACCCAGCTGGTCGCTGCGCTGGTATCAGGCGCTCGGCCGCTCGCGCGAGCTCTGGCCAGCGGTTCTGGCTTCGGTGCAACTCGCCGCGTTTTCGACCGCGATCGCGCTCGCGCTCGGCACGCTTTGCGCCATTGGCCTCCTGCGCGGCAACTTTCGCGGGCGCGACGCCGTCGTGACCTTCCTGGTTTCGCCGTTGATGCTGCCGGGCCTCGTCATCGGCATCGCCATGCTGGAGACATTTCGTGCCGCCGGACTGCGCGACGTGTGGCTGAGCCTGGTCCTGGCCCATGTCGTGATCACGCTGCCCTATGTCATCCGCACGGTCTACGCGGCGCTGTCGCTCTTCGACTTCACCCTCATCGATGCGGCGCGGACCCTCGGCTTGTCCTATCCCAAGGCGGTACTGAAGGTTCTGGTGCCTTCGCTGGCGCCGGCCTTCCTGACCTCGGGCATGTTCGCGTTCCTCGCCTCGATGGACAACTATCCGATCTCGATCTTCTTCACCGACGCCTGGACCAAGACCTTGCCCATTCAGATGCTGCAATATGTCGAGGAGAGCCCCGATCCCACCATCGCGGCGATCTCGACCCTGCTGATCCTGCTCGCCGTCGCCGTGCTGGTCGTGGGCGATCGGCTGGTCGGCCTGCGCCGCATGGCCGATCTGTGATGTTTCCCGGCACGAAGACCGACCGCGATTTCCGTGGTTATGGCGGCAACCCGCCGGCCATCCGCTGGCCGAATGACGCCCGTCTTGCCGTCTCCGTCGTCGTCAACGTCGAGGAGGGCGCGGAGCTCACCCTCAGCCAGGGCGACGAGCGCAACGAGAGCGTCTACGAGGTGCAGGAGGAAATCGCGGGCGTTCGCGATCTCTGCATGGAATCGCATTTCGAGTACGGCACCCGTGCCGGCTGGCCGCGCATCCGCGAATTGTTGAAGCGCTATGGCGTCCGGTCCACGCTGAATGCCAATGGTCGCGCGCTCGCCATCTCGCCCTGGCTGGCACAGGAAGGCGTTGCGGACGGTCACGAGGTCGCGGCCCATGGCTGGCGCTGGGAGCGCCACGCCCATATGGACGAGGCGACCGAACGCGAGGCGATCGCGCTGACGGTGAAGGCCATCACGGAAGCGGCCGGCACGCCACCACGTGGCTGGCATACGCGCTCGGCAACCTCGCCCAACACACGCCGGCTCCTGAAGGAGCATGGCGGCTTCCTCTACGATTCCAACGATTACAATGACGACCTGCCATTTCTCGTCGATGTCGAGGGCAGCGACCATCTCGTTCTGCCCTATGCCTTCGACACCAACGACATGCGCTTCCAGCGCGGCGGAGGCTTCGTCTTTGGCGAGGATTTCGCGCGCTACTGCATCGACGCCTTCGACCGGCTCTACGAGGAGGGGGCGAGCGCGCCGCGGATGCTCTCCATCGGGTTGCACCTGCGCATCATCGGCCGGCCGGGACGCATCGGCGGGCTGGAGCGCTTCCTCGCGCATGCGGCAGCGAAGCCGGGCGTATGGTTCGCCAGGCGGGACGAGATCGCGCAGCATTGGCTGAAGGCGACCGGGCGCGAGGATCTTATCGTTGCAGGCTGAAGTGTGCCCGGGCTTGGGTGTCGAGTCCGGTGCGAGGCGTCAACGATGCTCGATCCGCCCGGCCAGCGCTGTCGCGAGCCCCTTGGTCTCCTTCGGCGCCGGCCGCCGGAACGTCCCTGCCGTCGCCTTGCGCGGCTTGAGCGAAACGAGCGCCTCGGCCTGCTTCAGGGCCGCGCCCATCTGGTCGACCACCGGCACCGGAATCCGCTCCGCCACCTTTGCCGCCAGTCCGGCCAGCGGCGCCCCGGCCAGGATCACGACATCAGCCTCGTCCTCGATAACGGCGCGTTGGGCGAGTTGGACGATCACCGCCTCCTTCTCCTCCTGCACGTCGGCGACGTCCGAGAACCCTTCGTCGAGCATGCGGATGCCGGCGCAGCGGCCGGTGAGGCCGTGCATCTCGACGCATTCCTCGTACCAGGGACCGAGCGCGCGGGCGAAGGTGACGATGGCGAAGCGCCGGCCGAGCATGCAAGCCGTCAGCATCGCGGCCTCGGCCATGCCGATGACCGGAATGTCGAACAGCTCGCGCGCGCCCATCAGGCCGGGATCGCCGAAGGCGGCGATCACCGCCGCATCGACTTCCTGATGATGCTCGGCCAGCATTTCGAGCGCGATGGCGCCGCCGATCTGTGCCTCGGCGCGGGTCGCGATATAGGGCACGCCGCGCGGCGCGGTCAGCGGCACGATCTGGGTTCCGGACGCGGCCACGGCCTGAGCCGCCACGAGCAGGCGCTGGGTGATCGCTTCGGTGGTGTTGGGGTTCAGGAGCAGGATGCGCATGAGCCATCCCTGCGCTGCCGGGGCGAGCTTGGCAATGGCCTCGCCGGCATCGGTCGGCGCGCTGCTTGCAAGCGCCCATACCGCTCGAACTCATCGAGCCTCCAACTTGCCCCAATGGTGCTCAAGCGATGACCGATCGCGACCTCCAAGGCTATGCCGGAACCTGGCCTGAGCTGACCTGGCCGAACGGCGGCAAGCTCGCTGTCTCGGTGGTGATCAATTTCGAGGAGGGAGCCGAGCTCCAGGTCGGCGATGGCGATGCCCGCTCCGAACCGATGGGCGAGGTGATCAGCGTCGTGCCGGCCGGCAAACGCGACCAGGGCCAGGAGCAGATCTTTGCCTATGGCACCCGCGCCGGGCTCTGGCGCATGCTGCACGCGCTCGACGAGGCCAAGCTGCCGGCGACCATCTTCTTTTGCGGCCGCGCCGTCGAACGCTCGCCAGAGCTTGCTCGGATCGTCGTCGAACGCGGTCACGAGCCGGCCGTGCATGGCTGGCGTTGGCGTCCGCATGCCGACTACGATACGCGCGAAGCCGAAGCCGCCGATCTAGACCGCGCGAGCCGCGTCATTGCCGAGGCAACCGGCGTCCATCCGGTCGGCTTCTTCTGCCGCGGCGGCGAGAGCCCGTGGACGCGGGCACTGCTCGCCGAGCGCGGCTTCCTCTACGGCTCGAACGGCTTCGATGACGACCTGCCTTATTGGACCGAGCCCAGTCCCGGCAGGAAGCTGCTGATCGTGCCTTACGCGCTCGACAGCAACGACATGAAGTTCTTTCATCCCAACGGCTTCGTGCGGGCGCAGGACATGGTCGACTACGTCACCGACGCGCTCGACGTTCTGGCGGAGGAGGCGGCGCGCGGCCTGCCGCGCCTGCTCAATCTCGGCTTCCACCTGCGCATCGTCGGCCGGCCGGCCCGCTTCGCCGCCTTCCGCGACATCATGCGACTGCTCGCGAGCCGCCGCGACCGGCTTTGGATCGCGACGCGTGCCGATATCGCGCGCGCATTCGCTGCCGCCGTGCCGCCGGAGGCCCGCTGAGGACGACCCGGTCCAGATCGATCTTAGCGAGCGACGTGCATGGCGCTCGGGCTAGAAGCGCCCGCTCGGCCGATAATGCGGCTCGTCGCCGAGCCCCTCGAGATAACCGTCGTAAAAGCGCCGGACATGCGGCATCACCGCTTCCGCCAGCGCCGCGCGCTCGCGCTCGGCCGGCGCCTTCGGTTTGGCCAGCGCTTCGGCGATGCCCGCCATCACGGCCTCGCGATCGACGCGCGTGAAGCGGCGCTCGCGATAGACCCAGTCGCCGCCGATCATGACGCTATGCACCGACCTGGACTTGGCCCGCTGGACCAGCACGTCGACGAAGGCAAGCGCCTCGTCCTGATAGGGATAGGTCACGTCCTTCCAGTCGAACATCACGAGATCGGCCGCCATGCCCGGCGAGAGCCGGCCGATCTGCCCGGCGAAGGGTGTCGTCGCCGCGCCGTGCTCGGTCGCCATGCGGAGCACCTCAGCCGGCGCGGGATGCGGCGCGTCGATGCCCGGCTCGCGATGGGTACGCAGGACGAGCCGCATTTCCTGCAGCATGTCGCGATCGTCGTTGATCCCGGCCTCGTCGATGCCGATGGCAACCGGGATGCCTTGCGCGAGGAAGCGGTTGACTGGCGCGACACCGCTCTTGAGGCGAAAATTCGAGCTGCAGTTGTGACAGATGCGTGTGCCGCTATGGGCGCAAAGCTCGATGTCGGCCTCACTCATCCAGACGCCGTGGCCGATGGTGAAATGCGGCCCAAGTAGTCCGAGCCGGTCGAGATGCGCTAGTGCCGACCCGCCGGTGCGTTTCTTCGCATAGGCCTTCTGATAAGGCGTCTCGAGGACGTGCATGTGCATCGGCATGCCGGTGCGGCGCGAAAGCTCGCCGGCCGTCTCCAGTGCCGTGTCGGAGAGCCAGTGTAGGTTGGACGGCGCGAGCTGAATGCGGGTCAGCGGGTCGGTGCGATGGCGCCGGAACAACTCCTCGAAGACCGCGACCTGATCGGCGAGTGGCACCGTGAAGCGCTCGAAATAGGCGCGCATCGCCGGTTTCAAATTGTCGGGCAGGCGCGCGACGAAATCCTGGTCCGCTTCGTAGACGAGACGGTTTTGGTCGCGTAGCGCCATGGAATAGGAGGCGCGCATGCCGATGCTGCGATAGGCCGAGATCACCTTTTCTGCTGCGGCGACGATATCCTCCGGCGTGCCCGGCGCGCGCGAGTGCAGGTGCTGTACCGTGGTAACGCCACTCGCGATCATCTCGAAGGCCGAGAACAGCGTGTCGGCATGAAGATCGACATCGCGCAGAGCCAGGCGGCTGGCGAACCAGAGCTCCAGCGGATGATCCGGCGAGCCGAGCTGAAGCGGCGTCAGCCCGACATGATGATGCGCATTGATGAAGCCGGGCGTGACCGCGAAGCCAGGGTCGCCAACGGTTTCAGCTTCGGGATAGCGCGCCCGGAGTTCTGCAATCGGGCCAATCTCGCGGATCACGCCGTCGATGCTGACGATGCCGGCATCCTCATGCAGGATCGGCTGGCTCGCAGCATCGAAACCTTCGAGCAGGGTCGCGCCCCAGGCGATGCGGGTGGGCATGGTGGGCCCTCAGGCGGTCTTGCCCGAGAATGGGTGCGTCTTCGCCCAATGCTGCGCGATGTCGAGCCGCCGCGTCACCCAGACGTTCTCGTGCTTCTGGACGTAGTCGAGGAAGCGGGCGAGCCCGGCGGCCCGCGCCGGATGGCCGATCAGGCGCATATGAAGGCCGACCGACATCATCTTGGGCTGGGTCGCGCCCTCGGCATAGAGCATGTCGAAGGCATCCTTGTGCCACTCGAAATAGTCGTTCGAGGTGCCGAAGAAGCCCGAGCCGAACTTGCCGTCATTGTTGACCAGCGAGTAGGGGACGATGAGCTGCGGCTTGCCGTCGACGAGCCGCCAATAGGGCAGTTCGTCGTCATAGGCATCGGAATCGTACAGGAATCCGCCTTCCTCCATCAGCAGCCTGCGCGTGTTGACGCTGGGTCCATAGCGACAATACCAGCCCAGCGGGCGCTCGCCGACCGTTGCCTCGAGCGACGTGATCGCCTTGGCGATATGTTCGCGCTCCTCGGCCTCGCTCAGCTCATAATGCTTGATCCAGCGCCAGCCATGGCAACAGACGTCGAAGCCTGAAGCCTTGATCGCGGCCGAAGCTTCCGGATTGCGCTCCATCGCCAGCGCGCAGCCGAAGACCGTCATCGGCAGCCCACGCTCCTGGAAAAGTCGCATCAGCCGCCAGAAGCCGACGCGGCTGCCATAGGCGAACATGCCCTCACCGGCGAGGTCACGCCCCTTCACACCGGTCGGCAGGCCTGTCGCTTCGGTCAGGGCGATCTCGGTATAGCCCTCGCCATCTTGGACGGAAGGCTCCGAGCCCTCCTCGTAGTTCATCACGAAGTTGATCGCGATGCGGGCTCCGCCCGGCCATTTCGGATTGGGCGGGTTGGCGCCGTAGCCGATCAGGTCGCGGTCATAGGGGGCGATCATAGGCGGTCTCCAGGGTCAGGCGCTCATGCGCTTGGTCAGGCCGGTCAGCCGGTCCATCACGATCATCAGCAGGAGCGTGGCGAGGATGAGCACGCCGGCGATGGCGGCGATGCGCACGTCCAGCGTCGATTCCATCATTCCCCACATCCGGATCGGCAGCATCCCGGTGCGCGCATTCGAGAGGAAGAGCGAGACCGGGACATTGTCCATCGACGAGATGAAGGCGAGGAAGCAGCCTGCCGCGATCCCGGGCGCGATCAGCGGCAAGGTAATGCGACGGAAGCCGTAGAAGCGGCTGGCGCCGAGATTGGCGGAGGCCTCAAGCAGCGCCGGGTCGAGCTGGGTCAGGCTCGCCAGCGTGGTGCGGAAGACAAACGGCGCGATCACGACGAGATGGCCGGCGATGAGCAAGTTGAGCGAGGGCCTGATCCCGAGCACCGAGAAGAACATCAGCGCCGCGAGCCCGTAGGAAAGGCTCGGCAGGATCAGCGGCGACAGGAAGCTCGCTTCCAGCAGGCGCGCCGAGGGGCGATTGACCCGGGTGATTGCCAGAGCCGCCAGCACCGAAAGCACCGCGCCGGCGATCGTCGCGACGAAAGCAACCCAGACGCTGTTCCAGGCTGCCGTATGGATCGGCGCCGAACGCACAGGATCGAGCAGTTCGCGATACCAGCGCAGCGACAGGTCCGGCGGCGGGAAGCGCAGCGTCTGTGAGGTGGTGAATGAGGTCGTGATCACGATGATCACCGGCGCGACCAGGATCAGGATGCCCAGCCCGGCGAGCAGGCCGATCACCCAGTTGTAGGTCACGTCGCCGAAGGTGGAGCGCTGCATCTGCCCGTCCTCAATGCGTTCGGGCGAAACGGCCGAGCCAGCCGAGCGCCATGATGCCTGCGAGCACGGTGAAGAGCAGCGTCAGCGAGGCGACGGCGGCGAACGGCCAGTTGTAGACCACGGTCGACTGCTGCCAGATCAGCGCAGGCAGATAGACCAGCCGTGCCCCGCCGATCACCGACTGCGAGATGAAGGCGGTGGTGGCCGAGGCGAAGACCAGCGTCGCGCCGGCGATCCAGCCGGGCAGGGTCAGCGGCAGCACGACCTTGAAGAAGGTCCGCCATTTCGAGGCGCCGAGCGCGCGCGAGGCGTCGACCAGGTTCTGGTCCATCTGGTTCATGATCGTCAGCAGGGGCAGCAGCATCAGCGGCATCTCGATCTGCGTCAGCGCGATCACGAGGCCGAGCTCGGTCTGCAGCAGGTTGAGCGGGGCTGCGGTCAGGCCGAGCCCCATCAGCGTCTGGTTGACCACACCCTCACGCGCCAGGATGACGATCCAGGCGAAGGTGCGGATCACCACGGAGGTCAGCAGCGGCATCAGGATGACGAAGATCAGCACGCGCTGCAGCTTCGGCCCCGAGGCTCGAAAGACCAGCGCGAGGGGATAGGCGAGCAGCGTCGTCGCCGCCACGGCGAAGACGCCGAGCTTCAGCGTGTCGAATATGACTTTGAGATAGAATCCGTCGCCGTAGAATTTCGTCCAGCTGTCGAGGCCGAGCCGCGTCTGCTCGGCATCGGCGTAGAAGCTGATGCCGAGGAGGATCGCGAAGGGCGCCGCGAAGAAGACGAGATAGGTCAGGCCGAGCGGCGCCGCGAGGCGCCAGTCGACCCTCTCGCCGGAGGCGCTGCCCCCGGCCGCTGCTGCCACGCCTGCGGCCATCGAGATCGCGCCTTACTTGGTGATTTCCTTGTTGAACCGTTCGATCCAGGCGGCGCGGACCGGATTGATCTTGGTCCAGTCATGCGTGACCATCTTGGTCAACTCGTCGACGGACTTGATGTCGAGCGTGTCGACCAGCTTCACGTCCTTGTTGATCGGAATCATGTTGTAGGGTTGCTGCTGCAGCGCGCCCTGGATCTCGGCCGAGATCGCCGTGTCCATGTATTTGTAGGCGTTCTCGACATTGTCGGCGCCCTTCACGATGTGCAGCGTGGTCTGGAAGGTGATCGCGCCGGACTCGGGCTTGACGAACTCGATGTCTACGCCGCGGCCCTTCAGGATCGCGACCGTGTTGGTGTTCGTATACATGATGTCGATCTGCCCCTGCTGGTAGAGGCCGGGCATCGCGGCCGGCGCGGCGACGGCAGCGGCCTTGGCGACGGCCTTCTTCAGCTCGGCGAAGATCGGCTCCATGTTTTCGATCGAGCCACCGAACGCCTTCGCCATTTCGATGATCGAGACCGTGCCGAAGGTGGTCTGGAAGCCGGTCAGGCCGAGCCGCTCGACATAGGGCGACTTGAACAGGTCGGCCCAGCTCTTCGGCGGGGTCGGGAACTTCTTCGGGTTGTAGGCGATGCCGACCACCTGCGCGTTGCAGGTCACCCCATGCGAGGTGATCAGCCCGTCCGGCACCTTGGCGGCGTTGGTCAGCTTCTTGGCGTCGACCGGCTCGAACAGACCCGCCTGCATGGCGGCAGCGGCCGGGCCGGGATCGAGCACGAAGCAGTCGAAAGGCGGCACGCCGCGCGCGGCACGCACCTTGGCGACCTGGTCGACCGCGAAGAGCGAGTCGAAGGCCATGTCGATATTGGCGCTCTTCTTCAGCGCCGGGGCCACGACGCCTCGATAGGCTTCCTCCCAGGTTCCCGGATAGATCGCGGCGGTGAGGCTGCCGGCGGCGCGCGCGCTCAGCGGCAGGGAGGCGGCGAGTCCGAGGGCACCGGCTCCGACAAGCAGGTCGCGGCGGCTGATCGTGGTCATGGCTGTCGTCTCCGTTGAGTTGAGTGTGACGGGATCAGGGGTTGGCGAAGAGCGAAGGCCGGGCATGGTCGGCTAGTGCACAGAAGGCGGTCTCCGCCCGGCCCGAAGCGACGCCGGGCCGCCGCGGTACGGCGACCTTGAGCGAAGTGCCGTCCGGGGCCGTGACGTCGTGGATCAGTTCGCCGCCGATCGGCAGGCTGAGCTTGAGCGCGACCGGAAAGCGGCCCGCGCCGGCCTCATCGGCAAGCAGCATCTGCTCGGGACGGACAGAGACCAGCACCGGTGATCCGGGCGAAAAGCTCATCCGCGAGGGAATCGTCCAGGTCGCGCCGGCGGCAAGTGCGACGCGACAGCTCTCCGCCGTCGCGGCCTCGACGGTCCCGGCGAGCAGATTGCTGGAGCCGATGAAGCCGTTGACGAACAGGCTTGCCGGCTCGTCGTAGATCTGCACCGGCGTGCCGAGTTGCTCGATCCGGCCCTGGCTCATCACGGCGATGCGGTCTGCAATCGCCATCGCCTCGTCCTGGTCGTGCGTCACCATGATCGCCGTCAGGGCGAATTGACGCTGCAGGCGCTTGATCTCGATCTGCATGTCGAGCCGCAGGTTCTTGTCCAGCGCAGCGAAAGGCTCGTCGAGCAACAGGATCCGCGGACGGATCGCCAACGCACGCGCCAGCGCAACGCGCTGCTGTTGGCCGCCGGAAAGCTGTCGCGGCTTGCGGTCGGCGAGCTGTTCCAGCTGGACGATCGCCAGCATTTCGGCGACGCGCTCATCCTGAAGCTTTCGGCTTTCGCCGCGCGCAGCGAGCCCGTAGGCGATGTTTTGCGCCACCGTCATGTGCGGGAACAGCGCGTAGTTCTGAAAGACGATGCCGATCTCGCGCTTGCTCGGTGGTAGCGTGTCGATCGGCCGGCCGCCGATGATGACCTTCCCGTTGCCCTGCTCGATGAAGCCGGCGACGATCCTGAGCAAAGTAGTCTTGCCGCATCCCGAAGGGCCGAGGAGCGCGACGAGTTCGCCGCCCTTGACCTCGAGCGTAACGTTGTCGACCGCGAGCCCGCCACCGTAGCTGTGCGTGATACCGTCAAGCGTCAGTGGCTGGGCAGCAGGGCCGGTCTCGGAGCGCTGCAGCATCACGCCCACGCTCCCCGCCGCATCGGCGATCGAAAAGCGCCGCGGCGACGGGTTATCCTTGCATCGGCAGGAATGACGTCACCGGGCATCCAGGCAGCTCCTCGCGGGTCAGGGGAGGGAGGGGGCCTCCTTCCGCTTCTTGGTGGTCAATCTGGTACGCAAGATGCGTGCCGACTGCTCGACGGGAGCGAGTGCCTCACGCAGTTGCGCAAGTGGATCCGGCCGTTCTGGGATCTGCAGCTTCGCCTCCCAGCTGCCGAGATGCGCAGCCATGCGACGCTCGGCTTCGGACAGGTCTCCCGCCGCCAGCGCAGCGACGATCCCCGCATGTTCGGCAAAGGAGCGGGCGGCATCCGCGTCAGACTGGTGATGCATCGCGGCCAGCGTCGTGCGCACCGTGAGGTCGCGGATCGTCTCGGCGAGTAGCCGGTTTCCGAGGGCTCCGGCCAGGCAGACGTGAAAATCGCCGAGCAGGAAGCTGCGCAGCCCGGCATTGTGCCCGCCAAGGGCGCTTCGTTGCTGCTCGATATGCGCGCGCAGCCGCTTCAGGCCGCGCTCGTCGATCTGCTGCGCCATGCGCAGCAGGCCGGTCTCGATGACGTAGCGGGCCTCGAAAGCCTCGCGAGCCTGCTCGCGTGACGGCTCGACGAGATACCAGCCCCGCCTCGCGCTGACCTCGACAATGCCGCGAGCCGCCAGCCGGATCAGCGCCTCGCGCGCGAGCGTGCGGCTGCATGCGAACAGCGCCGCGAGCTCCTTCTCGCCGAGACGACTACCCGCTGGCAACTTTTCGGCGAGCACGGATTCGAGGATGCGATCACTGATCTGGCCTGGCAGCGTCATGGCGGCTCTCCCGTGATTGCTCGGCAGCAAACCACATGCCACAGGTATACAAGATTGATCGACAAGCGTCGTGGTGCGGATCGCCGAGGATTGCATGATTCCGACAGAAGGCCTGCTCGCTGAACAGGCGGACCAATCCGAGAGCTCTCCGCGTGCGACCGACCTCTGGCGGCTCAGCGCCGGCGAGCTTGCTTGTGGCTATCGGTCTGGCGAATTCGATCCCGTCGACGTCATCGAGGCTTGCCTGGCGCGCGCCGAGGCGTGCGAGCCCGCGCTCAACGCCATGGTGGTGTTGGACCGAAGCGGCGCTCTCGCTGCCGCTCATGAAAGCAGCAGCCGCTTCGCGCGGGGCACGCCGCTCGGCCCGCTTGATGGCGTGCCGGTCAGCGTGAAGGACAACATGCACGTGTCAGGCCTGGCCACGAGCTGGGGCAGCCGCCTTCTACGCAATGTCAGACCCGCGCGAGACGAGGTTCCGGTCTCGCGAGTGCGGGCTGCCGGCGCGGTGATAATTGGCAAGACGAACCTTTCCGAATTCGCGATGCAGGGCTTCACCTCGAACGCCGTCGCGGGAACCACGCGAAATCCGTGGAACCCGGCCCTGACGCCCGGCGGATCCTCCGGCGGAGCAGTGGCCGGCGTCGCGGCCGGCTATTGCCCGATCGCCCTGGCGACGGACGGTGGCGGCTCGACACGCCGGCCCGCATCGCATTGCGGACTTGTCGGATTCAAGCCTTCGATGGGACTTGCGCCACGCGGCGGCGGCCTCCCTGAGATATTTCTGGGATATGAAGTCGCTGGAGCGATCGGGCGCAATACCGCGGACGTCGCGATGATGACCGAAATCCTTGCGGGTCGAGATCTCGCCGTGCCGCCCCCGGCCGGCTTGCGCATCCTATTCGTGCCGGGTTTTGGCGAGCACCCCGTCGATCCGGGCATTGCCCGGCAGGTTCGCGATGCTGCTCAGAATTTTGCCAGGCTTGGCCATCAGGTGGAGGAAGTCGGCAATTCGAGCTTCGCCGAGCGGATCAACCGCCTCTGGATGTCGATGTCCGCAATCGGATTGGCGTGGATGCTCGATGAGCCGACGGCTTGGCCGGAGCTCGGCTACGGCCCGGGCGAGCGTCCTGACATCGCTCTCTGCGGCGAGGCGGCGCAGGCCAACTATCGTCTCGGCGTCTCGGCCGGGGGCACGGCGCTGTTCGAGATCCTGGTCGAGGTCGAACAGCTCAAGCGAGAAGTCGCGCGGCTGTTCGCACGCCACGACATTCTGCTGATGCCGGCTACCGCGGCTCTGCCCTGGCCGGCGGAAGAGAGCCACCCGCCTCTGATAGATGAGCGAGCAGCGGGACCGCGCGGCCATGCGATCTTCACCGGCTTCGCCAACGCCGCCGGTCTGCCGGCTATCGCGACCCCAAGCGGCTTGGTCGATGGCTTGCCCACTGGCTTTCAGCTCGTTGGACAGCAAGGCGCCGACGCGGTGGTGCTCGCGCTATCGCGACAGTTCGAAGAGGCTTACGGCCTCGCTGCCTTCGGGCGGACGCGAACTGGGCGCAACGGTGACGATGAGCTGGCTAGCGCATCACTGCTCAGAGATAAAAGGCCAAGCAACTAGGTCAGAAGCGACCGAAGCGGACATTGCATTCGTGCCTGGAATCTGGCGTTCCCAACCGAGGAGGCAGAGGGCAGCTCGCGGCACTGGCTGACGTTGGTGCTCCGCCCGAAACCGGATGTGTGAGATTAGCGGAACATCCGTTGCCCCGTATTGGCTGGAACGGGCAGCTCAAGCTGTCGGGCAGCGTTCTGGGACACATCCCCTTGGCTCGGCGGACAAATCCTGCGATGAGCGGTGCCGTTAAGTCATGCCTTGCATACGGATATCGCCTGATGAGATCTTTACTTGTTGCTGCTGTCCTGTTTCTTGGCGCGGCGCCGGCTGTCGCGCTCACGATCGTTCCCTATAATTCCAAACGAGCCTCTGTCGCGGCTGCGCGCGGCAGTACCGTGACGCGCAGCCAAATTTACAGCGCAAGGCCGGCCGTTCAGCGCCCTGCCGTCCGGCGGTATGACGCCTATGATCGGGTTCGCCAAAGCAGTTCTGCGAATATTCCGTCCTCTATGGCTCGGAGGGTGTCGCCGCCAACCCGTCCAACTTACGGACGAGGAACGCGCGGCGTTCGATAGGCCGCGTTGGCCGGTTCGGAGGAGTGGACCTCCTGACCATGGATGCGGCCGTTGCTGCGATCGCCAATGCCGCAAATATCACTGCCGGCGGAGGGTAAGGCTCACTGCGTGCGGGTCGGCTTTTCGAACTCCTCCGGGAATGACCCGTTCCGTGGTCCTCGCGCCGAACTGAGCGCGAGGGCACAATACGCGAGACCGCAAGACGAGCCTCAAGACTACCAAGAAGGCGCCGTCGTCAGAGTGGCGCCTGAACACGAGCTCCTGGGGCTGACGGAAGAGGGCCGCGGCTCATGTTGTCGAGCCTGTTCTAGGTCGTTCGAATGCCGCGAGGAGACATTGCGTGACGACGTAGAACCGGACATTGGAAGGCGAGCGTCGTTCCTGATTATTGCTCGCTCAATTGGGCTGGCTTGAGCCCGAAGACTTCGGAAGCTGCACGACCGCTGGCGAGGTCTGCGATCCAAGTCGACTCGCGTGCCATTCTCTCTTGCGCGGCATGAAGGCGCGAAGTCAGCGTGTGCGGTGACAGCGTGACGAGACCGTCGTCGTCGCCAATCACCAGATCCCCCGGCGCAACGATGTGTCCGCCAATGACCACGGGCTTGTTGATTGCGCCGCGTTCCGCCGATGCTGGACCACGCGGCGTCACCGAGCGAGCTTAGACCGAGAAGTCGGGCCAACTCGCAAGCGTGGCAACATCGCGTACGGCTCCGTCGCAGACGATGCCGACGCAGCCGCGACTGCGCAGGTGTCCGCCCAGGATCTCCCCGATCATCGCGAACTCGGCATTTCCGCCTGCCGAAATCATCAGGACATCCCCAGGTCCCACGATGTCGAGCACATGGACAACCGCGCCGAAATCGGGCGGCTCGCACAGCACGGTGACCGCTCGGCCGAATAGCGCCGGCTGACGGCCCGGCGGGTTGAGCGGGCGGATTGCAGGGTCGATCTGGCCGATATCGCGCGTCAGGTCGACCGCTATCGCCACGGGGATGCCGCGCCATGCTGCGATATCCTCGGGCACCGGCGGCGGCGCTGAAACGCTATGGATTGCCACGGTCATTTCAGGGCTTCCTCGCCTGCATCGTCACCAGTGCCTCAGCCAACCTTCGTACACCCTCGGCCAGGCGGTCGGGTTCGTTCAGAGTGAAGTTGATGCGGATGGCGCGGCGATTGCGACCGGCAGCGTCGAAGACGCTGCTTGGGCTGACACAGACTCCGGCCTCCAGAGCGTGATGAAGCAGCAGATCGGTGTCGAGGGCGGGATCCCGCGCAATGGCCCAGACGAACATCCCTCCGACCGGAACCTCCCACTCGAACCATCCCCCGAGCTCTGTACGCATCGCGTCGCAGAGGGCATCGCGCCGGGCACGATAGGTCGAAAGAAGCAACGGCTGGATGCGATCGATGAGGCCGGCCTCCAGTGCTGCGAGCGCGATATGTTGTGTCAGGCCGCTCGTGCAGAGATCCGAACCTTGCTTGGCCATGGTCAGGGCCATGATCATCTCAGGCTCTGCGATGACCCAGCCGATGCGCAGGCCAGGTGCAATCTCCTTCGACAGCGTGCCCATATAAATGACCGGGCCGGTATAGGTCGTGCCGTCGGACCCCAGGGCCGAGATGTCGATCAGGCGGGGCAGGGGCTCGCCATCATATTGCAGCAGCCCGTATGGGTCGTCCTCGACCAGCCAGGTCCCGGTGCAGTGGGCCGCGGCGACAAGGGCCTTTCGCGTGGCGAGAGGAACCATGCGGCCCGTGGGATTCGAGAAATTCGGGACGGCGTAGGCGAACTGCGCTCCGGCCAGAGCCACATGTGCGTCGAAGGCCGGATCGTCGAGCTCCATGTTCCGAAAGGCGGGCTGACGGGGGCGCCAGGCGTCGAGCGCGCCGAGATAGGTGGGGAACTGACCTGCGACGAGACCACCTTCGTCGAGCAACACCTTGCCGAGCAGATCGAGCCCCTGCATCCCACCGGACGTTACGAAGACATTGTCTCGAGACAGTCTTGTTGTCGGCGTGCTGAAGCGTTTCGCCAACGCGTCGCGCAGTTCGGGCAGGCCTTCAATCGGTCCATAGCCCAAAACCTGGCCAGGGTGTGCCTTGACGGCCTCACCGGCCAGACGCGCGATTTCGGGAACCGGAAAAGTCCCGGGCTCCGGCAGGCCACCTCCCATGTTGATGAGGCCAGGAACGCCGCCAGCCGACAGGAAGGTACGCGTGATGTCGTTGGTTGTACCAAGCCATGTGGCGAATGATGGTCGCGTGCGGCTAACCGCGGAAGCGCTAGGCATGATCGACTCCGAGTTTGAAGCACCATATCTCTCGTAACGAGAGCGACTGTGTGCAAAATCTGGATGTGTGAGCTTCATGATGAGCGATAATCGCCAGTCGAAGCCTGTCTCGCGTAGAAAATCGCCTCAGCGTCGATTGGATGCGATCGACCGGCGCATCATTGGCCAGTTGATGCGCGATGGGCGGATGTCGAATCTGGAACTGGCGGAGATGGTTGGCCTGTCTCCGACACCCTGCAGTCGCCGTATCAAGCAGCTTGAAGAGGCCGGCGTCATCACTGGCTATGCGGCGCAGATCAATCCGGCTGCCCTTGGCCTGACCCTGAGCGTCATCGTTTCGGTCAAGCTGGGACAGCATGGTCCTGACGGGCATGAGCAGTTCCGAAGAGCGATCCGGGATCGGCCCGAGATCAGCGAGTGCCTGCTGATCACGGGGGCGGCGGACTACCTGCTGCGCGTTTGGGTGGCGGACATCGAAGCGCTCCGCGAGTTCATCACCAACACGCTGCAGGCGGTGCCGGCCGTGGCAGAGACCTCGACCATGCTAGTGCTGGATCAGGCGCTCTATCCTGCCGCCGGCATTCGCTAGGCGCCATAAGCGGAAATTGGGTCATTCCAGGTAGCGGACATCTCGCGGGTCCGCTTCGCTCATTAGCCAGCCCTCATTGGTCGCGGCGCGCGCTCGGCAAGGCTTGCATCATCGCGCGATACGACGCCCCGCTTGCAACAGCTACGGCTTCGCGCGCACCAGCGGCTTCATCGTGCGGGATTGGCCGACGCGCCTCCACCCACGGGCCGGGAGGAGAACGGCAACAGGCCAGCGCGAACCACCCTGTCTTGGCGCTACTGATCAGCTTGGACCGGAAAGCACTCCATTCGCACGCGCTCGCCCGCGATAGTCGAGGTTTGACACGTCAACTTCGCGGGCACCGGGACCGACTCCGTTGTCGCCGACACGAAATTCGGCACTGGCGGCGCGGAAATCCGGGATGCATGGGACGCACGCATTCGGTCCTGTTGCGGCCTCTCGATGGCGAGCTTCTGCTTCGGTTCGGTGACTGGAACAGCACGTGGAAGTTCCGGCGGTGCCACGACGACGGCCGTTTGCTGCGCAGGGGCTGGCGTCGGTCGCCAAGGTTGCCACGCGCTGAGCCGCGTAAAGGCTTCCACGGTCGGCTTCGTGATGGCTTCGGCTGTAGGCATCGACGGCATGCATCCGGACAAGGCGACGCCTGCCAGGCACGCAGCCGCGCGGTTCGAGATCGACAGCATCTTCGCCGCTCCTGCTGTGGATTCATCGCGAGCAGCCCATCGTGCCGATTTTTGGCGAGGGGTGTCAATCGTCTGATTTGGCAGCAGCGGGCGTGCAACCGACGGCGAACTGTTGCGGCCTGTCCTGCAGCGGACAGCACGCCTTGAGCTCGGTGCCATGCTGCAACTTTCCTATTCCGCTCGTGAACATATTCGGCAAGGCTCTCAGCGTCCGGAATTGCCATGCCGCAACGCCTCGATGGGGCGGTCGCGACTTTTCTGGAGGCTGGCCGTGTTCTACTCCCTGGGCCCCGAGCCGGGTCTTCGTGATACTGCTGTCGTCATTGACTAACCTTGCGGCTTGGGATCGGAAGGCGCCCATCAAGCCGCAATCGAGCCAGATCGGCGCGGGGCCATGCCATCAGGGCAGGGCGCCCCTGCCGCCCGGCATCCTTGTTCGCGCCGCGCTTCCCGGCGATGGTCCGCCCATCATGAGCAGCATCGATCCCCACGTCTCCGCCCTGTCCGTCTGGCTCGCGCTGGAGAGCCCCACCCATCACACGCCCGGCGTCAACGGCATGATGGATCTCGTTGCCAGCGAGGTGGCGGGCCTGCCGATCGCGATCGAGCGCATACCCGGCCGCAATGGCCTTGGCGACAGCCTGATCCTGCGGGCCGGCGTCGACAATGGCGAGCCGGCGGTCGCGGTGATGTCGCATCTCGACACGGTCCATCCGGTCGGGACGAGTGCCCGCGACCTGCCCGTGCGCGTCGAGGGCGACCGGCTCTACGGGCCCGGCGTCTACGATATGAAGGGCGGTGCCTGGCTGGCGCTGCAGGCCTTCAAGGATGTCGCCCGCGCCGGCACCGCCAAGCGGCCGCTGGTCTTCCTGTTCACCGGCGACGAGGAAATCGGCTCGCCGACGACACGCGGCCTCATCGAGGAGATCGGTCGCGCATCCGCTGCCGTCCTCATCACGGAACCGGCGCGCGAGGGCGGCAAGATCGTCACGGCGCGCAAGGGCGTGGGGCGCTTCGAGGTCAAGTTCGAGGGGCGGCCGGCGCATTCCGGCGCGCGCCATGCCGATGGCCGCAGCGCGATCCGCGAGGCGGCGCACCATATCCTCGCGATCGACGGGATGACCGATTACGGCCGCGGCATCACCACCTCGGTTGCGCTGATGGGCGGCGGAACGGCGGCCAACGTCATCCCGCAGCATGCCTGGTTCAGCGTCGACCTGCGCGTCACCACCGCGGCCGACGGCGTCGAGATGGAAAAGCGCATCCTCGGCCTGAAGCCGCACGACCCGGACGTAAAGATCGCAGTGAGCGGCGGCATGAACCGGCCGCCCTATGAGAAGACGCCGGCCGTCGCTGCGCTGTTCGAGACGGCGCGCAAGGTCGCGGCGGAGATCGGCTTCGATCTGCAGGATTGCCCGATGACCGGCGGCGGCTCGGACGGCAACTTCACTGCCGCCTTCGGCATCCCGACGCTCGACGGCCTTGGCATCGACGGCGCTGGCGCGCATACGCTCGGCGAGTACGGCCTGATCTCCTCGATCGCGCCACGGCGCGCCCTGATCAAGGGGCTTCTGGAGACGATTTGACCCGCCGGGTTCCGGCACGCCGGGGGCCGCTGCGCATCTCATTGGAATGAGCCCGGGCATAAAAAAGGGGCTGCAGCGATGCAGCCCCTTGTCTGTTTCGCCGGAGCAGGCGGGGATCACTCCCCGCCGTTTTCCTCAGGCGCAGGACCGGCCGCGGCTTCCGCCTCGCCGTCATCGCCCTCGCCATCGTCGTTGATGCACTCGACCGAGACGACCTTTTCGTCCTTGGCGGTATTGAACACCGTCACGCCCTGCGTCGAGCGGCCAGCGACGCGGATGCGGTTGCCGGTTCCGGCGTCGACGGGGACGCGGATGACCTGGCCGCCATCGGTGACCAGCATCAGCTGATCGCTGTCGACCGCCGGGAAGGAGGCGACGAGCTTGCCGTTTCGATCGTTCACGACCATGGCCACGATGCCCTTGCCGCCGCGACCGGTGACCCGGTACTCGAACGACGAGGTGCGCTTGCCGTAGCCCTTCTCGGAAACGGTCAGGATGAACTGCTCCGCCGCGCCCATGGCGGCGTATTTCTCCTGGCCGAGCTCGATGTCGCCGGCGCTCTCTTCGGCATCGGCCTCGACGGCGGCCGCGACCTCCGTCGCCTCATCGGCCTCGCCATTGAGGGCGCGGCGCGCGGCGGCGGCGCGCTTGAGATAGGCCGCGCGCTCGTCGGGCGTGGCGTCGAGATGGCGCAGGATCGCCAGCGAGATGACCTCGTCGCCCTTCGCCAGGTTGATGCCGCGCACGCCAGTCGAGTCGCGGCCCTTGAAGACGCGCACTTCCGGGACGGCGAAGCGGATGCACTGGCCGGCGGCGGTGGTCAGCAGCACGTCGTCGTTCTCGGTGCAGATCTGCACGTCGACGATGTGGTCGCCCTCGTCCAGCTTCATCGCGATCTTGCCGGCGCGGTTGACGTTGACGAAGTCGGACAGCTTGTTGCGCCGGACGCCACCTGACGCCGTCGCGAACATGACGTCGAGCGTCTCCCAGCTCGCCTCGTCCTCTGGCAGCGGCATGATCGTGGTGATGCGCTCGCCCTTCTCAATGGGCAGCATATTGACCAGCGCCTTGCCGCGCGCATTCGGTGCCGCCAGCGGCAACCGCCAGACCTTCTCCTTGTAGACTTGGCCCTCGGAGGAGAAGAACAGCACCGGCGTATGCGTGTTGGCGACGAACAGGCGCGAGACGAAATCCTCGTCCTTGGTCGACATGCCGGAGCGGCCCTTGCCGCCGCGCTTCTGGGCCCGGTAGGTCGAGAGCGGCACGCGCTTGATGTAGCCGCCATGGCTGACGGTGACGACCATGTCCTCGCGGGCGATCAGGTCCTCGTCGTCGAGGTCGGAACCCCAGTCCTGGATCTCGGTCCGGCGCGGCGTCGCAAAGGCGGCACGCACCTCGGCGAGTTCGTCCTTGATGATCGACTGGATGCGAGCGCGCGAACGCAGGATGTCGAGATAATCGGCGATCTCGGTGGCGAGCTTCTGCAGCTCGTCACCGATCTCGTCGCGGCCGAGAGCGGTCAGGCGGGCGAGGCGTAGCTCGAGGATCGCCTTGGCCTGGGCATCCGACAGGCGATAGGTCCCGTCCGGGTTCATCGGGTGGCGCGGATCGTCGACCAGTGCGATCAGCGGTGCGATGTCGTCGGCCGGCCAGTCGCGCGCCATCAGCGATTCATGCGCTGCCGACGGGGTCGGAGCGGTGCGGATGAGGCGGATGACCTCGTCGATATTGGCCACTGCCGTCGCCAGGCCGCAGAGCACATGGGCGCGCTCGCGGGCCTTGTTGAGCAGGAAGCGGGTACGCCGTGAGACGACCTCCTCGCGGAACTCGACGAAGGCGACGATGAAGTCGCGCAGGTTGAGGACTTCCGGGCGGCCGCCGTTCAGCGCGACGAAGTTGCAACCGAACGAGGTCTGCAGCTGGGTGAAGCGGTAGAGCTGGTTCAGCACGACATCGGCCAGCGCGTCGCGCTTGATCTCGATGACGACACGCACGCCCTCGCGGCTGGATTCGTCACGCAGGTCCGAGATGCCCTCGATGCGCTTCTCGCGCACCATCTCGGCGATCTTCTCGACCATCGAGGCCTTGTTCACCTGGTAGGGAACCTCGGTGACGACGATGGCCTCGCGCTCCTTGCGCATCTCCTCGATATGCGTCTTGGCGCGCATCACGACCGAGCCGCGGCCAGTGTGATAGGCGGCATGGATGCCGCTGCGGCCCATGATCGAGGCGCCGGTCGGGAAGTCCGGGCCCGGCACGATCTCGATCAGCTCGTCGATCGTGATTTCGGGATTGTCAATCAGCGCGACGCAGGCGTCGATCACCTCGCCGAGATTGTGCGGCGGGATGTTGGTCGCCATGCCGACGGCGATGCCGCCGGCGCCGTTGACGAGAAGGTTCGGATAGCGCGCCGGCAGGACGGTCGGCTCGTGCTCCTTGCCGTCATAGTTCGGCTGGAAGTTCACCGTGTCGAGGTCCAGGTCCTCGAGCAGCGGCATCGCCGCCTTGTCGAGTCGGGCCTCGGTGTAGCGATCGGCCGCCGGAGAATCGCCGTCCATCGAGCCGAAATTGCCCTGGCCGTCGATCAGCGGCAGGCGCAGCGAGAAATCCTGCGCCATGCGCACCAGCGCGTCATAGACTGCGAGATTGCCGTGCGGATGGTATTTACCCATCGTGTCGCCGACGATGCGGGCGCATTTGGTATAGGGGCGGTCGGGCAGGTTCTTGTTCTCGTGCATCGAGAACAGGATGCGCCGGTGCACGGGCTTCAGGCCGTCGCGGACGTCGGGCAGAGCGCGGCTCACGATCACGCTCATGGCGTAATCGAGATAGCTCTTCTTCATCTCGTCGGTGATGCCGATCGGCTTGATGTCGCCGCCGAAATGCGGCTCGTCCGGGCGCTTGTCGTCTGTTTCGTCGCTCAAGGGATTGGGTCCCGATTCCTGCTATTTTCAGGCTTCTGGCTACCCGATTCCGGTGGTTTAAGCCAGCGAAAGCAAAGGTTGTCCCGTCAAAAAATAACCCTTGTATCTCAATCGGTTGCAGCCCGATTTCGAGGCGGATCACAAGGGTTGCCGCAATCCCGCCATTCTTCGCGGGTGACGGCGCCCGTGCGGCGTGGTCAAGTCGTTGCCATGCATCTCGATTTCCTTGTCTCTGCGCTGGTGACGCTGCTCGTCACCCTCGATCCGCCCGGGCTCGCGCCGATCTTCCTGTCGCTGACGCAGGGCATGTCGGTGGCAGAGCGCCGACAGGTTGCGATCCGCGCCTGCATCATCGCCTTCGGCATCCTGGCCTTCTTCGGCGTGGCCGGCGACATCGTGCTGAAGGCGCTTGGCGTCTCGCTGCCGGCCTTTCGCATCGCCGGCGGGCTTTTGCTGTTCTGGATCGCCTTCGAAATGGTGTTCGAGCGCCGGACCGAGCGCAAGCAGCAGACGGCCCAGACGGCGATCACCAAGGATCACATCCACAATGTCGCGGCCTTTCCCCTGGCGATCCCGCTGATGGCGGGACCGGGCGCGCTCACCGCGATCATCCTGCTGGCCGGCCGGGCCGAGGGCGATCCGCTGCGGCTCGCCGCGCTCGCGGTGATCTGCGGCTTGGTGATCCTCTCCTGCCTCGTCGTCTTCCTGCTGGCGACGCCGCTGGCGCGCCTGCTCGGCGTCACCGGTAATGTCGTGCTGACGCGTCTGCTGGGAGTGATCCTGGCGGCGCTGGCGGTGCAGTTCGTGATCGATGGAGTGTGGGCGGTGGTCAGGGCGGGGTAGGGCGGGGCCGCTGTCCTTACTGAACGCGTCGGTCGACGCGCTTTGGGCATTTGATTGTCGGCGCTCGCGCCGGAACGGGGGAGCGGCCATGGAATTCGCGACGATCATCGCTGAACGCAGCATCCTCGCCTTCGGCTTGAGCCTTTTCCTGGCCCATATGGTCGTCTACGAACTCGGCTACCGCGTCGGCCGGCGCCTGAGCGGCGGCCCGGCCAATGCGCCCGAGGCCGTGGGCGTCGTAGTCGGGGGGATGCTTGCACTGCTCGCCTTCGTGCTGGCACTCACGTTGAGTTTTGCCAACGCTCGCTTTGGTGAGAGACGCGTCGGCGGTCTGGCTGAAGCGAATGCAATCGGCACGGCATGGCTTAGGGCGAAGGCCATCGGGACGCCGCGGGGCGACGAGATCGCACTGCTGCTTGAGCAGTACACGGTCGTGCGCATTGATTTCGTCCGGGCTGGCCGCGACCTGGCGGTCAACGAAACCCTCAACCAGAAAACCGGCGCACTCCAGTCGCAGATCTGGGGCCATCTTTCCGCGATCGTGCGTGAGAGACCTGACGCCATTTCCGGCGCGCTGATGGCATCGCTGAACGACACATTCGACGCGAGCACGAGCGAGCGCCTCGCCTTTGAAACGCGATTGCCGGCGCAGCTGTTCTGGCTGCTGATTGGCATTACGCTCGTGACCCTGGCTTGCCTGGGCTATCAGTTCGGCCTCAGGTCCAAGCCATTGCGCATCCTAATCGCGCTGCTGACACTGATGTGGACATCGATCATCGTCGGAATTCTCGATCTGGCATCCGGCCGCATCGGGAAGTTCCAGACGGGAACCGCTGCCTATGAGTGGACGCTCAACGGCTACAAGAGTGGGGTGACGATTCCCCCGCTGCCAGCGTCGCGGTAGCAGTTCCCGGCCGGTGTGCTTTCGCCGGACCTCAGTCGGACCGGCCCTTGGTGTTCTTGATCTGATTGATGACCTGATCGAGGTTGTAGCTCGCCGGATCCTGCATCGGCGGGAAGTCCTTGTAAGACAACAGCTCCTTCATCCACAGCGCCTGACCGATCGGCAGCATGTTCCAATCATAGACATAGGCGGTCGAGGGGGAGCCGATGGTGCCGCCCAGGCCCATGAGCGTCTTGTATTGCGATCCGATCGAGGTCTCGAAGGGGTCGCGCTTGATATTGACGACCTGGGCCCAGTGGAAGGGCAGAACGCCCGAGATGAAGCCGGCCGGCGAATCCGACACCATCGCGAAGTAGATCTTCCAGTTCTTGTAGCGGACCGCCGACGGGTCCTTGCCGGAATAGTAGAAGAACGTATCGCGAGCCGATTTTTCGGACCGCCCGAGGAGGTATTCGGTCTGGTCGACGCCATCGAGCTTGGTCTTGACGATGCCGGGATAGCTGCCGGCCATGATGCGCTGGTTAAGCGCGTCGCCCTTGTCACCGCCCGCGATGTTGACGAGCGTGGGCAGCCAGTCGAGCGCCGCGAACATCTCGTTCTTGACGGTGCCCGCGCGGATGCCACCGGCCGGCCAGCGCACGAGCAGCGGCGCGCGCATGCCGCCTTCCCAGGTGCTCAGCTTGCCGCCCTTGAAGGGAGTGGTGCCGCCGTCCGGGAAGGTGATCGTTTCGGCGCCGTTATCGGTGGTGAAGACGATGATGGTGTTGTTGAGCTGCCCCATATCCTCGAGCTTCTTCAGGACGACGCCGACATTATCGTCGAGCTGCTTCATGCCGGCCTCGTTGAGGCCCCAGTCCTTGCCGCCGGGTTCCCCGATCATCGCCTCGTATTTCGGGGAGAGCACGGTCGTGATGTGCATCCGCGCCGGGTTATACCAGGCGAAGAACGGCTTGTTGGTCCGTCTCGGGTCGTTGCGCTCGAGGAAGTCGACAACCTTGGCGGAGATCTCCTCGTCCACCGTCTTCGAGCGTTCTAGGGTGAGCGGACCCTCGTCGCGGCAGGTCTGGTTGGCCGCCGTGCCATTGGACGAGGTGCAGGACAGCATGGGGCGTGGCGGCGTCAGGCAAACCGAGGTTCGCGGGTCGACCGCGCCGGGAACCGGGGGGAGGCCCGGGATCGGCGTGTTCGCGCAGGGCGGCGCGACGGTCTGCTGGGTCGAAGTCCGGTTGATGTCAGGGAAGCTCACGCCCTGCATCGCGTCGAGATGGTACAGATAGCCCCAGTACTCCTGGAAGCCATGGGCGGTCGGCAGCGCGTCGGTGTGGTCGCCGAGATGGTTCTTGCCGAACTCGCCGGTGTTGTAGCCGAGATCGAGCAGGAATTTCGCGATCGACGGTGTGCCCGGTCGCAGATAGGACGGACTCCCCGGAAGCTGGGGCGGGATCATTCCCGTCCGAAGTGGGTGCATGCCGGTGAAGAAGGCGTTGCGCCCGGCGGTGCAGCTCTGTTCGGCGTAGTAGTGCGTGAAGAGCGCGCCTTCCTGCCCGATGCGGTCGATATTGGGTGTCTCTCCGACCATCAGGCCGCGGTGGTAGATGCTCGGCTGCATCAGGCCGATGTCGTCTCCCATGATGAAGAGGATATTCGGTCGAGACTGTGCCGGGGGAGGCGTCGGCGTCTGCCCCCCGGCCGGCGTCAATGCCGCCGCGCCGACGAGCGCGGTGGCGCCGAGAAGAATCGCCCGACTCCGTTCGTGCCAAGCAAGAAGCGCGTGTTGCCAGTGGCTCTTGATTCTCTCAAGGCCACGCATCTCGTTTCGAGGCGCCATCGAGATCTCCAATTTTTGCTTGATCTAAGCTTTGATCAATGGAGATTTTGTTGTGGGTGCAGCAAGAAATCTTTCATGATCAAATCTTGATCTGATTTGCCAAAAGATAAGCTTTGCTTGAGCAGGCTTGCGCAGATGCGAGCATTTGGCCGCAGTATTCGGGAGAGCATGCCGCAGGCGGTGTTTCAGCTACGTGGCGGCCAATGACTCCGGGATTTTATAGGCCGCGCCGACCGCGATGTGAACCAGATTCGGATTCTGAAGAATGCGCCTGCGGCACGACCCGCAAGGAGCCGCGATCCGGCGGCCTCCACGTCGACACTCGAGCCCGTCGCGGGCTTCCAGCATCGCTACCCGGGTGTGCTCATCGCCTTCGGGATCGGCAGACGCCCCCCGCGGGGTCCCAGGGCAGGTGGGGCATTACACGCTTGCCGTGATGTCGAACCCCGTCTCGGACACGCCAACGCCATCCCGGAGCTGGGCCGCTTGGCAGCCGATCCGGGATGGCGGCGCGGCCTGGCGTGCCGCTGTGCTCTACTTCTCCAGGAAGGCCCGGATCGTCCCTTCGGCCTGCTTCATCGAGATGACACCGTCGAGATGGCCGCGCGCCCCCTTGATGAAGGTATGGGTCACGTCGACACCGCCCTTCCTCAAGGTCTCGGCGGTGTGGTCGACCGCGTCGGCGGTGAAGACCAGGTCTTTGGGCTGGGTGATCAGCAGCACCGGCGCCTTGATCTTGGTCGCGGCATTGGCGAGCGACGCACCGCCGGCGGCGAAGAGTTGGTTCGCCTTGACCAGATAGAGGAAGTGGTTGGCGTCGGAGACCTTGGCGCGGGTTTCGCCGGCATTGTCGAGCACGCTTTGGACCTGGAATCGGTTGGCGAGCGCCTTGGCCGGTTCCTCGCCCTCCTTGGCCGGGCGACGGCCGAAGGTAGCGTTGGCCCAATCTTGATGGTTGGCCTGCAGCGTCACCGCCGTTAGCGCCTTGGCGAGGCCGGCATTGGGCGGCGTCTTGCCGTAATAGTCGCCCTTGTTCCAGTTCTGGTCGACCAGGATCGGCGCAGCCCAGACGTCGAGCCAGGCGATGAGCTGCGCGTCGGCTTCGCCCGCGCCGATCACCGGCATCGCCTTCGCAACCATTTCGGGATGGCTCGCCGCCCATTCGAAGGTCTGGAGCGAGCCCATCGAGGGGCCGGCGACCAAGGCCAGCTTCTTGATGCCCAGGTTTTCGACCAACGCCTTCTGGACATTCACGAAATCGCCGATCGTCACGACCGGGAAGTCGAGCGCGTAGGGCTTGCCCGTGTCGGGATTGAGCGAGGCCGGTCCCGTCGTCGTGGTCTTGGGGTCGCCGGTGTTCAGGTTCACCAGTGTGTCCGAGGACAGGACGAAATACTTGTTGGTGTCGATCGCCTTGCCGGGGCCGATGATCGCGTCCCAGTAGCCCGGCGCCGCGTCCTTCGCGTCATACTTCCCGGCTGCATGCGAGTTGCCCGAGAAGAAGTGGCAGATCAGGATCGCGTTGGACTTGTCCGCATTGAGCGTGCCGTAGCTTTCCCAGCCGACCTTGACGTCCTTGAGCGTCCGGCCGCCCTGCGTCGTATAGCTCGGCAGGGTGAAGACCTTCTTCTCCACCATCAAATCCTGGGCCGGAAGGCCTTGGGCAGCGGCCGGCTGCGCCTCGATCATCGTCATCGCCATCCATCCCACGACGCCGGCCGTGGCCGCGATCCAGTGTTTCATGCACAGATCCCCTTGAGTCGATTTCCTGGCCCGAACGGCCGTCAGGCGGCCTTGTTCGCATCCAAGCGGAATTCGACGGGCAGAGGAAGCGGGAAAGAGGCTGCCTCAGCGCAGGGGCAGCGGCGCGCCGCCGATCACGCCTGCCGGGCGCAGCATCGATTCCGGCTCGAACTCGAGCGTCGGCGTCTCGATCGGCCCGCGCAGGCTGAAGGGCAGCCGCAGCGCGCCCGTCGCGGGCTGGAGCACCGCCGCCATGTCGAGTTCGCGCTCGGGGAGCGAAGCGGAGCCGAAGAGCGACAGCCGATAGCCCGCTCCCGCCATCTGCGTGTCGCTCAGGGTGAGAATGCCGTGCGTGATGCTGGCATTGGCGGTGGCGGTCTCGAAGGCGGTCCTGCCCTGGCGCCAGTCGCGCAGCGCAAGGCCCGGATTGCGCTCGGCCCGGCGCATCAGGTCGCCGAAGGCGAATCCCGTGAGCTCGCCCTGGCGCAGGGAGAGTGAAATCTTGCCGCTGAGCGAGCCGATAACCTCCGGTAGCGAGCGCCCGAGCCCGTCGAGGCTGAGCTGGAGATTGCCGGAGCCGCTGAGGCGGGCGAACTGCGGCAGGTCGGCACCGGCCTGGCCGAAATTGACCTTGTCGAGCCCGCCGACGAGCTTGACGTCAATCCCGCCGGGCGTCGTCACGGCAAGGAGACGGCCCTTGACGCTGCCGCCATAGGCATTGGCTCGCAGGATGCCGGTCTCGAAGCGGCCCTTCTTGACCAGCAGATAGGTCGCGACATCGTTCAGTTTCGCGCCGTTGAGCCGCATCGCATCGGCGGAAATGCGCAGGTCGATGTCCTCGGCCGTCCAGGCGTCGAAGGGCAGGGCGGCCGCGCCGGGGCTTCCATCCAGCCCTGCGGTATCCATTCGCGAGACCAGCCGCCCGAGATCGAGTTGGGCGCCGGCCAGCGTCCCCGAGACCGAAAGGCGTCCGGATGCCATGGCGAGGTTCAGCGCGCCATCGAGCCGGTCGTCATCGACCCGGGCGACGACATTGGTCAACGCGGTGTCGTGCGGCCTGATTTGGGCATTGGCGCTGAGGTTGAATGTGCCGACCGCGGCGGCAAGCCGGGGCGCCTCGCCGAACCATCCCAGCAAGTCCGGGAGAGAGGGGGTGGACAGGGTCAGGTGCCCATTCGTGGTGGACTCCGGCGAACTGCTTCTGGTGCCGTCGAACTGCAGCTTCAGCAGCGGTGCGTTCACGCTGAGCGTCGTCCTGCCACGCGTACCGGCGACGGGCCAGAGCAAGCTGATCTCGGTGGGAACGCCGCGCCAGTTGAGCGAGCCGGCGACCGCGAGCGAGTCCTGGGCCTCGCGCTCGTCGAGGATCAGATTGACGTCGCGCAGGATGGTCCTTACCGCACCTTGCGCGCGCATGAAGATCGAGCCGTCGGCGATGACGATGCGGCTCTGGCCGCGCAGGCCCTGGAGATAGTCGAGCGGTGGCGCGAGCCAGTCGGAGAGGCCATCGCTTTCGGGGGCGACGGCAACGTCGATCTGGGGGCTGACGAGATCGATCCTGTCGAAATCGATGCGTCCTGCGAGCAAGGAAAGGATCCTCGCGCGCGCCTTGAGGCGCAGGGCCTGGCCTGAGACCTGTCCGTCGCGCTGGCTGAAGCCGACCTGGGACAAGCTGATGCGCGGGAGCGGCAGCAGCGCGATCTCGGCGCGATCGAGCTTGCTCACGACGAGGCCTGTGCGCGCCTCGATCGCGGCGATGACGTGCTTCTGGACGCGCGCAGCCGCAATCCCCCAGGATTGCAGGCCGAGCAATCCGAGCACGAGCACGAGGCTGTAGGCGAGAATCGAGGCGCGTCGCGTCATAAGCCTTCGGAGTATCTGGATCTTCTGGACGTCATCGAGTTTCGAGCCGGCTTGCGCCTGCCCGCGGAGATGCAACGCCCCCGGACGTATCGCCAGGCGATGCGATCCGAGGCAGTACCCACCCGCATACCCAACCAGGAGAAGACATGAAGCAGCCCGAAATACGGCGCCCACCTTGCAGCATCATGTCCTGTACGGTGCTCGGTTTAGGCTGATGTGCCCGATTTGTCGAGCCGGCTAGCCCCGTCGCCCGCTGGCTCGTGCCAGCCTGATGGCCGGGTAGAGGCCGGCGAGCACGATCAGGAGGCCTGCCAGCGCACCATCCTCGAACGAGCCGCGCGAGGCGTGGCCGTAGACGGTGGTCGCCAGCGTATCGACGTTCAACGGCCGCAGCAGCAGCGTCGCGGGCAACTCCTTCAGGCAATCGACGAAGACGAGCAGGGCGGCAGCGGCAATGGCCGGGCGGGCGAGCGGCCAATGCATCTTGCGCAACACCTCCGGCGCGCTGGCGCCGAGCGTACGCGCCGCGTCGTCGATTCGGGGCGAGATTCGCGACAGCCCGCTCTCGACGCCGGAGACGGCAATGGCCAGGAAGCGCACGACATAGGCGAGGATGAGGGCCGCGCCGGAGCCCATCAGCAGCAGCCCGGGATTGAAGCCGAACCAGCGCACCGACGCGTTGGCGAGGATGTTGTCGAAACCGGCGAGCGGTACGAGCAGCCCGAGCGCCAGCACCGTCCCCGGCACCGCATAGCCGAGCGAGGCGAGGCGAGAGAGGGCCGGCAGCCAGGGCTCGCGCCCCTGCCTGCGGGCCGCGCCGATGCCTATGCCTAGCGCCACGACGATGCCCGCGGCGAGACCGGAGAGGACGACGGCGTTGGCGAGGCTGCGCAGCAGGGCCGCGTCGGCCTGTTGCCAGAGGTCGCGTCGCAGCACCTCCACCGCCAGGAAGCCGATCGGTAGCACGGCGCCGAGCAGCACCGGCAACGCACAGGCAAGGCTCGCTGCGATGGCGGCGGCGCCTGTCAGCGGGACATGGCCGACGGCGCGGGGCTGCCGCACCGGCAGGGCGAAGCGGCGCTGGCCGCGCATCCTGCCCTCGATCACGATCAGCATCACCACGAGCAGCAGCATGACGCAGGCGATCTGGGCGGCGCCGGCCAGCGAGCTGCGATTGACCCAGGTCGTGTAGATGGACAGCGTCAGCGAGCGCACTCCGAGATATTCGCTCGCCCCGATGTCGTTCAGCGTCTCCAGCAAGGCCAGCGTCATGCCGGCGGCGAGCGCCGGGCGCGCCATCGGCAGGCCGATGCGCCAGAACAGCCGTCCCCGTGAAGCGCCGAGCGTGCGGGCGGATTCGACGAGCGTCGCCGCCTGCACGCCGAACAGCGCCCGAACGCTGAGATAGACGTAAGGGTAGAGCACGATCGCCATCACGAAGATCGCGCCGACAAGGCTGCGCGGATCGGGAAACCAGTAGTCGCGCAGCGAGCGCCAGCCGGTCAGCGCCCTCAGGGCGCCCTGGAGCGGCCCCTGGAAACCGAGAAATTCCACATAGATGTAGGCGGTGATGTAGGTCGGCAGTGCCAGTGGCAGTACCAGCAACCATTCGAGGGCACGCCGGCCGGGGAACTCGAACTGCGTCACCAGCCAGGCCGTGCCGACGCCGATGACGCCACAGAGCAGGCCGACCCCGAGGAGGAGCCTTCCCGTATCGGCCAGGGCGGTGGGAATGACGTTCGCAGCTAGGTGCGGCCAGATCGACGCCGCCTGCGAGGACAGCGCGGTGAGGGCGAGCGCCAGGATCGGCAGCGCGACGAGGGCGGCGCCGAGCAATGAGGCGAAGGCAAAACGCGTCGACGGCCGCCACGCGAGTGGCGACCGTCGTTGTGTTGCGAGTGGAGCGCTCAGGCTCAATTGTCGAAGCCGACCTTGTCTACGAGGTCCGCGGCCGCCTTGCGGTTCTTGGCGACATCGCCGAGCGGCGTCGTGTCGGGCGTGACGGCTCCGAGCAGCTTGACGGCGGCGCTTTCCTTGACGTCCGGGTTAACCGGGAACTCGAAGTTGCCGTCCGCGTAGAGCGCCTGCGCCTTCTCGGCGAGCATGTACTCGAGCAGCTTGACCGCGTTCTCGCGGTTCGGCGCGTTCTTGGCGATGGCCGCAGCCGAAACGTTCACATGCGTGCCGCCATTGGCGAAGGTCGTCTTCACCGGCTTGATCGCGTCGTACCAGCCCTTCTGCTCGTTCGTCGCCTTGCTCATCAGGCCGATATAGTAGGTGTTGATGATGGCGATATCGCACTGACCTGAGAGGATGTCGCGGGCGACGTCGCGGTCGCCGCCGCCGGGCTTGCGGGCGACGTTGGCCTTCAGTGCCTTGAGATAGGCTTCCGTCTTCTCGGCGCCGTTGCGGGCGAGGTAAGCCGCGAAGAAGGCGTTGTTGTAGGGGTGCTGGCCGGCGCGGATGCAGAACTTGCCCTTCCACTTGGGATCGGCGAGGTCCTCATAGGTGATCGCGTCCTGCTGCACGCGGTCCTTCGAGACGACGACGATGCGGGCGCGCTTGGTCAGAGTGACCCAGTTGTTGTCGGGGCCGCGAAGCTGTGCCGGGACGGTCTTGTCCACGACCGCGGACTTGATCGGCTGGGTGATGCCGGCATCGACCGCCGCGTTGATCTCGCCGACATCGACGACGAGCATCACATCGGCCGGGCTGTTGGCGCCCTCGGCCTTGATGCGCTCCTGCAGGCCGTCCTTCAGGAACACGGCGTTGACCTTGATGCCGGTGTCCTTGGTGAAGGCCTCGAGCACCGGGTTGAGCAGGGCGGGTTCGCGCGTCGTGTAGAGGTTGACGCTTTGGGCCAGGGCAGGCGTGGCCAGCAGGCTGGCGCCGAGCGCCAGGGCATGGAGATGGGTTTTGGCGATCATGCTTCGCTCCCTCGCTTTAAAGCGCAAAGCGCGCTTTGGCGGAGCGATAGAGCGCTCCGCACGAGGCGTCAATGCGATAATCCTTTTAAATCAAAGCGTTAAAACGGAGATGCTCTAGTTCTTCTTTAGAATAATTTGAATAAGAGCGCCATCCATCAGAAACATTTCGACATTTTTCGTCGGGCTGGGGACGTAAGACTTTTGTCGGGCGACCTTGGTCGGTACTTATTCTGACGCGCTTGTGAGCGAGATGACGCGAACGGGACCGCGCCTCGACGGGTCCAGGGAGCCGCGCAGGGTGAATCTGTCAGTCGCATCGCTGGCGACGCTGTCATCCTGAAGGCTGGCCTCGCGCAGGCGCATTTGCCGGCGCAGGCCGCGGGCCTCGGCCTCCATCCGGGAGATGCCGACGCGTTCGTCGATCTGCTTACGCTGGCCGTTGCTCAGCTCCGAGGCGCTGCGGAAATCGCGGAAGTCACGGGTGCTGTAGGGCCAGTTCGAGCCACCGACGAAGGTCCGGACCTTGCCATCAAGCACCACGCTGTCACCCGGGCGCAGGGTGAAGTCGCGCAGCAGCGAGACGCGGCGCTCGCCCGCCTGAACGATGGCCGGGCGGCATGCCGCCGCGTCCTTCGTGGTTTCATGGCTCCAGGCCATCGGCAGCGCATCGTAACGCTTGCCGTCGGCGGCCACTGCATCACCGATATTGGCGGAGCCGGCGGCGACGCGGAAGACCTTCACCGGGATGCCCGGGTTCATCGCCTGGCAGAGTGCTTCATGCGCCTTCATGTCGGAGGCGACGCGGAGATAGCCGATCGGCGCATGGAAGCCGTCGCAGAGGCGCACGCAGATCGTGCGCGCGACATCGGCCGCACCGGAGGCAGTGTCGAGCCGGGCCTGGGTGGTGCGCTTGGCCTGCCGCTTGGGTGCGTCCGCTGCGGCACGCTGGCGGAAGGGATTGAGTTCGACCGGCGGATGCGCGATCCGGCCGTCGGGCCGCATCTGCAGCAGTGGCAGATGCCACCCGGAGCGAGCGGGTGCATAGGCCGAGGCGCGCGGCTGGCTTGCTGCCTGGCTGCTTTGCTGGAGGGCTTGCCGGTTGACGTATTCCTGATGATGGAAGGCGCGAACGCCCGCATCGTCCTCGGCCTGGACCAGTGAGACGGTGAAGACGACGCCGCCGGCGCCCAGTGCGATGCCGAGCGCCGTCATGGCGGCGAGGCGCGCCGGCCTGCTGGCACGCGGCAGGCGTGCCAAGGGCAGGATTTCGCTCGAAGCGCTTGAAGCAAATGGCTTGTCGCTGCAGGTCGAAGCCTGCGTCGCAACTTCACGGACACGCAACATCGCGTCGACTCCACCCTACGCTTGTCTACCCGTCCGCCGCCTGCAGGGTGTAGTTTACTTTTCGTTAAGGTTCAACGCCGGCACGGGTCTCAGCCGGCAAAATGGAGTGCGATGCTTAACGCGACGAGCCGTCGGCTCCACATCGGTCCCGGTCAGCAACCATGGGCGCCGATGCTTGCGTGGAGCTTGCGCAGGCTACAGCACGGCCAGGACGACGCCGCCCCACATGCAGAACAGCACCGCGACGCCAATCGCAAAGACCGTCGCCCGGATTCGCATGTCGTTGGAGCCGACATGCACCAGCGTGTGCACGACGCGGGTCGCGACATACGCCCAGGCGAGGGCGGCCATGATGTAGTTCGTCGCCCCGACCTCCATTGCCAGCATGATCAGCGCGAAGAAGACGAGAGGGGTCTCGAACTGGTTCGAGAAATTGGCTGCCGCGAGGCGCGCGGGCTCGGGATAGCGCTCGTTCGAGACCGCGACGTCCGCCATGCGGACCTGCTTGCTGTCGAAGGCCGCCTTCCGGCGCAGGAACATGATGACGAGGACGACGAAGATCCAGAGGAGCAGGGCCAGCGAAGGATAGACCAGCTTGAGCGACATCAGCGTCTCCGATCGTCCGCTGTGTGGCGTCGAGCCGGCACCGCGCGATCGGGAGCGAAGCCAACATGCCCGCAAAATGCAAGCGCGGCGGGCCCGAATGGACCCGCCGCGCTCAAAATGACGGTGGATAGCTGCCCTGTTAGGAGCGGGTCGGGTAGTTCGGGCTCTCGCGCACGATGGTCACGTCGTGGACATGGCTCTCGCGCAGGCCGGCGCTGGTGATGCGGATGAAGCGCGCCTTGGCCTGGTAGTCCTTCAGATCCTTGCCGCCGACATAGCCCATCGCAGCGCGAAGACCGCCGGCGAGCTGGTGCAGCACGCCCGAGACCGGGCCCTTATAGGCGACCTGGCCCTCGATGCCCTCGGGGACGAGCTTCAGCGCGTCCTTGATGTCCTGCTGGAAGTAGCGATCCGCCGAGCCGCGAGCCATCGCGCCGACCGAGCCCATGCCACGATAGGATTTGTAGGAGCGCCCCTGGTAGAGGAAGGTCTCGCCGGGCGTCTCGTCGGTGCCGGCCAGCAGCGAGCCGACCATGGCGCAGGACGCGCCTGCCGCCAGCGCCTTGGCGAGATCGCCCGAGTACTTGATGCCGCCGTCGGCGATGACCGGGATGCCGGCCTTGGCGGCGGCAGACGCGGCATCCATGATGGCGGTGAGCTGGGGCACGCCGACGCCGGCGACGATCCGGGTGGTGCAGATCGAGCCCGGCCCGATGCCGACCTTGATCGCATCCGCGCCGGCATCGATCAGCGCCTGGGCGCCGCCGGCCGTCGCCACGTTGCCGGCGATGATCTGGACGGCGTTGGAGAGCTTCTTCACGCGCGCCACGGCCTCGAGCACCTTGGACGAGTGGCCATGGGCGGTATCGACGACGATCAGGTCGACGCCAGCATCGACCAGCATTTCCGAGCGCTCATAGCCGAGATCGCCCGTCGTCGTCGCAGCTGCGACCAGCAGCCGGCCCTTGGCGTCCTTGGCGGCATTGGGATGGGCGACCTGCTTCTCCATGTCCTTGACGGTGATCAGGCCGATGCAGCGATAGTGATCATCGACGACGAGCAGCTTCTCGATGCGGAACTGGTGCAGCAGCCGGCGGGCCTCGTCCTGAGTCACGCCTTCGCGGACCGTGATCAGCCGGTCCTTGGTCATGATCTCAGACACGGGCTGCTCGGGATTGGCAGCGAAGCGGACATCACGGTTGGTGAGGATGCCGACGAGCTTGCCCTTGTGGCCCTGCGGGCCGCGCTCGACCACCGGGATGCCGGAGATCGAGTTGTGCTTCATGATCGCCAGCGCATCGCCCAGCGTCTCGTCGGGGAAGATCGTGATCGGGTTGGCGACCATGCCCGATTCGAATTTCTTGACGAGACGGACCTGCGCCGCCTGCTGGTCGGCTTCGAGGTTGCGGTGGACGACACCGAGGCCTCCGGCCTGCGCCATGGCGATCGCCATCTTGGCTTCGGTCACGGTATCCATCGCCGAAGCGATAATCGGCAGGTTCAGAGATATCGTCTTGGTGAGCTGGGTGCTGATGTCGACATCGGCCGGCATGACCTCGGACGGTCCGGGCTCGAGCAGCACGTCGTCGAAGGTGAAACCGTCGCGAATCAGACCATCGAGGGAAGCAGTCATCGTCAACTCCGACACCGGCTCGAGCCGGTTCTGTTGCGGTCTCGCGGAGGGCGCCCGCGACCGGGTTGACGAGGCCCGTTAGCATGGGCTCAGCGCCGCCGCTAGTATGCCGATGCGAATATTTTGCAGTGCGGCACCAGCGTGGCGTCATGCCTCGATCCCGCGGCCGTCCAGACGGTCGACGCTGACCGGCTGCGCCGCGGGATCGTTGCGCGCTGCCGGCCTGCTCAGCCGGCAGGCGCATGACGGCTCTGCGGTCCCGCTCTCGTCAGAGCGGGGGCGCGTCGATAAAGCAGGCCGCGTACTCCTGTCGCCGGAAACCAGCCGTGCAACGCGCCAAACTCCTGCCCCTGATCGTCGCCTGCGCGCTCTTCATGGAGAACACCGATTCGACGGTGATCGCGACCTCGCTGCCGGTGATCGCGCAGTCGCTCGGCGAGGATCCGATCGCCCTCAAGCTGGCGCTGACCTCCTATCTCGTCAGCCTCGCAGTGTTCATCCCGATCTCCGGCTGGATGGCGGACCGTTATGGCGCCCGCACGATCTTTCGCGCCGCGCTCGGCGTGTTCATGCTCGGCTCGATCCTCTGCGCGCTGTCGAATTCGCTCGGCGCCTTCGTCGGCGCGCGCTTCGTGCAGGGCATGGGCGGGGCGATGATGGTGCCGGTCGGGCGCCTCGTCATCCTGCGCAGCGTCAGCAAGTCGGAGCTGGTCGGTGCTCTGGCCTATCTGACCGTGCCGGCCCTGGTCGGGCCGGTGGTCGGCCCGCCGCTCGGCGGCTTCATCACCACATATCTCGACTGGCGCTGGATCTTCTTCATCAACATTCCGATCGGGATCGTCGGCATCGTGCTGGCGAGCCTGTTCTTCGAAGATGTCAGGGAAGAGGACGTCGCGCCGCTCGACATCAAGGGCTTCCTCCTCTCCGCCTTCGGCTTCGCCAGCCTGATGCTGGGTCTTGCCACGGGCGGGCGCCATCTCGTGCCGGAAGCGGTGTCCTATGCCTGCGTCGCGGCGGGCATTGCGGCCCTGGTCGCCTACTGGTTCCATTCCAGGCGCGTCGCCCACCCGGTCCTGAACCTTTCGCTGCTGAAGATACCGACCTACCGGATCGGCGTGATCGGCGGCTCGATCTTCCGCACCGGCATCGGCGCGATCCCCTTCCTGCTGCCGCTGATGCTGCAGCTCGGCTTCGGGCTCGATGCACTGCAGTCGGGGCTGATCACCTTCGTCTCGGCAGCCGGCGCGCTGCTGATGAAGACGCTGGCGAAGACGATCCTGGCGCGCTTCGGCTTCCGCCGCGTCCTGACCGTCAACGCCGTCGTCGGCGCCGCCTTCCTGGCGGCATCGGGTCTGTTCACGCCGCTGACGCCGCATTGGCTGATGCTGTCGGTGCTGCTGATCGGCGGCTGCTTCCGCTCGCTGCAATTCACCGGCATCAACGCACTGAGCTATGCCGACGTTTCCAACAGGGAGATGTCGAGCGCGACCAGCCTGTCGAGCGTGGCGCAGCAATTGTCGCTCAGCCTCGGCGTCACCATCGGCGCCTTCGCCCTGGAGACGGCGCACGCGCTCCATGGCGGCGCTGCTCTCGGCGCTGGCGACTTCTGGCCCGCCTTCATGCTGGTCGGGCTGATTTCCGCCTCCTCGGTCTTCATGATGGGGCAGCTCGCGCCTGATGCCGGCGCCGAGGTCTCAGGCCACGCCCCCTTCAGCGCCCGCAAGGCGACGGCCGAGGCGATCGCCGACCAGAAGCCGCTGGAATGACGGCTGCTTGCCCGATGCCGCAGCGTCAGGGCACAATCCTGCGATGGAGCCGGCGGCGGACAGTTCCGAGGCGCATTTCGATCTCGCCATCAGCGATGGCGGGATGCGGCTCAAGCTCGCCGAGGCCCGGCTGACGCTGAGCGACGAAGGGATCAGCTATACGCTCGACGATCGAAGCGGGCTGAGAGCCTTTTCGAATCTGCGCAGCGTCAGGATCCAGGCCCTCCATGGTGGCAAGCGCAGTCCCTGGGAAGCCGTGATCGAGCTGGCGTTCGACCGCGGCAAACCGCTGTTCGTGCATTCCAGCTCGCCCTGGGGCGCCAATGATCCGGGCCGCGACCCGGTCTTCATCGCCTTCGTCGAGGAGCTGCACCGCCGTATTCCGGCTGGCGACGCGGCGCGAATCCGGTTCCTGCGTGGCATTCCGCAGGGCCGGCACAACGTCATGCTCGGGATCCTCGCCCTGTTCCTGATCGTCTTTGGCGGTGCCGGTCTCTGGATCCTCGTGAAGACCGCCGACGGCACCATCCCGGTGCTCGAAATCCTGTTCCCGATCGCCGCCCTCATCGGATTTGGCGCCTGGATCTGGCAATCGATCGAGAAGGGCCGCCCCGGCCTCTATAGCCCCGACCGGCTGCCGCGCGATCTGTTTCCGTAGGGATGTGGTCCTCTAGGCCTCGGTGAGGTCCGGCCCGTCGTCGGCCGCGGACGCGTCCGCCTTCCGCCGATAGCCCGTCGCAAGCACGTAGAGCTCCGACGAATCCGCTCGGCTCGCCGACGGCTTGACGTTGCGCACGGTCGTGAAGTCGCGCTTGAGCTGGGCCAGGAGCCCGGCGCTGTCGCCACCCTGGAACAGCTTCGCCAGGTAGAAGCCGCCCGGTGCGAGAATGGTATGGGCGAAGTCCAGCGCGGCTTCGGCCAGCGCGATGATCTTGAGATGGTCGGTCTTCTTGTGGCCGGTCGTGTTGGCGGCCATGTCGGACATCACGCCGTCGGCCCGTCCGCCCAGCCGGTCCGTCAGCAGGGCAGGGGCCTCGTCGGCCATGAAGTCCATCTGGATCAGGTCGACGCCCGGAATCGGATCGACGGGCAGCAGGTCGATGCCGACGATCCGGCCCTTGCCCTTCTCCAGTCCGATCCGTGCCGCCGCGATCTGGCACCAGCCGCCTGGCGCGCAGCCGAGATCGATCAGCTTCTGGCCGGGTTTGAGGAACTTGTAGCGGTCGTCCATCTCCTCGAGCTTGAACGCGGCGCGCGAGCGATAGCCCATCTCGCGGGCCCGCTTCACGTAGGGGTCGTTGAGCTGGCGCTCGAGCCAAAGCTGCGAGGAATGCTTGAGCTTGCCGGCCTTCTTGACCTTGACGCGCAGATCGCGAGCGCCGCCGGACGTGCCGGCGACGCCGACCGCCTTGCCGGTCGACTTGCCGCCCGACTTGCCTGCGGATTTTCCGCCCGACTTGATGGTGCTCATGCGCCCACTCCCGGCGGCGTTGCCGTGCTGCCGGCCCGTGTCCTCACAGACGTCATGTCATCTCCGGCGCCACCAGGCGCGGTCCTCATGCATCATCCTGAGCAGGATGCCCTCGCGCAGGCCGCGATCGGCGATGCGGACCCGCTCGCTCGGAAAGGCGCGGCGGATCGCCTCGAATATGGCGCAGCCAGCCAGCACGAGATCGGCCCGCTCGCGGCCGATACAGGCATTGGCCGCACGCGCTGCATAGTCCATCTCGACCAGCCGGTCGATGACGGCGAGAATGTCCTCCTGCCGCATCCACAGGCCATCGACCTCGCGGCGGTCGTAGCGGGGCAGGCCGAGATGGATGCCGGCGACCGTCGTGACAGTGCCCGAGGTACCCAACAGGTGGAAGGCCTTGGCGCCGCGCGCAGCCGCGGCCTTCTTCGCGAAGGACGCCAGTTCCCGTCCGCAATCCTCGACCATCGTCTCGAACAGCGCCCTGCTGACATCGACGCCGCCATAACGCTCGGCCACCGTGACCACGCCGATTGGCAGCGACGCCCATTCCCGGATGCGGGCGGCGGGATCGCGAGCCTCGTTGCGGCCGCCCATCCAGACGATCTCGGTCGAGCCGCCGCCGATGTCGAAGACGATCACGCCCTCCGCCGCTGGGTCGGCGAGGGCGGCGCAGCCGGAGACGGCGAGCGTCGCCTCGGTGCGCTGGTCGATGATCTCGAGCTCGAGTTCCGCCTCGTCCGCGACCCGGCGCACGAAATCCGAGCCGTTGACGGCGGCGCGGCAGGCCTCCGTCGTCACCAGCCGCGCCCTTGTGACATTGCGCTGCGCCATCTTGCTGCGGCAGACCTTCAGCGCATCGACGGCGCGATCCATGGCGGCGTCGCAGAGCCGGCTGCTTGCCGCCAGGCCCTCGCCGAGCCGGACGATGCGCGAGAAGGCGTCGACGACGCGAAAGCCGTGCTGCGCCGGCCGCGCGATGAGCAGGCGGCAGTTGTTGGTGCCGAGATCGAGCGCGGCATAAGTCGCAGCCGGAGGGCGCGGAACATAGCTTCGCGCAGCCTCGCCTGCGGGAGCCGTCAGGCCCGCATCGGCCAACCCAGGCGCAGCCGCCCGCGTTCCGCCGCCCGCATAGGCCTCGGCGCCGTGAAACTGCGGTAGCGCCACTGCCGCGGCATCCCGCTCCTGCCGGTCCTCGACCGCCACCCTGCTCGTTCCTTTGGCCTGCCGCACGCGCCCCGGGAGGCGCGGCTGCCGAGCCGGGCGAAAAGCCCGGCTGCCCGTTCGGCACGAGCGTAACAACAGCGGGACTGCGGTGCCAAGCGGAACCTTCTGCCGGCAACGATCAGCGGTGGAGCCTTTGGGAGCCCTTGCCCTCCGCCGCAGGCTTCGGCCAGTCTTCGGCAAGATGGCCTCGACGCATGGCCGCAGCTTCAGGGAAGGGACCGCCGCCATGGCCGCCGCACGCCATATCCTCGCGATCGACCAGGGTACGACCTCCTCGCGCGCGCTGGTCTTCGATGCCGGGCTCAATCTCCTCGCCAGCGCCCAGCGTGAATTCGCGCAGCATTTCCCGGCCTCCGGCTGGGTCGAGCACGAGCCCGAAGACATCTGGGACAGCGTTCTGGCGACCTGCCGCGAGGCGATCGCCAAGGCACGTCTCGATGCGGGCGCCATCGCTGCCATCGGGATCACCAACCAGCGCGAGACGACGCTGGTCTGGGACCGTGTGACCGGCCGTGCCATCCACCGCGCCATCGTCTGGCAGGACCGGCGCACCGCCGCCCGTTGCGCCAAACTGGTTGCGGCCGGCCACGAGCCGCTGGTCGCATCCCGTACTGGCCTGCGCATCGATCCTTATTTCTCGGCGACCAAGATCGCCTGGCTGCTCGACAATGTTCCCGGAGCCAGGCGGCGTGCAGAGGCGGGTGAGCTCGCCTTCGGGACGGTCGATTCGTTCCTGCTCTGGCGACTGACCGGCGGAGCGGTGCATGCGACCGATGCGACCAACGCCTCGCGCAGCATGATCTTCGACATCAATCGCGGTGCCTGGGACGAGGAACTGCTGGCGCTCTTCGACATCCCGGCCACGCTGCTGCCGGAGGTCAAGGATTGCGCGGCGTTCTTCGGCGAGACGGTGCCGGAGCTGCTTGGTGCGGCGATCCCGGTGCGCGGCATCGCAGGCGACCAGCAGGCCGCGACGATCGGCCAGGCCTGCTTCTCGCCGGGCATGGTGAAGTCGACCTACGGCACGGGCTGCTTTGCGCTGCTCAACACCGGCGACACGCCGGTCGCTTCCAAGCACCGACTGCTTTCGACCATCGCCTACCAGCTCGACGGCAAGCGCACCTATGCGCTGGAGGGCTCGATCTTCGTCGCGGGCGCTGCGGTGCAATGGCTGCGCGATGGGCTCGGCATCATCAGCGACGCCAGCGAGACCGGGCCACTGGCCCAGTCCGCAGATCCAGCGCAGGACGTCTATCTGGTGCCGGCCTTCGTCGGCCTCGGTGCCCCGCATTGGGATGCCGAGGCACGCGGCGCGATCTTCGGCCTGACGCGAGGCAGCGGCCCGCGCGAACTCGCCAAGGCGGCGCTGGAAAGCGTCTGCTACCAGACGCTCGACCTGATCGAGGCGATGCATGCCGACTGGTCACAGGCCGAGTCGGGGGGCAGCCGGGCGGGTAGCGGCTCAGGCGGGCAGGGCGCGCGCTCGGTGTTGCGCGTCGACGGCGGCATGGTCGCATCCGACTGGACGATGCAGCGCCTCGCCGACCTCCTCGATCTGCCCGTGGACCGTCCGAGTCTGCGCGAGACGACGGCGTTGGGCGCCGCCTATCTCGCCGGCCTCGACGCCGGGCTCCTGCCCGGGCCCGACCGCTTCGCCGATCTCTGGCGGCTGGAGCGGCGCTTCACCCCGGCAATGGCGGCGAGCGAACGAACCCGCAAGATCGCCGGCTGGCACGACAGCCTGCGCCGGACGCTGAGTGGCGCCTGATGTGGCGCCTGATTCCGTGTACTAGGCCCCTGGCATGGCTTGCTCGGGGCGTCGGCCTGTCCGGGGGGCAGGGCGCTCGGACAAGGGGCGCCACCGCTTCAGCGGCTTATGCGCAGCGATTGCATGGACGCGTGCAATCAGGGGCTTGCCATTCGGCCGAGCTTTGATTAGACCGCCGCTCACCAACGCGAACGCAGCTTCCAGCGCGGCGCACCGTTGGGGGATCGTCTAACGGTAGGACCCCAGACTCTGACTCTGGTTGTCTAGGTTCGAATCCTAGTCCCCCAGCCACTCCTTAGTGGCGCTATCTTTCTCTTCATATCCAGGCCTGATCGAGTTGCAGCGCCCCGGTCTCGGCGGGTGCATGGCGGGCAGTATCGCGGCGCCTCGATCCCGCTTGCCGGGATGGCAACTGAGCCGATTCACATCTCTCGCAGCGGCCCGCTCAACGCCACCCCTTCGATCGTATGGGCGCCTATGAGAGAGAGGGCGAGCGCGCTGTAGCTGGCGCTGCGCGGTGAGGTCACGGCCGAGCAGATTCGGTCTGATGCGGCCCGTCATATCGGGAGTTCGCCGTCGAGCTCGCCAGCCTCGATCGCGCGCCGGACCTCGGACCTGATCGTGTCGGCCAGGCTCAGAACGGTCGCGTTGTTGCGTTTGATCTTCGAGGCGGCAAGCTGGAAGTACAGGGTGAGCCCCGGGTCCGTCACGCGCCGGATGGCGAGCTTGGTTGGGTCCCCGCCGGTCAGGAGGCTCAGCGGCACGATCGCCGCAGCGCGCCCGCGCTCGATCATCGGCCGCACCGCCAGGAAATCGTCGACCTCGGCATAGATCTTCAGCGGAACGTCGTGGTCGCGGGCGCAGGCTTCGACGATGCGTCCGAGCGCATTCTGCCGGCTGTGGACAAAGAGCGGCCCGGCAGCCGCCTCCGCGAATGTGATGGTCGGCGGCACCGGCCCTTCGGCCCGGGCGACGTGGAACAGCGGCGCCTGCGCCAGCGTCTCGACGAGTGCGCCGGAGGCGGGGCGCTCGGAGTTGAAGATGCCGATGTCGATCTCGTCGCGCGCCACCCATTCCGCGATCTGGAGGCTCGATCCGCCGCGGGCATGCAATTCGATCTCGGGAAAGCGCTGGGTGAAGGCCGAGATGATCGGCGTCGCCAGCGGGATGCTGATCGTGCCGGTCCAGCCCAGGCGGATCGAAACGGCATTCCCGGCGCGCCGACCGACCAGCGCCTGCTTCGCCATGTCGAGCCCGGCAATGTGCGGGGCGATCGCTGCCTGGAATGCCGCCCCTTCACGCGTCAGCGAGACGCCCCGCCCATTGCGGTGGAAGAGGCGGGTCGAGAGCTCGTCTTCCAGCAGCCGCAGATCCCGGCTCAGGGCCGGCTGCGCGACGCCGAGATGCAGGGCCGCCTTCATCAGGTTGCCGGTCTCCGCGATCATCAGGAAATTCTTGAGCTGCCGGAGTTTCACTGTCGTTCCAACGGCCTGACATAACAGATTGCTATATCTGAAACATAACTACGGCACTAGGTGCAAGGGCCAAGCTTCGCTAGTTTCGGCCCCAAGAACATGCCCGACGAGCAACGGGCGGCACGGGGAAATGCCGGGAGACATCGATGCTGAGAAACGTCATGGCGGCTGGGTTGGCCGGTTCGCTCTGCCTTGCGGGTTCGCTCGGCCCGGCGCGGGCGGAATCCGTCCTGAAGATCAAGAATACCGGCGACATCAAGCAGCTCGATGCGCTCTTCACCTCGGCCTACCCGGTCAGGGACATGGCCTATCTGATCTATGACACGCTGTTTTCGCTCGACGGCGATTATCGCGTCCAACCGCAGATGGTCGAGAGCCACAAGCTCTCCGACGACGGCAAGACCTACACATTCAAGCTGCGCGACGGCCTGACGTTCCATGACGGCAAGCCCGTCACCAGCGCGGACTGCATCGCCTCCATCGAGCGCTGGATGAAGAAGGATAGCCTGGGCGCCGAGATCGAGAAGCGCCTGGACGCGATGAAGGCGGTCGATGCGACGTCCTTCGAGGTCCGGCTGAAGGAGCCGTTCCCGCGCATTCTCGACGGCTTCGCCCGCATGACCGCCTATCCGCTGTTCATCATGCCGGAGCGGCTGGCCAAGACGCCCGCGACGACCGAGCTCAAGGAGTTCGTCGGCTCGGGCCCCTTCAAGCTGCTGCCGGACGAATGGGTCCCGGGCGTGAAGTTCGTCGTCGCCAAGCACGCTGGTTACAAGCCTCGGAGCGAAGCGCCGAGCGGCCTTGCTGGAGCCAAGACGGCCGGGGTCGATCGCATCGAGCGCATCCAGTTCAGCGACGATCTCAGCGCGGTCAATGCGCTCCTGGCCGGCGAGATCGACTATGTTGCCGAATTGCCTTCCGAGATGCTGCCGGTTCTGGAAAAGGACAAGTCGGTCCAGATCGCGAAGGCACCCGTCCTCGGCAAGAACTTTCAGGTGGTGATCAACCACACCCAGCCGCCGATGGACAACGTCAAGATCAGGCAGGCGCTGCAATACGCGATCAGCCAGTCGGATTCGATGCAGGCCATCTTCGGCAACCGCAAGGATCTCTACCAACTCTGCCCGGCTCTGTTCATGTGCGGCAGCCCCTACGAGACCGATGTCGGCAGCGAGCGCTTCATGAAGCAGGACTTCGAGAAGGCGAAGGCGCTGCTGAAGGAGGCCGGCTACGACGGGACGCCGATCGTCTATCTCCACCCGATGGATGCCAAGACGCAGCGCGACATCGGCACGGTGATGGTGAGCTCGATGCGCAAGGCCGGCTTTGTCGTCGAGGACGTGCAGATGGACACGGCGACGATGTTCACCCGCCGAACCAACAAGGGGCCTCCGAAGCAGGGCGGCTGGAACGTCTTCATCACCGGCTTCGCGGGTGATGCGCTGATGGACCCGCTGACCAACCCCTATGTCACCGGAGCCTGCGAGAAGGCCTTTATCGGCTGGCCCTGCGACAAGCCGCTGCAGGCGCTCTGGCAGAAATTCCTCGAAGCCTCGGACGACGCCACGCGCAAATCGGTCGCGGTGGAGATGCAGGCGCGGTCGAACGAGATCGTGACCTATATCCCGCTCGGCCAGTTCAACGACCTCTCGGCCTGGCGCAAGACCGTGTCGGGCTTCGTTCCGGGACCGACATTGACCTACTGGAACGTGCGCAAGTCGGATTGAGCCGACTTTCATTCCGACTTGACGGGCCGGGGCGTGAGCTCCGGTCCACGCCTGCAAGGTCTCTCATGGCGCGCTACCTGTTCTCGCGGCTCCTGGCGACCCTGCCCGTCATGCTGACGGTCCTGGTCGTGGTCTTCATGCTCCTGCACATCGGTCCGGGCGATCCTGCGGCGGCCATGGCGGGCGACAACGCCAGCCCCGAGCAGATTGCGCAGATCCGCCAGCGGCTGCATCTCGACCAGCCGCTGGTCGTCCAGTTCCTGATCTATTTGCGCCAGTTGGCCCAGTTCGACCTGGGCGTTTCCGTCTACTCGGGCCGCCCAGTCGCGATGATGATCCTCCAGCGTGCCGAGCCGACGCTGATGCTGGCCCTCACCACGACGCTGCTGTCGGTGCTCGTCGCCATACCCGCGGGCGTCTTCGCCGCCAGGCGCCTTGGCCTGGCGACCGATTATGTCGTGATGGCGCTCTCTGTTGCCGGCTTCTCGATCCCCGTCTTCGTGATTGGCTATGCCCTGATGCAGGTTTTCGCGATCGAGCTCGGCTGGCTTCCGGTGCAGGGCTATCGCCCGCTGGCGAGCGGCGTCTGGAACACCCTGCGCAGCCTGACGCTGCCCACCGTCGCGCTCACGCTGCTCTTTGCCGCGCTGGTCGCGCGCATCACGCGGGCGACGCTGCTCAACGTCCTGTCCGAGGATTACATCCGCACCGCAAGGGCCAAGGGCCTGCCCGAGGGCCGTGTGATCGCGACGCATGCGCTGAAGAACATCGGCGTGCCTGTGGTGACCGTCGTCGGCACATCCTTCGCAGCATTGCTCGGCGGGGTCGTCGTGACCGAATCCGTCTTCAACCTTCCCGGGATCGGGAGGCTGACCGTCGATGCCATCCTGTCGCGCGACTACCCGGTCGTGCAGGGCGTGATGCTGGTCTTTGCCTTCGCCCTGGTCGTCGTGAACGTGCTCGTCGACCTCAGCTATGCGGTGTTCGACCCGCGCATTCGGCAGGGCATGCGGGCATGAGCGCGCCGTCCCTACCGGCACGCGTCGGCCTGTCCCTGAAGGCATCGCAGGTCGCGATCGGCCTGAGCGTTGCCGTCGTCGCAGTCGTGGCCGCCTGCGCGCTGCTGGCTCCCGCGGTCCTTGGATACAGCAACGACCTCAACATGGGCGCCGCGCTGCAACCGCCGGGCGCGGCTCACTGGTTCGGAACGGATAATCTCGGCCGGGACATCTTCACCAGAACCTTGTCTGGCGCCCGGACCTCACTGGTGGTGGGGCTCGGCGTCTCGATCCTCACCCTGGTCGCCGGCGGCCTCATTGGGCTTGTGGCGGGCTATGTCCGAGTGGCCGACACGCTGCTGATGCGAATCATGGACGGGCTCATGGCGATTCCCGGCGTCCTGCTGGCGATCGCCCTGGCCTCGCTCCTCGGTGGCGGGCTCCTGACCGTCATGATCGCGATCAGCGTGCCCGAGATCCCGCGCACGGCGCGGCTGATGCGCAGCGTCGTGCTCAGCCTGCGCGAGATGCCCTATGTCGACGCGGCGATCTCGATCGGATCGAGCACGCCACGCGTCCTGCTCCGGCATATCCTGCCGAATGCGACGGAGGCTCTGGTCGTCCAGGCGACCTTCGTCTGCGCCTCGGCGATCCTCGCCGAAGCCATTCTCAGCTTCATCGGCGTCGGGATCTCGCCGGACCTGCCGAGCTGGGGCAATGTGATGGCCGGTGGCCGGCAATTCTTTCGCGTTGCTCCATGGGTCATCGCCTTTCCCGGCCTTTTCCTGTCGCTGCTGGTGATCGCGATCAACGTGCTCGGCGACGCCTTGCGCGAACGCATCGACCCACGGCTTTCCGGACGGAGGGCCTGATGCGCCACGACGCCTGCCCGGGCTCGGACGCCCGCTCGCATTCCCCGTTGCACCCCTTGCTGATGAGAGTCGTTGCGTGAACCGGTACCCTTCGATTCCTGCTGCCAGCGGCCCGATTTCGTCAGTGGAATGGACCACGACGCGCTACGACGACGACGTGCTGGCGGTGCGGCAGCAGATCAAGCGCAGGCGCTTCACCGGCAAGCCGATCGTCTTCTTCGGCTCGTCGTCATTCCGCTACTGGCACCGCATGGCCGAGGATTTCGGCTCGCTCGAGGTCGCGAACCTCGGCTTCGGCGGAGGGACGGCGGAAAGCGGCCTGCGCTATTGCGACAGCCTGCTCGACCTCGTCGAACCCGGGCGGATCGTGCTCTATTTCGGCGAGAACGACATTGCCAATGACGGGCTCGACGCATCCTCCGCCTTCGCCGCGATGGAGCAGTTGACGCGACGGCTACGCGAGAAGTTCGGCTCCGTCCCGATTGACCGTCTCTCGATCAAGCACAGCCCCGGACGCTGGCTCTATGCCGGTGAATTCAACGCCTTCAATGCCATGCTCAAGGAAAGCCATGCGGACGGTGGACCTGGCGGCTATGTCGACGTCTGCAGCTGCCTGCTCGGGAAGAATGGCCGGCCGATGGGCCGGTGCTACGAGGCCGACGGCGTCCACCTGAATGCATTCGGCTACGCACGTTGGGCGGATGTGATCGCTGCGTCGGTCGGCCTGTCCGCAACAAAGCCAAGTGTTTGACGTGGCGATCTTCGACATTCGGTCCCGCTAGCGCGCCGGCACGCCGCCCTGGCTCCGGCCCGGAACGATCATCGGAGTTCCCGTAATGGGATCAGCGATGACGATGCAGGCGATCCCGAAGACATGCTGGACGAGTTCGGCCGTGACGATCTCGGCCGGTGCCCCCTGTGCTGCGATAGCCCCCTCCTTCATCGCGACGAGATTCGTCGCATAGCGGCAGGCCTGGTTCAGGTCATGGAGCACGGCAACCAGTGTCTTCCCCGCCAGGCTGAGCGACCGACAGAGTTCGAGGATCTCGATCTGGTGCGCGATGTCGAGGAATGTCGTGGGCTCGTCGAGCAGCAGGATGTCAGTCGCCTGGGCCAGGGCCATCGCGATCCAGACCTTCTGGCGCTGGCCGCCGGAGAGTTCATGCAGGAGGCGGGAGGCGAGGGCGGCAACGCCCGTCGCCGCCATGGCGTCCGCGACCGCGGCCTCGTCTGCCGACGACCAGCGCCGGAACAGCCCCTGATGCGGATGGCGGCCGCGGCTGACGAGGTCTGCCACGGTGATGCCGTCGGGAGCCTCGGCGCCTTGTGGCAGAACCGCGAGCCGGCGGGCGAGGTCGCGCTGCCGCAATCCGGCGATCTCGCTGCCATCGAGCAGGACGGCGCCGTCCGAGGTCGGATGCAGGCGGGCGAGCGAGCGCAAGAGTGTCGACTTTCCGCAGGCATTGGGGCCGACGATCACGGTCAGGCCGCCAGCCGGAAAGGCCACGTCCAGCCCGTGCAGGATCTCGCGGCGGTCATGGCGCGCCTTCAGACCGCGCGCCATCAGCGGATGATCGAGGCGCTTCATCGAGGCGCACCTGGCCTGACGAAGCGCGAACGCAGCAGCACGGCGAAGTAGAAGCCGCCGAGGCAGGCCGTGACGGCACCCACCGGCAGGGAGCGGGGAGCGAACAGCGTGCGAGCGGCAAGGTCCGCGCCGAGCAGGAAGACGACGCCGACCAGCATCGAGGTGAGCAGCGGCAGGCCAGCCGTGCCGGCCATGCGGCGCGCGACCTGCGGCGAGATCAGCGCGACGAAACCGATGGGCCCGGCGAGCAGCGTTGCCGTGGCGGTCAGCCCGAGCCCGGTGAGCGCGAGCCGGAGGCGGGCGTTCCCGGCCGGCTGGCCGAGCGACAGCGCCTTGTCGTCGCCAAGCTCGAGCGCCCGCATCATCCGACCGCAGCCGAGGCCGAGCGGCAGGAGAAGGCTGAAAAGTGTGGTCGCTGTCCCGAGCCGGACCCAGTCGATACCTGCCAGGGAACCCTGCTTCCAGTTGGCCAGGGTCAGAGCGGTATCGAGCGGCGCTGTGAAGACCAGCCACTCGGACAGGGCGGAGAACAGAGCGCCGATCGCGATGCCGGTTAGGATCAGGCGCAACCGATCGGCATGGAGCCCGCCCGACAGAAGCAGGATGAGCGTCCCGGCGACAAGGCCGCCGCTCAGCGTTGCCGAGGTGAGTGCGACCGTGCTGCCGCCAGCGAGCATCGCCAGGGCCAGCCCGAGGAAGGCGCCGGCATCGAAGCCGAGGATGTCGGGACTGCCGAGCGGGTTCCGCAGCAGCGTCTGGAACAGGGCACCGGCGAGCCCGAGACCGGCTCCGGCCAGGGCAGCGCCGAGGACACGCGGCAGCCGCCACTCCAGCAGGACGAGGCGCTCGGCCGGTTGGCCCTCGCCGGAGAGTGTATGCAGCACCTGGGCGAACGAGACCGGCATGGTCCCGAGACGCAGTGCGGCCAGAGCCAGGACCAGGCCGAGCAGCCCAAGGCCGAGGCAGACGGCCGACGTCCGGGCGTCGATCCGCATGGACAGTCGTTCTGCGAACAGCCGCAACGCGGGCGGTGCGAAGACAGGCTGCCGGCTTATGACGACGCGGTTCATGGCCGTTCCAGCCGGCGGTGACCACGGGCGACGAGGACCAGCACCGGCGCACCGAGCAGCGCAGTGACGACACCGACCGGCAGCTCGCCCGGAAGCACCGCGACTCGTCCGAGCGCGTCGGCGGCGATCGTCAGTGCCGCGCCGAGCAAGGCCGCCTGCGGCAGGAGACGTGCCTCATTGGCGCCGACAAGCCGCCTTGCGATGTGAGGCGCGGCGAGGCCCACGAAGGCGATCGGCCCGGCGGCCGCGGTCGCTGCGCCGGCGAGCAGGACCACGGCGAGAAAGCAAAGCGCCTGCGTCCGGCCGACCGAAATGCCGAGCGATGCGGCACGATCCTCGCCGAGCGCCAGGAGGTCCAGCCGCGGTGCGATCAGCGCCGCCAGCCCGAAGCCGCTCAGGATGACCGGCAGCACTGCGGGCAGGATCAGGTGCGCGTCGCCCGACAACGCCCCGACCCGCCAGTTGCGCACCAGATCGAAGCGTTCGGGGTCGGCCAATGCGATCGCTTGCGTCAGGCCATAGCAGAGTGCGCCGACGGCGACGCCCGAGAGTGCGATCTGGACGGGTGCGACCGCGCCTCTCGCCGTGCCCGCGACGAAGGCGACCGCACATGCCGCCATGGCCGCGCCGCCGGCAGCGAGCGCCAGCAGCGCAGGCATGCCGCTCCATCCGAGCAGGCCGGCACCCAGGACGACGGCCAGGCTGGCGCCGGCATTGATGCCGAGCAGGCCGGGATCGCCGAATGGGTTGCGGGTCGCGGATTGAATGATCGCGCCGGACAGGCCGAGGGCCGCGCCTACCAGTCCGCCCAAGACGATCCGGGGCAGCCGCAGCTCTCGCATGATCAGGGAGGCCTCGTCGCCGCTGCTGCCGAACAGCCCCGCGATCACGGCGTCGGGTGGCAGCCATCTCGCGCCGGCCATCATCCCGGCGAGCGTCGCAAGGCTGACCGCGGTCGCCGATACGACGAACAGGGCAGGGCGGCGCCTCATCCTACCAGGCGCTGATACAGCGCCTCCCAGCCGGCAAGCAGATAGCGAGCGGTGTAGCTGGCGCCGAAGGTGCAGTTCCCGGCGATGGTCTGGATGCGACCGGCCTGCACGAACGGCAGCCGCTGCCACAACGGTTCGCGCGCCAGGGCCTGCGGCGCGCCATCGCCGAAATCGATCAACAGGACGCCGTCGACACGGCCAAGCACGTCGCCGAAAGCCTCGAGCGCGACCTCGCCATAAGGTCCCAGCACATCTGCCCCGAGCTCGCGCCCGCCGAGATCGGCGAGAACCTGGGCCGGCATGACGAGGCCATTGCCGGTCCCGGCGCTGCGCACCAGAATGCGCCGCTTGATCCTGTCGAACTGAACGGCGGCGACGAGGCTTCGCGCGATTGCCTGCGCATGGCTCGCGCGGATCGCTGCGACGCGCGCGGCGTGCTCGGCGATGATCGCCTCGGCGATTTCGCCCTTGGCGATCCATTCGGCGAGGCGCCGCAGATTGGCCTGCCACGAGAGAAGGTGGTTGCTGGGCAGGACAGGGGCAACCGCTTGCAGCCGCGCCAGCGGCCACCAGTCGGAGCGGGGCCCGGTGTCCGGACAGAGGATCAGGTCCGGCGCGAGCATCAGGATCTGTTCGAGATCGGGCGGTGCCGCGAGGAATGGCACATCGCTGGGTACCGGCACCCAGGCGCGCGCGCGGCTATGGCTGTAGCCGATCAATGGCAGCTCGAGCGCGAGTCCCATTTCGAGGCTGATCCGGGAATCGATCGCGATCACGCGCCGCGGCGCGGCGGGGATCGAGATCCGACCGAGCGACGTCTCGACGTTTCGATCGAGGCTCGCCAAGGCGGGCCCACCGGGAGCGAGCAAAGCTGCTCCACCCGACAGGGTGAAGCAGCGCCGTGTCAGCCGATGCGGCAAGGCTCAGAACTCGAAGGTCGAGGAGACCGAGACCATGCGCGCCTCGCTCGGATAGAGCAGGTTGAAGCCGGGATAGGTCGTCCAATAGCCCTTGTTGAACAGGTTCGTCACATTGGCCTGCAGCGTGATCGGCTTGGCGCCAGGGCGCTCGATCTTGTAGCGGGCCCCGATGTCGACGGTGGTCCAGGCCTTCAGCTTCTGCAGGTTGGCGGCGTCCGCATAGTTGGAGCCGGTGTAGATCACGCGGCCGAACAAGGTGAGCTTGGGCACGAAGCTTGGATCCCACTCCATGCCGAGATTGGCCTGGACGTGCGGTGCACCCGGTGCCTGCTTGCCGTCGAAGGTGCCGTTGGCCGTGCGGGTCTGCTCGGTGTCGAGGAAGGTGATGCCGCCGAGCGCCCTGACGCCTTCGACCACCTCGCCGGCGACGCTCAGCTCGATGCCCTGGTAGCGGGTCTCGCCATCGTCGGTGAAGGTATTGGTCGCGGTGTTGGCGATGCCCGAGGCTTGGGTCGAATGGAAGAAGCTCGCCTGGGTCATCAGCTTGCCCCAGTCGACCTTCACGCCGGCTTCGTACTGCTTGGTGACGAAGGGAGGCAGGACCTGCCCAGCATTGACGAAGGTGTTGCCGACCACGGTGCCGGCCGTGAGGCCCTCGATATAGCTCGCATAGAGCGAGACGTTCTGCCACGGCTTGACGACGAGGCCGAAGATCGGGGTCACGGCGTCGCTCTTGTTGCGCGAGGCCACGGCGCCCGTCAGCAGGGTGTAGTTGTTGATGTCGACGAACTGCTTGCGAACGCCGAGCGTCAACTGGACCCGCTTGTCGAAGGCCGAGAGCGTGTCGGAGATCGAGTAGCTGGTGAAGGTGTTGTCGTTCTGTCGGTAGCGGCTCGCGGGGGCGACAACCGGATTGGGCGAGAATGTCGGATTGTAGATGTTGGATGATGTGACCGAGAGGGTCGTCGGCGGAGCCGAGGCGCGCGCTTGGTAGAAAGTATTGGCCGAGGCAACGACCTCATGATCGATGGGCCCGGTGCTGAAGCGTCCGCGAACCCCGGTTTCAGCTGAATAGCGATTGATATCGATGAGATAGCGCGAGCCGGTGCTGATGAAATCGCCGTTGCGGCGCAGGCTGCTGCCGGCCTCGACCTGCTGGTCCCAGTCCATGTGGCTGACGCCGCCCTTGGCATAGAGCATGACATCCTTGGTGATGTCGTACTCGGCCTGCAGCATGCCGTAGCTGTCGGCGAACTTGCTGTAGTTCCAGGGCGAGACATAGGACGTGTCGGGCTTGATCGGCCGCGGAATGGGCTCGCCGGCGAGCGGCGTCACCGTGTTGTTCATCCGGTCGGTGTTCAGGACCTGATAGCCGCCGTCGAGCGAGATCCGCAGATTGTCGCCGCGATAGTCGAGGCCGAGCGTGCCGTTCGCCAGCGTCTGCGACTGCTGGTCGATCGGCGTGCCGCCGTCGCGGAACAGCAGATTGGCGCGGACGCCGATCTGGTTCTCCGAGCCGAAGCGCCGGCCGACATCGAGATGGCCGCCGAACTGGGTGTTGCTGAGCCAGGTCGCGGTGAAACGGGTCAGGGGCTCGTCGCCGGCGCGCTTGGGCACGAGATTGATCACGCCGCCGACGCCGCTCGGCGAGAGGCCCCCGAGGAAGGCGCCGGGGCCCTTCAAGATCTCGACGCGCTCGATTCCGGCGAGTGTCGATTGCGCATTCGGCGCGATGCCGAACAGGCCGCCGAAGGCGATCGCCGCATTGCCGACCTGGATGCCGCGAATGACGAAGTAGTTCGCGTTGCCGACATTGGTCGGCTCGACATTGCGGATCGAGGAGTCGTTCCTCACGACGTCGGCGACCGACTGCGCCCGCTGATCCTCGATCAGTTTCGCCGTGTAGTTCGTCACCGAGAAGGGCGTGTCCATGACGGAACGCTGGCCGAGCACGCCAAGCGATCCACCGGTGGCGATCAGGCCGCCGGCATAGGGCGGCGCGAGGCTGCCCGCACCCTGCACGTTGATGGCGTCGAGCTGGATCGAGCCTTCCGGAGCCGCGCCTCCGCGCGTTGCCGTCGCGCTGGGGTCGTAGATCTCGACGGTCGTGGCGTTGCTGAATCGATAGGACAGGCCGGTGCCGGAGAGCAGCGTGCCGAGCGCCTGGGCGACCGTCATCGAGCCGCGCACGGCCTGGCCACGTCGGGATGCGGCTGGCGTCTCGGCGAAGACCACGTCGATACCGGCGATGCGGGCGACGTCGTTCATCGCGGACCGGACCGGCTTGGCGGGAATCTCGAAGCGGTAGGTTGCCTGGGCCCGTTCCTGCGCGACCGCCGCAGGCACGAGGCTGATCGCCTCGAACGCCCCGATGCAAACCGTGGTCGCCAGCAGCGCCGCGATCCTGCTCCTAGCCATATCCGTCATTCCACTCGTCCCCAGCCGACACTGCCGAGAGCGCCGCGACGATCGCGACGCGTGCCTCTCAACCCACATGTCGTCTGTCGACCCGGCGCACCCTCACATCCGGCAGAAAAAACATTGAGGAGCGCGGCGGGCTCAGGGCGAGACCACGGTGATACGGCCGAGCCGGGTCAGGCGGAAGCCGACCGAGGACTGGACCGCTGCCAGTGCCGCATCGGTGTCGCGCAGCGCGACATTGCCGCTGACGCGCCGGTCGCCGAGGTCTGAATCGATCAGGACGATGCGGCCTTCGCGGTAGCGGCCGATGCGTTGCAGCACGTCTGCCAGCCGCACATTGGTGAAGATGAAGCGGCCGCCACGCCAGGCGGCAGTCTCGTCGGGATCGACCGCATGCGCCGTCCCGAGCCCCGCCTTGCCGTATTCGACACTCTCGCCCGGCTTCAGGACGACCTCGTTCGAGCGGTCGAGCAAGCCGACCTGCAGGCTGCCGCGCTCGAGCGTCACCGTCACCTCGTCGCCTTCGCGCGAGGCGACCTCGAAGGCCGTGCCCAGAACGCGTGCGGCGCCGTTGCGTGCGGTGACGACGAAGGGCGTCTGCGCGGGCTCGACGGCGAAGAAGGCCGCTCCGCGCAGGAGCGTGACGCGCCGCTGCGACGAGGAGAAATCGATGTTCACCGCGCTGTCGGCATCGAGGATCAGGGTCGAGCCGTCGGCGAGTGCGACCTGCCTCTGCTCGCCGCGCGCAGTCGCGAGGTCAGCCTGCCAGTTCTCGATCAGATGAGGCTGCTCGAGCCAGAGCCAGGCGCCGGCGACCACTGCCGCGACGCCCAGGACGACGCCGGCTGCACCGCCAGCCAGGCGGCGCTTCCGCCGGAGTTCACGGATGCGCTCGATCGGGCCCGCCAGGTCTCCGGCTTCCCGCAGGTCGAGCGTTCCGGCCGCCGGGCCAAGATCCGACCAGAGCGTCTGGACGCTCTGGTAGCTGCGCGCATGCGCAGGGGAGGCCGCGAGCCAGCGGGCGAAGTCCTGCCTGTCGGCGTCGGACGGCCGGCCGTTCATGCGGGTGAACCAGGCGATCGACTGCCGTTCCAGCAGCGCCTCGTCTGGTTGGTGGGTGTCCTCGCTGGACATCTCAGGCCGCCCGTCCTCGTCCAGAGCGCTCAGCGCACGCCACTCCTGCAGGCGAGCAGCGCCTTGGCGATCTCGCGCTCGACCGTCGAATAGGACAGGCCCAGCGCCGCTGCGATCTCGTCATAGGAGCAGTGATGGCAGCGGTTCAGCAGGAAGACCTGGCGTGTGCGCTCGGGCAGGGCCGTCAGCGCGGCATCGAGACGCGCGAGTTCCTCACGCGCCGTGACGATCTGGTCCGGCTGGATTACAGGAGCGGCATACTGCTCTTCCGTGATGCCGGCCAGGAAACGTCTGCGCCGGTGCTCCGCGCGGAAATGGCTGATAGCAGTGAATTGCGTCGCTCGCGCGAGATAGGCCGGCGTCCAGGCGATCTGCTCGCGGGCTCGCGACCACAACGCGGTGAAGACGTCCTGCACGACGTCGGCCGCCTGGGCCGGCCCGACCTTGCGTGCGGCGATGCGCTGGAGCCGACGATGCTCGGAAGCGTAGAGGCTTTCGATGTCGTCGACACTCGTGGACATGAAAGGGGGCTCCCGCAACGCGAAGACGTTTGTGCTTAGCAGCGGAAAACCTGGCCTTCAACAAGCATGATTTAGAAATAGTCCAAACAAATCAAAGATAAACAGCTTGCTTGCCGCCGCGAAAACGCGGACAAGCTGCGCCCCGTCGAGATCTGGCCAGTGGAATGCGGGGCTGCCGAAGATGACGAAGCCGATGTTCCACGAAGCGACGGTGACCGGCCGCCATCTGCTGACGTCGGGCATGGTCCGGCTCACCTTTTCGGGGGACGGGCTCGCCGCCTTTCGCTCGACCGGGATCGCCGATGAATACATCCGCCTGTTCTTTCCCGATCCCGAGACCGGCGAGCTGGCGCTGCCGACCATCGATGCCGACGGGCGCTGGACCTTCCCGGACAGCGGGCCGCCCGTGCGTTACGCGACCTATACCGTGCGCCAGTTCGACGCCGAGCGCTGCGAGCTGGTCGTCGATTTCGTGGTTCACGAGGGAGGGCTTGCCAGCGACTGGGCGCAGAACGCCAGCCTCGGCGACCGGATCCTGATCAACAATCCGCGCGGCCTTTACAAGCCGCCCGAGGATCTGCGCTGGCAGATCCTGCTCGCCGATGCGACCGGCCTGCCGGCGGTGGCCCGGATCATCGAGCAGACGCCTTGCCATGTCGCCAGCCGGGTCTTCATCGAAGTTGCGGATGAGGCCCATCGCCAGCCGCTGCCGGAGCATCCGAGGGCCCGTGTTACCTGGCTGACGGGGACCGGCAATGGCGTTGCGCCGAGCCTGCTCTCGGACCTGATCGGTCAGGTTCCGCTATTGGAGGGGGGCGGCTATCTCTGGGGCGCCGGCGAACAGAGGTCGGTGCGGGCGCTTCGCCGCTTCGCCAGCGAAACCTCCGTATTTGGCGACGGGCGCCACAAGCTCGTGGCCTACTGGATCGCCGAGGAGGCGGTGGAAGATGGGGGGCAGCGGACCCGACTGCCCGAGGAGGTTTCAGCGGACTGGTCCCAATAGGTCCTGGCCGGACGCCGCACGCCTGTCACATCGCACTGGAATGCCCGGTCCCGATCGGCAATGATCCGCTGTCAGCTGCCAACCGCCGCAGCCTGACCGGCCCGGAACAGGATGACGCTCGCCATCGTATAGCGCCCACGACAAAACGTGTTGGGGAAGCGACCATCCTGCGATGCAAGGGGGCTCCCATGGCAATACTCGGCACCATCAGCCACGTCACGACCTATCGATATGCCAAGCCGGTAAGCTTCGGAACGCATCGAGCCATGTTCCTGCCAAGGAGAGGCGCATGCGCCCGTCTCCTCAGCTGGTCGGCAAGGACGAACATTCCCTCGAAGATGCACTGGATCAGTGATTCCCGATCCAATTCCGTTACCGTCATGGAATTCAGTGAGCCCGGCAGCGAGCTCACTTTCACCTTCGAGGTGAGCGGCGTCTATTTCGGGATTAGCGGGGTCGAGGCATTCCCTCTGGACCCGCGAGCCGAGGAAATCCCCGTCCAGTACACCCCCGACGAGTGGACCGACTTGGCTGGCTATTTGCGTCCCCATGCGGAGGATCCCGACGGGAGCCTGGCCGCATGGGCAAAGAGCTTCGTTGCTGGCGACCAGGACCGGGCGGTCGATGCCCTGCGGCGCATGCTGAACATCTTTCGGGACAGCTTCCGCTACCAGGCGAGGGAAGAGGAGGGGACCCAGACGCCGGGCGAAACGCTGCGCTCGCGATCGGGCACATGTCGGGACTATGCCTGGTTGATGGTCGAGGCCCTGCGGCGGCTCGGCTTCGCATCTCGTTTCGTCTCCGGCTATCTGTATGACGGCACCGTCGATGGTGGCGCCGTCGGCACCTGCGGAGCGGGCGCTACCCATGCCTGGCTGCAGGTCTTCCTGCCCGGTGCCGGATGGCTGGATTACGATCCAACGAACCAGATCAGTGCCGGCTTTGATCTCATTCCGGTCGCGGTGGCCCGACATCCCGGCCAGGCAATTCCGCTGGCCGGTTCGTGGTTCGGAGATGCCGGGGACTATCTCGGCATGACGGTGAACGTTGCCGTGCAGAAGATCGGCGAGGTGCCGGACCTCTGACAGCGACCGGGTCCGCTTTCGGACAGTCTTGGCCAAGAAGGCGACATGCTGCACCCCGCAGAGGCGTCGCAAGAAGGCGGATTCATCATTCGGTTCAACGAAATCGAAACGATGCACCCGTAAACGATCGCAAGGCCGAGCCGGTCCACTGCGCCGTCATGACGGCGAGATAGGCGGAATTCGTGGCACGATCGAACACAATATCGCTGCTTCTGGCGGTGGGGCAGGCCTCAGCTGCGCGCCCGGTTCCGGGCACGCGGCCACGTCGAGGTTAGCGATGACCGATAGCTCGGAAGCCCATAGCGGGATCGGTCGCGTGCAGGGGGCGCTTCGGTTGCCGTCTTCGGATCCGCTTGCCGGCGAAGCGGCTGAGACGCAGGCGCCGTCCCTCCAAGTGCAGGCGGTCACCAGCTCGGCCGCGCGGCACTTGCCGCTGCTCCTCGTCACCGGATTCGCTGTCGCCGCGCTGGTCGCCTTGTCGCTTCCGCTTCGACTGCCGCTCGGCGCGTTCTATTGGGATGTCGCCGTCTATCTGGATGCATTCCATCGCATCGGGCTAGGCCAGGCTCCGGCCATCGACTTCTTCGCCCCCGTCGGGCCACTGAGCTACTATCTGGGCGCGCTGCTGCAGCATGCCTTTCCGGATGCGCAACCGATGCTGGTGGTGAACTGGGCCGTTCTGCCGCTCGTCCTGCCGCTGGCGCTCATCATCTTGTATCAGCGCGACGCAAGCCGCCACGGTCTCGCGCTTCTCGTTCCGTTCCTGATCTTTGCAGCCCTGCCGGTCAATCTGTCGATCTTCTACCCTGCGCCCGGCCTTGACGGGTTCGGGAACTACAACCGCCAAACGGCGCTGCTGCTGTATTGGCTGGTTGCGACGCTGCTGTTCGTCGAGCCCTCGAAGACGCGTACCCTGCTCGTCGCGGCCTTCATGCTGGCACTCTTCCTCCTCAAGATAACCGGCGCAGTCGTCGGCGCCGTGATTGTTGGCTACGCTTGCCTGGTTGGCCGGCTTCGGCTCGCCGACGCATGTGCGGCGGCGGCCGCATGCATCCTCGCGCTCCTGGTCATCGACTGGCCGACCGGCCTGGTGCGGGCCTATCTCGAAGATGTTCTCACGCTGCTCAGCCTGAACGAGGACACCCTGCTGCCGCGGCTGCTGACAGTGGCGTCCGCCAAGTTCGGCGTGGTTCTGCCGGCTTCCGCTCTCGTCGCCCTGCTGCTCTGGACCGGGCTGCGGGAAGGCGAGGGATCTCCGGCTGAACGAATCCGGCGCATACTGGCCGGATCGGCCGGTTGGTTGGCAGTGACGCTCTTCGCTCTGACGCTGTTCGAGACGCAGAACACCGGCTCGCTCGAATTCATCGCGCTCTGGCCGGTTCTGCTGCTCGTGCTGCAGCAATGGCGTCTGCGCAGCGATCAACTCAAGCCGGTCGTCGTGGCTGTGACACTCGCCGTTGCTCTGCCCAGCCTGATGCTCTGCATCGAGCGCGGGGCACGCGCCCTCGCCGGGATGGCCGGCGATGTCGTTGCCTTGCCGGCGCCGGAGCTGGGACCGCTGGCGCGCGTCAGCGTCAAGCGCGGACTGGCGGAGCGCGCCGCAGCCATGGTGGACTTCTATCCTGCGCACGCACAGGCCTTCCGAGCGCTGAGTGATCAGGGCCTGGAGCCGTCGGCGATCCTTGCCGCGGAGATCGACTACCAGGCGACCTGGCTGCTCGAGGTCAGGCAGGGGCTGCTCGCCTTGCGCGACTGGGAGGTGCGCGAGCAACGCAGGCTGAATGGCATCTTCACACTCGATTTCGTCGATCCCTTCAATGCGCTGCTCGACCGCGATGCGCCGCGTTTTGTCCCGATCGGAATCACACCGGGCCGCAGTCTGCCGGAGGCGACCGAGAGCACGCTCGCCTCGCTCGCGGAGACCGATGCGATCCTCGCGCCAAAATGCCCGCTGACGCCGGCGCGGATCGCTCTCGCGAAGCACTACGCGGCCTCGCTCGCCGATCGGCGTCGCATCGAGCTCTCGCCCTGCTGGGACATGTATCTCAAGGTCAGATAGCCGGGGTCTCCCGGTGTCCAGGTGCCCGCCGCGGAATTACGTCCGCCACGTCAGAGCTTTGCGCGCGTGAACTCGCGGATCACCCGCATCATGGGTTTTGGCCGGTAATTGGCGTCGAGCGGAAGCGGCCTGTTGGGTTCTCCATCCTTGCGTCGAAACCAGATCGGCACCCAGGTGAAGCGGTCGCTGATCCCCCAGGTCAGCACCGCCTCGGGCCGGCAGACGTCGCCGACCGCCTGCAGGAAAGCCCTCACACGCGAAGCCACGATGTCGTCGCGGATCGCGCGGTCCCTCGGCAGCTTGTCATCGATCACGTCGAGTTCCGTGACAAGGATCGACAGGCCCATGCCGTGCAGTTCGGCGACGAAGCTGGAGATTCCGTCCTTGTCGATGTCCTTCTCGCCAGGCAGGTGCCCCTGCAGGCCGATGGCGTGGAGCGGCGCGTCGCGATCCTTCAGATCCCGCACAAGCCGCAGGAAAGCCGCACGCTTCGCCCGACATTGTTCCGTCGGGTTCTCGAAGCCGAAATCGTTGAGGACCAGCTGCGCGTTCGGATCGACGGCCGCCGTCCGGCGCAGCGCCAGTTCGACATGCTGCGTCCCGATCAGGTCCTGCCAGATCGACTTGCGCATCGGCGCCTCGACGGCGGGATTGTCGCTGATGGCCTCGTTGACCACATCCCAACTCGGGATCCGGCCCTTGTAGCGGCCGACGACGGTGTCGATATGCTCGTACAGCACGCGTTCCGCTTCCGCTTTCGTCGAGATCGCCTCGGTCCATTTAGGCATCGCGGCGTACCAGGCGAGGGTATGCCCGCGCATCCGCATGCCATTGGCATCCGCGAAGGCAAGGAGTCGGTCGGGATGATCGAAGTGGAATTTGCCGGGCTCGGGCCGAAGGTCGATCCATTTCAGCCCGCCTTCGCCGACCACCAGCTGGCAGTTGCCGAGGACCGCGCGCCGGTATTCCTGGTCGTCGCGCAGCAGGTCCACCCTGATCGCGGCGCCATAGGGTATCGCAGCCCGTGAGCATTCCTTTGCGGCCGCTTGTGCGAGCGCCGAGGTCGAACCTGCGCTCAGGCCCGCACCCATCGCGCCGAGGACGAACTGCCTCCTGTGCAACCGTGACCTCCTTGACGGCGACTGATCCCGCCCGAGACCACGCAGTCGACAAAATACCATATGAAACGAGGAAGTTCCGGCCGGTTGCTGACCTGCGTTATGGCATACTTAACGCGATGGCCTTCAGATGATCAGGAAATGGCTCTGCCAGGCTGGACCACGCAGCAGCGCAGGCAGAGATCGCCGTGATGATGCGGTGAGCCCGACGGAGCGATCGACCTTGCCGGAAACCGGCATGCCAAGGCGGATGACGAAGGGCTGCACCGTGTCGGAAATGAGTTCCGTCCAGAGTACCGAAACAGGCAGGTTCTCGTCGGCGCTGTTCGTCATCCTGTTCTGCTTCTTCTGGATCGGCCTTGCGCCCTTTCCCAATCCCAATGCCTCCGAACTGCTGACCGCCTACGGCACGTCCTCCAACGTCGTGAACCAGATCATCGTGATTGGTCTGGCGACGCTTGTCGTTCTGGCGCTCGCCAACCACCCGTCCCGCAGGCTCATCCTGCGGTCCTATGGGTTTCTCGCCGTGATCTTCTGCTGGATGCTGTTCACGGCCGCCTTCTCCGATGCTCCGGCCATCGCCCTGCGCAGGATCATCTATGCGATGCTGGTTTGCCTGTGTGGCAGCAGCGCCCTGTTGCTGCCGCGCGACAGCGAGCAGTTCGGGAAGCTGATCGGCGCCTGCGTGCTGACCGCCGTACTGCTGTCCCTGCTTGGTGTCCTCGCCGTCCCCCGGCTCGCGATCCATCAGGGCTCCGACGCGCTGGAGCAGCAGCTTGCGGGCGCCTGGCGCGGCCATTTCGGCCACAAGAACGTTGCGGCGGCCGCGATGGTATTCTCGGTTTTCGTCGGCATCTTCTTCATGAAGACGCGCTCGTTCTGGTGGGGCGCGCTGATCGTGGGCTGTGCCACGGTGTTTCTGTTGAACTCGGGAGGAAAGACGGCCGCCGCGATGCTGCCGGCCATCCTCATCGCAAGCTGGTTCTTCGAGCGGATCGGGCCCTTGCGGGTCGTGTTCCTGGTCGCCTGCCTGGCCTTGATGAACTACGTCCTGATGTCCGCCGCGGTATCGCGCGACATGCAGGACCTGCTCATCTCGTTCGGCATCGATCCGACTTTCACGGACAGGGCGTCGATCTGGCAGCTGGCGCTGGCCGCCGTCGCGGAGCGGCCCTGGCTTGGCTATGGCTTCCAGTCCTTCTGGCAGATGGATGGGCTCGTCTATGGCGAGGGGGGAGATACGAGCTGGGCCGTCACGGCGGCCAACGCGCATAACGGCTATCTCGACCAGGTGATCAACGGCGGGTTTCCGATGCTCCTGCTGATGATCATCTGGCTTGTCCTGCTGCCCTGCCGCCATGCGGGCCTCGCGTTCCGTCGCGGGCAGGATCCCGAGCTGACCCGCCTGTTCGTCCGCTGCTGGCTATTCATGCTGTTTCTGTCCTGCCTCGAGAACCCGTTCTTCGACAATCGCGGTCCGATTTGGTTCACCATGCTGATCGCGGTGTTCGGCCTGCGGCTGCTCGCATACGGAAAATTGACGGCGGCGGACTATCCAAAGGGCCCGATCCGAACTCAGGCCGCATGCTGACCCGCAAGGGCAGGGCGGCGTGAACGGCCCCGCATGACCGATCAGCAGCAGCGCCTCATGTCTGTCGAAGCCGTCATCTGCATCCCGACATTCCGTCGTCCCGAATGGCTGCGTCGTACGCTGCAGTCGGTGATCGGGCAGAAAGCCGATTTCGGCTTCGCCATCGTCGTTGTCGACAATGACGGAAGAAATCCTCTCGGCGCGGCCCTGGCAAACGAGATCCTGTCGGCGACGGCTGTGCCGCACGCGGTGGTGGTCGAGCACGAGCAGGGCAACTGCCACGCGATCAATCGCGCTTTCGGGACGGCGCTCGACACCTATCCCGCCGCCCAGCACATCCTCATGATCGACGACGACGAGATCGCGCTGGACGGCTGGCTGCAGGCGATGGTCAACCTGTCTCGCGCCAGGGATGCCGATCTCGTCGGCGGGCCGGTCCTGCGCCAGTTCGAGACCCGGCCGGGCGCCACGGTGATGCAGCATCCTCTCTTCGTCTCGATCGACGGCGAGACGCGGCAGGTCGACCAGCTGCACGGCTCGGGAAACTGCCTGATCCGCCGACGGGTCTTTGAAAAACTGCCGAGGCCGCCTTTCGATGTCCGCTTCAACTTCCTCGGCGGAGGCGACATGGAGTTCTTCACGCGCTGCCGGCTGGCAGGCTTCAAGACCTGGTGGTGCGCGGAGGCGATCGCGCATGAATTCGTCGCGCCGGAGCGCACCACGGCGTCGTTTCTCGCGAAACGGTCCGTGAGAACCGGCAGCATCAACTACATGATCGATCGCCTGCATCAGCCGCTCCCGTTCGCGCTGCTGAAGAACGCGGCCAGCCTGCTGCTCGGCGTGCTGCGCGGGCTGCGCGTGCTCGTGGCGACCGGCTCGCCTTTGCTCGCGAGCCACCCCTTCCTGATGCCGATCGGCCGGATCGTCGCCAGCGTCGGCCTGCTGCCGAAGCCCTACAGATCGTCGTCCTGATCGGGGCCGGCTCAGCCGGTCATGATCGCCGAACGGATCGTTTCGACGGGCGTCTGCGTGTGCGACTGGATCGTTAGCCCGTACTGGTCCGGCCGCAACTCCGCGATAAGCTGTTTGATGCCACTCTCATCGAGCTGGGGGCCGGTCCAGTAGGTCAGGCAAGGCGAGGTTTCGACGCGCTCATGCCTCTGCGCGAGCGCCGGGTCGCTCGCGACTGCGATGCCATAGATCAGATACTCGGAGAAATGACGCTGACGCGCCAGCACCTGCCACCAGGGGCGGCCGTTGGCGGTCTCGATGCGATCGACCATGGCCCTGACGGTTTCGCGCTCCCAGGTGATCATCGGCCCGATGAAGTCGTCTCCAGGCAGTGGCGAGGGGGCGAGGCCGAGGCTCCGATAGGCATTCTCCCGCCATCGCACATGGCGCACCAGATCCGCGGTGAGCCCGGCCGGGCGGATGAAATGCGGTACAAGCTCGGATGCGCCGAGCCCCGAAAGATCGGCGGGGCGGCAAAAGCAGATGTCGGAGTCGACGCACAGGACGCGGTCGCTCTGCTGGGCGAGAGTGACGGCGATCTTCCGCAACTGCTGGAGATGCCAGCCATAGACAGGAAGGCCGAGCCCGGGCCGCCAGCGATACTGACGCCCGCGCCACCGCCCGACCGGCCAGAATGGAGGGAACAGCGCCGATGTCGCGATCACGTCGCGCTTGGGCCCGGCAAGCAGCGAGAAAAGGGCATAGTCCTCGTCGTCCACGACGATGCAATGCCTGGCAAACCCCGTGCAAAACCGGTCCATCGAGTCGCACAGCAATCGGCAGCGCTCGAAATCGCCAACATAGCTCGGCGTTACCACGGAGATATTGCCGCTCATGCCCCGTCCCTTGCAGGGCCAAACGCCCCATCGCCCCATTTCGCTGGATGATCTGTTAACGTCGCAATCCTAACTTGACGTTGCATCATCGTTGGACTTCAGCCGATCCGAAATGTCGAAGCGCTATCTCGTCCTCCTGTCGCGTGCGTCCGAGACCTGCGGCGTCGAGGAGTTCGCGAGGCAACTGGCGCGGCGGCTCGCCGACCGAGGCGGGACCTGGGTCCTTGGAGACGGCATCGCGGGGTTCCTTGAGCGCCTCCGCCAATTCGATGGCGTCCTGCTCAACTTCCCGGTCGTCGCCTGGAAGAAGGAACTCGTCCGGCCGGTACTGATCCCCCTGGCGGCCCGGTTCAAGCGAAAGGAGGTCGTCGTCGTCCTCCACGAGTGGCAAGCGCTCGACTGGAAGCGCAGGGTCGTGCTTGCGCCGGTCCTGGCCCTGGCCACGCGCATCATTTTCTCTGCCCCCGAGATTGCGGACGAGTTCGGCCGGAGCCCGTTGTCGAGGGTGGCAACGGCGGACCGCAGGCTGATCCCGATCCCGCCGAACCTCCTGCCGCCGCCGGAATTGCACGCGTCTCCAGTGAGCGCGCTGCTTCACGAGCAGCGCCGCCTGGGTCGTGTTGTTCTGGGGCAGTTCGGATCGATCTATCCCAAGAAGCAGTCGACGGCGGTCCTGCAGGTCGCCGAGAGGCTCATCGCGCGGGGCAACGACGTCTTCGTCGTCTTCATCGGCTCGTTCATCAAGGGTATGGACAATGTCGAGGCGGAATTCGCCCGGCTCGCGGAAGCGGCCGGGCTCACCGATCGGGTACTCGTCACCGGATATGTGAAGAACGACGCCGAGCTCTTCGCCATGTTCGAACCCGTCGATGTCTTTTGCTACGTCTTTTCGGAAGGTCTGACCTCGCGGCGGGCGAGCGTGCTGGCGGCAGCCCTTTTCGGCAAGCCCGTCGTGGTCAATGCGCCGGTCCGAGCCGATGCGCTGCGCCACCATGGCCTCTATCAGAAACTGATCGACGCCCGCGCCGTCCGGTTGGTGCCGACTGACGCGAATCCGGAAACCGTCGCCGACGCGGTTGCCAGTGCCACCGCCACTCCGCCGGAGCGGATCGATCTTCAGACCGAGATCGACGGGATGTGGCGGACGATCACGAACACGATCTAGCGCCGGCCAACCAACAGGCTCGCGGCCTGCGCAGGTCTTGGTGCCGGGGCGCGTCTGCCCGGCTATCGCGAATGCCTCATGATCTGCCACATCGCCACGAAGTTCGTCGTGAGATAGCGGCCCAGAAGCCGGCGCGGCTCGAGCATGATGCGATAGACCCATTCGAGCCCGGCAGCTTGCATCCACTGTGGCGCGCGGGAATTCCGCCCGGAGAGGAAATCGAAGAGGCCGCCGGAGGTCTTGATGACACCGACGCCCTTCAAGCGGTCGATATTGCGGGCGACGAAGCGCTGTTCGAGCGGAACGCCCAGACCGATCCACAGGATGTCCGGCCGCAGGCGAGCGATCTCGTCGACGACGCCCGCCTCTTCCTCCGGCGTGAAGTATCCTGATCGTGCGCCCGCGACGACGAGCTTCGGATAGGTCTGCTTCATGCGCTCGACGGCGGCGTTGTTGACCTCCGCGGTCCCCCCGAGGAAGTAGAAGCTCACGCCGTCGACCTCCGACAAGCTCGCGACGTCATGGATTAGATCTGTGGTTGCGACGCGCTCGCGTAGCGGGATTTGCGACACGACGCCGGACAGGATGACCATGGGCATCCCATCCGGATGGATCTGGTCAGCCTGTGTCAGCAGCTCACGGAAGGCAGCATCGTTTCGCGCGAGCGCGATGACTTGCCCGTTCGCCGATGTGGAATAGTACGGCCGCTGTCCCTGGCCGCGCGCCTGCAGTGCGGTGTCGACCAGCAGACGCGCCGACTCCTTCTTGCCCAGAGCCGTGATCGGCAAGCCACCGATCGTCGTCGTCGGCTCCGATTTGGCAGTCATAGGACGTTTTTCGATAGCCGACATGCGGCCTCCTGGTCCGTTTGCGGGGGTGATTGCATGGAGCCGGAAACGCATCCAGCAGAGCCGTAGAACATCGCTAACGGTCTGCTTCCGGCGTCACCTGAGATGCTGGCCGTTGCTTTAACGATCGGGAGACGTCGCTGGGGAATTCGGTCAACTTCGGCCGGGGTACAGAGTTGGGGCGCGCACGGGCGCGGGCCGCTCGCCGGCTGCAACGCGCAGTCTTCGCGTCAGCGGCTTTTCGATCGCCAGATAGACGAGTGCTGCGACGAGGAGGGCCCATAGTGCTGCGACGAGCGGGTAGGCGGCAGCTGTATCGAGGCCGTACCGGGCATCGAGGCGGATGAAGATGGCCGTGACCATCGGCAGGGCGATGACATGCGTCAGGTACAGCGAATAGGAGATGTCGCCGAGAAAGAGGGCGGGCCGGAAGGGGGAGCGCCTGGCCAGTGTTTCCAGCTGAAGGCTGCCGAGTACGAGCATCAGCGCGGGGATGCCGGAGGCGACGGACCTCGGCACGGGCGCCAGATCGGCCATCGCAATGACCGAACAGACGGACAGCCCGATCAGGGCCAGGCCGATGGGCACGCCGAGAGGCCGCGCCCTGGTGAACAGGTAGCCCGCTATTAGGCCCAACAGGAACTCGATGACGATGTCGTTGCCATAGAAGGCGACGGGCCCCGCCGCCTGCGCGCCCTGGACCGTGACGAGAACGCCCAGCACGATCGCCGAGGTCAGGAAGACCCTGTACCGCCGCGGCGCCAGAAGGCCGAGCGCCACCGCCGCGTAGAAGTACATCTCGTAGTTCAGCGTCCAGCCGGGGATCAGCACCGGCCAGTGACCGTCAAAGGCCGGATTGGGCCATGGCAGGAACAGCAGCGATGCCAGCACATGGCTCGCGTCGAGGCGCGTGCTGGAGAGCAACGAGGGCGCGACGACGGCAATGGCGACGATCAGCGCCGTCAGTGCCCAGTAGAGCGGAACGATCCGGATGGCGCGGCGCAGCAGGAACTCGCCCGGTCTGGAATCGATCTCGATGGCGGCGACATACATGATGAAGCCGCTGATGACGAAGAAGATGTCGACGCCCCAGTTCCCGATCGAGGCATAGGGCAGGCCGTCATCCACCAACAGCCTCAGGATCTGAGTATCGAGATGGGTGTAGACGACCAGCAGCGCAGCGAGGCCTCGGAGGTACTGGATCACGACAACCATCTAGAGCCGGTCCTTCCTGCGCGTTTCACCTGGTCGCCGAGATGCGTCTTGCCGGTTGATCGCATCCCCGACGCAGCTCGAGGCAGCAAGGCGTGTGCCGCCGGCTCGTCCCCGATCGGTGCCCGCCTCCGGCGCAGCCGCCCTCGGCCGCCGGGCTGACATTCCGCGCGCAGAAAGCTCTCTAATTATTTGATTGTGCGACGGATTTTATCCGCGGATGAACTCGCCCTGGCGGGACTCGCTCGTCGCTCTTGCCGAGCCCGTCGCAGGGGAGGCGGAAGCGGAAACGTCCCGTTTCGGGACGCCTGTCGATCGCGGCTGTGTCGATCCAGCGCTTTCGCCGGCTGCGGCGATCGCCGCCGCAGCCGGGTTGTCGTCAGGCTGCCTGCGGCGGCTCGAAGGCGTTGATCGGCGGCAGGTTGCCGTCGAAGCGCTCGACCTGGACCGTCGTGAGCTGGCCGGTGCAGCCCTGCGCCAGGGCCGAGGTGCCGATGTCCCGCGTCAGCACGTTCGGGTTCCCATGCACGCAGAGTGGCTTGTCCTCGCTGGGATCGACGGGATCGTACCAGGCGCCCGTGGGCAGCTGGATCACGCCGCGACGGATGCCGTCGGTCAGCACCACGCCGGCCAGGCAGGCGCCGCGCTCGTTATGCAGGCGGATGATGTCGCCGTCGGAGATGCCGCGCGCGGCGGCATCCTCCGGATGCATCCGGGCCACCTCGCGGCCGCGATGCTTCGCGCCGCCGCTATGGCCGCCGAAATCGAACTGGCTGTGCAGGCGGGTGCGCGGCTGATTGGCGACCAGGACATAGGGCGTCGCGGGATCGGGCACGTTGGTCGGGCCGAGCCAGGTCGGATGGCCGGGGCAGTCGGCCTCGCCAAAGCTCGCGATCGTCTCGCTGAAGATCTCCAGCTTGCCGCTCGGCGTCAGCAGCGGCTTTCCTTCGGGATCGTCGCGGAAGGCGCGCAGGCGGCCGCCATCATCGGGCTGCTGCGGAACGATATAGCCCTCGCTGGCCCAGAACTCGGCGAAGCTCGGAGCCGGCAGTCCCTTGGCGGCGAGCCCTTCGCGGGTCGGCTCCCAGAGATATTCGAGCCATTCGCGCACACTGCGGCCCTCGGTGAAGGCTTCGCGCGCGCCAAGACGTTCTGCGAGATCAGCAAAGATTTCGTAGTCGTCGCGGGCCTCGCCATGGGGCGGCACGACCGGATGCATCGGCACCAGCAGCGGGTCGTTCGAGCTGCCGCCGATGTCCTCGCGCTCGAGCGTCATCGTGCAGGGCAGGACGATGTCGGCGTGGCGCGCGGTCGCTGTCCAGGCGAGTTCGTGCACGACGAGCGTGTCCAGCTTGGCGAAGGCCTGCCGCAGGCGGTTCAGGTCCTGATGATGGTGGAACGGATTGCCGCCGGCCCAGTAGACCAGCTTGATCTTCGGATAGGTCCGGGTCTGGCCGTTGTAGCGATAGGTCTCGCCGGGATTGAGCAGCATGTCGGAAATGCGCGCGACCGGGATGTAGTCGGTGACGCGGTTCTTCCCTTGCGAGAAGGTGGGCACCGGCACGGCATTGAAACGGCGGCCGTAATAGGCGATCGCGCCGAGGGCATAGCCATAGCCACCGCCGGGAAGGCCAATCTGTCCGAGCGCAGCCGCCAGCACCATGCCCATCCAGACCGGCTGCTCGCCATGCTCGGCGCGCTGCAACGCATGCGCCACGACGACTAGCGCGCGCTTGCCATGGAGGCGATGCGCGAGGGCGACGATCTCTTCGGCCGTGACGCCGGTGAGTCCCGCGGCCCAGGCGGCGTCCTTCGGCTGGCCGTCGGTCTCGCCAAGCAGGTAGCGCTCGAAGACAGGCCAACCGACCGTGTAGCGATCCAGGAAGGCGCGGTCATGCTTGCCCTCGACGACGAGGGTATGGACGATGCCCATCATCAGCGCGGTGTCGCTGCCGGGAATGCAGGAGAGCCATTCGGCCTTCGCTTCCTCGGGCAGGTCCGAGCGCAGGGGCCCGACCAGCACGAACTCGCAGCCGCGCTCGGCGGCGCGCCGCATCGCGCCGCGCTCGACATGCTTGCTGACGCTGCCGCCAGCAACCATCGAGTTCTTCAGCGCCATGCCGCCGAAGGCGAGCACGATCTCGCTGTGCTCGGCGATCTGCTCCCAGGAGACGTTGCGCTTGGTCAGATCCTCGTACTCGCCGATGATGTGCGGCACCAGCACCTGCGACGAGCCGGAGGAGTAGCTGTTGACCGATTTGACGTAGCCACCGCAGGCGACGTTCAGGAAGCGGTGGATCTGGCTCTGGGCGTGGTGGAAGCGCCCGGCGCTGGCCCAGCCATAGGAACCGCCGAAGATGGCGCCCGGGCCGGCGTCGTCGCGGATTCGCTTCAACTCGCCGCCGAGCAGGTCAAGGGCCTTCTCCCAGGACACAGGGACGAATTCGTCGCGGCCGCGCCGCTCGTCCGGGCCAGGGCCGTTTTCCAACCAGCCGCGGCGCACCATCGGCTGAGCGATGCGCGCGCGGTGGCGCAGCGCGGCCGGGAAATTGTCGATGATGCCGTTCGGGTCGGGATCGCCCCCATGCGGCCGGACCTCGAGCTCGCCATCCTTCATGCGGGCGGAGAAGACGCCCCAGTGCGAGGTGTGGGGGAGGAAGCCGTCGTCGCGAAGCGTGTCGGCAGTGTCGACCTGGTTCATGCCATCGTTCCTGTGGGGCCGCGGCACGACCCGTCGTATCGAGGCTTACCGGGAGCACATCGCGCGGTCGATAGCTTCGCGCCGACCGGGGCGGTGTGTCCGACGCATGGCGCGCTGTGGCATCACCGTGCAGCACGCCGCCGCGTTACAGCTGCATCTCGACAAAAGCCTGCTCTGTCCCGATGAAAGAGAGGGCGGATTCGTCGTTCGCCGCTTCACGAGGCCCGATGTTCCGTTTCCTGCACAGTTCGGACCTGCATATCGGCAAGCGCTTCGGCACGATGCCGGAGGAGCTGCGCGGCCGGCTCCGTGATGCACGACACACCGTGATCGACCGTTTGGCGGCGCGGGCGCGCGAGGGCGGTGCGGGCACGATCCTGCTGGCTGGAGACTGCTTCGACACTGAAACGCCGAGCCCGGCGATGCTCCGCCAAGCCCTCGCTGCCATGGCGGGCCATGCTCCGCTTCGCTGGGTCGTGCTGCCAGGGAACCATGACTCCCTGCTGGCGGACGAGCTGTGGGCTGCGGCACGCGCAGCGTTGCCCGCCAATGTCGTCCTCGCAATGGAGCCTGAACCGTTCGCGCTGGAAGCCGGTGTCGCGATTCTGCCCGCGCCCTGCACGACGCGACGGCCCGGTCGCGACCTGACCGACTGGATGGACCGGGCTGCGACGCCCGAAGGCGCGCTGCGGATCGGGCTCGCCCACGGCGCGATCCAGAGTTTCTCGGAGGACGGCGTCGGGCTCGAGGTCATCGCGCCGGATCGCGCCACGCGTTCGGGGCTCGACTATCTCGCGCTCGGCGACTGGCACGGCCAGATGCAGATCAATGCGCGCAGCTGGTACAGCGGCGCGCCGGAGCAGGATCGCTTCAAGCACGAGGGCCCGGGGCGGGCGCTGCTGGTCTCGCTCGCGGGGCCTGGTGCCGTGCCCGAGGTCACTTCAGTCGAGACCGGCAGCTTCGACTGGAGGATGCTGCCGTTGAAGCTGCTTTCCGGCGACGACGCTGCGGCGCTGCTGGGCGAGCGACTGCCCTCTGGCAGCATCCGCCGGCAAATCCTGTTGAAGGTCGAGGCCGCGGGGCGGCTGCGGCCACAGGCTCGCGCCGCTCTCGATGCGGCGGTCGCGGCCGTGGCGCCGGAATTCGCGCATCTTGCGCTCGACGCGGATGCTCTGGCGACCGATTGCGACAGCGAGGATCTCGACGCCATCGACCGCGCCGGGGCGCTGCGCCAGGCCGCCGACCGGCTCTTCGCCGAGAGCCTCGACGAGAGCCGCCCTGGCAGCGAGCGTCAGGCTGCGCGTGACGCGCTGGTCAGGCTGTTCAGCTATTGCGAGGCCATGACCTCATGAAGCTGACAGCGCTGCGTCTCCAAAATGTCCGCCGCTTCGCCGCGCGTGGCATCGCCGTCGAAGGCATCGGCGACGGCGTCAACGTGCTCTGCGCCGTCAACGAATTCGGAAAATCGACCTGTTTCGACGCACTGCACGCCTTGTTCTTCCAGCCCCACACCGGCACGCCCGGCGCGGTGCAGGGTCTGCGGCCCTATAGCGGCGGCAATCCGCTGATCGAGGCCGATATCCAGACCGGAGACGGTTCCTTCCGTCTGACGAAGCAGTTCTATGGCGGCCGGCGCGCGATGGTGCGGGAGACCGGCTCCGGGCGCCTCGTCGCGCAGGCGGACGAAGCCGAGCGCTTCATCGCCAATCTCGTTCAAGGCGGCACGACGGGGCCGGCAGGGCTGCTCTGGGTGCGGCAGGGCATCACCGGGATCGAGCGGCGCGCCAAGAGCGACGAGGAGGGCGAGAAGCGCGCCCGGGAATCCGTCCTGACCTCCGTCCAGGGTGAGGTCGAGTCGCTGACCGGGGGACGCCGGATGGCGCAGGCTGTGGCAGCTTGCGAGGAGGAATTGTCACGCCTAGTGACGGCGACGGGGCGGCCCAAGGCCGGCGGCCCCTATGCACAGGCGATCGAGGAGCGTGACCGGTTGGTCGAGGCCGAGCGCCGGCTGGCCTTGGACGTCAAGGAGCTCCGCGCGGCGCTCGACCGGCGCCGCGCCCTGCGCGCCCGCCTGTCCGAGCTTGAACATCCGGAGCAGCAGGCCGTGCGTCTGCAGGAGTTGGCCCATGCCGAGGCCGCCTTCGCGACCGCCAGGGCGCAGGGCGAGGCGTTGAAGACGGCCGAGGTCGAGACGGCGCTGGCGCGCAGCCGTCGCGACGCCGCCCGGCAGGGCCTCGACAGCTACCGGCAGAACCTGGCGCGCTGTTCCGCGCTGCGCGAGCGCGAGGCCGAGGGCGGCCGCAAGCGGGACGAGGCGCTGGAGCGTCAGTGCGGCGCCAGTGCTGCCGGTCAGGAAGCCGTGGCGGCTGTCGAGCGGGCCGAGCGCGCGGAACGTGAGGCGCGCGACCTGCTGAGCCGTCTCGAACGGGCCTTGCGGGCGCGCGATGCCGCGGAGCAGCTCGCCGGCGTGAAGCAGGTGCAGGCGAGGGCCGAGAGCGGCCGGGCCGAGGTCGAGACGATCCAGGCCGAACTGAAGGCGCGGGCACTGCCGGCCGGAGCGGTGAAGCAGCTCGAAGCCGTCGAGACCGAACTCGTCGGGCTGCGGGCGGTGATCGCAGCGCAGGTGCCCCTTCTGCGGGTCGTCTATCGCGAGGGCGCAGCTGGCGCGCTCGCGATAGACGGTGTGGCGCTGGCTGACGGCGAGGAGCGCGCTCTGGTGCGCAGCACCGCGCTGGAGATCGATGGCGTCGGCCGGCTGACGCTGACCTTGCCGCAGGGGCGGGACGGGCATGATGACCTCGCCCGCGCTGAGGCCCGGCGCGCTGCCATTCTGTCCAGTCTCGGCGTTGAGAGCCTGGCCGAGGCGCGCCGACGCGAGGCGACGCTCGCCGAACTGAACGTCCAGTTCGGCCTTGCCCGACAGAGCCTGGCCTTGCTGGCGCCGGATGGTCTGCCGGCGCTCCAGGAACAGGTCGCGCGGCTCGAGAGCCAGAGTGCAGGCGCGGGCGAAGCCAAGGGCGACCCAGAGCTGGCTCGCAACGCATTGGCTCAGGCGGAAGCGCAGGTCATCACCTCGCGCGGCGCGGTCAGGGCGGCCCAAACGCAGCGCGACGCCGCCCATGCCGCCGTCGTCGAGGCGGAGCGGGTACTGGCGAGCGTCACCACGGAACTCGGTGCACTCGCCGCGACGCTTGGGCCGGAGCCTGAGCGCGCGGGGCGGGAGACGGCGCTGGCGGCGGATCTGGCGCAAGCCGAGCAGGGGTTCGCAGGAGCGCAGGACCAGCTTGAGGTCCTGCGCGCCGGAGCCACGGATTTGGCCGGAGCCGAGGCGAAGCTCCGCCGGATGCGCTCGGTCGTCGATGGCGCGGCAGCCGAGATCGCCAAGCTGCGCGAGGAGACCGCGGGCCTCAACGGACAGATCCGTGCCCGCGCGGATACCGCCGTGGAGGAGGCTTGGCAGGAGACAGGTGACAAGCTGACGGCAGCCCGGCAGCGTGTCGCGGGGCTGGAACGCGAGGTCGCGCTGCTGACGCGTCTGCGTGATGCGCTCGAAGCGGCTCGGACCGAGGCGCGGGACCACTATTTCGCGCCGGTCATGGGCGAGCTGCGGCCGCTGCTCGGGCTGCTCTTCGAGGATGCGACGGTGACCTTCGACGAGGAGACGCTGCTGCCCCGGACCGTCAGCCGCAACGGGCTGGAGGAGCCGGTCGGCGTGCTCAGCGGCGGCATGCGCGAACAGCTCGCGGTGCTGACGCGCCTCGCCTTCGCCCGACTCCTGGCGAAGGACGGGCAGCCGGCGCCGGTCATTCTCGACGACGCATTGGTCTATTCCGACGACGACCGGATCGAGCGGATGTTCGACGCGCTGCACCGGCAGGCCAGCAACCAGCAGATTATCGTCTTCTCGTGCCGACAGCGCGCCTTCGCGCAGCTTGGCGGTAACATCCTGCGAATGGTCCCGTGGGACCCGGAAGGCTGATTGGGGTCGCGCATCAGCGCTTGCCAGCCGGCGCGATCCCCGCTCTATCGCTGAGCATGACGATGACGCTGCATGATGGGCGCTGCTCATGACCGGCCCCCGCCAGGACGACAGTCCGCTGACGCTGGCCACACTGGGCTGGTCGCGTTTCTTCGCCGAACAGTGCGAGCCGGACGAGGCTGGGCTGGTGCCGGCCCGCATCGCCACAGTGCATCGCGCCCGGATGAGTGCGATCGCCGAGGAAGGCCCCATACGGCTGGAACTGGCGGTTCACACCAATACCGGTGAATACACGGTCGGCGACTGGGTTCTGGTCGAGCCCGGTACGCATCGGCTGCGGCGGCTGCTGGAACGCCGCAGCGTGCTTGCGCGGCGCATCGAGGGCAGTAAGACGCCGCAGCTTGCGGGTGCCAATATCGACACGCTGTTCATCGTCACCTCCTGCAATTCCGACTTCAACGTGGCGCGGCTGGAGCGCTATCTGGCGCTCGCCAACGAGAGCGGCGCCGAGCCTGTGATCCTGCTGACCAAGGCCGATCTGGTTAAGGACGTCGAGACGTATCGGGAGCAGGCGGCCGCCTTGCAGCGCGATCTGACGGTCGCGAGCGTGAACCCGCGCGAGGCGAATGCGGCTTCGGTATTGGCGCCCTGGTGCACGGAAGGCCGGACAGTGGCGCTGGTCGGCTCGTCGGGCGTCGGAAAGTCGACTCTGGTGAACGCTCTGGCCGGCACGAGCGACGCCGCACCGCAGGAGACCGGAGGCATCCGTGCGCGTGACGACAAGGGCCGCCACACCACGACCTCGCGCTCGCTGCATGCGATTGCCGGCGGCGGCTGGGTGATCGATACGCCGGGCATGCGCACCCTCCATGTCAGCGATGCGGCATCCGGCCTGGAGACGCTGTTCGCGGAAATCACCGAGCGCGCTCATCTTTGCCGCTTCCGCGACTGCAGCCATGAGCACGAACCCGGCTGCGCCGTGCAGGATGCGGTGAAGCAAGGCATCATCGACCCCGAACGGCTGGCGCGCTGGCGCAAGCTCGACCTCGAGAACAAGGCCAAGACGCCGGAGGCACGGGGCCCCAGGGGCAAGCGGCGTTAACGCCCTGCCGGCAAGAGCTGAGACCAGCTATTGCGGCCCGATGACTTGTTGCCACATGAAGCTCTGCGCGGCGGACGCCGCGCTGCGTTCGCCCTGACGGTTCAGGGATACGGCAAGCGGGGACAACAGGTCATGACACTCCAAATCAACAGTATCGCACCTGATTTCGAGGCCCAGACGACCGAAGGAAGGATCCGGTTCCACGACTGGATCGGGGAGGGCTGGTGCGTGCTCTTCTCCCACCCCAAGGACTTCACGCCCGTCTGCACGACCGAACTCGGCAACCTGGCCAAGATCAAGCCGGAGTTCGACCGGCGCGGCGTCAAGGTGATCGGGCTCAGCGTCGACCCGGTCGACCGGCATGCCAGCTGGGCGCAGGACATCGCCGAGACCCAGGGCTTCGCACCGAATTACCCGATGATCGGCGACACCGAACTCTCCGTCTCCAAGCTCTACAACATGCTGCCGGCCGAGGTCGAAGGCACCTCCGATGGTCGCACCGCCGCCGACAATGCGACGGTCCGCACGGTCTTTGTCATCGGGCCGGACAAGCGCATCAAGCTGACGCTGGCCTACCCGATGAGCACCGGCCGCAACTTCGACGAACTTCTGCGCGTGATCGACTCGATGCAGTTGACCGCCAAGCACAAGGTCGCGACGCCGGTGAATTGGAAGGATGGCGATGACGTCATCATCCTGGCCTCGGTCTCGGACGAGGATGCCAAGAAACAGTTCCCCCAGGGCTGGACGACGATGAAGCCCTACCTGCGCGTCCTGCCGCAGCCGAGGTAGAGCAGCGCGGCTCTCCCGCCCGGCTGAGCAGCGCCTCGCTCCAGCCGGGCGCTGACACGGCTGGGCGGGGTGGGGCGTGGGCGTGGTCGTGAGGGCTTTTCGCCCCGGTCACATCGCGACATGATCGATTGCGCCCAGCCGCCCGCGCAACCGTGATGCACGTTCGCGCCGCGGGCAGGGCCGGCGGATGGGTGGTGCGGGGCGGATCGCCCGTGGCGGGGGCTCCTGCGAGGACATCGAGAAGGGGGCCAGAGCGCACCGGCGCGACGGCCCGGATGGATATCTGACGAGCGACGATACTCAAGAAGCGGCGGCTGCGATGGTCGGGTTTTTTGACTATATCTGGCGCAACAGCCGCCGCGAGCAGATCAGGCTCATCGGCATCGTCGTCCTGTCTTTGCCGTTCTACTACCTGTCCCTCGACGTTCCCCGCTACATCATCTCAGATGCACTGCAGGGGCATGCCTTTGCCGGCGGGCGCGACACGGCCCGGTTGTTTCACCTGCATCTGAACTTTCCAGCCGTGCTGGGCGGGCCGCGGACCATCTTCGACGGCATCTGGCTCGACAGGCTGTCCTATCTGTTCGCGCTGTCGGGGGTTTTCCTGCTGCTCGTGCTGATCAATGGCGGCTTCAAATACGTCATCAACATGCGCAAGGGCGCCCTGGGCGAGCGCCTGCTGCAACGCCTGCGTCTCGACCTGTTCTCGGCCGTGCTGCGTTTCAAGCCCGAGGCGCTGCAGCGCATCAAGCCCTCCGAGGCGGCGACCATCATCAAGGACGAGGTCGAGCCGATCGGTGGCTTCGTCGGTGATGCCTTCGTGCAACCGGTCTTCCTGGCCGGTCAGGCGCTGACGGCGCTCGCCTTCATCCTCGCGCAGAACCTCGCGCTCGGCCTGATCGCCGCGGGCATGATCCTGATCCAGGGCGCGGTCATCCCACGCCTCCGGCGCGAACAAATCCGTCTCGGGCGTCAGCGCCAGATCGCCTCGCGGGCCTTCGCAGGCAAGATCGGCGAGGTCGTCGAGACCATGGCGGAGGTGAACAACCACGGCACCTCCGCCGTCGAGACGAGCCAGGTGGCACGGCGCCTCGAAACGCTGTTCGGGATCCGCTACCGGCTCTATGGGCGCAAATTCGCGGTCAAGGCGCTGAACAACCTGCTCGCGCAGATCACCCCGTTCCTCTTCTATGCGGTGGGAGGCTATTTCGCCCTGGCCGGCCGCCTCGATCTCGGCCAGCTCGTCGCCGTCATCGCGGCGTATCGCGACCTGCCGTCCCCGGTGAAGGAGCTGATCGACTGGGACCAGCAGCGGCTGGATGTCGAGGCCAAGTTCCAGCAAGTCGTCGAGCATTTCGCGCTGAACGGCGAGGCGACGCTCGAGCTCGCCGCCGATGGCGCGGACGATGCCGCCTGCCTGTCCGGTGCGGGCCCGATCGTGGCGCGCGGATTGACCGTCGTGAATCCCGCCGGTGATCACGTGCTCGACCGGGTCTCGCTCTCGTTGCCCTTGCAAAGGCACATCGCCCTGTCTGGTGGCGCGAGCGAGGGGGCCGGCATTCTGGCGCAGTTGCTGGGTGGCGGCCTGAGCGCCCGCGACGGCTCGTTGACCATCGCCGGAAGGCCGCTCTCCCTGTTGTCGCCCGAAGCGCGCGGACGCGCGATTGCCTATCTCGGCCCCGAGCCGGTGATCCTCGAGGGCAGCCTGCGCGACAACATCCTGTACGGCCTGCGCCGCGTCGTGCCGGACGAGACGAGCCCGGCGGGCTGGTCCGTGGACCCTGGCCGGGCCAACGCGGCTGACGAGGCCGAGCTCGACCGGAAGCTGATCGACGTGCTGAGAGTCGCAGGGTTGGCCGATGCGGTGTTCCGTTTCGGGCTTGCCGGCAAGCTCGATCGTGCAACACCGTCAGACGTGGTGCTTCGGATCTCGGAGATCCGCACCCGCATCCGTGCCAGACTCGCGGAGCGAGGCTTGGACGCGGCGATAGAGCCCTACGACCCCGAGCGCTACACGCGCAACGCAACGATCGGCGAGAACATCCTCTTCGGCGTGCCGACAGATCCGGCGCTGGTCGGCGCCAGCCTCGCCAGCCATGGTCCGACGCGCCGCGTCCTCGCCGATCTCGGCCTGACCGAACCGCTCCTGGCGATCGGGCGGCGCATCGCCGCGACGATGCTGGAGATCTTTCGCGATCTCGCCCCGGGCCATGTGCTGTTCGAGCAGTACTCCTTCATCGCAGCCGAGAACTTCCAGGAATATCGGGACTTGCTCGGGCGCGTGGAAGCCGGAATGGCCAGCGAAGCCGACCGCGCACAGCTCATCGGACTGGCACTTCTCTATGTCGAGCCGCGGCACCGTCTCGGCTTGCTCGACCTGACGCTCGAGCAGCGCATCCTTGCGGCCCGGTCGGCGTTTCATGATCGGGTGCCGGCTGACACACCCCATTCGATCGCCTTCTACGATCCGCTGGAGTACTGCGCGGCAGCGCCTGTCCGCGACAACGTCCTGTTCGGTTCGGTGGCGCATGACGCGGCCGTGGCCGACGAGATCATACGCGATACGCTAGCCGAACTGGGGCTCGACGCGGACATCCATCGTTGCGGCCTCGAACAGCCGGCCGGCTACGCAGGCCGGCTGTTGTTTCCGGCGATGAAGGTGCAGATCGCCCTAGCGCGCTGCCTCATCAAGCAACCGCAATTGCTGATACTCAACAATGCCTTCGGAGCCTTCGGCCAGGCCGATACGCGACAGACCCTCGACCGCGTCCGGGCGGCCATGAGTGGCCGAACGTTGATCGTTGCCGGGCGCGATCTCGCATCCGACCCGGGCTTTGACCTGCATGTAGCATTCGACGGAGCCAGGCTGTCGGCCGTGCAAAGCGGAGCCGGGGCGGAGTTGGCTGCGGAATGGCCAGCGCCTCCAGAGGCCGAAGCCGAGCCTCCGGCACCGGTCGATACCGAGGAGATCCGCGTGCTGCGATCGGTGCCGATCTTCGGCGACCTCGACACGGCGCGTCTCAAGCTCCTAGCCTTCACCGGCGAACGCGTCGCATTTGCAGCAGGCGATGTGCTCTTCCGGCAGGGCGATGAATCGGATGCGGCCTATGTGCTGCTCGCCGGCACTGCCGATGTCATCATCGAAGCCGGGGATGGCGGCCAGGTACGGGTGTCGAGCCTCGCCCAGAACGCCATTCTCGGCGAGATGGGTCTTGTGACCGACGATCCGCGCTCGGCCACGGTCGTCGCGACCTCCGCCATCGACGCGCTGAAGCTGCGCAAGGATGTCTTCCTTGCCCTGCTCGCCGAGTTCCCGAAGATGGCGTTGTCAGTGACGCGGCTGATGGTCCGGCGCCTGCGGGACAATGTCGCCACGACCGGGCAGCCGGATCGCCGCAGCAGCACGTCTGAGCGCTGACCGACGACCGTTCAGCGACGGGCGCGGCGGGCTACGACGCGACGTGAGACAACTCCAGCTTCTGCTCGGGCAGGAGGACGCGGCGAGCGGTCGAGACCGTGCGGGTACCGGGCGGGTTGGCGATGATCTCGTACATGCGGATCAGCCGTGCGCCTTCCAGGTCGCGATCATGCAGGGCGGTACTTCCCACGGGCCGGGTTTCGGCGATGCAGCTGGTGAAGGCGAAGGGCGTGTAGACGGGCAGGGGATAGGCTTCCCAGCCGTCAGACACCGGAGGGCTCGGACGTTCCATGATCCATTCGGCCGTGGCGCCGCTGATGCGGCAGGGTGAGGGAGCCCAGGCTTTGAAGGCCTCCAGGATGACATCCTGCGTGATGTTCTTCAGGTTGCAGATGACGGAGTACGCGTCGGCTACCGTCAGGATGGCGCTGATCCTGTCGCCGGGCGCCACGGGCAGCTCGAGCGGTTCTTCCTCGGTATCCTGGCCCCGTGCCCACCACTGGAACCACGCGTAGTATTCCGGCTGTCCGGCCAGTCCGGGTCCACAACGCTGCTTCGTGCCGATCTGGGGCAGCGACGAATCCAGATAGAGCTTCTGGCCGTCGAGCCCGATCCACGTCGAGCTGTGAAACTCCGGTTCGGCGCGACCCGGCGGAACCGACACGCTGGGCACCTTCCATTCGGCCATCACCGAGACGAAGCGATGGCCATCGCGGGGCGACTGATAGGCCCCGGACCAGTTGACGCTCTTCTGTGCCGGCTGGCCCGTCGGGGCTGTGCGCGTGATCACCGTGGCGTCCGCGGCAAACTCCGGACTCGCCAGCGCCGGGGCGAAACGCAAGGGCGGGCCATCGCGACGCGGTTGCAGAAATTCCCGTCGGAACGCAGCCGCCTTCGGGTTTGTGGGCATGGCATTGGGCGTCGGCAAGCCGTATTGCTCCAGGACGCTGTCGGGTTGCACCGCTGGATCAAAGGGACCGTGCGGCAGGCCGAGCGGCACAATCCTGTCCTGCCGCAGCACGCGGCTCCGATCGAACCTCGTTGGGCCGTCGCCAGGGCCGGACATCACGGAAAGGCCCTGTCAGGCGTCCATTCCCTTCGGGCCGCCGCGACCACGGCAAGCCCGAATGGCCTGATCGCATAAGCCGTCTGATCCTGCGGATCGGGCTCGGCGAGGATGTCGAACACCGCTTCCGCCAGGCGCTTGCCAGCTTCCGAGTCACTCTGGAAATGCAGGCCGGCGATCTCGCGATTGCGTGCGACCCGGCACGCCAGCGCGTGCAGGCCGGCTTTCATGGCATCGGCGTCGCGCTGCGGCAGGGCCGGCTGGACCAGCCCGAGCACATGCTGCATGCAAAGCGCGATCAGATGAGCCTGGGTCGCGTGGCCGCTCGGATAGGAGGAGTGGCCGGGCACCGGGACCGGCGGAAGCAGGGCCGGGCATTGCCAGGATGGGCGCGGCCGGTTGAACTCATGCTTGAAGTGCAGCGCGGCGAAGGACGCGATCAGGCTAGCGATGTGGAGCACCCGGAAGGTGCGCGGGTGCGAACCTGGCGTCATCGCCAGGAATTCCATGAAGGTCGTGATGAATTCGACATCCTGGCTCAGGATCTCGCCCAGCGCCGACGCACGTTCGTCGCGGGCCATCGCGCATAGGATGTCGATCTCGCGCGCCTGCTTCGTCCCCGACGTCGGGTCGTTCGGGACGACATAATCGTTGAGGCCGATCAGGATGTCGGCGAGATCGTCGTGGATCGCGCCCGGCCCCCAGTTCCTGGCGAAGGGGATCAGGACATCGAACGCATACCAGCGCGCGCCCCAGTTGTTCTCGTCGAAGGCAACAGAAGGCGCTGTGCCCGTATTGGCGCTGCGGAACTTGATCCGACGTCGAGATCCGGTGGATTCGTCGCGGATATGGACCTCCCGGCGAAGCTCTGCGATGCGTTCGACACCGCCCGCGCCGTTCGGTCGGGTTTCCATGATGAAGGGGAAATCGGGCCTGTCGGGGACGAACCAGCCCCCACCCATGTCGCCGCTGATCCCGGCGTTTCCCGTATTGCCGGTGTTGCCCGTGTTCCCGGTCATGGCTCGCCCCCCACGATTGCTGTTACGGCAAAGTCGTCAGGCTTCGGCTCAGTCAGGCAGTCCCGCTCCCCGCAGATGCCCGATCCATCGCTCCAGAACGGGTGGCACGAACGGGCAGCGCGGGGCGTAGGAGGTCAATCGAAAGTCGGGCTGGACCAGCATCAGGCGGTCCGCCGCGCGCGCGGCTTCCGCCATTCGGCCAGCCGCCACCAAGCTGGCGGCAAGCGTCCTCAATGTAAAGCGAATTGCAGGGTTGTACGCGACCGCGCTACGCGCCCAGCTGACGGCCTGATCGTAGTCGCCGTTGACGTAGTGGGCCTGCGCGAGCATGCCCTCGTGCCAGAAGCGATAGGGATCGGCCGGCGCCAGACGCTGTCCCTTCTCGCCGTGCAGCACCGCCAGAGGGCCGTCTCCGACGAATCCGCGTGTTGCGCTGCTCATCGACCAGGCCATCGCCACGCTCGGCCCGGCCTCGATCGCCCGGTCGAGGAAGCGTTGCGCCGTGACGGTGTCGTGCAGCAGGAAGGACTGGACATGGCCATAGATCGCCAGCGCGAGGGCATCGTTGCCGTCGCGCTCGACGGCCGCGAGCGCCCGGTCGACCGCGACCTTGGCGTCCCCGTCGGGATCGGGCGATCCGAGCTCGCCGACACGGAAGACATGCCAGAGGGCCGCATAGGTGAAGGGCGGCGCGTAGGCCGGATCCAGCGCCATGGCCTGCTGCAGCAGCCCGCGCGCACGGGCAAAGCTGTCGGGATCCATCTTGTAGAGCAGGTCGAGCGCCTGGAGCAGCAGGTCGTAGGCTGTCATGTTGTGGGGGTGCTGGCGCAGCGCCCGGCGCAGCTCGCGCTCCCGCACATGGGGGGCGATGGTTCTGACGAGCTTCAACGAGATGCGGTCCTGCAGCTCGAACAGCTCGGCGATCTTGCCATCGTAGTGATCGGCGCTGACCACGGCGCCGTTCTCGTTGGCGATCAGCTCGGTGCTGATCCGGACATTGCCGCGGTGTAGCGCTACGGTTCCGTCCATGATGTAGCGAACGCCGAGCCGGCGCCCGATCGCCACCGGGTCGACCCGCCGCCGACCATATTTCAGGGTCGATCCCCGCGAGATCACGAACAGCTCCTTCAGGCCGGACAGTGACTGGATGATCGAGTCGACGACACCGTCGGCGACCAGGGTCTTCTTGGACCGCGAACCATTCATGCGGAACGGCAGCACAGCGATGGATGCCCGCGCATCGACGCCGGCCGGCGCCTCGCCAATCTTCCGGGTCGGACCGGGGCCCGGCTCATAGCCGAGGGCGAAGACACGCACCGGCCGCTCGTGATTGCGCAGGAAGATCTCGCCCATGTCGAAAGCGAGCGACCTGGCCTCCTCGTCGGCCTGCTCGAAGACAGCCTCGGATATGATCACGCGGCCCTGCTCGGCATAGGATTGCAGCCTGGCGGCAACATTGACCCCGTCGCCGAAGATGTCGTCGTTCTCGAGAATGACGTCGGCAAGATGAATGCCCATCCGAAATGCGATCCGCAGCGCAAGCGGTTGGTCGGCGGTGGCGACGGCCAGCGCGCGCTGCAGGCGAAGCGCGCACCGCGTTGCCGAGGGGGCGCTGTCGAAGGTCGCCAGAAACCCGTCGCCGGTGTTCTTGACGATCCGCCCTTCATGCTCCTGCACGCAGGGATCGATCAGGCTGCTGCGCAGGCTCATCAGGCGATGATGAGTCGCTTCCTCCGCCGCCTCGCTGAGGCGCATATACCCGACGACGTCGGCTGAGAGGATGGCAGTCAGATGGCGCTGCATCGTCGCTACGAAGCTCTCATGTCCCGACCGGAAAGCGCCGGTCGCGACGGCCAGTGCAGGATCAAGCAAGCTTGGCTGAATGCTGGCATGAGAGCCCGGCGCGGTCCACCTCTATGCTGGCCGAGTTCGGCGTCGCAGCAATTGCACGAGCGGGCGGTCCATCACGTTCCCGCGAGACGCCGTCGTCGGGCGGACGACGCAATTTCGACAACGAGAACGATATGCGGTCCGAATTATCGAGCCCGCTCAGATCAATGGCTGCTTTTCTTCGGATCCCAATAGAGCGTTTCGATGCGCTCCATTCCGATGTCGCTCAAGGTGTGGTCGTCGAGAGGCTCCGGCTGGAAGGCGGCGAACCGATCGTCGCGTCCCCGCGACAGCCACCGACGAAGGGTACCGGCTCCGCGCGACAGCCGTCCCAGGAACGAGCCTTCGCCGGTCCCGTCAGCCGGCCCGACGTCGCGCAAAGCTTCCAGATCTGCTACTTTCAAGGTGGTTTGATGATGGTTCAGGGCGTTGTACACGACGTAACTCCCCAGTTGGATCGGCATTGTCGCTGATCGCGAAGGATGATCGCGGCGGCTGATCGCGATGGGTTTCTGGAACTTTAGAGCTTCGGGTTCTGTGCGCTGGATCACATAGGCTGCCGCCGCTCGGCGGAGCCGGTCGCCGGGGTCGCTGGATGAACGAGGGGCGTCAGCGCATCGCGAGCCTTCTGTCGACGAACCCGTTCTTCTCCGGGCTGGTCCAGGACACGCTCGACAGGATCGCGGCGATCTGCAAGCCGCACCATCTTGCGGCGCGCGAGGTGCTGTTCCTGAAGGGAGACACGAGCGATGGGCTCTATGCGATCCGGCGCGGGTTGATCCGTATCGGAACGACCGATGACCTCGGGCAGCAGATGACGATGAACATCCTCGGGGGCGGCGACATCTTCGGCGAGATCGCCCTGCTTGACGGCCGCTCCCGAACCGCCGATGCGGTGGCGATGGAGGATACGGACATGTTCTTCCTGCCGCGGCACGACTTTCTGGGCCTGCTCAAGAGCGACCCGTCGATCGCGCTGCAATTGCTCGAGCTTCTCTGCGCTCGGCTGCGCGACCTGATCGAGCGGATGGAAGAGACGACATTCTTGTCCGCCGAGACGCGGCTGGCCCGCCGGATTCTGATGCTCGTGACCGACTACGGTGCAGAAGTCCACGCCTCGCAGGAGGAACTCGCCTCGCTCGCCGGTGTGACGCGTGAAACGGTGAACCGCCACCTGCAGAATTGGAAGCGCGACGGCATTCTCTCGCTCGGGCGCGGCCGGCTGATGATCCATGATCTCGAGGACTTGAAGCGGCTCGCCAGGATCGGTGCGATTTGAGCACCGGGCAGGCTCGCGCCCGGTTGCCACCGGTGCGTCATTGCGGGGCCAACGCGGCGGCCGCGAAAACCGATACGGGCCGGTCGAACCCCTTCAGAGCACGCGGAACGAGTTCGACAAGCGGCAGCTTCGAGCCCACGGCGCTGGCCGCGACACGATCGACGAGGATTTCCCGGTCATGAGCGCCCGAGCACAACCGTGATGCGAGGTTCACGACGTTGCCGATGGCGGTGTAGTCGAGGCGGCCTTCCGAACCGATGCGCCCGACGGTCGCCGGCCCCATGGCGAGACCCACGCCGAAGCCGAGCCCGTGGTCGAGCGCCTGCCGCTCCGCCAGGAGCCTTTGCACGTCAGACTGCATGTCGCGGGCCATCTCGACGGCACGCAAGGCGGGGTCGGGGCAAGGCACCGGTGCGTTCACGAGCACCATCGCACCGTCGCCGGAAAAATTGGTCAGCGTGGCACCGTGGTTGCTGACCACCCGTTCGAGCGCATCGTAGTACTCGCCCAGAAGGTGAATGACGGTCTCGGGGTCGGAGCGCGCCGAAAAGGCGGTGAAGCCCCGCAGGTCGCAGAAGACCACGACGACTTCGACGCGGCGGCCGTCCAGCACATGCTCGTCTCCGCTGCCATCGACGAGCTCGGCCACTTGTGGCGCGAGAAAGCGCTTGAGCCGGCTGATCCGCTCCGAGCGTTCTTGTGAGACCGCCAGCTCGCCCGCCATCTCGTTGAAGCGGGCCGCAAGCCGTTCGAATTCGTCGCCCGTTGCAATGGTGATCCTGTGGTCGAACTGCCCTGCGCCGATCCGCGCAACCCCGTCTTCGAGCACCAGGATCGGCCGTGTCATGCGCTGGGTGAGCCAATAGGCGAGGGCTGCTGCCAGCGCAGCACCCGCCACGAGCAGGCCCAGCGTGCGCCAGAGCGCGGCATAGATCGGCCCAAAGGCCTCGGCCGCGGGCTGGCTGACGATGACGCTCCAGCCGGCGGACGAGATCGGCGCCATCGCCGCCAGCACCGTGTTGCCCGCGATGTCGCGGCCGGCGATGGCTTCGCCAGGTCGCGCGACGATGGCTGCCCGTAGATCCCTGAGCGGCTGGGTGCCGGCATCGTCGGCACGAAGCACCAGGCTGATATCGGGATGGGCGATGAGGCGGCCTTGCCGATCGAGAACGAAGGCTTCGCCCGTCCGTCCGACCCGTATCGCCGAGATCACATCCCAGATGAATTTGAGGTTGACCTCGGCGACGGCGACACCGGCCGCCGCACGGCTGCCCGCGACGGATACCGTCATGAAGGGCTCCGAACCGCGCTGGAATGTCACTGGCCCGAACCAGGAACGCTCCCCGCGGGCGCCCGTGACGGCCGGGTTGGCGGAATGGTCCTCGCCACCCTCGATCCGATTGAGCCCGATCCTCGACACGAACAGGCGCTCCCTGCCGGCTGCATCGACGAGGGCGAGGCTGAGGACGGCCGGAACCTGCCGCAGCAGAAGCAGGGCCTCCAGCCTGCGCCTCTCATCGGCACTGTCCGACCAGGGCAACTGCACGGTCCAGCGGAGCTGGTCGCGGATGCCTTCCATGAAATCCTGAATCTTGGAGGCGGCTGCCCGGGCCTCGGCATCGAGCAGATCGTTCAGATCGGCCCGCCGGTCGCGATAGCCGAGCCAGGCCTGGCTGCCGCCTGCGATCAGAAGTGGCACGACGACCGCTGCGAACAGGGCAAGGAAATACTTGCTGAACAGGGACATCCGCGGTGCGGCGAGGGGATCGGACACAGTCTTGGCTCTCGGGCGGCGCGCCGGCCAGCTCATTCGGTCAGATGCTCATTCGATCACAAGGTCGGCGCTGCTCAGAAGCGAGGGCGGAAAGGCCAGGTCGAGTGTCCTGGCCGCCTTGAGATTGATGCACATCTCGACTTTTGTGACACGTTGTACCGGCAGCTCCGAGGGCTTCGCACCCTTGATAATCCGGCCGGCATAGATGCCGGTGTGGCGGTGCGACTGTTCGAAGTCGCCGCCATAGCTCATCAATCCGCCGGCAAGCGGGAAATCGCGGGATTGCGTGATCGCCGGCACGGCATGGGTGACGGCAAGCGCCGCCAGTTGCGGGCTGCGGTAGGCGAAATACGGGTCAGAGCTGAAGACGAGGCCCCCGACACGCAGCTGCGCCGCGCTTGCGAACATCGCGTCGAATTCCTCCTCGGCGCTAGCCTCCAGGATGCGCAGCTCCAATCCGAGGCTGCTCGCTGCGACCTGGAGATTTCCCAGTTGCGTTTTCGCCGTCGGGCTGGCCGGGTTCATGGCGGCAGCGAACAGCTTGATGCCAGGACGCAGCTCGCTCATGAACTCCAGCCGCTTGCGGGAAACCTCGACGCTCAGGCTCGACACCCCGGTGAGATTGCCGGCCGGTCGCGAGAGGCTGTCCACCACGCCGAGGGCGACGGGATCGCCCCCCATCTCGAAAACGACCGGAATATCGGAGGTAGCCGCCTTCGCCGCGAGCGCGACTTCGGCGCCACCAGGCGCGACGATCAGGTTCACCTGCCGGTCGACCAGGTCCTTCGCCAATGCCGGCAGCCGGCGGTACTGACCTTCCGCCCAGCGATACTCGATCGCGACGTTGCGTCCCTCGATAAATCCGGTTTCGGCGAGTCCGGCTCGGAAGGCTGCAAGACGACTGGCGTAGCGGTCCGGCGATTCCGAGCCAAGATATCCAATCACCGGCACTGTGGGGCGCTGCGCATTGGCCGGAACGGTCCATGACGCCAGCGCACCTCCGAGGAGCGCGAGGACGTCGCGTCTCCTCGTTCGAGCGAAGGCCGCGGCCGAGGCGGAGGGCACGAAGCGCAAGGCCGTCTCTCCTTCCAACCAACACTGCCGTCAGCGTAAAGCGCACAATCTTATCCTATGCGCTCGGCCGCGGTATAGCCGGTTGCATGGTCGAGATCAGCGCCGCGTGGCGACGACTTCCAGATAGGCGCTCGGCACGACCACCGTTCCGTCCCCGGAGCGGTTGAAGCGGGCGATCAGCGCCTTCAAATCCTGCTCCAGCGCGAGCTGGGCCGGCGGCGCCAGGGCGGCGAATGTCTTGAGGACCGGGCCGTAGTATCCCCTGAACACCTCAAGCCAATGCTCCGGCGAGTGATAGCGGAAGACGAAGTGGCGCTCCGTCGCCTCGACCATCGCCTCATCGGCGGGGAAGAGTTCGGCAAGCCGCGCCCGGGTGCCCCAGAGCGCCGGCGAGCGTGCGCCGGGCGGGGGTGCCATATGCTGCCCGATTGTCTTGAACAGTTGGCCTATGAAGCCCTCGGGCGTCCAGTTGGCCATCCCGATCTTGCCGCCGGGCCGGCAGACGCGCAGGAGTTCGCTTGCGGCGCGCTCCTGGTCGGGCGTGAACATCACGCCGAAGGTCGAGAGGACTGCGTCGAAACTGGCATCGGGGAAGGGCAGGGCTTCCGCATCCGCCTCGCGGAACACCATCTCCAGGCGCTCCGCTCCGGCCCGCTCGCGGGCGCGCTCGAGCAGGGCGCCGACATAGTCCGTGCTCGTCACCTTGCACCAGCGCCGTGCCGCCGCGAGGCTGGCATTCCCGTTGCCCGCAGCGACGTCGAGCACCGTCTGCCCGGCACGCAGATCGAGGGCCTCGCAGAGGTTCTCGCCGACGATTTGCAGCGTGGTTCCGACGACGGCATAATCGCCCGACGACCAGGCGCCATGCTGGCGGGCCTTGATCGCGGCGAAGTCGACGGTCGGTGCGGTTTGGCTCTGGATCGTGGCAGTGGCTGACATTGCTCGCTCTCCATGTGAGGGGCCGTGCTTCTGCGATGCGGCCTATCCCTGCGCGTGCGGGGGCGGGCCTGTCGTCGCGACAGCTGTGACGCGATGCCTCCGAGACTAGTCGCCACCCGTGGAAGCGAGCGTGGGATCCGGTGTGGAAATGGCCGTGGAATCCGACACAGCCGGCGTCCTCGAAACGAACCCTGCCTTGCAGGTGCGGCTGCTGGGACCGTTGGCGATCCGGCGAAACGGAGCTTCGCTGGCGCTCCCCCGCTCGCGCAAGGTCCGCGCGCTCTTCGCCTATCTGGCACTAACGCCCCAGCCGGTCACACGGACCCGGCTTTGCGAACTGCTCTGGGACGTACCCAATGATCCACGCGGCGAACTACGGTGGTGCCTGAGCAAGATCCGGCAGATGGTCGATGGGCCTGACCGGCAACGAGTCCGCGCGCAGGCCGACACGGTCTGGCTCGACCTGTCGGATTGCAGCGTCGATGCATGCGACATTGCTCATGCGAGCCGGTCGGGCATCGGGACATTGGGCCCGGCCCAGGCGGAGGCCCTCGCGGCTCTCGTCCAGAGCGAGCTTCTCGATGGGCTCGAGATCGAGCGCTGTCCGGCCTTCGACAACTGGCTCATGGCGCAGCGGCGGCGCTTCCATTCCATCCACATCGCTCTCCTGGAAAGATTGGTCGCATGCGGCGAGGATCAGGGCAGCGGTCATCTGGAGCGCTGGCTGGAACTCGCGCCATTCGACCTGCGGGCGCATGGTCTGCTGCTCGCCCGTCTGGCCCGGAACGGCCAGCTTCGCGACGGCGACGATCATCTGGCAGCGGCAAGCCGGCTGTTCGAGGCGGAGGGCTTCGATGCCGCGCCTCTCCGGCAAGCCTGGGCCGCGGTGCGAACCGCGGGCGCCGATCGCCCGCCGGCCGCAGCCGCGACGCCCGCCGACGTTCCGGAGGTGGGCGCGGCCGTCGGCGATGAAGGCGAGGTGGCCGGCGCGGCACGGCGCGCCTCGATCGCTGTGATGCCGTTCACCGATCAATCAATCGCTGCCGGAGAGGATGGTGGAGCGGCTGCGGCGCTCGCGCATGACGTGATCACCCGGCTCGCGAAGCTGCGCAGCCTCTTCGTGATCGCTCAGGGCACCGTCTTCAGGCTGCACGACCGGCATATCGGCCCGGAGCAGGCCGGCAGGATGCTCAAGGTCGAATATGTCGTCAGCGGCTCATTGCGGCGCCAGACCGGCCGCCTGACGATCACCGTCGAACTCGCCGAGACGGAAAGCGGCCGCGTCGTCTGGGCCGAGATCTTCAATCGCACGGCCGACGACACATTCCTCGTGCTCGACGAGATCGGCGACCGCATCGTCGCGAGCGTCGCCAGCGAGGTCGAGGCGGCCGAACGCAACCGCGCCATCCTGAAGCCGCCCAATGGCCTCGACGCGTGGGAAGCGCATCATCGTGGCCTCTGGCACATGTATCGCTTCAATCAGGCCGACAATGACAAGGCCCGCTCGTTCTTCGAGCGGGCGATCAGGCTCGATCCGACCTTCGCGCGCGCCTATGCCGGGCTGTCCTTCACCCATTTCCAGAACGCCTTTCAGGGCTGGACGGCGCGCGCGCCGCAGATCGATCTGGCCTTCGAGGCGGCCGGACAGAGCCTCATGGTCGATGACCGCGATCCGGCCGCGCATTGGGCAATGGGCAGGGCGCTGTGGCTGCGCGGTCGCCACGACCAGTCGGTCGCCGAGTTGGAACAAGCGATCGCGCTCAGCCCGAATTTCGCCCAGGGCCACTACGCGTTGGCCTTCGTCCATTCGCAGGCCGGCGATGCCGCCGCGGCGATCGCGTCCTCGGACTACTCGCGCCAGCTCAGCCCCTTCGACCCTATGCTGTTCGGCATGCTCGGCGCTCGCGCCATGGCCCTGGTCCGGCTCGGGCGCTTCGACGAGGCGGCGGATTGGGCGATCAAGGCTGCTGCTCGCCCGAATGCGCATGCCCAGATCCGTGCGATCGCCGCGCTGTCGCTATCGCTCGCCGGGAGGCACGACGAGGGGCAGGCTCATCTGGCGGCCATACGCAGCGTGCTGCCGCATTACCGCATCGACGACTTCCTCACCGCGATGCATTTCACCCCTGAAGGCGCGCAACTGTTTCGCGACGGCGGACGCAAGATCGGCCTGGACTAGCGCGAGGCCGCCGTTCGGCGCAGGCTCAGGCCCGGCGATGGCGCCAGACCGCGAAGAGACCGAAGGCGCCGACCTGGGAGGCCATGAGGATGAACGACCAATCGAAGCTGGCGGTGCGGTTGGCAATCACCGCAAAGACGATCGGGCCGCAGACTGAGCCGACGAAACCGAAGAGATTTGATGCGGAGGTGACGTCGCCGATGAGGGCAGGCGGGGCCAGCCTCGCGAGTTCGGCCATATAGACGCCATTCCAGCCCAGTGCAGTCGCGCCGACCAATGCGACGCAGGCATAGACCCATATGGCGGGCGCCGCTGCCGACCAGACGAGCAGCAGGATGGCCGCACTCGTTGCCAGGGAGAGGAGGTAGAGCAGCAGCAGCCCACGTCCCAGTCTATCCGCCAGCCAGCCGAGGAAGATGCGTGAGAGGGTGCTCGCCGTCAGCAGCACGGCAACGAATGTGCCTGCCTCGGCAAGCGATTTGCCCTGCTGGGTCACCAGATACGTCGCGGTAAAGGCAGTGACGCTGGCCTGGGAGATCGAAAAGGCGACGCCCATCGCTGTGAGCAGCGGCAGGGCGGGGTGGGTGCGAATGACGCTGGCCGAGCGCAGCAGGGCGGCAGGCGACAGGAAGAAGCGTGCCCAGGCGTGGTTGAGCGGCCCCTTCTCTGCATCAAGCCGCGGCTGGAAAGGCTGGACGGCCAGAGCGCTCAGAACGACGATCACAATGATCAGCCAGATCGCGTTGGCAAAGCCCAGCGCCAGCACGGCGGGCGCAATCGTGAAGCCGGCGATCGCCCCGCCCAGCGGGACGCCGGCCTGCCTGATCGAGAAGATCAGAGTCCGGTGCCTGGGCGGCGCCGTTCCCATCAGAATCTTGCTGCCGGCCGGGTTGTTCGGCGCCACGCCCAGGCCGATGGCGAGTGCGCCAAGCAGGCCCACGAAGACGTTGGGGTAGGCCAGCAGTGCAACGCCTGCGGCGACGCAGGCGAGGCTGAGCTGCAAGGTCCGGATCGGGCCGTAGTGATCGAGCATCGGGCCGCCGCAGGCCAGGCACCAGCATATGCCGATCGAAACGATGGCCGAGACATAGCCGATGCTCTCGGGCGGCAAGCCCCATCGCTGCGTCAGGATTGGCCCGAGAAGTGGGATGGCTGCCGAAGCAAACGAGCTGACGATTTGAATGAGAAGGGTCGCGCACAGGGCGCTCGCCCACACAGGCAGCTTCAAGGCGCTTCTCCATCCCGTCGCCGCTAGATGTCCTGCTCCGCGACGGGACGACAGTTGACTCGGTTCTGCAGCGTTGCGCCTGTCTTCGGGGAATGCTCGGGCAGCGTCGAGGCCGGTTTTCGGCCGGCTGGGCTGCACCGGGTGCATGCGAGCCTCAAGGCAGATGCCCCGGCCTCCGCTCGATTGACGCGGCCCCACGAGGGGCGGCGCTCAGGCCTTCAGATGCAGCGTCACCAGGACGACGATTTCCGTGCCCGAAGGCAGCGATGCGGCGACACGGACGAAGTTGCCGAAATGCCCGAGACGCTGGAACGTCACGCCATCCTTCTGTGCGGGCAAAGCGAATTCGGAGCCTTCGCGGCACCAGTGCATGCCGTCGGCCGAGATCTCGATGCGTGCCATCGGAAGCGCGCCCTTGGGTTCCTTGAGCGCGCGGACGAAGATGACGGCCTCCCTGGCCCAGCCGGCCTCATAGGGCTCGGTCGCACTTTCGCCGGTCCAGATCTCGTTGCGGGCAACGACGGCGGTGAGGTTCTCGGGCAGCATCAGAAATCTCCCGACAGGCAGACGGAATCGAGATAGGCGAAGGCGCGCTTGTCGGTGTCCGTCTCGGCGAAGAAGGCAAGGTTCAGCATGCACCAGAGATTCTTCATCGCGGGGATGCGGATCGGCTCGAAGCCGCCCATGTCGAAGACCCGGTCATTCACCTGAAAGCCGGTCGCCTGCATCGTCGCGAGGTCGAAGTCGAAGCGGAAATAGTGCCAGTTCACCTTGGTCGGGATCTCGTTGTAGCAGAGCCGCTGCTCGCCGCCGGGCAGGTCCTCCCAGTCGGATTCCGCCAGGTGATAATGCGTGATCGTCTTGCCGGAGGTGCCGATCGGCTTGATCGGCGTCGTCTTGCGCTTGAACTGCCATTTCTGGACGTGCTGGCCGTCGAGGGCGTTCAGAAAGCGCAGATGCGGCATCACGCGGTTGCCACCCGCGCCATGCTGGTCCGTGACCTGGAGATCGTAGAGAAAGCCGAACGACCGGATGTCGGTCTCCGACAGCGCCAGCTCGGTGGCCTCCGGCTTGAAGGTGAAATAGGCCTCGATCCGGATCGGACCGGGCTTGCGGAAGGTCAGGCGCTTGATCGCGACGTTCTGCGCGCCCTTTTTCGGCCGTGTCGCGATCTTCAGGGCGTAGGAGCCGTCAACGCCGCCATGCGAGCCGAAATCCCAATTGGGCAGGGTCGAGAGCATGGCATGGCTGTGCTGGGCATAGCCCGGCAGCATCGCGTCGAGCGTATCCTCGTAATTTCCGACGAGCTGGGTCCAGCCGCACATGCCGCGGTCGAAATCGTCGAGGCAGATGATGCGCGGCAGCGGATCGAAACGGCTGAGCTGCGGATCGGCCTCGCGGATGGCACGGCGCATGTCGTCGAGCCGGAAATCTGCAGCGTTCATGGCTTCTACCCTTTCACCGCGCCGGCGGTCAGGCCCGCAACGAGATGCTTCTGCATGAGGATGACGAAGGCGAGGACCGGCACGAGCTGGACGGTGGACGCCGCGAAGAGCACGCCCCATTCGACACCCTCGACGGCGCCGATCATCTCGGAGATCACCAACGGCGCCGTCTTGGCCTTGGTCGTGGTGAAGATGAAGGCGAACAGGAACTCGTTCCAGGCATAGACGATCACGAAGACCGAAACCGCCAGCATGCCCTGTGCAGCCATGGGCAGGATCACGCGCCAGACGATCTGCATCTGCGAGGCGCCGTCCATCATCGCGGCCTCGTCCAGCTCGCGCGGAATCTGGTCGATGAAGGTGCGCATCACGATCGTGCCGAGCGAGACGAAGAAGGTGGCGTAGAGCACGATCAGGATGAAATGGGTGTCGTTCAGCCCGAGCCGGTTCACTACCGGAAACAGCGGCAGCGTGATCACGATCGGGGGGATCAGCCGGATGAAGATCAGGAAGAAGGCACTGGCCTGCAGGCCCCTGGAGGCGAAGCGCGAATAGGCGAAGCCGGCCAGAAGCGAGACGCCCACGGCCAGGATCGTGGCGCCGACCGTCACCAGGAAGCTGTTCCAGAGCCCGAAGAAGAAGTCGCCCCAGCGGCCCCAGAGCATTTCGTAATTGGCGAGCGTCGGCGCGAAGGAGAAGGCGCCCGAGGTCGAGAAGATGTCGCGGTCGGCCTTGAAGGACGACATCACGATCAGCGCGATCGGCAGGATCGACCAGGCGACGATCGCGAGGACGCCGAGGAGCTTGAAGGCTGCGCGCAGAGCAGGGAGCTTAAGCATGCTTGCCGAACATCTCCCTGTAGAGCCGGCGCAGATAGAACAGCGCCAGCACGAGCGAGGCGAGCACGAGCAGCCAGCCGGTGGCGGCGGCCGAGCCGAAGGCGTTGTAACGGAAGGCCTCGAGATAGAGGTACACCGCGAGCACCTCGGTCGTGCGCGCCGGGCCACCGCCGGTCATCAGCCAGACCTCCGAGAACAGGCGGAAGGCGAAGATGTAGCGAAACAGCGCCGCGATCAGCAGGGCCGGCATCAGCAATGGCAGCGTGATGCGCCGGAAGGCAGCCCAGCCCGTCGCGCCGTCGATGGCGCCGGCCTCGTAGAGATCACTCGGGATCGAGAGCCGGGCCGCATAGATGATGATGAAGCTGAAGGGCAGGTGCAGCCAGATCGAGAGCAGCGAAACCATGAACAGCCCGTGGCTCGGCTTCACCGCCCATTCGATCGGTGGCAGGCCGACGAAGGCGAGCACCTGGCTCATCATCCCGACATCGGGCTCGAACAGAAAACGCCACATCACCACCGCCGAGACCTCGCTGACCGCATAGGGCGCGAGCACGATGGCGAGCAGGACCGGCCGAAACGGCACGCCCGAGGCGAAGAACAGCGCCATCAGCAGGCCGAGCAGAAGTTCGACATGCACGACGACCGCGACGACGATCACGGTATTGACGAGTGCCCGCCAGAAATAGGCATCGCCCAGCACCTTCGCGTAGTTGGCGAGGCCGACGAAGGTCGCAGCCTGCCCGAAGGAAGACTGGTTGAGGCTGAGCCAGAAGACATAGATCGCCGGCAGGAAGATGATGCCGCCGACCATGAGTTGGACCGGCGTGACCAGCGCGACGGCGGAGAGGGGAGCGCGCACGCTCATCACGCGATCCGGAAGCGCGCGAGCGCGTCGCGGTCGATCTCGATGCCCAGCCCCGGGCCCTGCGGCACCTTGAGCCTGCCCTCGATCAATTGCGAGCCCTCGCCGACAACCGGCGTCGTGAAGGCGTCGCGCAGCGGGTTCTCGTAGACCATGCACTCGAAGGTGCGGAAACTCTCGGCCGCAGCGGCAAGCTGGAGGCTGGCGGCGACGCAGATCGCGCCCGACCAGCCCACATGCGGCGCATAGGCCGTGTTGAAGGCCGCCGCCAGCTCGGCGATGCGCCAGGTTTCAGTGATGCCGCCCGAGCGCGTCACATCCGGCTGGAGCAGCCCTAGCGAACGATCCTGCAGCATCGTCAGCGCCTCGGAGGCGACATAATCGCTCTCACCGGCTGCAAGGCGGATCGGCAGATGCTGCGCCAGCCTTCGATAGCCCTCGCGATCATGCGGCGCGATCGGTTCCTCGAAGAAGCCGTAGCCGAGATCGGCGAGCGCGCGGCCGACGATCATTGCATCGTCGACGTCATAGGCCCAGTTGGCATCGACATAGAGCGCGATGTCGTCGCCCGCGAGCTTGCGCACCAGCCTGGCGCGCGCGACCGCGTCCTTCAGCGGATGGCCGAGCTTGACCTTGATCTCGCGGAAACCCGCCTTCACCGCGGCGGCGACCTCGGTCTCGACGGTCGCGTCATCGAGCCAGTTGATCGAGGATGCGTAGGCTGCGACCTCGCTGCGCCCCATGCCGCCAAGCAGCTTGTGGACGGGCTGTCCGGAACGCTTTCCGGCGATATCCCAGAGCGCGATGTCGACGGCCGAGATCGCCTCGACCAATTGCCCGCCGGGCCGGCCGGACAGCGCCGCGCGCATCGCCTTCCAGAGCGCGCGCCGGTCGGCAGCATCCTTGCCAAGCAGTCGGGGTGTCAGCGCCTCGTCAATGAGCCGGGCGTATCCGGCGGCGCCGCGCCGGCACAGGCCTTCGCCGAAACCGGTCACGCCATCGGCCGTCACGATCTCGACGACCACGAGCTCGATCGCAGGATAGTCGCCCTGCGAGGTGCGCTGGACCTTGGGCAAGGTGGCGCGCAGCGGATGCGCGACGACCCTCTCGATCTGATCTGCTGTCATGCGGCGCTGTCCTCCCCAGGACAACCAAACGAATTTGGATGAGTCACTTATTTGATAAGTTCATCAGTTGCAAAGATGCCGATCGTCTGTCAATCATCATTTCCATGGAGACAGGAATGGCGGACGCAGCGATCGAGAACGTCAGCGACGACCCGTTCGGCGGGACCGATGTCGTACCGATGCGCCTTGGCGATGCCGTGATCCAGCGCATCACGCAGGCGATCCAGGACGGCCGCCTGAAGCCCGGCGACGCACTTCCGTCGGAATCGCGGATCGCGGCGTCTTTCGGCGTGAGCAAGCCGATCGCCCGCGAGGCGATCCGCCAGCTTGCGGCGATGGGCGTCGTTCATATCCAGCAGGGCAAGGTCACGCGGGTGCAGGCGCTGAACGCTGCACCGCTTGATCGCTTCTTCCGTTTCGCGGTCGGAGGCAGCCGGGCCGGGCTGATCGAGGCCGTGGAACTGCGCCGCATTCTCGAGCCGCCGATCGCCGCGCATAGCGCCGAGAGGCGCAGCGAGGCCGATCTTGCGCGCCTTGATACGATCATGACGCATATGGAAGCCGCGCTCGGCGACGTGCCGCGCTGGATCGAAGCCGATCTTGACTTCCACGAGGCGATCGCCGCCTCCTCCGGCAATCGCCTGCTTGACTTTCAGATCCGTGGCCTGCGGCCGGTGATCCGGCAGGTGATGGAAATCTTCAATTCGCGCGAGGCCCGCACGCAAGCGGACTGGCGCAAGACCTATGAGCGGCATGTGCGCGTGGTCGATGCGATCCGCGCCGGCGACGCCGATGCGGCGCGAGCCGCCATGAACAAGCACTTCGAAGCGGCTGAAGCCGCCATCGCGGAAATCGCGGCATCACGGGAGGACGACCATGACCACAAGACAAGGGCTCGACCGTAGGCAGCTCATCGCCGGCATCGCGGGGGCAGGCCTCGCCGGATTCGAGGTCTCGCCCGCTTTCGCGCAGGGCGGCCCGCTCAACGTCTTCGCCCATCGCGTCATGCAGACGGTCGCAACCGGCGCTCAGGGCGGCGACATCACCAAGGACTGGGCCCAGAAGAACGGCACCACGATACAGTGGACGACCTTCGATACCGGTCCGCTGCAGGAGAGGCTGTTCCGCGAGGCGAGCCTAGGCGAAACCTCGGTCGATGTCGGCTTCCTCCTGAACACCCAGGCGATCCCGCGCGCCGCCACCCTGTTCGAGCCGCTTGACGACTTTCTCAAGCGCGATCCGCTGGAGGACGGCGCCGACGTCTTCCCCGGCCTGATGGAGGGGATGAAGGTTGGCGGCAAGCAGATCGCGATCCCCTTCCGCCACGCCTCGTCGGGCCTGCACTTCAATGAGGAGCTGCTGGCGGAGAAGGGCTTCTCGAAGCCGCCGGCAACGATCGAGGAAATGGTCGAGATCGCCCGCGCCTGCACCTATCGCAGGGCCGACGGCACGGCGGTGACCGGGCTCTGCATGCCCGGCGTGACCTATCCCAACGTGATCGACATCGCCCGTGCCTGGGACGGTGACTTCATCACGCCCGACTTCAAATGCGTCGCCGACCAGCCACCGATGCTGAACGCGATCAAGCTGCTGCGCGCCCTGTTCGAGGCGGGCGCGTTTCCGCGTACCTTTGCGACGCTTTCGCCTGAGGACGTCAATGTCTGGATGCAGACCGGGCGCGCGGCGATGAGCCTGCAGAGTATGGGCCGAAACCGGATCTACAACGACCCGCACAAATCGAAATTCCCCGGCAAGATCAAGACGATCGCGGTGCCGGCTTCCAAAACGCTTGCGGGCAAGTATGACGCCGCGCCGGCCAAGGTCGAGTTCTGGGGGATGGTCATCCCGAAGAACGCCAAGCGCAAGGATCTCGCCTGGAGCTTCATCAAGGCGATGGCCTCCAAGGAAGCGACCCTGAAGGCCGCCCTGAACGGCAATGGTCCTGTCCGCGCCTCGACCTATGCCGATTCGGGCTTCGCCGGCACCGTTCCCTACGCGGCCGAGGAATTGAAGGTGCTCAAGGTCGCGCGCGTGCCGATGCCGGCCTTCGACGAGGCCGCGCGCGCCGGTGATCTCTTCAAGGAGGAGGCGGAGGCAGCAGTCCTCGGTCTGAAGACGCCGGAGGAGGCGATGGCGTCGCTGGTCAAGCGCGTCCAGCCGCTGCTGCCGGCCTGAGATCATCCAAACAAGACCGCGCGGAATAGCGCGAGCCAAGCTCTCGGAGGAATGCCATGTCGAAGTTCATATCCCGTCGCGACTTCGGGCTGTTCGCGGGCGGCGCAACCGCGGCCCTGTCCTTGCCGGGCGCAGCTCTCGCCCAGGCCAGGACCGTCACGGCGCTCGGCCATCGCGTCCACCAGACCTCCGCGACGACCGGCCCTGGCGGCGATGCGACCGAAGGGTTCCGCAAGCAGGCGGACGCGACCGTCAATTGGGTGACCTTCGGCGACGTCAACGCGATCCATGAGCGGCTGTTGCGTGAGGTCTCGCTGGGCGAAACCACGATCGACGTCGCCTATCTGCTCAACGGACGCGCCGTGCCGCGCAATCTCAAGCTGTTCGAGCCGCTCGACGCCTTGATGAAGGCGGCGCCGATCGAGGCGGTGGACGATTTCGCACCCGGCCTGATCGCGCCGATGCGGCTCGATGGTGCGCTGCACGCCATCCCCGTGCGCCATGCCACCAACGCCCTGATCTACAATGAGGCGATCCTCGAGGAGCGCGGCGTCAGCAAGCTGCCGACAAGTTTCGAGGAACTGGCCGAACTGGCGCGCAAGCTCACTTTCAAGCGCGATGACGGCACGCAGGTGAACGGCCTCGCCTTCACAGCCGTCTTCGCCTCGAATTTCCTGACGCTCGCACGCTGCCTCGGGGGCGATTACATGACGCCTGATGGAAAGCTCGTCGCCAACGAGCCGCCGATGATCAAGGCGCTGGCGCTGCTGGCCGACTTCTACAAGGCCGGAGTCCTGCCGCGGAATTTCGCGACCGTGAACAACGAGGAGATCACCACCTGGATGCAGCAGGGAAGGGCGGCGATGACGATCAACCCCTTCGCCCGGCTGGTGACCTATAACGACCCGTCCAAGGGCAAGTATGGTGGGCGCTTCAAATCGCTGCTGCCGCCAATGGCCTCCGATCTCGCCGGCAAGGTCGCCTATGCCCCGACGGTCGAGTTCTGGTCGCTCGTCATCCCGAAAAACGCCAAGCAGAAGCCGCTCGGCTGGGAACTGATCCGCGCGCTGTCCTCCAAGGCGGGGACGCTGGCGATGGCGCTCAACGGCAATGGCCCGACCCGCATCTCGACCTATTCCGACGAGAAACTTAAGGCAGCCATGCCCTATGCGGCAGACGAGGCCGCGGCGCTGAAGGCCTCGCGCATCCATCTGCCGGCCTTCGACGAGCAGGCCCGTGCGCATGACATCTTCATAGAGGAGACGCAGGCCGCCGTGCTCGGCCGCAAGCCGCCACAGCAGGCGATGGACGACGCGGTGGCCCGCGTGAAGCCGCTACTCGGCTGATGGCGGGAGCGCTTTCCGGCCGCGTCGCTCTCGTCACCGGTGGGGCACGCGGCATCGGGCTCGCCATCGCATCGGCGCTCGCGGCAGCATCGGCGCATGTCGTGATCCATGATCGCGACGCTGAGGCCGACGCGGCTGCACTGCGGCTTCGGGATGGAGGCGCCCTCGCCAGCGCGCTGATGGCGGAACTGGGCGCGCCCGACGCGCCCAGCCGCATGGCCAGTGCGCTGGAGGAGCGCGGGCTCTCGCCCGACATCCTCGTGCTATCCGCTTCGGCCGAGATCCGGCAGGCGCTCGAGGCCCTGACCGACGGTGCGCTCGCCACTCAAAGTGAGGTCAACCTGCATGCGACGGCACGGCTGCTGAAGGCCTTCCTGCCCGGCATGACAGCGCGCGGCTTCGGCCGCGTGATCGCAATCGGCTCGGTGCAGGAGACGCGCGCCAATGCCGATTGCTTGTACTACGCCGCCACCAAGGCCGCTCAAACCAGCATGATCCGGACGCTCGCCCGCACGACGGGAGGCGGTGATCTCACCTTCAACGTCATCCAGCCTGGCGCCATCCGCACCGATCGCAACCGCGAGATCCTGGCGCAGCCCGGACGGGAGCAACTGGCCCTGTCGCGCATCCCCCTCGGCCGGATCGGCTCGCCCGCGGATTGTGCGGGCATCGCACTGCTGCTGTGTTCGCGCGAGGGAAGTTACATCAACGGCGCAGAAATCGCGGTGGACGGCGGCATGCGGCTCTGATCCGGAGCTCTTGACCGGAATCCGCTTGCGCCTGTTGCGGTGCCACAGGGCCGGCCCCCGGCTCCCATGACGCCCGAAGCGAACTCGGAGGTAATCTGAAAGAACTACCCCCTTTGCGCTGGCGGGAACCCCTTTGATCGCTTCGCCACGCGGGCAGTCGAGCTTAGACTCGTTAAAATGCTGGGTTGAGTAAGGGGTTGGCCGTGCTTCCGGACATGCACAAATCCGTAACGCCAATGTCCGCATCGGAATTGCAGGATGCTGCGCAGCGGATCAAGGCACTACGCCGCGCAGCCACCGAGCATGCTGTCGAGATCGGCCGGGAACTCCTTGGCGTGAAAGCGAAACTGCCGCATGGCGCTTTCGTCAAATGGGTCGAAAAGGCCTGCGAGTTCAAGATTCGAACGGCGCAGGATCTGATGAAGCTCGCGCGCGAGGCGGATTCCCACGCCGACAGCAATCTCGCGGCACTCATGGTTCCGTCGACGCTGCGCGTCTATCTGTCCAAGACGACGCCCTCGGCGGTTCGCAGGTCGGTCCTGCGACGGCTTGAGAATGGCGAGTGCGTCTCGCGCAGCGAACTGTACTCGGAGACTTCTGCTTCACGGGCGAAGGCGCGCGCAAAGGCGGATGATCGTCCGGCGGAGGAGGGCTTCTCCGCATCGTTCTTGTCAGGCCGCGCGTTCCATTGGCCCCCCGAGGACGGACGAAGCAATTCGGGCGGGGACCGGGCACGGATGGTCGCAGAATTGATTCTTAGCCGACTTAGCGCTGATGACTACCGAATCATCATGGAGAGCGCCAACTGGGAGATTTGGAATAAAGCGTTCGTGTGGATGCGATCAGCTCGCAAATTCGAATCGGATAATCTCGAGTTCCAGCTGTCGAACAATAATTCATCGCAGGCCAGTGACATATCGATTCCGGATTTGACACAATAATATTTGAATATTTCTAGTATTGCTAATTTTAAAACATGCCGAGCGAGGCGTTTGGGCACGCTTTTTGAAGGTCGCCCTCACATTGGCAATGCAGCGGCAGGCAATTGGGGTCTGAATTCCTATGTCGGTCTATAGTGACGATCGCCAGACAGCAATACCGATCGGACTTCCCGGCCTTCGGCGCCGCTGGAAGCTGATCGCCGCCTGTATTGCATGCTTGACGATGCCGACTGCCGTCTTCTTGATGCTCCGGCCGGCTAATTACACGGCATCTACCCAGCTTCAGGTTTACGTCAAAGAGATTCAGCCCGGTCCGGACCTCGTCATTTCGATCGGACGCGCCGATCTCACGCAAGTTCAGAACGAGAGCGAGTTCGCGCGATCGCGCGCCGTCCTTGCGAAGGTCGCGCGCTCGTTGAATTTGAGCGATGATCCCGAATTCGCTTCCGCTGCGCTACCATTCTCGGGGATCGCAGGCGGGTTCTCGGCCGCGATATTGAAAGGGCTGTCGGGGGGTACTGAGGAAACGCGAGCGGGCTCCGACGACAACCGAGCCAGGCAGGAACTCGTCGTCGACGCCCTTGCGAAGCGCGTCTCGGTCAAGCGGGTGGGAACGAGTCACGCCATCCTCATCAGCGCCACGACCTCCGATCCCGATAAGTCGGCACGCATCGCAAACAGCATCAGCCAGGTTCTGTTGCAAGGGCGCGGCGTTGCGGAGCAGGATGGCGACCGGCTGCCGTCGCTGCGGGAGCGCTTGCGGGGATTGGGGCCCAGCGCGTTCGTGATGACGCCAGCCCTTGCTCCGGACAGGCCGGACGGGCCACGGAAGATCCTCGTCCTGTTGGCGGCCATCATGGCCGGCCTGGTCGCCGGATCGGTGCTGGCGCTGTTGCTGGACGTCCGGGACAAGACGATCCGCTCCGCCCGTCAGGTCGAGAGTTTCGGCCTGGAATGCATCGGCGCTATCCCCTTGCTCAGACGCCGTGCGGCGCCGGCTTCGAGCCGGACTCCCAGCATCGATGAGCAGCCCAGCGACGACGAGCTGCCGTCCGCTCCGCTGCTCGAGCAGACGCTGCTCCGGGCGACGGTGGCGATCGAGGCCGCCGATGCGCGCATCGTCGGCATCGCCTCGCCGGTAGCGGGAGAGGGCGCCACGACTGTGGCAAAGCATCTCGCGCGCATGGCTGCAGGCAGTGAGAGGAAGGTCTTGCTGGTCGATCTCGACCGCCGCGACCAGCCACATCCTTTGACCGATGCGGCCAGTTCCGGGCCGGAAGGAGCGCCCGAGGCTTGGCCGCGGCCGCCCGGGAGCAATCTGCGCCGCACCGATGGTGACGGCCCCGACGTTCTGGCTGCAGAGCCCCTGGACGGTCGCGACGCCGCGAATTGGTGGACGCATTTCGACCGGAAGGCCCTGCTCGCCTACGACCTGATCTTTGTCGCTCTGCCGCCGTTGGAACGGGGCCCCGAGTTTCGAATGCTCGCGCGAAGCGTCGATGGGATTCTGCTGGTGATGAAGTGGGGCGGCCCGGCCATGGAACGGGTCGAGCGCGCTTTCGCGGTATCGGGAGCGGCACCGTCCGATTTCATCGGGGCTGTATTGAACATGGTCGACGACCGGATGATCGGACGGTTCGGAGACAAACTCTGGGAGGCGGAAGCGTTCCTGGCAGCCAGCCGTCCCCCAATCGGGCCTGCAATGAACCCGGAGCCAATTGCCGGATAACCGTGAACCCGCAGAGGTGCTACAATGAGGCATAGCCATTCATGGACACGCATCGTCGGATCAGTCTCTCTGGCCCTGTGCCTGCTTGGCGGCAATGCAGCTCGCGCGACGTCCGACTATATCGTTCGCCCCGATGACAAGCTGAAGATCAAGATCTTCCAGTATCCGGAGTTGAGCGGCGAGTATAAGGTCCGCGCGAACGGAACGATCTCCATTGCGCCGGTCGGTGATGTTCCGGTCAACGGCCTTTCGACCAAGGAGATCGCGAACAAGATCTCTGACCGCTTCGTGCGTGCCGGCATGTCCGACAAGCCTGGCACCTCGGTCGAGGTCCTCGAGACGCGCCCGGTCTATGTACTGGGCGACGTCCAGAAGCCTGGCGAATATCAGTTCCGTCCGGGAATGACCGTCCTGCAGGTCGTCAGCCTCGCAGGCGGGTGGCTGCGCTTCAACGACCCCGGCCTGATGCGGCTCGATCGCGACGCCATCAACATCGGCGGGGACCTGCAGACTCTCGTCAAGCGCCATCAGCAACTGACGGCGCGCCGGGCTCGGTTGAACGCCGAGTTGATGATGACCAACAACATCCAGTTTCCGCCCGATCTGCTCGCGCGGTCGCAGGGCGATTCCGGGCTCAGGCAGCTTCTCGACGAGGAGCGCTCACTTTTGAACATTCGCGTCGACGCCTTGAAAAACCAGATCGACAGCCTGGTTCAGAATCGCAACCTGTATGAGCGCGAGATCGCGGCGATCACGCGCCAGATCGAGGCCAACAAGGCACAGTCCGCCAGCGTTGAACGCGAACTCGCGGAGGTCCGCAGTCTGGTCAAGCGCGGGCTGACGACGCTCAGCCGCGTGGCGAACCTCGAGCGCATGCAGGCGCAGCTCGAGATGAACGAGCAGGGCTTCCTGATGCTGATCCTGCGATCGCACCAGAGCATCACCCAGGCCGACCAGCGGATCTTCGACCTGAAGAGCGAGCGCAATGCGACGCTGACCGCGGAGGTTCAGAAGATCCGTATGGATCTCGACGACATCAGCGTCAAGTTCGACACCAACCGGAGCCTTCTGGTCGAAGCCCAGCTGCTCGTACCGACCCTGGCCGGTAGCTCCGACGGCACCATCGAAACCCGGAACCTGGCCGTCATTCGCGTCCAGGACGGCAAGGCTCAGACGATCGATGCGGAGGAGCACACCGAGCTTCTGCCTGGGGACGTTCTCCGGATTCAGAGGAGCATCCTGCCAGGGGCACTCGGCATCGGCACGCGCGGGCCGACCAACGTCATGCTGCCGACCAAGATCAACCAGTAGCGGCCCGGCTGCGGTCCTCCGCAGCCGGATTTCGGCCCTAGCTTCGCTTGTGAGTGATGAATCGTTTCGTCCCGTGGTGGTGAGTGGGAGATCGACGATGGCCTTCGGAGACAATCGCTCAGGGCCGCAAGAGGAGGACGGCGCGCTCCCCCTGCAGCAGCAGATCCTGGCATTTGCACCGCAACTGCGCGCCTACGCCATGTCCCTCAGCCGCAGCGCGGACAAGTCGGACGATCTCGTGCAGGAGACGATGCTCCGCGCGATCAGCAAGATCGATACGTTCCACCCCGGAACGAAACTCGGTGCCTGGCTGACGACGATCCTCCGAAACTGCTACCTCTCCGATCTGCGCAGGCGCCGCCATGAGGTGGAAGACGTGGACGGCTGCTACTCGGAAGCATTGCACGTGGCACCGGAGCAGGAAGGCTTGCTGGAGTACAAGGAATTCTGCGCGGCCCTTCGAGCCATTCCGTTCGATCAACGCGAGGCGCTCATGCTGGTCGGTGCCGCCGGACTGTCCTACGAGGACACCGCCGCGCTGTGCCGGACCTCGACGGGTACGATCAAGAGCAGGATCAACCGAGCCCGTTCGCGATTGGCTGCGCTGCTGGGGATCGAGCGCACCAGCGAGATCGGCTTCGACAACCAGATGCGCTCGGTCGTGGCCACCAACCAGGGGGCCGATGGACCGCGGCGGCCGTTCTGACAGCAGGCCATTGCGGCTTCCCGACAGCGACCAAGCTTGACTCATCCGGCCAAGCCGCCATCCGGTTTCGCCCCGTTCGGCACAAGCCGAGCGGCAGCAGGCCGACGATGCTGTCAGACCCGCTGCCGCAATGCTCCTGTCGCCGGAACTGGTCGTCTATCGTTCCCGCAGGCTGTCGTGGCGATAGCGGGCGAGCGGCGAGAGCAGATAGCTGATGATCCGCCGCCGGCCGGTCTTGATTTCCGCAGTCACGGCCATGCCGGGCGCGAGGTTGACCTGCTTGTCCTCTATCGCCAGCTGCGTGCGATCGAGGGCGATGCGCGCAGAATAGAGCAGCTCCTGCCCGCGCGGCTCGCTGCTGTCGTTACCCGCGCCCGAGGTCTTCTCGCCGGCTCCGCCGAACGCCTTGTCTCGCGCGATGGCATCCTGCGAAACGCTGAGGATCTTGCCGTGCAGCAGGCCGTAGCGCGTGAAGTTGAAGGTGTCGATCTTGATGGCCGCTTCCTGGCCGGCGCTGACGAAGCCGATGTCGCGGTTCGAGACCATCGCCTCGATTTCCAGCTTGCTATCCGCCGGAACGATGAGCATCAGCGTCTGCGCGGGAGTGACGACGCCGCCGATCGTGTGAACGGCAAGCTGCTGGACATTGCCGTCGACCGGCGCCGTCAGCCTTTGCAGGCTTCTGCGTTGCTCGGCCTTGACGACATCCCGCCTGAGGCCGGCTTCTTTCTGCTGGGCCTTGGTGAGGTCGTCGAACAGGGTTCGTTCGTACTCCGCCTCGGCCTTCAGCCGCGTTTCCTGCAAGGCGGCGAGCGCCGCATGTGTTTCGCTGCCGCGCTTTTCCTGGACGAGAATATCCTGACGCTGGCCGACGAGATCCTGCAGCTCGGTCAGGTAGATGACCTTGGAGCCGAGTTCCTTCTGAAAGAGATGTTCGCGAATCTCGACCCGCTGCTGCAGCGGCACGATGGTCGATTTCAGTTTGTCGACCGAGGCCTGAATCGTGTCGCGCTCTGCGCCCTTCTGCGCAAGCTGGCCATCGATGGCCGCCAGCTTGGCCTTCTGCTCGCTGCTTTGGCTGACCAGAAGGCCGCGATAGATCTTGACCAGCTCGCCCGGGGCATCATGGGGAGGAGCGAAGGCCGCTATCGGGTTGGCCTTGTCGGAAATGGCAGCCTGCAGCCGGGCGATATCGAGGCGCGCGGCCATCAGATCGTTCCGCAGGTGTCCGAGCTCCGCGTCAACGGCCGTCGTGTCGAGGTCGATCAACACATCGCCCGCCTTGACGCTCTGGCCATCGCGGACCTGGATCGCGCGAACGACACCGGTATCGAATGGCTGGATCATCTTGGTCCGGCCGCTCGGAATGATCTTCCCAGGGGCGATCGCGACGATGTCGACGGTGCCGATGCAGGACCAGACCAGGGCTGCGGCGAAGATTCCGATGATGCTCAGGCCGATGGTGCGGCCCAGAGGCGACGGCGGCGTTTCCACGATCTCGAGCGCAGCCGGCAGGAATGCGAGTTCCTGAGTACGCAGGCTCGTCTCGTTGTTGGCACGCGCGACAATGGCCTGCTGCAGGGCCTTGGAACGCGCAGCGCCCCATTGGGTCGTCGTCACCAGCGCCTGCCGCGCCCGGGTCGCCACGGCCTTGTCGAAGCGCGGCGCCGCTTCGGGCGCTACCTTGGCTTGCTGCAGCAAAATGAGCTTCCCGCTCCACGCGGCCTCGAACTCGGCCTTCGTCATCACGGTCGGCTGCGTGACGTTCGCCAACATGACGATCGCCTTCTCGTGATTGGCCTTCCCGAGCAGTAGGAAGCTGTCGTCGCGCAGCATCGCGATGCAGGGCAGTGGAAGGGCGGCGAGCTCTTCCCAGCTTGCCGACAGGGTCTGTCCTGCAAAGCCAAAGGCCTGCGCGCCGCGCAGGATCTCGACGATGCCGACAATACCATCGCCTAGATGCGGGCGCAGATCGTCCTTGGTGGCAGCGGCGCCGCGCAGGCGCAGCAGCATCTCCAGGGCAAAGAGCCCCGTCTCTTCGTTCGTGCTCGTGTGCATGGTGTTCGGTTCGCCGTGGCCGGTCTCCTCGGGAGACGAGCTCGGCGGGGTGGTCGTTGGTGCGATGAAAGGAACGGCCATCAGACGATTTCCCGCTGACGCTCATGGTCGCCCGGCTCGGAGCGTCCCGATGGCTGGTGTCCGGCGAGCGCCGGCAGCGATGGCGTCCGCGCCTCGGATCGGGCGGCGGCCTGGCTCGCCGCAGCAGGCTTGCTGCCCGCCTCGGGCAAACCGGACTGGAGGCGATGCAGCGTGGCGTAACGGCCGCCCGTGCGCATCAGCTCCTCATGCGTGCCGTCCTCGATGAGGCGGCCGGCCTCGATGGTGACGATGCGATCGGCCATCCGCAGCGTCGAGAGCCGGTGCGCGATGATGAGCACGGTTCGCGAGCGGGCGATCTCGGCCATATGCTGCTGGATGATGTGCTCGCTTTCGTAGTCGAGTGCGCTGGTGGCCTCGTCGAAGATCAGGATGCGGGGGTCGGTCACCAGCGCGCGGGCGATGGCGATGCGTTGCCGCTGGCCACCCGACAGGCTGCCGCCGCGCTCGCCGACGATCGTGTCGTAGCCCTCGGGCAGCGTCAGGATGAAGTCATGCGCGCCGGCGAGCTTCGCGGCCTCGATCACCCGTTCCGCCGGAAGGGCAGGGTCGGCCAGGGCGATGTTGTCGCGGACCGAGCGGTTGAACAGGATGTTGTCCTGCAGAACGACGCCGATCTGGCGGCGCAGCCAGGAGGGATCGATCTGGGCGACGTCGACACCGTCGACCAGGACCCGGCCGGTTTCCGGCACGTAGAGCCGCTGCGCGAGCTTGGCCAGCGTGCTCTTGCCGGAGCCTGACGGACCCACGATCCCGATCATCTGCCCGGCCGGAATGTCCAGGCTGACGTTGCGGAGGATCTCTGGACCGTCGACCTTGTAACGGAAAGTGACGTGCTGGAAGCTGATGTCGCCGCGGATCGACGGGAGCGCCGTCCGGCTGGGGTTGAAGGCGGGCTCGGGCGCGGTGTTGAGGATGTCACCGAGGCGGGCGACCGACAGCCGTGCCTGATGGAAATCCTGCCAGATCTGCGCCAGCCGCAGCACGGGGCCGCTGACGCGCCCTGCCAGCAGATTGAAGGCGACCAGCTCGCCGACCGACAGATCCCCAGCAATGACCAGCTTCGCGCCCACGTAGAGGATCGCGGCAGTCACCAGCTTGCTGACGAACTGGACCGCCTGGCTGGCGACGTTGCCGAGGTTCAGCACGCGGAAGCTCGCAGCGACATAAGCCGCCAGCTGCTCCTCCCAGCGCTGCTGCATCTGGGGTTCGATCGCCATCGCCTTGAGCGTTTCGACCGCCGTCACGCTCTCGACCAGAAAGGCCTGGTTCTCAGCGCCGCGAGCGAACTTGTCGTCCAGGTACCTGCGAAAAAGCGGCGTCACCCCCGCGGAGATCGCGACGTAGATGGGCAGCGATGCCAGGACGATCCACGTCAGCAGGGGCGAATAGAAGAACAGCGCAGCGATGAAGACGAGCGTGAAGAACAGGTCGATGACGAGCGTCAGGCCCGAGCTGGTGAGAAAATTGCGGATATTCTCGAGCTCGCGAACGCGGGCGACGGAATCGCCGACGCGCCTTGCCTGGAAATAGCCGATCGGCAGCGCAAGCAGATGCCGGAACAGCCGCGCGCCCAGTTCGACGTCGATACGGTTCGTGGTGTGCGAGAACAGATGGGTTCGCAGCGCGCCGAGGACGACTTCGAACAGGGCAATCGCCAGCAGCCCGACAACCAGCACGTCCAACGTGCTCAGGCTGTGGTGCACGAGCACCTTGTCGATGACGACCTGGAAGAAGAGCGGCGAGATCAGGCCGAACAGCTGCAGGAAGAACGACGCCACCAGGACCTCGCCGAGGAGGAACCGGTATTTGTGGATGGCGCCCATGAACCAGGTGATGTCGAAACGACGCGCAAGGTCGGTCAGCGACGCGCGCTTCGTCATCAGAACGATCCGACCGTCCCAGGCTTCTTCCAGCTCGGCACGCGACATCATGCTCGGTCGCGGTGCATTCGGCGCCATGACGAGGATGCTGTCCTCGCCGCACCGCCCCAGCAAGAGGAAGCTTCCGTCGCGCATCGCCGCGATCGCCGGCAGCGGCGTCTTGGCCAGGCGCTCCCAGTTCGACGTCACGGAACGGGCCTTGAGGCCCAGGTTCTTGGCGCAACGGACCATCTCGGTGACGCCGATGGGGCGGCCGGGGAACTGATGCTGGATCTGCTCCGGGGTCACGCTCACGCCCTGGCTGCTCAGGATGAACATGAGCGCGGCCAGACCGCCATCAGGGATCGGACGGGTATCGTTGTCAGGTTTTTTCAAAGGCTGCTGTCCCGCAGATATGCCGTGTCGTCCGCGTGGGAAAAATGCCCACGCGTGCCACGGCGAGCGTCGAACGCTCGGTATCGTCGATACGAAGACGCCAGTTTGGTGATGTGTGCTTACTGGGATCGCCATGCATCCAGCTGGACGCATGGCGATCGGTCTCAAGGCCGGCACGTCGCATCTTTCCGAAACGTGGAATCCACTTTCGGTCCAATGCTTTGGAGCCGGATCCGATCAGGCTGCATCAGCCTGATCGGCCTATCATGGCCTGGGTTAGCCTCGCGGCTTGGCCAGCGTCTGGAAGGCGCTGTCCCCCCAGCCCTGCGACAGCCCCCCGGTCGAGAACGCCGCCGGCGTCGAGAAGCTGGACGCCGAGTACTGGCTCAGCAGAGCCAGCTTGGACGACAGCGAGCCGTCAGATGCTGCCGAGCTGGCAGCCTGATCCTGGGCACTGGGATACCCGACCGTCTGACGGCTGCCGGACATGAAGTCCGTCACGTTGCTGCTCGACGACGCCGTAGTCGCGCTGGACTCCAGTGTCGCAGGCGCCGCCAGGCTGCTCTCGGACGTGGACAGCGTCGCAGTCCGCCGGCTGGAGGACGACCAGGACGAGAGCACGACGAGCGTTCCGCCAGGCTGACGCGGCGCGCCGGTCAGGTTGACGGCGTTGCCCGCCTTGTCCGTGACGCCGCCCAGGTTGAAGCCGGAAACGGAAAGGTCGAACGCCCTATCGCCAGACCCCACCTTGTAGTCGAACTGCAAGGTATTGGTCCCGGAGCCGCCGACATACTTGGCGGTGCCATTGCTGCTCAGCGACAAGGTCGGCGTGCCGTTGACGGTCATCGCCTCGCTGAAGCCGATAGACAGCCGAACGGTGTCGCCGGCGCGAACCATGCCGTTCCCGTTCCGGATGCCGGAGCCGGACGCCGAGAGCCACTGGACCTTGGGCTTGACGGTATCGGTCGACGTGCTGCTCGTGCTGATGGCGAGCGTCCCGGCGGGCTGGAGCGGCGCGCCGGTCAGGTTGACGGCATTGCCCGCCTTGTCCGTGACGCCACCCAGGTTGAAGCCGGAAACAGCCAGGTCGGCCGCCTTCTCGCCCGCCGCGACCTTGTAGTCGAACTGCAAGGTGTTGGTGCCCGAGCCGCTGACATATTTGGCCGTGCCGTTGCTGTTCAGCGACAAGGTCGGCGTGCCGTTGACGGTCATCGCCTCGTTGAAGCTGACCGACAGGCGGACGGTGCTGCCGGCTCCAACAGTGCCGTTGCCGTTGCTGATGCCCGATCCGGAAGCCGCGATGGCCTGAATCTTGGGCGCCGTGGTGTCGATCGGCGTGGGAGTGGTCGGGTTGGTCGGATTGGTCGGGGTCGTCGGAGTGGTCGGGTCCGTCGGAGTGCTTGTGTTGACAACCAATGTCCCAGCCGGCTGCCGCGGCGCGCTGGTAAGGTTGGCAACGTTGCCCGCCTTATCCTTCACCCCGGACAGGTTGAAGCCGTTGATCGCGAGATCGGAGGCCGTCTCGCCAGCCGCGACCTTGTACTCGAACTTCAGCGTATCGGTGCCGGCACCGCTGACATACTTGGCGCTGCCATTGCTGTTCAGGGCCAAGGTCGGCGTACCGGTGACATTCACCACTTCGCTGAACTTGAGCGTCAGGCTCACCGTGTCACCGGCGTGGACAGTCCCGTTCCCGTTGGTGAGACCCGTCCCGCTGGCTGCAACCGACTGCAACGTCGGAGCAGTCGTATCGACCGCAGGCGTCGTCGGATTGGTGGGATTGGTCGGGGTGGTCGGAGGCGTAACGGTCGAGCCACCAGAGTTGTTCGACACGGCATGAAGCAGGGGCGTGATCTGGTGCATGTCCTTCGCCAACGCCGCGATCGTGGCGCTGTCGAACGCATTGGCCTGAGCGCGCACGTTCGTGGTGCCTCCGGCCACGTCGACGACATAGGCGCCGTAGGTCTGCATGGCCTTGAAGACCTGCTGGCCCGCAGCCGAGAGGCCGGAAGGCATCGGCGTGCCCGGCGGGATCGCGAGGAGCTGCCCTTCCTGGACGATGCCCGACGCGCTGCTGCCGTCGCTGGAGAGGGCCTGGCCGACGGCACCAGCCTTGACGAGGTTGCGATCGACCGCGAGCTGCAGGGCGTGATCGATGTCCCCGTCGTTCATTTCGTCCTTGACGATCAGGCCGCCGAGCTGGCTTGCGCCGACCGCCGTGATGCCGGCGCCGAGGAACGGCGACTTGCTGCCCCACCCGTCACCGGTGACGACGTTCTCGGCCCCGAACGACACGGCCGTGCCGGTGGTGCTGCTGGTGCGCTTGAACTGCCAGAAATTGTAGGCGACATCACCGTCGATGACGATCAGCTCGCCATCCGTGCCCGCGGCGCCATTGGCCGCTGCCGGCATGCGAATGTTGACGGTTCCGCCAGGATATCCCCAGGTCGCAGGATAGGTCACTTGAACGACCGGGTCGGAAGCAGAGGCAACGTAAACGGAAGGCGAATAGCTGCTCCACGCAGCGTTATAGTTGTAACCGTTTGATGCAGGCCATCCAAGTTTTGTGAAGGTTGCGTTGTTGGATACTGGTGTATTCCAGCTTGATGAGTCGGCAAACGGCCGATTTGCAAGTGAAACCATTGGTCCTGTTTTCCTTTTTTATAAACGGAATAGGCGGTAGCAGGAAGCCATAGGCCGGATGGGCGTTTCTGTTTTGTGAGGAGGCGTGGCGATTACGCACACTAGACGCGAGAACTACGATCGGATGACCTGAGATCGTCATCTCGAACAGCAACGCGATTCCCATCCGCAAAACGACGGTGGCGGCGTATCGTGTTTAGAATGTGATCTGAAAGGGGAAATGTTTAGGCTAAAATTTAGTTAACCGACGCAAGTCGGCTTGGAACCGTCATGCTCGGGAAGCGGCATTTTCCGCTCGATCGCTGGGTCGCCGCTGACGATCGAGCCGCGCGCAAGGCGCCTATTTCGAGGAAGGTCATCGCGTCGCGACCGCGACCGGATGCCTGCCATATCACCGTAACTTGCGGTACTTCTTCTCCCGTTACCCCCCGGTCTCGTCGGGCGGATTTTCACTCACCGGCCGTCCGACGCGCTGAAGCAGGGGCGAGATCCGCGCCAGATCCCGCTGCAGGGCCATGATGGTCCAGCGATCATAGGCATTGGCCTGGGCCCGCAAATTGGTGGTGCCCCCGGCGACGTCGATCACGAAGGCCCCGTAGGTCTGGTAGGCGCGAAAGACCTTTTGCCCGAGAGACGAGAGCCCTGTCGGCATGGCGACAGTGCCCGGAATCGCCAGGCGTTGGCCTTCCTGGACCAGGCCATCTGGATTTTGGCCATCCCCATAGATCGCCTCGCCGATGCGCCCGGGCTTCGCCAAGGTGCCATCGATCGCAATCTGCAAGGCGTGGGTAATCTCGCCGCGGTCCGTCTCCGCCTGAACCAGCAGGCCGGCGAGCTGGCTCGAGCCGGCGGCGACGATGCCTGCACCGAGAAATGGCGAGCGAAGCCCCCAGCCATTCCCGGTCACGACGTTCGTCGCGCCATAGGCCTGCGCCGTGGCGTTTCCGCCCCCCAGCCGCCTGAACTGCCAGAAATTATGGACGGTCTCACCGTCGATAACCAGCAATTCGCCGTCGGTTCCCGACGCTCCGTCGGCTCCGGCGGGGATCCGGACCCTGACCGCGCCGGCGGGGCGTCCCCAGGTTGCCGGATGCTCGACAAGGACGACGGGGTCGGAAGCGGAAGTGACGTGAACGGCGGGCGAATAGCTGCTCCAGGCGATTCCGAAGCGGGCGCCCAGCGGCCAGCCGACCTTTTCGAAAACAGCGTCCGAAGGGATCGGCGTGTTCCAGGACGAGGTGGCGGCGAATGGCCGTTCGCCGAGCGCAAACCCGCCGCGAGGGGCATCGACGGCTGCATTGCGCGCATCCTGCGCCGCGGCGAGGGGACTAAATGCCATGGCGGCCGCGAGTGCGAATGCCAATCGCGCCGGCTGTGCACGATCCGATCTCATCCGGACAGTCTTTCGATGGGGATGGGCATCGTCCCCGGCGCCGCGTCGTGCCGTCATCGTTCCGTCCGGACCCAATCGACCTGGCGGTGGAAGAAGAAGCGGATGAAGGAAGGAATCTTGAGCAGGCAGTAGGCCGGTGCCGCCGCCAGCTCGCGCCAGGAAATGATCGCCCGTCCAAACTGCCACCACGCCATGGCGATGGTCGCGGCAAGGCAGGCCAGAACGATCAAGGAGACGATGAAAGGCGCTGCAGCCCCCGTCGCGGCAAACCAGAGGAGGCTGAGGCCTGCCATCAGCAGCAGGGACATGGCCAGGAGCGTCAAAGGCGGAATGCACAGATCGAGAGTGAATGCGAAGAGCTGCAGGCTGCGCTTCGCGATTGACTGCCGGAGCATCGGAAAGAGGAACTCTCCGATGATCGCGAGGTGCCCGTGCTCCCATCGCGTGCGCTGCTGGTTCTTTCCCGTTTCGCCCTCGGGAAGCCGGCTGACGACCTGTGCCTGTGGACAGAACAGCGGTGGCTTGCCTGCGAGGGCGAGCTCGGCACCGATCTTCTGATCCTCCGCGAGATGCCCGGTGGCGAGGTCGAGCCTGCGAATGAGATCGAAGGGCAGGGCCATTCCCGTGCCCATGAGCTGACACGGCCATCCGAGACGCGTGGAGCCCAGCGGTCGTACCAAGGTCTTGACCGTCCAGGCCAGCAGCGAGACCTTGTCGGCCGGGCTCGGCGATGACGGCGCCAGCACAGTATCACGCGCCTGGGCAGGCCGTCCGGTCGCGGCGCATTGCCGTGCCAGATGGTCGAGCGTACCGGGCATCGCTTCGCAATCGGCGTCGATGATGATCACGACCTCGGGCGGATCGATACCGAGAAAGCGCACGCCGTGATCGAGTGCGTAGCCCTTTCCGACGCGAGTGAGGTCGTGACGTATGGCCAGGTCCGCACCGGCGGCCGCCGCGACTTGCGCAGTGTCGTCCGAGCAATTGTCGGCTACCACAAGCAAACGCCCGGAGGCCGGCAGCTGGGCCATGATCGAAGCGATGCTGCGCGCGATGATCGCCTCTTCATCATGGGCGGGCATGATCACCGTGAAGCGTGGGCAGGCTGTCGAGACAATTGCCGCTGCGCGCCGCCCGGGCAGAAGGGCCGCGCCGGTCTGAACGGCGAGAAAGACGACGGGGATCGCCGTCAGCAGTCCGAGCCCCATCAGGACCAGTGTGACGGTGGCGATCATGACGGTCACGATGATCCCGGCCCTTGCACGACGGCCGCCGAATGCGCGGCGACCTCCGCTGCGATTGCCGCCTGGTGCACCGTTTCGACTGGGAGACGGGCCGCAAACGCGATCCGCTCTGGCGTATTCGCGAGAACTGGCTTTTCTCGGCGCTCGGTATGGTCGAGCGATCTGGCGAGCACGTCGAGGATTCGCTCCGAGGCATGGCCGTCGCCGAACGGGTTCCTGGCCTGCGCCATGGCGCGATACGCTTCGGGGTCCGTGAGCAACTGACGACAGGCGGAAACGATTGCGTCCACTTCGGTGCCGACGAGACGCGCGGTGCCGGCTTCCACCGCTTCCGGGCGCTCGGTGCTGTCCCGGAGGACGAGCACCGGCTTGCCCAGAGCGGGCGCTTCTTCCTGAACGCCGCCTGAGTCCGAAAGAATGATGTGGGCATTGCTCATCGCCAGCACGAACTGCGCGTAGCCGAGCGGCTCGATCAGCGAGACGCGCGGGTGCGAGCCCAGCATCGGGCCGACCACCTGCCGAACGCGCGGGCTGAGATGGACGGGGCAGACGACGCGCAGATCCGGAAAACCCTGCAACAGCAGCAGAACGGCCTGGCAGATGCGCTGCATCGGCTCGCCGTGGTTTTCGCGCCGGTGCGTGGTCAGGAGAAGGGTCGGAGCGGAGACCCGAGCCGCAGGAGGAGCCTTCGCGAGTGTCAGGAGCAGCGCATCGATCGCCGTGTTTCCGGTGACCCAAATCGTCTCTGCCGGCACATTCTCCTTCAGCAGATTGTACCGGGCCGTTTCCGTCGGGGCGAAATGATAGTCTGCGATGACGCTCGTCAGGCGGCGATAGACCTCCTCGGGAAAGGGCGCGCGCTTGTCGTAGGTCCGCAGACCGGCCTCGACGTGAGCGACGGGGACGTTCTCGTAGAAGGCGGCCAGCGCGCCCACGAAGCTCGTCGTCGTATCGCCTTGCACGACGACGACGTCGGGCCGCGCCTCGGCGATCACGCGCTGGAGGCCTTCGAGCGCGGCCATCGTGACATGCGCGAGATCCTGGTCTTTGCGCATGATGTCGAGGTCAGCAAGGATCGGCAGGCCGAAATCGGTGACGACCTGATCGAGCATTTCCCGATGCTGGCTGGTGCGCACCGCCAGAACCTCGAAGCGTTCGGGATCGGCCAGTGCGCTCAGGATGAGCGGAGCGAGCTTGATGGCCTCAGGCCGCGTGCCCATCACGACGAGAATGCGCTTGCGTGCAGCCATCTCGATCCTCGTTCAGGGTCGCGGAATGACGCGTCGGACAAGGGCGACCTGTGCGATCGCGCTCCAGGAGATCAGGCCGAGAAACTGGGAGTTCGTCACCAGATAGCGCCTGAACAGCCGGCGCGGTTCCTGAGCCAGGCGATAGGCCCATTCCAGCCCGGCGCGCTGGACGAACACTGGCGCCCGCTTGCGACGGCCAGCGATGACATCGAAGCTGCCGCCCACGCCGATCACGACCCGCGCTCCGAGATTCTCCCACTGTTCCTCGATGAAGTGCTCCTGTCGCGGCACGCCCATTGCGACGAAGAGCAGCCCGGCGCCGCTGTCCGCCACCGCTCGCGCCCGTGCCTCGGCCTGCTCGGGGCCGAAATAGCCATCGGCATAGCCGCGCACATCGAGGCCGCGATGCCGGCTCCTGAGCACAGCGACGGCGGCATGCACAGTGCCGCTCTCGGCGCCGAGGAAGTAGACGCCGATTCCGTCCTGCGCTGCGCGGGCGCAGAGCTGGTCGATCAGATCGATGCCGGCGACGCGCTCCGGCAAACGCGGCTGCCGGAGATGCGATGCCCAGACCAGGGGCTGGCCGTCTGCCACCGTCCATCGCGATGCATCGATGAAGCGCTGCAGGCGCGGGTTCTGTCGCATCATCATCAGGATCGAGACATTCACCGTCGACAGCACGCCGCGTTCTCCGGCCTGGACGGCACCAATGACCTCCTGGACGGTCTCTTCGGCCGAGAGCCTGTCGAAACGACCGTTCAGAATCTGAACCTGACTGGACCGCGTCGCCTCGGGTGGTCGCAGCGGAGATGCGTCTGACGACATCGAAAACCCCCAAGGCAGCAACGCTTGCGGCGGCGTGCAAAGCCCGTCGCAAAAAAAATTGCGCGGCAACGAGGCCGCAGATCGAACTGCGCACCGACTGCAGATCTAACGATCGGGGTCTTTGATTGGTTCGCCGCGAAGCGCTTGTTGCTGTTGCCGGTCGCTGTGCCCGACCGTTCGGAGAAAGTGCATCGGAGGCGAGTTCCCCGGAGCCCGTGAGGTGGTCAAAAGCGCAACCGGTTGCGCTTTTGACGGATCGGCTGCGCCCCTGCTCACGCACGAAAACGCGAGGTCCTAGAACGCGAAGAACCCGGGCTGGTCGCCAGCATTATGCCTCTGCAGATGCCGACATGTACTGGCGATTCAATGTCAACCAATGCCATTCCACATCGGGTTCGACGTCATTCCGGAACCGTGTCGATTCTCGGGACGCAGGTCTTCTGGACTGTAGTGGTCGCGGCCATCGAGATGATCGTCATCGTCGTCTGCGCGTATGGCGCATTCCTCGCGTACTCGGCGGCCGTCTACGGTGTCGTTTTCTTCCGGATGGACTATGCTCTGGCGTCCGTTGCGGCCGGCGCGCTGTATGTCGCGCTGTGTATCGCCGACAACCAATACGATCTGCTTGGCCCGGAATGGAATGAGCACGCCCGTTCGCGGGGCAGCGCAGCGATCGCCCTGTCATGCGTGATCCTGCTGACCATCGGTTACGTGACCAACAGCCTCAGCGGCTATTCGCGGGGCACGTTCCTGGCGCAACTGGCGGCCACGCTGCTCGGCCAGATGATCATCCGGTCCGTTCTCTGGCAGGTCATCGATCATATCCGCTCGCCGGGGCAGTGGCGTCGCGAAAACATGGTTGTCCTGACCATGCCCGGTGCGCTCGGCGCTGGTGATGTTCGCGCCCGGACAGCGACAAGGCACGAGCACATCCTGCGCTGGTATGACTTCCCGTCCGGTGCCGATCAGGCCGGGCAGGGCGGCTCATTGGAGGTACAACTTTCGGCTATCCGCCATGAATGCCGGGAGTTGCCGATCGACGCCGTGCTCATTCTCTTCGGTTCCGACAACATGGAGGTCGTCTCGCGCGCGGTCGAGGCGCTGTCGGAACTCCCGGTCAGAATCCAGCTCCTGCCGATCGAACTGGCCGAGCTCATGCGGCACAGCCGCATCGGACATCATGGTCATCTGCAGGTGCTGGAACTGTTCTGCGGGCCATGCTCGCTGCGGGACCGGTTCCTGAAACGGAGTTTCGATACCATCGTCGCCGCATCGCTGCTGGTCATCCTGTCGCCGCTGCTTCTTGTCGTCGCTGCCTTGATCAAACTCGACTCGCGCGGCCCGGTGCTGTTCCGGCAGACGCGCCTGGGCTTCAACAACGAGCCGATCCAGATCCTGAAGTTCCGCAGCATGACGACCTTCGACGATGCGCGCGACGAGTTCCGACAGGCGGTCCGGAACGACCCGCGCGTGACCCGCCTCGGGCGGATCCTGCGGCGGAGCAACATCGACGAATTGCCGCAGCTGTTGAATGTCCTCAGGGGAGAGATGTCGCTTGTGGGGCCGCGCCCGCATGCCGTCGCGCACAATCAGATGTTTGCCGACCAGATCTGCAGGATGTTCCGTCGCCACAACGTCAAGCCGGGGATCACGGGCTGGGCGCAGGTCAACGGCCTGCGCGGCGAAACAGATACGTTCGAGAAGATGCAGAAGCGGATCGAGCACGATCTCTACTACGTCGACAACTGGTCGTTCGCCTTCGATCTGAAGATCATGATCATGACCGTCATATCGAAGCGCGCACATATCGACGCCTATTGAGCGAGGGGAAGCCGTCGATGCGGGTCTGCTACTTCGTGCCGGAATATCCCGCCCCCTCGCACACCTTCGTTCGGCGGGAGATCGTCGAGCTCGAGCGCAATGGCATCTCGGTCCTGCGCGTTTCGCTCCGCGGCGGCGGCCTGCAGCTGGTGGACCCGGCCGATCTTAGCGAGAGAGACCGCACGCGCTATATCCTCGACGGCAATATCGCCAAGTTCGGGGCGGCCCTTGCCAGAGCCATGCTGCATAGGCCCATGGCGCTGGCGAAAGCGACTGCAGCCGCATTCGGGATGATGCGCCGTTCGAGCCGCCCGGCACCGCTCCATCTGGCCTATCTTGCGGAAGCGCTCGTCCTCGCGCGCTGGGTTCTGGAGGAGGATGTCCAACATATCCACGCGCATTTCGGCACGAATGGCGCCGAGGTCGCCATGCTCTGCCATCTCATGACCGGGGTCCCCTACAGCTTCACCGTGCACGGCCCCGATGAATTCGACAGGCCGGAGTATCTCGGCCTGCCCGCCAAGGTGAAGCATGCCGCGTTCGTCTGCGTCATCAGCTCCTTTACTGGAAGCCAGCTCTGCCGCTGGATTCCGCAGGATGAGTGGCGAAAGCTCAAGCTGGTGCGGTGCGGGCTGGATGCCGATTTCCTGGCTGTCCGCCCGTCCAGGCTCGTGCAGAAGGCCCGGCTCGTCACCGTCGGCCGGCTCAGCGAGCAGAAGGGGCATATGGTCCTGCTCCAGGCCCTCGCGACCCTCGCGCGCGCGGGCGTGCCCTTCAAGCTGACCGTCGTCGGCGATGGTCCGCTGCGGTCGCAGCTCGAGCAGCGCATCCGGCAACTCGGCCTGGAACAGCAGGTCGAGCTGGTGGGCTGGATGAGCAACGCAGAGGTGCGGGCCGCAATCGGCGAGGCGAGGGCACTCGTCCTGCCGAGCTTCGCCGAGGGGCTGCCCGTCGTCCTGATGGAAGCCCTGGCGCTCGGCCGACCGGTCGTCACGACCTATATTGCCGGCATTCCGGAGCTGGTCGAAGACAAGACCTGCGGCTGGCTCGTTCCGGCGGGCAGTGTCGATCAACTCGCGGACGCCATCCGCCAATGCCTCGACGCGCCCGACACTCTCATCCGGACCATGGGTTCGGCGGGGCGAAAGCGCGTGCTCGAACAGCACGACATCGTGCCAGAAGCCCGGACTCTGGCAGCCCTGTTCAGGGCCCAGGCGCAAGAGGCGGCACCGCCCCGCGATCGCGTCGAGGCAGCCGGCAGACGCGCCGAAGCGCCCGAAGCGTCCAATGCGTCGCTCGCTGAGCGGGGCGGGAGCGAGCCGGGCAAGGTGATCGCGCTCCGGCCCGGACATGCGGCCAGGTGAGGAGGTCCTGAGTGATCGACGTCTCCGTCATCGTTGCGACGCAGAACCGCCGGCAGATCCTGCCGCAGGCGGTGAATGCGATCCTGCGGCAGGAGGGCGTCGCGATCGAACTCGTCGTGGTCAATGACGGCTCGACCGACGAGACGCGGCCGTGGCTCGATCGGCTCGCCGCAACGGACCCGAGGGTCAAGGTCGCGCATCACCTGCAGCCGCGCTTCGCAGCGGGGGCGCGGAACGTCGGGATCGCCTGCGCCACCGGGCACTGGGTCGCCTTCTGTGGCGACGGCGATCTCTGGGCTCCGGACAAGCTGGCCACTCAGCTCGCCGCCTTGCACGTCAGTTCGGCGCGGTGGGGTTGCACGGGGTCGGTGGTCGTAGACGAGTGCCTCCAGATCGTCGGGCATCATCATGCCAGGGGCGGATTGGTCCTCGCGGCCCTGCTGAAGCGCAACATCATCCCGACGGGGTCGTCAGTGATCGTCGAGCGTCGTCTTGTCCGGCTGGTCGGCGGCTTCGATCGGTCGCTGCGCGACGCCGAGGACTGGGACCTCTGGATCAGGCTGGCCCAGCATTCGCCGCTGGCCACCATTGACCGGCCGCTGGTCGCCGATCGCCTGGGAAGGCAATCGCGGGCGATGAGGACAGCCCTCCTGCCTGCACGCGGGCCGGTGGTCGCCGAACGCTATGCGGCACTGGCGGCAAACCACGCACTCGAGCCGGACGAGGCCGGGCACGAGCACGACCTCGCCAGGCGATCGCGGCGTGCAGCCGCGAGCGCGCGAGCCGCCTCGATCTTCAGCGCGCTCGCCTTCAAGCGCCGCCAATGGCGGGAACTGCCGCGCACGGCCGCCGCGCTGGTCGCGCCCGGCATGACGGATCGCATCGGACAAGCCGGCGCCGCCGCCGCGGTTCCGGCGGCATGGCGCGAGGAAGCCGAAGGCTGGCTGCGGCCGATCCGCGAGGCGAACCAGATTGCCGTGCAGCACCATCCGGCCTGGGTCAGGGCCCGGGAGTTGGAGGCATGACACAGGCGCCGGGATCCTTCGATGCGACTCACGGCGACGCAATTCGGCGCCGGTTCCGCCCCGTCTCGCGAACGCTCTCCGTGCGAGCCGCCAATGCCGAGGCGATCTGGCTGTTCCTGCGGGCCCTCTTGTTCGGCATTTTGCTGACCCGGGCGTCGTCCGACCCGATCTTCAATCTCATGGCCGGCGATGCAGGAGCCTCGGCGATGGGCGTGGGCGCACTCGTCAATGTCCTCGTGATCGCGATTGCCCTCGTCCTCTTCCTGCAAGCGCCGTTGCGGGCGCCCTGGCCGGTCATCGCGATCTGGGGGCCCTTTCTGCTGATCGCGTTCGGGGCCACGCTTTATGCGCCGGATTTCAGGGCGGCGTCACGGCTCGCCTTCATCCTCCTGACTTACTGGGCGTTTTTCGCGATCCCGTTCTTCATCCTGCGTTCGTCGCTGGACCTGTCCCGCTTCTTCCTCGTGGTGATCGGATCGTCCGTTCCTCCCACGCTCTATGCCTTCGTGGATATCGCGCGCGGATTGTCCGATCTCGACGAGTTCCGTTTGCAGAGCACATTCTCGCATCCAAACATCTATGCGTTCTATCTCGTGCTGGTGCTGGGGCTGGCGCTTTACGTAAGGGCATCGCACGCCATCCGCGTGCCCCCCCGCATTCAAATTCTGGTGACGCTCTATATCCCCGTGCTGACCACATTCCTGCTGCTCACCAAGACGCGCAGCGCCTGGGTTGCCTGCGGACTGATGTTCCTGGTCTACGCGTTCAAGATCGACCGGCGGTTTCTGGCGGCTTTCCTGCTGGTGCCGGTGCTGTTCATTGCCAGTCCAAGCCTGATGGAGCGGCTGACCGACGTCACCGCCGCGACGGAAGTCGACAGCTTCGATCAGCTCAGCGAAAGCACGCGGCTGAACTCCTATGTCTGGCGGCAGGCGTTGTGGGAGGCTGCCATCCCCCAGATCCTGGAGCAGCCCTTGCTGGGCCACGGCCTCGAGTCGTTCCGGCCGTCGACGTCGAGCTTCTTTCCGCTGATTGGCCCCGAAGGTATCGATGCTCATAACCTCTATCTGCAGACTTCCTTCGAGATGGGCCTTCTCGGCGCCGTGGCACTTGCGTGGTTGCTCGGTTGGCCGGCCTATCGTTTCGCCAGGGCGCTCCGGCGCGACCCGCCGGGCCTGCTGATCATCCTGTGCATCCTGATGACCTATCTGCTCGAGTCGTATTCCGACAACATGCACTTCTATCTGTCGTTCAACTGGTATTTCTGGTTCGTCATGGGCACGGTCTACGCGTGGATCTGCCGGGAGGAGGCCCTCGCCGGACCCGGTGCGACGCGCCGCAACGAGTTATCGCGGATGGCAGGCCCGCCTGGCTTGCGGTAACCAGATGAAGCCTCCCGCGGTCCCGTAACCCGCGGCCTCGCCCCGGCACGCATGCTTCCTTCACCCTCCGGATGATCCCAATCCAGGCCCGCAGCAGCCGCAGGAACGGCGACGGATTGCCCCGCGTTGGTTCTGTGAATGCCACTGCGAACGGAGGACGGAGGAGGCGAGGGCAGGCGCCAGCGGACTGGAACGACCAGGTCGCGACCGCGCCGGCAAGACCCCCTCCTGACTGCCGCGTCTATCGAGCCGGGCACCGGAGACGGGAGCCCATTTTTTGATGGAAAGCCATGCTGGACACGATAGGCCACCCGCAGCTCACCCCCGGCACGGAGAGGTTCGATCGCCGGGTCCATGCGCGGCCGCAGCCGGCCTTCGGCCTGGAAAGCCTCCGGAGGCGCAAGTGGCTGCTGAGTATGGGCATGCTCGCATGCGTGACCATCGCCGCACTCTTCGTCGCCTTGCGCCCGGTGACATACACAGCATCAGGCCAGCTGCTGATCTACATCAGGCAGATTCTGACGGGCTCCGAGCAGGCGATCCTGCCGGGGCGTGCCGATCTCGCGATGGTTCAGAACCAGATCGAGCTGCTGCGCTCCGGCTATGTGCTGGGCAAGGTCGTCGACGCCCTGCAACTGACGAAGGATCCGGAGTTCATCAGCGATCTCCAGGAGCCTTCTGGCCTCGTGAGTGGCGAGAGCGCGGATGCCTCCGCCACCGCCAAGGCCGAAGCTCGCGCGTTTCGCGCCGCGCTGCGCGCCATGAACCGCAAGCTCGAGGTTCGCCAACTCGGAACGAGCCACATCGTCACAGTGAGCTTCGAGGCGTCGAACCCCGACAAGGCCGCCCGCATCGTCAACAGCCTGATCCAGATCTACCTTCAGGAGCGCGCGCGGGCCTTCGACGCAGCTTCCTCCAGGGCATCGACGCTGCGCGAGATTCATCAGAATCTGGGCCCCAGCGCTCAGGTGGTTTCCGAAGCCGAGCCGCCGATCAAGGCGAATGGACCGCCGGCAGCCGCGATCCTCGCTATCGCCGCATTGCTTGGCCTGAGCGCCGGCGCCGCCATCGCTCTCCTGCTCGACATGGTCGACGACACCATCCGCAACGCCCACCAGATGGAATACGCGCTCGGACTCGAGTGCCTGGGCGTCGTGCCACGCTTCCCAGGCCTCGGCATCGGACCCGAGGACAGTGCCGCACGACGGTTGCTCGCATCGCAGAACCCGGTGCTGCGACGTGCCGCTGCCATGCTGCAAGAGGTTTCGCACGGCGGAGCACGGACGATCGGCGTGACCTCGGTCGTAGCAGGCGAGGGCGCCACGACCCTCGCGATCGGCCTGGCGATGGCGGCCGCGGAATCTGGTAAGCAAGTCCTCCTGGTCGATGCTGTGCCGGAGAACCCCGCCGTCTCGCGCTGGGCGGCGCTTGCTGCGCGCGCCCTGTGCGAGCCGCCAGCCGCCGCGCGCGACGGCATCGTCGAGATCCAGCCCGCGCTGCATGTCCTGCCGCTGGACGAACCCTCCGGCGGCGCCGCTCGCCTGATGCGCCGCGGCTGGCTCGACGATATGACCAGCACCGCGGCGGTCTCGTACGACCTCGTCATCGTCGACATGCCGTCGCTCGTCGCGGGCCCGCAGGTGCGCGCTGCCGCCCCCTCGCTGGATGCCTTCCTGCTTGTCGTGAAATGGGCCACGACCCAATCCGAGCTCGTGCGCCAGGCATTCGAGTCCGCCGGCCAGGCCCGGTACAAATTCATCGGAACGGTGCTGAACATGGCCGATGACACGGCGATGAAACGTTATCGATCGGAGCGTCCTGCGGCGACGAGAGCGCGATCGGCCTCCTGAGACAGATGAATCCCGGCCCCCGGCCACGGCAAGTGCGGAAAGGAGAGTATCATGAAGGTCGTTCTCTTTTGCGGTGGCGCTGGCATGCGGCTGCGCGGATATGTCGACGATGTCCCGAAGCCGATGGTCCCGATCGGGTCGCGCCCCATCCTGTGGCACCTGATGAAGTACTACGCCCATTTCGGCCACAGGGATTTCATTCTCTGCCTGGGCCATAAGGGCTGCGCCATCAAGGATTACTTCCTGAAATACGACGAGTCGATTTCGAACGACTTCGTCTGGTCGCAAGGCGGCCGGAAGATCGACTTCGTCAACCGCGACAGTGACGACTGGACGATCACCTTCGTGGAAACCGGGCTGCACGCCACGATCGGAGAACGGCTCAAGGCCGTCGAGCCCTATCTGCAGGGCGACGAGTTCTTCCTGGCCAACTACGGTGACGGTCTCAGCGACCTGCACCTTCCGACGATGATCGAGGAGTTCCAGCGGAGCAACGCCATCGGCTCGCTGCTGCTGGTGCAGCCGACCGCGAGCTTCGACATCGTCCGGACGACGCCTGATGGCAAGATCGCCGAAGTCGCGGCGTTGAGCCATTCCGACATCTGGATCAATGGCGGCTTCTTCGTCTTCCGGAACGAGATCTTCGACTACATCAATCCCGGCGACGAATTGGTCCGCGAGCCTTTCGAGCGGCTGATCCGGCAGCAGGCCCTCCTGGCGCATAAATGCACCGGCTTCTGGCAGTGCATGGACACCTTCAAGGACAAGCAGCGCCTCGAGGAGCTCCACGACACCAATCCGCCCTGGAAGGTCTGGAAGGACTGCGCCGCCACGTTGTCCTATCGCGCAATGCCGAAGGTGGCTCCCACGATGACCCAGGTGGCGTGACCATGCTTCGCCTGAAGCCGGATGGCGACGGCCGGTCGCCGCTGCAGATCCTGTGTCTCGGCTGCCATTCCGACGACATCGAGATCGGCTGCGGCGGAACCGTGCTGCAGATTGCAGCCGAGCGCCCGGACGCCGTGTTCCATTGGGTCGTCTTCAGCGCAAAGGGCGTACGCGTATCGGAGGCCGAAAGCGGGGCGCGGCAGTTCGTCGACCCCGCACGCATGAAACGGGTCATTCTGAAGGATTTTCAAGATGGTTACATGCCGTTCCTCGGAGCCGACATCAAGAACGTCTTCGAGGACCTCAAGCGCGAGGTGCAGCCGGACATCATCTTCACGCACAACCGGCACGATTCACATCAGGATCACCGGCTCATCGCCGAGCTGACATGGAACACGTTTCGCAGCCACCTGATCCTCGAATACGAGATCCCGAAATATGACGGCGATCTCGGCCAACCGAGTGTCTTCAATGCCCTTTCGGACGACGTCTGCGAGAAGAAGGTCGATCTGATCCTCGATACCTTCAAGTCCCAAAGCAACAAGCCATGGTTCGACCGTTCGACCTTCATGGCCCTGATGCGGCTGCGTGGCATGGAATGCAACGCGCCCAGTGGCTATGCCGAGGCCTTCTACGCTCGCAAGCTGATGCTCTGAACCGGCAATCGAGGACGACATGCATGACTTGAAGCGCAAGACCGTTCGTGCCGGCATCTTCAACATCGGAGCGCGCGGGCTGGGCTTCATCATCCGCACCCTGTCGATCATGATCATGGCGCGATTGCTGACCCCCGAGGATTATGGGCTGGTCACCATGGTCGCGGCCTTCACGGGCGTGCTCAACATGTTCGGCTGCTTCGGCCTGTTCCAGGCCGCGATCCAGCGCGACGAGCTGAGCGAACGGGAGTCGACGTCGCTGTTCTGGCTGAACCTGACGTTCGGTGCTGCGCTCGCGCTCATCGTCTTCGCGGCCGCGCCGATGGTCAGCGCATTCTATCGTGAGCCACGCCTGATTGCGATCACGCAGGTGACGGCGCTCTCCTTCGTCATCACTGCCGCGGGCGTCCAGCACAACGTCTTGCTGCAGCGGCGCATGGCGTTCGGCATCCTGGCGACGATCGAGATCGCGGCGCTACTGATCGCGACTGCCGTGTCGATCGGCATGGCCATGCACGGCTACGAGTATTGGGCGATCGTCTCGATGACCATCTCCCTGCCGCTGGCCACGACGATCGGCCTGTGGCTGGCGACGGGCTGGCTTCCGGGCCGGCCACAGATCGCGGCCAGGGTCCCGTCCATGCTGCAGTTCGGCGGCGGGACGATGCTGAACGGCTTCCTGTTCTACATCACGATCAGCATCGACAAGCTCCTGCTTGGCCGCGTATGGGGCACGGAAGCGACCGGCCTCTACAGCCGAAGCTTTTATCTCATCAACTTCCCGACCGAGAACCTCAACACGACCTTCGGCGAGATCGCCTTCGCCGCGCTCTCGCGCACGAAGGACGATCCCGCACGCTTCCGACGCTACTTCCTCAAGGCCTATGCGCTGGTGGTGGCGTTGACCCTGCCTCTGACGGTCGTGTGTGCCTTGTTCGCGGACGATCTCATCGTCGTGGCCCTGGGTCCGAAATGGATCGGTGCGGTCGAGATCTTCAGGATACTCGCTCCGACGATCCTGGTGTTTGCGATCAACAACCCGCTGGGCTGGCTGCTCACAGCGCTCGGCCTGGTCAGACGCGGCGTCTACATGGGCTTGTGCTCCGTTTGCCTCATGATCGCAGGCGTCCTCATCGGGCTTCCTCACGGACCACACGGCGTCGCGATAGCCTATTCCACCGTAATGGTCGTCAGGGTGATCCCGGCTACGCTCTGGGCGCTTCACGGCACCGGAATCCGCGTCCGCGAGGTCGTCGGAGCGCTGGCGAGCCCGCTGGCCGCGAGCATGGTCGCGGCGGCCGCCGCGCTTTGGGTTCACACATTGCTTCCGCCGACACTGTCGCCGGTGCTGCGCCTCGCGCTGGATGTCGGCTCGTTCGGCGCGGCCTATGTCGCTGCCCTGCTGCTCATCGCCGGCGAGAAGGCGCTCTATCTCGACCTCTTCCGCGCTGCCAAATCCGCCTGAGCCATCGCGCCAGCCCGATGCGCGGGCGCGGCTCCGGCGCCGGAACAGGTCGGTGCGCCCGGCATTAACCCAGTGGAGGCCAGGCACTCCGGGGGGCGGGCATGAAGTTCGCGACGACCAGCATCGAAGGGGCGATGGTAATCGACCCGGTTCAGCATACCGATTCACGAGGTCGCTTCATGCGCGCCTGGTGCCTCAAGGAGTTCGCCGACCAGGGCATCACGTTCGAGCCCGTCCAGGCAAATCTCGGTTTCAGTACACGGCGCGGCACGGTCCGCGGCATGCACTTCCAGGCAGCGCCGGCCAGCGAGGCCAAGCTGGTGCGCTGCACACAGGGAGCGATGTTCGACGTCGTGCTGGACCTACGGCCGGAATCGCCCAGCTACGGCGCGTGGTACGGCGTGGAGCTGAGCGGCGACAACGGCCGCATGCTCTACCTCCCCGAGGGGTGCGCGCACGGATACCAGACGCTCACCTCCGACACCGAGATGCACTACATGACCTCGGCGTTCTACACCCCGGAAGCCGTCAGGGGCGTGCGCTTCGACGATCCGGCATTCGGCATCATCTGGCCTTTGGCCGTGACCGAAGTCTCCGAGCAGGATCGCAATTGGCCGCCGGCCACGCGCCTGCCGAGCCAAATCACGTCAGCCGCGTGCCTGACGTCATGATCGCATCCGCTGGTGCTATCGGAAGGGAACATGCCATGGCCGTTGATACCGTATTGCGCGAGCGCGAGACTGAGGGACGCCCGATCCGCGTGGGAATGGTCGGCGCCGGTGCCACCGGCCGCGCGATTGCGCTCCAGCTCGGCACGCCGGTGCCGGGCATGCAGCTCGTCGCCATCGCCAACCGGACCGTCGAGAATGCGGAGCGAGCCTTACGGGAGGCGGGCATCCATGGCTGGAGCCGCACCTCCACGGCCCGGGAGGCCGAGCAGGCCATTGCGCGCGGGGCACCGGTCCTGACGGATGATCCGGCCGTTCTGACCGCTTGCGAAGCGATCGACATCATCCTCGAGGTCACCGGGACGGTCGAGGCCGGCACCATGGTCGTTCTCGACGCGATCGCGCATCGCAAGCATGTGGTGATGGTCAATGCCGAGCTCGACTCGCTGATCGGCCCGATCCTGAACGAGCGAGCCCGCCAGGCCGGCGTGGTCCTGACCAATACCGATGGCGATGAGCCCGGCGTCGCCATGACGCTCCTGCGCTATCTGCGGACGCTCGGCCTGCGCCCCGTCGCCGCCGGCAACATCAAGGGCATGGTGGACTACTATCGAAACCCCGATACCCAGCGGGCCTTCGCCGAAAAGAACGGTCAGGATGCCCGGAAGGTCACCTCCTTTGCCGATGCGACGAAACTCTCGATGGAAACCACGGTGCTCGCGAACGCGACCGGCTTTCGCGCGGGCCGCCGCGGCATGTACGGACCGGCCTGCAAGGAGGTCCGTGAGATCGCGGAGCGCCTGCCGCCGGCGGCCATGCTCGAATCCGGGCTCGTCGACTATGCACTCGGCGCAGCGCCGCACACCGGCGCATTCGTCGTCGTCCATGAGACCGAGCCGCTGAAGCAGGCCCAACTGGCCTACTACAAGATGGGCGACGGGCCGTTCTACGTCTTCTACACGCCGTTCCATCTGCCTCATCTGCAGATCGCCTCGACGATCGGGCGGGCCGTCATTCAACACGACGCGACCGTGGCGCCGTTGGCAGGACCCGTCTGCGAGGTGGTCACGGTCGCCAAGCGCGATCTCAAGGCGGGCGAGCGCCTCGATGGCATCGGCGGCTTCTGCGCCTACGGCCTGATCGAGAATGCGACGGAGGCCCGCGCGGCCGATGCCCTGCCGATCGGCCTCTCTGAGGGCTGCATTCTGCTACGAGACAAATTCAAGGACGACGTCATCACTTTCGACGACGTCACCATGCCGGCAGGCAGTCAGGCGGAGGCTCTGTGGCGCGAACAGCAGCGGCGCTGGCCGATGCAGGAGGCGAGCGCTCCACGACAGCGCGTGCTGGCCGAGGCGGCTTCGTGACATGGCGATACGCTGCAGGGGCAGGGCCATGCAGCGGAATGGACACCAGGGACAGCCGGCAAATCTCATCGACGCAGGACTAGGTCGGCCATGCTGAATCGCTCCTTCTGGCAAAACCGCAAGGTGTTCGTCACCGGACACACCGGCTTCAAGGGCAGCTGGCTCGCCTTGTGGCTGGAGGCTCTGGGCGCCGATGTCACGGGCTATGCGCTGGACCCGCCATCCGAACCCAATCTGTTCGAGCAGGCGAGGGTGGGCGAATGCCTTCGCTCGATCCGTGGCGACATTCGCGATTTCGAGCATCTGAAATCGACGATGGCGACCTGCAAGCCCGACGTCATCATCCACATGGCCGCCCAGTCCGTGGTTCGCCACGGCTACGAGGAGCCGGTTGAGACCTATGCCACGAACGTCATGGGGACGGTCCACCTGCTCGAGGCCATCCGTCAGCTCGGACGCCCCTGCGTCGTGGTCAACGTCACCAGCGACAAATGCTACGAGAACCGGGAGTGGGTCTGGGGCTATCGCGAGCATGACGCGATGGGCGGGCACGACCCGTACTCCAACTCCAAGGGATGCGCCGAGCTGGTCACCAGCGCCTATCGCGATTCCTACTTCCCACCGGATGGGCTGTCCCGGCACGGTGTCGCGCTAGCGAGCGCGCGCGCGGGCAATGCCATCGGAGGCGGCGACTGGACGGCCAACCAGCTTATCCCGGATCTCATCCGTGCATTTCTGGGCCGGCGCCCGTGCCGCATTCGCAGTCCTTCGGCGATCCGGCCCTGGCAGTTCGCCCTGATGCCCCTGCATGGCTATCTGCTGCTGTGCGAGAGGCTCGCCGAGGACGGCCAGCGCTTCGCATCGGGCTGGAACTTCGGCCCGGCGGAGACGGATGCGAGACCGGTGTCCTGGATCGCCGACAAGCTCGTGACGCTGTGGGGCGAGGGCGCCTCATGGACGCGTGACGGGGCCGCCCATCCCGCCGAAGCGCAGTTGCTGCGCCTCGACACGTCCAAGGCGAGGGCGAGCCTCGACTGGCACCCGGTTCTTCAACTGGACCAAAGCCTCGCCTGGATTGTCGAATGGTACCACGCATTCCAGGCCGGGGCCGATCTCCAATCCCTGACGCGCCGCCAGATCGAGCGTTACGAGTACCTGCTCCAGGACCATGCCGAGCGCAACGGCGCGGAAATCAGGTCGCCGGCGGCCGCTCCGACGCCTCTTCTCCCGATTGCCGAAGGATGAACCCCGTAGCGCCTCGCTAGCAGAAGGAACGCCTGCACATGCCGAATGTCGTCGTGCTTGGAACGGGAATGGCTGGCTTCGGTGCTGCACACCGCCTGGGGCAGGAGGGCATCACGCCCGTCATGTACGACAAGAATGCGTACTATGGCGGCCATACGATGTCGTTCCGTCACGAGCCCGGTTTCGTCTTCGATATCGGGCCGCACATCTCCTTCACGAAGGATGAGCGCATCCAGGAGCTGCTCGCGGACAACGTCGACCAACGCTACGAAACCATCCAGATCAGCCTGAACAACTACTGGCGCGGCTACTGGCCGCAACATCCCGTCCAGCTGCACCTGCATGGCCTGCCGGAAGACGTGGTCGTCAAAGTGATCGCCGACTTCGTCGAAGAGCGGCAGAAGCCCGACGGACCGATCAACAACTACAATGACTGGCTGCTCGCCAGCTTCGGGCCGACCTTCGCCGAGCTTTTCCCGAAGCAGTACACGCGCAAATACCACCTCACGACAGCCGAGAACATGAGCACCGACTGGCTCGGGCCGCGCATCTACCGGCCGACCCTCGAGGAAGTGCTCCGCGGCGCGATCTCGGCCTCGTCGCCGAACATCCACTACATCACCCATTTCCGCTATCCGACGCAGGGCGGCTTCGTGTCCTATCTGCACAGGTTCGTGCCGCTCGGTAACATCAAGCTGAATCACGAGCTCGTCTCGGTCGATCCCGGGATCAACGAACTCGCCTTCTCGAACGGCGTCCGCACCCGCTACGACGAACTGATCTCGTCGGTTCCGCTGCCGGATCTCATCCGCATGATCAAGGGCGTGCCGGCGGACGTTCTCGAGGCCTCGCGCCGTCTCGCCTGTTCGTCTTGCGTGCTGGTCAATATCGGCGTCGATCGCGAGGACATCTCCAGCGCGCACATGACGTATTTCTACGACGAGGATATCTGCTTCACCCGCCTCGGCTTCCCGCACATGCTCTGTGACGCCAACGCCCCGAAAGGCATGGGAAGCATCCAGGCCGAAGTCTATTTCTCCGACAAGTACAGGCCGTTCTCGGGCAAGCCCGAGGACTGGATCCAGCCCGTGATCGACGACCTGCGCCGCTGCGGGCTGCTCCGAGACAGCGATCGGGTCGTGTTCCGCACGGCTATGTATCTGCCCTACGCCAACATCATATTCGATCTCGACCGTGCCGCCGCACTCAAGACGGTTCACGGTTATCTTGACGATATCGGGATCTCCTACTGCGGTCGCTATGGCGACTGGGGCTATCTATGGACCGACGAGAGCTTCAAGAGCGGCGAGGCGGCGGCGGAGGCCGTCCTGTCGAAGCCTGCGGCGTTCCAGGCGAAGCGGCGGGTGCATTCGGGATGATCGACGAGCTCGACATCGGTCAGGCGTTGCCTGGAACTCGCCGATCGATCCCGGTCCGCGGGAAGACTGGTGCCGGGTTGCGGCTTCCCGCCACCTTTGCGCCGCCGCTTGCCGAGCTGATCTGGCCACGAAGCATACGCATTGCCGAACGAAGACCTTTCCGCCGAACGGCTCAACCCACACTCTCGAGATGGGGGCTGCGATGAAAGCCAAGAATGCTCCAGCCAGGAATGCTCCAAGCAGGAATGCTCCGCTGATCAGCGTTGTGACGCCGGTCTACAATGGTGAGGATTTCCTGCGCGAATGCATCGAAAGCGTCCTGGCCCAGACCTACGCCAATTGGGAATACATCATCGTCAACAACGCCAGCACGGACGGAACGCTCGATATCGCGGAAGAATATGCCCGGAAGGACAGCCGCGTTCGTGTCGTGAGCAACGAGACGTTGCTGCCGATCATCGCAAATCACAACAGGGCCTTCCGCCTGATTGCGGAGAACAGCAAATATTGCAAAGTCGTTTCGGCTGACGACTGGATCTATCCGGAATGCCTCGAGAAGATGGCCGACCTCGCCGAAGCCAACCCGTCCGTCGGCATCGTCGGCGCGTATCAGCTCAGCGGCGGGGCCGGCATCTGGTATGTCCGCAACGTCGGCCTTTCCTACAGGCAAACCGTCGTTCCAGGGCATGATGTCTGCCGCTCTCATCTGCTTGGAATTCTCAACGTCTTGGGCAATCCCTCCTCGGTCATGTATCGCTCGGACCTCATCAGAAAGTCAGACGAATTCTTTCCGAATGCGACACACGAGGCCGATACCAGCGCCTGTCTGAAGCACTTGCGCTACGACGACTTTGGCTTCGTGCATCAGGTCCTGGCGCATGAGCGGATCCATCGCCAGACGGCCACCGCGGCATCCCTGGAAAAGAATGCGTATATTTCGGCGGAGATCAGCGACTGTCAGGAGTACGGAGGCTGGTATCTGACCAAGAAGGAGCGCGAGATGCGCATCGAACAGCTCCTGAACCAGTACTATGCCTATCTGTCGACGGCCGCGTTCAAGTTCAAGGACCGGAAATTCTGGGACTACCATGCCGGGCGGCTGCACGACCTCGGATATAGCTTCGATGGACGGAAGTTGTCGGTCGGAATCGCCAAGAAATGCCTCGATCTGATTTTGAATCCCAAGGAGACCGTGCAAACGTTGAGTAAACGCGTCCGGTTGCATTACATGCTCCGAGGGATGCGCGCGCCGTCAAAGGGGTGATGCCGCCGGATTCGATGCTTCGACGCACGCGCGCAGCTGTTCGCCTCGTTCGCCAAATCGATCGACCCCTTGGTATCGCGAGAAGTGGGCCAAGGCGCCGCGCTGGTTAAAGAGTCCCTAAATTTCTTGCCGGCATTTCGAAATTTCGCTAATATTTGAACTGATCGCTGTGGGGAGCCCGATCTAGGATCGATCCGGCTAATAACGGATTGTGGGCGAAGCAAAGACTGAAAGGATTGCTAACAGAATTTAGAGAACCAAAGTTGATCGATTGAATTCAATCCGAACGAAAATTGACTATTTAGATGACAGCCTGCATGATTGAATTTTATGCTTCACGATACACCATCGATCTCTTCGTTCGAAGCGGGGATGCCAGATGGAATCTGATTGCCGATGCGTCATCAAGAAATAGTGAGTTGAAAGATATTGCTGATCGAATTTAATAGCGTGCCGCCTAGATGCTAAATAGCATGAATTTCATTGAAATATACCGATTGATGGATATTGATTTAGGTCAAGATCTCCCGACAATAAATCTCATGATAGTGTTGCGTAGGGGTTTGACTTTCCGGGAGTGCGGCCAAATTTGATTGCGTTTCCCTGTTGGGAGGGAGAGTCAAATGTTGGAGAACAAGTCGTTCGGAATTGTCATTATTGGAAAATATTCATTGATGCGAGAGGGTATTTATCGCGTCCTTCAAGAGCAGAATTTCCGTGTTATCGCCTCTGTCTCAGGCGCTGACCAACTGGGAGGCCGGCTTCGATCGCAGAAGAACCTGTTTCTGTTCGTCTACACCAATGACGAATTCGACCTCGTCGTCGGAGAAATCGAGCAGGTCCGCGATCAGTATCCGGATGCGCACATCGCCGTGGTCGCCGATCACTACGGACCGACCGAGCCAGCCTCGGCATTCAAGGCCGGCGCGACCGGTTACCTCGTCAATGCCAACTCCTGCGATGCCTTCGTCAAGTCGATCGAGCTGGTGATGCTGGGCGAAACCCTCTTCCCGCCGGCGTTTCCGTCATTGGCGCCCTCCGCGAAGATCCATCGTCGACCGAAGCCCGTCTCCGGCGAACCGGAAAAGGCCTTTCCATCCGCCCCGCCGGAGACCGCCGCCACATCGCTGCTGTCGCCGCGAGAAACCGGCATCCTGTGTTGCCTGGTCGACGGCGATTCCAACAAGAGCATCGCACGCAAGATCGGCATTGCCGAAGCGACGGTGAAGGCTCACGTCAAGGCAATACTTCGTAAGATCCGGGTGCAGAACCGTACGCAGGCGGCGATCTGGGGCATGAATCACGCATTGCTGCTGCGTCCGGCCAACAACAATTCCCGCAACCTGCTCGCATCGGCGGAGAGCGCACAGCCGGAGTCGAGCGTCAGCATCTATCAGCTGTGAAGCATATTGCTGGCCGCGAAAGCGAAGGGCTTGAAGCGAGGCTGCGGACCCGGGGAAACTGGCGCCGTGCTGCGGCCGCTGGCCAGCGAGCGATACGCTGTCGCGTTCAGCCGTCACGAACGAGGTACCGCAAATTCTCGCCTTGTCGTCGGTTTAATATGTCGATATATCTCGACATATGGAAAAAGAGAATGTGATCCTCGCCCTGGCCGCACTGGCGCAGAGCACCCGTCTCGATGTCTTCCGCCTGTTGGTGAGCGCGGAGCCGGAGGGGCTGCCTGCCGGCGAGGTCGCTCGGCGCCTCGAGGTTCCGCACAACACGATGTCCTCCCATCTGAACATTCTCAGCCGGGCAGGGCTGGTCCGATCGGAGCGCTTCAGCCGTTCTATCGTCTACAGAGCCGACCTCGACGCCCTGCGTGCGGTCCTCGCCTTCCTCCTCAAGGATTGCTGCGGCGGGCGTTCGGAGATTTGCGCCCCCCTGCTGGCCGAACTCAGCCCCTGCTCCTCACCGAGGGTTTAAAATGATGGCTGACCGCATCCACAATGTGCTGTTCCTCTGCACGCACAATTCCGCTCGCTCGATCTTGGCCGAGGCCTTGCTGAACCATCTGGGCGAGGGGCGCTTTCGGGCCTTCTCCGCCGGAAGCGAGGGCGGACCCGGGCCCAACCCCATGACACTCAAGGTGTTGCAGGCCGAGGGCATCCCGACCGACGGGCTGGCATCGAAGACTTGGGACGTCTTCGCGAAGCCGGGCGCTCCCGCCATGGACCTCGTGATCACGGTCTGCGACGAGGCCGCGGGCGAGGCCTGTCCTTTTTGGCCGGGACAGCCGATCACGCCCATTGGGGGATAGAGGACCCGTCCAGGGTCGAAGGCAGCGACATCGAACGCGAACGGGCCTTCGTGACGGCGCTGCGCTACCTGCGCAACCGGATCAACGTCCTGCTGTCGCTGCCCCTCGCCAGCCTTGACGAGATGGCGCTGGCGAGTCGCCTGCACCAGATCGGCGGCCTTGAGGGCTCGAGCGAACAGCGCCCGGAAGGGGCATGATGGACGTCGTCATCTACCACAACCCGACCTGCGGAACGTCCCGGAACACGCTCGGTCTGATCCGCAACGCGGGCATGCCCCTGGGCGTAGGCCTGTGCCGCCCCTCGGAGGCCTTGCTGGCACTGCTGCCACCGCAGCGGGGCGAGCTTCGCCCGGAGGACGGCGAACTGGTCGTCGATGCCTCGGGCCGCTCTGCCGCTCTCGCCTGAGGTCGTCATGTCCACCTTCGAACGCTACCTCACGGTCTGGGTCGCTCTGAGCATTGTCGTCGGGATCGCGCTGGGGCATGCCTTGCCGGGCGTGTTCCAGCTCATCGGCACCGCCGAGATCGCCAAGGTCAACCTTCCCGTCGCGGTGCTGATCTGGCTGATGGTCATTCCAATGCTGCTGAGGATCGACTTCGCGGCGCTCGGCCAGATCGGAAGGCACTGGCGCGGAATCGGCGTCACGCTCTTCATCAACTGGGCAGTGAAGCCCTTCTCGATGGCGGCGCTCGGCTGGTTCTTCATCGCCTGGCTATTCCGGCCCTGGCTGCCCGCCGACCAAATCGATAGCTACATCGCGGGCCTCATCATCCTTGCGGCCGCGCCCTGCACCGCCATGGTCTTCGTCTGGTCGAACCTGACCAGGGGCGAGCCGCATTTCACACTGAGCCAGGTCGCGCTGAACGATGCGATCATGGTCGTGGCCTTCGCCCCGATCGTCGCCCTGCTGCTCGGGCTGTCGGCGATAACCGTGCCATGGGGAACGCTGGTTCTGTCCGTGATCCTCTACATCGTCCTTCCGGTGATCGTCGCGCAGCTCGTCCGCAGCCATGTCCTGGCGACGGGCGGGCAGGTCGCGCTCGACAAGCTGCTCGCGCGTCTGGGGCCCGCCTCGCTCGTCGCGCTGCTCACCACGCTCGTGCTGCTCTTCGGGTTCCAGGGGGAGCAGATCCTCGCCCAGCCGATCGTCATTGCGCTGCTGGCGGTGCCGATCCTGATCCAGGTCTACCTCAACGCCGGGCTGGCCTATCCTCTGAACCGCATCGCCGGCGAGCAGCATTGCGTCGCCGGCCCGTCGGCCCTGATCGGCGCCTCGAACTTTTTCGAGCTCGCCGTCGCGGCCGCGATCAGCCTGTTCGGCTTCCACTCCGGCGCGGCGCTCGCGACGGTCGTCGGCGTGCTGATCGAGGTGCCGGTCATGCTGACCGTCGTCTGGATCGTGAACCGCTCGAAGGGGTGGTACGAGCGCGGCCAGGTCGAACGGTCAGTTCAGGCAGCGGAATAGGAATAGACGGCTTCCGGGCCGCCGGAGTCGCCTTTTCTTGGGTGTAATTTTACGAGACCGGCAGGAGTGGAGGCCAGCATGCAGACATTGCCCGTCGTCGTCATCGGAGCGGGCCCCGTCGGGCTCGCCGCCGCCGCGAACCTCATAGCCCGCCGCGTTTCCGTGAGGGTCTACGAGGCCGGGGAGGGCGTCGGCGCCAACATTCGCAACTGGGGTCATGTCAGGCTGTTCTCGCCCTGGGAATTCAACATCGACTCCGCCAGTCGTGCTCTGCTCGAAAAGGCGGGATGGCAGGAGCCGAACGCGCAGGAGCATCCGACCGGGAACGAGTTCGTTGCGCGCTACCTCGCGCCCCTCGCGGAGACGCCGGAACTGGCGCGCATCATCGAGCTCGGCAGCCGGGTCGTGGCGATCGGGCGCCGCGGCATCGACAAGGTGGTCGGCCGGGATCGGGCGCTGCACCCGTTCCAGCTCGTCATCCGCGGCCAGGACGGGAGCACGCGGCGCATCCTCGCCCGTGCGGTGATCGATGCCTCCGGTACATGGACCACGCCGAACCCGGCAGGAGCCGGCGGCGTTCCCGCCGATGGCGAGGAGGCGCTGGCCGACAGGATCGCCTACGGCATCCCGGACGTGCGCGGATCCGATCGGGGTGACTATGCCGGACGCACCACGCTCGTGCTCGGCGCCGGGCACTCGGCCGCGAACGTGCTGCTCGAACTCGAAGGGCTTGCGAAGGACCAGCCGGGAACCAAGGCGATCTGGGCCACGCGCGGCCGCGACCTCTCGCGTGTCTACGGCGGCGGAGCCAGCGATCAGCTCGCCGCCCGCGGCGATCTCGGCCAGCGCTTGCGCCGTGAGGTGGAGACGGGCTCCATCGCCCTGGTGAGTGGTTTTGCCTTGTCCGGCATCCGGGAAGAGGACGGGCGCCTCCTTCTCAACGGCGAGACTGCCGAAGGGGGCCGCACGATCGGTCCGGTCGACCGCGTCATCGCCTGCACGGGCCAGCGGCCCGATCTCTCGCTGACGCGCGAATTGCGGGTCGAGCTCGATCCCTGGCTGGAGAGCACCCGCCTGCTCGGGCCGATGATCGACCCGAACCTGCATTCCTGTGGTTCGGTGCCGCCGCACGGCCATCGCGAGCTCTCTCACCACGAGCCCGGGTTCTACACCGCCGGGATCAAGAGCTATGGGCGCGCGCCGACATTCCTGATGCTGACGGGGTTTGAGCAAGTTCGCTCGGTCGTCGCGGCGATTGCGGGAGACATGGAGGAGGCGGACGACGTCAGGCTCGTGCTCCCGGAGACGGGGGTTTGCAGGGCGACGCCTGAGACCGGGGAAGGCTGCTGCGCCTCAGCACCTGCCGATCGGGACGCATGCAGCGTCGGGTCTGCGCCGATGAAGGCTGACGGCCAATCCGCATGTTGTCCGTCGAGGTAGACCGACGGCCATCTCCGCCCCGAGAATCGCGCTATAGGAGCGACGGCTTACAAACGGGAAGGAACTGCCCCATGACCCAGCAATTCACCGGCAAGCGCGTGATCGTGATGGGCGGAAGCCGCGGCATCGGACGCTCGATTGCGCTCGCCTTCGCGGCGGGCGGCGCGTCCGTTTCGATCTGTGCTCGGGGAGCAGGGCCGCTCGAGGCGACCCGCCGGGACATCAAGGCGCTCGGCGTGACGGCTCACGCGGCCAGCGTCGACCTCGCCGACGCGGCTGCGATTGCGGCCTATGTGCCCGAGGCGGTGAAGGCCCTCGGAGGGCTCGACGTCCTCGTCAACAACGCCTCCGGCTTTGGCCACTCGGATGACGAGGAGGGCTGGGCGGTCTCGCTCAGAGTGGACGTGATGGCCGTCGTTCGCGGCAGCCATGCTGCGATCCCGCACATGAAACCTGGTTCGTCGATCGTCAATATCTCGTCGATTTCCGCACTGCGCGCCTCGTCGCGCGCCGCGCCCTACGGGGCCGTCAAGGCGGCGGTGATGCACTACACGGCGAGCCAGGCGAAGATGCTGTCGCGGAAGGGCATCCGGGTGAATTGCGTCGCCCCCGGTTCGATCGAGTTTCCAGGCGGCACCTGGGAGGATCGGAAGACGTCGAACCCCGACCTCTATCAGGCCACGCTGGCAACGATCCCCTTCGGCCGGATGGGCAAGCCCGAGGAGGTCGCCGAGGTCGCGCTCTTCCTCGCTTCCGACAAGGCCAGCTGGGTCACCGGCCAGTCTATCGTGGTCGATGGCGGCCAACTCGTCGGCCCCTGATCGCTGGGCTGGTGGCGGGACGCCGATCGCGCCTGGAATCCAGGGTCGTTAGCGTCTGGTCCGGAGCAGCGCCCACACCAGATACGGCGTTCCGATCAGCGAGGCGAAGAGCCCGACCGGCATCTGGTAGGGAAAGAACACCAGCCGCGACAGCCAGTCCGCCAAGGCCAGCAGCAGCGCGCCGACCAGCACCGCTCCGGCAAGATGAACCCCGGCGCCACGCAGGCCGAGCATGCGTGCCAGATGCGGCGCCATCAGGCCAACGAAGCTGACCGGGCCGACGATCAGCGTCGCAGCCCCGGTCAGCAGGGAGGCCGAGATGACGAGCCAGGTCTTGGCGGGTCTGATCGCGATGCCGAGGCCTGCCGAGGTCGCGTCGCCGAGCGGCAGGATCTGGAGCCAGCGCGCGAACAGCGGCAATGGCGACAGCAGAACGGCCGCCGTCGCAGCTGCGGCCACTGCGAGCTCCGGCGTCACCTGCTGCGTCGAACCGGTGAGCCAGGCGAGGATCGCGAAGGCTTCGAGCCCGCCGCGCGCCAGGATGATGGTCACGATTGCCCCGGACAAGGCAGCCAGCGCGATTCCGCCGAGCAGCATGCGGTTCGCCGCCAGCGCGAAATGGCGCGCGATCACGAGCAGGAGCAGCAGGCCGAGCGCCGCGCCCGCGGCGCAGGCAAGGCCCTGTTGCCACCAGGATGCCCCCGGAACCAGCACGATGGTCAAAGCGAGCCCAAGCCCGGCCGCGCTGCTGATGCCGAGGACTTCCGGGCTCGCCAGCGGATTGCCGGTGAGTCGCTGGATCGTCGTGCCCGCAGCTGCCAGCATCGCGCCGGCCGCCATCGCCGCCAGGAGACGCGGCCAGCGCCAGGGCAGCAGCTCTCCGAAGGCGGCCCCGATGGCGAGGGCAGGGCCGTCCGGATCTCGGCCAACAAACAGAGCGAGCAAGGTGACCGCTGCGAGCGCCGCCGCAATCAGCCCGATGCGGCGCCAAGGCCGGCGCGAAGCGCTGCCGAGTTCCGGACCGCTCTCCTGTGGGGGCATGGTATAGACCGGCAGCCGCGGCAGCAGGAACAGCAGGAATGGTCCGCCGAGCAGGGCGGCGACCGCACCGGTCGGCATGCCGACACCGCTGGCGGCATTGGCGGCCTGGACGAGGCCATCGGTGAGGCCGAGCAGCAGCGCCCCGATCAGCGGCGATGCCAGCAGCAGGGAAGCCGGCCGGCGCGCGCCGAGCATGCGGGCGACATTGGGCGCAGCCAGGCCGACGAAGGCGATGATTCCGACCTGCGACACTACCGAACCCGCCAGCGCCACGGCGACGAGCACGATGGCGAAACGGACGCCGCGGACCGATAGGCCGAGATTCCGCGCGCCGGCATCGCCGAGCGCCAGCACCTCCAGCGGCCGCTGCAGAAGGGCAGCGAGCCCGGCGCAGACCGCGAGCCGGAGCGCCAGCGCCTCGGCCGGCTCCCAGCTCTGCTGGGCAAGCGAACCGCCACCCCAGAGGAACATCGAGGTCAGGTACTGTCCTGAGAACAGGACGATCGCCGCCCCCGCCGACGCGCAGACCAGCCCGACCAGCAGGCCTGCGAGCGCGAGCGTCGTCGGCTCGAAGCCGCGCCGCCAGCCGAGCGCGAGCACGAATGAAACCGCCGCGAGACCGCCGGCGAGGGCGATCGTCTCGCGGCCGAGGCCGCTGAGCTGGGGCAGGAAGGCGGTAGCCGCGACCAATGCGAGCTGGGCGCCGGCCGAGATTCCGAGCGTGGAGGCGTCGGCGATTGGATTGCGCAGGACCCTTTGCAGCAGCGCTCCGGCGAGGCCGAGCGCGGCACCGGCGATCAAGGCGACCGCGACCCGTGGCAGCAGGGCATGAAGCACGATGATCCGCCTGAGGCCGTCAGCCGGCTGGGGTTCGGTCAGGACGGCGAGGCCGCGCGGGCCGAGGCCGATGAACAGCGCATGGAGGCTCAACGCCAGGCTGAGCGCGACGAGACCCAGGCCACCGATCAGGAGTCGGCGGTGCCGCAACGCGTCAACCAATGCCCGGCGCTCCCGTCGTCAAAGCCAAGCCGATCAGACGCCCGAGCCGCCGGGCTGCGGGCAATCCGCCGAAATGATTGACCGGATCGAGCAGCATCACCCGGCCGGCGCGAACGGCCGGCAGGTTTCGCCAGATCGCGCTCTCCGGCAGGATCCGCCTTGCGTCGTCCGGCACCGGCGCGAGGATCGCGATCGCGGCGTCGGGATTGTCGGCCAGTGTCACGATGTCGATAGGCGCCTGCGCGCTGTAGCTGGTCTGGCGTGCCCAGGCATTCGCGAGCCCCAGGCGTTTCAGCACGGTCCCGACCATGCTGTCGGCCCCGAAGACGCGGAAGTGGCGCGGGTCCCCGATCGAGATGACGAACAGCGGCGGCTGTTGCGCGGCCGCGAGCCGACCGGCCGTCGCAGCGAGCTCATCCCGTGTCGAGCCGATCAGCGCTTCGGCGGCAGCCTCCCGGCCAAAGCGACGCCCGAGCTCGCTGGCTACCGCCTCGGCGGCCCCGTAGGGGTCGCGCCCTCGCTCGTGAATGCGCATCGAGAGCACCGGCGCGATCCGGCTCAGATTGGGCTCGAGGCGCGTATACCAGGGCGAGCTGAGGATGAGGCTCGGCGCAGTGTGGCGCAGCACCTCGAAATTGATGCTGCCGCGCAGGCCGAGATCGGCAATACCGGACGGCAGATCCGGCTCGCTGACGAATTTGCGGTAGAGCAGCAGTTCGGCGCCTGCGACGACGCGAATGTCGAGCGCCAGGGCGGTCTCCAGCATCGCCCAGTCGATCGCAGCGGCCGAGAACTCCACTGCACGCGCCGGACGGCTGATCAGCCCCGCCGCGGCAAGAGCGATCAACCCGCGTCGGGAGACGAGGGACTGCGTCACAGGACGTATCCGATCGCTCGACCGTTCCCGTCCGGGCAGGTCACGCCCATGCGCACGCCATAGATCTGTTCGAGGCGGCCCGGGGTCATGATCTCGCTGGGCTTGCCGCGCGCCACCACCGACCCTTGGCCGAGCGCTATGATCTCGTCGCAATAGCGCGCGGCCATGTTGACGTCGTGGAGCACGACGAGCGTCGTCATGGCCCGGTTCACCGTCATCTCGCGGACAACCGCCAGAACTTCGTTCTGATGGGCGATGTCGAGCGCCGATGTCGGCTCATCGAGCAGGAGACAGCCGGCATCCTGGGCCAGCAGCATGGCGAGCCAGACGCGCTGCCGCTCGCCGCCGGAGAGGCTGTCGACCGGCCGCCCCTTGAAGACGTCGACCTGCGTCAGGGCCATCGCTTCCGCCACCTTGGCACGATCGCGAGGAGCGAAGCGGCCGAGCGGCCCGTGCCAGGGATAGCGGCCGAGCGCGACCAGCTCTTCCACCAGCATACCGTCGGTCGCAGGCGTCAACTGAGGCAGATAGCCGAGCTCACGGGCGAAGGGACGCGCGCCCCATTGTGCCAGCGCCTGCCCGCGAAAGCGGATTTCGCCGCGGGTCGGGGTGAGCTGGCGCGCCAGCAGCTTGACCAGCGTGCTCTTACCCGAGCCGTTGGGGCCAATCAGACCGTAGCAACGCCCCGGCGCCAGCGCGAGGTCGAGCGGCCGCAGCAAGGTGCGGCTGCCGAGGTCGAAGCCCGCCCCCTGGAGGTCGAAGACGGCCTCCTTGGCAATGTCCAATGTCCCGTTGGCGATCATGCAGCCCTCGCGCCTTGCATGCGCCAATAGGCAACGGACCGAAAGCGGGTGCTGGGAAGCCCGAGATCCTTGCCGAATGCCAAGCTCAGCTGCCGGGAGGTCGAAAACTCCGTGCCGGCATAGGCAAGGGTTACATCGTTCTGCTCGCGCCCGAGCTGCCGCAGCGCATCGACGAGCTCGCCGCGGTGGAGCCAATACAGCCGGCACCCCTGAGGCAGGGTCACGTTCTGGCGTTCCGCATCGTCGACGAGTTCGACATAAGCGTCGATCCGCTCGCCGGCCGGGCATTCCTCGATCTGGCGCAGGATGGTCGGCAGGGCGGTCTCGTCACCGGCGAGAATCCGCCGCGGCGCATGGCTCACCGGCCGTCCGATCGGGCCAAGCGCGCCGATCTCAACGCCCGGGCGGCAATCCCGCGCCCAGGCAGTGGCCGGCCCGGCAGGCTCGTGCAGGACGAAGTCGACATCGACCTCGTCGCTGCCCGCCCTGACCGCGCGGATCGTGTAGTTGCGCAAGACCGGCATCAGCTCTCCTTCCGGCCAAACCGGCAGGCCGGCAGGGCAGGGCCGCGGAAAGGCGAAGGCTCCTCCGGGCCGCTGCGGCAGGAGCAGGCGGATATGGTGGAGGTCGCCAGCGTAGAGTTCCGCATCCTCCACCTGGAAGGTCACCCTGCGCAGATGCGGCGTCACGAGGCGCGCGCCCGTGACATGCCAATGCTGCACATGCCCGAGCCGCTCTGGGTCGCCATCGCCGGCCCAGGTCAGGGCCAGGGTTGCACAGCCCGGCAGGCGGCGGATCTCGCCGGCTATGCGCGCCTTCGCCAGGGCCAAGCGCCGCCAGCCTGCCCCCGAAAGGCTGAGGCAGAGCTCCCGCTCCGAGCGCTCGCAGCAGACATGGAAGCCCTCTGCGTCCCAGTGCTGCCTTTTAGCGTCGAGATGCCGCGCCAGTGCTTCGGCGGCATCTCCCTGGAACCGGCAATATGCGACGAGTTCGGTCACGACGTCTGCTTCACCAGCGATAGTTAAGGCCGGCCGTGATGACGCGGCCTTGCCCATACGCGCAGGTGGTCGAGGTGTAGCAGGTGCCGACAAACTCCTTGTCGAACAGGTTCTTGACGTTGACCTGCAACGCGGCGCCCTTGAGCTGCGGCATGAGCTGGCCGAAATCGTAGCGCAGGGCGGCGTCGACCAGCGTCACGCTCGGGACCTCGATGGTGTTGTTGGTGTTGAAGGTGCTGCCGACATAGCGGATGCCCGCGCCGATCGACAGGCCGGGCACGAAGTTTACCGGCAGGTCGTAGTACAGCCAGAGCGAGGCCATATGGCGCGGAACGCCCGTCGTAACAAGTCCTTGCAGGCCGCTGTTATCCTTGGTGTATTTCGTATCGAGATAGGTGTAGCTCGCCGCCAGGTTCAGGCCGAAATCGAGGCTCGCCTTGGCCTCGAGTTCGACGCCGCGCGAGCGCGCCTCGCCGACCTGCACCGAGAAGTTCCGATTGGCCAGGTCCGTCGTCAGCAGGTTCTCGCGCGTCAGGTCGAAGACGGCGGCGCTGAGCAGGGCGTTGATGCCAACGGGCTGGTACTTGATGCCGGCCTCGTACTGGACGCCGCGCTCCGGATCGAAGGCGCGTCCCGTCGCATCCGTGCCGGCGAGCGGCGTGAAGGACTGCGCGAAGCTGACATACGGCGCGATGCCGTTGTCGAAACGGTAGAGCAGCGCGGCCCGGCCGGTGAGCGCGTGATCGTCGGTCTCGCTGCGCACCCCCGCCACCGTCGTCTTGTTCTGCGCCCAGTCGGAGCGACCGGCGAAGGTGGCGATGAAGTTGCCGAAGCGGATCTCGTCCTGCGCATAGAGCCCATATTGCCGGGTCGTGACGTCGGTGCGGCGTGTCGCCGGCAGCGTGATCGCCCGGCCATAGACCGGGGCGAACATGTCAATCGCCGGTGCGGTCCCCGTGCCCGAGACGAAATATCCATCGGAGGATTGCGCATCGAAGCCCGTCAGCAGCGTGTGCGACAGCGGGCCGGTGTTGAACTTCCATTCGATCTGGTTGTCGAAGGCGAACGCGTCCATCTCGTCATGCGAGATTGAGACGGAGCGCGACAGGGTCCGCCCATTCGCCGCCAAGGTCGAGCCGTAGACGCTGAAATAGTCGAGATTGGTGCGGAACCACTGCCCGTTCATCCGTAGCGTCACAGCATCGTTGAAGCGGTGGCTGAACAGGTACCCCGCAGAACTCTGCGTGCGATCGAAGCTCTCGAGGTTCGGCTCCGAGACATTCGTCCGGCGGCTGAGGCGGCCATTCGGGTTGTAGAGCACAGAGCCTACAGACGGCACGCCGATATAGGCATTGGCCTTCGGGTCGCGCTGGTGCAGGCCGAGCAGCGTCAGGCTGGTGTCTTCCGAAGGCTTGAAGGTGATGGCGGGTGCGATGGCGAAGCGCTCGGCTTCAGTATCAGCGATCTGACCGTTCTCCATCCGCCCAATGCCGGTCAGGCGATAGAGGAAACGTCCTTCGGGATCGACCGGCCCGCCGAGGTCGAAGCTCGCCTGACGCTGTTGGTTGTTGCCGAACTGGACGCCGACCTCGCCGAAGCGCGTGGCGGTCGGCAGCTTGCTGATCTGGTTGACCATGCCGCCGGTCGGCGCCTGCCCGTAGAGGACCGAGGACGGGCCGCGCAGCACCTCGACGCGCTCCAGCAGATAAGGATCGACCTGCGGGGAGACCCAGTTCATCTTCTGCATGCGCAGGCCATTGAGGTAATTCACCGCATCGAAACCACGAATCTTGAACAGGTCGAAGCGGCTGGCGCCTGCACCGCGGCTTTCGGGGATGACGCCGGGCGTGTAGCGCAGCGCCTCGTTCAGGCTCTGTGCGTTCTGCTGGCTCATCTGGTCTCGCGTGATGACCGAAACGCTCTGGGCGGTTTCGGCGAGCGGCGTACCCGTCTTGCTACCGGTCGCGCTGCGCTGGGCGACATAGCCGCGGACCGGACCGGTCGCGCTCTCGCCTTCGACCATGATCGTGTCGAGCGAGATTGCGCCGGAGCCCTCCTGTGCCCAGGCCTTGCCCGACATCGGAACTGCGGCAGCCAGGATGAGTGCCGTCAGCGACACGGAAGCGCGAATGGTCATGCTTTGCCTTCTCGCGGAGTGCGGACCGGCCGCGTACCCGAAGTGGCGGCAAAGCAGGCCGCTCAGGATCGGAGCATCGAGGCAGGTGGAATGAAGAAGGCGTTAATGCAGGAGGCGCGCCGGCGTCCAATAAACGGGGCTTCGAATTCAATAGGCAGAACTTATGAGCGTCATTGTTTTTATCTATTCTAACCTAATCGCTGCGCTCCCGGCGACGGACTTCGGCGCGACAATGCGTGATGAAGGCATTGGCAGCCGGCGCTGCCTCGTTGCGGCGAAAAACGGCCGAGATCTCGGATCGGGTCACAGGAGAAGCGAGTGGCCGGTAGACGATGCCGGGTAGCTGCATGCATTCCATCGAGCGGGGCACCAGCGCCACGCCGAGGCCGACCGTCACCATGCTGGCGATCGTCATGAAGTCGCGCCCGTTCGCCTGGATCGTGGGATTGATCCCCGCGTCCTTGCAGGCCTGCGCCGTCTGGCGGTGGAAGCCGACATCCGCCGTCTGGTTCGGAACGATGAACGTCTCGGCGGCAAGGTCCCGCAGCGCGATCGGTTCAGCTTGCGCCAGCCTGTGCCCCGACGGCAGCAACGCGACCAGCGGCTCGCTCTGGACGGTCAACGCTTCCAGGCCGCGCGGAACGGGGGCGGGCGGACGGATAAAGCCGAAATCAAGAGCTCCCTCCACGATGTGGTCGAGCTGGCGCAGCATCTCCATCTCGATGAGGACGAGTTCGACTTCGGGATGCGTGTCGCGGAACGCGCTGATCACTTCGGTGAGCACCCCGGAATAGGCTGCCGACGCCACATAGCCGATGGAGACGCGGCCCGTTTCGCCGCGCGCGGCGCGCTGGACGGCAGCGAAGGCGGTATCGGCCTGGGCCAGGGTCTTGCGAGCCTCCGCCAGGAAGACCTGTCCGGGCAGGGCCAGCCGGAACAGGCGCTTGCTGCGGTCGAGCAGCCGGGTGCCTACTAGAGCTTCGAGGCTGGCGATCTGCTGGCTGAGGCCGGGCTGGGCGATGCCGAGCCGCTCGGCGGCGCGCCCGAAATTGCGCTCCTCCGCCACAGCCACGAAATAGCGCAGATGGCGTAGCTCGAAGGATGGGCCATCCGACGGCTTGCCGCTCACGGGAAGATCTCCCCGGCGCTCGCCGGCCCGACCAGGAACAGAAGCTGCACGAATGGCGAGGATGGCCGCATCGGGCGATCAGTAGCGGAACGGGCGAGGATTGTCCCTGACTTCGGCGACGGTCGGCTCCATACGAGGAGCTGCCGTTTCGCCACCGGGGCCGGCAAATACGGCACGCCTGCCGGCCGCACTCAGCCTTCGGCGTTCGGGCATGCGACGACGCCTGCTGCGATCAGTCGCTGAACCTCCGCTTCCGCATAGCCGACCTCCGCCAAGACTTCCCGGCTATGCTCTCCCAGGCGCGGCGCGGCCCGGTCCGGCCTGGGCTGGCTGGCGCCCCATTGCGAGGCTACGCGCAGGCTGCGGACCGGCCCTTCGGACGGGTGCTCAGATGTCGGGAAGAAACCAACCTCGGTCAAATGGGGATCGTTGACGAGCGAATCCAGCGTGTGCATGCGAGCATGCGGAATATCCGCTGCGCCAAGCGATCGTTCCCACTCGGCCGTCGAGCGAGTGAGGAAAATCCCGGCGACGCTCTTCATGATCTCAGCCATATGGCGCGTGCGGCTGGAATGGCTCGCGAAGCGCGGATCGCCGCGCCAGTCGTCTTGCCCGGCGATGTCGATGAAGCGCTGCCAGTGGCGGTCCGTATAGATAACCGCACAGAGGTAGCCGTCCGCGGTCCGGAACGGCCGGCGGTCCGAGGCGAGCAGGCGCGCATAGCCGCCGCCGTCGAGCGGGGGCTCGTAGCTCAGGCCGCCGAAATGATCGCCGAGGACAAAGCTCGCCATGGTCTCGAACATCGGGACATCGATGCGCTGACCCTCGCCGGTGCGGTCGCGATGGCGCAGGGCCGCGAGGATCGCCGTCAGCGCGTGCAGTCCGACGATGCGATCGGCGATGTTGATAGGGACATAGCGGGGCGTGCCGTCGCCGGCATCGGCGATGAGAGCCGGCACGGCGCACAATCCCTGAACGAGATCGTCATAGGCGGGCTTCGCGGCATAGGGACCATCCTGTCCGAAGCCGAAGGTACCGACATAGATGATGTCTTGCTTGGCGCCTGCGAGAGACTCGTAGCCGAGGCCGAGCCGGTCCATCGCCTGTGGCCGCAGATTGTAGACGAGGACATCGACTGTCCGCGCGAGATTCAGCGCGACATCCCGACCTGCGGGCTTCTTCAGGTCCACGACGATGCTGCGTTTGGAGCGGTTGGCATGCATGAACATGCCGCCCATCGCGCCGCTTCGGCTCGGGCCGACCTGACGGATGAGGTCGCCTTCAGGGGATTCCAGCTTGATGACGTCGGCGCCCATGTCGCCGAGGATCGATGTGGCATAGGGGCCCATGAGCACGGAGGTCATGTCGAGTACCCGGATACCGGTCAAAGGACCGCTCATGGCAACTGGCTCGCTTCACGGGGCGGGTCATAGGCGCGCATGGGGGGCGCCTCTCCTGCATACCGCGCACATTGGACTGTCGTGACCTGACCGCAACTGCCTTGAGCCAACCGCGAGGTGCCGATATCGCGCGTCACCGCGTTCGGATTGCCGTGGCTGCAGAGAGGTTGGTCGCTTCCATCCTCGACAGGATCATACCAGGCGCCGGTCGAGAGGTTCGCGACACCCGGCATGACGCCGTCGCTGATCTGGGCTGCGGCCAGGCAGGCACCGCGGGCATTGTACAGCCGCACGAGATCGCCGTCCGCGATGCCGCGCTCAGCCGCGTCCCGCGGATTCAGCCGCACGACCTCGCGGCCGTGCCGCTTGGCCGACTGGCTGTAGGCGCCGAAATCGAGCTGGCTGTGCAGCCGCGTCGCCGGCTGGTTAGCGATCAGTGTCAGAGGTGCCATCGCGTCCGGCTGCTCGGTTGCGGGAAGCCAAGTGGGATGCCCGGGGCAATCGTCATAGCCGAAGCCCGCGATCGTCTCGCAGAAGATCTCGATCCGGCCGCTCGCGGTCGGCAGCGCATTTCGCTCGGGATCGTTCCGGAAAGCCCGCAGCAGCCCACCATCGTCCGGCGCGGACGGCAGCGGAATCTCGCCCTGCTGCCAGAACTCCGCGAAGGACGGTGCGGGTTGTCCCTGGGCGGCAAGTGCGTTGCGAGTCGGTTCGTAGAGATGTTCCAGCCACCCGGCGGCCGAGCGCCCTTCGGCGAAGGCGTCCTCGCAGCCCATCCGCTGCGCCAGGCCGAGGAAGATCTCGAAGTCGTCGCGGGCCTCGCCGACCGGCTCGGCGATGCGCCGCATCGCGATCAGCCGCGGATCCGTCGCCGCTGCGCCGATGTCGTCGCGCTCCAGCGACATGGTGGCCGGCAGCACGATGTCGGCGAAGCGGGCCATTGGCGTCCAGGCACTGTCCTGGCAGACGATCGTGTCGACCTGCGAGAAGGCGCGCCGCAACCGGTTCAGGTCCTGATGGTGATGGAAGGGATTGCCACCGGCCCAGTAGATCAGCCGGATCTCGGGATAGGTCAGCTTCTGCCCGTTGTACTCGAACGGTTGTCCGGGATTGAGCAGCATATCGGCGATGCGCGCCACCGGGATGAAGTCGTTCACCCCGTTCATACCCTGCGCCATGGTCGGAATCGGCACGGCGTTCACGCGCCGACCGGTGTGGCCCATCGCGCCGAGCGCGTAATTGTAGCCCCCGCCGGGAAGACCGATCTGGCCGACCATCGCGGCGAGGACGGCCGCCATCCAGACCGGCTGCTCGCCGTACTGTGCGCGCTGCAGCGCATGGGCGACGGTGATCAGGCTGCGGCCGCCGACCAGCCTGCGGGCGATCTCGCGGATGGTGTCGCCGTCGATGCCAGTGATCGCCGCCGCCCAGTCGGCGTCCTTGACGGTGCCATCGGCGCTGCCATCGAGATAGGCGGCGAAACGCTCGAAGCCGACGCAGTATCGGCTGAGGAAGGCTTGGTCATGCAAGCCCTCCGCGACCAGCGTCTGGGCAATGGCCAGCATCAGCGCGACGTCCGTGCCGGGCTGGATCGGCAGCCAGCGCGGGGCGGCCTCTCCCGGCATATCGTCGCGCAGCGGGCTCACGGACCAGAAGGTGCAGCCGCGCGCGGCTGCCCGCGCCATCGCATCCGGCTCGACATGCCGGGTGATGCCGCCGCTGGCGATCATCGAGTTCTTCAGCGGCATCCCGCCGAAAGCGAGCACGAAGTCGGTATGCTCGGCGATCTGTTCCCAGGTGACGTTGCGCCGCGACAGGTTCTCGAACGGCCCCAGCACATGGGGCAGGATCACCGAAGACGCGCCGGCGCTGTAGCTGTTGACCGATCGGACATAGCCGCCGCAGGCGACGTTGAAGAAGCGATGGATCTGGCTCTGCGCGTGGTGGAAGCGCCCGGCGCTCGACCAGCCGTATGAGCCGCCATAGATGGCCTTCGGGCCGAAATCGATATGGACGCGGCCAATCTCTCCGGCCAGACGGTCCAGCACCTCGTCCCAGCCGACCGCGACAAGGTCATCCCGGAAGTCGCGCTCGCGCGGACCGGGGCCGGCCTCGAGCCAGCCACGTCGCACCATCGGGCGGCGGATCCGGGCCTTGTGAGCCAGCGCATCGGTGAAATTGCCGAGGATCGGTGAGGGGCAGGGGTCTTCCGGATGAGGCGTCAGCACAAGCCGATCACCATCGCGGCGGGCGAAGAAGGTGCCCCAATGGGCGCTGTGAGGCAGCCCGCGCGCGGGCGGAACAGGGCAATCCATGCACAACTCGCTGACGATCCGGGCTCAAAACGACGCGGCGATATTGCTGAGCCCATTCATATCGGTCCAATATGCAAGTCCGTAGTTTTCAAGAACTCAGACTTCTCAATACAAGGGTGATCCATGGCGCCGGGCCGACGACCCAGCAGCGCGATGCTCGAATTGCGGCACCTGCGCTATTTTCTCGCGACAGCCGAGGAGCTGAACTACGGCCGGGCCGCAGAGAGGCTGCGTATCGCGCAGCCAGGCCTCAGCCAGCAGATCAAGAATCTCGAGGAGATCGTCGGGACGCCGCTCTTCGACCGAACGCGCCGGTCGGTGAAACTGACGCTTGCCGGGGAGTTGTTTGCCGAGGAGGCTCGCAAGGCCCTGCAGCAGACCGAGACCGCGCTTTTGGTGACGCGCCGGGCGGGCAGGGGGGAGCTCGGGCGCATCGCAATCGGCTATGTCGGCTCGGCCGCCTATACCGGTGCACTGACCACGATGATCGGGGAGTTCCGCAAGGCCTATCCGGAGGTCGAGCTTGCCATTTCCGAGATGGAGATGTCGCAGCAGCTCGACCAACTCGACCAGGGAAAGCTGGACATCGGCTTCATTCGTCCCCCGGTGCCGCTGCCGCTGGGTATCGTCTCGACGCCGATCCTGTTCGAAGAGATCATGCTGGCACTCCCCGAGAGCCATGTTCTGGCAGCGCAGGAGCGGGTGCCGCTCTCGGCGCTCAACGGCGAGATCTTCATCACGCCGCGCCATCCGGCGGGCGTTAGCTTCCACGAGCACACGACATCGGCCTGCCGCACTGCCGGGTTCTTCCCGAGGCTCGGCCCGCAGGGGCGCGATTTCGTCACGATCGCGAGCATGGTCGCCGTCGGCCTCGGCGTCGCCCTGGTGCCGCAATCGCTCCAGAGCATTCAGGTCCCCGGCCTGCGGTACCGCGCGATCGCTGGTCAGCCGATCCTGGCCGAGCTTGCCGTCGCCTACCGGCGCAACGAGCCATCTCCGGTGGCCCGGGCCTTCGCAGGACATGCCCGTAAGGCCGCTCCGCCGCCCAATCCATAATCTCAAATTATCAAAAATGCGCAGTCTGCGTATTGGACTGATTTGAAGATCCGATCCGATAATCCCTGATCAACGAGATCGGGTTTTCGGCAAATGGACTGGCGCGATCGGGCGGGAAGCCCCTTCACCTGCGAGAAGACGGCCGCCGCCGCGCATCGTGGCATGGCCGTGACGAACCACCCGCTGGCCTCCGCTGCGGCAGTCGAAATGCTCGCGGCCGGGGGGAATGCGATCGATGCCGCGATTTCGGCTCTCTTCACGCTGACCGTCGTCGAGCCGATGATGGTCGGCATCCTCGGTGGCGGTACGGCCCTGATCCGCCTCGCCGACGGCCGCGAGATCGTGCTGGACGGCCTTTCCACCGCCCCGGCGGCCGCGCGCCCCGACAGCTTCACGCCGATCTCGGACGAGTGGCCCGACTACATGGAGGCCAAGGGCCGCGCCAACCGCGTCGGGCCGAAGGCCATTGCTGTACCCGGCACGCTCAAGGCCTGGTGCGAGGCGGCGGAGCGCTTCGGCCGCCTGCCGCTGCGCGACCTGATCGAGCCGGCGATCCGCCACGCCGAGCGCGGCTTCAGGCTTTCGCCCTATCTCGCGACCTGCATCGCCGAGATCGCTCCCGACCTGGCCCTGGACCCGGCGATCGCGGCCATCTTCCTGCCGGGTGGCAAGCCGCTGCTGGCCGGAGACCTGTTGGTCCAGACGGATTATGCCGGGACGCTGCGACAGATCGCGGCCGAGGGGCCCAATGCCGTCTATGGCGGCACGCTCGGCCAGCGCATCTCCGCCCATCTTGAGCAAGCCGGGTCCTTCCTGCGCCTCGAGGACCTCGTCGCCTATCGCACGATCGAGCGCGAACCGGTGCGCGGGCTCTATCGCGGCGTCGAGATCGTCGGCCCGCCGCCGCCCTGTTCCGGTGGCGTCCAGACGCTGCAGATCCTCAATCTCCTCGAGGCCTTTGATCTTGGAAAACTCGGATTCGGCTCGAGCGAGACGCTGCATCTGGTGCTGGAAGCGCTGAAGATCGCCGCCGCCGACCGGCGCGCGGTGACCGCCGATCCCGATTTCGTCGATGTGCCGACCGCGCGGCTGATCTCGAAGGCCTATGCGGAGCTGCGCCGCCCGGAGATCGATCCCGGCAAGGCGAACGCTTTCGAGGCGCGCATCCTCTCGAACGAGTCGGCGAACACCACCCACGTCACGATCGCTGACGCGGAGGGCAACATCGTCACCTCGACCCAGACGATCAACAGCCTGTTCGGCGCGCGCATCATGATCCCGGGCACGGGCATCATTCCGAACAACTACATGTACCTATTCGATCCGCACCCCGGAAAGGCGCTGTCGCTGCAGCCCGGCAAGCGCATCACCAGCGGCATCACCGCTCTCATCGGCAAGCGTGACGGCCGGCCGATCTTCGCGCTCGGTCTGCCCGGCGCGCACCGCATCCCGGCCTCCGCAATGCAGGCGGTCCTGAATCTCGTCGACCACGGCATGAGCCCGCAGGAGGCGGCCGAGGCGCCGCGCGTCTTCACCTGGGGGCAGGAGGCCGAGATCGAGCTCGGCGTGTCCGAGGCGGTGAGGGCGAAGCTCGCCGCGCTCGGCCACCGCGTCTCCGCCGTCGATCACGTCGCCGGTGGCATGGGCATCATCGGCTTCGCGGCGGACGGCACCATGGAAGGCGCCGCCTGCTGGCGCGCCGACGGCGTGCCGATGGGCGTGGGCGGCGGCCCGGCCCGCGAGGGCACTTCCTTCTGGCCCGATCCCCGCCGGGGCCGCAGCTACTGAATCGCGCACGAACTTGCAGCGAAGCGGGCACGAAGTCCGCCTGACAAAGGGAACGGAGCCAATGCTGATCAACCGTCGCGATACCCTGGCATTGTCTGCCGGAGCGCTTTTCGCCGCCATGAACCCTGCGCGGGCGCAGGGCAAGAAGACCTTGCGGATGGCGCCGCACGCCGCCTTGCGCGTGCTCGATCCTGTCGTGACCAACGCCTACATCACACGCAACCACGCCTTCATGGTCTATGACACGCTGTTCGCGGTCGACTCCCAGTACCGGCCGCAGCCGCAGATGGTGAAGGAGTGGTCGGTCAGCGACGACAAGCTGGCCTGGACCTTCGTGCTGCGCGACGGCCTCGCCTTCCATGACGGCCAGCCCGTCACGGCCGAGGACTGCATCGCCTCGATCGCGCGCTGGGCCAAGAAGGACGTCGTGGGCCTGCGCCTCGCCACCGTCACCGCCGGCATGCGTGCGGTCGACGGCAGGACCTTCCGCATCGAGCTGAAGGAGCCGTTCGGGCCGATGCTGGAGGCTTTCGCCCGGCCCAGCTCGATCCCGCTCTTCATCATGCCGAAGCGGATCGCCGATCTGCCGGCGGACAAGGTGCTCGAGGACGTCGTCGGCTCCGGTCCGTTCCGCTTCCTGCAATCGGAGTTCCGGCCGGGCGTGAGCTGGGCCTATGAGCGCAACGAGAAATATGTCCCGCGCGCCGAGCAGCCCGATGGCCTCGCCGGCGGCAAGGTCGCCAAGGTCGACCGGGTCGAGGTGCTCTGGTTCCCGAGCAAGCAGACGGCGATCAACGCGCTCGCCAAGGGCGAGATCGACCTGCTGGAGAACATGAACGCCGACCAGCGCTCGCTGCTTCAGGACAACAAGGGCGTCACGATCCGGCGCCGCCCCGGTCCCAACGCCTCGACGATCCGCTTCAACTGGGCGCAGCCGCCTTTCGACAACGTCAAGGTACGCAGGGCTGTGCAGGCCGTCGTCACCCAGCAGGACTACATGGACGCCTCAATCGGCGATGCCGCGTCCTACCAGGTCTGCCCGGCCTTCTTCGGCTGCGGCACGCCGCTGGAGACGGCAGTCGGGTTTCCGGACACCGGCAAGCCCAACATCGCCAAGGCCAAGGCCCTGCTGCAGGAGGCCGGCTACAAGGGCGAGAAGATCGTCATCATCACGCCAGGCGACATCGCTTCCTTCGCGCCGCTCGCGCCTCTGACGCAGCAGCTCCTGCGCCAGATCGGCATTCCCTCCGAGATCCAGACCATGGAGTGGAGCGCCTTCCTCGCGCGGCGTGCCAAGCCCGATCCGGTCGCGGAGGGCGGCTGGAACCTGGCCCATGCCGTCTTCGACCGCATCGACCTGATCTCGCCCCTCGGCAACCTCAACTTCGACGCGCGCGGCAAGGGCGCCTATACCGGCTTCGTCGACGACCGCGAAACCGAGGCGTTGAAGAGCCGCTATCAGCGCGAGACCGACCCGGCCAAGCAGAAGGCCATCGTCGAGGAGATGCAGAAGCGCGCCTATGAGCTCGTCTTCTACATCCCGCTCGGCACCTATTTCGACTACGAGGCCTACCGCTCCAATGTCTCGAACTACGTGCCGTCCCCGGTCATGGTGACCTGGGGCGTGGACAAGGTCTGATGCTGAGGCTGATCGCCCTCAGGATCGCGATGGCGGTGCCGGTGATGCTGGTCGTCGCCACCATCGTCTTCCTCCTGCTTCGCCTGAGCCCGGGCGATCCGGCTCTCATCATCGCCGGCGAGACGGCAGGGCCGGAGGCGCTGGCGCGCATCCGGGCCGATATGGGCCTCGATCGGCCGCTTTTCGTGCAGTATTTGGCCTGGCTCGGCGAGATCGCGCGCGGCCATCTCGGCATCTCCATCCTGTCGAAGATCCCGGTGCTGAGCCTGATTTTCGACCGGCTGGAGCCGACGCTGGTGCTGGCGATCAGCGCGATCCTGATAACGGTGCTCGTCGCCGTGCCACTCGGCGCGATCGCCGCCTGGCGGCACAACAGCTGGGTCGACCGGGCGGTGATGATGCTGTCGGTCCTGGGCTTCTCGATCCCGGCCTTCGTGATCGGCTACATCCTGATCCTGCTGCTCTCGGTGAAGGCGGACATCTTCCCCGTGCAGGGCTATGTCAGCCCGTTCGACGACCCTGTCGCGTCCCTGCGGCATCTGGCCTTGCCCTCGATCACGCTCGCCCTGGTCTTCATGGCGCTGATCTCGCGCGTCACCCGGTCCAGCCTGCTCGAAGTGCTCGGCGAGGACTTCGTCCGCACAGCCCGCGCCAAGGGCAATGTCGAGCGCCGCGTGCTCTGGCGCCACGCCCTGCCCAATGCCGCGGTGCCGATCATCACGGTGATCGGGCTCGGCATCGCCCTCCTGATCAGCGGCGTGGTGGTGACGGAGAGCGTCTTCAACCTGCCCGGCGTCGGCCGGTTGACCATCGACGCCATCCTGGCCCGCGACTATCCCGTCGTGCAGGGCCTCATGCTGTTCTTCGCGCTGATCTATGTCGGCGTGAACCTGCTGATCGACATCGCCTATGTGATCGTCGATCCGCGCATCCGTTATTGAGGCCCGCCATGTCGGCAACCGAACGGGCCACTTCCCCTGCGAGGCGCTATCCTGTCGTCGAGGCGATGCTGGCCAACCGCGTCGCTCTGCTCAGCGCCGTCCTGCTGCTGGCGATCGTGCTCGCGGCGGTCTTCGCGACATTCATCACCGGCGACGACGCCTTCCTGATCCGCCCGCGCCAGCGGCTGCGGCCGCCGGGCGCGGAGTTCTGGTTCGGCACGGACGCACTCGGCCGCGACGTCTTCGCGCTTGTGCTGCACGGCGGCCGGATCTCGCTGCTGGTCGGCCTGCTCGCTGCACTCGCCGGCGCAGCCATCGGCACCGTCATCGGCCTGCTGACCGGCTATCTGCGGTGGCTCGATCCGATCCTGATGCGGATCATGGACGGCATCATGGCGATCCCCGGCATCCTCTTCGCCGTGGCGCTGGTCTCGCTGGTCGGCCCGAGCCTCCTGACGATCGTGGCCGCCATCACCTTCGCCGAGATTCCGCGCGTGACGCGGCTGGTGCGCAGCGTCGTGCTCAGCGTGCGCGAGGAATCCTATGTCCGGGCCGCGGAAGGCTTGGGCATCCCGCCGCTGCTCGTGCTCGTCCGCCATATCCTGCCGAGCTGCATCGCGCCGCTGATCGTCCAGACGACCTACATGTTCGCCGCCGCGATCCTGTCGGAGGCCGTTCTCGGCTTCCTCGGCGTCGGCTTCCCGCCCGACCTGCCGAGCTGGGGCAATGTGCTGGCCGAAGGGCGCGCCGTCTTCCAGCGCGCACCCTGGACGATCATTGCGCCGGGCCTGTTCCTGGCCGTGACCGTGATGGCCGTGAACCTGCTCGGCGACGGGCTGCGCGACCGCCTCGATCCGCGCCTGTCCCGTGCCGCGAAGGTGTCGTCATGACCGCGTCAGAACCGATCCTGCGCATCGAAAACCTCAGCGTGGCGCTTCCGGCAGGGCTGGACCGGACGCATGCCGTCCATGATCTGTCGCTCGACGTCCATCGCCGCCAGATCGTCTGCGTGGTCGGGGAGTCTGGTTCCGGCAAGTCGGTGACGGCTTCGGCCGTGATGCGCCTGCTGCCGGAGAAGGTGCTGCGCATCACCGGCGGCACCATCCGGCTCGAAGGCGAGGATATCGCGGCCACATCGCCGGCGCGGCTGTGCGATCTGCGCGGCAACCGCATGGCGATGATCTTCCAGGAGCCTTTGACGGCCCTGAACCCGGTCATGCGGGTCGGCGACCAGATCGCCGAGGTGCTGCGCATCCATCGCCCCGAGATGTCGCGCGAGCGGGTGGGCGAACGCGTCGTCGAGCTGATGGCGGACGTCCATCTGCCCGATCCCGCGAGGCTAGCGAAGGCCTATCCGCATCAGCTTTCCGGCGGGCAGCGCCAGCGCGTGATGATCGCCATGGCGCTCGCGCTGGAACCTGCGCTGATCATCGCGGACGAGCCCACGACTGCGCTCGACGTGACCACGCAGGCGCAGATCCTACGGTTGTTTCGCGAGCTTTTGACCAAGCATGACAGCGGCGTGCTGATGATCACCCATGATTTCGGCGTCGTCGCCGACGTCGCGGATCACGTCGTGGTCATGCGGCAGGGCGAGGTGGTCGAGCGCGGCGCCCCGGACAAGGTACTGGAGGCGCCGGAGCATCCATACACCCGCGCGCTGATCGAGGCGGTGCCGCGCTTCCGCTATCGGGCGGAGCCGGAGAGGGGCGAGGAGCCGATCCTCTCTGTCGAGGATCTGTCCCTGACCTATCGCACCACCAGCTTCCTCGGCTCGCGGCGTGAGACCCGGGCGCTGGATACGGTCTCCTTCCGGCTCGCGCCGGGCGAGACCCTGGGCGTCGTGGGCGAGTCCGGCTCCGGCAAGACCAGCCTCGCCAAGACGCTGCTGCGCTTCGAGACGCCGGATTCAGGCCGCATCCTGTTCAGGGGGCGCGACGTCGCCGGTCTGGCCGGGACGGAACTGAGGGAGATGCGGCGCCACATCCAGATGGTGTTCCAGGACCCTTACAAGTCGCTGAATCCGCGGCGCCGGGTCGGCCAATCCCTGATCGAAGGCCCGGTCCAGCACGGCATCCCCCGCGCGCAGGCCCTGGTCCGCGCCGAGGAGCTGATGGAGCTCGTCGGTCTCCGGCGCGATGCACTCGATCGCTTCCCGCATGAGTTCTCCGGCGGCCAGCGCCAGCGCATCTGTATCGCCCGCGCGCTCGCCATGGAGCCCTCGGTCATCGTCGCGGACGAAGCTGTCTCGGCCCTCGACGTCTCCGTGCAGGCGCAGGTGCTGCGCCTGTTCGAGGACCTGCAGAAGCGTCTGGGCTTCGCGATGATCTTCGTCACGCACGACCTGCGCGTGGCCTCAAACATCTGCGACCGCATCGCGGTCATGCAACGCGGCCGGATCGTCGAGATCGGCCCGTCGCGACGGGTCTTCCAGGAGCCGGAAGCGTCCTACACGCGCGAATTGCTGGCCGCGGTCCCGGGCTTCGCGCGCGAAGCCGCCGCTGGCTGAAAGCAGGCCTTTCCCATCGAGCGGCGTGCCTTCATGGCGTGCCGCGCCTCATCGCTTGATTGACGGGTGCGACATGACGACCGGAGAGAAAGCGCCCGCCTACAGGGCACCGTCCGGCTGGAATGCGTTGCTGCCGAAGCGCGTGGCAAGGGAGCAGATGCCGAGCGAGCGTCGCTTCCGGAACATCGTCATCGGCGCAGGTTACACGGGCCTCGCGAGCGCCCGGCGGCTGTCGGAACTGGCCCCGGACGACGAGACCCTGCTCCTCGACGCCACCACGATCGGCGAGGGGGCCGCGGGCCGGAACTCCGGCTATCTGCTGATCAACCCGGGCGAGCCAAGCGCCGGCGCGGCGCAGTTCGCCGGGGATTGGGCGGCGCGTCAGATGGCGCTGGTCCAGGCGGGGCTGGATTGGCTGCGCGAGCTTGTTGCCCGGCATGCCATCGACTGCAACTGGCAGGAGGACGTTCCGGCGATCACGGCCGCAGCGACACCGCTCGGCGAAAGAACAGTCCGCGCGACCCGCGACCGCTATGAAGGCTGGGGCATCGAGACACGGGAGTATCCCGCCGCCGAACTGCGGCGCATCCTCGGGACGGATTACTACCGCCACGGCATCCAGTCGCTGACACGCGCTCTGGTGCAGCCGGCGGCGTTGCAACGGGGGCTCGCCGACAGCCTGCCTGCGGGTGTGACGCTGGTCGAAAACACCACCGTGCATGAGATCGGCGGCGCGGCGCCCTTCACGATCAGGACGAGCCGTGGCGCGTTCATCGCCGACCGGGTGTTCGTCGCCAACAACCTGCATGCCCGCGCCTTCGGGCTCGCGCAGGACCGGATGATAGGCATCTACACCTATGGCGCCTTCACGCCGGAACTGGATCGGGACCAGCTCGACCTCCTCGGTGACGAGCCGGACTGGGGCGCTCTGCCGGCGCATCGCATGGGCACCACGATGCGCAAGACGATGGGGCGTCTGCTGATCCGGAGCGGCGACTCCTACGAAAGGGAGCTCGGCCCCGTTCATGTCCGCAGGATGCTGACCGAGCTCTATCGCAATCGGTTTCCCGCACTGAGGGTCCATGATTTCGAACATGTCTGGGGCGGGTTGACCGCCGTGACCCACAATGGCGCCTTCCTGTTCGGGGAGGCCAGGCCGGGGCTGTTCGTTTCCGCGGGCTGCGGAGGGGCCGGCATCACGCGCGGCACCATTCACGGAAAGCTGCTCGCGGAACTGGCCTGCGGAGCACAATCGGTGCTCTTGAGCGACCGGCTGGCACAGAAGGGGCCCAACTGGCTCCCTCCCGAGCCGCTTAGAGCCTTGGGAGCGAAAGCACAGATTGCCTGGGAGCAACGGCTCGCCGGGGCAGAGCGTTGACCCGCCCCTTGCAGCCGGCGGAGCGGGACGCGGAGATTCTTGCGTCGGCCGCGCTCCGGCTGGCCGCGCCGGCACCGTCAACGCCTCGTGATCCTTCCAGAACCATCCCTCGCTCCCGCAGCACGGGCGCCACGACGTCGACTCGCTCGTCGATCACTTCCTGCCACGGCCGCAGCCCCCGAGGCGCTGACGCAGCTGCAGAACAGCGATCCGCCGGCGCGGTCCTATCGCGTCATCTCGCTCAGGGCGTCCCGCATGGCCGAGCTGGAGATGTTGAACACGCCACGGTACGGGAAGCTCAGATCGACGATCACGAACATGACGCTCGCAACCGATATCACGCCGATCGCCAGGACGACGGCGCTCAACGCCTTGCGCGGCACCTGGACGCCGAAGCTGAGAAAAACCAGGCTGAGCCAGAAGCTGAGGATTGCGACGAAGAAATCGCCTGACGGCGTGTGGCTGTCCTCGATCACGGTCCAGCGGGCGCTGATCACCGACGCGTAAACGTCCCGACACCGCGCCGCGGTGTGGGATCCCGATGCGTCCGACGGGGCTAGTGCCTCGATGGCAATCCCGATCTCGTTCATGAGCTGTGACAGCGTGACGTCCTCGCCTCGGACGGCCATGCGACGAGCATCCGGCATCCCATCCACCTGAGGCCGGGACTCGCGAGGCCATGTGCTGGCGATGACTGCGGCCGTATAGCGGCGCATCAGCAGGCGGATCGGCTCCGTCGTCGGCCCCATGCTCCGCAGACATTGGTCGAGATTGGCCAGGCGCGCAGCGTAGTTCGAGCGATCCTGGCTCGCCGCGTCGAAGGCAGACCTCGCCGTCGAAAGCTGCAGGCTGAGGACAAGGGCTGCAAAAGTGACCAGAAGGCCCGTTACGAGCCTGACGGCGTCCATGTTCTCCGCTGACAAATGCCGCTCATGGAGATGCTTGCGCAGTGTGGCGCCAGCCATGGCGCTTGCGCTGAAAAGCACGACAAATGCGATCCCGAAGATGAGTTCGACTTGAATCACCGCGCGCCCCGCCCGCCGGTATCAAATCGGGTGCGTGACGGTGGCGCAAGCTCCTCTCGCCTGCGACACGTGCATCCGAGTCGACTGCGTTGCGCCAGAAGAGCCGGCCGTTCCACCGACTCGCGGCGAATCCGCGGTCGGCTTGACCTGCGGCCGCCAGCCTGACGGGGTAGGCTTGGATGCCGATCACGCGCGGATCGGATGGACGAACGGCACCGCGTGACGAGGGTGACAGGGGCCTGCAGCTGGATCCAGTTTTCGGCCCGCTCAGTCGAGGCGCTCGTCGAGCACCTTGACAGCACCGGCCAGTGTCCGGGCCCCATCCGCCACCTGCTCCGGTTCGATCGCCTCTTCCGGCGCGTGGCTGCGTCCGTCGCGGCACGGCACAAAGATCATGCCGATCGGGCCGAGCCGCGAAACGAAGACCCCGTCATGGCCGGCGCCGCTCGGCAGGTCGCGCGTGCCAAGCCCGCAGGCTCGCGAGGCATCGGCGATGGCCGTGCGGATGACAGTCGCGCAGGCGACGGGAGCGACATTGCTGATCGGCTCGGCCTTCACCTTCAGGCGAAGCGCGTCCAGTTCAGGCTGCACCTCTCGCACGAGCGCGCCGCCGAAAGCGGAAACGGCAGCTTCGTTGCCCGACCGCACCTCGAGCGTCATTACGACTTCCCCGGGCACCGCGTTCGCCGCGTTCGGGCTGACGTCGATCTTGCCGAAGGTCGCGACCAGGGGCTGCGCATCTCCCGATGTCGCCATCGCCTTCTGGTAGGCGGCTTCGATCAGGCGGGCCGCGCCAACGAGCGCATCGCTGCGCAGCGGCATCGGCGTGGCCCCGGCATGGTCGGCACGGCCGGTGACCGTGATGCGCTCGCGTCGGATTCCGACGATATCGGTCACGATGCCGATCGGCTTCGCCTCGCTTTCGAGCACGCGTCCCTGTTCGATGTGAAGCTCGAGATAGGCAGCGATGCTGCCGGGAGCACGGGCCGAACCGGCCACGTCCTGCGGCCTTCCGCCGACATAAGCGATGCCCTCTTCGAGACTCATGCCGTCTGCCCGGCGCAGGGCGAGGTGCTCAGGGGTTAGCGCGCCACTCATCGCGCGGCTGCCGATGCACGACAGGCCCTCGAACTCGCTCGGCTCCTCTGCGAGGAAATCAACGACCTCCAGCGGATGCCGCCGGCGCTCGCCGTTCTCGATCAGGCCCTGTGCGACCTCGAGTGCCGCCAGAACGCCGAGAATCCCGTCATAGCGCCCGCCGGACGGGACGGTGTCGGAATGCGAGCCGATCAGGATCGGCGCCAGGCCCTGCTCTGTCCCCTCCAGCCGCCCGATCAGGTTGCCGCCGGCATCGATTCCGGTCTCCAGCCCTGCCGCACGGAATTCGGCGGCGAGCCACGCGCGGCCTTCAAGGAAGCGCGGCGTGAACGAGCGGCGCGTCCAAGGCCGGTCACGATCGGTCAGGCGCGACAGTGTCTCAAGTCTCCTCCAGAGACGGCTCTGATCGATGGACATGAAACCTCTGAGGGCAAGGACTGGCATGGTTCGGCGAGCGACGGGCTGCGCCTATCCGGCGCTCTCGCCGACACGCCATTGTCATCCCGCACGTCTCGGCGCAAGCCGGCCGAGCAGCGGGGCGGGTCTGCGGCGCCGGCCGCAGGCTGGCCCAGTTGTGCCGGCCGGGCGACGATCGCAGCTCAGTCCGCTTCCTGGCTTGACGTCAGGAATGGCTTCAGGTGCATCTCCAGGAAGGCCAGGAATACGGAGATGCGCTGTGGCCGATAGCTGCGATGCGAGGTGACGACGCTGAGCTGCATCGAGCGGGTCTGCCAATGCGGCAGCAGGCGTTCCAGCCGCCCCTCGGCGATCAGGTTCCACACCAGCCAGCGTGGCAGCATCGCCACGCCAAGCCCGTCCAGGCAACGTTGCAGCAGCACCTCTGCATCGTTGGCGATGAAGTCGCCTTGGACATTGACGAGCTTGGCGGTGTCGCCCTGCGAGAAGGACCAAGTCTGCGTCCCGCCGCTCGTCGCGAAGCAGAAGCAGTTGCGGCCGAGCAGATGGTCGGGATCGCTGATCGCGTCGATGCTGGCGAGATGGGCCGGGCTCGCGACCACGAACTGCTCGACGGTGCCGAGGCGGCGCGTCGGCAGCTCGTTCTCCGGCAGGCGGCCGGCGCGCACGGCGATGTCGATGCCGTCCGCCGCGAGATTGACGAGGCTGTTGTTCATCAGCAGCTCGACGCTGACCTTGCCGTAGACCTTCAGGAACTCGCTGACGATCGGGACCAGCAGCACGCGCCCAAGCGTGGTGGGGCAGGCAACGCGGATCAGCCCGCTCGGCTCGCGCCGGCCGGTCCGAATCTCGCTCTCGCAATCGTCGAGCGCATGCAGGATCGATGCGAGACGCATCCGGTAGCGCTCGCCCTCTTCGGTGATGGTGACCGACCGGGTCGTGCGCCGCAGCAGTTGCACGCCGAGCTGCGATTCGAGCGCCGCGACCATCCGGCTGATCTGCGATTGCTGCTGGCGCATTTCCTCGGCTGCGCGGCTGAAACTGCCGGTTTCTGCGACCCGCAGAAAGGCGCGATAGGCGTGCAACATGTCCATTCATGCGAATTCCGCATAAATCCAATGCGACAGCAATCTTTATCGCGGCGCCGCAAGAGGAAAATCTTGCTGCGTGACATGCCGGCAGGGCGAAGGTTCCGATGAAAGGGCCCGATCTTGCAGGGCAAGAGAGGCGGTCCTCGGGCCGGCCGACAAGAACTGCGAGGGGAACCATGAAGATCGACCGCAGAACAGTCCTGAAGACCATCGGCACGGCCGTCGCCATGCCGGCGATCAGCCGCAGCGCCATGGCACAAGCCACCGACACGATCGTCATCGGTGGCTCGGTGCCGCTCTCCGGGCGTGCCGCCGAGACTGGTCTCAACGTCAACAACGGCTATCTCACCGCTCAGAAGTTCATCAATGAAGAGCTCAACGGCGTCGAGGTCGACGGCAAGCGCTATAAGATCGACGTGCGCCTTTTCGACGACGCCTCGGACCCGGCCCGCGCCTCGACCCTGATCCAGCGCCACCTCGACGACGGCGTGCAGTTCTTCCTCGGCTCCTTCGGCAGCAACATCGTTCTCCCGACGGCCGCCATCGTCGAGCGCGCCGGCAAGCCGATGATGCAGACCGGCGGCGCCTCCGACCAGATCTACACCCAGGGCTACAAGAACATCTTCTGCATGTTCCCGCGCGCCTCGCGCCAGCTCTACAACACGATCGAGTATTTCGCCGCGCTGAACCCGGCGCCGAAGTCGATCATGTTCGCAATGGCCAATGATGCCTTCTCCAAGACCCTGGCGGAGGGCGCCATCGCATTCGGCAAGCAGAAGGGGCTCCCGATCAACGACATCGTCACCCTGCCGGAGAACATCACCGACGCCTCGAGCCTGGTGAACCAGATCCGCAGCAAGAAGCCGGACGTCCTGCTCGCCACCACCCACGACCAGAACTCGCTCCTGATCGCGCGCCAGCTGATCTCGTCCAATGTCGACGTGCCACTGCTCTATCTGTCGCTCGGCCCGCAGCTCAAGAGTTTCCGCGAAGCACTCGGCAACTTTGCCAACGGCCTGTACTTCCAGCAGTTCTGGGACGAGCGTTCGCCCTACAAAGATGCGATCTTCGGCTCAGCTCAGGGCTTCGCCACCTACTACCACAAGCACTTCAAACGCGACATGGCCTACCACACAGCCTCCGGCGCGGCCTGCATCGTCGCCTACGTGCATGCGATGAAGGCGGCCAACTCGCTCGATCCGGCCAAGGTGCGCGAGAAGCTCGCGGCGCTGGATGTCGAATCCCTCTACGGCCGCATCAAGTTCACTCCCGAGGGCGACGGCGATCCGCTCTATCTTGGCTCGACCGTCGGCCAGGTTCTCAAGGGCAACGCCGAGGTCGTCTTCCCCGAGGCTTCCCGTACCGCGGCCCCGACCTATCCGGCCCCGACGTGGGCGCAGAAGCGCGGCTGAGCGAGAACCCGATGACCTTGCAAACCCTGGTCGACGGGCTGGTCCTGGGCGGGCTCTTCTCGCTCTCGGCCGTCGGCTTCTCGCTGCTCTTCGGCGTGCTCGGTGTCGTGAATCTGGCTCACGGCGCCTTCGTCCTGATCGGCGGCTATGCGGCCTGGACGCTGCTCGACCGCTTCGGCATCGATCCGCTGCTGGCCCTGCCGCTGATCATGCTCGGCATGTTCTGTCTGGGCTACGCCTTCCAGCGCACGGTCATCCAGTGGGCAACGAAGCGGGCGAGCCTGCTCGCTTCGATGCTGCTGACCTTCGGTTTCGCGCTGATGATCCGCAACGCGCTGGTCCTGATCTACTCGCCGGACTTCAAGAGCGTGACGCCTGCCTATGCCTTCGACTCGCTCTCCTTCGGCGAGGTGACGGTCGGCCTGACGCGCGTCGCGGCGCTGGTCGTCAGCGTCGTGCTGCTGGCACTGCTGGCGGCGATGCTGCGCTACACCTCACTCGGTCGCACCATCCGCGCGACCGCGCAGCAGGAGCAGGCCGCGGCACTGTGCGGCGTCAACATCCGCCATGTCTTCGCCCTGACGGCGGGCGTGTCGGCCGCCTTCGCCGGCGCTGCCGGCGTCGCGATCGGCCTCGTCATGCCGTTCTCTCCTCCGGACGAGACGCTCTGGACGATCAACGCCTTCGTCGTCGTGACGCTGGGCGGCATCGGCAGCCCTGCCGGCGCGCTGGTCGGTGGCCTGATCCTCGGCGTCATCAACACGGCGACGGCCCAGCTCGTCGGCGCCGCCTTCCCCAATGCGATGATGTTCCTCCTGCTCGTGCTCATGCTCGTGGTGCGACCGGCCGGTCTTCTCGGCAACAGCTTCAAGGGATCGCGATGAAGCTCTTCGTCTCCGGCCGTCAGGCCTGGGTGTCGATCGGCGTCACCCTGGCCGGCACCCTTCTGTTCGCCCTGCTGCCGCTGCTGCTGTCGCCCTACGGCGTCCGCGTCGGCCAGCTCTTCGTTCTCGCGGCGGGCCTCGCCGTCGCCTGGACGGTTCTCGGCGGCTTCTCCGGCTATTGGAGCTTCGGCAACGCGGCCTTCGTCGGCACCGGCGCCTTCACGGCGGCGCTGCTCCAGCTCGCCCTGCCGGGCTGGCCGGCGGGCTCGGCCTTCATGGTGGCGCTGGTTGCGGCCATGCTGCTGAACGGCCTGCTGGCGCTGGCGATCGCCTGGCCGATCCTGCGCCTGCGCGGCATCTATTTCGCAATTGCGATGCTGGGCGTCAGTCAGGTCTGCTTCGAGCTGGTCAGCAATATCGACAGCCTGCGTGGCGCGCTCGGCGTGAACCTCATGGACATCGTCCCCAGGGGCGTCCGGCCGGAGCGCTTCTATTACTGGGCGCTGCTGCTGGCCACGCTGGTCATCGTCCTCGTCGCGATCGCGGTCCGCCATTCCAAGCTGGGCTACGGATTGCTCGCGATCCGCGAGGACGAAGACACCGCGCGCATGCTCGGCGTGCCGACGACGCGCTACAAGATGATCGCCTTCGTGATCTCGGCGATGCTGACGGCGATGATGGGCGTCATCTATGCCCATAACCTCGGCTACATCACCGCGAACTCGGTCTATCGCGGCGACTTCAACCTCAATGTCATCGTCTATTCTCTGCTGGGCGGGATGGGCACGATCATCGGCCCGATCATCGGCGCCGGCATCATGACCTATGTCACGCAGGTGCTGCTGGGCGATCTGCTCGACACGCACATGTTCATCACCGGACTGCTCATCGCGGTCCTGGTGCTGGCCGCACCGAACGGGCTCTATGGCATCTACGACAATTATCGCCTGCGCATGCGGCGTCGCAAGCAGGAGACGCAACGATGACGGCGCAGTCGATCCTGAGCGTGCAGGGCGTCAGCCGGTCGTTCCGTGGCCTCAAGGCGGTGAACGAGGTCTCCTTCGAGGTGCCGCGCGGCTCCATCTGCAGCCTTATCGGTCCCAATGGCGCCGGCAAGTCGACCTTCTTCAACCTGGTGACCGGCTACTTCGCGCCGGACACCGGTACGATCACCTTCGAGGGACGGGATATCACGGGATTCTCGCCGGTCCAGGTCGCCCATCTCGGCGTCGCGCGGGCCTTCCAGATCGCCAAGCCGTTCCCCGGCATGTCGGTCACCGAGAATGTGCGTATCGGCGCCCTGTTCGGGCGCACCGGTCCGCGCGACGTCGCCGCGGTGACGGCGCAGGCGATGGAGCTCGCGGGTCTTGCGGAGCTGCATGACCGTGAAGCCCGCGAACTGACGGTCGGCCAGTTGCGCCGGCTCGAAGTCGCCCGCGCGCTGGCGGCGCGCCCGTCGCTGCTGCTGGCGGACGAGCCCTGCGCCGGCCTCAACCCCACCGAGACCGCGGAAATGGTCACGATCCTGCGCCGCATCCGCGACGCCGGGGCCACCATCGTCCTGGTCGAACATGACATGCCCGCCGTGATGGAGGTCTCGGACACCGTGCTCGTGCTCGAGGCCGGCTGCCTGATCGCACAGGGCAAGCCCGAGGAGATCGCACGCGATCCGCGGGTCATCGCAGCCTATCTGGGAACCGACGAATGACCTTCATCAAACGACAGGAACTCACCCCGCAGGAGCGCGAGGCGAATGGCAAGGCCGCTCTGGCCAAGGCCCTGGACGCCCGCGGCTACCTGCTCGCCTATCACCGGATGCTGTGCACCTACGATCCGAACCTGATGGCGGCGTACGACAACTACTACCGCGAACTGACGCTGCTCGAGCGCGCCTTCACCTATTTCGAGCGCGAGGTCGTCTGGCTGGTGCTGTTGACCTCGGCGCGCGAGGCCTATGGCGACATCCACATGCCGCGGGCCGAGGAGTCCGGCATGACCTCGGAGCAGATCCACGACTGCATGGCGCTGGCGGGGGTAGCCGAAGCCTATCCGGCGCTCGACTTCTCCAACAGCTGGTCGCGTTGGATCGCTCCCGAGGAGGCCGACAGGCGCTATGCCGCCATGGTCGGGACCGCTCGCGGCGCCATTCCGGAACAGATCGCCGAGATCGCCCTGATCGTCGCGCACGCGGCCCGAAAATGTAAGGCCGGCATGCGCTATCATCTGCGCCGCGCCACCGAACTCGGCGCCTCGATCGAGAAGATCGCGGAAGGCGTCTCCTATGTGATGCTGCCCTGCGGCGGCCCCACGCTGGTCGATGCCTGCGATGTCTGGGCCGAGCTTGCACGAGAAGGCGGATGCCTGCCGCCCTGGCCCATGGACTGACGCCGATGCTCGACGTCAAGGGATTGAGTTACGCCTATGCAGGCGCCGTCGCGGTCAGTGATGTCAGCCTGACTGTGGGGCAGGGGGAGATCGTGGCCCTGCTCGGCGCAAATGGCGCCGGAAAATCCACGACGGTTAGGATGATCGCGGGTGCAATGGCGCCCCAAGCGGGGACGATCCATTTCGGCGGCAGGGATGTCACGCGCTCCGAGTGCCATGAGATGGTGCCGTTGGGCGTCGCGCTATGCCCCGAGGGGCGCCTGATCATGCCGCAGATGACCGTCATGGAAAATCTGCTGATGGGCGCCTACACGCAGCGCGACATCGCGATACGCCAGGAAACGCTCGACGAGATGTTCGCCTTCTTCCCGCGGCTCGCGGAGCGGCGCGAACAGCTCGGCGGCCTCATGAGCGGCGGTGAACAGCAGATGCTGGCAATCGCCCGGGCGCTTATGAGCCGGCCGACCCTGCTGATCCTCGACGAACCCTCGCTCGGGCTGGCGCCGAAGCTCGTTGCCGAACTGTTCCAGCTGCTCAAGAAGGTCAATGCGGCCGGCACGGCGATCCTGCTCGTCGAGCAGAATGCCAGGCAGGCGCTGCGCATCTCGCACCGGGCCTATGTGCTCGAGAAGGGACGCACCGTGCGTAGTGACCTCTCCAGCAACCTGATAGACGACGACAGCATCCGCTCGGCCTTTCTGGGCGTCTGAGCGGGCGACTTCATGGGGAGCAGCGAATGAGCGATTTCGATCTCGTGGTGACGGGCCGGGTCGTCGGGACCGACCGTGTGCGGGAGAACGGCTACGTCGCGATCCGCGGCGGCATCATCGAGCGCGTCGGCGAAGGCACGCCGCCGGCCGCACGCGAACGCGAGGATTTCGGCAATGCGCTGGTGCTCCCGGGCGCCATCGACGCGCAGGTGCATTCGCGCACGCAGAAGGGCCAGGACGATTTCATCTGGACGACGCGCTCGGCGGCGGCAGGTGGCGTCACCACCATCGTCGACATGCCCTATGACGACGGCAACCTGATCTGCACGGCCGAGAAGCTGACGACCAAGGCGAAGGAGGCGGGCGAGCAGGCTCGCGTCGACTTCGCGCTCTACGGCACGGTCCATCCGGGAGAAGGTCCCGAGCACATTCCCGCCATGGTCGCCGCCGGAGCGGCCGGCTTCAAATTCTCGACCTTCGGCACGCATCCCGAGCGCTTCCCGCGCATTCCGCCGCAGATGCTGGAGGCCTGCTTCGCCGAGATCGCGAAGCATGACCGGATCGGCGCAGTCCACAACGAGAACGACGAGATGATCCGCGATGCGGAGGCGCGCGTCGCGGCGCAGGGGATCACCGATTATCGCGCCCACGGCCTCGCGCGTAGCAAGCTTTCCGAGGCGCTTGCGACGGCAGAGGTCTACGAGATCGCGGCCGCGACCGGTTGCTCCGGCCATATCGTGCATTGCTCGATCGGCCGCGGCTACCAGCTCTGCGAGAATTACCGCCGGGACGGCTACGACACGACGATCGAGGCCTGCGTGCATTATCTCTTCCTCGACGAGGAAAGCGACGTCGCCCGCCTCGTCGGCAAGGCCAAGATCAACCCACCGATCCGCTCGCGCGCCGAGGTCGAAGCGCTCTGGCGGCATCTCGCCGCCGGCCATGTCACGATTGTCTCGACCGACCACGTCTCCTGGTCGGAGGACCGCAAGGTCGATCCGGTCATGGCCCGCAATGCGTCGGGCGTGCCCGGCCTGGAAGCGCTCTATCCGCTGCTGGTCAAGGGCCTGGTGGAGCGCAACCTGCCGCTCACCTGGGCGGCGCGCCTGCTCGCCGCCAACCCGGCACGCCTCTTCCGCATCGGCGACGTGAAGGGCGCGCTCGCGCCAGGGCGCGACGCCGACATCATGGTGATGGCGCACGACCCGCACCGCTACGAGGCGGCGCGCAGCGGGCACAATTTCGTCAGCTGGAGCCCCTATGACGGGATCGAGCTGCCATATCGCCCTATCGCGACCTTCCGTCGAGGCGAAACCGTCTTCGATGGCAAGCAGGTCACGGCAGCGCCGGGCAGCGGGCGTTTCATCAGGCCGGCGTAGGATCGGTTTGTAGGCGTCACCGATCGGTCAGGCCTGACTGCTGCCGCATGAAAGGAGCCCGGGAACGCATCCCCGAGGCTCGGAAACGCGATCCGCGGGCTCGGGCGGCGTGGCGCGGTGTCACTCGCCCTGCAAGGCCGCGAACCTGTACAGCAGATCGACATAGAAGCGCTCGGTCGTTGCCAATCCCGCAACCTTGCCATCACCCTCGACGACCAGGAACTCGTCGCTCGTCGCCATGCGCGCGCCGTGGAGCGGGCCACCACCCTGGAGCGAGGGGATGTCGAAGACCTTGGCGTAATGCGCCCAGGGTCCGCCGAAGCCCTGCACCGGCCAGATCGTACGGGGGCAGCCATAATCGTCGAGGGTCTTCAGCGTCGCCTGGAGCAGGTTCGACTCGATCGAGCTCTGATACCAGTCATAGGCCGCGAGCACCTTGATCGCGATGTCGGTGAAGCCCTGACCGTCGAGGTGGCGGCGGACCATCGCGATGATCTCGTCAGCCGGCACCTCGCTGATGACACGGATATCGCAGGTCGCGGTCGCGCTGTCGGGTAGAAGGAAGGATTTGGAGCCCGGCCCGGTGTAGCCCGAGCGCAGGCCGCTGATGTTGAAGGACGCGCCATACATGTAGCGTTCGAGCAAATCCTCGGTCGACATCTCCTCCTTGAACTGGCGCACGGGAAAGTTCGGCAACAGGCCGGGGATGACGCCATTGGCATCCTTGCCCGCCGCGCTCGCCCGCATCGCATCGAGCACCGGCCGCTCCCAGGGCTCGATCGGCTTGAGCGGGGCCATCACGGCGGCGAGCTCGGGGATGCGGATCTCGCGGCCGCTGGCGTCGGTCATCGTGGCCATGGCGTGCAGCAGGCGCCAGACCGGATTGTCCGCGACGACGGCGGTGGCGCTGTGGACGGAGCCGCCCTGCGGACCCAGCCCAGTCGCGGCGGTGCTAGCGGTCAGCTCGATATAGATCAGCCCCTTGTAGCCCAGCGTCATGCTGATCGCGCCCGAGGCATCCTGGGCCGTCTTGGGGCCATAGAGCGCCGAAGCCTTGGCAAGCCGGTCGCGATAGCGCTCGACCAGCTTGCCGTAATTCGCGCTGCCAAGCAGCTCAGCGCCCTCGATCAGATAGGCGATGTTGACCGGCAACTCGCCCGTCGTCGCGATGATCGAGGACATGGCGTTCAGCCACGCCTGGAGCGGCCCCTTCTGCGCCGCCGCGCCGCGCCCGAAAACGACCTTCGGGAAGCCGCCGAAGGGGATCGCCTCGCCGGAGAACGGCGCATGTGTCCAGGCTTCGGTGCCGACAGGACGGACGTCGTAATGGCCGTAGATGAACAGCGTGGTCGGCTTGCCGAAATCCATCGCGGCCCAGACGCCGGGATAGTCGTCGCCGACGTCGACCACCTCGGCCTCGGTGCAGCCAGCAGCCTTCATGCTCTCGACAAGTACAGCAGCGCATTCGCGCATGCCGAGCTTCTCGAGGCTGACGCTGGGCTGGCGGACGATCGACTGGATAGCGGCAACATGCGCGTCGAGATTGGCGTCGATATGGTCGTAGATTGCCTGCCGGTCGCTCATCCGTTTGTCCTCGCCTGATCGATCACTGGGTCCGTGCTGGGGGCGGAACCGGGCGTCCGCGCCTTGAGCTTGGGGTTCATCGCTTCCTGCAAGGTGTCGCCGACGAGATTGGCGGAAAGCACGAACAGGAAGAGAGCGACCGAGGGCCCGATGATCAGATAGGGCGCGCTGGTCAGCACCTCCTTGGCCTCGTTCAGCATCTGCCCCCATTCGGGCGTCGGCGGCTGGACGCCGAGGCCGAGATAGCTCAGAGCGGCCGTATTGAGGACGAAGACGGGCAGGGTCAGCGTCGCCTGGACGATGACCGGCGTCGAGATATTGGGCCAGATGTGGCGCCACAGGATACGCCGCCAACCGGCACCAGCCGCGATCGCCGCCTCGACATAGAGCTCTTCCTTCGCCGCCAGCGTGACGCCGCGCGCGATCCGGACGAATTGCGGCAGTTGCGACAGGCCGAGCGCAAGGATGACGCCGTTCTCGGACGGCCCGGCGACCACGACGATGACGATCGCCACCAGGATAATCGGGAAGATCAGCATAATGTCGGTGATGCGCATGCAGATCGAGTCGACGATGCCGCCGCGATAGGCCGAGATCATGCCCAGCGGCACGCCGAGGATGACGGCGAACAGGATTGAGGACAGCGCGATCTTGGTCGTGACCTGCGTCGCCAGGATCACGCGCGAGAGCACGTCGCGCCCGAACTGGTCCGTGCCGAACCAATGCGACCAGGACGGCGGTTGCATGGTCTCGCGCAGGCTGACGGCAAAGGGGTCGCGCGGCGTGATCCATTGCGCCGTGATCGCGACGACGATGAGCGCGAGCAGGACCATGGCGAAGAAGCTGCCAATCTTGTCCCGCGTGAAGGTCCTCAGGAATTGCATCGCCGTTCCGATCGAGATCAGTAGCGGATCCTGGGGTCGGCCCAGGTGTAGATGATGTCGACGAGCATGTTCAGCGTGATGAAGATGATCGCGAAGAAGAAGATCGCTGCCTGAATTACCGGCAGATCGCGCGTTAGCACCGACTCCACCATGAGCCGCCCGAGGCCCGGCCAGTTGAAGATCGATTCGACCACGACCGAACCGCCGAGCGTATGCCCGAAGCCGAGCCCGAACAGGGTGATGATCGGCAGCAGCGCATTGCGCATGGCGTGGAGATAGACGATGCGCCGTTCGCGCACGCCCTTGGCGCGCGCCGTCACGATGAACTCCTTGCTGAGCGCATCGATCATGCAGGAGCGCACCATGCGGGTGAAGATCGCGGCCTGGTAGGTGCCGAGCGTCACCACCGGAAGGATGTAGTTCCACCAGCTCCCCATGCCGGCGATCGGCAGCCATTCGAGCCAGACGCCGAACAGATAGATGCCGGCGATGCCGGTGACGAAGACCGGCGTGCAGATGCCGACGAGCGAGGACAGCGTCACGACCCGGTCGAGCGGGTGACCCCAGAACATAGCCGAGAGAGAACCGAGGACCAGGCTGATGCTGGCCGCCAGCAGCATGGCCAGCGTCGCGAGCTGCGCCGTGTTGAGGACGCGTGGCAGCACGATGCCGAGGACGGGCTGACGCGTATAGTTCGACACGCCGAAATCGCCGACGAGCACGTGGCTCATATAGGACACGTATTGCACATGCAGCGGCCGGTCGAAGCCATAGGCGGCCCGGATGCTGTCCACCACCTCCTTCGTCGCGCTGTCGCCGGCGAGCAGGACCGCCGGGTCGCCCGGGATCATGTGGAACAGTGCGAACAGGAAGCTCAGCAGCAGGAAACCCGCGAGCACGATGAAGCAGAGGCGTCCGACGATCAGTCTCAGCAAGGCCGGCATTCCAGCATGGGAGAGGAGGGCCGCGCCGGCCCGAGCCGGCGCGGCATGTTGACGATCGTCAGCGCTTGACGCCCTGGCGTTCCATTTCGGCCTTGTCGAACCAGCCGAAGATCGCCGGGTAATTGTCGACGGCGAGGATCTGGTCGCCCTTCAGATAGCTCCGGCCGGCGAGGCCGAGATTGAGCGTCGGCAGGTAGATCACCGGGGCGGTGTCGAGCAGCCGCGTCATCCACTGCTTGACGAGGTCCTTGCGCTTGGCCTCGTCCGTCTCGACATGGGCGAGGTCGGCGAGCCTGTCGATCTCAGTGTCCGAGAAGAACATGCGGTTGGCGCCGACCGGCTTCCAAGCCTTGGTATGGGTGAAATACATCATCGGCTGGTCGGGATCGGCCGTCGGGATGCCCCAGGACATCATGCCGAAGTCGTACTTCGCATTCTCGGGCGCCTGGTTCATGGCCGAACTGAATGCGGCGCTTTCCATCACAGTCATGTCCACGCCGATGCCGACCTGTCCCAGGAAGGTCTGGATCAGCTGCGCGGTCTGGTAATCGCCCTTGGTGGCGCCGCGCGGGGTGAAGAACTTGAAGCGGACCTGCTTGCCGCTGGCGTCCTTGAGCTGGCCGCCGCTGAAGTCATAGCCCGCCTCCTTGAACAGCGCCTTCGCCTTGGTGGTATCGTAGGGGAAGATCGTCTCCTCGCCGGGCTTGCGCATGTCGGCATAGCCGAAAACGCCCTCGGTCACCGTCGGCGCGGTCATGAGCGCGGCGCCGCGTCCTGCGAAGACGCTCTGCACGATCCCCGCCTTGTCGATCGCGTAGTTGAGCGCGAGCCGGAACTTCGGATTGTCGAGGGGCGCGTTCCTGTGGTTCAGGACGACATAGAACTGGCGCGTGCTCGGCACCGTGCGCACGAGGATATTCTTGTTGCGCTCCAGGCGCGCAAGCTCGAGATCGCCGAGCTGCACCGTGCGGTCGATCTCACCGCGCTCCAGCATTGCGGTGCGTGTCGCGGCGTCAGGAACGATGATGATCTTGACGCTGTCGAAATAGGGCTTGCCCTTTTGCCAATAGTCCTTGTTGCGCTCGAACAGCGTGTATTCGCCCTTGACGTATTGCGTATGGACGAAGGGGCCGGTCCCGACGACCTTGGTGGCGAGGCCGGCCTCGCCGAGGGTCTTATAGGCAGTCGGGCTGAAGACGCAGAGCGGGCGGTAGCCCAACGTCGGCAGCAACGCGGCGAAGGGCGCCGAGAGATGGAAGCTCATCTCGTATTCGGAATCGGCGGTTGCCTGCTCGAACCCTTCCAGCAGGCTGATATAAAGGAATTTTTTGGCCTTGGCCTCGTTGAAGACGAAAGCGGCCGCCTCAGCGTTGAAGGGCGTGCCGTCATGGAACTTGACGCCCTCCTGCAGCGTGAACGTCACCTTCTTGCCGTCGGGCGAGGTTTTCCAGCTCTTGGCCAGCAGCGGCTTGATGTCGTTCTTCTCGTCCATGTCGACGAGCGTCTCGCAGGCATGCAGCCAGACGTCCTGGGCCGACTGGTCTGTGTTGCGGCCCATGAAAAGCGTGAATTTCTCGCCTGACTGGGCGTAGATCAGCTGGCCGCCATATTGCGGCTGTCCCTGCGACGAGGCGGGGCTCGCGAAGGCCAGTCCCGACAGTGCCGCTGCCGCGGCCAGGGTGAAAACTCGAGAGCGCATCGTCATCCTCCGGTTTCGGTCGATCACGGGGCGGGCTCGGAGATCCGAAATCGCCCGTCAGTACATTCGCATCTTGTCGAGCACGTTGATCATGCCACTTGTTTCGCCGGCAAAAAACTTTCCGATGTTGTGAACGAAGATGTCGGTGATCGCCGCATTCTCGGCTGCGACCGTGCTCGCCGAATGCGGTGAGATCAGAACGTTCGGGAGATCCCAGAGGGGCGATGCCGCCGGCAACGGCTCGACCTGAGCCACATCGAGCGCGGCGAAGCCGATGCGGCCGTCCTGCAGGGCCTCGGTCAGCGCCGCCTCGTCGACGAGCTGCCCGCGCCCGACATTGACGAAGGCGACACCCGGCTTCATCCGCGCGATGACGGGACGGCTGATCATGCCTTCCGTCTCAGGCGTATGCGGGGCAGCTAGGACGACGGCATCAGCGGCGGCGACGGCCATGTCGAGAGCGTCCAGCCCGCGCACCTCATCGGCATGAAGCTCGTCGCACCGGTCGTCATGCGGATGACGAACCAGGGAGACGACGCGCATGTCGAACGCACGCGCCAGCCGGCCGATTTCAGCCCCGACCTTGCCGGCGCCGACGACAAGCAATGTCCGGCCGGCGAGGCTCTCGCCGCAATAGCGCTCCCAGCGATGCGCCGCCTGCTCAGCCTTGAGATGGGCGTGCCGCTTGACGTGCAGCAGCAGCGCCATCATCGTAAACTCGGCTAGAGGGCGAGCGTGGATGCCGCGCGCCGTAGTGACGATCACATCGCTGGCCGTCAGGCCATAGCCACTCACCAGCGGGCCGACACCGGAACTGGTCGTCTGAACCCACTGCACCTGCGGGGCCAGCGAGAGCCCACCCCCCTCGGACACGGGGCCGCCTGGGAAATCCCACAGGATCGTCGCTCGAGCCAGATGCTCGCGCCAGCGGCGTTGCTGATCGTTCGAACGGCTGAAGCCGGCGATGCCCTTGTGGTCGGCGACATAGCGTGTCGGCGGCAGCAGTTCCGGATCGTGGACGACGTCCACGCCCACCGGGACAGCCGCCCGGATCCGGCTTACGCAATCGTCGTCGAGAGGCGAGGTGACGAAGATCGTGTGTTGCATCGACACTCCAATCGGGGTGACTTCAGCAAGCAGGGATCGTGCCATTCGGCACTAATTGCCGTTGCCGTGCAAGGTGCAATCGGCGAGCCGTCGGCGTTGCGAACATGGCCATGGACCAGCGTTGCGCTGGGGTGGCCTGACGGGGCTGCACTCTGCTGCCCTCAATAGCTCTCGAGGACGCCAGATCGTCCGCCGCCGTGTCAGCGAGCCAACTGGGTCGCGACCAACGCTCCGATCGCCGGCAGGAAGCCGTCGTCCTCGGCAATGGCTTCGCCCTGGGTGAAAACCGTGAGCTGAAAGTCCTGGCCGTCAGGCAGGATCGCGCGCAGCGCATCATGCCGGCGGAACGAGGCACGGTCGTCGCCGAGCCAGCGCGTGCGCCCGGCCTTTGACCAGATCTGCGTGCTCGGCGGCAGCCTGTCGCCGAGATAGCCGAGGAGCTGATAGGCGCCGCGTCCGCGGTCCGGCGCGTTTGCGTCGCGGGCGAGATGATCGCGAACGAGCGCGCGCCGTGCGGGTTGCAACAGGGCGGATTCGCTGAAGATCTCGTACATCAGCCGCGCCATCGCGATCGGCGTCAGGCAGTTGTGCCCGGCTGGCGAGAGATCCAGCGCGATTTTCTCCCTGCCGTAGCGCAGGTCGTCCATGAGCTTCTGGTTGAGGTTGATGCCGGCGAGTTCGGGCCAGCCCAGCGAGGCGAAGATCCGGTTGATCTCCTCGCGGCGCTCGCACCAGGCGGCCATCTCCACCTCGTCGAGCAGGGTGTCGCCGGTCGTGCCGGTGAGCAGGTCGATGATGTAGTTGGTCGCCGAGTTGGATGACCACAGGATCATGTCGCGCATCGCGCGATCGAGCTCATCATGGGCGGAAAGCCGCCCGTCCTCGAGCCGCAGCTGTGCCGCGACGAGGTGGAACACCTTGACCAGCGAGCAGGGATAAGCGCGCCAATCCGCACGCAGCGAGGCGCCCACGGGCGCGCCGCCGTCCCGGCCGGGCTGCAGCAACACATAGGCGAACTGCTGGAAAGGGACGCCCCGCGCCGCGTAGATCGGGCGGGCGTGGTCCTCGAGCAGCGCGCCGATCCGCTGCAGTTCGGCATTGTCGGTGAAGAAGCTCATGGCCGTCTCGCGATGCAGAGCGGAAGGAAGGCGCGTCAGCCCTTGGGCCGCAGCGCGGTGTCGAGGCCTTCGCCGATCAGGGCGAAGGTCACGCCGGTGTAGATGATGGCGAGGCCGGGAGCCGTCGCGATCCACCAGGCGTCGAACAGGAACTGGCGCCCGTCGGCGATCATCAAACCCCATTCCGGCGTCGGCGGCTGGATGCCCAGGCCAAGGAAGGAGAGCGAGGTTACGGCCAGGATCGTCAGGACGACGTCGGCCATGGCGAAGACGATCGCGGGCGTCACCGCGTTGGGCAGGATATGCGCCACGACGATGCGGCGATCGGTGGAGCCGAAGCTGCGTGCCGCCTGCACATATTCGAGCTCGCGCAGCACCAGCACCTCGCCGCGGGTGATGCGGGCAAAGGAGATCCAGTTCACCAGCAGGAAGGCGAGGTAGAGGTTGGCCTCGCCGGGCCCGAGCACGCCGACGATGGCGATCACCAGCACATGGAAGGGGAAGGCCCAGAAGATGTCCGTGATGCGCATGATCACGGTATCGACCCGCCCGCCGACGAAGCCGGAAAGCGCACCGATCGCGATGCCGAGGATGGCCGGAGCGACGACGCAGACCAGCGCGACCCGCAGGTCCACCAGCCCGCCGGCCATGACGCGCGAGGCGACGTCGCGGCCGAGATCGTCGGTCCCGAACCAGTGTTTCGCCGAGGGCGGCTGCAACGTATTGCCGTAATCGACCAGAAACGGATCGTGCGGCGTCCAGAACTGCCCGAGCCCGACGAACAGGCACAGTAGCAACAGCATGGCGAGGCCGACGAGGAGCGTCGGATCGAGGCGGCGCTTGCTCATCGCGTCAGTCCAGCCGGATGCGCGGGTCGGCCAGCGCATAGGCGATGTCCGTCGCGAGGTTGATCAGGACGACCAGCACGGCGAAGACGACCGTCAGCCCCTGGATCATCGGGTAGTCGCGGGCGAAGATCGACTCGACGAAGAGCGAGCCGAGCCCGGGCAAGGCGAAGACGGTCTCGATCACCACCGTGCCGCCGATCACCCAGCTCGTATGGGCGCCGAGCACCGAGATCGAGCTGATCAGCGCATTGGGCAGCACATGGACGTGCATGGTGCGGGCCGTGGCATTGCCCTTGGCGCGGGCAGTGGTCACGTAGTCGGAGCCGAGCACGTTGAGGATGCCGCTGCGGAGGCTGCGGATCGTCAGCGACGCCGTCGCCAGCGCGATGACGAAGGCTGGCAGGGTCAGGTGATGCAAGCGCTCGACGAACCCGTTGCCGTAGCCCGAGGTCGGGAAAAGCGGCACCCAGATGGCGAGGACGACGACGAGCACCAGCCCGAGCCAGAAGGATGGGATTGCGAGCAGCACCGTGAAGACGAGTTTGATCAGGAGATCGGGTGCCCGGTCGCGCTTGACCGCCGACCACAGCGCCAGTGGGATCGTCAGCACGACGGCGATCACCGTCGAATAGGCCACGAGCCAGAGCGTCGCCGGCAGGCGCTCCAGGACCAGTTTCGTCACCGACTGGCCGTAGACGACCGAGCGGCCGAGGCTGCCGGACAGGATGTCGCCGAGGAAGAGCAGGTATTGCCGCCACAGCGGCAGGTCGAGCCCGAGCCGCTGCTTCATCGCCGCAATCTCCTCCGGCCCGCCGCGCGCGCCGAGAAGCAGCGTCGCCGGGTCGCCCGGCAACGCGCGCAGCAGGAAGAAGCAAGCCAGCGTAATGCCGAACAGCACCGGGACGAGCTGGACGAACCGCTTGAGAATGTAGGTCAGCATGATGGCGGGCCGGGGAAGAGGGCGGCGGAAAGCCGCCCCATCCTCACTTCAGCTTGACGTCCTCCAGCCGGAAGTTGCCGGTCGGCAGCACTTCGAACCCGCTGACATTGCTGCGATGGGCGTAAGAGGTGCCGGGATAGAACAGGAAGATCGAGGGCGCACCCTCATGGGCGAGCTTGATCATCTCCTTGAACATGGCACCGCGCTCCGGCCCGTCCCTGGTGGCCCGCTCCTTGGCGTAGAGCTCGTTGACGCGTTCGCTCTTCCACTCGGTGTGATAGGCGTTGGCGCGCTCGGGATTGACGATCAGGAAGCCGGCCATCTGGTCGGGGTCGATCGTGTCGCTGGACGCATAGGACACGGCCATCTCGTAGTCGCCGGCCTTGGTGGTCGACCAGTGAGTGCCGCCCTCGACGAGACGGATTTCGGCGGTGACGCCGATCTGCGCCAGCGCGCTCTGCAGCGCCTGGCCGAGCTGGCGGTGCAGCGGCCGGCCGGAATGCACCAGAAGCGAGGTTTTGAAGCCATCGGCATAGCCCGCTTCCTTGAGCAAGGCCTTGGCCTTGGCGACATCGTGGCCGTAGGGCTTCAGCTCGGGGTCGGCATAGGCCATCAGCGGCATCGGCGAGTTCGCAACCTTGCCCGCGCCATAGAGCAGCGCCTTGACAAGGCCGTCCTTGTCGATGGCGTAGTTCAGCGCCTGGCGGACGCGCACGTCGTCGAATGGCTTCTTCTTCGTGTTCAGCAGCACGAAGTCCGTGCGCAGCACGTTCGCGACCTCGGTCTTGATCGCGCCCGAACGGGCAAGGCTCTGCATCTGGTTCAGCGGAATCTCGAGCGCGGCGTCGATCTCGCCGGCTTGCAGCTTGAGCACGCGGCTGTTGCCCTCTGGCAAGACCAGGATTTCGGCGCCGTCGAGGCTCGGCTTGCCCGCCTGCCAGTAATGCGCGTTCTTCTTGAGCGAGAGACCCTGGCCCTTGTTCCAGGCTGCGACCGTGAACGGCCCGGAGCCGACCGGCTTCTCGAAGAACTTGTCGGGCGCGGCCTCGAAGGCCTTCTGCGGCAGGATCGCCGACGAGAACAGCGCGAGGTTGTTGAGCAGAGGGGTGAAGACCGATTTAAGCTTGAGCACGACCGTACGCTCATCGGGCGTCTCGATCGCGTCGATGCCGGCGAAGAAGCGCTTCCAGTTCGAGGCGTCGCTGCCGGCCCGCTTCAGCGAAAAGGCGACGTCGGCGGCGGTGACGGGCGCGCCGTCCGAGAACTTCGCCTGCCGCAGCTTGAAGGTATAGGTCAGGCCGTCCTCGCTGACGGTCCAGCTCTCTGCGAGGCCGGGCTCCAGCTTGGTGGCGTCCGTGCTCGGGCGCAGGAGCGTGTCATAGATCAGGAGCTGCGCGTGGATCGACGGGTTGTCGCTGGTGGCGATCGGATCCAGCGAGACGAGGTCCTGCGTCTGCGCCAGCTTGAGCACGCCCTGCGCAAAGGCCGACGTCGGCGCAACGGCCAGCGCAGGGCCGATGACAGCAAGCGCGAGTGCTGCCGCCGACACCATCGAACGGAATGTGGTCATCGAAATCCCCTGATCTTGACCGCTCTGCCTGTGCCGCGGCGGTTGCAACCTCCCATGAGCCCACCTAGTCTCGCAAATGAAACATTCGGCACGCCCTTCAACTAAATGGAATAGGGCAGGTGAAGCTCGGCGCTTTGAACGTGATCGATGCATTCGTCCGGCTCGGCGGCACCGGCGAGGCGGCGCAGGGGCTGGGTGTCAGCCAGTCCGCCGTGATCAAGGCGTTGCGGCTGGCGGAGCAGGAACTCGATCTCAGCCTCGTCGCCCCCGTGCAGGGGCGCCTGACGCCGACACCCGAGGCGCTGGAGTTGACCCGCCTGGCGCGGCCGGCCTTCGACGTCCTGCGCCGCGCGCACCACGAGGCGGACATGATCCGCGTCGGGATGGCCGACCGTCTTCGGATCGCGACCGTTCCGGGGCTGGCGCACAGCATTCTGCCGCCGGCCATTGCCGGGGCGCGTCAGGCTCTGGACGACCGGGCCGCCGTCGAGGTGATGTTCGACCACGTTCGCGATCACCTCAGCGCCAACGAGGTCGATCTCGCGATCTCCTATGGTCCGATGGCGACGGAGGGGCTGCGCGATGTCGTGCTCCGCTGCAGCCCGCTCGTCTGCGTTCTCGGCGAGGCTCATCCGCTCGCCGGCCGCAATGTGCTGACGCGCTGCGATCTCGAGGGCCAGCGTCTGATCAGCTACGGTCCGGACGGCTTCAGCGTGGCGGACAGCTTTCAGGACGCTCTCGGCCGCAGCGGCCTGTCCGACCACGTCGCGATCACCGTCCGGCACACCGACACCGCTTGCCATCTGGCTCGCGAGGGCGTCGGCATCGCCGTCGTGGACGGGTTCGTCATCAGCAGCGGCCTGACGGCGGGGCTGGCAGTCCGTCCGCTCGACGCCAGTCCGCTGGTCACCGCCTACGCGCATCACCGCGAGGCAGCGCCGCTCGACCGCGCCGCGCGCATCCTGCTGGACCACCTCGCAGGAGACGGCGCATGAAGGCGTTGACGCCATCTCACGCCACTGTGCTGCGCGCGGTCGAACGTTGCGGAACCACCGTTGAGGCCGCAAGGCAGCTGCATCTGACCCAATCAGCCGTCAGCAAGATCATCGCCCGCAGCGAGGCGAGCCTCGGCATCGCGGTCTTCGATCGTCGCGACGGCCGCCTCGTGCTGCGCCCGCAAGCACGCGCCCTGCTGCAGGCGCTCGGCACCGTCGAGGAGGAATGGCGCGCCCTGCGCGCCGCCGTCGGAGACTTGCGCTCGGGGCGTGCCCTGCCGCTGCGGATCGCCTCGACACCCAGTATCGGCCAGGGCCTGATCGCTCAGGCGATCCGGCAGCTCGTCACCGAGTATCCTGCGGCCCGCATCGAGCTGATCATGGGCGACGCGCCGACCGAGCTGTCGAAGGGCACCGCCGATCTCGGCGTGATGTTCTCGCCGCGCGTCACGGACGACATCGCCCTGACGCCACTTGCACAGGCCTCGATCATCGCGCTCGTCCGCGACGACGATCCTCTGGCGCGTCGCGGCTCGGTCAGCCTGCCAGAACTCAAGGAGAGGCGCCTGATCTGCTTCGACCGCGAGAAGTCGCCACTCGGCTGGCTGATCGCCCGGGCCCATGAGGAGGCCGGCCTGAACTACGCTCCGTTCATGACGGTGCCCTACAGCATCTCGGCGGCCCATCTGCTCGCCCGCCAGGGCGACGTCATCCTGATCGACAGCCTGCTGACACAGGCGCAGCCTTTCGAGGGGCTGGTCAAGCTGCGCGTAACACCGCAATTGCCGATCACGATCTGTCTCATGACGGTGCGGAGTCGGCCACTGACTCGCTTGGCCGCACGCTTCGCCGAAATCCTGGTCAATGCCAACGCGGGTGACGTCGTCTGATCAGCGGCAAGCTCGTGCCGTGGCACACCACCGAGCCCCAATCGAACGCAATCTCCCGGGCTCGCCCTGCATCGCGTCGGCAGCCGCAGCGCCTCACTCTCAAGTGACTTCACCGCGCCATGAGCCGAGTGCGAAAGCGCACTGCGCGGCTTCCGGAGGGTTGGGACCGCTGCCAGGAACCGATCAGCCTTGCCCAGCCCAAGAGCGATCTCGCCCTGGCAGAGCGACAACGCTATGCAACGCTGATCGCGAAGCGCTAGCCTGATGTGCAAATCTTTGTGCCGGAGGCAGTTGTGACAGCATGAGCGGGCGCCTCGTTCGCAAGCTTGACCTGGTCGAAGTCGAGCAACTTATCGACTGGGCCGCGGCAGAGGGCTGGAATCCCGGTCTCAATGACGCCGCCGTATTCCGAGCGACTGATTCCGAAGGCTTCATCGGCGCGTTTGTCGCTGGTGAGATGGCCGCCGGCATCTCGGCGGTTGGTTACGGAGCGACCTACGGCTTCATCGGGCTCTACATCAGCCGCGAGGACATGCGCGGGCAAGGTCACGGCAAGGCCGTCTGGGACGCAGGCATGGCGCACCTCAACGGGCGGACAATCGGGCTCGATGGGGTCGATGAACAGTTCGAGAACTACTGCCGAAAGGGCTTTGCTCCCGCTTACCGAACCGTCCGCTTCGGTGGCACATTTGCTGGTCGCACGACCGATCGTGCAACGCTGGCCGCAGTCACTACCGAACTGATACCCCAGATTTTGGCGTTTGATCGAAGGAGTTTTCCGGAAGCACGGGACCGGTTTCTCGCGCGCTGGCTTGCACCTCCAAATCTTGCATGCGTGGCCGTCTCAGCTGAAGCCGTCACGGGGTACGGCGTCATGCGCAAGTGCCGCTCGGGTTGGAAGATTGGCGGACTGTCTGCGATTGATGACAGGACGGCTGCTTCTCTTGTTCAGCATCTTGCGGCCTCTGCCGATGGCGACATCTTCATCGACGTTCCAACCGCGCGACAGCAGTTCATCGACTTCCTGTCGGAGTCGGGCCTTCGGCCTGGCTTCGAGACGACGCGAATGTATCTGGGCAAGCAGATCCCTCTGGCACCCGAGTTGTTCGGCGTGACCACCTTGGAGCTCGGTTAGGCGGTCTCCAGATCGGATGACGCCATAACTAGCAAGGATGGAGCGGATTGAGCGATCACGCCGGTCGGTCGAAGTGCGCCAGACGCCTGCGCACCGCGCCTGTGACGCCGGACGCACTTCAAGCTTTGCGATCACGCTGCAATGCCGGCCGCGCATTGCGGGCAGGTGCAGCTCGTTCCGGCACAGCCCTGCAGCCCGGCGCGGCGAGCGAATAGCTTGGCGAGGGGGCTATCGTGCTTCGCCATCACCCGCTCGGCGGCCAGCGCTTTGGCAAGCGAGCGCTCTCCCGAGCGGAAGGCCGCCTCGATCAGAGTGAGATCGATGATATCGCGCTGAGCGTTGCTGCCTCCGAAGCGGGCAGCCAGGCTGCGGATCGGTCGGATCAGGCGCACCGTCTCGCCGTAATGCCCATCGCCGAAGGCTTTGAGTGCCCGCATCAGCGGATAGCCAACCTCACGGGTGAAATCGGCATTGTCGCCCGCCGCGAGCAACGCGATTCCCTGGGCCTCGATCGTCTGCTCGATCATCTCGCGCCTGCCGGCGCCGACGAATGCCATCACCGCGTGGAAATCGGTGAAGGCATAGCCGCCGGCGCTCCAGCCGGCCTTGTAGCTATCGGCAAGCCTGTGCCAGCGCGGCCCGACATCGATGCCACGCAGGTGCAGCCGCCAGAGCATGGCGGAGGCGTCGATCAGGTCCATGATCTGCGGTGTCGCGCCCCCCATGATCGGCCCGTCGACGAGTGCGAGCACCTCGTCGATCTGGCCGAGCTCGAGATGATAGAGTGCGAGGTGCCACCAGTTGTGCACGGCGAGGAAGCTGTCCGTCGTCCAGCTCGGCAAATCCTCGCGCATGAAGGTGATGCCTTCGTCGTGCCGCCCCTGCATCTCGAGCACATGTGCGACGGCATGGCGTGCCCAACCATCGCCCGCCTCGATCGCGAGGGCGGCCCGCCCCTGCCGCTCCGCCTGATCGTAGAGGGCGTTCTCCTCCAGTCCGAAGGCGTGCATCGCCAGTATCGCGTGCCGCCCGGGCGTGTCCTGAGACCAGTTGGGCAGGGCGCGTGCGATCCTCTCCTTCAGCAGCCTGGCGTTGCCGGTGAAGTAGTCAAGCTGGTGCCCGGCGATCAAAGCCAGCAGGTCCCGCGGATGTTCGATCGCGACGTCCTCGATCACGCGCGAGGCTTCGTGCCAACGACCAGCCGCCAGGTGCCCGAGCGCCGCCAGATGACCGCGCTCCTGTGTCGTTGCCGGAACGGATTCGCCGGCCAGGATCGCCGCGCGCGCGACCGGTATCGCCGCTGGGGCGCCGCCGAGCAGATAGAGCCAGGCCTTCAGCGCATGCGCCATGACGAAGCCGGGCTGCGCCTCGATCAGGCGGTCGGCCGCCGAAACGGGGTCGCCTGAAAACATCGAGAACTGGCGGACGGCGTCGGAGTAGGCGAGGGCGGCGTCCCGGTTGGTCCCGGAAAGGGCATGGCCCCGGATATCGGTGATGGTCATCATCCTGGCTTTCAATGGTGAGGAGGGAAAGAGGGAGACGTCAGGCCTGCAGCGGTTCGGCCAGTGGTCCGCGCTCGCGAAGCGGCACGCCGGCGGCGGCGGCTTCTATGTCGAGGCGGGTGAGGCCGATATCGGCGAGCAAACGATCGTCGAAGCGAGCGAGATCGAATGTCGCCCTCCGGATCCGCTTGTGCCGAGCCCAGCGTTCCATCCAGCCTGCCAGCACGCCGCCGACCCGGGCGAGCGCTGCCTGCCAGCGCGAAGCCCTGCTGTTCCCTTGGGTCGACGAAGCTTCGAACGGGCCGTGGATCTCGTAGAGCAGTTGGTTCCCGTGAATGCGCATGTGAGTTCTCCGAATATTCGCTCGTTCCGACGGGATGCCGGTGCGGCGTCAGAGAACGCTTAGGCAACGCGCGTCAGGCCAGCGTGGAAGCGGCGTGAAACTTGCGGTAAATCGGCAGGAATTCGCTCGAAGCGGGAATCTGGTGATGGCGAGCCCGGAATGCGGGGCGGGCAGGGACGCGGCGACCATCGAGCTCGCATTGCTCGGCGGTTTCGAATTGCGCTGCCTCGATGGCGAGACATTGGCGCTGCCGACCCGCAAGGCCGAAATGCTTCTTGCCTATCTCGCCCTGCCGGCGGGGCACGCGCATTCCCGGGACAAGCTCGCGGCCCTGCTTTGGAGCGAGCGTCAGGACGTGCAGGCCCGCGGCAGCCTGCGCAATGCGCTTGCTGCGCTCCGCGCCGTCCTCGGAGCCAAGGTCATACGAGCCGAGCGTGACATGGTGGAGCTCGCGCCGGCCCAGATCTCCACCGATATCGACCGCCTCGCCGCAGCGGCGGCCGGCGAGGCCCGCGTGGACGATGGATTTCTGCAACTTGCGCTGCGGACAGACCTGCTGGAGGGCGTCGTGCCGCCTTCGGAAACCTTCGCCGACTGGCTCGCCTTTGAGCGCACACGCTGCGACGGGCTAGCCGCACGCGCAGCCCAACGAGCCATCGCAGCACACGAGCAGTCCGGGCGCTTCGCGGAGGCGATCGATCTGGCGCAGCGTCTCGTCGCGCGCGACCCGCTGCGCGAGTACAGCCAGCGCGTGCTCATCCGCAGCTATCTGGCGGCAGGCGAGCAATCGCGGGCCAGCGCGCAGTTGCAGAGCTGTCGCGACTTGCTGGAGCGCGAACTCGGCGTCGCGATCTCGGACGAGACGGTAGCGCTGCTGCGGGCGGGTGCGAGCCCGCGAGCGGCAGAAAGTCATCCGGCCGCCGCGCCGCCTGCAACGGGCGGCTTTGTTGATGGCCGTTTCTCGGTCGCCGTATTGTCTTTCGCCAATCTGGGCAGCGACCCAGGCCAGGAATTCCTCGCCGAGGGCTTTTCGGAAGACCTTGTCACCGAAATCTCGCGCCGTCGGGAATTCATGGTGATCGCTCGCCAGTCGAGCGCACTGTTCTCGGGGCGGCCGGAGACGGCCTCGGCAGCCGCAACCGAACTGGCCGCCCGATATGCTCTGACGGGAAGCTTGCGCCGCGCCGGCGAGAGGCTACGCGTGACCGCGCAGCTGATCGATGCTCTCGGTAACCGCTGCATCTGGGCGCAGCGCTATGATCGCGCCGTCGCCGACATCTTTGCCGTCCAGGACGAGATCGTCTCAAGCATCGTCGCCAGCGTCGACGCCGAGGTTCGGCATGACGAACGCGAGCGTGCCGCGCGCAAGCTGCCTCGCGAGCTCGACGCCTGGGAGCTGTTCCATCGCGGTCTTTGGCATGTCTACCGCTTCACGCGCGAGGATGTCTCGGCAGGTGAAGAGCTGTTCGAGCAAGCGCTTGAGCGAGCTCCTGACTTTGCCCTGCCGCAGGCCGGTCTCGCCTATGCCGCCTTCGTCAAGGCGATCTGGTACTTCGTCGCCGACCCGAAGCCGGCCATTGCAGCAGGGCTGGCGCATGCCGAGCGGGCTATCGCGCTCGATGGCGACAGTGCCTTCGCGCATTTCGCGATCGGTCGCCTGCTGACCTTTTCCGGCGAACTCGACCGTGCCCTGCATCACCTCGCGCTGGCGGTCGAACTCAATCCAAGTTTCGCCCAGGCGCATTTTGGCCTCGCCCAGGCGCAGATCTACGCCGCAAGACCGGATCAGGCATTGGCCAGCATTGCCACAGCACTCAGGCTCAGCCCGAAGGACCCGCTCGCCAGCATGATGCTGACATTGAGTTCCTTCTGCCAATACAGCTTGGCGGACTACGTGCGGGCGGAGGCCGATGCGCGCCGCGCCACCCAGCTGCATCGTCGCGAAACCTGGTCGCGGCTTGCCTTGGCGGCAGCACTTGTCGCGCTCGGCCGCATCGACGACGCAAAGGCAGTCGTCGCCGAGGCGCGGGCGATCGAGCCTTCGCTTTCGCTCGACACGTTCAGTCGGCTGGTCGCTTCGGTGCCGCAGGAGCTACGGATGCGGGTCTGGGCCGGTCTGGAAGCGGCCGGGATCGCGCCTCGGTCCTGAGAGCGCTCTGCAACGAATGGCGCACCGCCGCGGCCTAGGCGCGCAACCGCGCCCGACAGGCGCATAACCCTGTCAGACTGATCGCGCGCAACGGGGCGCTTCATGGGCAACGAGCGCCATGCCCGTCATGTCGACAGGTGAATCTACAGACTTTGGTCGCGCTCTTTGTTCAACTTTCGTCCATGGAAATCCATGCCCGCCAAGGATACAAAATTCGCTGGGTTGCGCGCAATATTTAGAGAATATCTCGCATATTTGAGCATTTTCGTGATCGGTTTATTACATGGATTATCGAAATGACCTACTCCGCGGCCTTCTCAAAATATATTCGATCCATTAAGGCAGAAGGCCGGTACCGTACCTTTGCCGACATCCGACGGATGCGAGGCGATTATCCGACAGCGCAGCACTTCAATGCTTGCGGCGTCGATGAAGTGACGGTTTGGTGCTCAAACGATTACTTGGGAATGGGCCAGAATTCCGGCGTTCTGGCGGCCATGCACGAGGCTATCGACCGTGCCGGGGCCGGCTCGGGCGGGACCCGCAACATTTCCGGCAACACGCATTATCATGTCGAGCTGGAGGCGCAGCTTGCGAAACTGCACGACAAGGAGGCCGCGCTCCTTTTCACCTCCGGCTATGTCGCCAACGATGCGACGCTGTCCGCCTTGGCCCGGCTGCTGCCAGGCGCCGTCATCTTCTCGGACGAGAACAATCACGCTTCGATGATCGAGGGAATCCGGCATGGCGGCGGACCCAAGCGGATCTGGCGCCACAACGACCTCGCCGATCTCGAACGCCAACTGCAGTCGATCGATCCTGTCCTGCCGAAGATCGTCGCGTTCGAATCCGTTTATTCGATGGATGGAGATTTCGCGCCCATCGAGGAAATTTGCGACCTCGCCAGCCGATATGGCGCTCTGACCTATCTCGACGAGGTCCATGCCGTCGGTCTCTACGGGCCGCGCGGCGGGGGCGTCGCCCAGCAACGAGGCGTTGGCGACAAGATCGACATCATCGAGGGCACGCTCGCAAAGGGCTTTGGGGTCATGGGCGGCTACATCGCTGCCAGCCGGGACTGTTGCGACGCGATCCGCTGCAGCGCTCCAGGCTTCATCTTCACCACGTCGCTTCCTCCCGCCATCGCGGCGGGCGCACTGGCGAGCATCCGGCACCTGCAGGCCAGTCAGACCGAACGGATCCGCCATCAGGAGCGGGCCGGCACGTTGAAACGAAGACTGTCGCGCGCCGGCATCCCGGTGATGGCGAGCCCGAGCCATATCGTGCCTGTCTTCGTCGGCGATCCCGGGCTGTGCAAACAGCTGACCGACGCGCTGCTTGAGCGCTTCGCCATCTACATTCAACCGATCAACTACCCCACCGTCCCGCGCGGAACCGAGCGCCTGCGACTCTGTCCGTCTCCCATGCACAGCGATGCCGACATGGACCATCTGGTCTCGGCACTCGTGACGCTTTGGAGCGAGATGGGGCTGGCAGTCGGTCGCCCGGCGGTCGCGGCGGAGTAGGCACGTCATCACAACCGCCTGACAGCGAGGCATTCATGCCCGTCCTCGCCTTGAAGATCCTGTTCGGCGACCGGGCCAAGTTGCTGGGCCTGGTGTTTGGCGTCGCCTTCGCCACACTGCTGGTGATGCAGCAGGGTGCGATGTTCGTCGGCCTGATGACGCGCTCGCAGAACGTGATCGCCGAAGCTCAGGAGGTGGACATCTGGGTCATGGAGCCTTCTGTCGAATACCTCGATCTGGTTCGACCGATGCGCGACGGCGAGTTGTTCAAGGTGCGCGGCGTTCCGGGCGTGGCCTGGGCGGCGCCATTCTTCAAGGGCACCGCACCTGTCAGGACACCCGAAGGGCGCACGAAGAATGCTCTCATTCTCGGTGTCGACGACACCACTCTGATCGGCGCCACGCGACGCTTCCTCGTCGGATCGCCCGAGGATCTGCAGCGACCCGACGCCATCGCGATCGATCGGGCCGGATTCGCGCAGCTTTGGCCCGGCGAGCCGCTTGCCATCGGCAAGACGCTCGAACTCAACGACCGCCGCGCGATCGTCATCGCCATCACAGATGCGGCCCCGGCATTCTCGGCGCAGGTCATCATCTATGCGCGCTACACCCAGGCCCTGAATTACCTGCCCACCGGCCGCAACCAGCTCTCCTTTATCCTCGCGAAAGCCGAGGACGGCATCACGCCTGCGCAGGCCGCTCTTGCCATCACCGACCGGACCGGCCTGAAGGCCTACGCCTCGGACGAGTTCTCGCGGCGTACGATCCAGTACTATCTTCGGAACACCGGCATTCCGATGAGCTTCGCGACCACGATCCTGCTGGGAATTCTTGTCGGCGGCGCGATCGTGGGACTGACGTTCAACATGTTCGTGTCCGACAACCTGCCGCAATACGCCATGCTCAAGGTGGTCGGCGTCACGGATACACGCCTCGCCGGCCTGGTCCTGCTTCAGGCCGCTGTCGTGGGCGCGATTGGCTACGCGATCGGCACGGGGTTGGCGGCCGCATTCTTCGAGTTCGCCTGCACGCCGACGTCTGCCTTGCGCGGGTTTGTGCTGCCCTGGTGGATTGCCTTGGGCGTTGCGGGGGCGATGTCCTTACTCATCCTCCTTTCCACGATCGTCAGCTTGCGACGGGTTTTCGTCGTCGAGCCGGCGACCATTTTTCGAGGCTAGCGAATGCGCGCGCCAAGCCGACTTCAAGCAGGAGCGATTGCGGTCTCCTGTCGCGGCATCGTCAAGGATGTCGTCAGCGGCGGATCCCACACGCGGATTCTGCACGGCATCGATCTCGACGTGTTCGTCGGCGAGATGACATTCCTGATGGGGCCATCGGGTTGCGGCAAGACGACATTGATTTCGACGATCGCGGGAATCCTTCCCATAGAGGTGGGACAGGTCGAGTTACTGCGAACCGATCTGAGAAAGCTGGGACGCGCGGAGCTTGCCCGCTTTCGCGGCGCCAATCTCGGCATTGTCTTCCAGAAGCTGAACCTCTTCCCGGCCTTGACGGTGACCGAGAACGTGGCCGTTCCGCTGCTCGTGCTGGGCGAGGGGGCGACGCGCGCCGAGGCTCGCGCCAACAGTCTGCTCGATGAAGTCGGCCTCGGCGCCCACCTGCGCAAATACCCCGGGCAGCTCTCGGTCGGGGAGCAACAGCGCGTCGCCATAGCGCGCGCGCTCGTTCACGAACCAAGCCTCGTCATCTGCGATGAACCGACTGCGGCGCTCGATGCGGCGTCAGGCCAAATCGTCATGGAGCTTCTGGGCCGGGTCGCGCTGCGTGCCGACTGCGCGGTCATCGTCGTCACTCACGACAATCGCATCATCTCCTATGCCGACCGGGTCGTCCACATGAACGACGGACAGGTCACTGCGGTGGAGATCCGCGTCAACCGGGAGGCTGCATGATGTTCGGACGCTCGCGGATTCTGGCCTATGGCTTGCCGGTTCTCGCAGCCGCAGCGCTGCTCGGAGCTGGCGTTTCGATCGCGAGCAAGGGCAACAGCCGGCCGCGCGTCGAGGCCCGTCTCGAGCCGCCTTCGCCACTGACGCAGGACGCCGTCCGCCGGGACGGGTTGCTCGCTCATATCGGCGCTGTTGGAATGGTCGAGCCTTCGAGCCAGGAGATCCGAGTCGGAACCGAGGTTTCGGGGACGGCTGCTGAAGTCTTTGTGGCGCCGGGCGAGAAGGTGAAGCGCGGGGAGCCCCTGTTCTCCCTCAACAACGACCGGGCCGAGGCGACCATCGCCCAGCGCCGCGGCGATCTCGCCACCGCGATGGCACGGCTTGCGTTGGCTCGCTCTCGCGTCACCGGCCTGCAGGCCGAGGTTCAGGTCGCCCGGACCGCGATGGAGGCGGCGCAGGTCGAGCGCGACGAGGTCATGGACCTTGTTCGAATGGCGGGTGGCCTGAACGTAGGCTCGACCATTTCGGAACGCGAGATCACGCGGCGCAACAACCTCCTGCGCGCGGCGGATGCAAAGCTGGCGGAAATGCAGGGTCGGCTGGCTGTAAAAGCGGCCAACCTCGCCCTGTTCGACGAGTCGGGTGGAAGCAGTGCGTCGATCGCGGTCGATCTCGCCGCTGTCGAGCAAGCCAAGCATGCGCTGAAGCTCGCCGAGACGGATCTCAAACTCCGTACCGTTCGGGCCCCGGACGATGGGACGGTCCTGCAGGTTAACTTGCGGCCAGGCGAATTCGCGCAGGCTGGAGCCCTGACCCAAGGGCTGGTCGTCCTGGGCCGGACAGAGCCGATGCACCTGCGGATCGATATCGACGAAGCGGACATCGCTCGCTATCGGCCGGGTGCGCCAGCGCTGGCTATGGAACGGGGCAGGGCCCGCCGGCACACAAGACTGAATTTCGTCAGGGTCGAACCCTTGGTGGTCCCCAAGCGCTCTCTCTCGGGCCAGGCGACAGAGCGCGTGGATACGCGGGTCATGCAGGTCATTTACGCGATCCAGCCCGAAGGTTCGACTGCGCTGATCGGCCAGCAGTTTGACGTCTTCATCGAAGCTGATCAGTTCGAGACCCATGGGGTCAACGTCGCATCTAGTCGTTCGGCCAAACGAAGCACCCAAGCACCGCTGGATAGCAACTAGTCCGTCGCGTCAGTCGGCCGCTGCCGACGTCCTGCGCATGCGAGAAGGCTCAGCGAGAGCTTGTCGCGTAGTCGAGACATGACGGGATTCGTACCCAATCCCGCGACAGGCAGGCAATCGATCAGCATGAGCGCGTGCAAAGTCTTCGCGAACGTCGAGCCAGGTCATGAGGTCGCTCTGCGCGCTCAGTGCGTCCTAAACCTAGAAGGCGTTCCAGGCAGTTGGCGAGATCGCTCCCTGGCTTGTCCAACACGGCGATGCGAAGAACCCAACCCCATTGCGCGAGCAATTCGTCGTAAGCCGACCCCACTCCGCCCCTTGGGGCCGCATCTGAGGACTACTGCGAAGATTGGAACTTTGCTTGTTCAAGGCTGGCCCTGGCCAGCATCGATTCAAGCTTTGCAAGAACCACTGGCGGCAGATGCAGCTGCACGTGAGAGCCCGGCAACTTCATGGCTATAACCGCCTCTAGGCGTCCGCTATTGCTAACGCGGATCTGATTGATATCCAGAACGGCCAAGCTGATTGTCGGGTCTGCCATGATATCCCTCCGACCTATACGAGTATCCACAGCGGGACGCCGCCGGGGCGGGACAGGGCAAGGAAGGCCGCATTTTACGAATTGCTAGAATCCACGTCAATTTCTTTAGCGCCGAAAACTGGCCCTAAAATCTCGCGATATCTTTGCGTCGCGACCGGAAATTGATATGAATGCTTAGGACAATTCGATGGATGGGAGAGGGGTGACATGATATATAAGCCCAATACATAGAACACATTTCGTACTGAATGGAACAAAATATTCATTACTTTTGATATGTATCAAATTATATTGAATCTGCGCCTATGTGATAACCGATCTGCAATTCGAAAGTTTCCAAAGATATTCATTTTGCATTCCACCTATATTTGCGCACTCATATAGGGATCCAATGCCAATGTATCTCTTTACGAGAGGATAGAAATAAGTCATTGATATCAAGCGTCCTTCAAATTGCCTTGAAGGGATAAACGATGGCGAACCTTCGTATAGCAATCGTCGATGCGCACCCCGTGCTGCGAGAGGGGGTAAGGTCAGCTGCTGAGCGACGGGCGGGCTTTAATTTTGTCGCAAGCGGCTCCGAGGCGCGTCATATCGGAGAAATTCTAGCGGATCATCGAGTTGATATTCTCCTAATAGATCTATGTGTAGCAGGCGATGCCTTCAAATCAATCTCAGAGACATCGTCTAATTACCCCAACGTAACAATGGTTGTATTCACCGAAGCAACCGACCCTGATAAAGCGGCCCGGGCAGTAAGCTTGGGCGCTGATGCCTATGTTCTCAAAAGCAGTTCGATTGACGAATTATTCGATGCAATCACGACCGCTCGCAGCGGTCGCGTATTTATCAGCAAATGCATCGCAGAGAGTGTCTACTCACTACTCAATGCGGAAGGCAGTTCATCAAAGAATCAGCATCACGACTCCGCATCGACGGAGCCGAATCAGTTTAGCCCTAGAGAGCTTCAGATCATAAAACTTCTACTCATTGGCAGAAAGAATCGCGAAATTGCGAATGCGCTGCGCCTGACAGAGCGGACGATCAAATTCTATATGTCTCAGCTCATGTTGAAATTGCAGGCTCGCAGCAGATTGGAAGTTGTTGTTTTCATAAAAACGATGCACCCAGAGTTATTCTAAGATAGATTATATTGATATATCAATTTACTTGATTCAATTGAGCCGGAACATTATTAATCAAATTCCGATCTAATTTCTCCCTCCCTCCCTCAAAATCCGAAGAGCGCAAGGAAGATGTATTCCGTTGCGCTGCAGCGCAGCGGCTCATTGGAACCTTGTCCTGAATGCGTCGCTGGAGCCTCATCACGCCGGGCTATTCAAAAGCCTAACGGCGGGCAAAATATGCCATGACGGACCATGTGAAGGCTTAAGGCTTCGACATGGACCGGCATGGCGGCGGCACTTCGGAACGGCGGCCGGGCGAGCAATGCAGCCCTTGACCAGGCGCCACGGTTAAACACCGGAGTAATTGGATAATTCCGCTCGTAACGGGCATGGCCCGATAGGCTCGGCGATGCTTGGGGGGATCAGACTGGCCGAGTGCAGCGCCATCTGATCGTCTGCTGCACATTCGCGATGGCCCTTCCCCTGTCGAAGCCATGAAAGCCGATGCGCATCAGCCCCCCAGCTAATTCCTGGCCGGCAACCGCCGGCCCGGGCCAGCGCCGATTATTACGAATTTTCTGATATTTAAGGGAGGCACTTAAACAACGGTTCGTTGCCGATATATGTACTAAAGTCTTCGAATTTTCCACTACCTTCGCCAATTTCGGCGCTCGAGCAGGTTGATAATGTTCGACCATTCAGAGCCGACAGCCGATTTCGAGATAAGTATATAATTCTAAGCCATTCAACGATCGTGGTTCAATCTCCATGATTGAATGTATTGTCTATTTTTAAACGTGAAATCAATTCGATAATTATCGCCTCCCTCCCGCGAAAAACTTCCATCCAAGAAAACGAATGGAGCAGTTCGATGGTCACCTATATTAAAAGCGATCTGGAATTCATTCTCGCGCAGATCAAGATCGCTGAGGACCACGCGCTCTATGAGCGGTCGGGAGGCACACTCGGCAAGCCCCTGTTCGGAACGGGCGTCAACGGACAGACTGCGTCCATTCCCACCTACAATCTCTCCTGGGGGCTGCGCACCGTCGACGGCACGTATAATCACCTGCTCAGCCCGGAACTGGGCGCTGCCGACAACGAGTTCCCAGAGGGGCTCGGCACCCAGTTCCGCACGATCATGGTCCCGTCGAGCCCTGGCGGTCCCCTGGTTCCGATCAGCTACGCACCGGGTGTCGACAATACGCCCGGCATGCCCGACGGCCCCGGAAACACCGGTCCCGGTGACGTGGTCGATCCCTATGTCCGGACGATCTCCAACCTGATCGTGGACCAGACACTGGGCAACCCCTCGGCCATTCTCACCGGACTGCAGCGCGCGGGCATCGTGGCGCCTGCCGACCAGATGACCGTCACGGCACAGATCACGGCGGCCTACACACCGCTCGCCGACGAGTTCAAGGCAGTGGAGGATGCCGAACGGGAGAATGCCGTCGCTCAGGCGTCGGCTTCTGCCAACCCGACCAATCAGGCGCTTCAGGATGCGGCCGCAGCAACAGCAGCCACCCTGGCCACCGCCAGGGCGACGCTGGACGGACTCGCCGGCGTTGCTGGCGGTCTTTACGAGTTGCTCGAGACCAATGGCATCGAACTCGATGGCCCCAATGTCGTCATCACCAACACGGCCCCGGACGAAGGGCTATCGGCGCCGTTCAACTCCTGGTTCACGCTCTTTGGCCAGTTCTTCGACCACGGGCTCGATCTGGTCGGCAAGGGCGGCAGCGGGACCGTGTTCATTCCCCTCATGCCGGATGATCCGCTCTATGTTCCGGGTGGCACGACCAACTTCATGGTGCTGACTCGCGCCACGCTGGTCGGGCCCGGCGCCGACGGTATCCTGAACGACGATCCGCTCACGGCGATCAATGAAGCTGCCGACAACACCGATCGCCCGGTCAACACCACCACCTCGTTCGTCGACCAGAACCAGACTTACTCCTCGCACCCGTCCCATCAGGTCTTCTTGCGGCAATACGTGATGAATGCCGCCGGGGACCCCGTGGCAACGGGCAAACTGATCGAGGGCGGCAATGGCGGCATGGCGACCTGGGCCGAGCTGAAGGCCCAGGCAGCCGACCTGCTGGGCATCCAGTTGGTCGATGCGAATGCTGGCAACGTTCCGCTTCTCGCTACCGATCAGTATGGCAATTTCCTGCGCGGCGCGAATGGCTTCCCGCAGATGGTGACCGCCACCGGCCTCGTTGAGGGCGATCCGGCCGCCAATGGCGGGCTCGGCGTCCTCGTGCCAGCCAATGCGTTCCTCACTGGCCATGCCTTCCTCGCCGACATCGCGCATAATGCGGTTCCCGACGGCCTTGCCGACGGCGACATCGAGATTGGCCTGGGCAACAACGATCCAGCTGCGACGCCCGGCTACGACAACGAATTGCTCGACGCGCACTACATCGCTGGCGACGGGCGCGTGAACGAGAACATCGGCCTGACCGCCGTGCACCACGTCTTCCATGCCGAACACAACCGGCTGATGGAACATACGAAGGCGGTGGTCCTGGCGACCGGCGACAACGCCTTCATCCAGGAATGGCTCATCCCCGGCGCGAACATCGCTGATGGCGTACAGGATCTCGAATGGAACGGCGAACGTCTGTTCCAGGCTGCCAAGTTCGGCACCGAGATGCAGTATCAGCACCTGGTGTTCGAGGAATTCGCCCGCAAGATTCAGCCGAACATCAACGTGTTCCTGGTTCCCGACGGCTACGACGTCACGCTCGATCCTTCGATCGTCGCCGAGTTCGCGCATGTGGTCTATCGCTTCGGCCACTCGATGCTGACCGAGTCGATCGACCGCTTCGATCCGAACTTCAATCCAGACCATATCGGCCTGATCGAGGGCTTCCTCAATCCGCTCCAGTTCGCCAACAACGGCGGCACGACGCTGAGCACGGACGACATCGCGGCTGGCGCCATCATCCGCGGCATGACGCGGCAGCCGGGCAACCAGATCGACGAATTCGTCACCAGCGCCTTGCGCAACAACCTGCTCGGCCTGCCGCTCGATCTCGCGACGATCAACCTCGCGCGTGGTCGTGACACCGGCGTGCCCTCGCTGAACGAGGCAAGGCGGCAATTCTACGAGGCAAGCAACCAGGACTCCCTGCTCAAGCCCTATGAGAGCTGGGTCGACTTCGCCGGCCACCTCAAGAACGAGGCCTCGATCATCAACTTCGTCGCCTCCTACGGCACGCATTCGTTGATCACGAGCCAGACGACGATCGAGGGCAAGCGTGACGCCGCGCTGACCATCATCACCGGCGTTTCGGTCGACGGCATGCTCGTGCCGGCCGATCGCCTCGACTTCCTCAATGCGACCGGCGCTTATGCCGGCACCGTGCCTGGCAGCACGCTTGGCGGCCTCAACAATGTCGATCTCTGGATCGGCGGCTTGGCCGAAGCCATCATGCCGTTCGGCGGCATGCTCGGCTCGACCTTCAATTTCGTCTTCGAAGTCCAGATGGAGAACCTGCAGAGCGGTGACCGCTTCTATTACCTGCAGCGTCTCGACGGCCTGCATCTGTTCGGCGAAATGGAGAACAACTCCTTCGCTGCGATGATCGCGCGCAATACCAATGCCTCGCACCTGCCGTCCGACGTGTTCTCGACGCCTGGCCTGATCCTCGAGGTCGATCAGTCCCGTCAGTACAACCCGGACACCGGCGTGTTCCTGCCGGGCGCCGACGGCGTTCTCGGAGACGATCCGACGACGGTCGGAGTCGACGAAAGCCTCGACGATGTGATGAACACCTCTGCCGATCCTGTCGGCAGCGGCATCCTCACCCAGCTGGTGATCCGCGACAATCCGGCCACTCCCGGCGCAGATACGAACTACCTTCGCTACACCGGCGGCGACCATGTCGTCCTCGGCGGTACCGAGCAAGCAGACGTCCTGATCGCGGGCATCGGCGACGACACGCTGTATGGCGATGGCGGCAACGACATCCTCGAGGGTGGTTTCGGCAACGACATCATCAATGCGGGCGATGGCCACGACATCATCAAGGACAGCGGCGGCGACGACAACATCAAGGCCGGCAAGGGCCACGACGTCGTCCATGCAGGCCCCGGCCTCGATCTCGTGATGGGCAATGACGGCCAGGACTTCGTCTTCCTGGGCACCGACATGGGCTCGGAAGTCTTCGCCGGCACCGGCAACGACTTCATCTACGGCAACAAGAACGCCGAACGCATTCTCGGCAACGAGGGCGATGACTGGATCGAGACCGGCACTTTCGACGGTGCGCCTGGCGACAATTTCGATGAGATCTTCGCGCATGACGGCATCGACGGGAACGACGTGTTCCTCGGCGACGGCGGCTTCGACGAGTTCATCGGCGAGGGCGGCGACGACATCATGGTCGGCAGCCCCGGCCGCGGCAAGATGGCGGGCATGTCCGGTTTCGACTGGGCGACCTACAAGGACAATACCACCGGCGTGAATGCCGACCTGTCGATTCCGATCGTTTTCGACGAGGCTCCGACACTGCCGCAGAACGCCGCGCTAGACGAATTCGAGTCGATGGAAGGCCTTTCGGGCACGAAGTTCAACGACGTTCTCGCCGGCACGAATGATGTGGCGGCGGATCGGGCTCCGCTCAGTGCGGGCGGCACGACCGGCTATCTCGGAAGCGTGCTCGATGCGCAGGGCATCGCCCTCATCGCCGGCCTGCAAGAAGTGCTCGGAGCGGGCGTCACCTCCTTCGCAGGTGGCGACATCATCCTGGGCGGCGACGGCAGCGACGTCATCCAGGGTAATGGCGGCGACGACATCATCGATGGCGACAAGTACCTGAACGTCCGCATCGGGATCATGAGCGGGTTTAACGACAGCGGTCCGACCGGCACCGAAGTCGTGGGCAATCCGAACATCAGGAGCATGACCAGCCCGGTCACGCTGCGCCTGGATGCGAACGGCAACATGGTCACCGCGCCGACCGGCGGCACCCCGACCACGAAGCCGCTCAGCACCTGGATGTTCGAGGGCAAGATCAATCCCGGTCAGCTGCAGATCATCCGCGAAATCACGACGGCGGGCGCGGACACCGTGGCCGACGTCGACACCGCCAGGTACCAGGGCGGCCGCGGCGAGTACGCCTTCTCGGCCACCGCAGACGGGCAGGTCATCATCTCGCATGTCGTCCCCGACGGGCTGGACGGCACCGACCGGCTGCGCAACATCGAGAAAGTGCAGTTCGCCACCGGCGCTGCGCTCAACATCGTCGTCGGCACGCCCGGTAACGATGCCGCGCTCAACGGCACGGCGGAAGACGACCTGATCCTTGGCCTTGCCGGCGCCGATACGCTGAACGGCCTTGCGGGCAACGACATCCTCGTTGGCGGAGCCGACGGCACGATCTCGACGTCGACTGTGGCGAGTTATGCCGACAACTTCGGTAACGACAGCTTTGGCAACTCCGACGGCTCCGTCAATTGGGGGCCGGATTGGGTAGAAACAGGCGACAACAACGACCCGAACAATGGTCAGATTCAGATTGACGATGCCTTCAACAACGTCCTCGCTTTCGTTAATGGCGATGGCGCGCAGATCCAGCGCACTCTCAATCTTAATGGGGCCACCACGGCCACGCTGGCCTATTCGGCAATCACCCGAACCGCTCTTGATGGCGGCGCGGATAATGACTCGGTCACGGTGTTCTTCTCTAGGGATGGCGTCACCTTCGTCCAGGTCGACGTCATTAACTCCACCAGCACGATCACGCCGCGCTCGATCGACCTGACCGCCTTCGGCACAGGCCCCTTCACCGCCAATGCCGCAATCCGCTTCGTGGCCAACAGCTTCGAGGCAGGCGAATCCGTGACGATCGACAATCTTTCCGTCAGCTTCACCACAGTCACAACCACCACCGTCGGGGACACCCTCAACGGCGGCCTAGGTGACGACACCTATTCGTTCACCCTCGGCGACGGGAACGACGTCATTAACGAAGGCGCCTCCGCCACGAGCGGCGGTACGGCGGATCGCATCTCGATCCTCGCGCCGAGCACGGGAGTTGACGCCGATGGCCTGCCCATCCTGACGATCAGCAGCCTCAACGCCCAGGATAACGGCGGAGGAACCAACGACGGCGACCTGGTCATCAATTACAGCCTGCCGAGTGGCGCCACCTCGGTCGCCCAGACCATCACGGTCGTGAACCACTTCGACGGCACGAATGCAGAGACCGGCGTCGAGCGCATCAACTTCAACGGTGCGGTCTTCAATGGCTATGCGCTCGGATCGGAGGACTACCTCATCAGCCGCCTCGATCCGAACAATCGCGACGGCGGTGGCGTCAACCTGACCGCTTCGACCGCGAACAACTTCATCGTCGGCGAGCAGGGAACGAATGATGTCATCACCGGCGGCAGCGGCAACGATCTGATCTTCGGCGCCAGCGGTACCAACAATCTCGTCGGCGGCGACGGCGATGACCTCCTGGTCGGCGGCACGGGCAACGACACCCTTGACGCTCGCCTTAATGCGGCCGGCGACGATTTCCTCGGGGCTCTCGGCGCCGACACCCTGATCGGCGGCGCCGGCAACGACACCTACGGCATTGACGACCTGCTCGATGTCGTCGTGGAGGCTGCTGGCGAGGGCACCGACACGGTCGAAACCTACCTGGCCGCGCTCTCGATCGAGAACATGGCCAATGTCGAGAACCTGTCCTACGAAGGAGTCGACGCCGACCAATTCGTCGGCACCGGCAACAGCGGTGCCAATACCATTACCGGCGGCGACCTGGCCGACACGCTGAGCGGTCTCGGCGGTGCCGACACGCTGAATGGCGGCCTTGGAGCCGATACGATGATCGGCGGCGACGGCAACGACGTCTTCTTTGTCGATGAAGTCGGCGACGTGGTGACTGAAGCGACGGCCGATGCCACCATCGGCGGTACCGACCGCGTCGAGTCCGACATCGACTACACGCTGGGGGCCAATGTCGAGAATCTCGACCTTAACGGGGGCGCGGTCAGGGGTACGGGCAACAGCCTCGACAACGTCATCAACGGTAATGGCGCGGCCAACCAGCTGTTCGGCGGGACCGGCAACGACACATTGAATGGCGATGACGGCAACGATCTGCTCGACGGCGGTGACGGCAATGACACCCTTAACGGCGGCGACGATAACGACACCATCATCGGCGGTGGCGGCAACGACACCATCGATGTGGGCACAGGCTTCAACCGGATCGTCTACAATGCCGCGAACTTCGGCAACGACGTCATCAACAGCTTCGACGCCACCGGCGGCACAGCGGCGACGCAGGACCTCATCGATCTGAGCGCCTTTGGGCTCACGGCTGCCAACATCGGCACGACTGCCGCCTCGCGGATTCAGATCCAGAACGTGGCCGAAGCCGGTACGGACGACACCCTCATCACCATCAGGGATGCCGGCGGGACCGTCCTGGGCACCATCCACGTCGAAGACGCGGAGAATGCCATCACGGCGACCGATTTTATCCTGGCCGCCGCTGCGCCGCCGGCGTTCGGCGCCCCGACTGCCGGAGCCGACACCATTACCGGTAACGCTGCAGCCAACTCGATCAATGGCCTTGGCGGCAACGACACCCTCAGTGGCGCAGGCGGCGATGATGTCATCAACGGTGGCGAGGGCGCAGACACCCTCAATGGCGGCGATGGCAACGACACGCTGAGTGGCGGCATCGGAGCCAATTCCGGTACCTTCAGCGACAACTTCGACGGCGCTGCCTCCTACACGGACAACAACGGTTCGCTGGCCTTCGCAGGCGGCTGGACCGAAGGCGGCGGGGAAACCACGGGGGCTGGCGACGGCGACATCCAGATCAATGCCGCCACCGGCAGCCGTCTTCACTTCGAGGAAGGCATCGACGGCGGGGAGTTCATCCAGCGTGCGTTCAACCTGACCGGTGTGACATCCGCTTCGGTTCAGTTCGCCTACGTTGGAGATACCAGCCTTACAGGCGGCGAAAACGTCACCGTCCAGGCCTGGAACCACACAACCAATAATTGGGAGACATTGACCGGCGGTGTTCTGAGCACGGCGAGCGGCAACTTCAACGTGCCCCTGACCGCAGCCCAGATCGGACCCCAGTCCGCCATTCGCTTCACGGCCAATGGTGACTGGGATCCCGGCGACAATTTCTTCATCGAGAACTTCGTCATCAACGCCAGCGGCAGCGGTCTCGGCATCGACACCGTCAATGGTGATGCCGGCGACGACACGATCATCTGGAACGCCAATGCCGCGGCTCCGACCGATGGTCGCGACCTCGTCAACGGCGGCACCGAAGGCGCGGTCGGCGACACGTTCGTGATCAACGGCAATGCCTCGGCCGAGACCTACAATATCTACACCAGGGCTGCCTTCCTTGGCCTTGCCGGCAACGCGGCAGTGCCGCTGGCGGCGGGAACCGAGATCGTGGTCACCCGCAACGGCGCGAATGCCGCTGCGATCATCGCCGAGCTTGCGGAAATCGAGGAAATCCGCATCAACGGCGTCGATCCCTCCGGAACCAGCCCCGGAGCCGCCGGGAACGACACCTTCAACATCATCGGCGACTTCTCCGGCACGAGCTTGCGTCTCAACACCATCACGATCGATGGCAATGCTGGTGACGACACGGTCGACATCTCCGCCTTGAGCTCGGCCCATCGGATCGTGTTCCGCTCGAATGGCGGCAATGACACGATCGTCGGAACGTTGCGTCCGCAGGACGTGATCGAGCTCCCGGACGGGGCCGTGCCGGAGGATTATACCAGCACGACCGATGAGAGCGGCGTGACGACGATGACCAACGGCACGCACAGCATCTGCTTCACCGCCCCCGACGGCCCACCGCAGGTTGGTCATGGCGATGACGACGAAGATGAGGATGACGACGACGGTCACGTCGATGATGACGATGAGGACGACGACGAAACCGGCAGCGGCGATGATGATGAGGACGACGAGGACGACGACTGCGGTTGCGACGATGACGACGACGAGACGGGTACGCCTGCTCCATCGCCCTCGGGTGGCGCCACCAGGGTCGGCACGGTCTCGGGCGACACCCTGCTCGGCACGGCCGGCGCGGACAACATCATCGGCCTTGCCGGCGATGACGTCCTGATCGGCGATGGCGGCGACGACGCGATCTCGGCCGGGGAGGGGGCCGACTTCGTCGACGGTGGTGCCGGACGCGACTCGATCCTGGCCGGGGCCGGCGACGACACCGTCTTCGCCGGTGCGGATGCCGACCTCATCCATGGCGAGGCCGGGGCGGACCGGATCTTCGGCCAGGGCGGCGACGACGTCATCTTCGCCGGTGCCGGCAACGACACCGTGGTCGGTGGTGCCGGCAACGACCTCTTCGTCGCCGGTCAGTACGACGACCATGACGTCTACTTCGGCGACGAGATCGGTGGCGGCAACGGCGTCGACACGCTCGACCTCTCGGCGATCACCGCCAATCTGACGGTCGATCTCGGCAACGGCGTGCTGGGGCGCGGCAGCGCGGTCAGCAACGAGAGCGGCGACGACACGCTGTGGAGCATCGAGAATGTTGCGACCGGTTCCGGCAACGACACGATCACGGCCAGCACCGCAGTGAACGTGATGCAGGGCGGCGCCGGCGACGACACCTTCCGCTTCCTCGACGCGGCGGGCGCCGATGGCGACACCATCCTCGACTTCGAGCCCGGCGACCGGCTCGACGTCTCCGGCATCGACGCCAACAGCGCGGTGGCGGGCAACCAGGCCTTCACGCTGATCCCGGGCACGGCCTTCACCGGGCCGGGGCAGCTCATGGTGAGCTACGAGACGCGCGATGGCGTCGACTACACGATCGTGAGCGGCAATATCAGCGGGGCCGATGGCGAGGAGTTCCGCATCGACCTGAAGGGCAGCCACAACCTGAACGGCGGCAACTTCTCGCTCTAAGCCTAAGCCAAGCCTGGCAGGCGGACCCCACGGTCCGCCTGCCTTCGCTGCCTCCCATATTTCATTCATATTCAAGGGCGTGCCGCCATGGCCTCCTCTGCCCTCCTGTCTCAGGCTCGCAAGCGCGACGCCGCCGTGCTGACCCAGGATTTCCGCAAGGTCGGACTGTTCCTGTTCGTGGTCTCCGGGCTCATCAACATTCTGGC